>JAABUU010000014.1_pt1 | contig 421986 bp, 534 predicted proteins | sample 5559301 | NCBI WGS metagenome assembly JAABUU01 (sample SAMN10711884, study PRJNA513360) | rock metagenome | isolation source: Antarctica rocks | place: Antarctica: Victoria Land, Richard Nunatak white
CAGGTACTGCGAGGCCCGTGGCCGGCAGACTCGCGCGGCCCCCGGCGCAGCCGCACTAGCGCTGCAAGCAGGCCATGCCTGGCCGCGCAGCAGGCGCAGCGGCGCACCGCACTCGGCGCCGACGGCGCGCCCGTCGATCGTGACCCACGGCACAAAGGTGTGATCGCTCGGCGTGTCCCGTTCCGCCCGCGCCTCCAGCTCCCGGCCTGCGGAGCGCGGCGCGGCACAGGCTTCGGGCAGGTGCAGGCGTGATCGCTCGGCGTGTCTCGCTTTGTCAGCGCCCAGCTCCTGGCATGCGGAGCGCGCGTTTGCATGGACTGAAGTGCGCCCGTGCTCTGCCACCCACATCCGGCGTGGTCGGCGGCAGAGCAGCTGCACTTACAGCCTGCTCGGCATGCCGTCACTCACAACTCATCAGAGGTGCTCCCACACCCATCACGCTGAAGCTCGCGTTCGTGTCCCTGTAATATAGTGAATGCTGTCACGATGGCCTAGATGTTTCTTGAAGCTGACTGATAGAGGGCGCATCAGGCAGCCAGATAAGCCCCGCGGACGGACTGGCTGTGCCAGACACGTCGCAAGCGCACTAGTCCAGTGTGCGCGAGCAGCCACGAGCCCGCACCCTGGGCGCCGTCGGCGCACTCAGCGACCACTGTCGCGTTCAGGTGCGCCGTGGCCGCGCACGCGGGCAGCAGCTGGTCCCCGGCCAGCAGGCCGCCGAACAGGCCGTCCTCCACGCACACAAGGAAGAAGGCGTCCTGCGCAACGCAAACGCGGCACATGACTGAGTGTCAGGATGGCGGCGCCCTGCACGGCGTGGCGCAGCATATGACTCAGCATCAGGAAGCAGGCGCCCTGCACGACGCGAAGCGGCACACAAGTCTCAGTGTCAGGACAAAGGCGCCGTGCACGGTGCGGCACATGACTGAGTGTCAGAGCGAAGGCGCCCTGCACGGCGCAGCGGCGTCTTGGTGCACGCAGACACTGCGTGTGCTCTGCACCTGCGCATGGGAACCTGGCCACCTGTCCCAGCTGAGCTGCCCAGCCGAGCCTGTGCAAGTCCACGCCGGGCGAGAGGCCTGACACTGAAAGCACAGGTGCCCAGCACGCCGCTAGAGACTCTGGGACGGCTGCCTCGCCTCTGACGGCACCCGGGCGCGCGCTGTGATGAAGCTGAAAGGGGCTGGGCCTCGGAGGGCGGCCTCGGGCCGATGCCTGGTTGCTGCTGAGCTGCTGTGCGCAGTTGAGCACGCGGTTCAGGTCGCACTCGCGCGGCCCGTGCTGACACCTGCGCAGTCCCACGGCTACCACCTCAGTGATCACAGAGCTGACCCGGCCGGTGGGACATGTCGGGAACAGCTTGTTGCTTTGCAAGTTTATGGCGCAGGCATAGGTTTCGCACAGGTGCAACATGTGAATCAGACTAGCAGGCGCCTGGCGCCTGTCTCGCAGGCGAGCGCAATAGGCAGGCAAGCAGGTGGGGGCGTTAGGGCGCGCACTTGACGGCCCCCTTGTGCTTGCGGACGGCATTTCCCCAGCCGACATAGTGCAGTGTGAACACAGAGCTCACTCCCGTGATGAAAAGAGGCGCCAGAACTTTGGAAGTAAACTGCGCGCAGTTTGCCAGGCGTGCACACGCGCACGTCAAGCGAAGTCGTCAACCGTCAGGCCAGTGCGTACTCTCGTGCAACGTACAAAGGATTCCAATACAACTTGCAGGCACAGGTCCGTTAGTGCTGCATATGCCGCAAAACAATGCACGTGCGTTTTCAGCGGATACACTCCCCGCCGCTCGCGCAGGCGCATGCTCCGACTGAGCGTACCCGGGCACAGCGCCTCGCCGTAGAAGTTAAGCTGCACGCGCGGGGCTGCTCCACCCTGCCCCACAAGCACGGGCTGCTCTGCTGCGTCCGTTTGCACCGTCAAGCCCCTGCTTTCCCTCTGCGTCAGCGACACATGCGCAAACAGGTACAGCGGCGCCGCCAGCAGCACCACCGCTGGCAGCAGCGTGCGCAGCGCACGCGCTACCATCTCAGGGCATGCGTGCCGCCTCAGCGTGCAGCCTTGTGAGGAGCATAGCGATGCTCGATTCTGTAGAAGCACTGCCTAGAAGCGCTGCTCAAGACTTGCACAGCCTGCATCGACACTTCAGACTGGGACCCGGGAACGTACCTACCGGGTAGACCCTCGCACAGCTGCTGAGAAAGGCGGCCTCCAGCTCGTCCTCTTCCAGCTGATTGTTTGGAAATCAGGCGTGACGCTGCTTGTCGAACAAGTCAAAGCTCAGGCTGTAAGTTGATAAGCTTGGTTGTGCGCCGGCCGCCAGCATGCACGTGCATGCCGGCGCTGTGAGGGGCGTGGGGTGCAGCACCAGCGCACAGGCGAGGCTGCACAGGCCGTGCGCGCTGAGCAGGCCAGCGGCGGCTTGTGCAGCGCAGCGCGGAGCGAGGGTATGCAGCGGCTTGAGGCCAGGCGGCGCGCCTCCCCGGCAATGCGCAGCCAAGGCGAGACCCGCGCCGTTGTCTCTACTAGTGTTGAGGGTGCACAACGGCTGGAGAGGCTGCCTGCGCCTGAGTCTGGCAGCCCGCAGCCGTTTCCTCGGTGCACGCGCGTTGTGTTGTGGCGTCACGCCAAGCTGCCAACCTTGTGACTGTTTTGTATCACATTGGCAAGTCAGCGCGTGACGCGAGGGGATAAGTGTCAGAGCGGGCCGCAAGGACTGGCGTGGGTCGGCAGCGGCGTGGCGCGCTGTCGCGGCAGCCCAGCGTGAGGGGCGCTTATGAGGCTGCGGGGCTTGCGCAGGCGTTTGGGCAGTCCATGGCGTCATCCCAACAGGAAACAGACATACCGCCTGGTTACGCGTACTATGAGACGCTGATCATCCTGCGGCCGGACATGTCAGAGGAGGAGCGGTGCGCGCCCTGGTATCCACACGTACTGGACTAAGTAGGTGCTGTCACAGTACCTAGCAGCCGAGCTTGTAAGGGGTCGCGCAGCTTGGTGAGTTCCATTGGGTAGGCTAACTGGTGAGACATGGTGTGACAGTGTTGCAGCACGTTCTGGTAGCATGTTGAATAAACGGCGGCCTCTCTATGCGTTGCGTGTTTGAGGTAAAACTGTGAACATATGTTTGACTCTCGCGCCAGGGATGTGGAGCTGGCGAAGTTTGAAGCATTCCTGAAACAGCACGAGACGCTGGACATCAGCGCGCTGGTGCGCGGCAGCCAGCGCCTGGCGTACCCTATCAAGGGGTACGCACACCCCGCCACCCCTTTCGTCCCTGCTCGTGACTGCATTTTGCGGCCAGTGCAGACCGCATGCATGCGAAGGGGCCACGGCTGATTGCCTCGCGTACTTGTAGATACACATGATAGAACAGACTACCACGCCATGTCCTCTGCGCGCAGGTTCTGGGACGGCGTGTATGTCCTGTACACATACACGGCAAAGCGCAGCACGTCGCAGGGCGTGCAGAAGCTGCTTTCCAAGCCGGCCGTGGGCGGCGAGTCGAACATCTTGCGCCATATGACATTTGTCAGATGAGCGCGCGTGCCTGCGGGTGGAACGCTATCCGAGCTGGAGTGTTGCAGGCGCCTCGCCCCTGTAATGGCTTCCAAGCGTCCCTGCTGAGCTTGCTGGGACCTGCTGGGCAGTGTTCTGCATGGCTCTTGCATAGTCAGGGGCGTGACTCAGCTGCATGCTGGCTTTGCCGTGCTCGCGAGGCTGCTGTCGCATCGCGCTGCCTGATGCCTGCGTTCATGCAGCGCAGCACTTGGGAGTAGGGGCTGATTGCAAGCTTGCAGGGTAGGTGGCACAGCTTGGGAGGCGGCGAGCATGACTCTGCACAAGTGCTGCAATGCAGCACCAGTGGGGGATCTCTGGACCTGTTTGCATGTGGTCCTGCTCTTGCGAGGAACTGCTGCCCGGCGTTCACGTCGTGTACCATAGCCGGCGGGATTGTTGCTCTGATCTTGCAGCAGTAAGGGGAGTTCGATGCCTACACATCAGCGCATGCGCGAGAGGGGCGATTTTGCGAGCGATTGGTCTGTAATCAGGGCGCAATTGCGACACGACTTCTGCCAACGCGCCTCTGCATGTGGCATGAGTTCAGGAAGCGCATGCACACTGGGCACTCATCACTGAGCAGCGTTGTGCTTGGCAAAGCACCCTGCCGCAGTAGGATGTGTGATGCCATGTGCACGCAACCAGACCACGCGAGCCCAGCTGAAAGCACCGTGGCGAGGTGGAGCACTACGAACTGTGCTGTCGGCGCAGACAAGAATGTCTATGCATGTATCCGTGCTCACCACCCTGTCTGCAACAGCAGTAACAAGGTAGCAGGCAGTGACAAACCCTGTCCAGCCTGAAGAAACAAAGAGCATTTGCGGCATGAGAGCAGCTCTTGACAACATACCAGAGTGCGGCGCAACTAGGTGCCTTTGACCTAGCTAGCTACCAGCTCGACTAGATTGGGTCTAAGTCACAAAGTGCAGCAGCGGCGCAGCAAGCTGGCACCCCGGTGCATGGGCCAGACTGGCCCTGCGCACTCTGGCATGCTTTCAGGCTCAGCAGGGGTATGACGTCACAGAGGACCATAAAGAATACCTGCGCGGCAAGGTCAGCAGGTGAGCAATGTTAGCAGCGCATGTGCTGCAGCTCATGCCCTGCTGTAGGGAAACCAGCAGCTGGGGTCGCGCCCGGCCCTGTGTTGTCTGGTGGGCTTGGGCTTAACACGCCCCTCGACCCACTATCCTACAGGCCGCCACGTGGCGCCAAGACGTGGGCATTGCTTCGCATCGCTGAACACCCATGCGCACAGGTGGTGGCCCCTGAAGCTCGCAGCCGAGTTTCTGTGCGGATCTCTAAATGGCCACACAGGGTGACGCCGTACGGCGGCGCGCTGGAGGAGCACACCCCGGCGCACGGCAGGTTGCCCAGAACATGTGCAATACCCTCACATGCCCCACAGGGGAACGCCGGACGGCAGCATGATGGAGGAGCACACCCCGGCGCACGGCAGGTCGCCACCAGAACATGTGCAAGCCCTCACGGGCCCCACAGGTTGACGCCGGACGGCAGCACGCTGGTGGAGCACATCTCGTCAGAGCAGCCGCGCACGAGGTCGCGGCTGGCCGCGGTCAGGCGGTACAGCGCCTTGGTGTGTATCCAGGACGCGGAGCCGCCCGGCGCCGCCGCCAGCTTGTCCGGCATCAGCTCCAGCTCCAGCGGCTGCGCGGGCGCCTCTCACGCTGGCGCCATTGCAAGAACAACTGTGGAACACCCCAGGGCGCACTTTTAAAGCATCCAAACTGAAGGCTGCATGTGCAGTCGCCACAAGCCAAAGGGTGTGAGCGAATTGCGTGCCTGCTGCTGAGGACAGCTTTACGACAAACAGGCCCCGTCGCTGCAGCACGCGCCTGCGCACCAGGACTTGCAGCACTGAGACAACACATTACTGCGCCCCGGGTCAGGCACAGGCGCACGGCAGGCCATGCGCGCCAAGCACGTCTGGCCAGGCGCGCTGGGATGCGGGCTCACAGCCGCGCCGGGCGCGTCGCGGCGGGGGCGCGCCTCGGCGTTGGGCGGGTTGAAGACGGACATGAACTGGTCCACGCGCCAGTGGAACCAGCGCATGAGGAAGATGCGCAGCGCCAGGCCGTGCGTGACCAGCACCAGCGCCGTGTCGCCCGCGTACCGCCCCGCGTTGATGTCGCGGATCAGGTGGTCCTGCGGCGCGGCGGCCCCTCCAAGATAAAACATACAAAATAAAAAATTACAAGATCTGTGATTAGCGGCCAGCCTGCTGACTGGCAGCCAGGCGCGCACCCCCTCATGCCCATCCCTGCCCCTCTGGCGCCCTCTCGCGCAAAGCCCGACTTCTGGGCGGTCTGCATGAGTACATGCTACGCCCCATGTCCCCTGCGCAAGCAACCGTCCGCAGGAGCCGCGAGATGCCTCATTACACTCTGCGATCAGCATGTCCACCCCGCCGCCGCCGCACTGCCATGACGCAGGCGCGCGCCTCGAAGATGGTCATGCGGTCGTACACGTCCGCGCCGGACTCGCCGTTGGGGAAGCGGTAGAAGAAGCGGCCGAAGCGCAGCCGCTCGGCCTTCTCCTTCTGCTTGCCCTCCGCGTCCTGGAAGTTGCCAAAGTCTGCGCGGCGCGCGCGATGTCAGGGCAGGCAGGCCTGCGACCGCTCGGAGCGCGGGCTCGCTGCGGCCTGCCCCACTGGCGCCTCGCCCGCGCGCTGCAAACCCCTGGTGGCGTCATCGTGCGCCATTGCCGCTCCTCAACGAATCGCGCCAACTGTCACCCACAGGATGCCATGCACAGGTGACATCGCTTGCCATACAGGCAACCGCGGCACCAACGCATGCGTCGCACCGCGCTCACGCACAGGCTCCTGCCCCCCCTCCCCCCCCCGCGCGCGCGCGCTTACACGCCCATGTCATCTACCCAGCACGCTGCCACCGAGCGTCATGGGGCTGGGCCCGTCGAGCGGGGCACCACACGGGGCCTATACTCCCTGGTAACCGGACACCCTATATTCGCAGCCTATAAACCCTGCGGGGCTGCACCCTGCTCGCGCAGCTGCACCTCCTCCTGGAAGCCGGCGATCTCGTCCTCGCGGAACACGCCCGAGAGCGCCTCCACTGTCTGCGGCGCGCAGCCCTAGCGGCTCAAAGCCTAGGAGCTTAAACCCTAGGGGCTCAGCTGCGCCCGCCCCGCCCCAGGCCGCGGGCGCGAGCGCTCGGCAACACTGCGCATGGCGGCGCCTCTGCTGCCCGGCTGCGCTGCGCGGGCTCACAGGCGGCGGCTCGGCGCGCCGCGTGGCAGCACACGCGCGCACGATAATGTGAGACAGGTAATGCTTTCTGCAGGCTTGTCGGCACGAGGCATAGCGGAGCCTGTCGAGCGCGCGCCAAGACCCGTCGGCCTGCGCCAGCGTGCGAGCAGCCCCTCCCCAATGCGCGACGCGGCGTGTGGCGCGCTGGTCAGCGCATGCAGAAGAGGCCGGCGCCGCCAGCCGCACGCGCCTGCTTGCTCCGCATGTACGGCGACATGTAGAAGTACAGCTTGTAGCGCTCGGCCTCCGCCTGCGCGGCCCATGCGCTGGCCGTGTCAGAAGTGCATGCTTGCTCTCAGCGCAGGGTACCTGCAGGATGCCCTGCTCTCAGAAGAGTACGGCCGCGAGCAAGCCCGCGCGGGGGGCCAGCACCCGTACCGGCCAGCGCAGCAGTCACACGGTGCGCAGTCACAGGGTGCAAGCAGTGCCGCTCAGCGGCTCGCTTGGCACAGGTGCGGCGTGACTATGTATTCTCCCAGGAATTGGACAACAGCATAGCGGGCCAAGGCAGCTTGGGGACAGACACAAATGGACAGGAGCAACCGCAGATCCCTTGGGTCTCAGGGCACCCCTGCACCCTTAGTCGGGTCCGGGCCGCCCCGCACCTCCAGCGCCGCCTTAATCTTGTACCCGGCGGCCTGCGCCTGCCGGTGGCCGCGGTGCGTCAGCGGCACCTGCGGGTCCGGCGTGAAGGTGTACGCAAAGTTGTCGACATTGCCCTGGCGCGCGCAGCACACGCCCCCGGTGAGCGCTGCAGGCGCTGCGCAGGCGCGAGCTGGCATGTCCGGCGGCGGGACTCGGTGTGATCTGGAGGCGGGCATGCCCAGCGGCGGAGACCCGCGACGGAGCGCGCTCGCCGCCCCCGACTCAACGCCGAGTGAGGACTGGCAGCGGGGCGCGAGCTGACCTCCAGCCCGCTCTTCTGAGCTCGCTCCTGCACGATCCCTACCCTACCCTAACCCTATACGCCCCCACACTGACGTCAGAGCTGCCAGGGCTGACAGGCTGACCTCTGCAGTGACGGCATGCATGTGATGAAAGGCCAGGCCTTTTCAGGCCAGGCGGCGCCAGGCTTGCGGCACCTCCGACTCGGCGTGCCGCACGAGGAAGATCTTCTTGGGCAGCACGCGGAAGTCGCGCGGTGTGGCCCCCCTGCGCGCACATGGCGCCGCCGGTCGGGCGCCTGGCGACGCGACGAGCACTGGCGCTCGCTGGCCGCGGTGCCTGGCGCCAAGCTCGAGTGCGCATGCCCGAGCGCCCCTGCTTGCAAGAGAGGCGCGACTGCATGCTGCTTGTGTGCGGGCGCGGCAGGCAGGCAGACGCGCGGCCTGACGGTGCAGCCAGCGGGGGACGGGCACGCAGGCAGGCGCATGGCCTCAGCGCGTAGCGGGTGCAAGAGCCGCATGCATGCCGGCGAGCGCCGGTGCGACGGGCTCAGCGCGGCGCGCCAGTGCATGGAGTGGAACCGCGCAACGTGCATGCCCTAAGCCCTAACCCTGCCCTATGCAGGCTCAGCGCGGCGCGCCAGTGCGTGGAATGGAACCGCGCGTCGTACATGCCCAGGTGGCGGCGGTCGCTGATGGCGGCGCGCTGCGCGTCGTACGGGCGCACAAAGCCGTTCCGCGGCGCGGCCGCGCCGTGCGCGCCGCCGGCGTGCAGCCGCGCCGGGTCGCCCGCCGCCGCCTGCAGCAGCGCCGGGTCGCCCGCCGCCGCCGCCTGCAGCCGCGCCGGCTCGCCCGCCACCGCCTGCAGTTGGCTGATGGCCGCCTGCTGCGCGGCCACCAGCGCGCGCAGCTCCCGCATTGCTGTGTCCAACGCGCGGCCGCTGCTCTCGCCGGCGGCGGCGGCGTCGCCTACCCCGCTGCCCGCGCGCTGCGCCGCGTGCTGCCCTGCTTCGCCGGGCGCTGCGGCGGGCGCGCCTGCGTCCGGCGCGCCGCGCGCGCCGCTGTGCGCGGCGGCCAGGGCGTGCGTGACCACGGCGGCCTGCGCGGCGGTCGGTGGGTCCGCCTCGGCGGCCTGCGCGGCCGCGCTGGTGGACGCCTGCGCGTGGCTGGCCGCGCGCATGCGCAGCGCCTCCCGCGCGGCCGCCTCCCGCCCTGCCGGCTGGCGGCGGCCCTGCAGGCCCGCTGCCAGCGTGAGCGCCTGCCTCGGGCCGTGCGCCTGCAGGAGCAGGGCCCTCTGCGCGCCAGTGTGCGTCGCGGCGCACAGGGGGCTGGGAGACAGCTGCCGCAGCCGCGCCCTCCTGTTCGGCGCCCCGCCTGCCAGTGCCCCGCTGCAGCCGCAGCCGGGCTGCGGCGGTGCCAGGCCCGGACGCGCAGCCAGGACACCCATCACTGCTGCGCAGCAGGCGAGGGGCGCAGCGTCTGCGGCCCCTGCAGACTACTTCGCCGCTGCTGAGCGCGGGGGCTCCTCAACTAGTCTCACACCGAACGGCCGTGACGTCCAGTTCACTTGGTCGCCATAGGGGCATCCCTGGCAGGCACAGAGCCACCAATGCGTTTCTGCAGACAGGGCACACTACGTGTGTACTGGGGTGTTACAGCTGGTGGCGCAGTTCTAAGATAAAAGCAAAGGGAGGTGGAGAGCATTGGACGGCTATCACAGGCTTAAGTCAATAAAGGCCGGCCTAGGCAAGGCCTAGGGATTAAGGCCCCTTGCCAGCGGGGTACCACTACCAAGAAGCTGTGTGTAGTCGTGCCTTTGACCGATTCTGCACCGCTAGGATAGCCAGCCCTTCTAAGACAGACCTTCTGAGCGGCCCGTGACGCCTGCTTAAGACGTCAGTGCTGGCTGTGGAAGACACAGGCAGCTCAGCGGTAGAGCTGTCTTCCAAGCAGAGCCAAGCGTATGGCTGGTATCAGCGGCGAGCGTGGCCAGACCCGCTGAGCCTGGGCTGTTCCAGGCGCACACTACTATGGCGGCGGTGGGGGCGCGGGAGGCGGTGAGCCTGGATGTGCTGAGCCGGGTGGCGGAGGTCGCAAGCAAGGGCATGGCGCACACGTACCAGTCCCAGGTTGGCGGTCTGGAGTGGCACGACCACGTGCGCCGCCTGGCAGAGGTTGCGGACGCGTGCTGCGGCAGCGCCGCAAGCGCAAAGGCGCAGGGCGTCGCCGCCCTGCGCCTCCTGTGTGCGGCACTGGCGTCTGCAAAGGATGACGATAACTGGAGCAGCAGGTGTGTGCGAAGTTCAGTTGTGCTGCTCACTGATAGTTTCAGATGTTTATGCAGGACACGCCATCTCGGCCCCCTTGCGTGAGTGCTGAGGGCGGAGTGTGGGCCTGCAGCGGTCTGCCCGAGTTCCTGCAGCGGGCTGTGGATCTGTGCGAGCGGGGCTCGGTTGCAGCAGCGTGCACTGCGGCATTGAACTTACTCGACTTCCATGTGATCGTTAAGCGTGCGGGCTCGAGCCCCCGTGCGGCGGCGGAGCGGACCGAGGGCGAGGGGGAGCAGTCAGGTGCGACAAGTTTGGCAGTGCAGCTTCTCCTTAGGTTTCATGCCCGCCAGTGCTGCTGCATTGAGCTGGCTGCTTGTCTCTGCAAGCGCCTGCACCTGTCAGCGCTACGGTCTGTAGCAGGGCAGGGCTGTGCTCTTGGACCGCCTGCAATCCAGCAGGCGTCTTGATGTCTAAAGCAAAGCCGTGCATGCTTGTGTGCAAAGGTGCGATAGAGCAGCGTGGTGACCTTGGCAAGCCCAGCAGGGGCGCTGCAGGTGGGTCGGAACGCGTGTGCAGTGTAGCTTCTGGACAGCACCCACTCCCAGCTGTCCATGCCAACGACTCACGCCCTTATGCTACCCGCGGCGACGGCGCCACACAGGCGCTGCCTCGCGTGGAGCTGCTACAGCGTCCGTTGTGAGCTCCAGCGAGCCCCGCGCTGCGGCCGCGGCAGACGCAGCCGCAGCCGCGGCCGTGGCCGCGGCTGGCACGGGTGCTGCCGCGGCGGCGGCCGTGTCAGGGCAGGACGCGGAGCTGGCGGCGGAGCGCGCGGCGCGCGCGGCGCGCCTGGTCACGTCGGGCAGCAGCGGGTCGGGGTCGCCCGGGGTCGCCGAGGCGTTTGCGCCGCGGCCGGCCGCGGCGGCGGGCGCCGAGCGCGGCGGGCGGCCGCAGGCGCGCCCCGCCGAGCCGCTAGAGGTGTGATGTTGTCTGGGCTGCCGTGAAGGCTGTATGGCGGTAAGGACGAGTGCCTTGTATTGGTAGCCTGTGCTGTCATGACTCTTTTTAGCAAGCTGAGGTGTATGCACCTTGACAGACCACTGCGGAGTTACCGAGCGCTTGCTGCCCGGGTGAGCGTGATCAAAATGCGCTGCCATGCACCGCATGCTACCTGCGTATGGATGTGCCGGGGTGCCATGCCTGGTCTACAGGTGGTTGCTGGGCAGGCCTGCACAGAGCTGCAGGCAGCGCCTGCATGCTGCTGATGCCTGCGGCGTCCGGGGGCACAGGTGACGTCAGGCGCAACTGCGGCCGACGCGCAGCGGCCCACACTCCGCGCGGCGGCCGGCACGCGCATCGTGCTGCGGCAGGGGCAGGGGGCCACGGCGCCGAGCAGCACGCTCGCACCGGCTGCTGTGGGCGCGAGCGGGGCGCCCTGCGCAGCGGCGCCGCTGGCTGTGGTGGTGTCGGGGTCTGGGTTGGCGCCCGGCGAGCCAGCCGCCTGTGCTGCAGCTGCGCCGGCGGAGGGTCTGGCAGGGCCGGCGGCGGGGCCGGTCGCCGCGCGCGCGCGCGGCGGCACCCAGGGCGGCCGCGGGCGCAAGCGCCGGGCTGCCGCGCCCACAGCGGATTCGGGAGTGCTCAGTCGTGCGCGCGTCTGTGAGCTGCTGGGCGGCCGCTTGCCGTGCGGGCCCACTGTGACGTCCTCGGCCGCCCCCGATGCGGCCGCCTCGCTCGCGCCTGGCGCCATACGGAAGCACACAGCGGTGGTGGGGAGCCTGCCGCCTGCGCATGCCAGCGCAGGGTCCGGGGCGGGGGCCGGGCCCGGCGACAAGCGCGCGGCGCAGCAGGCGCGCTGGCAGGCGCTGTCGAGCCTGGCCGCGGCCAGCGCCGCGACGCAGGCAGTGGGCGCGGGCCTGACGCAGCGCGCTCTGAAAGAACCTGAGCACGACCTCAGTGACCCTAACTTCGTCCTGGAAGTCAGCGGCACCGGCGCACGCTCGGCGTCCCACCCGCACCCCGTCCGGCTGCAGCTGCATGCGCCAAGCATGGCTGTGCTGCGTGCGTCGTCCGCGCCGTCCATCTCCGGCCGCGGCAGCGAGCCGCCATGCCCGGCAGCCGCTCCCCCCGCAAGCGCAGCGGCGCCTGTCTCGGGCGCGGCCGCCACCGTCGTGCCGCGCATCGCCGTGGCGCACGCTGTGTGCACGCGGCCGAGCACGCTGCCGGCCGCGCCCATGGGAAAGCGCGCCGTGGGCACGCATGGGGCGCGCGCGCTCGCGCTGAGCCCGTTTGCGTCGCTACCGCCTGCGACCGCGGCTGGCACAGGCAAGGCCGCGGCGGCGGGCGGGCCTGCTGCCCTGGAGCGCGCGGACGGCTCCGGCAGCAGCAGCGACTCCGACACCAGTGGCTCGGACACGGAGAAGCGCTTCGCTGCCGAAGTGCGTCCCATGCTGCCCTGCATCCCATGCTGCCCTGCATCCTAACCCTACCCCATACTGTGGCGCATGTAGCCATAATGACCCCTAGTCTCCTAGCAGCGCTCCAATGCCAGCGCATAGGCCTCGGTTGCACTTAGCAATCTGCCTTGGGTACTGGCATGTGCTCCTGAGCAGTTCGGGAACAGCGCACTCTGGTTCGTCGCCCCCGCTGCAGTATAAAACACAGGACCCCTCCCTTTTGGTACGGTATGTACTGAGTGCATACTGTGTACTGCATTGACACCATGGGTGGCAGATGCTGCAGGCCGACGCGCCGCGACCACCAAAGAAGCGGCGGCTCGATGCGGCGGGCGCGCTGTGCGCGGGGCTCGGCTCGTCCGGCGAGGGCTGCCACGCATCCGACAGCAGCGCGCTGGACTTGGAAGCTTTGAAACGCGCGGGCCAAGGCTCACACCCTAGCCCAGACCCTGAGGTCCTCGCGCGCCGGAGGGCGGGGTCCGTGGATCTGGACCCGGCGCGCCAGGCTGCGTGCAGGCCGCTGGAGGGCGCGGCGGGGGGCAGCGCAGGCAGCGGCGCGCGTAAGGGTTCTGGGGGAGGGTCAGGGCTGGGCGTGCCGCTCGCGTCGGAGCCGGGGCCGCTGAAGTCGTTCGGCAGCGTGCAGGCGCTCTGCGCTGAGGTGTGAGCCTCGCCCTGCTTGCCTCCTGACCCCAAGTCTGCTTTTTGGTTTGTTTCTTAGCTGTTCATGACGAGCTGCTGAGGTAGAGCTCTTGACGGCCTGACTGTCCCTCGAGTGCCTGCGCTGAGCTGTTGCGATGTTGCGCTGCAGGATGACGCCGCGGCCGCCGCTGCGATCCAGGCTGTGCAGCAGCATGAGCAGGCAGGCGGCGGCGCGCCGCCTGGTGAGCCAGCCGGCATGTCAGGGGCTCATTTCGCAGCCGCTGATCCCAATGTCAAACCTGAGCCTCCTGCGGGCCGCCGCCAGCGCCTGGGCGCCTCACTGAGCGGCCCGTCGGCGCTCGGCGCCGCCGCAGCCGCCACGCCCAGCCCTGGCGGAGCCCCTGACGCGGGCGTGGCCGCGCCGGCCTCGCCCGTGCTGGGGCTGAAGATACGGGCGCGCTCGCTGTCGGAGGGCGCGGCTGCGCAGCTGCCCATCGCGCCGCTGCGCCTCGCCCCGCTGAGCGAGATGGGCGGCAGCACGGTGCCGCCTTGGGGCTTTCCCCCGATCAGAGGCTGGGTAGGGTCTGGGGCACACTTGTGCAGAGCACCAGGGCGCAGGCCTGCTGCCTGAAGCAGTTTGCTCTGCTGTCCTGTTCTTGATGATGGTGCGTGGCACGGCATGCCTCTGCGCATGTCACGCAGTCTCTGGCATGCTCACTGCATGTGGCATTGGTTGTGCTGGGAGTCGCTGCCTGATGACGTACTGCTGGCTGGTTGCCGTCAGGCTGAGCAGTGCTGGGTATGTGTATGCTGACAGCTGTGGCTTGCAGGAGCACGACGGCGCGGGCGGCGGGCGCACGGTGCTGTGGGCGGGCAAGCTGAAGCACCGCGCGGCCGGCGCGGCCGGCGTGTCGACCGTGGAGCTGCTCACGCTGAGCGCGGCGGTGCCGGAGGTGATTGTCCTACATGTTGAATGCAAGGATGCGTGCAGGGTAAACTACTTGTTGACATGCAAAGATGCCTGCAGGGTGTCATGCAATACAGGATGATGTCCCGGCGCGCCTGCGGGGGTGGTGAGTCCTGCATGTGCAGCTTGAGCGCTTACAGGGCTTTCATCCTGCAGGACGCTGCGGAGCAGCTGCCGCCGACGCTGTTCGTGACCGACCTGGCGCAGCGCGGCAGCGTGCGCATGGCCAGTCACCGCCTGGTGCAGTGCCGCCCGGGGCCGCTGTCGGCGCGCCAGGCGCAGAAGCTGCAGGCGCGGCGCCCGCCCGCCTGCTGGGAGTCAAGAGCGTGAGGACAGGATGCCGGGCGTGTCTGTGCTGCGCGACGCAGAGACAGAGTGTACAGGCAGATTGCCTGGCCTCATCTGCCGCCAACCTGACGAGACATGAGGGCTTGCCAGTGCACGACATGTTGGCGTGTGCGCATTCCGAGCCGGACAGCAGCCGTGGGCGTTGACCTGAGCGTCTGCAATGGCTACTTGCTCTGTGGCCACGCCGGCTGTGCGTTGTCGCATGTTTGTGGGGGAGCCGGCACGGAGCTGACGCGGCAGCTGCCGCATGCGCAGGTCCTGGCGAACGCCAAGCTCGTCGCGGTGTGCCAGCTGCAGCACTGCCAGCTGACGCTGGTGCCCTACCTGGAGGCGGGGTCGGGCGCGCTGCGCATGATAGGGTTCCTCACCACTGACGACCTGGGCGGCCCAGCCTGAGGACATCTGTTTCACCTGTGCACCGGCGTCGGTTCACCTGCTTCGCCTTTGACTTCTGTTCTGGGCTGTGCGTTCACTTTGAGCTCGTAGGTTAGGAACATCGTCATCGTGCGGTGGTCAGAGGCTGTGTACATGAGTCGTGTGTTTGTAGTGTGTGTGCGCCTGGAATGCTGGGGACAGCCCCTTTGGCTAGCTATGATGTGGACAGCAGGTTTTTGTGATAGTGCTCGCTGCTGCAAATGTCGACGCCTGGTGCTCAAGACTAGAATAAAGCATTTCTAGCTGGTTTGTCAACGCGCGTGTCGAAGTGAACTGTGGGTAGAGGCGGAGTAGAGTGTTGCACAAAGCTGCTTCAAGGAGGCCATAATGCGGGTCATGTATCTGCCATGCGTCTGACATGCTGTAATTACGGACACATTGCAGAGCAGGAGGCTGGTGCCTGGTGCTCAACTCACATGAATACATTTTTTTTTGGCTGGTTCATAAAAAAAACCTGGAGGAGATGCTTTGGGGGGGATGCTTTCTACAAAACCTTCTCTCTACAGAAGGTGAACAGTGGTGCGAGGCTGGAGAAGTGTAGCTCACTGCTGGCTGTGTTCTCAGGCCGGATGAAGCCCCTACATATGCTTGACCAGCAGCCAGATACTCAACATGAGAGCAGCAGGCACGCCGGCTGCGGGTAAGGGCCCTTTGGGAGCTTCTGTGCAACGAGAGGATGCACTTACTTGCTCTCAGTCGCGCGCGCACTCAGGAGGGAGCCATTGGGAACCATATCAACCCTACCCTGTCAACGCCAACCTGGATTCAACTTTGCCAGGCAGCTGTCGGTACGACGAGTGGGGTTCCGTGCTCGCCTGGGAACTGATATCTGCAACGCAGTGGAGAACGTAGAGCTCGTAGAACACGCAGAAGGTGTCGGTGCGTGAACGAGAGCTGGCGCGGCACCCGTGCCGAGCAGAACCCCCGCCTGGGGAGAGCAGACGAGCCCGGGCAAGATGAGGGAGCGGACGCGCGTCCTGATATGCTGTATGGTGAGCCAGGGCCCTGCTCAGGCGGCGTACCGCCTGTGTGGTCAAGCTGCAGCATGCAGTCTGGAGCCAAGGCCCCGGCCACTCTTGCAGCCAGGCTGGTTCATCCTTACCTTACCGGTCTCAGGCAGCCTCTCGTTGCTCTCTGTTTACATGTGTAACCGGTACACTGAGGAAAGTGCAGGTAGACACAGCAGCGCAGTCGATGCTGCGCGCGCGTCTGCCAGCTTGAACCCGCGTCAAGTGTCTCTGGAGGGCGCGAGCACAGTGTGCGCACTGCTGCGACAGGCCCTTGCGCCCCTGGCAGCCCTGGCGCAGTCTCCAGGGACGCCTGCGCCCAGCGGGGTGCCTGCGCCCAGCGGGGCGATGGGCCCGTACCCAAGCCCGCCGGGCGCCGGCTCTCAGTGCGGCAGTCCCAGCGGGAACTACAGCACCAACAACAGCAACAACAATAATAATAACAACAACAACAACGGCGGAGACAGCGGCGGCAACCCGCTGCAGTGCGCTTACAAGCTCAGACGCGCGCTAGCACGTGTGCCTGTGTGGGCACTGCCCACTCCGTCCCGAGCTCCCCTTGTAACAGGGTGACTGCGGTCCGTCACACCCTGCTGCAATTGTGCAACGTGCATGGGCAGCTGGTGCAGGGTGTGGTGCTGGCCTCAGCGCGCGCGTTGACATGGCGCCGCTCACCTGCCAGGCGCTTGCGGCACGGCGCAGGAGGCCAACGGCCCCTGCCATATTGGGCCCAGGCGCCTGGCGGCACACGCAGCCCCTGACAGTGTGTGGCCTGGCCTGAGCAGGCGCTGCCGAGCCTGGCTGCGGAAGTCCCAGGTCGCGCGACAGGGCCCCGGCGCGCGCAGGCGCTTGCGCGCGCGCTGTGCAGCGCGGGGCGTCATCCTACCCTGCGCCTTGCACGGGCCCGGTGCCTGACGCTCGCGCCACTCAGGGCGCGCCCCGCCGGCGCAGGTTTGCGCAGGCGCTGAACGCCACGTACGGCTGCGCGCCGTCCAACGCGGACCACTGCTGCCTGGCCGTCGCGCCGAGCTCGCAGCTGGGCCAGTACGGCCTGCTCGGCCTGCGGCCCGCCAACGACGCGTGCTCGCACCTGACCGGCTGCTCCTACGAGGTGCGGCCCGGCGCGTGCTGCCCCCCTGACTGGCTCCTCTGCGGCCGGGCTGGACGTGGCCGTGTGCGCCGCGGCAACTTGTGACTACAAAATTTGAAGACCGGCAGGAGGGCTCAGCGCATGTACATCCTTGACGTGCTTGCATGAGGATGCCTCTGTGTGCCCAGCCACAGGAGGTGCATCGCGCACCGCGCGTCCAGCGGCCTCAAGGCAGCGCTCGGGCGCGCAGGCGAGCTGCGTGCTGCAGGACGCCTTCAACGGCCAGTGCAACGCCGCCACGCAGGTCGGCTCCGCGCGCCCTCCTGCTGCGCTGCCGCCCCTGGCCCGCCCGTCGCCCGGCTCTTCCAGCCTGCCCGCCAGGCCGGCCGGCGCGCCGCTGCGGTGTTGGCGTAGGTTTGGACGCCAGCCCTATCGGACGTGCCTCAAAAACCCCTTCCGCAACCCAACAGCCCGGGGCGACGCCCGGCGCCGCGCCGCGCAGGTGGGCCAGGCCAACTGCTCGGCGGCCGCGGGCTGCGCGTGGCAGCTGGACTACGGCAACGGCAACCCGTACAACGGCTTCTGCTACAACGCGGCCGCGAGCGCCGCGTGCGCCGCGCAGGGCGCAAACGCGGTCGCGTGCCAGGCGCTGCGCGACCCGGCCACCAACCTGCAAATGTGCAGCACGCAGCAGGCGCGCCGCGCGCGCGCCTGGGCGGGCTTTGAGATGTGCAGCATGCAGCAGGCGCGCGCGCGGCGCGGGGGCAGGCTTTGAGATGTGCAGCACGCAGCAGGCGCGCGCGCGGCGCGGGGCGGGCTTTGAGAGGCGCGTTGGTCCGGCATAGTCCGGACTGCGCGGGGCGGCTGCGGCCCCTCCGATGCAGGCGGAGGGGGATGGGAGGGCGGGCTGGTCAAGCAGCAAGAGCCCAGGGCTCTGGCAGAGGGAAAGCCTGCGCCCAGCAGCAGCACCACACATCTCGGAGCTGCGCTGCCGTAGACCTGGGCACTAGCACTGGCTTAGCATCAAACACTGCATGCGCCTCTGACTCTGAACAAATGGCGATTACCCACTGGGGCTGCTGACCACACCGACAGGAACATGCTCGATTGCAGGCATTCAGCGGCGCAGGCCGTGGTTGGCAGCAGGTCCACCTGGTGTATGCGTCAACATGCCAGCGGAAAGCCTCCCCCTGGAGACGACATGCACATAGCAACAATCTTCTCTGCAGGCAAGAATCTGACCACTGACAGCAAGTCGCAGTCAAATCCAGACTTGTGCGCATGCGCGCAGGCCTGCATCGACACGTGCGGGAGCTGCAACGACTGCATCTCCACCGTCGCGTCGGGCTTTGTGACGCCCATCTTCAACGCTTGGACCAACACCAGCCTGGCGCCTCTGATCCCCCAGGCAAGGCTGAGCTGTACTGCCTCATGCCTGACTCTGACAAAGGCATGTTTACATATGGCGCCTTTGCCGCTTGTGCTTAGACATTAGTTTGACTTGTCGAGTTCATGCAGAGGCAACCTGTCCATGCTGGCACGTCTCACCTCCGGGAGCAATGCGAGAGTAGCACAAGCTTGAGAGGCTGCGCACGCATGCGCCATGCATGCACACTTTCTTGGCTGAGGTCACTCAGACAATGTTTACCACATGCGACCAAGCGCGGCTGTGGGCGTGGAGCGCAGGCGCTGTTCGACTTCTGCATGGCGCAGAACAACCCCAGCTTCGGCGTCTGCACGCGCCTGCAGGGCTATGTCGAGACGAGTCCCGGCTTTGCCGGCCGGCCCGCGGCTATCTGCAACATGGCGCGCTCCTTCCCGCGCTCTGCAGCTTGTCGGAGAGTGACATTACCCCATTTATGGCTGCACAAGAAGCACCAAAGAGGCGACAGGGGGGACTGCTGACACAGAGGTCTTCAAAGAAGGCTCATTACGGGTCACTGCTTGCCACACAAGACACGTACATGATTAAGCCACGACCTCAACAACTAACACATTGCAGTGCAGCTGTGTGGCCTACCCAAAGTAGCTAAGGAAACACTGTGCAGGTGCCGAGCTCGGCCAACCCTGCCAAGGGCATGTGCGACGCATGCGCGGCGCGCCTCAACCTGGACAAGTGCTCGCGCAGCGGCTTTGCCGCCAACATGTCCGGCACGCCGACGGCCTCGCCGTCCGGCGCTGCGGTGCGCCCGTGCTTACATGCCAGCGAGTCACGGCCATGTGCTCATGATATGTTATGAAATTGAGAAAGCGTGTCTGAGCCTGCATAGTTGCAACATGCATGGCAGCTGAGTCCATGGGGCTCAACTTGGGCTGGACACTGAGAGCCAAGATATTTTAGCTCTGGCTCAGGCGGACGGCTCGGCGTGCACGACCGACAGCGGCTGCCAGAGCAGCAGCGCGTGCGACGCGTCCGCCGGCTGCACCGGCGCCAACCTGCGCACCAGCTGCAGCCCCGCCACTGGCCTGGACTCGGTGCAGTGCTACGGGCGCTGCACCAACTACTGCGCCGTGCCCGCGGTCACCGCGGAGACCGCGCTGTACAACCGCGGTGCGCGGCCGCCCCTGCGTCGCCGCTGACTGCGGCACATGCCCCGTAAAGGCAGTGGTGTTCGGGTCTGCAGCGCTCCTGGCCCTGCCGGCGCCCAGACTTGCGGTAGTTGCGTTAAGGAGCAACTTTAAGAGCAGCCATTGATCAGCGACGCCTGCACAAACAAGCGTTTGTCTACCAGGTACCTCCAAACATGGCATGCATCAGACTCATGGCACCAGTCCAATCGCGCATGCTGAAAGCGCTTTCGGGGCGCCCTCAACCCTCGACCGTGTCCCTCCTGCGTAATGCGCAACACCTTTCCGTGTGACATCTTGATCAAGCACGCGCCGCCCGGACTGCTCGCAGCCTGCTGCGGGAGACCTTGCAGTTCAAACCGTGCATGCGCCCCGCCCAGGCGTGTGCAGCGGCGCCAACGACGCCAGCTGCGGCGCGGGCGCCGCCTGCGCCGCCAAGGCCACCTGCCAGCATGTGTCCCTGTGCAACAGCACTACGCGCACGCTCACGTTCGCCTCGTGCTACGGCTTCTGCCGGGTGCGCGGCCCTGCAGCGGTGGCGCCTCGACCGGATACTTAGGGTTATTGGGGTTAGGTTATTAGGGTGCTGTGCAGCGACGGGCGGGCCATGCAGCGGGGCAGGGGTCGGCTACTGATCGCGTGCAAATGTTCCAGGCGCCCCGACGCCTCAGGTGTATGAGCGCCGTGCGCTGTGACGGCTTGTTTGCGCACGCATGTGACTAGCTATTCCAGCTCGCACATCACAACCCCAGTGAGAGAGGAGCGTGCAAGCTTCAACAGGCATGGATGGCTGCTCATGCGCTCTGCGAGGCGCGCAGCCGTCGGCGGGCGCGCTCGCGCTCAGCGCGCAGCTGAGCGACGACGGCTCCGAGGTCCTGGTCACCCTGAACCTGCCGTGCCAGCTGCTGGGCAGCACCGCTAGGTGTGCGCCGGGCATGCGCCTGAGGCGCACTGCGCTCTGCGCGCGCATCTGCGCCTGCCCGCTGTGCCTGGTGCAGACACACCTCATGAGCAGTGTGCGAAGCTCATCCGCGCTGGCGCGAGCAAATTTGCCATGGCATCGTGCAGCGCCCGGCTGCCTTGTTGGGCATGTTGTCACAACACATCATAGTCTGGTGTACTGCAGCAGCGCCGCATGATCTGCCTGCCCTGCATGCCCCCGCCTGGCATCTAGTGGCGCTCACAGCATGGCAAGCATGAATGAGCCTGGGCGAGGCCCGCGCGCGAGCGCGCAGCGCGCTGTTCGACGCGGCGACGCTGCGCACGCTGGGCAAGGGCGCCTACGTGTACATGGACCCCGGCAACGCCACGCTCATGCATGTTGCGCTGTCGCCCGGCGCGACCATCCCGCTAGCGGGCCGGCTGGGCATCCAGCAGGCCAACCCGCCCATCCTCGTGGACAGCCTGCTCAACACGCCCGTGCTCAATGGCAACGTCCCCGGCGGCCTGCTGGTGCGGCCGCGCGCTCCCGGCGCGATTGCGCAGCTGCAGACCGCAGCAGCTGGGCAGTTGCCGACAATGGCTGACTCGAGCAGCAGTGCGCACAGTGCGCGGACAGCTTTTCATGCTCCATGGCTGCCACTGCCAAGCGTCACAGGCAACTTGTTTAAGAGCCTGCAGCCCCTTCATATCACTGATTGTGCGGGTTGCACTGGGAAGGCCACGCATGGCCAGCTCGATAGGAGGGTCGGCATCGATTTGCTGCGTGACAGCAGCGAGCACCGCGCAGGCGCCCAGCAGCCCGCAGCCGCCGCTGGCGCTGATCTCAGGGCCGACACGGCTGGGCGCGGCGTGCGCGGGCGGCGCCGCGCTCGCCATCAGCTTTGATGGCCGCGCCTCGCCGCCCAGCTCCAACCGCCAGCTGACCTCGTACTCACCCTGCCCCACTGCATCATGAGCCCTGCCAAAACTGCGTCGCCTTGCCATCACCTGAGCCCGGCCCAGCTGTCTCCAGCCTGTCGTCACTCCAGCCTCTCGCCGCAGCGCCGGGCTTGGCCACCAGTGCCGTTCGACGGGCACCATGACGCCCCCAGCCGCTCATACCTGACGGATGGGCGCTTCCCGTGCATGCTGATGCAAGTGTAGTGCGTCATGACGTAAGTGGCATGAGGCTCTTGGGCGTGTCCAGGTACCAGTGGAGCTCGGCGACCAGCGGCCTGGCTGCGGCCATCGCCGCCGCCAATGGGCAGGCGGATCCGATGAAGCAGGCACAGCTGATGCTGTCCAGCACTGTCATGGCGGGCCTGGCGGTGCGGCTGTTGCCTGACTCGGCTTTTGCGCCCATGACCCCCTGCCGCGCCCCGAGCCCTTGGCATATTTCCCGCTGATTGTTGATGCCTTGGCTATCCAACCACCCAAGCTCTCCAACTGCCTGGTTCAGGGCTAGCTGTAATCCAATGCGGCACAAGTTTATCTGTTGTTTGCAGGGTCTGGTCAGCAGTGATCCCCACCGGCATGCCTGCGGACTGCCCAATGACACACACGGCTCAGGGACTTTTGCCAGCAGGTGCATGTGCGCACTGCAGCTCTGCCACCCGGCAGCGGGCATGCATGCCGGGTGCCACACGCCTGCTGGGAGGCTACAAGCACTCCGGGCCCGAGCCAGATGCGCGCCTTGTCGCACACCCAGGATAGGGTATGGTAAAATGTACCGCGCTGACAGCGCGCGCGCGCATGCGCCGGCAGGGCGGCACGTACATGGTGACGCTCACGGTGACCGACTGGCTCGCCCAGACCGCCGGCGCCAGCTGGACGTTCGTTAGGCGGCGACCGCGCTGCCGCTAGTGCAGCTCGTCGGCGGCGCGCAGCAGAGCTTCACTATCTCGCAGGGCCTCGCCGTGCCCGTGCAGATCTTCCTGCAGTCCGTGTGCCCCGGTGCGCCGCGCTTTGCGCTGCCTGTGCACAGGGTTTCAGGGCATAGTCTCATGTGCATGCCCAGCCGCAGCTAAGCGCATGGCAATTTGATCAGGGAAATTGAGTGGCCCGCCGCGGCGGGCAGGCTCCTCGGTGGTGTACAACTGGACGTTCGAGCAGGGCAGCCCGCAGTTCAGCGCGCCGTTCGTGGCCACGCGCAAGGACCTGGTGGTCAGCGGCGCGAGCGGCGTCGTGGGCGCCATCGCCGGCACCACCTACGACCTCGTGCTGGCCACCAACCTGCTGGTGCGCGGCGCTCAGAGCTGCTGCCCATGGGCTAGGGTTAGGGTCAGGTCAGGGTGTGCTTCGCGTGGCAACGCTGGCAGGAGCAGTGCCTGTGCAGCTGACAACAGGCGCCTGCCTGACTCTGAGCGCACTCCGTCCCCCCTGTGAGTGCATGCAGTGGTGCGCCACCTCACTGCAGCAGTGCAAGCCGTATCTGCATGTTGCCGCCGCCCAGCATTAGGGGCTGCCGGCTGAGCCGGGGCTGCGTGCAGGGCACGGCGGCCTACACGATGTCCATGGTGCAGCTGACGGCCGTCGCGACGCCAGTGATCGCCGTGCTCAACGGGCCCCAGGGAGACGTGCTGAGCACCAACCCCATCGCGTTCTCCTCGGCGTCCATAGACCCCGACGCGGCCGCCACGCCCTCCAGTGCCCTGGTAAGAAGCAATTTCATGCTTGCCTGCTGGGTACAGCTGAGCGAGCACACTGCTCCTGACATGAGCGGCAACCAATCTGGTTTGGATGGCAACTCATGATCACTTCTCATGACTGGGGCATGTGTGCATCATATCATGCCCCACCACCCACATACAGGAGGGAAAACACGACTTGCTGCCCCCATGATGTCATGCAAGCACATCAGTGTCGCGCTGCTGCACTGTATGCATGGTCGGGGCAGCGCGCCCGCCGTGCACAACCCCACGCATGCGCGCAGCAAGCCTTCCAGTACGCGTACAGCTGCTACAAGACGGACGCGGCGCAGTCATACAGCCAGCCCTGCTTCAACGGCCAGGCAGGCTGGACGCAGGACCTGGCCGGCAACCTGCTCGTGCCTGCCAACACCTGGGCGGGTACGTGGCTGTCTGGCTGGGATTTAACCTGCTTCATTGGAGGCTGGACGGTGCCTCTGATGTATGGCGCTGCCTTAATAATCAAATAGGTGACGCCCAAAATGGCTTCACCACGCTCCCCTGCCCATCAGCATTCTCTTGCTCAACTTGTATAACTCTGTGCTTGCGTCTGCGACGAAGTACTGGCTGGTGCGTTTTTGCGTGCGCTTGTGCAGGCTTGCTAAGAGCGCAGCCAGGCTCCGAAGCGTCGTGCATGCATTACCACTGGTTCCCTGACTCATCGGCGCATGCGCCTGCCGGCAGGCGACGACACCGTGTACTACTACATCACGCTGGTCGCCTCCAAGCCGGACGGCCGCAGCGACAGCACCACCGCCGTGCTGCGCGTGCGCTCCGGCGTCATCCCGACCGGCACCGCGCAGTGCGGCCCTGCGCAGCCGCACACTTCTCAGGACCAGTGGTGCCATGGCGGTCCAGAGCAGCAAAGCGCCCCGCTCTCAGCGATCTTGGATTTATGTGCAAGTCGTACCTTGCTTGCGAATGCTGTCAGGTTGGTGTGGGAGCCAATGCTCTGGCATGCTGGCGCCCGCATGTGCTGGCTGGAAAGAGTGGAAAGAGCGGCCTGCCAGAGTAGCACCGCACCCCACTCTTAGCAAACCAGAAACATGCCGCCCTTGCGTTATCTAACAATCGTACCTTGCTTGCCCTGGCCGTCAGGTTTGTGACGGTCATCATCTAGATACAGGCGATCCACATGTGCTGGCTGGAAGTGGGTCGAGCGGGACGAGCCGCCTGCCAGGACCCTCATGATGTGGCCTCTCATGCGCACGCAGGCGCTCCTGCCTGCCAGCGGCGTCCTGCCCCAAGAAGCACGCGCCGACCAGCACGCTGCGTTTGGCGTTCGCGCCCTCGGCCGCCACGGCCGCGCTGCCGGGCCTGACCTACGCGTGGGCCTGCACGTCGCCCGCAACCGGCTGCCCCAACCTGGCCGCGCCTGGCGTCGCCCCCGGCGGCACCACCAAGCCCAACCTGGTGGGGCCCGCGGCTGCCTGCACGACCAGGCCAGTGCGTCATATGCAGGAGCATGTTACGCGTTGCAACCCGAAGGCATAGCACATGGAATAGGAACTGGCAATGACCATGTGGACATGCACAGGCGGCAATGAGAGGCAATGAGAGGTCTAAAAGAGCGATTGATGATGGTGAAGCAAAGTATGACAAACCTGTATGTCAGTCTGGCTTGGCTCAGCGCGGCACCGAGCTGTCCGTGTGCCGGGCGGTGATCCGGGCGCGCCGGCGCTGTGCAGGTCGTGAACGCCATGGACGCGATGGGCAGCCCGGTGTTCTCGGACGGCGTGTCGCTGGTGTTCACGTTGACCATCACCAACCCCGCCAACAGCAAGGCGGGCCTGGCCGTCGTCCAGGCGCGCGGCACTCACGCGAGCGTGCCTGCTCGCGCGCGCTGACAAGCTGACAGCGCAGCGCCCCGCATGCGCAAAGCAGCAGTATCCAGCCAGCACCATGCACAGGCTGACAAGCATGCATCACCTGACATGCAGAGGCGCACATGTCAGGCGTGGGATGCGCCAAGTGTGTCCGCCTGCCGCAGGTGCCGATGAACCGGCGGCCGGTGTGCGCGGCGGCAAACCAGGCGCAGTGCCTGGCCAGCAGCGTGGCGACAGGCACCGCGCTCACCACGCCGTACGTCGTCAGCGCCAACGCCTGGGCCTCCGACAACGCGCTCGCCTACGACTTTGGCGTGCAGCACCCTGACGGCACCCAGTGCGCGGCCCGCTTCGGCATGACACCGCCTCGCTCAGCCCCCATGCTGTCACCCGATGCGGGAACACCATCTGCCTTCTTCTGGGAAGTCTTTGATGAGCTCCTCAGACTAAATGTCGAACTTGGTTATGAGGTCGAGGAGCAGAGCGATGACCCCAGGGCCATGTTACAAAGCGATCAGCTTGTCCCTGCCGAACCTGCTGCATGCGTGCCTGAGAATCCGCCGTCGGCAAACCTGTTGCGCGCGCGCCAGGGATGCGTACGTTATGAACTCCGGCTCGGCCTCGTACATGTTCTCCAGCCTGCCCGCGGGCGACCCGGCGAGCCGGTACGCGACGGTGCTCTACGCCTGCGTGCGCGACAGCTACGGCGCCTCCAACTGCACCACCACTAGCGTCATGGTGAGCGCTCCGCCCAGGCGCCTGGCACCTCATTCGCTTGCCGTTCCAAACGCATAAACCTTACACGACACTCAGCATTTACGCAACGCCAATCGCTATGCTGGACGCATCACCCCACTCGCATGCAACTTAACTCCCTTTAGGGCAGCCTGCCTGGCCACAGGCCTGCAAGACCTTTCTGCTTTGTTTCTGCATGCGTTGCATAAGCTTGAATTGCTCGGGGAGGTAGGTGTCTGAGCATGAGCAACTGTGGATGCGCTGGCAGGCCACAATTAGTACATTGTGCATGTCACCGCATCAAGCTGCTGCTTCGCTCATCCAGAGGCTGCGCGCCTGCCTGCACGCGCGCACTCCGAGCCGCCACGACTTGCCTCACGCAGCTTCCAGGCTCGCTGCGCCTGCCTGGCGCTGCGGTTGGCGGCGCAGTCCGCTGCCTGGCTGCAGAACAGGCAGCAGAAGCAGACAGGCGGGAAGCTGCGGCGCAGGTGTCCCCGCCGGCAGCCAACTTCCAGGTGAACGCGAGCGCGCTGTCCGCCTCGCTGGCCACCGCGACGAGCTCGGGCGACCCGACGGCCGTCATGTCGGCCGTGCGCTCGCTCGCCGCGTCCACCGCCGCCGCAGCGCCGCCGCCGCTCGTGGCCGCCGGCGTGACCACGCTCGCCACCGTGGACGTGCGCGCGCCCGGCCGCGCCTGAGCACTGCGTGCCAGCAGATTCAGATCGCTAGTGTTGGAGTGACTTTAGACGGCTGGTAATTTCACTGCGAGCGCGTGTGCATGTAACCGCACCGGCGTGTAGTTCTGCACGACCGTGTGGCGGCGGCCGCGTAGCCGGCGCTGGTCGCGGCGTCGTCGACGGCGATCTCGGCGCTCACCGCGCTGGTGACGACCAGCGGCAGCGCGGGCGCGGCGCTCAGCGGCAGCGCCGCGCTGAGCGTGGTCTCCACGCTGTTCGCGCTTACGGCCAACCCGGCTGCCGTGTCGCCCGCCGCCGCGCCCGCCGCGCTGGCCGGTGAGCTTCCTGCGCCGCGAATAAGCAAGCAAGCAGTGTCACACGCTCCGTGCGGACAGCTGCCTGCTGCTGAAGTGTTGCAGGCGGGGCAGGATGACACGTGCCGTTGTCACGGATGAACACCCCACAGTCAGCAGTCACGGCACAGTTTTGCGGTTTGCGGAGCTGCTACTGCACCTATGTGGCAATAAATCGGGACGCGATCAGGAGGACTTGCGCCCGTCAGCACACCTGTGGGGGGCACGACGCGCGCGCACGGCAGCCGCCGCGGCATCTGTCGCCAGCGGGCGCTGCCGCCCCTTGAGCTTGGGCGCACCTGCTCCCGCAGCACAGTCTCGGGCGCGGGGTCGGGCGCGCGCTGAGACGCGCGCGCGGCAGGCGCCGCGGCGGTGGTCGCCAGCATGACCGGCGCGGGCGCGACGACCGTGCTGCGCCTGGCCGACCAGAAGTCCATCTTCGGGCTGGTCGCCAACGCGCTCGCGATCACCACGGCGACGACCAGTGCGCGGCGCCGCTCCGCCGCCCCGCCGCCATGCGCTGCATGCGGCGTCGCAGACACGTGTCTGCGCCCTGGGCGCTTGCTGTGCTCCCAAGCATCCTAACAGGCAAGATTGCTGCCATGTACTGGGAGCGTGCTGGCACCCGCTCATGCCTGTTCAGGCCTACGTCGGGCCCTGTTCATGCCTACGACCAGATTTATTTGTTCTCAAAGAGGCAACAGCATGCATGGAGCAAGCAGTGCCGAGGAGGCGCGCGCGAGGTGCGCGTCAGACAGCAGGCAAGGAGGCGAGCAGTGCTGAGCGGCGCCAGGCGTGCCGGCGGGCCGGCGGCGGCTGCAGCAGGCGCTAGCGGCGCAGTCGGCGCTGGGCGCAACGGCTGCGCGCACGCAGCTGGCCGCCGTGGAGGGCCCCGTGCTCGGCGTGCTGGCCGCGGCCGGCGCCAGCATGGTAGTCGGCGAGGCGCCCGCCATCGTCGCCGGCGGCACCGTGCGCGCCCAGCCTGTGTACTGCATATCACAACCCTGCTATAAACCTACACCATCTCTCATCACAATCATCATATCATGATCATGCACGACTTGCTGCCGCCTCGCTCGTACCCCACGGGGCAGCCAATGTCTCTGCACTGGCGAATGCTGCAGTGGCTGACGGCCGGACCGACGGTGTACGCGGCGCCGCGGCAGGTGACGGGCCTGGTCGCCCAAGCGCAGGCGGCCGCGCTGGCCGGCGCGCCGCTGGCGCTGGCCGCGTCCGCGTCCGCGGCGCGCCGGCGCCGGCAGCTGCTCTCCACCACGCTCGCGCCGCAGCAGGCGCGGCACCGCCTGTGCATGTGCTCCGCATGCTGCTCAGCTTGCGCGCACAAGAGTGCATGGCTATGCGGCACACGTGCGTGAGGCGTGCGCCAAATCCGTGATCACATATGCCTTGTCCGTTTGAGCCATGCCTGCAATCTACACGCTTAGTAGACAAAAATGCCTGATGCCATGTGCAAACGTTGGACTTGGCAGTCATGATGTCGTCCCCGCCTCAGCCGCGAGCGCGCGCGCGCAGGCCTCTATGGCGGACATGCCGTCCGTGACGCTGCCGGCCGACTTTGCGACGGCCTGCGCGTCCGCGGCCGCCGGCGTCTGCCCGCCCAACGGCGACGGCGTCCAAGTCACCATCGCCTACTTTGCCGACCCCAGCCTGCTCGTGCAGGCGACTCCCAGGAAATCGTGGGGTTAAGGCCGCGCTGCCGCTGCACTCCGCATGGCCCCCGTCGCATGCTGCAGTGCCAGCTGCCAGCAAGGACCAAGGAGCGCTTGGGAAAATGAAAAAGTGATCTGGTGTGCCAGCATGCAAGACAGGGCCAGTTGTCACATCTGTGCAGCGAGCGGCAGGCGGAGCGTGATGCGCTTGCTCCATTGCTGCGGTTTGAAGCTCGCCTGTTCGCATGCTGTCGGAGCGCCTGCCACAGGTGGTGCGGCGGCGCAGGCCAACCCGTCGCTCGTCATGTCCGGCGGCGTCGCCGTGGCCGCCGCCCATCACCGGGTACGTGAAGCTGGCGCTCACAGACGTCACCGACAGCGCCTTCGTCATGAGCGGCATCCCCGGCAACCGGGTGCCTCCCCCCGCGCCTGCCGCCGGCACGACAGGCCGCTCAAAGCTGCGGAGTGCAGTGCGGCATAGCGCCAGCATCCCAGCGCCGCACCATGCCTTGCCAACGCCTCGCACGCGTGCGCCAGCTCATGTCAGAGTGCGCTGCAGCGCGAGCGCGCGACCAAAGCGGAGCCTGCCGTTCCCTGCGAACTCTGCCACCAAACCCTACGTAACCCTATGGCACACCTGCGCAGACCACGATCCAGCTGCCGCTGCTGACGACGTACCAGCCCGGCAACGCATACGCGTGCCTGCGCCTGGATGGCTCGCAGACCAACGGCTGGAGCGCATACGCGGCCGCCACCTCCGGCGTCACGCTTGCGTCGATCATGGTGCCTACCCTAAGCCTGCCTGCCCGCCCCTGTGCAGGCGGCGCCGCTGGGCATGTGCTGCTCCGTGCGGCTCATGCGCACTGTAACTGCTCGCATGCGCGCACGCCTGTGGCGAAGCCGATGTGCCCGGCCCTTCTGGTAAGATCCCCTGGTGGGATCATGCAATGCTCTCTCCTTGCCGTCCGTCTGCTTTGACCCTGCCATCCGGCTTTTCTATAGTTTTTAAACGCCTGGGTAGGGTAGAGTGCCATGCCAAGGCCCTTGCTGGTTCTTCATCCGCAGCGGTTGCATTCGCCAGCGCCGCGCGTACACCGATGAGCGGGTCACGCGGCAGGGCACCATGGCGACGTGCACCACGCACAGCGCGGGCACGTATCTGGCGGTGCAGTTCGCCTACCTGGCGGGCGCCACGCTGTTCAACGCGAGCCCGCCGCCGCCGCCGCCCGCCGTGGCCGCGCCGCCGCCGCCGCCCGGCGCGCCGCGCGTTGCGGCGCCGCTCGCGACGACCGCGCCCGCGCTGTCGGTGTCCACCGCCGCCAGCGTGCCTCAGGCGCGCGCCCAACGCAGCTTAACTGACCTCAGCTCCTGTGTGTGTCATGGAGGTGCGTGGCTGACGCACCGTCCTCCATGCTGGTCCGTGGAGTCCGCGCATTTGTGCAGCCAGCGCTACCCTGCAAGTGCATCAGAGGCACGCCCCTGGTGCCGTGCGAGCCAACGCGCGCCGCCGAGCTCACTCCAATCCCGACCGATGGTTCGTGGCATATCGCAGTGCGTATTTAGAGTGCTTGACGAGTGCGCATTGCTGCCCGCAGGTGTCTTTCAGCGCGCGGCTCACCGCCTACACGCTCGCGACATTCACCGCGAGCCTGGCCACCAGCTATGCGGCGAACATGAAGGCCGTGCTCGCGTACGGCGGCGCCAACTGCGACGTCACCGTGCTCGATACGCGCGCCGGCTCGGTCATTGTGGACACCAAGGCGCGCGCGCTGACCCTGGAGGGCGCGCCGACCCTGGAGGGCCTGCGCCGTGCCGAGAGAGCGCCCCTCGGCGCCCCGCGCAGCAAGCACCGGGAAAGCACCGCTGTCATGGGTGGGCTTATATAACGGCGGCGTGTGCACGGAGCGCCGGACCCAGGCATGCACTGCGGGCTGCGCACGGGGAGCGCAGACCGGGCCGAGGCCCCATGCAGGGCGGGTCCCATGCAGCGCGCGCACGCGGCGGCCTCCACACAAACACCCTGCGCCTCTCGCTGGCCAGAAGATCGCTGGCAGCGCGCGCGTGCGGGGCGCGGCGCGCACGCTGAGGCCGCCGCTTACTTCCGAGCGCACCATGCGGGCGCCGCGCTGCCGCGCGCGCCTGATCAGGCACGCGCGCCGCGCGCAGGTGGTCTTCATCGACGGCAGCACCGCGGACGCCAACATCTTTGCATCCATGCTGCAGGGCCCGCAGGCAACGGTCTTCTTCCTGCCCGCCGCCGGCTTCGACACCGCCTACAACATGGGCGTATCGGTGCGCCCGGCGCCGCTCTGTCATGCGCGGCTCGCGCGGCGCGTGCGCGGCTCGAGGGAGGCTGCCCCTGGCCGGCTGCATCTTTTGGGGGGCAGTGACATGCAAATGCTGCATGCGTGTGGCGTGGGGGCGTTGCTGGAGGATGTGCAGCGTGGCTGGACGAGAGTAGGCGCATGCGCCCTTGCACACTCGTGCCTGCTGCTGCTTTCCCTACCCGCACAGCCGGCCTGCCTGGCTGCTGGAGGCCCGCGAGCAGGCCGCGGCGCTCTGAGCCTTGGCGTGCGCGCCGCGCGCTGCGCAGGTGGCCACCGTGGCGAACCCGACCCTGGCGCCGCCATTGGGCAGCAACGTGGCGCGCGCGCAGCGCATCGGCCACGGCGTCGGCCTGGGGCTGGGGCTGCCCTTCCTGCTGGCGGCTGCGTTTGCCACCTGGTGGTTCAAGTTCCGCGGAGCCGCCGGCGGGCCGCCGGCCGCGGCGGAGGCAGCCGAGGCGGCCGCGGCGGCGGACGCGGCGGCGGACGCCGCGCCGCTCGCGCCGACGGAGCAGCAGATGCAGACGCAGACCTGAGCAGCGCAGGCGGGGCCGGGCTTGGCGTGGCCAGGCGGGCGTCTGGCCTAAGCGGGCGCCCGCGGCGATGCTGGTCGCATGGGAGCAGCGGGTGTCTGTGCAGTGCCGGCCCGATGTGCCGGCCCTGGGCGCTGTGCGTCTCGCAGCACACCACCAGCGGGCCTTTGCTCGGACAGCGAGGGCAGCAAGGGGAGGAGGACCGGGGTTTGTATGTACAGGGCAAGCACTGGGTGTTGTTCCCAAGAAGGCATGTGCTGGCTTTGCCTGTTTCTGGGCCCTGTGTCAGATCCCTGTCAAATCCTTGCGAAGGCAGAGGGGAGTGCCAATGCCTATGTGCGCAGTAGTAGTTCTGCGCTTTGTAGGGCAATGGCCAGTGCATCGAGCACCAACAAGCCCCAGACAGGCTTGCACGCACGTCCAGACACTCCGCTCATGTCGCATTGACCAGCACACCTGCGCTGGACATGTGCAGGAAATCAGCCTGATGGGAGAGCTGCTGTCAGCAGAAGTGCATGCATGTCCCAGACCTGGGGCAGAAGTGTATTGCGCCTTGTAATGCAGCTTTCTGTCCAGCATGGCTCACAATTCGCTGCACGTGTGCAATAACCTCACAGCTTACAAAGGGTACCAGACCATGGCGCTACCCGCCAGTCCAGACCGCAATGCAGACCATGGTGCATCACTGCTCAGATAGAATCTTGGTCCAGACACGGCAGCTCAGCTGACGCCCACGCTCAGCGCATCAACATGGTGCACGAGCTTGGCAGCGTGCGACTGCGCGGTCTGCGTCTTGACACTTACGATGCTATGCAAAAGGGCAAGCCGCCAAACAGGAAAGGAGTGCTGGGCTTCCACAGCATGCAAAGCATGATATCGCGCCCCTGACAGCACAGAGCGCGCCCTCCGACCACGCAGGACGCGTGGCAGGTGTATTCAGAGCAGGCATGCCCCCCAACTTACCACTGCCTCTGCAGAGCCTACTCTGCTGGAGCAGAGCTCCAGGCTTATTGCGCCGTTGGCACGCGCCCCTACTGGGGCACCAGCTCATGCGCGCAATACCATATTGCAACTAGTACAGACATGTGATAGCCCCCCTAATCGCTGTCATGGCATGCCGACCGCGCCTATCCCATCGCAGTCGGCGCCGGCGTGGCGGTCTGGGCAGGCGTAGTTGCACTGGGCGTGGTGGGACTGGGCGTGGTTGGACTGGGCGTGGCTGTCACGCCTGCAAGGCAGCACGTATGTTTTTTTGTGTCAGGCCCGAAAAGTGCAGGATGCTGTGATGAGCTACAATTTAGGCTCCTTTGCGCTGCAATGTGCTCATGTGGCATGCAGAGACATAGTCCGCCAGGCCCGCGCATTGGCGCCTTGTTACAAACACAACCAAGGAAGTCTGAGGGATGTGTGATCTGCCAGCAGGGTAAGCGCATCTCCGCTTGAGCGGCCGCAAGCTCATGACGCGCCTACAGTGCATGCACACACAGTGGGGCTCAGCCAGGCCGGGGCGCGCACCGGCGGTGGGCGCCGGCGAGCTGTCGGGCACCCAGGTGCCGTTCGCCCAGTGCGTGCCGTTCACCTCGTCGGGCGCCCACGCCCCCTTCTCCCAGTGCGTGCCGTTCAGCTCGTTGGGCGCCCACGTCCCGTTTGCCCAGTGCGTGCCGTTCCAGTCGTTGCCCCACCACGTCCCGTTCGCCCAGTGGGTGCCGTTGCCGGCGTCGCTCACCCAGGTGCCGTTCCACCAGTGGGTGCCGTTGAAGCTGTCGGCCGCCCACGCGCCGTTCTCCCAGTGCGTGCCGTTCTGCTCGTTGGGCGCCCAGGCGCCGTTCGCCCAATGCATGTTGACGGGCGCCGGCCCGCCCGGGGTCGTCATCGGGTAGTACGGCCCGCTGCCATTCATGAACTCGTAGCCTCCAATCGGGCCGCAGGGGCTCATGCCGTTGCCGCCGCTGCCGCTGTTGCCGTTCCCACTGCCGTTCCCGTTCCCGTTGCCGTTGCCGTTGCCGTTCCCGTTGCGGTTGCTGTTGCCGTTGCCGCTGTTGCCGTTTTGGTTCATCAGCGAGGCAACCAGGATAACAAAGGTGGAGATGTCGGTGACGGTCGGCTGGAAGTGCCGGCGGTCATCAGGTTGAGCAGGATGCCCACGTAGCCGATGCAGCCAGTGCAGTCCACGGTCGCATTGCTGCGCGCGCGCGGCAGGCCGCATCAGCCTTGGGGGTGTGCGCATGAACGCATGCGGCATAACGCGCCTTGATTTCAGGCAGCCCACTCATCCATTCAGCGCCGCTGGTCAGTTCAGTGCTATGAAGGGACGGTGCACGCGGGGCGGCACTGCATGCAGACCGCATGCGAGCTGTGTGCCCGCGTCGTTTTGACTCTGAACATGCAGACACCCTCGCTTTCACTATACCTGAACATGTGCAGCTTGAAGCATAGGCGCGCTCAGTGACATACGAGGGCCGTGCAGCCCGCTGAGAGCGGCGTGTCCGCCTGCGGAGCATGTCGCGGGGGGCCAGTGCGGCGGGCGGGCGCCCGAGGCCGGCGCGCCGCACCTGGGCAGCGGCGTGCCGGGGCTGTTGTTGGGGCCGCTGCAGATGTCCGGGTGGCCGTAGCAGATGGCGGTCGCATTGCTCGCGCCGGCCGCAAACACGGGCGCCATCTCCGCGCCGATCTGCCCGGCCATGCTCAGCATGTCCGCGACGTTCGACGCGGTGTCGTTGCACTGGAACACCAGCTGCCACGGCACGCCTGCATGCGCGCGCCACCGTCGCCGCCCCCATGCGGGCCCCCTTGCTCCGCCTGCTTCTGAGGCTAGGGTAGGATCAGGGTTGAGTGTAGGGTAGGGTAAACCTAGCCTTCCTGGAAAGCCGAAGGTGGCCGGCGACTCACATGCAGGCACGCGCATGCAGGCATCTCGCGCTCCATCCCGCGGCACTCCATCCCGCGGCGCGCGGCCGGCGCGGGGGGTTGCCGACGCACCTCCCGGCGCCGCGCTCTGGCCGTTGTACGAGTAGTAGCTGCCGGACATAGTATTGGCCGGCTGCACGGGCTGCGCCATGAGCAGGCCCGGCTGCGCCAGCCACTGCGCCATCTGCTGCGCGAAGGTGTTGATGCAGAACGTGCAATTGATGCGCAGGTCGGCGGTGCTCGCGCAGTAGCCCATGCTCATGCAGGCCTGCGCACCGCCACGTGGCCAGTGAGAGAGTGCGTGGATTTCTAGGGGCTGGAGGGATGGGGTGCATGCAAGCGCTGCAGACATGCCACTGCAAGAGTGAGGCATGGCATGGCAGGCTGCTGCAGTGGCTCAGGCTCGGGCAAGTCGGCCACGCGACAAGCTCCCCAGCCCCGCGCGTTGTCTGAAAGAGTTGGCCGCTGCGAGCGCGCTGGGCCCTCGCACCCGCCGAGGAAGAACAGCGACAATGGGTTGGAGCAGCACCTTTCATTATTGCAAGTGGCTGGGCAGCCATTGCAGATTGAAGATGCAGCCATGGCAGAGTCATGCTGCACCACGCTGGGCCGGGGCGCCACGCACCAGCGCCGGCTGCGAGAAGTACAGTGTCTGGTTGAACGTGCCGTTTACGGGCGTGACTGCCGCCGCGGTCAGCGCCACGCACGCGGGCAGCTGTGGCGGGCCCGTCAGCGGCGCGGCCGTGGTCGTAGGCGCGGGCGTCGTCGACGGCACAGCCGTGTTTGCGCCTGAAACCGCACATCTGTTTTCCGCCTCAACTCGCATGCAGTGCGATCTGCAAGTGGACATGTGTGTCACGCTTGGTCTTGTTTCCACTGACACAGGTCCCAGTGATGTCTTCCAGGGCAAGCTTTCTGCCTTCTGCTGCAGTTCATCCAGAGCAGAGCGCGCGCAGTTCAGCTTGCAGGGGCGCGCGGGCAGGCGGCGCGCAGACCTGTGGTCGGCCTTGGGGTGGTGCTGTGCGCGGTCATGGTCGGCGCGGGCGTGCCGGCCGCCGTGCTCGTGGGGCCTGGCGAGGTCGTCATGTGTGCGGTCGTGGGGCTGGGGGTCGCGCTGGAGGCCGCCATCGTGGCGCTGGGCGCGGGGGTGCCCGCCGCGGTCGTCGGGCCGGGCGTGGCAGTCACGCCCGCCGTGGTGGGGCTGGGCGTCGCCATGGCGCCCGAGGTGGTGGGGCTGGGCGTGGCAGTCATGCCCGCCGTGGTAGGGCTGGGCGTGGCCGTCACTGCTGCCGTGGTGGGGCTGGGCGTGGCCGTCACTGCTGCCGTGGTGGGGCTGGGCGTGGCCGTCACTGCTGCCGTGGTGGGGCTGGGCGTGGCCGTAACTGCTGCCGTGGTGGGGCTGGGCGTGGCCGTCACTGCTGCCGTGGTGGGGCTGGGCGTGGCTGTCGCCGCTGCGGTGGTGGGGCTGGGCGTCGCCATCGCCGCTGCGGTGGTGGGGCTGGGCGTTGCGGGCGAGGGTGTGGCGGTGGGCGTGTCAGTGCCAGCCGCCGTCGTGGGGCTGGGCGTGTCGGAGGGGCTGGGCGTATCGGAGGGGCTGGGCGTGTCGGAGGGGCTGGGCGTGTCGGAGGGGCTGGGCGTGTCGGAAGGCGACTGCGCGCGCGCAGCGGGCGCATGCGCGGCCAGCATCTGTCCCCGCCGCCGCGCACAGCACCCTCAGCTGGGTGTGGTCTCAGCGGCCGTCGCAAGTAGCATCCGACACCAGGCATGAGTTCGTCCATAGGCATCAGGGCTCGCATGACGCGCTCCCGACCAGCTCTGCCTTGTTGACAGCGTCATTGTGCTCAGCTTTGCAGCATGGCAGCGCGGCTCGCAACTGTACAACAACATGGCACTAAAAAGTGCCCTTGTGGCTTACGAACAGTACAAGCAACATGCATACCTGACAATCTGACCTCTGTCAGACAGCCTCTTGCGGCTGCTACAGGCATACGCTGCCTGCCCGCGATCGTGCACGTGCACGGCCAGCCTTTCAGGCTACCAGGGGCCCAAAGGAGGCGCCCGCAGCGCTGCCATGCAGCTGCACTCAGCTGGCTGTCACCTCCTGGGGTAATATTCCTCGCTGGGTATTGCAGCTCTGAACAGCGTCTGGCTTCTACTGTGAATGGCTGTCCTCCCAAAATGGTTGCTGTCAATCTTAGCTGCAAAAACGCGCTCTGCAGCAACCTGTGTAACTCAACCACTTGCAGGTGACCCAACAGCACAGTGCACTGCACACTGTGCTATGTGCTCTCTGATGTCATATTCTGCAACGCGCGAGTCAGTCCCTCAGCAGCACCTACCCCAGCCCTGACTCGCTAAGCTGCTACACTGCACACACGTCAGGTGAGCTCCAGGCTGCCTGCAGGGGGCTCTTGGCGCTGAGCGAGTGCTGCTTGGGGCTGCATAGCCTGCTGCAAGCGACGCCCAGTGCAGGCAAGGCCACAAGGCCAGGGGCCAACAAGTGCCCCAGTCCTGCGCTGCAGACATGGACTTGCACAAGCCCAGCTGAGTCCGACTGTGCTACAGCGGCCGTCAGGGACGCTTGGCAGAAGCGCCGCTGCCGCTATAGCGCAGCACTTAGCTGCGCCATCACTGAAGCGCAACAGCGCAGGGCAGCCCCTGGAGCAGTCTTAGCAGTCTTAGCGCTCTCAAAATGCTTCGCATCCCCCGGCTAGAGCCACACCGCCGCAGGTCTGGAGGCTTGTGCTTCTGGCAGTCTCCCATGCCCCAGCCTGCTTCTGCCCAGCAGGGGTCGCACCAGCAGGCAAGTCACCGCGCATAACCTCAACGCCGCCATGGCTGCAAGCCGCGGCAGCCGGCCGGTGCCCCGGCAGAGGACCAGTCAAATCCGGGACTCTTGCAATCTTCCAAAGAAGTGATTAGCGAGACGACCTCCGTCCAATAAGTCGCACGTCAGGTTCCGCTGCACCTGCACTGTTACTCTCTGGTTTGCAGGTCGGGAGAGGCTTTGCCGGTCGGGAGAATCGCGGGTCCACCTGTTGAAAATGATTTTGAAGGTGACATGACAGGTTCGACAGCCAGGAGCCAGGGCTTAAGAGCAGGCCCGGCCCCCAAGGGCCAGTGGTCATACCTGTCCCTGTATCAGAGCCCAGTACGGGGATGCAGCGCGGGCCATGCACCCAGAGAGTCAGGGAGCCCCAGCAAAACAGTAGCTACACGCTACAGCACCCTCAGTGCCATAAACCTGCTGCCTTATTTCTATCTCCTTGCTACAGCTCGCCGGTCTGCGCGTGGGGCTCAGCGGCGACGCCGCCGGCGAGCCCGCCGAGCATGCCCTTGGCGCCCTCCAGCGCGCTCGCCAGGCCCTCGCGCGCGCTGCCCACGGCCGCGCCCGCCGCGCCGCGCACCTTGTCCAGCGTGCCCTGCTGCCCGCGCGCGGCTCGCGTGTCTCAGCACGGCGGCGCACGCAGGCGAGGGCGCTCACAGGTTTATTACCTGCCTGCTAAAGGTGAGCACACTCAAGACTGCCCTGGACGCACCGCAGCGCTCGCCCTCGCGGGGGTTGGCCCCCCCCCGCCAGCTCATTCCTGTCCACAGCTTTACTTCCAGGCGTCACGGGTGAGTGCAAACATGCAGGATACGCTGTAACCTATGCTGCCCTGCTAGCCTGCACCCCAGTGATCAGGCCGGGCTGCGCGCCTCGAGCGCGCTCTTCCCCTGCGGGGCGCCCGGCGCCGCGGACGGCCCGCCCGCCCCCGCCCGCTGCGGGGCCCCGCCCAGCGGCAGGTCATTGTCATCCTCGTCATCATCCTCGTCACCTGCGCAGCCGCAGTCCGGTCAGCTTGCCGGCGAGCGCACAACCATGCTGGCCGCAGTCCGGTCAGCTTGCCGGCGAGCGCGGAGCCGTGCCGGCCGCATCGCGCGCGCCGACACCCTCGCCCTGCTCCACATAAGCGCGCGCAGCTCGCAGCGTGCAGACGCAGGCTCAGGGCCGGTGGCTACGCGCCCAGGCACAGCCACCCTACCACGCAGCACAAGCAGGTCGATGTTCAACCACGCGAGCTCCACGGCGAAGAGTGACCCTTCAGGAGGAAGGGAGTTTGGGAGGTCCCCGACCTCGGCCCGGCAGGCGCACCCATGCCGGGCATGCCGCCCATGCCGCCCATGCCATCCATGCCTCGCATGAGGGTCTCGCGGTCGTACACCTGCCCGCCCAACCCGGCGTCCTGCGCGCGCCAGGGGCGCCTCCTTTGCCGGCGCCGCGCGAGAGCGCCGGGCACTGCAAGCGCGCCTGTCACCGACAGTGAGAGGGTCCATGACAGGACGCCTGCTTGCGCACTCCGCCCGCCGTCCACCCCGCCAGCCTGAGCCTGCCCGCCTGCTGGCTGCGGCCTGCCGGCCTCCGCTGTATGGCGCACGGCACGGCCGCAGTGCTCCGCCCGGCGCATGCAGGCGTCCGCAAACCACAGTGTGGGTAACCTACCCTACCCTCTCCTGGCCCTGATTCTATCCTGCATCAGGGCGCGCCTTCATGCCGGCCAGCATCTTCTCCAGCTCGGCCTCCTTAGGGTCGATGACCTCGAATGCGGGCCCCGGCGCGCGGCCGGCCGGCAGCGGCGGCGGCTTCGCCTTGCACGCGCCGGACGCCTCGTGGCAGAGCCAGTTGCTGAACTGCGCGCGCGTCTGCCGCGCCTGCGCAGCACCCCCGAGCATGCGTAGGACCCGCGGCTCTCTTACGGTGAGCTGGCGGGTAAACAGCGCGCACAGAGCGGCATGCATACATGTACAGGACGCGCACAGGTATTCCCTCGGATCCTAGTAATATACGTATGTCAGGGCAGGGGCGGACAGGGGCGCGGAGAGTGTTACACACTCCTCTGGGGTCCCCGCACGCTGCACAGCATGCGGGCTGCTCGCCACAGCGGGGGAGACCGCTGTGACCGCCGCGCCGGCGACCCCTGGTCTGCCTTGCGCGCATCGGCCTGGGATGCTGGTCAGGGTTTCCGATTAGGGTCTTCGGCCAGGGTAATGGCGCACGCCTGGAACAGGCGCTCGGCCATGTCAGTGTCGTGCGCCTCCAGCAGCTCGGTCGCCGCGCGCTGCACCGTCTTGCACTCGGCGCCGCACTTGCCCAGCTGCGCCTGCTCGGCCAGGCGCAGCCGCGGCCCGTCCTCCACCAGGTCCACCATGGCCACCCACTCGCCCTCCGCCTTGGCCGGGTCGGCCATGCGCTCCATCATGTCCTGGATGGCGCCCTCCGACAGCTGCGCGGCCGGGGGGGGGGGGCGGCGTCAGGCGGCGCGCGCGCTCTGACGCACCGCGCGCGGCGCGGTCGAACGGGGCTGACGCACCGGCTGCTTGAGCGCCAATCGCCTCAGCCAGGGTCGGCATGCAGCCTTTTCGCATACCGGGATTGTCAGCTCAAGCTGCCGTGCCGTGCGTCAGAGCCAGGCAGCGCTGCTCAAATTGCGGACGGTGCAGCACAGCAGATTGCAGACAGTGCCGAGCGACAGTCGGAGCAGCCTTGACGGTGCATGCTCTATGGCTCGCCTGGCAGGCGACGTCCGACGCGACCCTGAGGCTAGGGCCCGGTGTACCGAGGCGCACGCGCAGCAGTGACACGCAGGTGCCATGCGGTGGGCGCTCACCCGCACCTTCTGGCCAGGCGGCCGCGCCTCCCGAGCGACCTGCACACCTGGCGGAAGCAGGCCAGGCAGGGCCGGCGCAGCGGCGGCAGCGGGCTCGCACCTTCTTGCCGGGCCGCAGCGCCTCGCGCGCGGTCTTCACCTGGCGGTACGCGTTCTTGGCGAGCGCCTCGCACACGCCGCAGCGGATGTAAGGCAGGTCGCTCTTGACCGCCGTGAACGTCAGCCGGCTGCCGCCAAAGGTGCCCGGCGGCATCTGCGCTCTTGCGCACGCCGCCAGCAGCGCCGCGGCCGCCAGGGCCAGGGCAGCGCGCAGGTTGCCCCCGGTCGCCATGGCGCTCGCCGCGCCCACCCGCAACGCCGCTGCAGCCCTGATCGCATGCACAGCTCGTCTGTGACACGCTGTCAATAAGCAGCCTCATACCAGGGCTGCGCCAGGCCAGGGGGTACTGTAACTCATCGCTCTGGATCACAAAGCACAATCGTGGCCGACAGACGATCTGGGCAAAGCGCAGGTTGTGGGCCACTGTCCATCCACAGTGACAGGTGTGACAGTCAGCGGCAAGGTCTCACCCTTGTTCCGGCACAGGCAGCGCCCTAAGGCAGGTGCACGAGGCAGCGATCCAGCAGCCCACTGCTCGGCTGATGCCTTGCGTGCTGTGCCTCTGCACACCAGCTGCTAGGTTGCTGGAACGGTTGACTGCGCGCGAGAGCATTGCTTCCCAAACACATGTTTGAGAGGTCCACCCCAGGCCTTGGCGTGGCATTGGGTATCCCATGTCACAACTCTGCTCGTTGGATCGATAAGCGCTATGCGTTGGCCGGCATGATGAGGCTTGCTCTGACCCCGAGCCACGCCTGTCTACTGCGGGGAGGGCGGGGCTGGGCTGTCCAGCGGCAAGCACTGCCGCAGGCGCAGCCGCGGGCGATGAGCGCAACTGCAGCAGAGGCAGGACCAGGCAGTTCAAGCACGGCGCTTGCGCAGAAGCGGTGTGTGCCATGCGAGAGCAATAGCGGCCCAGCCGCTTCGCAGTGCGAGATGCTGTCGCGGGAGCAGGCAGACGCGCTGCTGTCACAGGCACGTTGTGCTTTGGTGCTAACAAGACTTCTGTGTGTGAACTGCCCTGCAGAGTTCCGCGACATTTGACGTGACTGTATGCTGTCTTTAACGAAGATCATTATGCAGATCATTATGGGCTTGTCTACGCGGCAGAGTCTCTGTTAGCAACTATGCCTTCCTCCGCAGGTGGAGGGGTGGTCGCTGGACGAGGACACCGAGAAGCGGCTGCGCTTGCAGCGCACTTTCAGAGCAAAGAACTTCATGAAGGCGTGCACACTGCGACAAGCCCGCTCCTGTTGCTGTGGCTGCCCTGTGTCTTCGCAGGAGCACAGCAAGACTTCGCTGCTCAATAAAGACCACGCAAGGCAGCTACATAGCAACAGCAGTTGAGCTGAGACCGAGCGCTGCTGGGCTGACGGCAGGCCATCCAGCTGTGCGAGCGCTTTGGGGCTGTGGCCGAGGGAGAAAAGCACCACCCTGACCTCCACCTCACGGTGCGTAAGTCGCCGCAACTTGCCCCGCAACAGGCGCTGCTCACCTGGTGCAACACGCTGTCTTGTTTCAGCCTCTGATCACAACCAGAGAAACTGCATCACAGAGAAAGAGCATTACAAGCTCTAGGACATGGCAACAGCGCTGGTTGGACTGCCACGCAGGGGTGGAACAGGCTGCGCGTGGAGCTGTGTACGCATTCACGCGAGGGCCTGACCGAGAATGACTTCATCCTCGCGGCCAAGCTGAACGCTGTGGGCATGGAGGACCTGCTGTCCAAGAAGAAGGCGTGATTGTGGGGCATGCATGGAGGGATCTGGATCTGTTGTCTGAAAAGCAGGCATGGTTGTGTGGCGTGCATGGCAGTACATGGTGAGCACGTGCGCAGCGAGGTGTATGTGCCTGCTAGGGCAGCCGCTCAGTGAACATGGCAAAAGTGCTGTGGACAGATCCCTTGTGCTCATCTGGAATGTGCACTCTCATACATGCAGGGGGGTACGATGTTGCAGAGCATGCGCGACTTGTGCTTGGCTCGTTTCATTCAAACTCACACGAATTATCTCTCCAGTCGCCCCAAGTCGGCCTTCATGCACCATCACTACAAGATCAGGCGCATCGGTAAGCACATACTTGCGGTAGCCCTCACTCACGCTGCCGCCAGACGTCCCAAAATGCTGCACTGTCAGAGTCCATATGGCCAAATCCCGTGTGCCCAGCAGGTGGCGCATTGCTGCACACCCACATAGCAAAGAAGTCGCCTGGTCATGTACAGGCCTAAAAAGGCAGTTGCCGCTCCACCAGCAGACACTGCGATGCTGGCAGCTACAGGGCTGGAGCATGGCCAACGCCCTGCGTGCTATATAATTCTGCAACACGCGCTGTCAATGAGGCACATTGAGCGGAGTTCGCCCGCCCCAACTCTCACACTTGCAGCTGAGAAAGCTGCACCAGCCGGGCTGCACCAGCCACGCCGTGCACGCATGCATCTGGGCGACACGCTGAGGCGGCCAGCGCTCTTGCACATCACGCGTGTTTTGAGCGACAGCCTCCAGCAGAACCCAAACAAAATTAATGTACCTCATGTCCGCACACACCTTCTGGCTGGCGAGCCAGAAGGCTAGCCAAACCATGCCAAGTGGCTTGGCCCACAGCCACCCTCTCATTCAGAAGCAGCCAAGAAACCTTGTGCCACAGCCATCGGCACTGGCGCGATAGGGCATGCTGATGACACTGATCCTCTACGTCTCGCACACTCCAGATATGTCCCAAACTATGGCCCTCACGCCAGAGCACACTGGTGCTACAATTGCGTCAGAGCGTGCACAAGCACATCCCTGCAACCCTGTTAAGCAATTCGAGCATAGGCCGGCCAAGCAAGCCGCCATAAGCAATTTAGAAAAAGCCAACGCTGGTAGACATACCCTGTGCTGCCATGCATCAGAAAGATGGTGCCGCCCTCAAATGCCTACCTTGGTTTGTGCGCTCTGCAAGGTTGACCCTCGTGAGACCGAACAACCTTAGCCCAGCAAAGCTGTCAAGCTCCCCAGCAGAGCTCCCAAGCTAACGGCTGCCAGCGCTGTTGACAACCCCAGCCACCTGTGTCCTGCTTCAGTCTATGTTTCCTGTGCAACCCTGGGAGGCCCTAACACAGGCTCCGCGTGCGGCGCAGGCGCGGCGCCGGCGCCTCAAAGGCCGCCAGGCCGCAGCGCTGCCCGCGCGCGCTGTCGAACGAACGCCCCCGGCCGCCGGGCCGCTGCCAGGAGCCCTCCGCGGCCGCGCCGGCGCGCGGCATGCCGCCCGCCGCGGGCGCGCCGCCGCGCGCGAGCAGCCGCAGCAGCGCCACCGCCGCTGCCTGCACGGACACGTCCGCGCTTGCGGCCAGCAGCGCCAGCAGCGCCGGCTCCGCGGCCGCGGCCGTCAGCGCGGCGCGCGCCTCCGGGAACTCGGCCAGGCAGCTCAGCAGGTACAGCGCGCCGGTCAGCGCCAGGCGGCAGGACGAGCGCAGCGCGGGCAGCAGGCTGGCGCCGCCGCCGGCGCACGCCACCGCCGCCAGCACGCGCGGGTGGTGCAGCAGGCAGCCCAGCACGGCGGCGGCCTGCACGCCCAGGTTGCCGTCGGCCGCGCCGTTGCGCACGAGCGCCATCAGGCCGGCGACGCCGCCGCGCGCGGCAAACTCAGCCGCCGCCGCCGCGTCGCCGGACAGCGCGGCCGCCTGCTGCACCGCAAGCGCGCGCACGCCCGCGCCGGCCGCGCCGCCCGGCGCCAGCACCGCCGCCAGCACGGCCATCAGGCCCGCGTCGCGCAGAGCGTCGCGCATGTCTTTGCAGCCGGCCAGGCCGCCCAGCAGGCCGAGCGCGCTCGCTGCAATCGCCTCGCGCGTCGTTTTGGGCGCCTGCGCAGCGGCCGCCGGGGCGGCGCCCGCCTTGCAGGCCGCCGGCGCGGCGGCGGGCGCTGGGCACGCGCCCGCGTCGCTCGGCAGCCCCGGCGTGTCGACCGCCTCGCTGACCAGCCGCACCGCGGCCGGCAGCAGCCCAGCCGCCATCAGTGCATCCAGCCGCGCCTCGAAGCCCAGGGAATTGGACCGGGCGGCCATCAGCCCCGCCTCCGCCCAGTAGCAGCCCTGACGCGCGGGCGCGACGCCGCTGGCGTCCCGTCCGGCGCCCGGCGCCGCGTGCGGCGCGGCGCACGCGGGCGCATCGCCGCGCGGCCCGCCCGCGCCCGCGCAGAAGACGCGCAGCGCGCCCAGCGCGGCCAGCAGCAGCGCCGGCGGCGCGCCCGGCGCGAGCAGCCAAACCAGGCGCCGCGGGCCGTCCGCGGCCAGCAGCGCGTCCTGCGCCCAGCATCAGGTTAAAGTTAGGGCCCAGCACTGCATCACGCCTCGTGACCCTTCCGTCGCTGCTCCAGGCCCCTGCCCGTCAGGTGGTGCGCAGGCAGGGCGGAGGCAGGGTAGGCGCCGGGGCGGCCGCGGGCGCGCACCCGCCCGCACTTCAGCGGGCACAGCTCGCGCAGCACGCCCGCGGCTGCCGCGGCCAGCTCGCCGCCGGCGCCCAGCAGGCGCACGAGCGCGGGCACGCCGCCGCTGTCCACCAGCGCCTGCGCGGCGACGCCGCCGTCAGCGTTACACGAGCGCGACACAGCGAGCCGGGCGCTTGCGCATGCGCCAGCACTTGCGTCTGCGCGATGCGCACCTGTACATGCATAGCCATGCCCTGCGGGCAGCGCTCAAACCTGGCATTGAAATTGTGGCATGCAAGCGGGCGATTCAGGGCCTCGTCCGCATCATCCTCTGCCCTTACCCCCTAACCCCCCCCACACCAGGGCCACGAGTGCAGAGCACCTGCAACCTGCAGGAAATCAAGCTCCACACGGCCTGGCAGCGCCGGGCCCCCCAGCGCAGGCGCGCGGGCATGCGGGCGGGCGGGCGCCGCGCCTGCGTGTTGGCGCGCGAAGACACCAGGAATGCGAGCGTGTCCAGCACAGCCGCCTGCGTCCGGCGGCCCTGCCCCGGCGCGCCCAGCTGGTCCAGCAGCGCCGTGATGCCGCCCGCGTCGCCCGCGCCCACCTTGCCGGCCGGCGCATAAACATGGTCCGGGCACGCCGCCGCCGCCGCCGCCAGCACGCGCTTGGCGCGCGTGATCGCGCCCTCCCCGGCCGGCTCCGCGCCGCGCGCGCCGCCGGCCGCGCCGCACACGCTCGGCGGCGCCGCGCCGCCAACGCCGCTCGGCACCGCCTCGGCTGTAACCGCCGCGGCGTCCTGCAGCCGCGCGTGCGCCAGGTAGCGCAGCGTCTTGCTGAGGTAGCTCGCGCGCTGCTCGCCGAGCGCGGCCGCGGCGTCGCCAGCGCCCGGGCCGGGGCCGGGCCCGGCGCTGGGCCCGGCCGCATCGCCCTCTGGCAGCGATGCCAGCACGTCAAATGCGGGTAGCACTGGCGCCGGCGCGAAGCGCGGGCTCCGCGGCGGCAGCTTGCCCCGGCCGTCGCCGCTGAGGCTGCCCCGCCGCGGGTTGGCGGAGCCCAGCAGCGCGCCGCTGGGCGTGCGCAGCAGCGCCAGCGCCGGCGCCGCCGACGCGCGCGTCTCCACGGCAGACCAGCTGCGGCGGCGCGGCGCCGGCGCCAACGGCGAGGCCGCGGCCGGCGGCGACGCGCCGCCGAGCCGCGCGTGCGCACCATAGGTGTCGTGCAGATCGTCCATGTCGCCGGAAGGCGCGGCCGCGAGCGGCAGCGGCGCGGGATAGACGCCCTGGCAGCCCGGCCGCCCCGGCGGCAGCAGCGCCAGGCCGTGCTCGCGCGGCGCGGCCGCGCAGCGCGGGTCGGCGGCCGGGTGCGCAGCCTCGTGCACCGGCGCCCCCGCCGCATGCGCGGCCGCGTTGCCGTCCGCATGGCCGTCAGCCAGGCCGCCGCAGACGGGCGCCTCGACGGCCGGCGGCGTGCCCGGCGACCCGGGCGACGGCCCGCCCGAGCGGGGCGGCGCCTCGGCCGCCGCGGCGCCGCGCCGCGGCCCCGCGCCGCCCGCGCCAGCGCTCAGGCGCGCAAGCGCGGCAGTGATCAGCGAGCCGCGCCTGCGCCCAGCGGCGGGACCCAGCACCGCACTGAGCGGCGCGGCCGGCGCGACCAGCAGGCTGTGCGCGGCAATGGCGGCCGCCAGGTTGGGAGCTGCCAGGCTGGGCACGGCGACGGGCCTCGGCGCCGCAACCGGCCGCGCGGCCAGCGGCGTCGCCGCCGTTCCGGGAGCAGACGGCGGCGCCACCGCTCCGGGTGCACCGGCGCCGCTGTCGGCGGGGAGCGCGGCGGGGAGCGCAGGAGCGCCGGCGAGCGCGCGGCCCTGCGCGCTCGCGACCGGGGCCGCCGCGGCGCACTCGGCAGCGGCGGGGACGGCGCCCCCGAACGCCGCATGCGGCTGGGGAGCGCCCCTGCGGCGGCCCCCAGCGGCTGGCATGCCGAACGCCGACGCCGCCGCCGCCGCAGCAGCCGCCGCCGCGGTGGGCTGACCGCCCACATTGCGCCTGCCCGCGGGCGCGCCCAGCGCGCGCGCCGCCGCGGCCGCCGCTGCCGCCGCCGGCCGCGCGCCGGCAGCGGGCACATGCACGGGCGGGCGGGCGCGCGTGCGCTCCCCAGACGCGACAGGGCCGGCCACGATCTGGCCACCCAGGGCCTCGCCCGCCGCCCGCAAGCCCGCCACCCGGTCAAAGTCCGCGCTCGCGGCGCGCGCGCGCGCCGGCGGCAGCAGCATCATCGCCGGCGGGCTCTGGCCGCCCGCCTCCGCCGGCGGCGCGGGCGCGCGGCTGCCAAGGCCGTCCATGGACCGCGACGCGCGCGCGCCGCGCGCCGCCTGCGCCGCGGCGGCCGCGCGCGCGCGCGCGCGCGCGCACGTCTGCGTCGGCGGCCGCGGGCCCTCCGGCACGCCGAGCGCGGTGAACGGGCTGATGCTGACGCCGGCGAGCGCGGGCCGGCCGCCGCCGGGCGGCGGCGCGACGGGCGCACGCGGCGGGCTCGGCAGCGCTGGCGCGAGCACGGGCGGCCCGCGCAGCTCCAGGCTGCGCGCGCGCGCGCCGGCGCGCGGCGACGCGCCTGGCTCGGGCGACGCGCCCAGCTCCTGGCCGCCGCGCCAGCTGTCGACGGTCAGCGAGGCGCTGCGCGCGGGCGGCCCGCCGCGCATGCCCAGGCGCTGCCGGTACGCTTCCATCAGCTCGGCGTAGCTGGAGGCGGGCGCGCCGGCCGGCGGCCCCGCCAGCGCGTCCAGGCTGTGCCGCCGCCCGGCCGCGCCGCCGGCGCCGCGCCTGCGCGCGCGCACAGTCACTGAAGGTGCGCGGCGCTGCCAGCGCCGCGTTACAAGCGCATTGAGCCCGAAGCCCAGCGACGCGTCCCCAGCGCGCCCGCGCTGCGCCGCGCCCACCTTCATGCGCCATGTGCTCCAAGGTGCAACGCGCTGTCCGGCCATGTCCCGATCCAGCAAGCGAGCTGAACGCTCACACAGTCGGAGCCGCACCATGTGCGGCGCGTCCCGCACTGGTAAGGCATAAGCTGGCAGGGACAGCGCGGCACACAAACATGCACCCTCACTCACATCACGCCCCGTGCCCGCGCAGAGCGGGGCGCCCAGCCGGCGCACGGCGCGCACCCGCCGCCCGACTTGGCGCACGCCGCCGCGGCACTGGCCTCGTCGAAGCTGCGCGCTGCGCGCGCGGGCGTCGAGGCGCCGGACGCCGACGCGACCGCCAGGCCGTACGTGGGGCTGCCGCTCGCCGGGTCCTCCGGCAGCCGCGCCTGCGCGCCGCCGCGGTCGACACAACTCCGGTTGCTTGCTGAGCGGTTTGGATGCCAGGAATCAGCACACAGATGCAGCGGAATGCGGCAAAGCTGGCCTGGCGCTAGTTGCTTCTCAGTAGCTCCATGAGCCACATGTGCCTCTGTGCAAGCGTCTGCCGGGCTGCATGCGCCCATGGTTGGCACTGCGTGGACGCCTTTGCAGGCCTATGCACCACGCGCAGGCTGGCGCCCACAGGCAGCTCACGCGGCACGCCGCGCACGTCGCCCGGGCGCCGCAAGCAACCCTCCTAACACGATGCTCGCGCGGCCGCGGCGCTTGCGCGCGGGCGCGCCCGGGCGCGCGGAGCGTTAGGGTTAGGGCGCGGGCGCACCAGCGGCGCGGTCTCCGACACAATGGACAGGAACGAGGCGAGCGAGCGCGCAGACGCCAGGCTGCGCGCGCAGCCGCTGCTGCTGCTGCTCGCCAGGCTCTGGCTGCTGCCGCTGGCGCCGTCGGCCGAGGACGCCGCCAGGCTGGACGCGCCGGCCGACATGAACGACTCCGCGCGCAGGCCCTGGCCGCCGGCGCCCTGCGCGCCCGCGCCCGGTCAGCCGCAGCGCCAGCTGGCTCCAGCTGCCAGGATAAAGCCTCCGGCATCCGAAACAAGCCACGACAGGCGCGTTGCTGTCGGCCTGGGGACGCTGCGCGCGTCGCGCCGCTCCGGCCGGGGTGCCTTGCGCTGCGCAGCGCCCCGCGCGCCCTGCGCAGGGCCGGGCGCAGGCCGCCGCCGGCGGCCCGCGCGCATGCGGAAGCGGGCGGGCGGGCGGGCGGACCTCGGCCAGCGCGGACGCGCCCGGCTCCTCCTCGTCGGCCAGCTCGGGCGGCATCTGCTTTGCGAGCATCGCGCGGATCGCCGCGCTGCGGTCCTCCTGCGCCGGCGCGGGCGCCCCTGAGCCGTGGGCACCGCAAGCGCGGATGCACAGGACCGCCCGGCGCGCCCCAGCGCAGCTTGCCACAAACCAAGCTCGCATCGCATCATGACGCATGACATGCAAGAAACCGATGGCCGATGAGCACCCAGGCGCCAGGCGCGCGTTGGCCGCGTGCGCGCCCACACACTGCGCTGCCCGGACAGCACAGAGCAAGACACGAGAGCCCCATTGACAGCCGCCGCGCGCCTTGATGCCCACGCAGTTGAGGCAGCCGCTGCACGCCGCGCTGCAGTGCCCGTTGCGCAGCGCCGCCCCGCACGCAACCGCAACATCAACCGCCGCACTGAGCTGCGCTGCGCCCGCCTCGTGCGCGCCGCTGCCTTCGCCCGCCGCGCCGCAGCCGCCGCCCGCCGCAACGGCGGGCGGACCACTCACAGCAACACCCCCGCGCTCATCCGCCGCCCCACATGCGTCGTCCGCGCCGCCGGCGTCGGCCGCGGCGGCAAACGGGTTGCCGATGCGGCTGGCCATCAGCGCGGCGGCCGCCGCGCTGGCATGCGCACGCACCGGCGCTGCCAGCGACGCTGCCAGCGCGTCGCTGTCGCTCGCGCAGGCGCCTGACGGCAGCACAGGCCCCAGCGCGCCTGCGTCGGCCGCCCCAACCCCCGGCGGGCCTGCGTTGGCCGCCGCGTACCCCGGCGCGTCTGCGTCGGCCGCCCCGTCCCCCGGCAGGCCTGCACCCTCGACGGCGGCGGCCTCGCCCGGAGCAGACAGCGCCGGGAAGCTGTGCCTGCCAGGCGCGCAGCCGGGCCCGGCGTCCAGGCTGCGACCGCTGACGAGCATGCCGCCGAGCTCCGCGAGCGGCACACTGCAGTGCGCCTGGTCGGGCGCGGGCGCGCCCTGGGCGCGCGGCGTCGAGCTGGCGGGCGCGCTGGCGGCGCGCGCCATGCGGCCCATTGCGCCGCCCTCCTGCAGGTACAGCGGGTGCACGCGCGGCGAGAGCGGCTCCGCGCGCAGGCGGCGGATGACGACGGTGACGTCCATTGTCGGCGCCGCCGCCGCGCTCGGGCTGGCCGCGCCGTCCGCGCCGGGGCTCGTGCGCCAGCAGGTCAGGTCCTCCCTGCGCGGCCGGGCGCGCGGGGCGTTCGGCGCCCGGGCTCGGGCGGCGGTCCAGCGCCAAGCAGGGGCCAACCGCCCCTGCAGGCGGTCAGAGTGTGCTTCCTCGCCCTACTGCAAGCGGCGCAGGATTGCCACACGCACGTGCAGGCGCCCGCGCGCCACGCTGCAGCAAGGGGACAGCCTCGCGCCTGAGCTGCCAGACCGGGCCAGCCAGGCCGGGCCACAGGCGTGCGGGGCTGGGCGCGGGGCCGTCGGCGCGCGGCCTCGCGGCGGGCGACCGGGCCGCACCGGCGCTGGCGGTGCTTGGCGAGCAGCTGCACGAGCGGCGACGGCGTGCCGGCGCGCGCCAGCGAGCGCGTCAGCGAGCGCGCCGCGCGGCTGATCTCCACCTCCTCGCCGCCGCCGCCGCCGGCGCCTGCCGCGGGACCTGCGCCCTCTGCCGCCACGCCCGCCGTGGCTGCCTTGTACCTGCGCCGCGCGGCGCCGCGACCGTCAGCGCGCGCCGCGCACCGCGCGCCCCGCTGCACTTCGCACCGCGCGCGCGCCGCAACCAAGTCTTTCACTCCTTCTGATCTTCGAATAGTCGGGTGTATTAAGAGAGCTCTGGTGGTGCAGCCGCACGTGCACCGGGCTGCAGAGCGAAACGGCGCGCCTTACGGTGACCGGCAGCGGACAGCCGCGCAGGGGGGGGCTGAGGGGCAGAGCGCCCGGGCCATGAGGCGAAAGGCGCCGCACCGGTGGCTGCGGTGGCGCTCAAGCAGCGCCACGAGCGCGTCGCCGATCTGTATGCGCGTCGCAGCCGCTACTGCAGCCGCATTCCCCTCCTCGCTCCCTTCTTCCTCTGGCTCAGGCCCAAACGCACTTGCGAGCGACGACGCGGCCGCCACCTCTGGCGGCAGCGGCCCGCGGCCCGCCCAGCTGTACTCCATCGCGTGGCTCGCGCGCGCGCCGCGCTGCAGCGTGCACGCGCCCGCGCAGCTGTTGGCCGCAGCCTCCGGGGTGCCGTCGTCACTGAAGCGCACGCTGCGCCGCTTCGGCCCCAGCTCCGTCGGCTCCTCCGCCGCGGCCGCGCCGCTCGGCACGCGCATCTCTGAGCCCGGCGCGCCCATGGCTGCGCTGCGCCAGGAGCACCGGCGCCCTGCCCGCCGCCCTGCGCCGCGCGCCACGCTCACCGCACTGCACGTGAGCACACCTCACAAGTGGCAGGCGGCCTGTGCCGCGCAGAGCGCCGCGCACCGTGCTAGGCTGCCGGCGTGGTGAGCGCGCACAGGCTCTAGCACGGGCGCCTCCAGCTGCTGCATATGCGCGTCACCCCACTCGCCGCTAAAATCCGGTCCTGCGGTTGGACGACGCACGTAGTCTCGTTGACGCAGCAATTGCCCAACCTGCCGGGGGGGCGTCTGCCGTCTCGGTCCGCAGCGGCGACACGGTCGGCCTACAGAGGGGCCGGACGGGCCGGCGGCACCAGGCACTGCCAAGCACACGCACACGCAAGGTTTTATCCAGTGACGCTCAAATATCTTAGCAAAAGCGTATGATCACGCGCTTCACCGACCGGGCCCCCTATGCACCAGCAGCTGCACGCACCGGCAGAAGTTCCCGGAGACGCCGAGGGCACGCAATGCAGGCAGCATGCAGCAACCCAGGGCAGTGCCACTGTCCGCACGTGTGTAGCTTGGCGTAAGGACTTTCAGACGCTTGCAGTGCTCGCCCCTCCCCACCGAGAGCCAGCAGCTGCAGCTGCAGGGGTGCAGAGTGGGCTATTCTCTCTTTCTAGGGTATCAACACCCTTTGGGCACTTTTTCTAGACCGTTTTCTCTAAGGCCCAATTTCCGGACTGTGCATGTGCGGTTGAATGAGGCAGCATGAGATGGCTGGTACTGCGCTAAGGACCAGACTGGCTTGTCAGCCTGCCGGATAGCGCCCGCCAGCGCTGCCAGCGCGCTGCACCTCTGCGCCACACTCTGGCCTTTCCAGCTTTTGCCTGAGCAGGACGGCAGCTTGGGCCAAGCTGCTTGCCGGCCGGGGAAGTGGCGGCCGCGCGCCTCTGCACCCACGCCCTGCACACCAGGCAGGGTGTGCACAGCGCACTGGCAGCCTGCTGCTTGTTGCTGCATGTGCCAGCACTGTGCAGGCGTGTGTTAGCCCATGCATGGCCCTCAGCGCTGCCTGCGCTCTGCGGCAGCACCTCGCCGCTCGCAAACCTACAAAAAGCGCATTGCGGCAGAAAGGAAGAGCCTGAAATAGAGTCCTGCCAGAGGACAGTTCAGGCTTCTCAAGCCCGCCCGAGCGCAGGCAGCTGTGCTGGAGTGCAGGAAACGCACATGAAAGTAGTAAAGCTCGGCATGAGTTGCCGCCGACCATAATTGGGATATGCATGCGCATGCACATGCCGTATTGAGCATGCGCATGCGCATGCCGAGCACGAGCATGCGCTTCGCGGTTTTAGAGTGTCACCTCGACGACGCATGCAGGGCATGTACAACACGTGCGCCGGGCAATTCGTCTGTCCTATGCTTCCTTTGTCTCAGCCTAGGACTGGTTGGGGGGGGCCTGCGCGCGCGCTGCATGCAGGCACATGCTGCTGGGCGGTCAGGAAGGCACCAGCTCTCCTCGCTGCTTTCAACAAGGACAGGAGCCACCCCTGGCTAGCTCCATGACTTCGATGACGGACCCCAGACACGGCCGCGCGCGGTGCCGTGACAAAGCACCAACGCCCCGGCATGCAGGCACGTTGTGAGGCGTCCGGACAGAAAGTGTGGATAACAGCCCTGGCCCTGCCATCGACTACCCATTAGCGCTCGCAGGTGCTGCTTCCAGGAGGCAGGCCCGTCTGCTCGCGCAGCAAGCGTGCTGCGCGAGCTCGCCGGCGCACCCGGCTGTGCAACTTTGCCCTGTGGTACAATCCCAAAAAGGGAGAAAAGTACAAGCCACTAAAAAAAGACAGACACCCTTTCCCTAGCTATCATGCTGGCGCCTCATGCATGCCCGCCCTCTCGGCCCGCCGCGGTGGGGCGGTGCGCGGCTGCGTCCGGCGGCGGCGCGCGCCCGGCGCGCCGGCACATGTGCTGCGCGAGCGTGTCGGCGCCCGTGGCGCTGCGCGAGTGCGGGAGCGGCATGTAGAAGAAGCGGCTGCGCGCGGCGCGCAGCGCGGCCTGCCGGCGCGCCAGCTCCTCGGCCGGCATCGCGCGTAGCACCTTGATCATGTCGCCCGCGCGCTTGATGGGGATCACGATGTCCTGCACCAGGACGCGGCCGGGGGGTGAGCTGGCGGCGCCCGCCGCTGAGCGCGCATGGGCGCTGGGCGCGCCGGCCGCGCCGCCGCGCGTTGGGTAAACATGTTTCATTCTTGTGCGGCGCGCCGCACCGGGACATGGCACCCGCACAGAGAGTCCGGGAGCGCGCGGCCCTTTCCTCGGCGGCAAGACCCTGGTCATACAGTGACACTGGGCACCTGACCAGCATGGGCGCCGCTAAGCCCACCTGGCCACATCTCGGCGCACACGCCCTGCTGCATGCGCCTGGGCGTCACAGCGAAAGCGAGCGCCGTCGTTGCACTCACAGCCCGCATGACGGCGCCCCGTCCTCGGCAGGGAGCGCGGCCGGCGGCGCGCCTGGATGTCGGCGATGTCGGGCACCCAGAAGTCGGAGTCGGTCGGGTGCAGCGCGCGCTCGCTCATGTCCAGGCTCCACTTGATCTGGGACGGCTCCGCCCAGGTGGGCTGCGTGACGTTGAAGAAGACCGAGAAGGACGCGTAGTCGACGTACTCCGCCAGCGGCAGCGAGTGGAACGGCGGGCCGATGAAGACCTACGCGCGCGCGCCCGTCAGGGGTACAGGGGTTGGGGCAGGGCTGGACGAGCCCGCGACCCTGCGCGCCCGCGCATCGCGCCGCATGAAGCTGACGTGCGGGGTGCAGCGACGAGACCCGCGCCGACGCCCCGCCCACCCTGCCCGCATGTGTTACTCTGATACTCATTGGCAAGCGCGGCTGCTTGCACTCGCACGTGCGCATGTAGGGTGCATGTCATTGCAGACGACACAAGAAGAGCGCACTCTTGCAGGTCCGCCCTCCGCATGCGTCTAACGCAACCAGGCAGCGATGCGCGGAACGGCAGCTGCGCATTTGTGTGCAGCTGAACAGCGTCCGAACGCCCCACAACACCTGCACACGAGGCCGCCGCCGCATACCGGGATGCAGCCGCCGAGCAGCGCCTCCGGCAGCCGGCGGCTCGTCTGCGAGTCGCCGGCGATCATGAGGCAGAACGCCTGCCGGCACAGGCGCCCCAAGCTCAGCGCTGTCCGTACGCCTTGCATTGCCCTGCTGGGTTAGGGTTCGGATACCCCATGCTGCACGCACGCCTGGCAGCACCCTGCTGGAATGTCCCAGCAATCCCAGCCCTTTCGAGGCGCGGCTCGCCGCCTGCCTCGCCCCTACCACCGCCGAGGGCAGGCATGCAGGGACGTGCACGCTCGCTGCGGCGCGCGCGCTGCAGGCGGCACGGCGCACCGAGTGCGCAAACGCGCCCATCTGGTCGCCGTGCAGCGTCTCCTGCGACGTCGGCGTGGACATGTTGAGCTCGGCCGCGGTGGCCGCCAGCTCGTCCAGGTCGCCGGTGCAGTAGGCGCTGACGTTCTCGGGGCCGCCCAGCATGATGTCCTGGATGACCTGCGGCGCGCACGCTGCCGGGGTCAGGGCCCGGCTGTCGCGGGGCCGGCAGTCGTGCGGACGTGCGGGGCTCGGCCGCGGCGGTGGGGCGCCTCGCGGTGCGCGCTCGTGCCCTCCAGGCTTGGGGTAATAAAATACAATTGGGGACCATCGGCGCGTGGGCAGCCACGCGGACACGGGCATGGCCGCCGCATGGATGCGTCAGCCTGCGTGTCCGGCCTGCTGGGTGCGCGTTCAACGCACTTTGGATGCTGGCCAGTGCGCCCATCCTTCGTATGCTGGCCTGTTCGCCCATATTCTGCACGCCCCAAGTTCTACACAAGCATGTTGGATGGGTACCTTTTGGTATCTGGATGTACAGCCCCTAGAAGATGCTGCGTTCCAGCCACCGCTTCATGCTCGCCAGGGCGGCCAGTGCATTGCGCAGGCCGGGGATCAGGCGCACGTGGAAGCGCATGAGCTTGCCCATGTTGTCGGCGTTGTTCTTCCAGTTGTACTTGAGCGGCGTGCACTTGCCGCGGAAGAACAGCAGCGTCGGCCGCATCTCCTCGGCCGGGATCTTCGGCTGCGCGCGCAGCAGGCACATGTGTCTGGCAGCAGGGCATTGTCTGACACTGTGACCGGCAGCCCTCGCCAGGCTCAGCACGTCCTGCTGGATCGTGTTTGCTGAGCATGTCCAGACAAGCTGCTCGCATGACTGGGCCGGAGGCTCAGGGTCTGAGGAACGCGCTTGCAACGCCAGACGCCTTCCAGCATGCGCATGGACATTTTTGGAAGCAGAATGCAGCAGCAGCCACAGGATCAGCCAAGTCGGAGTCGAGCACTGGCCAGTGCTATGCCAGGCTTATGTCGTCCGTACCGACAGCCCGCGCTGCAGGCGGCGCCGCCGCTCGGCCACCTTGTACTTGATCATGTCGGCGTAGTGCACGCTGCCGGGCACGATCAGGAAGTTGCTCTCGTTGTAGTCCTGCGTGGCGCGCGGGCGTGCGTCACGGCTGCGCTGGCAACAGGCAAGCCGCGCCATGGCGCCCTGGCTGCCGTCCTAGGTCTCAGCCCGACCTGGTCTTCGGGACAGGCGCGACCTCCGTGTGTGGTGTGCCCAGCCGCGCAGCACCCCGCGCATGCTCCCGACATACGTGCCCGGCAGGGTGCTTGCAGTGCGCGAGGGGGAGGGACGCGCTGCATGCCGCGCACGGTCGCCAGGGCGCGGCTGAGCGCGGGCGCGTTGGGGCGCGGGCGCGGCCGGGGGGCGCGCCTGGCACTTGTAGCGCTGCGCGCGCACGTTGACAAAGTGCAGCGCGGGCCCGAACTCGTTGCAGAGGATGTCCTCGTACTCGCCGCCCACCGCGCCGCGCGCGAAGCCGGTGTGCGCCTGGAAGAAGGCAAAGTCGCTGCCGTTGCGGCGCTGCCAGCGCGGCCCCGCCATGATGTGCTTGTATATCTGCGCGCGGCGCGGCCGCGGTCAGGCCGGGCGGCCCGCGCCGCGCAGCCGCCCGCCGTTCAGGCCGCGGCAGGCTTCCGCCGCTCGCCCGCAGCGCTATGCGCTTGAGGCACGCGACAACTGCACATGCCATGAGCGGCCGCGCCAGCCCTGCTGCTCTGCCTCACTGGCTTCTGGCCTAGAGAGATGCAACCGGTCGTGCACCACAGCCAGCAATTCCATGGAGCCCTCTCCTTCAGGTCAGGCCCGATTGGCCTCACGCGTCCGCGCAACCCAAATACCGCAGCTGCCATGAGTTTCGGCCTGGCGAGGCGTGAGCGGCCGCGCACCCCGACCACCGTCTCCGCGGACGCCGCCTCATCGGCCTCAGACGACAGGTTGGGGTGCCCATCCGCGTGCACGTAGGCCAGCCAGCGCAGCTTGTAGCAGTAGTCGTCGACCAGGATGACGTCCGCCTCGTCCGGGTCCGTGACCAGCGCCGGGCTGTGCCGCAGCGCCTCCACTGTGTACCTGCGCGCCGGCGCGCCAGGCTCTGCACATGGGGTTGGGGTCTAGCTCAGCACCACAGCCCTTCCGGTCCCGGCATGCAGCAGCATGTCCGCTGGATGGGCTCGAGCAAGCTCGGGTGTGGGTGACGGCGGCGCGGCGCGTCAATGGGGAGACACTTGAGTGTGAGTCCGGCTAGCGCTGCGGGCTTTCAATTCGGACATAAATCAAGTCGTTGTGCAGCTGAGAGCGCAGCAGTTTGCATGGTACATCGAGACAGTGAAGCTTTGATATGTCCTTGCACTGGTCGCACCAGGGCGCGGAGTTCGCAGAGAAGTAATGCGGCAGCGGCGGCGCAGAGGCCTCGTGCCAGAAGTCGTGGACGTGCGCGCGCATCAGTGGGATCTGCGCGGCCGCCCAAACGTGAGGGCGACCGTGCCTTCATCTGTCAGGCTCGCCTCGCGAAGACCCGTGCCGCCTACAGCCGCTATTATCGCCCAGGTGATAGTCATGTGTTCTGCCCTCCTTCAAGGCACATGTACTGGAATGTCTGGTACCTGGTCAGTGCTGCGCATTTGATCATGTGAGAGAAATAGCAAACAGCAGCAGCACTGCCCAGCCGACCAGCTGTGCGCGCTGGGGCGGCGCGCGCCTGCGTCCGGCTGTCGACCACGATCTCATTTAGGTCGCAGCCGGGCAGCCCATGCTCGGCCGCCACGTCTGTCGCGTTCAAGACGTAGATCCTGCATGCGCCTTCGAGCCGCCTCGCCTGGCCCAACGCACACAGCAGCATGAAGTGCGAAGTCATGTTAACGCCCTTGAAAAAGGGCGTGTTTAAATCCTGCATGCGTTTGCCGCGCTGTGTTGCACGTTTTGCACAGCTCAAATCTGCTAAGCACATTCTCCACCCAGCTCGCATGAAGGTATTCTATGGTTTATATCAGGACAGCATCTGCATACGTTGCAAGAAATGGTTAATCTGAAGGGGGACAGGAGCTCCATAGGGTCAGCGCTTGATGGACCTACACCTGGCTGGCAAGGCACGTAAGGTTGAATGACACAGGCATGCAGCCGCACAGCCGCCTCAAAGGAGGACACAAGCATTTGCCTGAGGGGGTGTCTTGGAGCCAGCTCGTTTTTTTAATATTTTGTAACGACTGTGCGCACCTGGGCACCCTTGGCAGAGGCGGCCAGCACGGTCCGCGGCAGAGAATCGCCAAACTCCTCGGTCATGATGGCCTCACGGCTGGCGCGGGCGCTAGGTATGCTGGTCGTCTGCTCCCCGGACTGCCTCTGAGCAGCCTCAGTGGGCTCGCCCGCTTCCCAGACCCCGGCCTGCCGTCAACCAAACCTGGTGAGCGCGGTGCTGCGCGTCTGTGCGCGGTGCTCTGCAGGTAGGTGAAACACGCCCGGCAGGAGGCGCCGACAACTGTTATGCTCCGGCTACAGGACTGCACAGACTTATGAGAAATTCTGCGCTATCTCACTGGTTGTCCACCACGGTGTGGAGTCTACAGTACCTTGTCCGCTTCACAACTGACAGCCGCTTTACAACCTCCCAGAAAAAAACACATATTGAGCTCTTAGGAGGCACAGCCAGGCAGCGCACCACCTCTGCATCGCCTTCGCTATTGGGCGCTGCAACCTCTGCGTCAGTAGTGACGGCATGCGTCCTGCGCGACTCTGATGCTCCTGCTGCAGCACAGGTGTGCAGGCTCAGAGCGCTGCACAACCGAGTCATCAGCAGGTACGCAGGTCTGGCCAACCTGCAAGCTGGCTTCAGAGCGGCACACCAGCACGGTTGGAGCGGTGAGCTTACCGAGGCAGACACTGATACACATGAGCAGAGCCGCCAGCCCGACAGCCGCAGGCAGCCTCCTGCTGAACCGCTGTGCATGGCTGCCCATGGCAGCGGTTGATACACTGCCGCGGTTGACACACTGCCTTGTGGGTCTTGCCTCACACTGGACGTTCCTCCTGTTTCATTACCCTTGCTATCACCCAAGTGGTGCGCTGCCACTGTCAGTACTTACGCCGCGTGTGCTCCTTGGAGTAGCTCAGACAGGCAATCAACACTAACAGGATGTGACAGAACGCGCTGTAGCAGCCTCCACCTGCGGTGTTGCGCAAGGCCGCTAGCGAACGTTGACGAGAAGTTCATATTCAGAGGTTATTCGGAGGTCCAGACTACCCTAACCTGCATTTATCCTTGATTTGGGGGGGCAAGCGGTCCGGACAAATTTGATGAACAGCAAGCTATTTCCGCCCTGCTGCACGCTCAAAGAGGCTGCATCGGTGATATAAGAGTATACTGCTTGCTGTACATTAGCAGAGTGATTGTTGTGAAGAGAGGGGCTGGAGGCACCCGCCTATGAGCCTCAGGCCAGTGAGCTGTCTTGCTTAGCGCCTTGCAGCTGGTAGCGGACGCGTGCGGCGTGCGCTGCACGTCGCCTGCATGCGGGCGGCCTGTGCGCAGTGTACGGCGGCGGAGCTGTCAGTACGGGGGGCACGGCCATGCGCCGCACTCAGGCAGCCGGGCCGCAGTGAGCCCCTCTCGACTATATTTGCATTAGCAGCTGGGGCGATAAGCGTCCTGCACAGCTCGCAACAAGCAGCACCGTGACGGCGAGCGTGCCGTGACGCAGGCGCCCCCGCGCACAATCGGCGGCGGCACAGGCGACGGGCGCACGCCGGTGCGTCCTGCCCCGTGGCGCTCCCGCTGCAGTCGACCTCACGCAGGCGCTTCAGCCGGCGGGAAGCGGGGACGGCGCGGCGCAGGTGGCCTGGCGCGCACGGGCGCGCTGCGTGTGAGCGCGCTGGACGTGGCGATGCCGTTCGACTTTGAGCACAAGGCGCAGCAGCTGCTGGCGCGGGCGGGCAAGCTGCGCGTCGGCGTCGTCGGCTTTGGCACGTTCGGCCAGTTCCTGGCCAAGCGCCTGGTGGCCGCCGGCCATGAGGCGCGCCCCCCGGCAGCCCCCGCCCCTCCCACAGCTGGTGGCTGCCGGCCTTGAGGCGCGCCCGGCGGCAGGGCACACCCCTCCCACAGCAGCGCGTCTGACACTACCACACCGTTGTCTTGCCTCTCGCACGGCACCGGCCGCCGTGACCCCGCTCCGCGCCGCCCGCGGGGGGCCCAGCGCGCGCGCGCCCTAACCCGCGCCCTAACCCCAACCCTTCCCGCAGGTGCTGGCCACGTCGCGCTCGCCGCACGGGCCCGCGGCGGCCGCGCTGGGCGTGGCCTTCTTCCCCGACGCCAACGACTTCTGCGAGGAGCACCCGGACGTGGTCGTGCTCGCGACAAGCATCCTGTCAGCCGAGGCGGTGCTGGCGGGCCTGCCGGTGCAGCGGCTGCGGCGCAGCACGCTGTTCGTGGACGTGCTGAGCGTCAAGCTGTTCCCCAAGCGGCTCATGCTGGCGCTGCTGCCGCCAGAGGTGCCGCCCCCTCGCTGCGGCACCTCGCTTGACCTTGCTGCGGTGCCCGCATGACCCTGCTGCGGTGGCCAGGCTTGCCTGGCTGAACGGCGTGGCAGAGCTCAGCTGACGGGCCGGCCCAGTGCTGGCGCCGCAGCGCCAGCGGGTGAGCGCTCGCTGCATGCCCCACGCCCTTCCAGACGCATGCCACCCGCTCAAGCTGGCGACCACAGCATGTGCCACCGGCGCGAGGCACCTGCCACCTGCCCGCCTGGACTAGACAGCCTGAGCTGACCGCCGCATGACTATGACTATGACAGCCTGCCGTGCGTGGATGCGCGCCAGGTGGATGTGCTGTGCACGCACCCCATGTTTGGCCCGGACAGCGGCGCGGGCAGCTGGGCGGGGCTCAACCTGATGTTCGAGCGCGTGCGCATCTCGCCCGAGCCGGAGCGGATGCAGCGCGCCGCGAACTTTCTCGCGGCGCGCGCCCGCGAGGGGCCTGCTAGAGCATGAGGCACGCGGAGGGTGGGGGGCTGCTTCTCGCAGGGTGGCAGACAGCCACCGAGCAGCGTGCATTGTCGTGCGCCTGCCTGCGGAGGCGGCGCACCCGAGCGCACCGGGCTGCGTGGCGCAGAGCCGCAGTGCATGTAGCCCCTGCATGGCCCCTGCTGCGAGCAGCCGCGGCCGCAGCGCGCCCACATGGGCGGCGGCGGCCGGGCGCGGCAGTTCTTCGAGCGCGAGGGCTGCCGCATGGTGGAGATGGCGTGCGAGGAGCACGACCGCATCGCTGCCGGCAGCCAATTCATCACGCACACGATCGGGCGCGTGCTGGGCGCCATGGCGCCGCAGCCCAGCGCGATCGACACGCGCGGCTATGAGGCGCGCTGCCCGGCCTCCCGCTGCTCGGCCCCTGCGCGCGTCTGCGCGCGTGCCTGCGGCAAATTTTTCTGTATGCAGCCCGCAGGGCAACAGACGACCTCGAGAGACGACTCTGTCATGGTGGTTGCAGGTGTCCAGCCGCCCCAGCCGCCCCAGATGCCTGCTTCCCATCACCTGCTTGGCGTGTTGCAGCGCGCATGCATGTGCAAGAGGAGTACACAGCAGCCAACAGCAGGCAGCAGGCAGCAGAAGTAACACAGCAGATGGCTGTGTGTGATGGAGGCTCCCGGTCCCCGGGGCGCAGTCGCTGCTGTCGCTGGTGGAGAACACGACGCACGACTCCTTCGAGCTGTATTACGGCCTCTTCCTGTACAACCCGGTGCAGCGCCCCGCTCCACACCCTGCTCCACACCCTGCCCCCTGCATGTCCCAAACAGCCAGGCGCAGCGTGCGGCCGCCGCGCATGCCGGACGCCCCTGCTTGCGTGGTGCGCGCACAGAGCGCGACGCGCGCATGCCACCGCCGGCAAGCGAGGTCCGTGTGGCCGGCGCCGGTCGCCGTGGCATGGTGACGCTGTAAGTTGCCGAGTGTCTGCCTGCGGCCGCTGAGGGCAACCTGCACCCTGACCCTAGCCGCCTGACGGGGCGGCCCGGCGCAGAACGCGACCGAGGAGCTGGAGCGGCTGGAGGTAGCGTTTGACGCGGTGCGCCGGCAGCTGCTCAAGCAGCTGCACGACGGCGTGCGCACGCAGATCTTCAACCCCGCGCGGCCGCGCCAGCCGCTCGGCGGCCTGCGCGCCGGCGGCCCACGCGCGGCCGCGGCCGGCGCAGGCTCGGGCCCGGGACCGGAGCCCGCGCTGAACGGGGCCGCTGCCGGCGGGGGCGGCGCCGGCAGCAACGGCCGCGGCGGGGACGGCGGGGCGGCCGCGCGCCTGCAACTGCCGCCCGGCAGGCTGGATAGGTAGCGCGGGCGGGCGCCTGCGCCCGGTCTGCGCGTAGGAAGACATGTGATTCCTGTCTGTTATTGTGCCATTATTGTTAGCAGGAGGATTCAAGTGCTGTGATGAGCTGGGCGCAGCCTGCATGCTGCACTCTGCAGCAGGAGCTTCTCTGGAAGCATTGTTTATGACCTGCCGTGGTCGTGGTCTGGGTCTGCATAGCAGCTGGCGCATGCGCACATGGCGCCCAGGGCCCTTTTGCAGGAGCAGCTGGTGTGGCACTCATCGCTTAGGCCTTGGAGCACTGTCCACCTCGCGTGGCTTGCTGTTGACCATGCTTGAGCTGGCGACTCACACACAGACTTTGTGCAGAGGCAGCGGTGCTGGAGATGGCTAAAAGTGCGTTTTCACCCTTCTTACCCCCTTAAGTGTGACCCTTCTTAAGAGCGCGCGGTGAACTGCACTTTTTTTAAATATGAGATTTGGCAGTAGTCAGACAGGCAAGTGAGACAGGCACAGGTCAGCAGTGGTACACGCACCTCCTAACAATACGTAGGCGGCGCACAAAAAGCAAGAGTCCTGCAGCACGCCCCCCCCCCCGGAGAGCTGGGCGGGCGTAGCTGGCAGGTCAGAGCAAAAGGCTACATGCGCACAGGCACAGCTATTGTAGCATGCATTCCTCATTTGTTCGCAGCGCGCCGGGCGCGCCCGTCTGGCGGGCGGCCCCGCTGCCAGCAGCGCATGGGCGGCACAGCAAAGCAAGGGCAGAGCTAGTATACCGTCGCCCCCCATTACGCTCCGCTGCGCGGGCACGGGGCAACAGGCCGAGCGACGCGCGCACTAAGCGCGCCGCCCTCAGACCCAAGGTATTCAGCGCCGGGGCACCACCAATGTCCACCAGAGGCTGACGCGCGATGCTGAGCCACGCCAGCAGCGCGCCCGGCGCAGCGCCCGTCAGCGCGGCAGGCGCGTGTGGCACGGCGCCCGCCGCGCTCCGGACGCTGGCTTGCCGTAGTAACGTGCAAACCGTAGTATAGCATTGCCCTAATGCAGGGCACGCCACCTGCCCCCAGGGGCGCCTCGCCTGGCCGGGCGCGCCAGCCATACGCAGCGGGGCAGGCAGGTGCCGAGCAGCGCCCGCGGCGGCGGCGCATCAGGCGCGCCCCGCATAGTCACTGGTGCAGTTGCATCTCAGCTCTATCCGGCAGTCCTGGCAGTGCGTACAGGGCCCAAAAACAGGTCGTCACCGCCAAAGCTTTCGGGCGTCCCCCGGTGCGCCTTGACAGCCAGAGCGCAATATTAGCTCGCGGCCGGGGGCAATATCGCAGCATGAGGCAAACCAGGGTGCCCCGCCCTCAATCAGCCACAGCATCTGGCATGGGTCGCATAGGGCCGTTCCGCTCAGCTGCCTGGCCCGGAGGGCCTTGGGACGCAATACCGCAGGCGTTGCAGCCCGCCGCGCTGCATCCCCTGCGCCTGCTCTCGCATGGAGCCTAGTGGTCTTGATAGTATTTGCAAAGGCAGAGCCAGCCGCAGCTCGGGCCCCCGGATCCATCCCTACACCCAAGCCTGCCCCTTGTGTACACTCCGTATTACCACCTTTATGGCCCCCATCTATGGCCTCCAATGATGCCGCAGTCCTGGGCAGCCGGCAGGCGCCTTCACGCCACGCAGCGCACACACAGTGTGCGCGCACCATCCAACAGACAACGCAACGCAACAGGCGCGCGGCTCAGCTCAGCGCGCGGCCATCGCTGAGCTGTGCAAACAGAAGTATCCTAGGCAGATGTGGGGCGAGGGGCCGCTCATGCGGCACAAGCGGACGTGCCGGGGGCAGCGGCCGGGCGGCTCCGCCGCGCGGCACTGCCGCGCGGCACCGCCGCTGGTGCCGCATGATGGGCTGGCCACACGCACCCACCCACAGGCTGAGCCCAGCAGCCCCTTACAGGGCGCTGCAACCCGCCCGCATCCCCTGCAAGCGCTGGATTGGTGGGCTCCGGCTCACAGCCACTCGTGCCGCATGATGGGGCCTGTCTCGAACAGCCGCCGCTTGGCGACCAGGTGCGGGCCCGCGGCCGCCGGCGTCGGCGCGTTGCGCTTGCGCTGCACGCCCGCGCGCCGCAGCTGCGGCGCGGACTCTGCCGGCGCCGCGCTGCCCGCCGGGGGCGCCGCGCCCTCTCCGCCGGCGGCCGCTTCGTGCACACCCAAGGTTGCGCCCCTGGCAGCCGCTGCGCGCTGGTCACAGTGTGGAGCGCCAGCACCCGCCGCGCACCCGCAGCCTCCTGTGCCAGCCTGCGGCGCGCTCGCTGCCGCCCGCTCGCTATTTGCCTCGTGTCCGCCGCCGCCGCCGCCGCCGCCGCCGCCGCTGCCGCAACCGAGTGCTGCATCCGCCGCAGCGCGGGCAGCGTCGCCGCTGTCGTAGGATGCGCCGGCGGGCCCCACGGGCCAGTCCGCGGACGCCGCGGCGCGCCGGTCGTCCTGCGCGCCCGCGCACGCCGCCGCGCACTCTCCCTCGCGCGGCGCCGGCCGGCCCAGCGTGCTGCGGGCCACGCGCGCCACAGACCCGGAGTTTGACCGGATCTGCCCGGGCGGGCTGATGCCGAGCACGTGCCCGCCGCCGCCCGCGCGCGCGGCCGGATGCCGGAAGTGCGTCGCCTCGGACCGCGCGGCGAGCTCGGTGGGGCTGAAGAATGCAGACGCGCACCAGGCCGCATAGTGCCGCGGCACCGCCGGCGGCGGCGGCGGCAGCAGCAGCGCCAGCGCGGGCACCGCGCCGCCCAGCTGCATGTCCGGGCGCGCCTGCGCGCCCCGTCAAGTGATGAGCGGAGCTGAAGTAAGGCAGCGCCCAGCATCGCATGTCGCCGTTAACCGTTTGTGGCACGTCATATGCAAAGCTCCGGTGAGAAGGAGCTAGGATGATGTGGTGCTGCATGCTGTGACAATGCACCCTTTAGAACTCTGCTCACCACGCTCGTCGAGTTACCTCCAGCACCATGCGCTCTCCCAACACACCGCCTTGAGAAGACATATGCAGGGGGCGCGCCTGCCGCGCGCTCAGCAGCGCTGCATCCAGCTCACGCGCCGCGGCTAGCAGGCACTCTGAGCTCACCGCCGGCGGCGCCGCCCGCCCCTGCAGCGGCGTGCGGCGCATGGGCGCGCGTGGCACCGGGTCCGGCGCTGAGCTACACTCACTCTGATCCTCAACCTCCCCTGCAGATGCCTCCGCGATCCGCCGGGGAAAGCGCGCGCCGCTGCCGCCCGCAGCAGACGTGGCGGGCTCAGGCGAGCCCGCTCCGGCGAGACCACGCCCGTCCTGCTGCCCGCTTGGCGGGCGCGCCCTCGCTGCGGCAGCCTGCAGCCATGATAGGGGGCGGGGCTGTCCTTTGCTTGCCACGTCTGCGTCTCCGCTTTCTGTCTGCCGCTCGCCCCGTCCGCTGCCAGCCGCAGGCCGCTCCACGGCCCTGGGGGTGCTCGCGTCTGCGTCCCCGGGGAGACTCTGCAGCCCGCTGGCCGCGGCGGAGGCCGCCGCTCCGCTGCGCCCGCCGCCGCCGCCGCTGCCCGCGGCGGCGGCTATGGACGCCGCGGGCTGGGGCGTGCGCATGGCAACCGCGCGCGCCGCGCCAGCGTGAGCAGCTCGCAGCCCAGTGCACGCAGGCGGCTCCTGCACAAAACACAGAGTGGGTGAGTAAGCGTCTGTGGAGGCTCCGCATTCTGCCACAGCCCCCGTTTCCAGAAACAGGTATGGCCTGGCCGGCGCCTGTCAGGGCATGCGCGCACGCGCTTGTGACCTACTCAGGCCGCGCCACAGTGCACATGCCTACTCAGCGGCCCGCGCTCCCGGCCTCCCACACGGCACGCTGTGTGCGAGCGGCAAGCGCAGCTGCGCGGCACCTGATCAGGGGATGCGGGTGCGACGCAGATGTCTCGCGCTCCGTCTGCGGCGCAGACGCGCGGCGCGCCTGCGGCACGCACGCTGGGCTCAGCAGTGCCATGAGTAAGGGCGCCAGGGCAGGTGTCGCCGGCCCAGTCACCCGGCAGTCTCTCCCTGGCGCAGAGCCTGCCGGACAGCGCTCCGCAGTACTCTTCAGCCACGCGCGCACCCCAGCCCCCGCTACGTGCACGATGCAGCCCGCCCTGGGCGAACACATGCGCTTGTACCGAAATATGCCGGGAGGTGAAAGTATCGTAAAAGATTAAATCATCAGGTCCCCACTCGAGACATACCAGCTCCGCGGACGTCCCAGGTACTACGCAGGCAGCCGGACACCGAGCCAGACAGCCCTGGCTCCGCTGATGGCAAGGCATTGACGTGGAGCATCGGCCCCGGACCTTGTCTCCGCGCGCCCTCGACGCTCTCTGTGCTGGCAAGCGGCCTGAGCGCGTGTGAGCCGCTGGTGGCCTTCAGCCGCAACGTGGGACTCCCCGTGCCGCTTCGGACAGCGAACAGGCGAACAGGCGAACACCTTTAATGCTGCCTCCGCTATGTGATGCCTGCAGCTTGTTGAGTAGGCCTTGAAACACTCTGCGCGGTGTGTGCTGGCGTGCTTAACAGTGACGTGAGGGCTACGGCTAGTTTGGCGCCATTTTGACAAAACGGTGGGCCCCCTCTACCCCATCTAAAACCTAGCTCCAAGGCTAGGCCCAGAGTCGTCATCAGGCCACGCATACATCCTCTCACATGACCGATGAGTTGTGGATAGCATCGACGCGTGGCGTCGACGCACACGCATTTGCAGCCATGCACCATGCATGTTGTAACTCAAGTGCTGTGTTAACATGGCAGGCATGGAGCGCAGCTCTCTGCGGCGCAGGACGGCCGTCGCAGCAGCCCAGCTGGGGCCAGCTTGCCCCCACCAAGCGCTGCCCAGCGAGCGCCAAAGCCTTAAAAATCTGGAGTCCACATCACTGTGGTGCAGCCAGTGGCACGGTGGTGCAGGCTCGTGTCCGGCCGCGGGTGGTCGGCGGGCAGCCCTGCAGCGCCCGCGGCTCGCCAGCGGCCGCGCTCGGGCCGCCCGCTCAGGCGCCGCCGCGCGCACGCAGGTCCCGCAGGACGTTGTACACCCGGAGCACGGTGGCGCGGCCCTTGTTCGTCTGGTCTGCGTTCCACTCTGGCAGCGGCCACCAGTCCGGGCGGGGGAACGCCTGGTAGACCTGCGGCGCACGCCCCCTCCATTCTGTGCGTCTCGAGCGGTCCTGATCCGAACCAGTCCCCAGGGCTCTGCATGCATGGGTCACAGCACGAAAGGAGGTTGAGGGATGTGAGCCCTGGGCGTGCAGATGCAAGACTTGGGGTACGCACCCTGGCCCTGATGGGCTTCTGGCCGCGCGCCACCCGCTCAGCGTTTAGCGCGTCCACCAGCGCCTCCTTGGTCGCCTTGCGCAGCGCCCGCGTGTCCAGCCCCTCCGCCGGCGGCAGCCCGCCGTCGGCCGCAGCGGCGCCGCCGCCGTCCACGCCCTGTGCAGCGTTCCGCTTGTGAGGCACACGCGCACTGCAACAACACGCGCACACCCTAGCTCGCCGGCACAGCGCTGGAGATGTTGCTGCACGTGCCCATGCATGCATGCATGCGCTGCCACCACCACGTCCATTGCTGCAAAGCCAGCCAGAGCCAGCTTCAGAGAGGCTCGCCTGCGGCCCTGCGGCGGGCGTGGCCGGCGCAGCTGAGGCCGCCCGGCGCGCGACCCCGGGCGCAGCGGCACCGTTCGGTTCCACTGCGGCGGCCGCAGCTCCTGGGGCGGCAGCGCCGCCGCCTGCCGCCGCTGCGGCGCGCGCCGCGGCAGCCTCCTGCGCGCACGCCGCGCGCATGTTTCGCAAGCTGGAGTGCTGCTGGACGCCCAGCCTCGATCATGTGCCCCGGCCTGGCCAAACCTGCTCCGCAACTTGGTGCGCCACTGCAGCGCGCGTTCATGCGAGGGAGGCAGGGGCAAGGGCACGGGCCACGACGGGGGTCTGCTGGCAGACGCCCGCGACCTCAGGCTGGCACCTCGGCCTGCTGCCCCTGCGCACCTGACTCCGCCGCGCCTTGAGCGCCAGGATGCGCGCAAACCCGCCCGGCTGCGTTGCCAGCGTGCGCAGCTGCTCGCGCCGCGCGGCCGCCTCGGGCGACGGGCGCGCGTCCGCAGCAGCCCCGTCCCGCTGCCTGGACGGCCCCGCCGCAGGCCCATCCGCATCTCCGCACGCCTGCGCCCCGTCCTCGTCCGCCTCCTGGGACTCCTCCCCGCTCTCCGCCGCCGCGCCGCGACGCGCGCGCTTGGCGCGGCGCTGCGCGCGCGCGTCGCCAGCGGCGCCGCTGCCGCCCTCGCTGCTCGCCTCAGCGTCCACGGCCCCGCGCGCGCGCTTCGACCCGCGCGCGGCGCTCTCCTCCCTCGCTGCGCTGTCGCCGCTGGCACCCTGCGCGCCTGCCTCGCTGTTGGCGCGCGCTGGCGGCTCGGCGCTGCTCTGCGGCGAGGCCTGCGAGCCAGCCCCACCCGAGCCCTGGCGGCCAGGGTCCGCCGCACCGCCCGCCTCACGGCCCTCAGGGCTCGACTCATCGCTTCCTTCGGACCCCTCTGCGCCCGGCGCAGAAGCAGGGCCGCCGCTGTGGTCGGTGCTCGCTGACGCGGCAGGCTCGGAGCGCGCTCCGCCCTCTGCAGGGGCCTGGCCGGGGTTGCTCGCAGCGTTGCCCTGCCTCCCCGCCTGTGCGCGGTCAGACGCGCACTCGGCAGGCCTGGGCGCTGCAGGGGCGGGCCCCCCCTCCGCCCCCGCCTCGTCCTCGCTTTCCTCCTCCTCCTCCTCTTCGTCTTCCTCCTCGGACGATCCTTCCTCGTCATCAGAGGGCGCGCCCGCCCCGACGCTCGGCGCCTCGCCGCCGCCGCCGTCCGCCGCGGCGCGCGCCGCTGCCGCGTCTCCGCGACGCCCGCCGCCGCCGCCGCCGCGCGCCTCCGCCGCGCGGCGCGCAGGCGAGCCAGGGCCTGGGCTTGGGGCAGGGCTGGGCGCCGATGCCTCGTCCGACCTGCCAGCCGGGCCGCGCTCTTCCTCCTCCTCCACTTCTTCTTCCTCCTCCACTTCTTCCTCCTCATCCTCGCTCGACTCGGAGCCTGTGTTGCCCGAGTCGCCGCTGCCCTCCTCTGCGTCGCCGCCCCCCTCGCCAGCGGGCTGCTCAGCCGCGGCTGCGGGCCCCGCTTGCGCGGCCCGAGCCTCCGCGCGCGGCTGCCCGCGCGGGCGCTCTGCAGCAACTGGCTCTGCAGCAGCTGGCTCCGGGCCGGCCGCCTCACCCTCGTCGCCGTCGTCGGACTCTGAGCTGGCCCCGCTGCTTGACGGCCCCTCCGAGCTGGCTGCCTCGGGCGCGCCCGGCAGCGCTGCAGGGCGCGGGGCGGGCTCGGGCGCAGGGTCTGCGCGCTGCGGGGTATCCTGAGCACCCCTTCCTTCGGCGCGCCGCTCGCCGCTCTCCTCCTCGTCCCCATCCTCCTGGTCGTTTTCTGATTCGCTGCCGCTGCTGCCCGAAGACGACTCTGCACCGCCGGCCTGACCAGCAGCGGCGATTGCATGCGCCTCGCCGGAGCGCGCCGCGCGCACGTGTGGAGCGTCATGCGGCGCGCGCTGCGTCATGGCAGCATCGCTCATGGCCCCGCTTCTGCGCTCCCTCTCGTGCCCCGCCTCGCCCGCAGCCTTCTCACAGCCGTCCGTCTCTTGCGCGTCGGGGTCTCTGGCATTGAGCAGCGGCTCCGCTGCCTCCTCTGCTGCCGGCCGCGCAAGGTCAGGCGTGCTCTCAGTGCTCAGCTGCGGCTTGCTGTACAGGTGGACGGTGCCCCAGCCGCGCCGCGCGTCCGCGTCGCCGCCACCGGCCTCGTCCGCGGAGGCCTCGACCGAGGCTCCGCCGTGCGCGAGGCCGTTTGCCACAGCAGGACTGCCTTGCGCAGATGCCCCGCTCGGCCCCTGCCCTAGGCGCCGCGCTGGCTTCCGCGCTGGCTTGCTGCTGCGCGGGGCTCCGCGGTCGGCGGTGCGGCCGCCATCGGTGTCAGCCGCCCCCAGCTTCCTGAGCTCGTCGCGCCCGCCCTCCCGCTCAGACTCGTCAACTGTGCTGGCCCGCTCTGCCCCGCCAGCAGCCGTACCAGTTTGCGCATCGGCGCTGTGCGTGGCAGGCGCCGCCGCAAGCCCCGGCCCCGCGCGCCGCGCGCGCTTGCGTGCCGGCAGCGGCGCGCTGCTCGGCGCCCTGCGGGCCTCTGCGGCCAGAGCGCCGGCCGCGCCGGGCGTGCACGTCTGCGCGCTGCCGCCGGCGCGCGGCGCTGAGCGCCGCCGGCGCCGGAGCGGGCGAGCGCCGCTGCTCATGAGCGCGCGCACCATGCGGCCGGCCTGGCAGTTCACCGCCTGGCGGAACACCTACGCGAGCCACAGAGCGCCGCTGAACATGCCGTGCTGCACTGTGCGAGGTGGGCCTGCAACGTGTGCTATGTGTGGTAAGCGCCCACGGACGCGGAACAAAACAGGCGCCATACTGTGCCTGCAACGGCAGAACTCGGCGTGGCCAGCCATACAGTGCCAGCACGACCCACGGCCTCGCAACACCATCTCAATGCGTACGTGAGCAGGGAGCATGCCTTGGCAGGCAGCTGCGGCGATGCAGGAACAGGGGCACGCGTGGCTCCAGGCAGAGCCTGCCAGCTGGGCCGGTCGCGCGCGGTGTCCACCCCTGTCGCAGGTGCCGCACTCCTTGCGCCCTGCACAACATCACACTCTCGCGTTGGTGCCACAACTAGGTCTGTGTAGCTATGCAGCCACACACCCAGCGGGAATAGGGCAAGGCAACTGGATGACGACGTGTCGTGCCTGGGGAGAGCCCGCCTCCTGGAGCTCCGCATACAGCTCCCGCTCACTCTCCCCCAGCCCCTCTGCGCACACAGCCATTCACCAGCGTGCCGCATAAGAAGCAGGGACAGGGCCAACGGGAACATGCTTGGCAGTGCTTTTGGAGGCATGTTTCTCAGAGCAGCGGCAGCACGGCGGGGAGGAGAGCGGCGCACCCGCAAGGCTGTACTGCTCCCAGAGGGCATACTTGCGCGTGCAGCCACTGCCGTCCCACTTCAGCAGAGACACGCTCGAGCATCGCACAAGGCCCTGGGTGTGCGCGCTGTGCACCCTTGCAACCTCCTCTGCGCGAGCAGCAACGGGTCATGGTGTGTGGCAGACTGTGAGCACTTGCAAGACGATTGCCAGCAGCCACAGCACGCACCTTGCAAGTCACGGACAGTTGCGCTGGGGCTCTGCACAACAACGAGGTCGGTGCCAAGCGAAGTGTGGACCAGCATACGCCATGGAAAGGTGTTCCCAACGGTGGCTGGGCTCGCAGAAGCCATCAAGCTCACCCCACCGCCCAGACCATCCTGACCGCCTGCTTAGCAGAGGGCCGGCGTGGCAGCACGCGCGCTACTGAGCAGGATGGTTGCAGGCAACCAGGCTGCTGCACAAGTTGCTGGGTTAAAATGCCTGTGCTTGCCTGATCAGGCAAGCACAGGGGAAGTCATGACTTATCAAGGCCGACGCCTGGATTTAGGCTGAGGTGGAGACAGCTGCAGCATGCGTGCATCACTACAGAGAGTCCGGAGACCATTCCAGGCAGCAAGTTTCACATCCGGCAGGCGCTGGCGGTCCGTCAGCTACACAGCACGTCCGGTGCTGGCCATGGCTGCCTCCAAGCGCGTCCTTGTCCCTATCGGCACAGGCTCTGAGGAGATGGAGGCTGTGAGCGCACTGGCTCGGCACCCCTGTTGCCTAAGGACTCATCTTGTTTACTTATATGCACCATGCTCTGCAACTCACCACGTGCAACGCAGGTAATCATCATCGACGTCCTGCGACGTGCGGGGGCAGACGTGACTGTCGCCAGCGTGGAAGACAGCCTGCAGGCGTGCTACTGTGCAGAATCTGCCCACTGAGCAGGCAAAGCTGCTTTGTGCGTTCAGGCTCACCCACCCTTTCATTGCCCGCACAGGTGAGCATGTCGCGAGGAGTGCAGCTGGTCGCTGACAAGCTTATCAGTAACTGCGGTGACGAGGAGTTTGACGCCATCGCCCTGCCGGTGCGTTCAGTGCAAGCAGCAGTGAGCAATCTTTCTGCACGGGCTGACAGTTCTGAGCTGGCCTTTGTGACTACAGTCAAGTTTACAAAGTTATGTATGTGTGTATGGGGTGCTGAGACTGCTTTACCGTATGCAGGCGCTGACTGCATGTTATTTCTGTGCAGCCTCCTCTGCCCTGGGTGTGTCTGCCTATGGCTCTGCCACGGGTGGGCAGGGCGGCGCCGGCGGCGCGGAGCGGTTGCGCGACTCCGCCGAGCTGGAAGCGCTGGTGGACGCGCAGCGGCGCGCCGGCCGGCGCTGGGCGGCCATCTGCGCGTCGCCCGCGGTGGTCTTTGAGAGCAAGGGGTGGCTGGCAGACAAGAAGGCCACCGCGCACCCCGCGTTTGTTGACCGGCTAGCCGACAGCAGGCGCGCCGCGCGTGTGCCAGGCGCCAGCAGACAGCAAACAGGCTTCTTGGCTCATCTGTCGACTATGCTGCCAGTGCTCTGCTGTTGCGGGCAGCTGTTTGCATCCAGCATGAGTGTGTCAGATCTCTGTCACCTCAGCCGGGCTGTCAGTTCCGCCATGACATGCATGCAAACAGACTGCTGTAGCCCACTGAATGCATGCGCGCAATTGCGGCCCCATGTGGTCCTGCTCTGATACACCGCAGCAGCATGTGTGTTCATAGCTCAGGGCGAGCGCAGTGCAGCGGGACTGGCGTGCAAGAGGCGGTGCATGACGGGGCGGAGCGTGCGGCGGGCGCAGCGAGGCGGAGGCGCGCGTGGTCGTGGACGGCCTGCTCACGACCAGCCGCGGGCCGGGCACGTCGTTCGAGTTCGCGCTGGCGCTCGTCGAGCAGCTGTACGGCGCGGACAAGGCGCGGGAGGTGGCGCGGCCGATGGTGCTGCCGCCCGGCCTGGCGCCCGTCAAGGTGGTGGCGTAGGGCGCGCGCGGTGTGCGCGGGCATTTATTTACTAATTTATAAGCACCAATTTGTAAGCACCAAGCTCGCTCACACTGCATGGCTCAGCTACTCCTGGCGGTGTGGGTCCCCGCCTGGGAGGACGAGTCGCGGGACGCTGGCAAGCAGGTGCGGTTACCACTCAGGTGGCCATGTTATGCCTGGAGGAGTCTGTGCGGCTGCTGTCGTCTGTCGAGGTCTCTGTTTATGCAGGTGGCGAGCCTGCTGTGGGTTGTGCTTGGGGCAGGCAGGGTCGGGCAAAATACGACATGGTATCCTGGTGCATGGTCGGCCTGATGTGTGCTTGCCGTGACACAGCGCCGCGACCGCCATCATATGACTTGCTACACGTATGAGCGCACATAAATCATATATATAAGCAACACCAGATTCGCCGCGGACACACCATGTCAGAGGCAAGATGCCTTGCTCGACATCGCTCGAGGCCACAGCGGACGCACCACACAAAATTGGAGTCTGCATGCCGCCTCATTTATTATCCACGACACCCTGGACTCCCCCAGCACTCACTCGCGACTTCATGCGCCATTATTCCGACCCAAGTTCACTTCAAGCCTGCTTCCTACGCTCAGGCTCAATTGAGCCTGTGCGACTTGAAGCTGCGTGCCCTACAAGTGGAATAGCTAAACCAAGGGCCCAACCTGGCCCTGCAAACGCCCTACCTATCAGCGGGCCGCGCGCGTCCCGGCTGGCCGGGGCGCGCCGCAGGGTCACCGGCGCCCAGCGCGGCCAGCTTGCTTTCCTCCCCGGCCGCCCCGCGCGTGGCCAGGTCCCCGCGCCGCCGGCGCTGCTGCCGCGCGGGCAGGCCGTTGCGCCGCGCGCGCGCCGCGCGCGCGACCGCCGCGATCGCCGCGTCGCGCGGCGTGCACAGGCCGCACGTGCGTGGGCAGGTGTCATAGCCGTAGTCGCCTTGATGGCAGACGCCGTTCACGGAGGCCATGTAGCCCGTGCAGTCGTCCTGCGCGCGGGCAGCCATTGTCCGCATGTGCAGCAGCGCTCAGCAGCAAGCAATCAAGGTCAGGGCGCCGCTCTCGCGTCACATGCTGGCTCTGCCTTGAGCGCTGAGGGCTGGCGCACAGAGTGCCGCCTCTGGCTACACAGTCGACGCTCTCGCAGCGCGCGTCCGCCCAACGAGTGATTGCCGCCAACATGCAGCTGTAAGCGTGAGAGAACGAGCACAGCGCCCGCCGAAGCGAGGGCCGCGCCTGCGAGTCCGCGCAGTCCATGTCGCCGCCAAAGTGCTGCAGCGCCAGCTTCGCCCACTCCGTGTCCAGCTCCTGCACGATCCGCGCCGCCTGCCGCCGCGCAGCGCGCGCTCAGCGCCTCGCGCGCCACGCGCGCACGCTCCCTGGCAGGCAGGCCGCGGCCCTGTCGACGCACGCGGCAGGTCGCACTGATGCGGGAGAGCCGGGCGCGCGCGCGCCCCGGACCGGAAGGGCCAGCCGGGTGCACGGGCAGCTGGGGCCGCGGCGGGGCGGGGCGCGCCCGCGTGCACTCGCGCGCGAGCTCCTCGGACGGCAGGCAGTGGCGCAGGTGGTGCAGGCGGCAGTGCGCGAGGTTGAGCAGGGCGACCACCTCGATGTTGAGCAGGTCGCGGTTGCGGTCCTTCTTCTGCGCGCAAAGGTGCCGCCGCCGCCGTGTGCTCAGAGCTTCTGCCAACAAGCATGCACGGCATGCTCCGTGCCGGGCTCGCGCTGTCAGCCGCTGACTGCGGCGCCGTCGCAAGCACTGTGCTGTGTCATAACACAAGACCGAATGAGCCTCAGCGCCAACATGTTAGTAGCAAGGCTCGCAGGCAGCGCGAGCGCTACTTGGTGCAGCAGCGGAAGCTGCCCAAACGGAAAGCAGTGGTTACAAGGGTGCCGGCATAATGGTGGCTGCCCTCAGGTCGCACTCTCCCGAAAACGAAAGGCGGGCGCATGCACATTGTGACAGGTCCGAGGACCTCTAACGTACGGCGCGCACGCAGACGCGCCGGGCGGGCGATGCGCGGGCGCGGGGGCGCGCGCGCGCCTGCGACAGCAGCTGGGAGGGGTAGACGGGGTGGGGGAAGAGACCGCCCAGGGTCGTGTTCTCGGTCAGGTTCCAGGGCGGGCACGCGGTGCCGTCGTGGTCCACAAAGTAGTGCTTGAACCACGTGAAGTTCTGCTGCGGCATGAGCATGTCCCAGCCGTAGTGCGTCAGCTTCGGCGACACTGCGGCGCGCGGCGCGCGCTCAGGCCCCCCGCACGCACGCGCACGTGCTCCATGCTAACTGAATCGTAGGGCCCTGGTCCTTCGACACTGCAAGACGCGGCATGTGCTCAGCCCCTTGATGTGCAGGCGCACATGCTCAGACGCTGACTTGCAGGCGCTGGCACTGTGCACAGGCCACACCCAGGGTGCGCTGCTCGTGGACCGTCTCGCATTAAGTCCAGGACAGACGAAAGGGTTTGGGAGCCCTGAATATTAGAGCTTTGCATTGACGCCCTGCAAACAAATGCAGAGGTTCTGCACGCGCCGGCACCGCCGTCTCGAGAGCAGCGTCCCACGGCAGAGCCCGCCCCGGAACCGACCAGGGGCCGCACGCAGGATGGGGTCGCCGGGCGGGTGGTGGTTGGTGTTGTTGACGCCGCGGTGGCGCAGGCCCAGCTTGGCGGCGCCCAGCGCGTAGCCGTACATCTCCGCCACCCACACGCTCTTGCCCGTCGGCGCCGCGTCGGTCTCGGTCGACACGTTCACCAGCTGCGCGCCGCCCGCACGGCTTTATAGCGCCGGGCGGGAGAGCTGACGTTCCCGGGCCAGCACCCCCCCAGCGACATGCATACTCCTACAGCACCGCCTGTGATTTACTGTATCTTGCTGCAATGAGGGTCCAGCAAACCTGCCTGGTGCGGGATGGCCCTGGGCGCGTTGCCGGCAGGCGCGCCCCAGCCCCAACCCCGCAGGAGCCGGCACCTGGGGCCGGCGGCTCATGCTGTCGCAGGCGGTGTTTGACAGTGCGCGCGCGCCCTGCCAGCTGCATGCAACGCAGGGCTGCGGCGGGGGCGCGCCTCAGGGTAGCGCGTGAAAAAGGTGCGCACGTTGTGCGTGTAGTTCCACCACAGCGGCGCCAGGCGCGCCAGGTCGTCCCTGCGCCGCGCAGCCAGGCCCCCAGGTCGGGCGCAGGCCTTTGCACGCCTGGGCTCAACCACCGCTGCAGAGCGAGACGGTGCATGTACCGGTGCGCGGGTGTGCACTCTGCAAATCAACACAGCCCAGAGTAGGTGGCTCCAGGCGGCAGCGCAGCAGCACAGACTGCGGGCGCCATGGCGCGACCGGTCCCGCCCTTGTCGACGCAGTGTCCGGGCCTGTCAGGTGAATCCGACAGGGTTTCAGCACCACCACGGGGTATTCAAGGCTCCCCCCGCGCCTGTGCAGGAAGTAGTAGTTGCCCACTTCGTCGGCGGTGCGGTTGTAGTACGGCGCGGCCTCGTAGTCCAGGCGCGGCGGCGCGTCGGGCATCAGGCGCGGCATCATCAGCTTGTTCAGGTCCCGCAGGCACCTGCGCCCGCGCGCCGCCCGCTCGCGCCCGCCTCCCCCCGGCTGGCAGGGCGGGCGCGCGGGAGGCCGGACGGCGCACGGGCGAGCTTGCTCAGCCCAGCGTGGGGGGCGCGCCGCCCTCATCATCACGCCACGCCTGCAAATGATATCGTGCAGGCAGTCTGGCAAGGCCAGCACACCTTCGGCAGCGGCCCAGGAGCGCAGCGCTGCCCGCTGGCCGTGCGCTGGCTGCCTCGAACGGCAGCCCCGAGCAGCAAGCCCGCCGCATCATGCGGCGCAAGCCCGGGGAGGGGCGCGCCAGGCGTTGAAGGAGGCCGGGCGGCCGGGCACGATGCCAAAGTCGGCGGGCAGGAGCGGGCGCCTGAACAGGCAGTCCGGGTCCAGGATGAGGATGAACTCCTCCACGGGCCGCGTCTCCCTCATCCACTGCATCACCGTCCAGGGCTTGTTGTAGGCTGTGTACCTACACACAGAGGCATGCCACGGTTTCCCTCTGACGCTGGGCGGCGCCTTGGTGCGCGGCGCGCGTGCGCTAGGCGCACTGAATGCAGCGGCCGAGTCGCCACTCAGCGCCCGACAGCGCAATCGTACACCAACATTTCGCGTGGCAGGCTCGGAACAGGAATGCTGGCCTCTGCCATGCATTACCACGGTGCACAAGTCCACACTGCTTCGAAGGCATTCACTTGGATACACGCTGCTCGAACAACGCCGTCGACCACCCATGGCTCCGCAAGGCACAGAGAACCGTGGAAGATGCCCAACATAGAGCAGCGTCAGGGCCGTGTGTGGGCGCGCACGAGTCGCCGTCTGTCATCACTGCAGACTCAGTCACCCAGGTAGGCATGACCCAGAAGTTGGTGCGGTGCTTCAGCTCGTCGTGCGTGCAGCCCGCCAGGCGCGTGATCCGGCCCGGCTGCTTCGACCTGCGCAGAGCAGCACCTTATATATCCAACGCCCAACGCACTCTATGTTCAACCCTGCTTGCTAGTAGCCCTGGCACCTCGGCGCGGCAGGTGGCGCCCCGCCTTGCAGTCACCACAGCTTGAGTTTGCGCACTACTGACGCGGTCCCCAGAGGCCATACGACTGCTTGGCAGCAGTGCCTCGCCAAGCAGGCACGCGGCGGGGCCGCGCACCTCATGAAGCTGTAGTACAGCCCCACCACCTCCCAGTCGGCCTCGCGCGTGCAGCTGGAGGGCACGACGGTGTGCATGCTCACAGCCGCGGCCCCCGGCTGCCGCGCCGCCCTGGACACGGACAGGTGGTGCTGCTGTGCTGCCTCCTCTGCCACCGCGACTGCGCGGCAAGCGAGCAGGGCGGAGCCCAGCAGCACCGCCATCACGTGCCATACACACAGCCCCATCCGCGGCACCCGTCGACTCACAGGCTTCCGTACGAACGCCCAGCGTCCAGCCCAAGCGCCAACCCAAGCTGCCGGTCAGCAAAGTCAGATGCGCGGGATTCCATAGCAGTGCTGCCTGTGCGAGGCCAGGTGTTGGTCTGCTTTCAGCGGCTGCACTCTGGAAGTGGTGATCACCTCCCCAAACCTCAACAAAGTCGGCTGCAGACTACAAAGCAAAGCGACACGCGTGCCAGGGGTAGAGTGTACGCCGGGACAGTCACACTGCCGTGCTTTGGTTGCATATGCCTTGCAAGATCGCTCCCCATCAACTTTCCAACAGGCAACTCCCGAGTGCAAAGACTCGGCCCTATCGAGGGCTTTCTTGGTGTTTGATTGAACGGAGTGATACACGATCATTCTGCACACTCTGTCGCAAAAACAAGGTCCCGATGCAGGCCAGCGAAGGGGATGGAGAGGGGTTGCAAGGGAACGGGGTCAGTGCGGAAGACGGAAGCATTGTGCCTGCACCTGGCTCACAGCCTGATGTTCACAGAGGCCAGGCAAGTGAAGGTGGCCCCGGCAGCCTTATGCCGCCGCCAGGCCGAAAGGCAGTGCCCGTTGCTGCTTCGCAGCCCCCCGCGCCCTCTGCACAGCTCGGCAGCGGCGCTGGCGCGGCTGAGCCCATGGCAGAAGAGAGCGCGCCGGTCCGCAGTCGCGAAGGTGCGCCACTGCTGCCAGTGCACGCAGCTCGTCTGCACTTCGAGGCAGTCTTGTAAGTACTGCGGCCGTGCGTTCGCACACAGAGGAGGAAGCACGAGCCGCGGCGCTGTCTGCGGCACGCGCGGCGGCCTCTCGGGCCACGCCTGCGCAGCGGGAGCGCGCGATAGCGCAAGCCGCTGCTGCGGTGCGACTCGGCAGTATGCATTCTATGAAGTGCAGCAGCTCAGTGACTCGGGTCACAGCTCAAAACGCTCCGTGCCCACGTGCCCCAAGTGGCACGCGCTGAGGCAGCCTGTGTGCAGGCGTATGCTGCGCAGCGCACCACAGCGGGCGCTGCAGAGGCCGACGCCCAGGCTGACGCCACTGCCGCTGCGGCGCCGCTGCACGCTGCGGGGGAGGCGAGCGCAGCTGCTGCTGGGCCTCCTCGCGAGGCGGCGAGCTACACAGAGCCAGAGTGGTCTGGGGCGCCCCACGGGTGCGCAGCAAGCAAGGTCCTCCATGGCGAGTCGACAGGGGTGTTGAGGCACTCTCTAAGCGGGACCCCTGACTCTTCCGCATGCATCTGCGCGTGTGCGTAGCCTTGGGCATCAGTGCAAGCTTTGAGTCATCATGTCGGCTGCCGAGTGGCTGGGAGTGCCAGCACTGGGAGCCTTGTCAAGGTAATGGGCAGGGCAGTGCGAGGAGGCCAGGGACGACCATGCCTCCACGAGCCAATGCGGTGGCCGGGACGCTGGGCAGGTACAAGCAGGGCGGGGAGTGTTCGACACGGGGCTTCAGTGAGGGCAGGCGCTGCAGCGGCGCGGGGTTTGCGCTGCAGGTCTCGCACAGCGCTGGGGAGCACGAAGCGCGTGCCTTCGCCGGGCAGTGAACGCGGTCCGCGCGCGGGCGCATGCAGAGAGCCGTGACGGCGGCCGCCGCGCGCGCGCAGGGTGGACTATGCGCTGGAGGTGATGAAGGGCGGGCAGATCGTGGAGCGGCGCGGCGTGGCGGGCCGGGCCTGGCATAGCTTTGGGCGCGCGCCGGGCTGCGACTTCGTGCTGGAGCACCCCTCCATCTCGCGCCTGCACGCGGTGCTGCAGGCGTGCTCCTGCCCGGCAGCTCCACGCACTGCTGCGCCCTGCCGCCTGAACGAGGCTGCTACTTTGCAGACATAGAAAAGCTCTCGCATGGAGAAGCATCAACCATGGAGAGCGTGATGGGGTGGATGTCTGTAATGCCAAGCGTGCTGCGGCGGGGCAGTTCCGCGCCGGCGACGGCGCCGCGTTCGTGTTCGACGCCGGCTCTGCGCACGGCACGTTCCTCAACAAGCGCCGCGTGAAGCCGCGCGTGCATGCGCCGCTCAGGCGCGCGCCCTGCGCCTGCGTCATGATATCAGGGTGCTGTTCAACCTCGCACGCCCAGGTTCAATCTCGCACGCCCAGGGAGTCCCCGGGCTCCCGCGCGGACGCCAAGGGATTATGGGCAACTGCCCTCAAGGCTCCCTGCAAGAACGTCTGCACACAGCTCTTCTACACAATATCCTGTGGCGGCTCAATGTTCGACCATGCTCAGCTAGCTCATGTCTGCCCTGCCTCAGCACTCTCAATGCTTTCACCTTGGCAACAGCGTCAAGCGCCCAGTCTGCACCAGCCCAGGGGCTGCGGCCAGGCGGCCGGCAGTGAGCGGGCGCCAGCCTGACGGCCGGGCCGCACGGCGCGCGCAGCGTGGGCGACCTGCTGCGCTTCGGGCAGAGCACGCGCATGTACCTGCTCTGCGGGCCGGCCGAGCTCATGCCCGAGGAGGGCCTCACGCGCGACCAGCGGCGCCACCTGGCCGCGCTGGAGGTGCGGCCGGCGCCAGAGATTGCACAAGACGCCTGGACCCGTGCAGCCGCCAGCCACGCGGTGCACTGCTTGCCTTCGAGGAGCATGCCTTTGGTGCCGGAATGCTGGCTGGAATGCTGCTGTGCAGCCGGGTGCGACGTGCGCACACGTGTGTCAATTGTTGGAGAGCATTTTGCCGTGACCCTAAACCCTAAATCCACCGCGCGCAGGCAAAGGAGGCGCGGCAGCAGCGCGACGCGCAGGTGGCCAAGGCGCAGATGGACTCCGCGCGCGCGGGCGGCGTCTCCTGGGGCTTTGGCGAGGACGCGGTGGCCGAGCCGGAGGACGCCGGCGGCGCCGCCCCGGCGCGCCGGCCGCCCCCACCCCGGCCCAGCGCGGCGGCAGCCTGCCGGTGTTGCACTGCAATGCTGTGGGGCTTGCAGGGAGCGTGAAGAAGAACAGAAGGGTTGCACCCCAGCAGACCCCGTTGTCAGGCAGAACGCGTGCTGGCGGCAGGCGGACTGGCGCGCGTACGCGGCCACGCATGGCCTGACCGACAAGCAGCAGAAGCTGGCGACCAAGATCCGCAAGCGTGAGCTGCGCATGACCAACCTGCAGACCGAGATGGAGCACATCAAGGCATGCCCGCTGTGCCGCCCGCCGCCGCGCCCGCCGCCCGCGCCGGGCCTGTGCCGCCGCGCCCGCCTCCATGTGGCCCTCCGGTTGAGCAGGGCCGCGCGAGGGCGTGCGCTGCAGTCTGAGCGGCTCCGCCTGCACCGCCTGTGTCTCCCGGAGGACGCTGTGGTCTGTATAGGCGCACATGCGCGTGGGGTGACCACAGCTTTTGCAGAGTGAAGCTGCGATGCGTCAGGCGGTGGCACGGGCGGCGAGGCCCAGCTGGCGGCGCGCGGTCCGCGCAAGCCTGCCCCCTGTAAACGGTGCTGACCTGGAGGCAGAGGAGGGTTGGATCTAGCGGCTCGCCGCGGGCGGCGCAGGCGAAGCAGGGCAAGATGGACGAGCTGACGCCAGGGCAGGCGGCCCAGCTCGCGCGCAATGAGGAGGTCATCGACCGGACCGCCGAGGAGCTGGAGGAGCTGGAGGAAGCCTTGTCTGAGAGCGTGGCAGAGTCGCTGCGCGGCCGCCGCCAGCAGGCCGAGCAGCAGCCCGCGCGCAAGAAGAAGCGGTGCGCGGGCTCTGGCCCAGAAGGGCCCGGAGGGAGGGTACCTTGTGCCTGCGTCAGCAAAGAGCGGCGGCGCCCTCGCGCGGCAGCACCAGCAGGCCATGGCTGGACTTCTGGCGGCCGGGGGTGCCCCGTGTTAGAGCGCCTGCTGTGGGCGCGCCACGAGCGGGCGGGCGCGGCCGACGCGCTGCCGCAAGACAGGCCCGGCCCGCGCCGCGGGCGGCACCCGTGCACCATGCCCGCCATGCGCGCCTCTGGCTGTGCCTCCATTGTGGTGATTAGGGTTAGGTTTATGGTAGGCTTTCCCACCGCACGACCAGCGCGCAGGCGCCGCGTAGACCCGGAGGAGGAGGCCGCGGCGGCGGCCAGCAGCGGCGACGATGAGTTCTTCGACCGCACCGCCGGCGGGCGCGCGCGCAAGCTGCGGGCGGCGGCCGCGCCCGCGCTGGACGCGGCCACGCTCTACGGCCGCAAGGCGCGCCTGGCCTTGGCGCCCAGCTGCTTGGCCGGCGCCCGGTCGCCTGGCTGGCGCCCGGTCGCCTGCAGCTGCTACTGGAACTGCTGCGGAGTTATCCGGGCTCCTGCTGACAACCCTGAGCTGTTTAGCACTTTGATAGAAGCTTTGACCTGGCGGTCGTTCTGGGCGGTGCTAAGGGCCGCGGTGATCAGGGTGTGAGGCGCATCGCGGCGTGCGGCGCCGGCTGCGCGCCCCAGGGAAGCCCGCGCGCTGCGCGCGCACCCGCGCGCGCTGAGCCCCGCAGCGCCGCCGCGGCAGGAGGCGCTGCTGGGCGAGCGCGTGGCGCTGGCGGACGCGCTGCGACGAGAGGAGGCCGCCGCTGCGGCTGTCGCGAGCGCGGCTGCCGCCGGCGCTCGCCCAGCCGCCGGTCCGGGCGAGACTGCGGCGCAGCGACCGGCCACGGCTCTGCCTGACGCCGAGCCGGCCCCTACCGAGGTTGCCGGGGCTGGCGCCGGGGCCGCGGACGGGGCAGAGGACGACGCGGGCGGCCCCGCGGGCGGGGAGGGGGCGGCCGGCGGCGCCACGGCGCCCGCGGGCGGCGGCGCCGAGCCGGCCTCGGATGCGGACGCGCTGGATGCATACATGTCGGCCGTGCACACGCAGATCGAGCTGGACAATGTGCGCGACGAGGTAGGGCCAAGGCCCTGCCGCTGCACGCGTTGTAGTCGAGTCGGGCTTGAGGTGTAGGCGCGGCAGAGCTGCCCACGTGCGCGCCAAAATGAACGGTGGTGACGGAGCACCAGCATGCGCAGCTGAGCCGCCTGCGGACGCCTGGCTGCGTACATGGGCCGCAGCGCAGACACGCTGTGCGTACGCATGTGGCCCCGCGTTTGGCAGCCAGTAGCGCTCCTGCGGCGCCCTCCGCCCCTCATCGCCTCGAGGCGGGCATGCACACTCTGTGCTGACTCTCTGTGAGGCGTGGAGCGCTCCCGTCGGCGCGACGTCGCACTGGCCGGCTGCCCCAAGGGAGGGGCCGCGCGCTCGCGCGGCACTCGCGCCACCGCCGCGGCCGGCGAACAGCGCGCGGCGCGCACTGCCGGGCCGATGGAGCCGCGCGCGCGCACGCAGGCGGGCGTGCTGCGGCGGGAGCTCGCCGCGCTGGACGAGCAGGTGGCCGAGGCGGAGCGCCTGCTCCGGGTGGCCGACCCGGAGGCACGCCCTGCCACACCCGGCTCGCCGAACAGCACCGCACCTCTGGTGTGTTGTGTACAGCCGCTGAGAACGGGCCATCCTGCACATCCGATCACGCCCTGACATGGCAACACCGCTCGAGTGCACCTGCGCGCGGCTCGCGGGTCGCCTGCTGTGACGGCAGGGACCTGCTGCTCGCCCACACAGCCAGCAACGTGCCACACGTTGCCCCGCGCGGTGCACTGTCAGCGCTCTGCTTTTGGGCTCGCTGTCCTGATCCTGTCACTTTCTGACATTCAGTCAGCGACACGCTGACCTGCGCACAGCACGGAGTGGGACGAGCCAGAGCGCCCATGCGCGCGCCGCGCAGAACTGTTTATGCATGGGCATGCCCCAACCCTACCCTACCCTGTGCTGCGCAGAACTACTTCCGCGCGGGCACGCGCGCCGCGGAGGCCGCGAAGCAGAAGGGCGTCCTCGCGCTGCAGGCGGAGCGGCACCGCCGCGCTGTGGAGGCGCGCGCGCGCCAGGTGCGGCCCCGCCGAGCCTGAGAGCGCTCGCCTGGCTGCGTGGGCTGGTACTCAGAACACGCTGCAGCGGTGCCTGTCATGGGGGCGCGGCTCTTGGTGGTCGGCCGGCCGCCGGCTCAAGATAGGGTTATGACAGGATGGATTACTGTGACCCTAGTTCAGGTCGGCGGCCGCCCGCGCCGCAGGCTGCCAAGGAGGCGGGCAGCGAGCTGGCCGCGCCGGAGACCGAGGACGCCGACGAGGCGCCCACGGGCGCCGCCGCGCCGGGCGGCGCCGAGGCCGCGCGGCGCGAGGCTGGCGCGCCAGCGTCGGCGGCCGCCGCCGCCTCTGCAGGTGCTGCAGCCGCGCCGCGCGCCGCGCCCTGGCTGGCTGCCCGACCCGTTCTGCTTCATGCTTGCACGCCTTACAGTGCTTACTGCATCGCTCGGGCAGTGCAGTGATCAGCGGTGCGTGGTACGTCAAGTCTGTGTTATCGACGTTTCGACAATCTTTTCTCAATACTGGGGCTGCATCGCGCGTTGTTGCAGCGTTGCTTTGTGCTGTTCATGGGACGCACTCACAGAGCCTCCGCAGGCGCCGCCGCCGCGAACGGCGCCGCCGCCGCCGCGCTTACACCCGCCGCCGCGCCAGCGCCAGCGGCGCCCGCAGCCCCGGCAGCAACCCTGCACCGCCTGGAGGCCGTCGAGGCGCCGCGCACCGCCGCCGAGGCAGCCGCCGCGCCGGGCTTCGGCCTGGAGGTGCGGCAGCGGCCGGCGGCGCCCGCGGCGCAGCTGGGCACTTGGGTTGGCGGGCTGCTGAGCCGCGAGGAGCTCGCGGCGCGCGCGGCGGCGGCGACCAAGGCCGCCGGCGGGGTCAAGGGTTCTGTAGGGTCAGGGCCGGCGCTGTCGGCGGAGGCGCAGCTGCTGGCGGACCTGGCGCTGCTGCAGAACGCGCGGCAGGGCGGGGCGGGCCAGGGTGTGGGGGCCGCGGACGGCGCCGGCGCGCAGGAGGGCGCGCCGTGGCGCCCGCCGGAGGGGCAGTCTGGTGACGGGCGGACAAACCTGAACGACCTGCTGGGGTATTGACCTGTCCTGCAACCTCGATGGCTGTGATGCCTGAGTTGAAGGCCTCTAGGGTCGCTCTGCCAGCTGAAGGAAGGGTTGGTGCATGTCTCCACACGCCCCGTGTAGCCGGACGCCTCTATCCACAGGGACCAACACTCCTGGTGGCCTGACTGCACTGTCAGGAGCAGCCCTGCCACGACACCGCGCTTCTGCGCTGGAACGGCCACGACGCGTGCAGCAACGACCACACACCCTATTAGGCAGCCCCATGCGCGAGTCGCGGCGGCCGCACCCTAGTGGCACTGCGTGTACTGCAGCCAGAGGCCGCTGCGCTTGAACGCGGCCACCTCGGCCGCCGGCGCGGCGGCCAGGAACGCGCGCGCGCCCCAGAAGCAGGGCTCGGGCGACAGCGCGCGCCAGAAGTGAGGGTTCTGGATCGTGCCGTGCTCGCCATGCAGCATGTGCACCGGCGCGAGCCCGCCCCACGCGGCCGCCACGTCGCCGAAGGAGGACCTGGGAGCGCGCACCGCCAGCGGTGACTCTGTGCGTGCCAGCTGCGCCGATCGTCAGCTGCTCGAACGGTAAAGTACGCTGCATGTCAAACGGTTGAATTGCCGGCTGACTCCGCCAGGGTAAAGCACACCGGCGTCATATGCGCACTACACAGCGCGACACTCACTTGCGAACAGGACACGCGGCTCTGCTGCTTGCTGGCCGCGGGCGTAGCGTGCGTTGCTGTAACCAAGGCGAGCGTGTCGCGCGCGGCCTCATGAACAAAGACCGCCATGCACATGTGGCATAAGACAGCGCGCAGCACGGGCGCGCGCCCGGCGGTGACCACAAGGTCGCGGCAGTCCGCCAGCAGCGCCATGTCCAGCACCGCGCCGGCCTCGGTGCCGGGGTTGCCGGCCGCGGTCACGTCCGCGGCGGGCGCCGCGCCGAAGCTGACGGCGTCGCCGCCGCCCAGCAGCGCGGCCATGGCGCCGTACGCCGCCGGGCTGTCTGCCGACACGAAGAAGCGCACGTCCGCCGCGGGGCCATAGCTCGCGGCCAGCGCGCGCGCGGCCGCCGCGTATGCCTCCAGGGCTGCGCGCGCACAGCCTCGTCTGCAGTGCGTACATGGCTATGCAAGCACATGCATGAGGGCAATCGCTACTCCTTTCAACACGCATGCGCTTTTATGGCGTCAGCCGTGTGACAGTCGGCGTATCATGCATTGCACACACCCAGCATGCTCTTGTTACTGGTGGCATGCGTGCAAGTGCTGCACCGTACACCCCGTCTCTCAGGAACCTGGCCTGAACGCAATAGACAGGCACGACGCGCGCCGTGCGCGGCGGGCGCGCACCAGGCGGCGGCGCCCAGGCCGCATAGATGCCCTCGCCGCCTTTGAGCAGCCGGATCTGAATGCCGACCGTGTGCCGCGTGAAGTGGCGCCGCGCGTGCGCGCGCGCGGCCGCGGCCATTGGAGGCGCCAGGCGCAGCAGCCAGCGCGCGAGCGGGTGGAACGCGCCGCCGCCCGAAAAGTGCTCCGCCACGAAGGCCGCGTGGTGCGGGTTGCCCGCCAGCAGCGCGCCGTTGTAGTCGCGGTCCTGCAGGATGTGCAGCACGCTGGCGCCGGCCAGCGGCGGCGCCGCAAAGTCCGCTGCCGCGTATGCATTGGCGCCCGGCGGCTGCTCCTCGAAGACGGCGAAGGTCAGGTTCTGGCCGGCCGCGGCCAGCCGGCCTGCGTGCGCCTGCCAGCCAAAGTCGAGCGGGTGCGCGAAGAAGTCGTCCCAGAGCTCAAAGTCGAGCATGAGCGTGCGCCGCGTGGCCAGCGCCAGCAGCAGCCCGGTGACCAGGCTGGGCAGCCGGTTGCCGAGCCCGCCGCGCACGGTGTTGGTGGTAACCAGCACATAGGCGCAGCCCGGCCCGGGGTCCTCCATGCAGCGCGCGTGCCGCAGGCTGTACACCTCGAGCAGCTCGGCCAGGCGCGCGGCCGCGGCCTGCGCGGCTGGGTCCGCGGCCGCGCCGTGCCGGTGCGCCGCCAGGTGCGCGGACTCCGGCGCGCTCCAGGCGCGGCCGGCGTGCAGGCATGCGAGCAGCATGCATTGCAACAGCACGTGCTTGCGCATGACGAATCCCCTCCGGCGGCCCGCGGTTGAAGGCCGCTATCAGCGCAGTCGAGCGCGGCCGTGCCGCTGGTCTGTCATCTTGTTATATACATTGCCCCGGCTCAACACTTTCGTGGTTTCTTTAACTGCGCGGAGCTCTCCTGCGGCTCTTGACTACGCAGATGATGCGGCTAGTGTGCTGAGCGACTCGCTGCACACGATGAATGTGAGACGGAGGGAATAACGAAACCGCTGCACCAAGGGCGTTTTCAAAGCTGTCTGTCGATCAGAAGACAGCTGCGCGCGTGACAGATGAGAGGCAGGCGTACGTCCCTGGTGCTGCAGGGAGCATGAGCAGGCTCCAACGCCTGGGCAGCTCTATGGTAGTGCTCGCCGCCCTGTGCTCCAATAGCGGCGTGCACTGCGTCCAGGTGGGCGCTCAGCCATCAGTGTTTCATACTTGGCGCTGCTTGCCAGCCATTCTTTCAGTGATGGCTTTAAGCAGAGGCTTGACCGTGCTCAGGCACATTGCATGCGGGCACGCAGGTGCAGAGCGTGCAGGCGTACGTGATCAGCGGCGTGCAGGAGCGCTGGCTCAGCACGAGCAAGGTGCTGGCCACGCTGGGCATCCAGCCGCAGCGCGTGGTCCCCATCAAGCCCACACAGAAGCTGGCCGAGCGCGAGTTCATTGTGCGGCGGCCCCCTTGGTGCAAGTGTTTTGCTACCTGCTCTGCTGCGTGTGCCGAGCGTCTTTTATTGGAGCGCAGTTTGTGAACGCGCCTACTACTCAGCCAGGCCCACGACAACGCAGCACCTGTGATTGTATACAAGTCCGCGCCGCCCAAGCTGTGTCAGGACTGTGTCAAGTATGGCTTGGCGTCTGTCAAGCAAACTTGCGCCCTGCTCTGCTTGCAATGCCACCCGCCAGCCTGCCATACACCGTGCTATACGGTGCCCAACCGTCTAAGATAATGAGCGCAAGCCCCGCACAACCCCAGCCCGCTTGCTGCTGCATACCGTGTGAGAGGGAAGATACTGTGCGCGCGGGCGGCAGGTGCACAACTACGACGCCAACACCGACGTGGGCAGCGTGCGCCAGCAGCGCGAGTTCTCGCTGCTGGCCACGTTCAAGAAGGTGTTCCGCATGATCGCGCGGCAGCAGGCGCTGGCCGACGACCAGTTCGCGCTGCTGTTCGAGGACGACATCGCCGTGCACACGCTCTTCGGCGCGCAGGTGCGGCGCCGCCCGCCGCAGGGCGCCCTTGCGGTCAGCCTTTCGGAATACATTGTATGTCATATACCTCTCTACATATATACACTCCCTGCGGGCGGGCTCGGCATGCACCATACTCCCGCATCGATTCAACGAGTCTGGGCCTGCGCGGGCCAGGACTTCTTTGCGGCGCTGGCCTACGGCGCGCGCCTGGCGCAAGCGGACGGCCTGCTGTACCTGGGCAGCTGCGGGCCCACCTGCGACGACAGCTCGGCGCACCAGCACCACGGCTTCACGTTTGTGAAGTGCGCGTCGCGGTGTACGCACGCCTTTGCGGTGCGCTGGGCCAGGGTGGCCGCACTTCAAGGAAGGGGCAGGCTTGCTTGCGCGGCGCAAAGCAGGAGAGCGTGCGCATGTGCTCAGCCTCACCTCGTCGAACAGAGCGCATGAGAGGGTGCATGCGTACCAGCCAGCCCCGCTTCTCTCTGTGCATCCACTGTGCCGAGTGGCCTGGAGTCCTGGAGCACCTGCTGCAGCCCTTTTGCACCTGCTGCAGCACTTTTGCGCCTGCTGCAGCCCGCTGAGCAGAGGCCGGCGCCCGGGCGGCAGGTGACCAAGCGGCGCGCGCGCAGCCTGATCGCTGACCTGCACGCCAACATGGTGGCCCACCAGATCGCGTCGGACCACGGGCACTGCATCGACCAGCTGCTCTACCACTTCTCCATGCACAACAACCTGAGCTGGGTCGTCGGCAGCAACTTTGTGAGCCCGCAGAACGGCGCGCATGTGGGCCTGTTCTACCAGGACCGCGCGCGGTTCTCGTCCACGCTGGATGCGTGACCCGCTCCGCCTGTCTGTGGCCCTCTGCTTGGCCTGCTGGGTCTGGTCGCTCATACCCGCCACATCACGCCATGGCGAGCTGCCCACCTTGCACGTTTCGCTGGTGTTCAGGCTTCATGCGACAGGCTTCAGGCGGGGCGGGGGGGCACGTCTTGCACTGTGTCGATGCAAGCTGCACTTGGCGTGGTGCATCCTCTTCTTAGTTTGCACGTCTGCCATGCGTATCGTGGTAGGCGTGCAAAGGGGCTGCTGCTGCATGGCCGCATCAGTGGAATAAATTTTCTACATTTTCTACATGTTCCAGCTGCCTGCAAGCGTGTGCACCGCTCACCATATTTTATGCAGACCGCATACACACACAGCCTTATGCAGCAGACTGATACACGAATGGCATGCTACAAGAAGGCGTGTGGAAGCGAGGCACTGCGCTTGTCACCCAAGATAAGAGCAGACAACTGCTCCACATGCACGCCCAAGGTTGGCAGAGCGCAGCTAGGGCACCGCATCACATCGTCTTGCAGACACTGCTTGTGCCTGGTGTGTGACAAGTTGGCGGCTGTGGGTGGGAGCACCCACCGCGCAAAGTGCGTGCACATGCGCAATCTGCTTATAGAGGCCAGCTGCAAGGACTGCAACCGATGTGGATGCCAGGCGGTGCACTGCTCCTGCATGCACAGACTGCACGAACAAGGCGCGCAGCGTGTCCGCCCGCAGCGGGTGCGCATGCGGCGGCGCGCCTGGCTCACGCTCGACACGGAGGCGAGGCGACCGGCCGGCGCGCGCCGCAGCCCGCCGGCGCGCGCGCCTCAGGCCGCCGTGCGCCGGCACGGCCCGGTGGCGCGCTTTGCGCAGCACGGCGACCCGCTCCGCCGGCGCGGCGGCCTGATGCACGCCCTAACCCTGAGCCTAACCTCAGGCCGCCGTGCGCCGGCACGGCCGGTGGCGCGCATTGCGCAGCACGGCGACCGGCTGCGAGAACGTGGCGCCGGGCGGGTCATGCCAGAGCTGGTCCAGGTCGCGCACGGTGTCATCGGTGACCACGCCCAGCACCTCGAAGTTGGCCGCCAGCATGGGCAGGCGCACCGGGCCGTAGATGCGGTGCGCATTGAACACGAGCGCGTCCGCCCCGAACGGCACGCCCAGGTACAGCAGCCCTGCCGCGCGCCAGGCTGCCTGGGGCCCTGCCCGACCTGGAATCTTTTCCTCCATTATTTTGTCATATGGTGCTGCTATGCGGCACCGGGGCACCTATGTGGATACCTCTGTGGATAGGCGAAAGTCAGCACATGGCCCTGCTCACACCGCAGAGCGGGGCTGCGGCGGCGGCGGGATGAGCGCCGCACCGCCGGGCCGGACGATGCAGGACAGCATCGCCATGTCGCGCAGGTCGGCGTTGGGGTCCAGCGGGTCGCCGTAGCGGCCCAGGCCGTTGTGCTCGATGCTGGAGTAGGAGAACGCAAAGTCCATCTGCGCGCGCACGAGCGCGCGTGTAACGTGCACCGTGCCAGCCCATGCACACACGCTCGTCGCATGGACCTGGGGAGGCTGCCGCAGCGCCCGTGCGCGCGCAGTGAGCAAAGAGCTCTGGGGTCTTCTGTAGCGAGCTTTATTAAATGCTTGTGCTCACAGGTATTATACTTGGCATGCAAGCCTAGCATAAATTTACAGAGCAGACGCAGAGCACTGCCCAGCATGGCGCTAACGCGCCATGACAAACCCACCACCGAGAGCCGTCCCAGAGATAAGACCTTGAGCAAGGGCGGGCGGGCCGCGCGGGGGCGCCCGCGCGCCTCGGGCACGTCGCCGGCCAGGAACGCGGCCGCCAGCTGCCCCGGCGTCAGGGTTCTCAGGCCGGGCCAGCGCGAGGCGATCGGGTTGTACTCTACCGTGGTCACCTCGCGCGCGCCTGCGCCCGCAAGCAGCATCTGCTCAACCGCTGCCGGCGCCCGCTCGCGCTTCGCCCGTGCGCAGCCTCGTCTTGCTTGATTTCCCAAGCTCTGCCGTCTCACACACGCACGGCCGCCCGCACATCAGAGCCCGCACAGAGGCACGCCCGCGAGTGTCTGATGCGTGCGCGGTGTGCTCGCCGGTGTGCCGCAGCTGCGGTGCGGTGCCGGCTGCAAGGCGGCAACGTGCGGCACTTACACTGCATCTTCTAACGCCTTCCGTAAAGAATTTCAAAGGGGCTGAGCCGCAGTGCACTGCAGCCTGGTCTAAGACCACCAGGCGCCCAAGCTTCGACATGATGATTTGGCCGAACGGCCCAGAACAGCGGCCCTGAATGCATTTGACTTAGGGTTATTTGCATGGGGCAGGCGGCCGGTGCGTGCGGCGCGCACCTGCCGCGAACAGGATCGCCTCCGCCCAGGGCATGATGGAGCCGACGACGAGGCCGGCCTGCCCCGCGACGGGAAAGTCCTCCAGCGCCTGGTACACCAGCGCGGTTTCCGAGTACGCTACGTCCTCAAAGCCGTCCTCTGCCGCCGCGCGCAGCATGTAGCTCCCTGCGCGCCGCGCCGCTGCGTCCGCGCGCGCTGCGGGCGGGCTGACGCGCTGTGCCCGGACACCAGGCCGAGGCCCGCACGACAGGGCCTGGTGCATGGACTGATCGACTCAGGCTCCTCAAACGGACTGTCAAGCTGGCGAGCATGAGCGGCCCCTCTGCTGCGCGCACAGCGGGCGTGACGGGCACTTTGAGAAGGGTGCCGAGCGACGGCGCGCCACAGAGCCAGTCTTCAGTGCACAGGACAGCCGGCGCCCCTTGTCTATGTGCATGCTGGCTTGCGCCCTCGTGAGCACTTGCAGAGCTTCTCAAGGGGTTACGTTGACAAAAGCGGCCTGCTGTGAGGCAGCTCCATACCCCGAGAGAGGACTGCCGTGCGCATTACTGCCTGGGCGTCAGTGGGACGCCGCAGCAAGCGATGCACCTGCCTCTTCAGAACTGTCCATACGGTAGCTTGGGCGCGCACCCAGCACTGAGTCTGTCCAGTTGTAGGGCACAACCTCGCCATGATGGCGCTGGTCCCAGTACTGCAGCGTGAGGTTGACATGGCCCCCCAACAAAAACTCCTCACGCAGCTCCTCTGGGATCACGCCCGGCACAGGGCCTGCGGGCGGGCTCGCCTGCAGCCTGCTGAGGCTCTCCTGGAAAAGGGTATGGCAGTGCACCTGCGCATGGTGACGTATATAGCAAGATGGTGCAGTGATCAGGGGCGCTGAGCCCAAAGCCACAGCAAAGCTGCACCAGAGCAACACCTGACGGTGCAGGTGCAGCCAGCCGAGTTGTGAGTGGACATGCGGGCAGCTTTTGTAGCCTCTGCTGAGGTACAGCTCCGAAACGCCCGCCTTGTGCTGGTAAGGCACCTGCGAGTGTGGGTGCTCAGTGTGCCGACACCCACAGACGAGAGGAGCGAACATTGTGCACGGAAGACTCGGGACGCGCCTGCAGGGACGTGATGGCTAAGCAAGCTGTGAGGCATCCCAGCAGCCAGGCTGCCACCAGGGCACCACAGAACATGCCCGAGCCAGTTCAGCTGTGTACCCCGGCCTGGTTGGTTGAGTCAGCTGTGGTTACGAGCTGACACCAGTAGCGTGCGTTGTGCGCAACTGCACCACCGCACAGACAACCTACTGGTGCACACTTGAAAAACAACACGAAGCTCCGCTGCAGCCACACCAAGCTTTGTGTGAGCATTGAGCTCAGTGACCTAGACCATGGTGAGGTTACTGGTTACAAAGGCATGCATGCGGTGCAGCAGGTGCATGATAACAGCATACAAGGGCACACTCAGACACAAGAGAAAATGCCGGAGACACGGTATAACATAACACACACAGATGCGACTAGCGTGAGCAAAGCAGGCATGGGCGCAGGAGGCTGTAAATCATCTTCATGTGCATTCCCCGCCCTTCAGGGACCTCCCACACCAAACACCATTACCCTGCGAGCATGAAGCCATGGAAGGACATCCCCACCGGACATCCTACTGGCAAGGAGCATTGCACCATGTTGATAACCCCAATACATGTACCCTGAAGGTACCCATCAGCTGTATCCTTGTTGCGTTCACACGCTTGCGCGGCAGCGGAGGGTAGTCCGGGCACAAACCCGCCGTCCTGCCCCTTGGATCCCATGGGAGGCTACTGCTCTGGGCAAAATGCTTGCGTACTTTGAACAGCAGCTCCGCTGGCGAGCATACATGCTGATACTTGGCATGAAGATTCATAACAAGCTCTCCCATGTATTGGACGTCTGCAGTTGCGGCCCAGCCTTTGAGTTGCATGGCAGGCAGGCCGCCTGCAGCGCAGCGCCCGTTCGCATGACATGCCTTGCCCCAGCTCACTTCTTTGAAGCCTTGGCCAGCCTTGCACACTCTAACTTGTGCACGCCCCGTGCGGCTCTCTGGCACTCGTGGGAGCAGTACTTGGCAACCATACACTGGCCGCAGGTCTTAACTGGCATCGACATCTCTGCAGCACTTTTCGCTGTGGTGCACGCTGCATGGCTGCACCCCACCTGCGGCAGCGAGAGCCTGATGCGCTCCAGGTCGCGGGCAGCCGCCAGGTCGGGGACAGCGTCGTCGCGACCCGCTGGAGCTTGCGACGGACCAGGCAGGGCCTCGAGCCGCGCGAGCAGCTGCCTGAGCCGGCCCGGCAGCCCCGCGCTCGCGCCGGCCTGCTCCAGGCGCGCCAAGAGCATCGGGAGCGGCTGGCTGGGCGGCTCGCCCAGCACTTCCTCGAAGGCCTGGGCCGCCTGTGCGCTGCACAGCCCAGGGATGGACAGGCGCCAGCAAGGCGCAGAACACCAGCCGCGCCGCTTAACCATCAATGCTTGGCCACCTGAACAGGGAGGCTGCAGGCAATGCAGCCTTGCTCGACTCCACGCACGCCCTGCAAATCTTGACGATGAGAATGCAGGCACCGTCCCAGCGCGCCTCACCTACCAGGATTAGCCTGCAGACACATCTGCATATATGGCAACACGCTCACATACATGTACGCCAATTTTTTGTGCGTTTGAGAGTATGCCTAGTCCCAAGCGGCATGCCCTGGCAGTATGTAGATGCTGTGTGGCGGGCCGCGCGCCTGCGGGTCAGGCAGCGCGTGCGCAAAGCTGTGCATAATGCGCAGGACGGTCGTGACATTGCACACGGCGAATGCTAGGTCCGCCAGCTGGTGCAGAGCGCCGCCGGGCGCCGCCATGAGCTGGGCGAGCCTTGGCGCGGCCAGCGCCAGCTGGCAGGTCGCTGCAATGCACTGGTTGACGTCGGTGCTGTCCTGGTCTCCTGCGCCGGCAGACGGCAAGGTTGACAGCACCCCGCGCTGCGTGTCTTTGGGACGGGCAGCTCTGGATGCAGGCGATGCGATGTGAGTGCAGCTGCTATGCCTACCCACGCAGAGAGCGCCTTGTGCTGCACAAGCATTGCATGCGAACAGGCGGTAAGCTCCAGACATCACAGGAACGCAACACAAGGTTGTGTCGTTTTCGGGTGCACAAGGTGCGCCCAGCGCGCATGCTGGGCTCTCTGCAGGTGCGCCAGACTACCACAGACCGCATGCACACGGCAGCCTCGCTCAGAACTGGTGCGCCCGAGGAAGGACGCACCGCAGCGCGCGCTTTCAGTCTTGTAGGCTATGAAGCCTGTGATAAAGGCGAGGGGCCGGCAGGCGAGCAGCAGGTCCTCGCCCTGGCACTTGGCTAGCATGCCCAAGAACTCCTGCACGCTTGTAGGGCCTGACATCCTTCCGTGGTGATGTCCTGCAGCGCTTGCGCAAAGCCAACAAGGTGCAGCTGCAGGACAGAACGCGCACGCCGCCGCGCCATGCCGCAGCGCGGCTCGTGCTCGCGTGCCGCTTGCAAGCGAGGCCCGCCATGCGCCCATGCGTGACAGAGTGCCTTGCACTGGGGCCTGATGTCCCAAGTGAGGCCTACCAGGGTGTTGGACATGTGCTCGTCGTCCGTTTCGATGTATGCGACGGGTCCTGCGGCGCGGGGCGTCTCGCGTGCTGCGGGCTCGCGCTTCAGAAAGTCGACCCAGTAGGCCAGGACCGGCGGCAGCAGGTGGACAGTCACGAAGCGCAGGTCCTGGCTGGCAGCTTGGTTGCTGTGGACCATACCCTCGTACAGCAGCCTCGCACAGTGGCGCTGCAGCACGCTCTGCGCAAATACACGTGTCGTGTCTCGACGGAGGTAATGCTGACCAGGAGTGTGCTGCAGCTCGCCGCTAGCATACGCTATGCATATAGAGAAGGTTTGTCAGCCAGTGTCCAAAACAGCAGTGTGCGCACCCAGTAGGAGAGCTCTGGTGGCCGACTCTGGCCACGGAGTGAGCGCTTTCCGGCGCCCAGCACCAGCGCCTTCCTCAGGCTGACTGTCATAGACTGCATAGAAAGCCTGCGGCGCTGCAGATCCTGCGGTGGTGCTGCGGGCAGCGCGCGTCCCGAGGCGGCCGGGACTGGCAGCAGGCTCAGCAGCTGCGACTTGTGGCAGGCCTTGAGCAAGTGTGGCGCTGGCGGCTGCACCTTCAGACAGCACACCACAGCTGTCAGTGAGTGTACACCTAGAGTGCGGCTCTGCAGCTGAAGTGGAGCATCAGCGTGCCTGATCAGCCGTAGACCAGGCTCGCAGAATGAGACCTTCCCTTATGCTGTCGCGAAGACCGTCCTCAAACGCCCGCACCATCATGTCTGAAAAGGCTGGGCTACAGAAGTTGTACAGGCCTGACCAGGCAGGCGCGCCGCCTTCCATGCCTGCAGGTGCAGACAGATTCTCCTGCAGGCGCAACGGGGAGCCTGGCGTTGCTCTGCGCGTGCTGTGCATGTCAACGCTTGTTACCAAAGAGCTAGGGTTCAACATGTGAGTTGCCTCTGCAAACTTTGCACCCAGAACAAAAAAGCTGGGTTGCATTATCAACTTATTATGGCACGACGGCTGAGCTTGCCCCTGGCGATGTTGTCTGAAGTGAGGTCGGGCGCGTCCAAATCTACGTCTATTCATATCTATCAGAAAGAGCATAAAGAGGTAGTACGTGAGGCGCATGTCAGCTCGCACACCATGCAAATACTTTCCCCAAGACATACAGGGGCCCTGCATGCAAGATGTCAAAAGTCAAAGTTGTTGAATTTGTGCCGCCAGGATCCCTGTGTAATGGGGTAGAGGTTTGTGGCGCTGGCAGGTATACATATACGGCAGACTAGTCCTACAGGCATGCGGCACCCAAAGTAGCACAAAATTGCACACAGGACAGCAGGCATGCACACAACCTTGACAGGCAAGGTAAACCTCTTACCTTTCAGCTCTTGCTCCCCCCTGACGCTCAGCGGGGTCATGATCGGCATGAAGTGTCCAGACGCCCCCAGTGCACCTATGACAAATGTTCCACCGACACAAGTGGCTGAGCGGCAGGGCCCTCGCTCAGACCAGCTTCATCCTCGTCGCATGGTCTGACGGCCTGCACCCTCGATGGAGACCACCGCCGCTAGCACGAAGCATTACATCCTTTTTGGGGGAGCAAGACCGCAGTCTATCACAGCTCCTATTTGATTGTAACTGCTGCCCATGAGCCTGGTGTGCCCAAAAGTTGCCTTAGCCGGGCTGCCATCCATAAGCGTGGCAGGCAGGTTTCCTGCCACATAGCCCCATGCGCATCAAATGCTTACGACCTTGCATACTTGACTAGATTCTCGCAGCGTGGCCTGTGGTACGCCATGCCGCTTTCTGACACTCGCGGGAGCAGTACATGGTTTCTTTGCACTTGCTGCAGTACTTGAACGGCAGTGCGCTCTCCACATCCCCATCCACCGTGGTGCACGCTGCATGGCTGCAGCCCACTCGCGGCATCATGTGCCGGATGTACTCCAGCCTTGTGGCATCTGAGTGGTGGATGTACGGTACAAATGGATCAGGCGGGGACTATAGCCGCGTGAGCAGCACGTTGAGCCGGTGCGGCAGCCATACGCTGGCACCAGCCTGCTTGAGGCGCGCGATGATTGTAGAGCGCGGCTGGCCGGGCTGCTCGCTCAGTTCCTCCTCAAACGCCAGTGCAGCCTACAGCGCCGCACTCCCCACAAGTTTGACAGGCTGCAGTTTGTTCGGTTGCAAACTGTGCTTGCTTGGGCAAGCTGTGCTTGCTTAGGCAATTTGGGGCAAGCACTTTGCCGCGCATGCTCTCCAAGCGTGTACCTCGTGCGCAGGGTGCGCACACACACAAGCGGCTGCTTCGCTTTGCGGTTGCTGTGCACTGCGGTTTTGGGAGGGTCGCGTGCCTGTGGGTCAGGCAGCGCGCGCGCAAAGCTGTGCACGATGCGCAGGGTGGTGTATACGGAGCGATGGCCCAGCGGCAGCTCGTCATCTGCTCCCTCTGCGACAGACGCCAGTTCCACCAGCTCGCGCAGAGCGCCGCCGGGCGCCGCCATGAGCTGTGCGAGCCGCGGTGCCGCTTGCACCAGCTGGCACATCAGCGCGATGGCGGTGTACTCGCTGCCGTGATCTCCTGCGCCAGCAAGCTGAGTTTGCAGCATCCTGTGCTGCATGTGCCCTGGGAGGACAACTATTCCGTCAAACTATTGTATCAAATCAGATGTGTCCCAGGCCTACTTATATGCTTTTATATTATATAAGCATATAACAGGTGTAGGTGAAGTGCTGCACACAGAGAGATCTGCAATATCGGCACCGCAGAACGCATAATGAGACAGTGCCATGCACAGTTTTGTGCACGCAGTGTGTGTCCAGCGCGGAGCGCAATTTGCTGCACTTGTTTGCGGATGTGCCATCACACCAAGCGCTTCACCCATGCCTTGCACCATGCTGATGCAAACCCAGTGCGAATGTGCCGCGCACCATGATGCGCCCCTTCGACCAAGTAGGCGATGAAGCTGTTGATGTATGGCATGGGGCTGCAGATGAGCAGCAGGTCCTTGCCAGCGGTGTCAGACCATGGGCCATGGGCGAGCGAGGACTCTAGGAACTCAGCCTTGGCCAGCATGACCATAACGCCCTGCAGGACGTCCTGTAAGGGACCTCCCCTGCATTGGAGCGGCAACAAGCAGCGCTATGCGTAGAGCAGGCAGCACAGGTCTGCAAGGCATGCAAGCACATTCCCTCGTCATGCCACACCATTGCTTCCTCATGGGCTACCTGTGCGGAGGAAGCTATGCACTTCGCCATGGCAAACACCCCTCACAAGAGAGCATGCATGCCAGTCAATGAACGCTCACCAGGATGTACTGCATGTACACGACGTCAGCATCTATTTCCATTTCCATTGGATACAAGTCGGCATGGGGTGGTTGGTGCGCCGCGGGCATGCACTCCAGGAACGCGGTCCAGTAGTCCAGAACCGGTGGCAGCAGGTGAGCGATGATGAAGCGCAGGTCCAGGCTGTCCACCTTGTCGCTGTTCTTCATGACATCGTGCAGCAGCTTTGCAACGAAGCGCTGCAGCACGCTCTGCGCAGACGCACGAGGAACACTCTGCAAGAAGTACCGGCAAAGCGCAGGGGCGCAGGTCAAGAGTATCTGATGCTTGCTGCATCAGACAGGTGGCATATGCGTGGAACACAGGATGTGGGAGACGCTGCAGCATCCACCAGCAACGTGCGCACCCAGTAGTTGACCTCGGTGTGCAGTCTCTCGCTGCCTGGGGCAGCGTCTGCGGCGCCCCGCACCAGAGCCTTCCTCAGGCTGACTATCATAGAATACAATACCAGCCTGCTGCGCTGGTTCTTCAGGTCTTCTTTCGAAGGCGTTGCGTATCCCGGGTACCCAGGGGGGGGCGGGACGCTGTGCAGGTGTAGCAGGCGCGACTTGATCGTATCCACGGGCTGCGCTGCCTCCTGATGGTATAGCAGAGCTTTTGTCATGTCTTCTCTAATTCCAAACAAGTGCAAGCACATGAATGCGGGAGATCGTGCAGCGCGCCGAGTGCATTGTAGCCCAGGCTTCCACGATTGCGAGGTCCATAGTGCGTGCGCGCAGCTCCTTCTCTTGGTACATCAGCATTGCGTCTTGCATCATTGAGACCTCGCCACCTTCCATGCTGGCAAGCTCAAGGCTGCCGCACCAGGAGCACAGCCGTGAAGGACCTCGTTTGCTTCTACATAGACAGTCTATGCACGAAAATGCCAGCGAGGCTGGCTCTCAATTAGCTTTGGTAATTGCAATCAATTGATAGGCGTTTGCAAACAACGCTAGCGGGCAGCGCAACATTTCGGGACCTTGACAAAGGCATGCGAGTACGCCCAACTCACACGACGCGGTACCCGTATCAAGGGGTGCATAGCTGATGGAAAGCTTCTGGCCGCCAGCGTCCCTGGATTTTGGGGTAGAGGAGTATGGCTCAGTGAGGTATGAATACATGGCAGACTACAGCTACAGGCGTGCGGCACCCCAAGTGCTCATGAAGAAGAACACAGGACAGCTAGCATGCACACAACCTTGACAGGCAAGTGTGGAGCCTCTGACTGTTCCAGCTCTGGCTCTACCCTGACGCTTGGCGGGGTGAAGAAAATGGCATGAAACTCCGGACGCCAATGGTGCACCTCAGCTGACAAGTGATCCGCTGAATCAAGAGGCTGAGCAGCAGCGCTCTTACTCAGACCAGCTGCACCCCCATAACATGACCCGTCCGCCTTTACCTTCCATGGGACACCACTGCTGCTAGCATGAAGCATTGCATCCTTCTGTAAAAGCAGCGCCGCAGCCCATCACCGCCCCTATTTGATTGTAAGCTCATGCCCAAGAGCTCATCTGCCCAAAAGGTGCACCTGCTGGCCTGCTATTCCATGAGCGTGGCAGGCGGGTTCCCTGCCGCTCAGCCCCATGCGCACGACATGCCATGCTTCTGCTTACGACCCGCATACTTGACTATATCCTTGCAGCGTGGCTGGTGAGTTTCCCATGCATCGGCCTGACACTCGCTGGAGCAGTACATGGTTTCTATGCACTTGCTGCAGTGCTTGAACGGCAGCGCGCTCTCTACATCCCCATCCACCGTGGTACATGCTGCGTTGCTGCAGCCCACTCGCGGCATCATGTGCCGGATGCACTCCAGCCTTGTGGCATCAGGGTTGACGTATTGTATAGATGGGCCAGGCAGGGCCTCGAGCCGCGTAAGAAGCCTGTCCAGCTGGCGCGGCAGCCACATGCTGGCCCCAGCCTGCTCGAGGCGCGCATTGAGTGCAGGGCGCGGCTCGCCAAGCGGCACGCTCAGTTCCTCCGTGAACGCCAGAGCGGCCTGGAGCCCCGCACACCCCGTAAGTTGACAGGCTGCAGTGGTTGTCTCCTGGTCCAACCACCGACCTGTGTTTGCTTGGCTGAAGCGCAAGCAAGTTCAGCTGAACCTGGACAGGCAACTTGCCGCGCACGCTCGCCAAGCACGGACATCGCACGCAGGGTGCACACCGCCAAAATAATAGCAGCTTTGCCTGTACAGTGCTGTGCACTTCGGATGGTGGGAGGGTCGCGTGCCTGTGGGTCAGGCAGCGCGCACACAAAGCTGTGCATGATGCGCAGGGTGGTGTATACGGAGCGGCGGCCCAGCGGCTGCTCGTCATCAGCTCCCTCTGCGATAGACGCCAGTTCCACCAGCTCGCGCAGAGCGCCGCCGGGCGCCGCCATGAGCTGGGCAAATCTTGGCGCCGCTTGCACCAGCTGGCACATCAGCGCAATGACGGTGTACTCGCTGCCGTGATCTCCTGCGCCAGCACTGGTTTTCATCATGCGCTGCATGTGCCCTAGGAAGTCAACTTGCCTTCACAGTATTACATTGAAACAGGAGTTTCCCTGGCCAAGCGTAGGTCAGGTGCAGGTGAGGTGCTGCAAACAGAGGTCTTTGCACATCAGAAATGGCTGCATTGCTGCATGGTATAACGTGCAACATGGATGCTCTTCACATCCGAAGTCAGGCAATGCTGTCACCCAGCAAGCAAGGTGCAGCTGCACAGCAGGGCTAGCGTATAACACTGGCATTGTAGAACGCTTAATGAGCTAAGCCAATTTAAAAATTTTCGTGCACGCAGTGTGTCCAGCGCACAGCGCAGTTTGCTGTTGGTGGATGTTGCACACCAAGCGCATAAGCCATGCTTTGTTCAATGCCGATGCAAACCAGCCAAGAGCAGGTACGCCGCGCACCTTGCCGCGCCCTTTCAGCCATGTAGGAGATGTAGCTGTGGATGAAAGGCATGGGGCTGCAGATGAGCAACAGGTCCTTGCCGGCGGTCTTGGACCATGGGCTGTTGGGGAGCGACGAGTCTGGGAACTCGGCCTTGGCCAGCATGACCATGACGCCCTACAGGAGGTCCTGTAAGGGTCCTTCCCTGCCTCCTCCCTCACTCATTGGGAGCGGCAACAAGCAGCGCTTTGCATCCTCGCTTCAAGCAAGTAGCACTCTGCATCCTCCCCTGCCTCCTCCCCCGCTCATTGAGAGCAGGCAGCCCATGTCTGCATGGCATGCAGGCACATTCCCTCACCATGCAACACCATTGCTTCATCATAATCTACCTGTGCGAGGCAGCCATGCACTTTGCCCTGCCAAGCACTTCACACGCGGCCATGCATGCCGGTCAATGAGGGCTTACCAGGATGTACTGCATGTACACGACGTCAGCATCTATTCCCATTTCCATTGGATACAAGTCCGCATGGGGTGGTTGGTGCGCCGCGGGCATGCACTCCAGGAACGCGGTCCAGTAGTCCAGAACCGGTGGCAGCAGGTGAGCGATGATGAAGCGCAGGTCCAGGCTGTCCACCTTGTCGCTGTTCTTCATGACATCGTGCAGCAGCTTTGCAACGAAGCGCTGCAGCACGCTCTGCGCAGACGCACGAGGAACACTCTGCAAGAAGTACCGGCAAAGCGCAGGGGCGCAGGTCACAAGTATGCTGCGTCTCATAGGTGGCATATGCGCGTGTTGCACAGGTTGTATGTAGCAATGCAGCATCCACCAAGCACAGCGCGCACCCAGTAGTTGACCTCTGAGAGCAGTCGCCGGACGCGAAAATCCAGCGGCTTCCTGCCTTTGGCAGCGTGTGCGAGTCCCCGCACCAGAGCCTTCCTCAGGCTGACTACCATTGAACACATCACCAGCCTGCTGCGCTGGTTCTCCAGGTCCTTGTCTGAGGGCGTTGCGTATCCCGGGTATCCCGGGGGTTGCGGGACGCTGTGCAGGTGCAGCAGCCGCGACTTGATCGTGTCGATGGTCTGCTGGGCCTCCTGACAATGCACCATACCTGTTGTCACCTCTTCACTTTTCCCAAACAAGTGCACGCACGAGGGAGCTTGTGCAGCGCGCCGTGTGCATTGTAGCCCAGGCTTCCTTGATTGTAAGGTCCTTAGTGCGTGCGCGCAGGCCCTTCTCTTGATGCACAACCATCATGTCTCGCATCATTGAGACCTCGCCACCTTCCATGCAGTCAAGCTCAAGGTTGCCGCACCAGGAGCACCGCGGCGGAGAATGCACTCTGGAAATGTCAGCGAAGCTGGTGGTTGCAGCTCTCGGGGCTCCCCGAACGTCAAATGCTTGGCGTTTGATGGCAACGCTGGCGGCCGGATGCTGTGTCTCTCACTCGGGCGATGCCCACTGAACCTTGACAAAGGAGACAAAGGCATGTCAATATGCCCTGCTCACTCATTACAGTACCCGTTTGCGGTGTGTAATGCATGGAAGCCGCCATGGTCCATGTTTGTGGGGCACTTTGGAATTGCGCTACTTGCGAGCACCTTGGATGGCCATCACAGGGACCTGTGGCGGCTGCATAGCGCAAAGGCAAGAAGGTGCAGCTCTAGAAGCCAAGCTTGCAGGCTAGTGCGTTTGCAAACACCTTGCAAAGCTTGCCAGGTGCACCATCGCTACTGTACAACTTCTGATGCTCCCAAAGCACGCGCAAGCGTTTGCACTCCTGAGCACAGAGCATCCTCATGCAGCCTCACTAATGCGGTGCCAGGCACGTGAGGCGCTTGCAGTGCCGGCGAGCAGGGCTGCGAGCGCGCAGGAGACAACGCAACGCACGACGCCGTGTCGCCCCAGCAGCCCCTACCCTGGCACCTTGCGCTTGCGCGCCAGGTAGCGCTCGCGCGCAGACGCCGCCTTGGCTGCCTTGTCGACCGGCGCCTCCGCCGGCAGCGCAGCCGCTGCGCCTTCATCCTGCTCCCCTGCCTCAGCGCCGGCTGCCGCCTCTGTCCTGCTACCCGCCTCTGCCGCCCTCTTGTCCTCGCCAGCGGCCCCTCCTGCCTGCCCTTCCCTCTCGTCTGCAGCGGCGGCCGCAGGGTCTGCCGAGCCCCGCTGCTCAGCCGGCGCTGCTGCTGGGTCCCCAGCCGCGCCGGCGGCGCCGGCAGGGTCCGGCCCGCCCTGCCGCGCGGCGGCCTGCGCCTCGTACGCCGCGCGCGCGCGCCGCGCGGCCTCCCACGCGCTGTCCTGCGGCGCTGCGGCAGCCTCGGCGGCGTCGGCGGCCGGCGCGGGCTGCTTCGCCTGGGACGTCCCGAACGCCGCGTTGTTGGTGAGCACGTTCCTGCGCATGCCGCGCAGACGCGGCTGACGCACGCTCCTGACAGCGCTGGAATGCTTCCGGTCCATCGGACCCGAACATGTCCCGCATACCAGCCTTATACAAGGACACGGAGCAAGTGAGCGCCAAGCGCAGCCACAGCATGCTCCGCCACAGCGCCCGCTCCAGCACGGCAAAGCCATCGCGGCTGCGAGCATGTGCGCGCCGGTAGAAGTCGCCCATGTGGCCGCGCGACACGACGGAGTCGCGCTTCTCGGCGGCCTCGCGCACGCGCTCCTCGGCCAGCCACTTCTGGTCCTCCTGCAGCTTCTTCTTGTACGCGGCCGTCACGAACTTGTCCTTGTCGCCGAAGAGATGGTCCTCCGCCTCGCGCTCCTTGGCCAGCCTGCGTCGGCAGGTGAAGTGCGCGCTGGGCACCACTGCCAAGCCTCACGTCCTGCAGGTGCCGTGATCGGAGCTCCTGCTCGTACACACGAGCTGCTACTCATACACACACAGCTCATAATCACACGCTGTTCACTTGGCACCCACTGCTTGGTCACTGCCTCGCTCGCTGCATCGCTGCCTAGCCTTCCAAAAGCTCCCAACTCATACGTAAAACAGAAAGCTGCGCGAGGCAACTTCCAACAGTGGCAGCGTGAGGGCGGCCGGAGCCAGCGCGGGAGCCGCACTTGCGCTCATATACGACGTCCTGCTCGCGCTCGCGCTCCTTGGCCTTGTCCAGCAGGCCCTCGATGTAGCGCGACTTGCGCGCCAGCTTCTCCGCCTGCTTCGGCGCCGCGCGCTGCGCCTGCAGCTCGTCGTACACGCCATCGTAGTCGAACACGCTCGCATCCTCCGCCAGCGCCGCCGCGTGCTGCTGCGCCACCTGCGCGGAGCAGCGGCGGGCCAATCTAGGGAGAGCAGGCCGTGGATCTTGCATGCCTCGAGCAGTGCCGGCAAGCGCGGCCCGTGTGCAAGGGGCGCGGCGACCGGATGCCGCGCCTTGGCGTCTGCGCGCTTTGTCGCGGCTTGTCGCGCAATGTCCTTGCCCACGCTGGGCGCGCCGCAGTCGCCGTCGTCATCAGCAAAGACGGCGAGCGGCTTGCCGACCAGGCCCTTCTGCCTGGCCTTTGCGCCAGGCTGGAGGCCATACTTGACGCCCTTGAACCCGGAGAGCATCAGTGTGCCTGCGCTCCGTACTCAGTCCTGGTGTGCTGCAGACAGCGCAGGGGCCTGCCGAGTAGGGCTGGTAGGTGCTACCGAGCTCGGCAAAGTGGGAGCAAAGGGCATATAGGGCTACTTGACGAATAGGGCCCAGGCCCTGCCTTCAAATTGGTACGAGCAACAGAGCATCTGAGGCGCCTAGATCCCCAGCAGCACTGGACTCAGGTTGCCCTTTTTCTCAATTACGCACAGAGGCAGCTGCGCATTGCCGCAGGTCCAGATACACTGCCTTTCTGCGCGTCTACGGGCACGGGCTGTGGCTGTGCTTTGCTGTCTAAAAGGTAATACTTTCGGAGCGCTGACCTTCACCGGCGGCGCCATGTCGACAGGTACAGACTGCACACATGTTTCGTCTGCCTAGGTTATGTCATGCCAGGTTGCCTGTTGTCTGCACGCTTGGCACTGTCCTGCACACAGCCTGCCGAGTGCTGCTGAGCGCAGCAGCACACCCAAGCAGGCCATGACTCGCATGGGGCGCCATACAATGACCGCCTTGCCAGGGCTTGCATGCTCTCTGCTCCAAAGCTGTGAGAGCTGAGAACCAACCTGCCAAGGGCGCAAGACAAAACAATAGCGTGTGCGCAGGCACTCACCTTCCAACCAGCGCTGGCAGCGAGAGTTACGCTAGCAGTGGAGTGCCCGCGTTGGAGCCAGCGGCTAACGGCAGCCTGCACACGCTCGAGGTGAGCTGTCGCGCAAGCTCGCTGCTCAACCCAAGTGCCTCTGTACCCTCCTCAGCTCTGCACGCCAGTGGCCTACCGCTCACGGCGTCCCCCCCTTGTTGTGCTTGCTCTCCCACTCACAGGCGTGCAAGTAGCTGCCGCTCGTGCACGCACGACGCGACAGCGCGAGCCTGCCTCGCAAGCTAAGTTGTGACCAGTATATTTGGAGTGGGCGTGCCAGCAGCCCCAAGCCACGCACCCGAACCCCGCTTGCGGCGCAGGATGCTGTGGAGCAGACCAAGGAGGCGGTGCGGCAAGAGGCAGACACCGCCGCGTGCAAGCCCGACTCAGACCTGGCAGGCCTTCCGTGGTTGAGGCGCCTCCAGGACGCCCTCGCCCGCCCCCTTGGTTCCCTGTACAGCGTGGTGAGCACGCGCGTCGCCACGCTGTCGCCCGCGGCCGCGCCCGGCGCGGCGGGGGCCGCGGCGCCGAACGCCGCTGCGGCCGCGCTGGACACCGCCACCGTGGCCGCCATGCGGCGCAAGCTCATCGGCCCCAACACTGTGCGCGCGCCCCGCACGGTCCTTGGCTCCAGGTCTCCCGCCGCTGTAACTCTGACGTAATGCATGCACCACATAGGGCTGCTTGGCCCGCTTGTTATGCCAACCTGGGCCCGCATATATAATTGGACCCAAGTTTGGAGGGCTGCAGCCAACGGGGGTCGTGGCTTGGTCCTGCTTGAGCGTATTCAAAAGCACTGCACAGCAGCAGCGCACAAGGCGCCTTGGTGGACGACCAGCTTGACCGAGAGTCCCACAGAGCCGGGGGAGATCAGGCTCTGCTGGCTCACAGAGCGACGCCTGCCCGCGCGCAGGCCATCAACTACGACACGCCGCTGCACATCGTGCGCGGGGCGGGCTGCCGCCTGTACGACTACGACGGGCACGAGTACCTGGACTGCGTCAACAATGTGGCGCATGTGGGGCACTGCCACCCGGAGGCGCGCCCGGCCTCACACTCGGCGTGCCTGTGCCCCGTCCGCCACATCGCTCTGTCAGCATCGACCGTACGCTCTTCGAAGGGCTTGGCAGACCCGGCCGTGAGCCGCAGCGCCAACCCTTTGCGGGCCGCCTGCTGCCGCAGGATGAAGCCAGGGTGGCAGCCGAGGCCGCAGGCGGCCCGAGGCGGCGGCCGGGGATGCCCTCAGCACCCTCGGCGGGCCGCCCGCCGCCGCCGGGCGCGGCCGGGCTGACGCGCGCGGCGCGCGCGCAGGTGACCCGGGCGGTGGCCGACCAGATGGCTGTCTTGAACACGAACGTGCGCTACCTGCACGGCAACCTGGTCTCGCACGCCGAGGCGCTCGTCGCCAGCATGCCCGAGCCGCTGCAGGCGCGCATGTCGTGCAGCACTTTCCGTCCAGCCCTGGCAGGCGTGGCTGCCAAGCTGTGCGCTCCGGCTGCGCTGGCTCCTGTCTTGCAGCGCATGCTGCGAGCGCGCTCTGGCTGGCCGTGTGCATGGCCGCGGCGCGCGCGGGGTAGCTGCGGTTGTGCGCGCACGCTCCTGCAGTGCAAGTGCGCAGTGCCGCGACCTGCTCGTGGCCGGGCCGGACGGGCGCCGTAACTGAGTGCACTAGAAAAACCTGGCGTTGGGCAGGTGGTGTACGCCGTGTGCTCGGGCTCGGAGGCGAACGACCTGGCGCTGCGCATCGCCCGCGCGGTGCGCCCCTGAATGCCCTCAGGCGCATGCGTAGGAGGCGGTGTATGGTAGCTTGCACAATGTGGAACCTGCAGAGCTCCAGGGGCTGAGCAGGCAAAGGCGTGGAGCGTGCCCCGAGCGTCTGAGAGAGCTATGTTTTTGTTGGTGATATAGATATAGACAGGACGGGAGGAGTGGCATGGGGTGCACTCATGATGGCTGGGAAGGCAATTGAGCTGCCCACTCACCCTGCGCTCACACTAGTGTACAGCAGCTGATTATGCAGGGCCCGCGTCATGCATCCCAGGGCCGTGCGCGCGCGGCAGGCGCGGCCGGGCGCGGAGCACGTCGCCGTGATGGGCGGCGCGTACCACGGGCACACGCGCGTGCTGATCGACATGTCCCCCTTCAAGTTCGAGGGCGCCGGCGGCGAGGGCCGCCAGGCGTGGGTGCACGTCCTGCCCTGCCCCGACCCCTACCGGCGCGCCCCTCTCCCCAAGCGCCAGACGCGCCGACGCCGCGTGTGCTGTCACACCTCAGCTCCAAGCTCATGGTGTGGCGTCAAGCCGGTGCACAAGCGCATTACACATTGTTGGCAGCATTGTTGTGGCCATTTACCGCCGGACCCCTTCATGCTATCTCCTTTGGCCCCTTGCTGGGTAGCAGCAGCCGCGCGCGAGCAGAAACCCAGACCCTGCCGTATCAGGCAGGCACTGCCCCAGCGCCGCCTTGCTCACTCTGGCTGCAGCGACGCCCGCCCGGTGGTGACTCTGGCGCCGCGGCCGGCAGGGGCCTGCACCTGGACGGCCGCGCGGCGGCCGCGGCGGCGATCGCCGAGGCCGAGGCGGCCGGCGGGCGCATCTGCGCCTTCTTCGCCGAGTCCATCCTGTCCTGCGGCGGGCAGGCGCGCGCGCGCGTGTTTTCTGGCAGCCTTCCCGGGGCGCCCCGCGACGTGCTGTCCGGCAGACTGCGATAGAGCAGCGGTGAGTGATGCGAGGCTGCTAGAGTGCAGCAGAGACCTGGTCCGTCGTATCCAGGGGCGCGTCAGCATGCGCATGGCTTGCTTGCTGACTGGCGCACTCCAGAGGACGGCGCCTGACAGGCTTTGCTCATTTGGATGAGACAGCCTCTGAGGCCATGGCTCCACACAGGGCACTGCGGGCCTGAGCGCGTCGCCCGGTGGGGGCAGCTCGGCGAGGACGGGCTGCGCGCCGCGCAGGTGATCCCGCCAAAGGGCTACCTGGCGGACGTGCACGCCGCGATGCGCGCGGCCGGCGCGCTGTGCGTGGCCGACGAGGTGCAGTGCGGCTTCGGGCGCGCGGGGAGCCACTTCTGGGCGTTCGACGCGCAGGGCGTTGTGCCCGACATTGTCACGCTCGGCAAGAGCATCGGCAACGGCTTCCCCATGGGCGCCGTGGTGCGCGGCTGCTCCGTGCCGCACACCCTCGCACGGAACCGCTGCACCTCTACCATGCGCCGGCGCTGATGTGAAACGCGGCCAGGTGCTGCGGCGCGAGCTCGCGCAAGCATTCTCCAACGGCATGGACTACTTTGCCACGTGCGGCGGCTGCACGGCGGCCGGCGCGGCCGGGCTGGCCGTCATGCGAGTGCTCGCGTCCGAGGGCCTGCAAGCGCGCGCGGCGGCGACCGGCGCGCACCTCATGGCGCGCCTGCGCGCGCTGCAGCAGGTGCGGCGCGACGCCCGCTCTAGAGAAGGCGCCGCGGCTTTGTTGTTGCTGGTAGGAGCGTAGCGCAGCTCGCACATAGAGCCCGCGCGACAGCTCGACATTGTCGGCAGTGCAGCGCAAGCGAGCTGGGCTGGGGGATGAAAAGCCTGGTACCTTGCGGCTGCCCCTGTCCTCAGCGCTACTCGCTGATGCTGGTTGGTGAGCGTCCTAGGTTCCCCGTGTCAAATTAAGTGTACCTTTCACCTTAGTCAAGTGCACAGGCGACTGCACTGGTAAGCATAGGTGGTGTGCGCTCTACCCAGATAGCACAAGCAAAAGGTCATTGCAGCAATGCTGGTATGGTGTTGGTGTGATCAGTGACCCGCCATGCTCTGCACCTGGTCACTAGCAAGCGAAATATTAGAACGACCACACTTGAGGCACTCCCTTCACACGGGTGGCAGTCACCCCCATGGCACAGTCATGCAGACGGGCATGGTGCGCCGCGCGCCGCAGGAGCATGAGCTGCTGGGTGATGTGCGCGGCACGGGCCTCATGGTCGGCGTGGAGATCGTGGACGGCGCGGCCACCCGGCGACACGCCCCGGCCACAGCCCACTGGCTGCGCGAGACCATGCTCAAGCGCCGCGTGCTGCTGGCGACCGAGGGGCCCTGCGGCAACGTGATCAAGATCAAGCCGCCCATGTGCTTTGCCGTGGCCGAGGCCGACCATGTGGTCGAGACGCTCGCGCAGGCGCGGCCCGGGGTCGCGGAGCGGCTCCCCTGCCAGCTCACATGCTGCAGGTTGGGACATGTGCATGGCTGGGTGCTGGGCTGCAGTCATTTTCTGAGGTGTGGGAGATTTGGTGTTGAGTTTTAGAAGGCGGGCATAGGGAGGACATGACTGCGGGAACATAAACCATGTTGATTTGACTGCAGCTCACTAGACAATGCTGTCAAGCGTGAACAAGTTCGCTGTGCGCAGGTTCTGGCAAGCGGCGTGCCGGAGTCAGTCATGGCCCGCGATAGGGCCTGGAACGCCAAGGGCGGGGCAGCGCTGCCCAAGACTGAACGACCATAGGTGGTGCGCGCTGATGGCGCGTGGCCGTTCTGTACCGCATCAGCGACCGTTGCGGCTGCCTTGGTGGCGTAGCCGTCGGCGGCCCGCTCATGCAATGAAACGCGCGGCACAGGCCACTGCCGCCCACTTATGCTTACGCCGTGTTTTCACAGGTATGTCAGCACTTGTTTCCTTGTCACCGTGCGGGCTTGCCAGAATGTCTCCTCTTCCCTGGCGTGCAGCATTGTGCGCCAAGGGTGGGATGAGCGACCGGCCCTTGCAGTCTGTACCTGTTCAGGCGTGTCTACTTGATAGGGTGCATGCCACCACATGCATTATTTGCATAGGGCCTGAGGCCCCACACAGATAAGCCTGCTGCCCAGGTTGCAGGACACAGGATGCGGGAGGTTCACGGGACAAGTTACAGTCATACAGCCTGCCATGAGTGAGGCTGCCGCCTCGGTGATCACTGTGACCTGCTTACTCAGTCGAGAGCTGCCCATGCATCCCGGTGGGCCTCTTCTTTGAGCCAGATCGAAATATTGGAAGTCTGTCAAACGCAACTTGGCTGCGCTGTGTCAGACGTGCCACGCCGCAGCCTGCTCAATCTGCACTGCACCCGATGCGTGTACGGGAAGTCTGCACACGAGTTTTACATATCAAACGACAGGCATGCACACCTCTTGTGTACACAATGTGATAATGGCTCTGGCCTCATCAAAGCAGACAGGAAGCACCTCGTGCAGTCCGAGGTACACATGCATGCAAAAGGAACGACTTTGCAGGACAGGCATAACTACACATGGCCTCTCTTCAGCTTGATGCACCCCATTCAAAGAGCTTCACATCTGCTGTGCCAGGCACACGGCAGACAAGGCTTCTCGCGTCCCGCTTCCAGTGTCGTCGTCGCTTGCATGCCTCTCAGACCTTGGCGGGCTTGGGGCAGGCGGCGCATGCACAGTCAGCGCCGCAGGTGCAGGAAGGGCCGCACGAGCAGCCGCTCTCGCAAGCAGTGCAGCCGACCTACAGAACGAACACACGTTTCAACCACAGGTCAGTATGTCAGGCAGGCAGTGCACTGCAAAGCTTCGCGGTGCAAGGCGCGGACCTTCTTGCCGGGGCAGGTGGCGCAGCCGCAGGACGGGCCGCACGAGCAGTTCTCGCCTGCAGGTTGTTTGGGTCAGCTTCAGTGACATCCTAGATCGTTGCTGATGTACAGCACATGAGGTAGGTTGACAACAGAAACCATGCATTTGCTTTCCTCACAAGGCATTTATATCAGCACCAGCAGCAGCAGCACAGACAGTAGTGTTTGAGAATAACGCAAAGTGACTGCGCACCACACGAGCAGCCGCCCTCGCACGAGGTGCACGCCTTGTTGGCAGTGCCGCAGTTCTTGCAGCCTGCGCTGTGACTGGTCAGCGCTGTGACTGGTCAGCGCTGTGCAGCGACAATTGGTGCAAATCAAACGTCTTGCGAACCGTGAACAGTCACGCACCCTCCGCGCAGGCGCAGTCCGGCCCGCAGCCGCAGTTAGCGCACTTAGTGCAGGTCGCAGTCGCCATGACTGCCGCTGGATGCTATTTCAAACAATCCCTGCAACGTTGCACAGGCGCTGTCAGGAACAGGCACACACCACGGTGGCATGTGCGCGCCAAGCAGACAGCACTGCCTCCACCAGACCAGCTCGTTACACAGGAGTGCAGGGTTGTTGTGTGACTCAGGAGACATCTCAACCCGGTTCAATACTGGTCCGCTTCAGTCAGAGCCCTCTGCTGCCCGCACCTGGCGTCGCAAAGCTTTCTCCTTGCTCCTGCTTGCCGTCTGTGGCCTGGAGATACTTCTAGCAAGTCGTAGCGTCGCCGGGCCCCTGGCGACGACCAAAGGGAGGCGGCCCCCCAGTCCAAGCCATTTTTGTGGTGTGTTTGCAACAGCTGAGGCTAGTCGCAACAGGCTTTGCGCCCTTGGCTGTCTGCAAGCGGAGATCTTTGTCCCGCAAGCACAGTATCGCTGAGGTGCCAACGTTCAGAAACCAGTGGCGCGTGGCCAAACATGATTGCAGGCACAGCCAGCATGGCGACGGGAGGACCTTGTGCGGGGCAGGTGAGGACCGGCAGTGCTTAGCTTTTGCGGTATTGCACAATAGACTCAACCCGGTAGACTTGATGCAGTTATTGTAAGCGCACTGCGACACCGCAAACCAAGGTCATGCAGTACGCCGCATTGTTCAGGCTAACAGGTCTTGGACTCGCGCGGTGCGGCAGGGGCGCGTTTTTGTGCTTGGTAGAGCGCACAGCGCATACCGGCCGTTCTGCTGCGAGAGGCACGGCGCCGCAAGCCAGCTGAAGGCGCTGCGGCGGGCGGCCAAGGCAGCACACGCAGTCGCGCGGCAGGGAGCGCAGCAGTGCACTGCTGCGTCCGGCAGTGAGGATAGCGCTGGCGACCGCAAGCCGGCCGCGCGGGGCGTGCTCAGCAGCTGGGGCGCTCCGGTGCGGCAGGCAGCTGCTGCGGCTGTACTCAGCGCAGCGCTGCTGGCTGGTGCGCGCCACATATGCGCTGCTCAGACTGACCTGTCTGCTGCCACGCGTGATCGGCTGGCGCCACACCAGCCGGTACGCACGCTTGGTACGTAGGCTCTGTTTACCTTTCGTTTCTGTCCTCGCAGCGCCCGTCTCTGCGGCGGACGTGGCCAAGGTCGGCACGTGCTTGCTGAGCAGCTGCCAGGTGCGCCCTGCCCCTCTATCCCTTGTCGCTTCCTTGACGTGTTATGATACAGCCAGTGCAGAGGGCGGTTCGCATAGCAGTTCACCTTGTTCTGCTAGCTGTGGCGCTTGGCAGGCGCATCGGTTGTTCTGGACTGGAGCGTGTTCATGCATAGTGTTGCCCGTGCATGAACTTGTGAAAGAGCCAAGTATATGCACAGGCTTGTAAGTTTTTGATGTGCATTGTCAGCTAGGTGTTGGGTGTGCTGCTACTGCATGCATTGGCGCAGTGCAAGCCAGTGATGAGGAGTGCTGAGGGGGAGCAATTAAGATAGGTTTGTTGAAGGTCAGAAGCAAGGCCGTGCCTGTCTGCATTGCTGCCTGGTTGCACAGACAGCAAAAGCTGCGCAGCAGTTGCTCCGTCGCCCATGTGAGCCACTCACGGGTTGTCCGCACAGGGCGCGCTGGCTCGATGCATGGCGGACGGCGAGTGCCTGGAGAACCTGGTGTGCCTGCAGCTCTGCAACGGCAAGCCAGACGAGAGCGCGTGCCAGGTGCGCCTGCACCTGGACGCTCTCGAGAAGGGTGGTAACTGTTGCCTCTTGTGGTGTCTGTGTGGAGTGCAACGTGCACTGTTACCAAAGAGTGGTCATAGTGGCAAAGCCCGCCGAGTACGCAGTGGTCAGGCTGTGTATTGGCAAATATGCACTTTGGGTGCGTGCAAGGCGGGTGAGCAGCATGGCTACGCACATCTATAGAGCGGTTTTGTAGAGACGTCGCCCTCGATGTTGTAACACTAGAGGTATAACGACTCTGCTGAACGAAGAGTGCTTGCGGCCGCGCCAGATCCGGTGCGGAGACCTGTACGCCGACAAGGCCGTGGAGGCGTTCACCGCGTGCGCCGTGAGCGACAAGAAGTGCGTGCCGCAGCGCGTGGACGCCGACGCCTTCCCGGTGCCCAAGGACGACGCGCTGGATGAGAGCTTTGACGTCAACAACTTCCAGGTGCTCTGCGCGGGCGCGCAAAACATGAGTGCCATCCTCGATCTGAGATAGTATGTAACTTGCTTTGCAAGAGAAACAGTGGCATGCATGCATGGCCGGGGTGTTGGAAGTGGCCGGTGACCCGTGCCGAGCAAGCTGTGGAAATGCTTAACAGCCTTCCAGTATTGCCTGTCGATGGCGCTTGTTGCACTGCAGAGGCAGGGTGTGACGTAGGTGTGTGGCGGCAGGGCCGCTGGTACATCACGGCGGGGCTGAACCCGCTCTTCGACACGTTTGATTGCCAAGCGCACTTTTTCGGCTCTCCCGAGCCCGGAAAGCTGGTGGGCAAGATCAACTGGCGCATCAACAGGGGCGCCAGCGGCGACTTCATCGAGCGCTCCACAACGCAGAAGTTTGTGCAGGCGCGCGAGCTCGCTCCTGGTCGACTGGGACACGATACTGTCCTCCTCTTGGGCGGCTGCGCAGTGCTAGTTAGCAGGTGTGCGATGGTGCGAGTGCGCCGCGCAGCGTGTGGTGGTGTGCAGCACATGCGCTTTCTCTCTAATTTGCAATGAGCTGCTTCCGCCTCGGGTCTCTCACTGAAGTGCATGTATCACCAGTTTGCGGCCTGCGCTGCCCTGCAACATTCACAAGCTCGCGGCACGTGCGAGTCGGCATTTTGCCTGACATCATGGAATGTGCTGGTGTTGGTCTGTAACAGAACGTTTCACGCGCGGCACCGCATCAGCGCCGGGCCCGCCTCGCAGGACATGGTGAAGCCGGCGGTGCTGCGCAACCGCGGCAACGAGTACCTGCACTATGAGGACGACTGGTACATCCTGGCGTTCAAGCCGGACAAGTACGCGCTGATCTACTACAAGGGCAACAACGATGCCTGGCAGGGCTACGGCGGCGCCACCGTGTACACCAAGTGCGCGGCGGCGCACGCGCCGTCGCCCTGCTGCCGCCGCCAGTGCTGCGTGTGTCATGCTGTGCCCGCTGGGTGGCAGCGAGCGTCGCGAGGGCCTGCTGTGTGCTCCGGAACGCGCTTGCGTGCTGCTGATGGGGAGTAGAATGAGTGGGTGAAGGAAGCTATGCTGAGAAGGCTGTGTGGAGCAGGGAGCCGTCGCTGCCGGCGGAGTACATCCCGGAGCTGGAGGCGGCCTGCGACCGCGCGGGCCTGAAGTGGACCGACTTCCAGATGACTGACAACACGTGCAAGCCCCACCCGCCCGCCAAGAGCATCCTGGAGAAGGCGCGCTGCCTGGCGACCCTGCACCTGGCTGGCATGGCCTGCAGCAGTGGCCGTGCGGAGATAAAAGAGTGGTGACTTGCAGCACACGCTGCGCTGAGCATATATACGAGCTGTCAGTGCCTGCATTGGAGCAGTGGACCAGAGCTGGGTGAGCGCTTCCGATCAATGCCGCGTGTGAGGATTACGACGTGGTGGTGTCGGATTGTGGATCACGCTGATTGGCGGAAATGTGCGCTGAGGAGGGGCTTGGTGACGGCAGGCGGGGCGGATCGAGGCGTCGCTGCTGGGCGAGGCGCGCAAGGACGCGGCCGCGGTGGAGTATGCGCTGGAGAACGACCTCACGTCCTTCGGCAAGGGCTTCACCGTGCTGGAGAAGGCCCGCGCCCAGCTCGCAGCACAGTCCACAGCACAGTCCCTGCCTGCCCGATGGCTTAATGGAAGACGTCGTGCTGGCGTGATTTTAAGTGCGCACAACGTGTTGCTGATGCGCGTCAGCGCATCACCTCTGCAGGCAGCGCGTCGCTCCAGGGGCGCCTGGACAGGCAGGCAGGGAACGATAGTTGGTCAACAAATCAATAGGTTTTAACACTGGCCCTCTCTTAGAGCAGCAATGTGAGATACCCTGGCGGCGCGCGCAGGGCTTCCTGGATGTGCTGCAGCGCGACGAGCAGGGCCTGGTGCAGGGCATCGCGGCGGAGGAGAAGGAGCTCGGGCGCGAGCTGGTCGACGCGCGCAAGTTCATCGAGCGCATGGAGTCGCAGTACGTGGAGCCCAACGCGTTCGTGCGCTTCCTGCGTTCCTTCGGCATCGGCAAGTGACCGGCGCCCGGCGCCGGGCCCGCAGAGGCCGGCGGCAGAGCTTGACCAGCAGCGCACCGGATGCCACTTGCGCCGGCGGTGCAAAGGCGCTTGTGCAAGGAGCCCCGCAGGCTGGTCAGCTGCATAGGGTGAGGTGTGAGCCAAGCTTGTGCTATGAATGCCTACCAATGCTGTGCTGGCTGTTTATGCCCTCCTCTTGTGGCCCGTGGCCGAGGAGGGCCGTGGCTCAAGCCTTTACTGGCACATGTTGGTCTGGGGTGGTGGAGGCTTGCCGTCTGCACCCTGCGGGAGGGTGCTCGGGTGGCACCCTCGTCAGGGCCGAAGTGCTGCGTTGCGCAACACACACTGTTGGCTGCATTGTTGCGATGTGGGCACGCGCTGCACAAATGTGTAGGCAACTGCCATAATTGGGACATCTGCAAATTTTGAGGGCCGTGGTGTACTCTGTAGACGTACACACTGTAGAGAGGCCTTTAGAGGTGCATATGGATGTAGACTCGTACAATTTAAATTTTGCAGCCAACAACGACATTGTGGTAGGCAAGCAATGCGATGACGCTTTGAACGGGTAGTGAGACCAAAGTGCGAGGAGTTGCGCACATGACTTGCGCTCTGCTGGACAGTCGCGCAGGGAGCAGGACCTGAGCTTTCTGCTGATGAATAAAGCTCCAGCGCCAAAGAGCTCTTTGTCAAAGAAAGAACCAGCGCCTTCAGTTCTTGCGCCTCCTCCTCTGGAAGAATTACCTGCACCTGGTGCGCCTGTTTGCAGCCCTGGGCTGCTCGTGCAGCCTTGCTTTGCCCCGCTCCAGCTGAAAATAAATGCTCGCCACGCTCAAACAGTGGCGGGGCTTCGAGGGCGCAGGCGGCCCAAAGCGTGCTGTACTCTTTGCTATACACCAAGGCCGCCATTGCTGAGCGCCAGACAACCTCTAAGGCAATATAGCAAGCGTCGCGCTTCAGCTCACCTGTGCACTGGCATACGGCATGGCGCCGCACAGCCACGCCAACGTCCCCGTGCTTGAGGAGCGGCACGTAGCAAGCGGCCGACCCCGGGCGTGCGGCGTGGAGGGCTGCACTTTGCAGCTCGTAAAAAGAATACACCTGAAGGCCCGCCTGTGCCCCGTGCACATCAAGTGCTCCGCAGTGCTGCGCCGTGGCGAGCCGCAGCGCTAGTGTCAGCACTGCCACACGTATCATTCGCTCGAGGCGTTCAAAGGCAGCCAGCGGTGAGTGCCTGCCTCGCGCAGGGAGCGCTCTGGTCACCCCCAGGACTGGTGCACCTGTCCGTTGACAAAGTCATGCGCTCTGTACTGAACTGTGTCCTAGATAACTTGAGGTACGTTGCATAAAATAGGCATGAGCTTGCATGCATGCGCATGCCAGAGGAGTTGGAGCACTGAAGTGGGAGGGGTGCACCAATTTCTAAGTCATATCATCGGTACGGGAGGCCTCGGCAAGTGCAAGGATAGGACATTTGCATTCGTGGCAGCGAAATGGCATGCTGAACTGATTGGCGACCTTGCCTGCACCGTTCTGAGCGTTATGCATCGCACCCCGTGGCAGGTCCTCCATGGCCGGCCTGAAGGCAAGGGGCGAGCGCGACATGCGCATGCGGCGGGCGCGCCTGGCCGGTGCGGCAGCGCAGACACACCCACATGGCCTGGTCACCCAGGACAGCATTCTGATGTTCCAGCGCACGTGCGGGGTCAGCGACGCGGCTGTCATGCCGGCGCACTCTGCTGAACAGCGTGAAACAGCGCCCGTGCGGTCGCCCGCAGAGCGCGCGCACATCAGCAGTGCAGCAGCGAGCTGCTTGCGCAGCCGCACAGCGGCCGATGATGTAGCTGACCCGTCTGGCTAAGTTAAGGGCTCGCCATATGACCCCCAGCACTGCGGACGGCACTCCTGAGCCTGGCGGCGCTGCTGGCAAGAGCCCGCGTGCATGTGGGGCATGCTGCCTGTCCTGGCAGTGCTCAAAGCCCTGCTAGCCCCAACATATTGTGCCTTTTCAATGCTGCAATGTGAGTGTGAAATCTAGTTCTAAGCAAGCTGTTGTGCGGGCCTCAGGTAGCGCTGGCGGCAGTGCTGCCGACCCTGCGCGTGCCGCCCCTGCCACGGCAGCTCCGGCCGCCAAGGCGCGTCGCAAGACCAACAAGCGGCGGCCGGCTGCGGGGGATGCGGCAGGGAGCAACGCCTGTGACAGAGGAGCGCCCTCCTCGGGCAGGCCCGGCAAGCGACACAGGGCCGCGGCGGCCGGGGCACCCCGCGGTGACGAGGCTGGCGTTGCGCGTGCGGCACTGGGCACAGCTGACGCGCAGGCACGCGTTGCTGGTGAGGCCGTTGACGCAGACGACCATGGAGGAGACGCGCGCGGCCTTGCGCCGTCCGGGCGTGCGCAACGCCGCCCCGCGCTATGCGGCAGTGCTTGCGCGTGAGCGCGCAGACATTGCCAAGCAGGCGCGCAGCTTATGACTTTGTGCGGTGGTTGGCTGCAGTCCAGCAGCCTGCTCTCGCACGGTCCGCTGCGTCGACGACAGAGAGTGAGTGTATTGTTCGGTTCCACGCATGTGGGCAGTCTGGGGCATGTCGTGATGAGCTTGGCTGACACGGCAAGCGTGCCCCACAGCGTGGCACGCCTTGCTGATTAAGCAAGTCTGCCTAGGTGCACCAAGCAAGCGCCGAGGCGCGCGCCGAGGCGGAGGCAGCAGCCGAGCCGCGCTTGGCCGCGGCGCTGGCGCTCGAGCGCGCGGAGCTCGACAAGCAGGTGCAGCTCATGCGACTTGTGTGGCAGTGTGGCAGTGCTGCGCTGCCGGCCCAATTATACTGAGTGCAGATGCGTCGGATGATGGTTGACACGGCTGCACGCGCCATGCGGGCGTGGCAGCATGGGGCACAAAGAAGCGGAGCTTGGCTGGTCTCGTGAAATAGGCTAGTCTTCTCAATGTGTGCCACCTGCTGATCAAGCAAGTCAGCCTAGGTGCACAAGCACGCACCGATGCGCGCGCTGAGGCGGAGGCAGCGGCCGAGCAGCGCGTTGCCGCGGCGCTGACGCTCGAGCGCAGAGAGCTTGACAAGCAGGTGCGCAGCTTGCTGTGCATGTGCAGCACTTGGTCGTTCACAGCCTTGGCCTGCTTCCACAGAGATGAGTATGTAATATGCAGAGGACTAATAATGCTCGGCTGCACATATGATGCATTGACAGCAGAGGGCATATGGTGAGGTACATGAGCTGGAGTGAAGGCAAGCGCTTGTTCTATTCATATACGCATGCTCTGCTGACCAGGGCAGTCTGCCTAGGTGCACCAAGCACGCGCCGAGGCGCGCGCCGAGGCGGAGGCAGCAGCCGAGCAGCGCTTGGCCGCGGCGTTGGCGCTCGAGCGCGCGGAGCTTGACAAGCAGGTGCAGCTCATGCTATCAGCGCAGCAGTGCGGCAGTGCTCCACAGCCCGGGCTTCATTCTGCAGAGTGTGGATGCGTCGGATGATAGTTGACACTGCTGCACGCGCCATGCGGGTGTGGCAGCATGGGGCGCGTAGAAGCGGAGCTCAGCCAGAGCGAAGGCAAGCCTGTCTTCCCGACATGTGCTCTGACCTGCTAATTGACCAAGTCTGCCCAGGTGTACCAAGCGCGTGCCGAGGCGCGCGTGGTGGAGGCGTCAGCCGAGCAGCGCATCGCCGCAGCGCTGGCGCTCGAGCGCGCAGAGCTTGTCAAGCAGGCGCAGAGCTTTCTGTGCATGTGCAGCTCAGGCTGCAATGCCTGACCCTGGTTCTGCAGGTGAACGTGTGAGACTGATCGTGAGCGAGACTGTTGTACATGCTCTGCATGTGGCAGCATGGGGCCTGGGGTAGAGCTCAGTAGAGCTCAGCTGGAGGCGAGCTTGTCTCACCATAACGTGCCAGGTTCTGCTGACTGACCACTACCGTCTGCCCAGGTGCACCAAGCGCGCGCCGAGGCGGAGGCGGCAGCCGAACAGCGGCTTGCCGCGCTGGACCAGGCGCGCCGCGAGGAGAGGGAGGCTGTCGTGCGCATGGCCCTGGCGCTGGGCGCGGGGCGGGTGGGCGCCCGCCCGCACGCCTGCTCCCCTTGGCATGGCTCTCCATGTACTCTTAACCTTTACACAGTATGACACAGTATGACAGACAAGCCACCAAGCCGCCACAGAGCACGCCCGCATTGCGCCCTGGCACACTGGGGCGCGCTTTGCCTGGGGCGGCGCAGCAGGCCGCCGTGCCTTGTTTGGCCAGGCCGTGTGCACCCTCGTGACAAGCAGTGCGCCAGTGTGCCGAGCAACTGCAGAGCGCGCTCGCCGGGGGTCCTGGCATGGCTATCTGGGCGCAGCGGCGCATGCCGCAGGCTGCTGACAAGGGAAGACCTGCCATGGTTGATTTACAGGTTTACGCTGTGACAGGATCACCCTGTGACAGGTTAGCCCTGGCTCTGGACATTGCATCATGTCAGGGCGCGGACACCGCGTGATCCTGCTGCTCCAGAATGCAGCATTACCTGCCTGCGCCTGCGCCAGGGCGCGGGTGCCGCATCAACAGATGGGGACGCGTGGCTGCGTGCTGAACCGGGAGCTCAGGCGCATGGCGCTACGGCCGCACGCACTGCCGCACGCACCGAGGCCAACGGGGCCGCGCGCGAGAGGGAAGCCCCGCTGGCATCGGCATGCGGCCAGCGCGGCGTGCGTGCGCGGGAGACACGCCCGGCATACAACATGTCCGGCGGTCCCGGGCGCACAGCAACCCCGGCGCCGCTGCCGCTCTATGCTCGTGCGGGCGTGATGCCGCCGAGGTTATAGGCTTGGGGCAAACACGCTGCAGCGTGCACAGGCGCCCATGGCCGCAGCCGAAGGCGGGGGCAGCCCCGGCGGCCTCCGCAGCTGTCTGATGCATGTAAGACTTGCTGGGTGGCGGCGGCCGCGACGGCGCGCGCGGCGGAGCAAGCTGTGTGCCGGGAATGCAGGGGCGGACGTGGCTGCATTGCAGCTTGCTGCGGCTTCTGCGTGCGTCATGGCGAACCACTGCCGCGCTGAGCCTCCCCGCGCTGAGCGCTAGCGGCCTGCCCTTGCACTGCCGGCCAGGCGCACCAGCACCCTGGTCAGCTGCAACCGCGGCGATCCGGACGCTGGCGGCGCTCTCGCACGGGGTTTCAGCGTCAGCGGAGCGCGTGCCCTGCGGCCCGGGCGCCGCCATGCGGTGCCTGCAGCAGCTTGCGCGTGCCTGTGACCCGGAGCGGCTGCAGGCAGCTGCATGCCGGGCCGGCTCTGGCCTGCATGACTCAGCCATGCGGTGACCGGTCGGGCAGGGGCAGGGGTTGCAAGCCTCAGCCGTGCAGTCGTCTGTGGGTATCGTGTCAGCGAGAGTCTTGTGTCAGGTATTTCAAAGTAGCATATGTGTCAGCCAGCTCTTTGCAGCCGGAGGGCTCAGGCTCACATTTGCAGCCCCTGTGGCCAAGCATGGGCTGGCATCTCAACCGACGTCCGGTTCATCTTAATTGCTTTGAGCGACTTGCTTGTATGGGAAGCCCTGCTTCCCCAAGTGCAGGACCAGCATTGACCAACGCTTCCACATACTTGCCCGATACGTGCTCTGCAAGCACCTGCCCACACATGCCGTGCTGACCTGTGTCTACAACTTGTACAGCTCGCTGTACTTGACGCGCAGGTAATCTAGGAAAATCTGCGGGTCCAGGGGCGCCCCCGTTGCTGCAGTCATGAGCTCGTCGCCGTTGCGGTGCAGCGAGCCCACCTGCGCGCCACGAGTGACGGGGCGTCACCAGGCACGCACGTCGTTCTGGGACGCGGAAAGGGGCAGAGGCGGCCAGCCAAATCGCCCGCACAATGATATAATGACGCACACAGTCTACCTTAAGCTGCATACATGGTTGGAGCCCACACTCCCCCTTACATTCCAAGTGCGCTGGCACCCGCTGCTGGATAGCCCAGTCCATAGAATAAGCAAGCTGTCACAGCGCACGCCCTGGCAGACGGTTGCGAGATGCTGCCGGTCACACGCGCACCCCCAGACCGTGAGGTTTCAGGACAGCGACGCGAAGACCAATCGATCGTTAAAGAGGAGAGGGCATAGCAGTGACGAATGTGGCGCCATACACGGTGGTGGCCGTGAATAGCACCACAGACGTCACCGCATGCCCTCCTCCTCGTCAACGATTGACTCGTCTTCAGCGTCGCTCTCCTGAAACTCCCATGCCCCGCAGGGCTTGCCTGTCACACTGGCAGCATCCCACGATCGTTTGCCAGAGCGTGCGCTGCGAATCACTAGCGAGAGACTCGGTGGGTCGTCGCCTCGTTGTGTGAGGCGTCGTGACCGCGCACACCAGGCAAGCCGCCTTCACCACACCCTCCCAATCTGCAACTTGGCGCACTTCTATACCATAACAGCTGTGTATGTGCTGCACGCACGCACTTGCTCACGCGCCACACTGCAAGGGGGTGCCACGCCGCATGCACAGGCAAGCAGGGCATCAGGGCGGCGGCTGCCAGCCAGGAATGGAGCGCACGCAAGAGCTCGGCGGACCTTGTGGATCTTCTCCCTGAGCCAGGCGCGCAGCGGGGCGAAGCGCCCGGCCGCCACATCCTCCGCGAGCGACGGGAGGTCCTTCTCGGCCGCCCGGTAGATCTGGCACGCGTACATGGCGCCTGCACGCCTCACCCAGTTGCATGAGCAACGCGCCGTCGGAAAGTCAGGGCGCAGCCGGGAGCGCATCGCAAGCAGGTGCATGATCGGCACATGCTGCAAGCGTGCCAGCGCTGCCAGGTGGCGCACCACGCTGCTTGTAATGGAAGCCATAAGACAGGAATATCAGCAGGCAGGAGCAGTGTTGCATTGGCAAGGAGGTGAGTTTGAGGCAAAATCCAGAAGCCGCGCATGCCTAGAGAGTACGTCGGGAAGTAGCCGAAGGCGCCCGAGCTCCAATGCACGTCCTGCAGGCGGCACACAGGGGGGCAGTTTGAAACGGTGTGCAGCCGCGGGCCTGCCCAGTGATGCGTCTGCATGGCATCGGGCTCAGGCGGCTCGTTCCTGTCAGAACACGCACGCATGCATGGTGGCCACGCCAGGCCGGCCTAAGGGAACACGCACGCATGCATGGGGGCCATAGCGCGGCCGCCAGAGCAGCAGGCGCCTGCAGCGCCGCCCCGCCGCCGCCGCACGCGTGCAGGCCATCCGAGCGCAGCGGCTGACACCAGCTGAGGTCTTCCAAGGTTTGCGTGAGTGCAGCTCCGCAGGCGCACGCCGCAGCTGGCAGGGACTAAGCCATCGCAGGGAAGTACACATGCAAGGGCGGTGGGTGTGCAAGGAAGGGCAAGCAAGCAAGGAGTTGACCCGGCTGCGGCGCATGCGAGTCTTGCGGCGAGCCGCGCCTGCGGCTGGCGCCTGCAAGCCGGCGCCCGCAAAGGACGCGCAGACGTGCAATGAGGCATACGGGGCGCGCCTGCAGCACGCCTTCGCCATCGTCCTCAGGGGTGCAGCCCAGGTACGCAGCCATCTTCTCATTCCACAGCCGCGGCAGGTCAGCCACCGCCACACTGCCCTCGAGCAGCCCGCGCTCCAGCTCATACCTGCGCAGTCGCACACGCGCGCGCACACACACGTGAGCAAGGACACACGTGCGCACCGCTGACTCACACCCAGAGCTTGCTGTCAGCGCTGTCATGCTCTTGCATGCTGTGCGTCAGGGCACTTGCACTGAGACGCAGGCTGGGCGTGGTGTCAGCTTGCACACCACTCTGGTCTAATTAGGAACCACAGCATCCAGCAGCGTGCATTGGCAGGCGGTGCGGGCGCTGCGCACCGCAGGATGATGTGCAGCGGGTAGGTGACCTCGTCGGCCTCCACGCGGATCATGCTACGCGCCTTGACCTTGTTGACGGCGCCTGCGCGCCGCGGGCGACGCCGTCGGCTGCAGACCCTTGCTGGGCAGCAGCCGCCGCCAAGGCGTCTCGCGGGCTGCGAGGCCGGCGGCGGCGCGTGATGCTCGCATCCCCACCCGCCGGCGGCGGCTTCCGCAGTCTGCCCGACACGCTATGAAGAAGGAGAAAGGCACACAGCAAGCAAAAGTGTGCAGAGTACCCTGTACCTGGCATGCACTTGCCGGCTCTTGTTATGGCGGCTTCTGTAAGGCAGTCACAGGGCGCGCCCACCATACAGCGAGTCTGGCGTCAGCTCCGGGGGCAGCTGCGGGAAGGCGGCCGCGAGCTTGGGCGCCAGGTAGCGTGCGAACGGGCGGCCCAGCGCGACCATGCGCTCCCACAGCAGCGACTGCGACTCGTGCACGCCCATCGACATCGCCTGCGCGCCGCGCGCCGCGCCGCTGAGAGGGCGGGGCGCGCAGCGCCGCGTGGCCCCAGCGAGGCTCGCACGCCGCTGAGCGACCTGCATGCGTCCGGCGGTCTGTGTGGGTACGCTTGTGAAACCCCCGCCGGCGCACGCGCATGTCGCGCGCCGGCACCGCAGGCGCGCACCGCATTGCCCGACCGCCCAGACTCCCAGCACAGCTGGCAGAACTTGCTCGGCGCTGTGCGCTGCTCACTGTGTCGGCAGGCGGGCAGGAACAGGAAGCAGCTGCGCCACCATCACGTGTTAGGTTATCCAGCAGTGTTGCTGCAAGGCAGCGAGGCGGCACCTCGTTCACGGGCAGCCCGTCGTAATCCAAGTTCCGGCCCTGCTCGTACAGCGCGTGGCCGGTCTCATGGATGGCGCCCGTCAGGCCCTGCGCGGCCGCTGCACACCCTGTCACGCACGGCATGCTTGGCGTGAGCAGCGTTTGCTGCTCCCGCTGTGTGGTGTGACCAGGTCGCGCAGGCGACCACTTCACAGTTTGCCAGCAGGCACACCCTCTGACAGCAGGCGATCTCGGATGAAGCGTTAGCAGCATGCATGCATGACCGCGTCATTGCTGTGCATGAGCTCGTAGCGCGGCAAGGCAGGCAGCTGTGCGCGCCTCTGTCAGGTCATCTTCTTTAAAGCGGGTCGTCATGCGCACGTCTGTCACGTGCGCGCCTGCACGGCGGCGCCGCGGTCCCCCTGCTTAGCGCAAAAGTGGCGCGTGCTGGCATCTTCATGAACGGGCTGGGTCGTGACCAGCCTAACACAGTGTGCACCTCGCAGGCTGGACGCCATTGACCATCTCTCTAGCCAGGCGCGCATCGATTGAGCACAGAGCGCTCACAACGCTCCCTGGCATGAGGCCGGCAGCAGCGCTGCACGGCAGAGCCCGCATGTCTGGCAGGGCCCTGACACAATCCGCGTGGCCTGCAGCACCGTTGCGCCGCGCCCGCCCCGCGCCCGCGGGACGCACCGCCGGTGAACGGGTGCACCGAGACGTCCAGGCGCCCGCAGCCGAGGTCGAAGCCCATCTCCACTGCGATCTTCTCGCACAATGCGGCCTGCGCGCCGCGCCCGATCAGGCTCGCCCGCGGCCCGCGGTCCACGAGCTGTGCAGGCCCTGCACTGTATGCAGGCCCCCTGCCATGCAGCGCGCAAATTCTGCAAGTGTTTGACAATACTCACAAGAAGAAGGAGAAGGAGAGGAGTGAGCAGCGCCTCCGCGCCTGGGCCTTGGTGTCGAAGCGGCCGGCCAGCATGGACGCGTCAGGCGGCGTGCCGCGCTCGCGCAGCTCGCGCAGCAGCGGCACCAGGCCGTCACGCAGCTGCGCGCGCGCGCGCCGGCACGCCTGTCAGTGCTGGTCAGGGCAGATTAGGACCCTGCCCTAGGCACAGGCGAGCCAAGGACGCTTGCGGTCCTGCAGACTCGTCAGGCATGCGGCACAGGGGGCAGCACTGCAGCAGAGAGCGCACGAGCCTGGGCGCCGACAGAGATGCCCTGCCGGCGAGACCGGTCTGGACCAGGCCGCCGGGCTGGCCCTCGGCGGCAGCCCCCGCAGGTATGGGGTATGGTGGTGCGCGCGCCTGCGAGAACACCTGGTCCAGGCGCGCCGACGTAAAGCCCTTCTCGTACTCGTCCAGCGCGACCTGCGCCGGCCCGGGTGGGGTTAGGGTTGCCAGCAGTCAGCAGCAGCAATGCGCGCAGCCGCAGCGGGTGCAGCGCAGCAGCGCCGGGCGCAGCAGGAAGCACAGCGCGGCAGAGCTGCCAGCCGCGCTTAGTCGTGGCGCGGCAGAGACAGCCCCTGGCCGGGACCCTGTGGGAGCCAGGGCGGGAGCTGGGGCGCCTTGCTGCGCATGTGCGCTCTGGACTGGCGAGCATGCAGCCGCAGGCATCACTTGCGCCTGCCAGGGGCCTCTCGCAATGCGTTCCTTACGACAGCAGCCACGTAACGACCTAATACGTCTGGTACGTTAGACTGCATGCATCAGACACATGCAACCCACATGCGCCTTACCAGAGCGGCCGCACAGAGACCCGTTGATTGTTTCAGAAACAGGCGGCGCGCGGCGGACACGTGCGGCCCGCATGCGCGGGGCGCGGTGCGCGCACGTCGTAGATGGGCAGGTCTGGGTTGATCAGCGTGCAGGCCTCCTTGGTCAGCGCCAGCCACTCCTCCAGCACCGGCGCAAACAGCGCAAAGTCTTTCCGCTCGCGCGCCGTCAGCCAGGCCTGCGCGCGCAGCACAACAATGTGTAAGACAAGAGCTGGGGAAAAAAAACACACAAAAAAAACAGCACATAGCGGTGAGGTAGCACTTGCTCCGCCGAGGCAAAAGCCAGACTGCCATTCACGGGAACGGCCTGCGCAGCGCGGCGCCTGCCACGTGTGCGCACGTGTGCGCATTGAGGGGGTGCGACTGGACATGCAGCATGCTCTGCACTGCATCACATGCGGCCCACGCTCGCATGTCTCGCGCGCACTCACCTGATAGCCCTCGCTGTCCAGCTCGGCCTTGCGCTTGGCGATGCGCTTGGGCGTCTTGATCTGCCGCTCGTACGACCTGCCGCCGGGCATGCATCTCCCACTTGCACGGTGCGTTGAGGCTTTTGCTGCCGCCGGGCTGCCGCGTGTGTTCTGCATGATGCACGCGTGACGCAGAATTATATGTTACCTCGTGCACACGCTCTCTGCTTTGTGCACGAGCCACGCAGCGCCCAACACAAGTCCGCTGCCTACGCCTGCACGCAGGGAGGAGCCCGGCATGCGGCAGCGCATGTGGGGTGGGGCAGTCCCAGGCGCGCGCCGGCGGGTCTCCCGAACCACCGCCGCCTCGGGCGGCGCCAGCCCCTCGGCATCGCCCAGCCGCTCCAGCAGCGCGCCCACCTCCGGGTCGGTGGCCTGCGCCGGGCGGCGCCCCCCTGTCACGCTCCGCAGCCGCGGCGTCCCCCCGGCCTGGTGTGCAGCTCGCGGCCTGCGCCGCACAGATAGACGCTCACGACTCAGCGCCTGGACTGGCCTCCGCCGGCGCCGCTGCCGCCCGGACCTGCCCGCACGTTATGTGGCAGGCTGTGTAGCGCTTGCATCCGTTGTATGGCGTTTGCGAATTCGCGCCCAGGTGGGGGAGGCGGCCTCGGGGAGGCCTGGGGCCCCGCGCTCTACCTGCGCTCTACCTCAGCGCTCTGCGCTGCTCGGCACTGCCGAGGCTGGCGCGGCGCTTGCGACGCACCGGGCACTGCAGAGGGCGGGGGCGCGCCTTGTCGTACAGCACGCCGGCGAGCGCCGCCTTTTGGGATGCGCGCGCGTCCGCCGCCTTCTTCGGCATCATCACGAGCTGCCACACAGAAGGTAAGCGGTCAGCAGCCAGGGCGCTGCGAGCGTGAGCATTGCGCGGCAAAAGAGCGTGGCAGAGCGCCGCACCTCGTCCCAGCCCAGGAGCCCGGAGATGGCGTTGAGGTTGCTCAGCTCCTTCAGCCGCTCGCACAGCTTGTCATAGCTCTGCGCCGTGCTGGTACCGGCTGGGGCCGCTGTCGGCGCCACCATGGCGCTCGTGCGCGCTCTATCAGCGCGTGCGCGCTTTGCCTGAGCCCACCCGCGCTTGCCTTGGCTGCGCGCAGCAAGACGAGCAAGTTGCTGACCACAAAGTGTCGTAATCATCCGTATTAGCTGCAGGGAGGGGCGCTTCGACGAGGCGGCAAGTGTCCGAGAGGCTGAGAAGGCGAGACCCTTCAGGGCAACCTGTAACTCCAGCGGTACAGCGCAGCGGTGCGCAGCGGTGTTGCCAACGGGAACATTGCAGTGGGAATCTGGAAGCGATCCGCGACCATCAGGCCATCGGAGTTAGGCTACCTCGTTGCTGCAGAGCTTTGCAGGTGAGGGCCGGGCCAGGTCAGGATGCCAAACTGCTCTTACCGCAGCCTGGAGTGTGGGCAGCATGAGCGGCCTGCCAGTGCAGTGGCTGGTCAGCGCGCTTGAAGCTGCGCTCAGGGCGCTGCTGCTGGGAGTGAGCCCGTGTGCGGTACTGTGCTGCCGTGCAAAGTACAGCCAGCCCGAAAGCGCCCCTCCGCAGGCCGCAGGTGACCGGCAGGGGCCTGCGTGTGCTGAGAAGCGCAGCGTGCCTATATTGTTCAGAAAGCCACTGCCCTCTGAGGCGGAGAGTGCAAGCGCCTGCATTTCTGCATTGCATCGCTTCTGAGGTGCGGGTGAATATTTCGCGCAGGGATGGCGGCGGCGGTGCTGAGCTCGCACACGGACCAGGCCAAGGCGCTGGTGGGCGGCGAGGGCCAGCTGCAAACTCATGCCGAGAGGAACAGGCAGGCGGAGGCGCTGGGGCCCCAGGGCCTCAGCCTGCCGGCCGAGACGCAGCAGAACAACACGTTTATCAAGAAGGTCGCGGAGAAGCTGCACATCCGCAGCAGGGACACCGACACGCACCCGCAGCACCGCCGGACAGAGGCACGCCGCCCGCGCTGGCAGGCCTGTGCATGCGTGCTGCAGCGTGCCTGGTGTATTTGCTGTCCTGGGAGCACAGTGAGTGCATCTCTCCAGCCAACCACTGTCGACTTGCACCCTCCTTGGCATTTGTGCATAGCGGGGTGTCGTTGCATAGCGGCTACATACCAGGTAGGCTGGTAGCTTCCAGGCGTCTGTGCGCCCAGCGCCGCGCGCAGTCCCGCGACGCGTAAGGCCGTGTCAGCAGGTCAGGGTAGGGTAGGGCTGTCGATAACCTGGCAGCGCTGCGCTCACGCGGCAGGGGTATGTGGAGGCGGGCGTGCATGGCGGCATGGAGGAGGCGTTCGAGCTGCTGTCGCGGGAGGAGTACATTGCGGTCATCAGCAACCTCGTGCGCATCCAGGGCCGCATCGGCACCGAGACCGCCATCCGCGTGGGCCTGGAGGTGCTCGGCGATGCCAAGGCGCGCACCCCTTCTCACGTCTGCCTGTTAGGCGTAGAGTAATGAAAATAGGTTGCTGTTGCAGAGAACAACAATGCACTTTTAAGGGCGTGCAGACGCGTGCTATGCTGACACAGCTTGCAGCAATGCAGTCCTGCATGTAATGCTGTTTGAGCATCTATTGATCGACTCAGGAGCGTCTGAGCGCTTGCGTACTTGGGGCAGTCAGGCTGTTGATGAGGAAGAATGTGCGGCTTTGTGATATCAGGGAGTGTGCGTGTGTGTGTGCTTTTCCTGGTCGTGCCACCATCAACACAGAGTAGAGGCGAGAAGGGCGGTGGGGCGGCGCTGCTCATTTTGTGCACCAGGCGGGCGTGTTGGCTGCTGGCCCCAGTCGAGTGTCCCATAAGTGTCGCCCGCGGCGGCTGCGCACGCCAGGGCATGGAGGCGGTCGGCAAGCTTACGCGTGCGCAAGCCATCATCGTGGCGGACCAAGCGCTCAGCGACCTGGGCCGCCACGCCGCGCGCGTGGCCGCCAACGAGGCCGTAAGCGGCTCGTATGATGCGATCGAGCGCAAGTACTGCGAGTGGGCCAGCTCCACGTTCACCAAGGCCGTGGTGTTCCCAGCGGCCGCCGCGGTGGCCGGCACGTTCGGCACCGGGCTGCTGCTGGCGCTGTGGCGCTTTGTGCTGTTCGGCCTGGGCCCCATGTTCTAGGCGCTGCGCTGCGGGCGCAGCGGCAGATCAGACACCCGCCCTGATGGCTAGCTTGTCCAGCACCGGCCTGCCGGCTGCGCTGTGGCGCTTGGTGTGACTCGGCTCTGGGGTCCCTTCCGGGGTCCTTTCTGGCGGAGGGGCCGCGGACAGCGCGCCGGAGCCGCGGACCAGTTTTGGTGGCGGCGTGCCGGAGCTCTCTGCTTGGCAACCGTGCTGGTGTCATTGCCATGAGGGCTCAGTTGTTTGAGGATCACCAGGCGCATTTTGGCACACATTTGTGCCAATGTGCTGACCATGCCTGGGTAAGCCAACAGGCCTGATTTTGTGGTCAAAACATGCCTTGACTCCCATCCAGGGTGCAATTGTCCTTGCCTGAACATGCCCTGCCATATTCGCGCCTCCATAGTGCAAGTCCAGCATTTGAGGGGCTGCTCTTGAGGTTACATAACACCGCAAGCTCCTGCTGTGTAGGATACAGCATGTGTGGCTGAGGTTGATGAATGGCACCGTGCACGGCATGCTAGCAGTGACCGCATGTGGTGAAAGGCGACAACGTGTGAGCATGACTTGTTTGGGGTTGACACTAGCATGACTGCTGTTCATAGGTGGCCTGTGTTCCTTTCCCATGTCACATGCCTGGTGCGGTTAGCTAGATTGTTTCTTGCATTGTCATGCTCTGCCGCACTGTGTGCTAGGTAACGCATGCTCCCAAGCTGTGCCCTCCCGTGACTCCCCCGCATGTCCAGCACAGCTTGGCAACACCTGATCAGGCCCCGAACATGTCCAAAGCTCGGTGGGGAAACAGGCACCGTCTGCACGAGCTCAAGCGTGTGGTGCACGTGATGCAGTACCCTGCTGCAAAAGCATGCCTGCGCGGGCTCGGATGAGCCGCCTCACGCCTGCGCCTTCCACAGCTGCTGCAGGTCGGCCAGCTGCGCCTCGCACGTCGCCAGCAGCGCGCCCGCCGGGTCGCGGATGGAGCCCTTGACCCAGCAGCGCATGCCGCGGATGCGCTCTATCTGGGCGCGCCACACCCGCTCCCGTGAGCGGGCGCTGCTGGTATAGGTATCGTGCAGAGCCACAGGTCCGCTCGCCGCATGCAAGCTGTGATGCACAGCAGATGAGAGGCGCCATCCCTGCACCGACAGCGGGGCTACGCTTCCATACATCCGCAGATATGCCGTCGCAGACGTGTTCCACGCCTTGAAAGGTGGCGCGCCTCGCAGTCCATGCGCAGCGTCGTGTGCAGCGGCACGGCCTTGACGATGCGGAAGCTGATCTCGATGGTGGCCAGCATGGGCGAGAACTCCATCTTGCCCAGCTCCGCGGTCGCCTCATCCAGCAGCGACTCCACCTAGGGATGAGCCCCAAATCAAGGGTCAGGGTCACACCCAGGGCCACACGCTGACATGGCCACCGTGCACCGGCCGACCTGTGCAGCGACCAGCGCGGAGTGCTGCCATAGACACAGCGCAGCAAGGTCCAAGTGCATGCGGCCGCACGCGTGCGACTCTCGACCGCCGTCTCCGGAGCCGCCTTGCTTGGTAAGCGCATGCCGGTGCGTCCACTCGTATCACTGCTAGTGGCGGGCTGGACAGCACTTGCCGTGCGGACGCTGCCTGCCCTGGGGGCGCCAGGCGCACCGCGCCGCCGTGCGCGGACATCCAGTACCCGTTGCCGATGGAGGCGCCCTCGCCCAGGCGTGCCGCGCCTGTCACCGTGCCCCACGTCTGGCCGCTCCGGGCCTCCTGTGCCGTGGCGGCTCCCAGTATGAGCCTATTTGACTCATGGCAACGTGTTGGACCTCACTAGATTCCATGACAGCTGTCTTGCTGGGGCGATGCAGCGTTCTACCCTCCTCCTTATGCAGCAGGCAGTCCGCATGTGTCCGGACTCGTGTACTGGGTAACTTTGTCAACTTCTCAGATGCTAGGCGAGGCATCCTTGGCGAGGCTGCTGACCCAGGATAAGCACATCCCCACATGCCAGCAAATTGTCAAGCTCATGACGGCACCGTGTAGAAGAGCCGCATGTCGAGCCCCGCGAGCGCGGCGGCGTTGCCGGACGTCCAGCTGCCGCGCTCGAGCAGCTCGGCTGGCGCCACGCGCCCCGCCAGGTGCTTCTCGAACGCGTGGGTGGCGGCGAGGCCGCCCAGCTTGCGCAGCAGGGGGTCCTCCGGCGGGAACAGTCCATCCGGCCTGCATCATGAGTGTCCAGACCCTCAACAGCATGTTATTTAGGCAGAGCCTGCAAGCTTACACGTGAACATTGTTAAAGGCCTGCATAACACTGTTGTGTTGGAAGACCACAGCCCAGAGCGCTGGCGCAGACTTGCCATGTATCAGTGAGCTATGCCTTGCGAGAGCTATTAAGGGCCATCGCGAAGTGAGGGTGAACGAGCCTGTACGGGATGCCGTCCGCGATGGCCTGCCTGCGGTAGTTTGGCACCGTTGCTGCCAATTGGGATGCGCGTACTTCTGGTGGCGTGGCCGCGGGCGCCACTGCCGTGGCTTCCTAGATAACCAGCAATTGAGATCCTGTTTCTAAAAGAGAACCTTGCAAATAAGGAATGTGGAAGCAGGCACGCCTGCGCCCTGCCCCCGCCCGCCTGGTGGGTGCGAGCGTAAGCGCTGCTTTGCTCCTGGGCAAGACACACCGGCGGCGCTGCTTCTGCGCAGGCAATTCAATACAACTCAGCAACTGCCTGCTGCAGGGCAGCGCCACGTTGCAGTGCCGCCCATGACAGTACCACTGAAGTGCTGCCTTATCTGCGCCTCGCTCCACTGCTGCGCGGCATCATCTGGCAGTGCGTGGCAGCCTGCGTGCCGCTCTTCAAGCGCCTCGATCAGATTGATTTTGCGCACCACCTCTGCATCCATGGCCGATCTGGGCGGCAGGCCAAAGAACAAAAGTGGTAACCGCGCACAGCCGACACGCTTGTCTCGAAAACCCTTGCAGTTCAAATAATGGCCCCAGCTGTGCTTGATCAAGCTCCAGTGTGCCATCTCACGAAAGATGAGGCGGTGTTGCTCAGTTGTGTGAACCTTGATTTTCTGATGTGTGTGCGCTCGCATCCACTGTGATGCACAGCCTGGCACAGCAGTGAGCGCCTGCAGCATGTCGAAGCGCACGCTGCGCCAGCGCAAGGCCGTCACGTACAACGAGCGCCTGCTGGAACTTGAGGTGGGCAACTACAGCGACGAGGAGGACTGGGAGCAGCCCAGCGAGCGCGCTGAGCCTGTGCGCACCAGCGCGGACGCGTGCGCCGTGCAGGACACCGCCCTTGAACCCAGCTGCGAGCCTGACGGCGCACACAGGTGCGCTGCAGTGACGGATGCAGGTGGCAGTGCGCCAGGGATGTGACAGCCCCAGGCTCCTTGGGCTGCGGCTGAGCCGCAGGACGGGTCAAGCAACTTGGCAGTGCTCGCAGAGGGGACACGGCGCGGCACGGCAGCCGGCGCGGCGCGCGCCGTGACGAACAGGTGGAGGCTGAGGGCAGCGATGCAACGGAGGCGTCGCTCGCAAGGGCGGTGGCTTCTGGCGCAGACAGTGAGTCCACAGAGGAGTCTGGCAGCGGCAGCAGTGCCGCGGAGGAACCCGTAGCAAGCACGCGGCGCCGCGGCCGGGCGGGCCAGAGCGCTGTGCAGCGCCGCGCGGTGCCGCAGCGCCGCGCGGCGCCAAAGCAGCCGCTCAGGGATCCCTCAGACAGCGAGGGTGATGGTGCGACACCGCGCCTGTGCACGCACGCGTCAACTTGGGCAGGAGGCAGCAGAGAAGCACAAACAGGTTGTCTTGCAACGCATCCGGTTGCAGTACACTAAGCTCTAGTGTGAGCTGCTGCGCACGCTTTGGTGCACAACCAGGCTGGAGGGCTGCTCTGTGCGCATCAGAGGACGACTCGGACCACGAGGAGCGCGACGCTGCAGGAGCGTGTGAAGGGCGGAGCCTGCACGCGCGGGACGCTGCACCCGAGCGGACGCTGCGCCAGCGTGACGTGCAAGCATGCACGGCCGAGTCGCTGAGCGACGACGAAGCCGACAGCGGCTCGGACGGCGGCACAGGCGCCGATGCGCGCACTGATGGCACCGCGGCAGCAGGCAGCGACGGCGGCGCAGAGACGGGGTGAGGGTCCTGCGCTCCTCTGCATGGCCAAAGATTGCACTGCAGCGATCCCTGCCTTGCACACCCAGGCAAGCTTTTTCAAGTGCCATGCGTTTGCAATACATTGTTGATGTTGGAGTGATATAGACTGCGCCCATCCTTTCAGGCATGCTGTCAAGGGATGCGGTGGTTGTGCGCTCTTTGACGTAGAACTGCTCTGTGCGTGGCAGGGCGGCCATCAGAGATCGACGCCGCGCTCAGGCAACCGTCTCGGCTTTTGACTTCTACGCGGTGCGCGCAAGCCCACGATACCAAAGAACCCCCAAATGCAAGTTTGCGCCGCATGCCTGACTCGCGACCCACGGCACCTTTATCCCAATGCGGCACAGTGCCCTGCAGTAAAGCTTGGTCGCGGTTGCCGTGCCAGGCGCCGACGGCGCGGCCGATGGCCAAGCGGAAGGCCGCACCGGCGACGGCACCGCCGCGCCGGGCCGCTAAGAAGCGCGTCACCAGCAGGTCCGGCCTAAATATATGATGCCGCTGCATTTGTGAATGCTCCACACTCCCTAGGCGACGTACATGCGTCATTGCTTGCCTTTCCATGCACCTGCACTTCTGCATTTCATAGCATTCACAGCAACGCATCGCTCGTGGACTTGCACTGTGCTGTTATGCAGGGCGTGCGAAGCCGAGGAGGAGGCAGCGGAGGAGGCTGTGCCAGGCGCCGAGGACATCGAGAAGGTGCTGGGCTGCCGCCCGGGCCGAGCGGGCCCGGAGGAGGTTCTGGTCAAGTTCAAGGGTGCGCGCGTCCTCCCCTGCGGGCCCATGGACTGATTGAGTCCACTATGGCAGGGGTGATAGCCGTTGAAGTGTCTGCCTTCTGGCTCAACCCGAGGCGGCCGTCCGCTGCCTAACCTGCGCAAGTAGCACGGCGCAGGTCCTCCCGCCCGAGTGATCCTCCGCGCGCGTTGGAACCTGCCTGTGCACCTGCAGGGCTGCAGCTGCTGTCGCGCTGCTGCGTATTGGCCTTGCACAGCCATGGCCAGGTCGTGGAGCCGCAGCGCCTGCCACAGATCCTACCTAGGCTCCCTACAGGCAACGGGCTCCTGCGTGCGCGCAGGCGTCAGCTTCCGGCGCGCGGCGTGGCTGCCGTTCAGCGACGCGCTCGCTGCGCGGCCGCAGCTGACCCGCAACTTCATGTCGCGCGCGCCCGAGTCGGGCGAGGGGGTCGACCCGGAGTGGCTGCAAGTAGAGCGCGTGCTTGCGCGGCGCGTGGCGCGCGGCGGCGAACATGCGTACCTCGTCAAGGCGCGGCAGCGCACCGGCGGCCGCCGCAGTGGCCGGGTCGTACTCCCAGTGGCATGGTCTCACCGGCGGCCAGCACCACTTCAAGGCTGTGCAGCGCTCCAGCGTAGATCTTGCCCTGCTATTACGTTGACCAGCATTGTCTCATGAGAACGCCCCCATCAATGTTAATAAGGTCAGAGGTGGTCAAGTGCAGAGTCCCTTGCCAGCCAACAGTAGGCTCCGAGCAATTTGTCACCACAAGCTGACGTTGGGCGGCGGTGCGACAGTGGTGCCAGCTGCCGTACACGCAGGCGAACTGGGAGGCCGCCTCCGCGCTCGCCTCTGACGAGGACCGGGTGCGCATGCGAGAGCGGAGGCTGCTTGTTGGCCGGTCGATGAGCTGCATGGCAAGGCATTGGCAAGGCATCGGCACGGTGCCCAGCGTTGGCGTTGCTGCATCGGGCACTGTTTGCATTGTTTTTAAATCAGGGCGTGCAGAAAGGAACCAGAGGCTGCCCTGACTCAGGCTGCACCTGGCTAAGTGGCACCTGCGCAAGCAGTGGCCTCTGATGACGCCCGCATGCAGCCGCGGGGTGCAAGCCAGCGCCGCGCGCGCGCGCCGGGCAGGAGCAGGTGCGGCTCTTCGAGGCGCGCGAGCGGCCGCCGGCCAGGGCGCACAAGGCGGGCGCGCCCAAGCAGGACGCCGTGCCCGAGTTCCTGAGCGGCCGCCAGCTCCGCGACTACCAGGTCCGCGCGCGCACTGCCCCAGACCGTCAGGCGTTCACGCCACTGCGACGTGCACGTGGGCATGGATGCACATACTTGGGACACCAGCTCGGTTGTCATGTGAGTGCATGCTGTGATTGCAATGCAAGACTGCCGCTCACAGTCGGTCCGACCCCACTGGCGCGCGTCCGCTGGGCGGCAGGCGGCCAGCCTGCAGTGGATGATGCAGAACCGGCGCCTCGGGCGCAACTGCATCCTCGGCGACGAGATGGTGCGCACGCCGATACTCCGTGCGCAGAAGCCTCTGTGTCCCCAGTGCTGCCGTGCAAGCCTGCAATTGCTGGCATGCCCCGCCCATGCCGGCCTCCTTTCCAAGCAGCATGTCGTCTCCACTCCGAGCCAGGTGCTTGAGCCAGGTGCCTCCCTGCTGGGGGTGTGCCAGCGTAGGGTCTACTGCAGCACCACCCGGGGCGCGCAGGGCCTGGGCAAGACCGCGCAGTCGCTGGCGACGTTGGAGTTCCAGCGCCAGCTGCTGGGCAACCCGGCCAGGGGTATGCCAGGGTTTTACTGCAGCACACCCGGGGCGCGCAGGGCCTGGGGAAGACCGCGCAGTCGCTCGCGACGCTGGAGTTCCAGCGCCAGCTGCTGGGCATCCCGGGGCCCTTCCTGGTCGTCGCGCCGCTCACCACGCTCGGCCACTGGAAGCGCGAGCTGGAGACCTGGACGCCCATGGCGCGCCCCCTGAGCTGGGTCGCACCCACCCGGCCAGGCCCGCTGCCATGCTGCTGCACTTTCGGGTTCGAATGCTGAGGTTCACTCATTCACAACGCAAGGCCCTTTGGCATGCTGCGTCCACACCGCTTGTGGTTAACAGCTTCCAGCACGGCCCGAGGGATCTCTCAAGAGGCGCCTTTTCGGACATGGAGAGCGGACAGCCAGAGCTCTTGAGCCAGCACGAGAGGCGTTCAGTCGGGCTAACCTCGCCGCGCCGGCGCCGCCAGAATGTGGTGCTGTACGCGGGGGACGCGGCGGAGCGCACGCTGATCCAGGAGCACGAGCTGCGCTACGCGTGCGACCCCAAGTCGTCCCGGCGCGCCAAGTTCAACGTGCTGCTGGTGCGGCTGCTGTCAGTTTCCCACATGTCGGGCTTCGTGACAGGAACACTTTTATCAGTAATAACACCTGAAGGTTTGGGACCAGAGCACAGCGAGCAAGAGGCAGATGAGCACGAGCATGTGCTGTCAAGTTTGTGCGCTCAGTGCACGACTATAAATCCACTGGCCAGGACAGCGAGCGCGCGCCAGGCCTCGTACGAGATGCTCGCCAGGGACGCGGGCCTTTTCCAGCGGTACGAGTGGGAGACGGTCATTGTGGATGAGGGTGCGCCGCCCGCCGCGGTGCACACGCGCACAGGATGCACATGCGCTTCTGAGACCTGGCAGGGGGCGGCTGCTGCCCCGCATGACAAGGCCATGTGCGCTGCTGAGCCGAGGGATGTCAGCTAAGCAACCCGCTGTGTTTCTCATGCAGGCCACCGGCTGAAGAGCACCAAGGGCCTCGCGCGGCGCGTGATCCAGGTGCTCAGCATAAAGTGGCTGCTGCTGCTCACCGGTGCGGCGCTGGGGGCGCCCGCCGCACTGCGGGCCGCGGCACGCTTGCGAGTGCCATGCATCGACCTCTGCTTGGTCACGCATGCCTGCAGCAGCCTGCCAAGCACTACAACCTGTATACAGCCGTGTCTGTGCATCAGTGCAGTAAGGTGGCTGTTGATGTGAAGGCATGCAGACCGCACGCAGACCGCACGCAGAGTCGCCTCGACCCAACAGAGTTGGCTCGCGCAGGGACGCCGATCCAGAACAACATGGCGGAGCTGTACGGCATCATGAGCCTGCTCGACCCCGACGAGTTCGGCGAGGAGGCCGAGTTCCTGGCGCGCTACGGCGGCAGCCGCGACCAGCCCATGCCCAGCGCCGAGCAGGTCGTCGCGCTGCAGGCGCGGGCCCCCGCGCGCCGGCGCGCACAGCGGCCGTTGCGACGCCGCAACACACGGCGCTTGGCGCACTCCACTTCCACTCATTTGCGCTGCTCCTGCAGCCAAGTTGCCCTAGTCGTAAAGCGGCATGTGATCTCTATGGATGACATGGCAGGACACGCTCACCTATCTGCTCCCAATGATTTACGCCGGCCAACAACGATGCGTGTGGTCAGCTCTCCATACCAGCATCACTGCATCGCAGCACACGCCTCCTGTGTGCACAGCCATTGCCCTTCCACTGCAGCAACTACTTACAACGACGCGGCGCAGGAGGCGCTGCGCCCGCGCTTCCTGCGGCGCATGAAGGAGGACGTCGAGGCGCTGCCCGAGAAGGAGGAGGTGGTGGTCTGGGTGGAGCTCACCGCGCAGCAGCGCGTGTTCTACAAGGGCATCTACAGCGGCCAGGCGCGCGCGCGGCGCGCCTGCCCGCCGCCGCGCGTCCCGCATGATCAAGCGGGGCCCAGGTCTGCGCTTGAAGCAAAGCGTTTCGCGCCACGCATGGGCTGCATTCCTCTGTAACGCTACGATTGCTGTGGGCCGGAAAATGTTCAAGCGCGCGTGCATGTCAGCAAGCTGGGCGGGCTTGGTGTCTGCTCAGCGACGGCATGCGGCAGCACGAGGCAGGCGAGCGGGCGCGCAGATCGGCACGCTGCTGGCGGGCACGGGCGCCAAGAACCTGCCCAACCTCAACAACCTGGCCATGCAGCTGCGCAAGGTCTGCTGCCACCCGGTGCGCGCGCCCGCCCGCGCACCCAGCAGCATCTGCATGGACCAGGTCCGGCCTCGCACTAGCCGCGCGCACAGAGGGCGCGCTGTGCTGGCCCACAATCATGGCTCTCATTGGCCTGACTCCCATCGGCGTATGGTCGGCGTGCACAACCTGTTGTGAAGGCGGCAGCCACGTGCACCGTACCGCAGCGCGACCCATAACAGCCATGAATGCGCAGGAGACAGTGGGGTGCCCCTACCCGCAGACCACAGGGCGCCCTAGAGCAGCCATCAGGGTAGGGTGCCCTGACCCCCAGACCACAGCGCAACCCGGGGCAGCCGGCGGCCCTGCTTCGGCCGCGCCGCTGACAGCCCAGGCGCACGGCGGCGGCAGTTCCTGTGCGAGGGCCTGGAGGAGGATGTGGCCTCGCGCAAGGCGGGCCTGGCCGGCACGGAGCTGCTGACCGCCGCCAGCGGCAAGATGCTGCTGCTGCACAAGCTGCTGCCCAAGCTGCGCCGCGAGGGGCACAAAGGCGCGGCGCTGTTTGCCTCAAGAATGCTTCTACCTTTGTTTGAGACATGCGCGCCGTTCAGCTGTGGCATACAGTGCGCTGTCATGCCCCATAAAGCCCTGTGCTTGTTTCATGCCGCTTCGAATGCAGTCAGTTGTCTTATGTATGCCACCTTTTCACAGAGGCAGGAAGCGCGAAGAGGCGTGGCATGCCAGTTGCCAAGCTTACCTGCCATACTTTCAGGTTGGCTGCAACATCAACCCTGGGCCAGGCGACGCACAACATGTCAGCTGCCGTACTGTTTTCGTTGGCTGGTAAATCAAACTTGCGTCTATGGTGTGCAGCCAAGTTCTTGCGCCGAAGGGCGCCCTGCGCCGGCGCAGTGCTCATCTTCAGCCAGTTCACGCGCATGCTGGACATCTTGGAGGACTACCTGACCCTCGCGCAGTACCCCACCGAGCGCATCGACGGCAGCGTCGGCCTGCGCGAGCGCCAGGCGGCCATCGATCGCTACTCCAAGGGCGCGCTCCGCTACTTGAAGGGCGCCTGCCAAGCACTGTGAGGCAGGCATCGCGTCTCTGCTGGGAGGCTAGAGCTCGCTGGCAAGCCGGCACGCAAACACGGCATTGCCACGCCCGAGCACTGCCGACAGGGGCGAGATCCCATGCAGGCGGCCCGCCCGCTGAGGTGCACTGGGATGCTGCACCGCGCTCGGTGCCCACCCCTGCAGTCTGGGTGGCGACGCACAGAGCGGCGTGCGCGCGCGCCGCAGACGGCTCCGACGGCTTTGCGTTCCTGCTGTCCACGCGCGCCGGCGGGCAGGGCATCACGCTGACCGCCGCGGACACCGTCGTCATCTACGACTCCGACTGGAACCCGCAGGTCTGCCCCCTCGCGCGCCGCAGGGTTGCATGCAGGGCCGCATGCAGGGCCGCGCGCCGCCGCCACGGCTGTGCGGGTGTGCGCCCGCGTCGCAGCGCCAGGGCCGCGCGCGCGACACGGCGGCGTCGCAGGCCCAGCGCCCCGCTGTCACATGTGGCCGGTGTCGGTCACGGGTGTCCGCACAGAAGCTGCGTGCAAGGGCCCCCAGTCGCCGGCCAGGCGCTGGGAGTGCGACGCGGGGCGCCAGCGCCGCGCGCGGCGCGCGCAGAACGACCTGCAGGCCATGGCGCGCTGCCACCGCATCGGCCAGGCGAAGGACGTGACCATCTACCGCCTGGTCTCGCGCGACACGTACGAGCAGAACGTGTTTGACTGCGCCAGCCGCAAGCAGGGCGCGCCGGCCTGGAGGGCCTGGACGTGCTGTTCCTGGCTGAGCTTGTTCGGGCGCCTTTATGCACTTTGCGCGTGCACTTCTGACCGCGAGGGTGGCGGGCTCGGGACGTGCACGCACTGCGGGACACGCATATCGAACACATCAAGGATGCGCAGTGCGCATGCAGACACCACACATGCCCAATCAGGACGCTGCCTGCCGCAGAACAGAGATGCATGTGTGCATGTGCACACAGTTGAAATGTGCGCAGTGCGCGCGCAGGGCTGGACCACGCCATCCTGGGCGGCATCAACTCGGAGGGCGAGCGCGCGGACGCCAAGCGCATCGCCGAGCTGCTGCGGCATGGCGCGCACGCGCTCGGCGCCGCGGAGGAGCGCGCTCTGGCAGCGGGCGCAGACTTCGCCAGCGAGGCGCGCGCGGCAGCGCTGCGCCACCACTTTGCATGTCGCCCTGCATTGGTTGTGCCGACTCTGCCTGTCGCGCGTTGCACGTCACACTGCTCACTCCTGTGCAGGCTCGCGAGTGTCAGAACAATTGCCAATTGTAGTCCTCGAGCGAGCTGTGAAGCATCAGCTGCACCTGCAGCTCAGCATACACCACATGTCGATTGCAGTCCTCAAGCGCAGCTGTGAAGCACCTGCATTCAGCACCTCGGACAGCTGCAGCGGCCGGCCTTATGACCGCACGCAGTGCTGCGGCAGGACATCGATGCCATCCTGGCAGGGCGCACCGAGAAGCGTCAGATCGGCAGCGCCGCCGGCAACACGTTCAGCACCGCCACATTTGCCGCTGAGCCCGCGGTGCGCCCCCAATCGCGCTCTGTCTCACTTGCTGCCTTTGCATGGGTCTTGCATGCGGTGGCTGCTGACATGCATGTCCCCTTTGTGTGTATGCTGTCCACTAGGGAACCCCAGTCCCAGCAGAGGGTGTGGCGTCTTGTCCTCGCCATGCAGGGCAATGGTCAACACCCCTTGCCATGCGACAATGTGCCACAGTCGAGGTTCATTAGCGCAAGTGCACAGGAATGCTGCACTGTGGATCTGAGGCGCATGGCAGTCACTCACGGCGCGGGTACCCGCAGGCCGCGGAGGGCATCGACGAGCGCGCGTACTGGGCCGCCGTCCTGCCCGGCGCGGTGGCCGACCATGATGCGCAGGTGCCGATCCCTAGCTCTCCAATTAGCCACAGATGGTGTGCATGGTAGCTGAGCTCAGACGACTGAGACGTCACATGCGCATACTTCAGAGCCCGGTTCGGCTTGACATGTAGGTGAGGCGGAGTGCAGGGCAGCTGCCCTGGGTGCGGCGGCGATGCGAGCAGCCTATGCACACGCGCTGAATGAGAGCGCTATGGATAGCTATCATGGGAGATATTGTGCTGATTTAGCACTGGCCTTCTGGGAACATATGACACTGGAATGGAAAAACCAGAGTTCGTGCGCAGGTGGAGGCCGAGCGCAACGCCGTGCTGGGCCCGCGGCAGCGCCGCAAGGTGACGTACAACGAGGCGCGGCTGGCGCGCACGCCGGACGGCGCGGGCCTGACGCCCGCCAAGGCGGGCGCTGGCCTGACGCCCATCAAGGAGGGCGCCGACGAGGACTTCAGGCCGGCCGCCACCGCCACGGGCGCCAGCAGCGACAGCGACACCAGCGGCTCCGAGGTCGCCGAGGCCGACGCTGGCCCCACCGGCAAGCGCGGCCGCCCGCCGGTGCGCGCGCCTAGCTCTGGGTGGAGCCGTTTGACGCGCATATCTAACAGCGCGGTGTGAAAATTGCGGAGCGCAAGTCCGAGCGCCATGCTGAGCGCCATGAGCCAGCCCGTGGGGGTGGCACCGTCCAGCCTCTGGCTGCAAGCCGCATCCAGGCGGCCAGCCAGTCGGGTTCAGGCGGTGATGATGGGGGGCCTTGCGCATGAGCGCATACTGCCCACAGCAGCGCTGCCCGGTGGCAGCAGGGCCGGCCCAAGGGCCCGCGGGGCGTGGACGAGGGCGGCGGCCGCGCCTGGACGAACAAGGAGCTCCGGGCGCTGGAGGACGGCCTGGTCTGGCTCGGGCCGGGGCGCGCCGCCGAGCTGCGCGCGCAGGTGCCTGGGCCCGCCATGGAGTGCAGCGCGCCGCAGCCCCGTTGCCTCCTGATGCGACGCCTGTTGTGCACCAGATGGTAAAGTATGGCATCGCTTGCTCGCTGCTATGTAAGTGCTGTTGGCATCGTGGGTAGTGGGCGTGCGTGAGCGGCAGCGTGAGCGCGCACCGCGTCGGGCACCATATAACGGCGCGGCACGCTGCCAGCGCCCGGCTCGTGCCCTGCTGGCGACCCCGGAGCGCTCCAGACGCTGTGGGTCGGCCGGCAGGCGGGCGGCGCGCTGGACGCGCGGCGCGCGGCCGAGCTCGCGGACGCGGAGGCGGCGCTGGTGATGCTGATTGGGCGCGCGGACGGGCTCGATCGCGCGCGCGCCGCCAAGAAGCAGGCGCGCCCGGTTGGGGTCAGGGTCAGGGTTACTACCCTGATGTCTGTGCCAGGCAAGGAAGCGGGTGCGCCGCTCGTGCTGCCGCGTGGCCCTTGGCGCCTGCCGCGCGGCCCTCAGCGGGCTTGCGAGCCCCCAGGGAGGCCGTGCAGCCGCGGGTGGCTGCCGTGGCGTATGCGTGGCACGGCAACAGCAGCGCAGCGCATGCATGCTGAGCCTCCTTACTGTCAACTAGTTCGGGGGACCCCACATGCCCGCACTGCTTTCAGTCCTCTGTGTGCTGCACACTGCAAAGCTTTGCACCTTCGCCAACACAGAGTTGATTCTGCAAGCGCCCTGGCCACCAGCGCCCTGGCCCTGGCTCAACCCTGAGCGCGTGCGCAGGCTGAGCTGGAGGCCGCCGCGCGCGCCAACCCGAAGCTGGCCGCCACGGCGCACGCGCTGCTGAAGGAGGAGCTGCTGTCGCCCTGCCGCATGGCCGAGTGCGGGTTCCGCTTTGGCATGGACGGCTCTAACAGCAGCGGCAACACGCGCTTCTGGAGGGTCATCGAGGAGGTCGCCGAAGCTGCCCCGGCCTTTGCCGCGGTCGCCGTCCGCCTGCACGCGTATGAGCGTGCCAGCCAGGCGCGCGACGCGGCTGGATCCTCGGGTTGGGCTGCTCAAGGCAACATCACTGTGACGGGGCGGGCATCGGGTCGCTGCACCATCCGCATGCACCGAGTGGGAGCAGCCAAACAGTGTGCGCCTTTAAGAAGCGATGCCTTCTTCGTGTGGGGTCGAGCAGCGGTGCAGGCAGGCTCCATGATTGCTGCCCCCCGCCAACACGGGCCGGCCGCTGCTGCAGTGCGACCCAGCGCAGTCCGTGCACTGAAGGCGCTGTGCGGCAATGCGTGCAGCGTGACGTTGCACCAGTGTGCAGCTCCTCTGAGTGACTTCACGGGGGCAGGTGGCGGAGGGCGCGCCATCCGCCGGCCGGAAGAAGCTGCGGAGGGACGCGCTGGCGCCGCTGTCAGAGGCGCTCGACGCCGCCTGGGGCGCCTACCGGAACGAGGACCGGCACTGGCGCCGCACCGCCCCCGCCAGCGAGCTCAGCGAGCGCGAGCTCAGCGAGGCGGAGTCCAGCGACGACGAGGTCATAACCATGCCGGTGGCGCATGCGGCCGCGCGCGCGGCGGCGGGCGCGAGCCTGACCAAGTTCGCGGAGGGCAAGCGGGGCGCAGCGGCTGTCGCCAGGCCGGCCGGCGAGGAGGGCGAGGCGCTGGACGCGGACGCGCCGCTGCTGCCGCCGGGCTGGCAGCCGCCGCGCGGCATGCGCCAGGTTCCCGCATCCTTACCCTTGCCCTCCGGCCAGCCCGGGCGTGTGCTGCAATGGCCTGACCCGGCGGTAGCGGGCACGCTGTGCACAGATTAGTGTGTGACTGTGCTTGGTGCTGTGCAAAGGCTCGTCACGAGCAGCTGCCGAGCAGCGCCTGCAGCGCCACGCCGGCGCCCTCGGCGCCGGCGCGGCGCCGGCGCGACCCCATACCCTACCCTACCAGCTCTGCGACCTCCGCGCGCGCGCGGCGGCAGGCGCTCGAGGCGCCCGCCTTCCAGGAGCGCATGGTGCGCTGCAGCGCCCGGTACGCGGCCGCGCTGCGGCAGCGCGCGGCGCTGGCCGAGGTCGCCGCGGGCCTCGCAGCGACGGACCTGGGCGAGTCGTGCCGCATGCGCCAGGACGTCATCCCGGTCGCAGTGGTTCGCTGCTGCGCCATGCCCTTATGTCTGCACTGGCAGCTGGGCACCGGGGTGACCAAGCATGGCTGGCTGTGGGAGCGGCCGCCGCCCAGAGCGATGCCCGCCCCGTGGCCATCCACGCGCGCGCTCGCCGCCGCACGGGCGTGCATCCTGCGCAGAATGGCCAAACTGGCGTCTGGCCACAACTCAGATACGGGCTCGGTGGCAAGAGACACGGGCAGTCATGAAGGGTTAACCCCCAGATGGTGTGCTGCACGGTGAGCTAGCACAAGCCGCCGGCCGGCTGCCAGGCCCCGGCTGGCCACAGCACAGCCTGAGCATTCGCGGCAGCCAGTGGCCCGACAAACCCCCTGTCAGCAGAGTGCAGCCAGCTCACGGCCATCATGCGGCGGCTGCATAGACAGGCGGCAGACTGCGCCGTAGTGCCGGGGCAACTTTGACCGTGGCCCGGCTTCGGGCGCGCGCCAGGCCGCGCGGCCGCGCAAGGGCCTGCCGGACTGGTGGGCCGTGCCCAGGCACGATCTGATGCTGCTGAGCGCCGCGCACCGCCGCGGCTTCTACAGCGGCAGCCGCAAGAGCGCCGCCGAGCAGCTGCTGGCCGACCCCGACGGGCCCTTTGCGCAGCACTTTCGGGTGCGCGGCCGGGCCGCCGGGCCTGCCGGCGCGCCGCGCTGGGCGGCGGGTCAAGCTGGGAGTCATGCTTGAGGCCCGGCATAAGGACAGGGCTTTGTTGAGCGCCGCCAGCGCATGGGCCCTGCTGCGTGACTCGCCCCGCGACATGCGCGCCTCCGCGAGCGCCGCGCGCTCGGAGACGGCACCCCGGCGGCATGCGCGCCGCGGCGTCACTGGCTGCCGATGCAGCCGGCGAGGCAGGGCCGTGCAGCGTCAGAAGCCGCGTCAGTGCAGGATAGGAGCGCATGCAGTGGGGCCGCGCAGGTGGTGGACGATGCAGAGGTAGCCGCTGCGCTGCAGGCGGCCGCTCCTGAGGTTTGCTGCCCTCCGCGCGCAGCAGCCTGCCCACCGCCTGTGCATAGCTGCAGCAGGGGTCAAGCGTTGTTGCGAACAAGGGCGTGGCACGCATGCATCCTTGCAAGCTGACATGCATATGCCAGGCCGCCCGGGGCAGTGCTTACGGGGCGCGAATTGGCCTGGCCTGTTGCCAAGTTGATGATGACGCGCCACATCTGCCCTGCGCTTCTGCATACGGTGACACTGCAGTCGCGGTAATCTGCTGTGGCGCGGCTGCAGGACGGGCGCGAGGTGTGGACGCCGCGCGACCTGGCCGCCCGGGCCAACAAAGTCGCCAAGCGCCTGCAGGCGATGCTGACGCAGCTGGAGGCAGACGCGCGCCGCGCGCGCTGGCGTGCAGCGCACGCCGCAGCCCACGCGCCGGCCGCAGAGGCTGCCAGCCAGGTGATTGCGAGACGGGCTGCGGGCGCCCTGCGCGTGCCTCAGCGTCTGCGCATGCGGGCCGTGCAGCCATGCAGGCTAGAAATGCGAGAGGGTGCGGCGCGTTGCGGGCTGTGCATGATTTTGCGCGATGTGTGACAGTCAGCCGGCGCCGCTGCTTTGGCCTCCGACGCTCCGCCTGGCTGCAGGCCTGCCAGCGGTGCCGCCGCTCCCGCGCTGACAGCGCCGCCCGCAGCCGCGCTGTGCAGCGCCCGCGCCGCCCGGCGGGGTTTTCCGCTTGCGCGGTGGACGCTCAAACAGCAAATTGATGGAGTATCCGTTATTTTATATGCAAAGGGAGCGCCGAGGGCGAGGTTACGCCGCAGGACGATGAGGAGGAGGCGGATGAGATGGACTACTCTGACGAGGGAGGCGGCGCTGAGGCGCCGCCGTCCCCAGGCCGCGCGCCCGCCCAGCCGGCCGAGCGCGCGCACCAGCAGCCCGAGGGAGGCAGCCTGCCCGCGCATGAGCGGTGCGCGTTTGCTCCCGCCTTGCCTGAAGCATGCCAGCCTTCTTCGCGACACGCTCGTTGCGGTTGGCGCGTCCAGCAGAGAGTGCATTGCACGGCACCCAGACCCGTCGACCTGCTCCCCCGCCCATGTCCGCCATATCATGCAAGCAGCCCAGGTTGGACAGCACGCACTTGCACTGCATGAGCAGTCATGCACGCCGAGCTGCGGAGACTGCCACAGCCGATGCATCCCTACCACAAAGAACAAATGGTTGACAGTATGCGCGGGGTGCGCGGGAGGCCGTGCCTGACCTGCTGGCCTGCCCGTGCAGGGCGCTCGCGCGGCGCGACGGCGGCGGCGGCGAGCGCCTGCGCAGCGCCGCGGCGCGCGCCAGCCCGCGCCTGGCTCGCCCCGCCTCCGGCAGCGCGGCCGGCTCGGGCTCCGCCTCGGGCTCCGGCAGCGCCGCCGGCAGCGGCCGCGGCCGCGCCAGCGGCGGCATGGCGCTCGTCGGCCCGTTCAGCGACATGGGGGACGGGCCCGTAACTACCCGCCCCGCCTTCCTGGAGCCGATTGACCTTGTCAGCGACGATGATGCGGATGCATGGCTGGAGGCCAGGGACTCCCCGGCGCCGTCCGCGGCAGCGCGCCCGCCGGCCGGCCGGGCGGCGGCGACGCCCGGCCGGCCGCCCGCGCGCCCGCCCGGCAAGGAGAACCGCGGCGGCGGCAACAGCGGCGGCGGCGGCGGCGGGAGGGGCGGCGCCCAGGCGCCGCCCAGCGGCGGCAAGGCCTCCGGCGCGCTCGCGCCCCGCGCGCAGGGGCTGCCGAAGGCGGGCGGGGGCAGGGGCTTCAAGCAGACCACGCTCGGCTTTCTCAAGCGGCCGCGCGTGTCTGACGCGCCGCTCGGCGCGCTCGCTCAGCGGTGAGCGGGGCCCGGCTCGCGCCCGCAGGTGGGCATCCGCATTGGGTGCCGAGCCGCGGGTCCGGGTCCATGTGGTGTATCTATGCTTGGATGATGTGTCAGTGTGATCATGCTGAGGTACCTCATGGGGTGGCCACCCCGTTTGTATTAAGTTCCTTTCGCCTGCCCGCCCCTGAATGGGTGGAAGGCATTCTTTGCATCTGTTCTTCTCATCCTTGCCATTTCTTTTGGGGCGGCAGCTCGCGCACGCGTGCGCAGGCATTTCTTGATAGTGTACGGCAAGAGCGGCCAAATCCTGACCATGTATGGCAGTGCTGCTGCAGACTGAAGCCTGCAATGGTCAGCACTTTAGTTATCTGTAAGCCGCGTGGATGACTTTCCCGATCATTGAACAGTGCAACAGGTGGTAGCAAACCGTGTTGCAGCCCTTTCAGGCGGTCAGCCCCCGCACCTCTGCCTGGCTGGCTTGAATGCGGATGCCAGGCGCCAAGCATACCTCAGGATCCTGCCATAACGCAGAAGTGCACTCCCGCAAGCTGCCACAACGCGCATGTCCAAGGTTTGCTGCTCTGAAGGCGCATCAGGGTAGGGTGGAGATGTAACTTGCCCGCAATGAGCAGAGGCCTTATGCGAGGTCGCCTATCTTGTAAGCCTCAAACCTGCTGACGCACACAGATTCTTCTAGCTCTTATTAAGAGCGTCAAGTGTGAGTGTGAGCGACAAAACATCCCAGCCTTTCCCCCAACTCTGCAAAAAGGGCAACCAGGCACAGCGGAGCTGGCTGCGTCTACTGGGACCGCGGGCGCGCTCCGCTCCGCAAATATGGCAGCGCTGCGGTCTGTCACGAAGGTGGTGCAGGGCCAGAAGAAGATGGAAGGCGCGTCCCCACAGTGTGGGACGCTGTACACACTGAGTCTGCAACCTAGTGTCTGAAAGCAGGCACGATGGGATTCCACACTTTGCGCAGTCATGTGTGTTGCAACGACTCTGATAAGCAGCACTCCTTGTTCACTTTGTTGTCTGTTTGGATATAAGTTGCCACCTTCCAAGCTATTCGTGATGGCATGTAGTGGTATTGGAGTGTATGAATTTGACAAGCAACGTATGGTAAACCTTAGCACCCACATTGTGAATTGTGGGTGCTGCTCCTGCCAACAGTCTTGCAGATTGCGCTGCTGGAGCGGGCTGCTGCACCCCTTGCCTGTCTCACCACTGCCTGGTTATGCGGCGGAAGGTGCAAAAGGTCGTTGTGTCTGTGCTTGCAGTGCCACAAGGTATTGCAGGCGAGCACCACACTCTTGAGGCGTCGGGTCATGCTAAGCACATGAAGCTTGTTTGGCGCAGGTGGCGGCGTGCAGGTGTGCCGAACGTTGGGCACGCCCGCGCTGCGCAACCTGGACCCCTTCCTTATGCTGGACGAAATGAGGATGCCGGCTCGCTCGGCGTCCAAGGGCTTCCCCAGCCACCCGCACAGGGGTACGCAACATCGTCACTTACCCTGCTAGCCCAGCCTTGAGCTCACTCATTTGTAAAGTGCATGGTCTTTGTGCACTGCGCTGTGAACTGTGCCACAAAGATGGGCTAGGGCTGCACGTGGCGCAGGCGCAGCAAGCCCTCTCTGAGAGTCTGTGCAACCCACCAGCGGTGGGCTGCTGCCGCGCAGGCTTCGAGACGTGCACCATCATCCTGGAGGGCAAGATGGAGCACCGGGACTCGTACGGGAACCAGGTGCACCCCCCGCGCCTGCAGCTGGCGGCGCTTGTTCCCCAGCACGCACAGGCATGCTGCAGCTCCTTGCTGTCTGCTTGCACAGGTGTGGCACAGGCCGGGGCAGTCGAGTGGCACAGGCCGGGGCAGTCGAGAAGTGAGATCTAGCTTGCGAGCATGAGCATGCGCTGGCGCCTGGCGTTGACCGTGCGTTGGCGTGCGCGCGCAGGGCGTCATCGGGCCGGGCGGCGTGCAGTGGATGACTGCGGGCCGGGGCATCATCCACAGGCGCGCTCCCGGCACTCTCGTCTAGTAGCTGCAAGCGCCCTGCTGGGCATGCGCAGATGCTGGAGCAGCCGCAGCACCTGCGGGAAAGCAAAAGGCAAGCGGCTGACCCCTGGTGTGCTGGTGCGCAGCGAGATGCCGAAAACTGTCGACGGCAACTTGTGGGGCTTCCAGCTCTGGGTGCGCGGCCCTGACCGCTTTCCAGCCTGTGCTGCTCTGGCTGCACCGGAAACGGGCGTGGCTGCGAGCGTGTCGGGCGGCTTCGAGTCTCAAGATTGCTGCCTCGCACGCGTTTGCATGCTCTAAGCTGTTGCGCATTCCTCTGGCTTGCTTCAACCTGTTACAATGTCAATGTATCAATGAGCAGCCTGTCTGCCGGGACTGAACAACCCGGCATGAACGGACGCGGGGCGGGGGCAGGTCAACCTGCCGGCCAGCCAGAAGATGATAAAGCCGCGCTACCAGGACTACCAGGCGGACCAGATCCCGGCCGTGTCGGCCGACGGCGCGGCCGTGCGCGTCATGGCCGGCCACGCGCGCGGCGCCGCGGGGCCGATCGCGCTGCGCAACCCCGGCCTGCTGCTGGATGTTGCGCTCGAGCCCGGCGCCAGCTTCACGCAGCCGGCGCGCGCCGCCCTGGCCGACAGCGCAGCCTGCGGGGGTTGCGCGCACGGCCGTGCGATTGCGACTTTGGGTTCACGTAGCCCGCGCGTGCACTGTCTTGCAGCTCGCTTGCGCTTTATGCAGCGGGTGCATGCTCTGCCCTGTTGCCCCGTCACGCTCTGCTTGGGGGTTTGTGAGCCGCAGCCTGCGCGGGTCGCTCAGAGCTTTTTGTAGGGCGCACACAAGTGTTTCTCGACGTGATGCGGGCTGTAGCAGATGAGGGGATGCTGGTATGCTAGTGCTTGCTTGTGTCTGGGGGGAGAGGGGGTTGCTGGTGGCGTTGCGGCTTGATGGTGCTTTCTCGCGTGCACGCAGGTCGACAGCGAGTGGAATGCCTTCGTGTACGTGTGCGACGGCGACGGCGTCGTGTGCGGCACCAAGGCCGAGCGCGAGCAGGCGCGGACCCATCCTGGAGCATGCTCAGCTGCGGCAAGTATGCTGCATTTTTGCGCCCCAGCCCGACGTGCCCAGTGCTGCGGCTGGCGCCTGCCAGAGCGCCTGCCTGGGCTCGGGCGCTGCAGGCGCGCGCACCCTCACACCAGCCCTGCAGCCCCACAGCTCTTTAAGATTGTCGTGGGAGCAGCCCCGCGGCCGCGCTCATTGTGGGATGAAGAGCTCTGACCACTCTGCAATGAGATGCCGGCTGGCAGCGCGCGGCGGCGCATTGCGAGGCGGGGCGCGCATGCGCGCAGACGCTGGTGCTGGGCCCAGGCGACCATGTGACGGCGAGCGCGGGCGGCGCCGGGCTGCGCCTGCTGCTGGCGGCCGGGCGGCCCATCGGCGAGCCCGTCGTGCAGCACGGGCCCTTCGTCATGAACACGCAGGCGCGCCCCAGCGCCCTGCGGGCCCCACTGAGCCCCACGCTTGCGTAGCAAGCAGGTGAAACGTGACCTGCGGCATCCAGTTTCGGGTTGCAAGCGCGGGGAGAAAACCCACAGGCGGTCTGCTTCACCTGATGCAGCATGTGCAGAGCCTTTGCTGCCGCCTGCAACAGGAAGCAGTCTGTATCACGGCTGCATGTAAACCGCATGTGCTTGGAGCTGCCGCCTTGCGCTGCTAACTGTGTTATATGAGCTTCGGCGTGTGAAGCGCGTCCTGAGAGGCGCGGCTGGTCGCAGGCGGAGATTCACCAGGCGTTCGAAGACTACCAGTCCGGCCGGCTGCAGTCGCCAAATGACGACGTCTGGGCTGCTGCGTGAGCAAGCTGAATCGCCAGATATGATGGCAGCCTTGTGCATGGGATGTAGCTGCCATTACCAGACCAGCGCGCATGTGCTGTGGTAGTAGGAACGTAACATTAACGCGCTTGAACTACAAGCAGACATTTTTTGTGCTTGCAATGCAGGCGCACAAGAATCTGCTGTGAGAGAACATGACCTGGTATGTTGCTTTATTTCTTGGAGAGGCTCGGTGTGAAAGCGTCATGCAGAAGCAATAGCAAAATCATTTGCGCTTGTGCAGGGTGTAAGTACGGTTTTCAGAGGGCACTGTCAAATAGGTCGCATGCGGGCAAAATGCAAGTCAACCTAGACTTCTGTCAAGATAACGTGGGTGCTGGTGTCTGCCCCTTAGCAAAGTTATCTCACTCGCGCATTCTGTCCACTGCTGCATAAGTGCAGACAACCAGCCACCCGGACCCTTCTCGGCCCCAGAAACTCTTCAACATGGACTCATTGCCTCCTCAGCCTGCGCGAGTGGTGTGCCATCCGATCACGTTCCGGCCAGGCTCACGATGCGGGCAGGCGCACGGGGTAGCCGCCGGCCGCACCGGCCACGCCTGGCACGCTCACGGCAAACACGCCGCCCCAGTGCGGCGAGGCGTCCGGCCCCGTCTCCACGCGCGTGGTCACATACAGCGTGGCCAGGCCGGGCCCGCCGAACGTGCACGCAGTCGGGCGGCGCGCGGGCAGCTTGACGTGGTGCAGGCGCGCGCCGGAGCGCGTGTCGTAGCACGCGACCGCGCCTGCCTCGCCCAGCGCCACCCACAGGTTGCCCGCCCTGCGCGGGGCAGCCCCAGACTCTGGCCAGGTGCGCAGCCCGTGCGCAAGGCGCCCGGATGCAAGGCAACATGCGGCAGTGGATGGAAGGCACGCCCCAGCACGACGCTTGCTCCTGCGTTTGCAAACGTCAGCGCTGCCCGCCACAGCGAGGCCGCCAGGCGCCGGGCGCGCGTGCTCGGGCCCACCACTTTGCCACCCGCAGTGCGGTATAGGGTATAGGCGGCGCCTTACATGCGGCGCCGCACCTGTCGATGGTCATGCCGTCGGGCACGCCGTCGGCGGCGGGCACCGCGGCGACCAGGCGGCCCGGCGCGGCCGCGAGCGGCACGCCGCCGGCGTCCGCGTCGTACGCCGTGATCGTCTGCGCCCCGCTGTCCACAAAGTACATGACCGGGCCGCCGTCGCCACCCGCGCCCATGTCCCAGGCCATGCCGTTGGGCAGGCCCAGGCTGGCATGCGGAAGCACCTCCTCCAGCGCACCCGGCGGCGCCAGCCTGCGCCAGGAGCGCGCTGAGGCGCCCGGGCCGCAGGAGCCGGGCGGTCCTGCAGCCTGTCGCTGCCATCTGATGCTCACCGCCTCTGCTCGAGCCAACCTGCCCGGCATGAGGAGGGCGCGGGGGGTGTGCTTCTGCCGGTGTGCATCATATCGCAGCTGGTGCCAGGACAGGTGTCACGCACTGTTTGGGCAGGACACCGCGTCGCAGCTGGCAGGACCGCGGTGACGCCCTCTCTCGAGTCCCGGGTCCGCACAGCCGCTCGCCTCGTCCCCACACGGCCGTGGCAATGCGTGCTGCCCCCAGTCACGCTGATAAAAAGGGCGGCTAGGCCGTGTTGTGCGCTGACAGCAAGGCGCTGTCGCGCACCGATACAACCGGCCGGGCTTGCCGTCCCGCCACTTGCTGTGCATGCGGCCTATGATGAGCTCGCCGCCGGGTGCGCCCTTGCCGTCGTTGAAGCGCATGTCGTCAATGCCGTGTTCGGCCGGCGTCTCGGCCACCGCAGAGGACAGCGCCCTGGCTGCCACGTCCACCACAACGACCCGCCTACACGCGTTGCGAATGATGCTGGGAAGACCCTCTGCGCATCAATCATGTTAGTGTGCATGTGCTGCATACCTCAGCACCGCGTCACACACAAACAGGGCCTGTCACTCACTGTCGGGCCACCCGCCCCACTCATAAGTCCACTGCACCGTTGATAGACTCAGGTCGCCAATGCACACGCATGTGTCCGCTGCGGCCACTGCGAGCACCCCGCACCGCGCACCTGTGCAGCCCGAGCAGCACCTTGCCGGTGTCGGTTGTCAACGCGACGCAGCCCACGCACTCCGGCGCCTCGATGCTGAAGCGCTCGCCCGTCTCGGGCTCCCACGCGTGCAGGCGGCACTTGTTTATATCCACGAAATATAACCGCCCCAGGCGGTCGTCCCAAACGGGGCCCTCGCCCAGGTCTGTCCGCGCGTCGACTGCCAGCTCAACCACTGGCTCCGCTGGTGCCATGCTGCTACAAGTACTCAACGTCTGCTGCGATGCCTGTCACTCGGCTTGGAGTGCTCAATGTCGTGCCCTTGTAAACAGCAAGCCTTCCATAGCTTGACATTGATCGATGGAGCAGCCTGATCAGGCCAGGCTGCCCTAGCTGGTACAAGGCGCTACTGTGAGAGGCGCACTCAGGCTCCAAAATCCTTCTTTGAGCCTGTCAGGTGGGCAGAGCCGTGTGCGCGCAATGCAGAACGTTGACAGGGACCTCAAGGAGGCGTTCAGGGGAACACTCGGTGGGAACTTTGAGGAGCGTCGCCAGACCATAGAGCGCGTTTTCACCCCTGATGCGCACTTTTGGTGCGCTGCACGCTAAAGCGGAGCCTTTGCTGTGCATGTTTGTATGTCGGTATGTGGGCAGCAAACAGAGCGGAGGCTACTGCGCTTCAACGCTCGTATGTGCTCTGACAGACGTCCTCACTGTGTGCGGCAGGCACCTGGCGCATAATGCCTATGGTGCGAAGGCTCCACGCGAGCTCGATCGGCACAAGTTGCAACCCTGCAAAGCCATCATTGCGCGACCACCATAGATCTGTGGTTCCTGTCGTGCAGCATCGCCTGTGCTGTCGCAAAGAGTGCGTGACAAGCTCGTTGCGGCAGACTGCGGGCTGAAAGACCATGTGCGTGTGCAGGCAGAGACAACATCTGGGGAATATATCAGGTACCCTTCTTTCTGCCTTAACGCATCCAGGCTGCTGGCGTGCTGAGGCCTGGAGCGCAGAGACATATGCTGTGTGTGCACCAACTGCTTATGTGGTGTGCTTGTTGCAGCTGTGGGCAGCAAATAACCTCCGCACGATCCACGTCGACTTCACGCGCATCGTGTATGACAAGGAGAGCGACCTTGTCCTGATCGACCTGCTGGAGTACTGCAGGTGCGTCTGCCGCCTTCTACATTGTTGTGAAGATGTGGCCTCTGACACTTGCGTCCCAGCACGTGTGTGACACTCACGCCGCAAGCATGATGCAGCGTTTGGTACCTGCTGCCGTGGGCGATAACTGGCGGGCCGGTGACATCGCTGCACACCATCCTGCAGCTCAAGGACACCCCGCACGGCAAGCAGATCTGCTACCAAGAGGTGACGGCCCTCCTTTGTTGTTGTCAGTATATGCACTCGCTGCGTGAAGTGCTGTGCCAAAATCGGTGGCTGGAACACACTCTTGTTGCTGTGCAAGGCACACGAGGGGAGAGATCAGGTCAGCGCCTCCAGCCAGCCGCGCAGTTCGCGTACTGGCGTGTGCAGCGGGGTGGCTCAGCCGAGGTCAGCCAAGACAGCGAGTGCCCCGGCTCGAGCCAGGCAGTCCGCGGCCCCACTTGCCGCCTGCACGCGCGGGGCGCTGGTGGGTGTTGGCGCGCTCTCAGTCAACGAACTTCCGGCGACGCGCACAGGACCATGCGATGCTGCTGGAGAGCCTGCTGCTGCTGAACACGCCCAAGACGTTCGTGGCCTTCCTGGAGAACAGGGTCCTGCCCGCCTTGGGTGCGCCGCTGCAGCACCTCTGATTGCATCAGTCCCTGAAAAGGTGCTGTTCTTGTTGTGTGTAATTTTGCAACAAGCACTTTGCTGAGCCAGGAAAAGCGGGTGCGCCTGGCGCCCTATTGCTGCTCGTCCCAAGGCCGGACACCCGTGTCCGCTTGCCCCTCGTGTCAACGGCCCCACCGCTGTTGCAGTCTGCGAATGCACATGTATACTTGTGACAGCGGTGGGTCCATAGCATGTCAGGCATGTGGATGCCGATGTCCAGTCTTGGGAGAAACAGCATAAAGCACCAGGCGCACCCGCTGCTCCCTGGCTCAGCAAAGTGCTTTGGTGCAGCACGGCAGTGTCCTGGCTGCCGCGCAGGCGCGCTGAGCTGCCGCGGCGCGCAGGCGCGTTCTACAGCGCGCTCGGTAACGTGCTGTACAGCGACGACGTGAAGGAGGGGGTGCGCAGCCCCACCAGCTCCCTGGAGCCCGTGTGAGCCACACTGACAGCGCTCGTCAGGGCATCCCCACAAGCTTCCTGGAGCCTGTTTGAGCCACAGTCACAGCGCTCGTCAGGGCAAGGCCAACTTGGCGGTGCTCGTTGCGGGGGACCTGACACAGCGGGTGGCAAGCGTGGTTTAGGGTGGGAGGCTGTGCCCTGGCGTGCCCTGGGGAACGTGCTAGCTGCCTGCTGGCCGCAGGCTGGTCAGGCGTTCAGCAGGCTGGGCTGCGCATGCAGAAGGAGCCAGCCGGAGCTGCGCACAGCGCGCGCGATCGTCGCAAGGCAGAGCCTGCCGGGGCATGGTGGACGCGCACTCGCCTGCTCGACAGCAATTGCCTAGAGAGCGCAGCTTGGACAGCGATGTGTGGGTACACACAGGCTGCCGCGCTGTTGCCGGACGGTCACACCCGCCCCGCGCGCGCCGCGCGCAGAAGATGCCCGGGCCGCCAGCGGCGCGGCTGGTGGACGTGAAGCAGGACCTGCCGGACATCGTGGACGCGCTCTTCAACGGCACGCCGGCTGAGCGCTACGCGGCGTGCGGCGCGCTGTATGCCGAGGACGCGGTGCTGTGGAACAGCATGTACACGTGCGCCCTGGCTAGGGTAGAATTTGGGGAGGGCCGCTGCGGAGGGACCTGCCAGCGGATGCACGCTCGCTGGTCATGTCCCTCAGTCATTCAGCCGCGTGCCAGACGTCGCTTGGCGTGCCGCAAGGCTGCAGAGCCGATGCTCAGCTTGTTGTTGCGCTGCCCGCTGACGTGGTGCTGCGTGGCGGCCTGTTCACTGGCAGTTGTTGCGCCATGCATGGCGTTGAGCTGTCCTCCATACTCCCACGAACTGTTCATTGCCACATTGCATAATAGCCCAGCGTGGCTGCCAAGCCATTGATACCTTGCTTGGCCTGGCCCACGCGTCATGCGACGCTGGTGCTTTGATCGGGGGGCGGCTGCCAATGTCCTGCATAGTCCGTGACGTGTGTGCAACACCTGGCTGGCTGCCGCATCTGAGGCAGCCAGGCCCTGTCTCTGCCGCGCAGGGTGCGCGGCCGCGACAAGATTGCTGGCGCGCTGCACCTGTGGGTGATCCTCAACCGCGAGTTCCGGGTGACCATCAACCGCATCGGTGCGCCGCCCGCTGGCGCGCCAGCTGCGCGGGGTTACAGGAGTTGATGCTGTCATGAGACAGGGGAGTATCGAGCACTACGTGCATAGATTGTTCATTGCCACGGAGAGCAGTGGTGAGGCCGCAAGCCCATGCATGGACAAGGAGGTGCTTATCACGAGGTGCCTGTAGACGTACAGGGCCCTTGGGGTGCTGCGCTGGTACATGACATCACATGCTGCCGGCTCACCGAGGAGAATGAGCTGTGTCGCAGTGCCGTCGGGCAACACCGTGCTCGTGGATGCCAGCCACGAGTTCAAGCCCTTCTGGTGGCCGCCGCTGCTGCCAGCGCGCGTCATGTGGTGCGCGGCATCTAGCTAGTGATACCGTTGTAAGCCTTGCGCGCACCTTGTCCAGCTTATGACGCGTCAGCATTGCAATTGCAAGTCTAGCTGCTTTTGCCATGCAACCAAGTGTGAGACACTCGTATGTGCTTTTTGCAGCTATGCTAGCGTGCTGAGGATGCTGTTGACCGTGTCAAACTTGCTTTCGTCCTCACGGCTCTCCCCTGCTGGCTGAGCAGGTGCACAAAGTTTTGGTGTAGACGTTGCATGGGTGCAATACCATGTTCACTGTTGCGGTGCGCAGGAACCACATCATCCTCACGCTCGCGGACGGGCCAGACGGGTGCGAACCCTCATGTCCTGCGTGCGGGGCAGCTTGCTGTGCCACAGATACCGTTGTTGCGACCTGTGCCTCCATCTGCCTCAAACAGTGATGCTGCTACCTGTGCCTCCATATGCACCAAGCCAATGATGCAGGTTATGCGAGCTTAAAAGTGGAATATGGGAACTGGGCAGCCTGGCCATAATTCGAGCTGGCTGAATACCCTGAGCACCAGGCCCCAAGCGACTTGCAGCAAGATGCCACCAGTCTGTTCATGTCGACTTGCACAAGACGGGCATGCCATGCACGGCCCTGTGCCAGGCGCTGTGACGTGGGGTGGTGCGTCATTCCACGTGCTCCGCCCGTGCGCCAGGTCCAAGGTGATCGTGAAGCACGAGAACCACCCGCTGGTGGTGGAGGCCACGCTGGTGTCCAACCTGGGGCCCATCAGCTGGCTGCTGACCATCATGCGCGCCATCAACGGCATCCTGTTCGGCTTTGCCGGGCGCCTGGTCTACTACATTTGCGACATTGTGCACCGGCAGCTGCCGCTCCTGCTGGACATGGAGGTGCGACTGTCACGACTTTCGCTGCTAGGGCACTTAGGTACCCAATGAGTGCATATGCACACGGCTGTCGTGCATAAGGCAAGAGGCGCGCATGGGATGCCTTGGCATTGCCTTGGCTAACATTTGACCTTAATGGTGGTGGATCATATGCGGCAATGTCGAGCTGCAGCAGGCATAAAGCTTCATATGGTTCCTTATGCCTACCAAAAGGCAAAGTGAGTAGTCTGTGCTGTATACGTGCCTGGTTCGCACAGCTCACAAGCCTGACAAAGAGCACTCAAGGTCTCCCCTGCGTGCCTGCCGAGCTTGCTCTTGTTCCACATAAGGAGAGTGCGTCCGCCGCAGGCGTACCGCCCAACAGAGTTCACGAAAGTGGCCAACAGGCCGTATGCGCTGGAGCCGCGCAAGGTGTCGTGCAAGGAGATGCGCTCGCGCCCACCGAAGAACTCCTGACGTGCGAGTCGCGTTTGCGCCGCTTTGGCGGTCATCCGCCAGAGACAGAGATATCCTGGCAGAACACAATGATAATGCCCGACACGCACGCGAGTCTGCAGTGCAGTACTACTTGGCCTCATGCTCTGCGGCCGCGCAAGGTGTTGTGGTGGGATGATGGTTCCGCGCATGTGCGTCAGATGCGGTTGCATGCCGGTGGGTCCTAGCCCCGCATTGCGTTTTAGATGCTGCCCTGCCAGGGTGGCCCACTTGTGCTCACACGTGTGCGCTTATGTATTTGATGTGGCGGGGGCGTTCTAGCGCGCTGCCTGCAGCATTCTATAACGCACTCTCAACCTGCTACGCATCCAAAACATGCATTGAGGGGCATGCCAGCATAGCAGGCGCATGCTATGCAGGGATAGCTATTACGCAATCCATCCCTAGTGCACGTCATCGGTGAGTTTGGCACTCCAACAGCTTGTTTGTCTGAAAGATGTACCATGCATGCGGGTTGTTAGCAGGCACTTTCTCAGGCAGATGCGCCAGCTGCTAGGAGCTAGGCACTGCTTGATGAAATGCAGCGCATATGCACAGGGGTACTAATGCTGGGCTCATTCAATCATCCCAGAATGATTCAGGACTTGCAAGCAAATCAAGGCTTTGGCAGCAGCCATAGTTGCTTTTAAAATAACGGTGAAGCAGTTGCGGCATTGCCACTGGTGTACTTGTGCATTGTGAGTGCAAATGTGCTGGACCATCATGCTATTCGCCTTTGGTTGTATATGCTTGCATGCTTCCTGGTCTGAAGTGCTGCATCCAGAGAGCGCGGGTGATGGTGTCTGAGTGTTGCAACCAAGGTCGACATGTAAGTCTTAGGTGCAGTATTCCTCTTTGTCCTATCAGCTGTAAGCCGCTATCAGCTGGCCGTGCTGTTAAACAAGTTGCCTGCAAACATGGTCAAACGCTTGTACCAAGCAGGTAAGTGCTGGGGAAGGCAACAGGCCTGCATTGCACAGATCACAGGCGATGCAACGCTGGTTTTTAAGTTTCATGCAGAGGCTTGGCCATATGACCAAGCCTGCACATCAGCACTGAGCACTGATAGCAGGTAGAACGAATGCAGTGCGGGATAGCATCTATATGAATACAGGACCGTCAGCTCACTTCAAGTACACTATATTGCTATGCCACCATGCGCCAAGGCTACGCACAGCCACATACGGACTGATGCTCATGCGTTGCTACACACAGTCAGCTAGTAGCCTTGCACAGGGCACAGCACTAATGCAAGGTCTACACTCTCTAAACAATCTGGCACACGCGACCTGCATGATGCCCTGGGCTGCAGCCCAGGGAGGTAGCTGCATGGGGGGCCGTGTTTCCGAGACACGGAACAGCCCCAACGGCTCCCACACTCTCGCCGCTCACGTATTCACGCCTTGGCGCAAGTGCAGCCTGGCGGTCTCCTGCCGCGCGCCGAGAGCAGCGGCGCCGCGGCCGTAGCATACAGCAGCTCAGTATTCTTCTTCGCGTTCACTATGTTGGGGTGGTTCAGCGTCAGCTCCTGCTCGCGCACGCAATGCCACACTCAGTCTAGCACCCCCCTGCCTCACAGTGCACCGGAACGTGCCATATTTTTCATGCGCAGCAAATGCGAGGCGCAGATAAATGTGAGGCCTCTGCGTCGCCGCAGGTGAAGCACAGCTGCACGCCCTAGTACGCCCCGACGCCTGCCACTGCACACAGCGCTGAGGGCATGCCATCTTCGTACCGGGGCCACTGCATGTACTGGCGGCGCACGCTCAGGGCTGAGAGGGCGCAGAGCCCAGTGATGCTGATGCTGCCACCTTCACCGCTCACCAGAAAGTGCGTCTGTTGAGTGACTTGAGTGGCTTGAACATGCAGCGGGGCGCGCCTTGGTGCCGAACAGGAGGTTGTCAGCAGCCTCCACGCCCAGCATGAGCGAATGGTCCTGGTTGCCCACCTGGCATGCGCCGTCCCCCACGCATGTCGGCAGGCCATGCTGGCAAATGGCCAGACACACTTTGATGCCATACTCCAACTGCGCGGTGCGCGAACTACAAAAGCACCGCAGTCCCTGCTCTGCCTCCGCAGCTTCGTGAACAGCGTGCCGCGCGCGCGCGCCTCATACTTGTAGCTGCCAAAGCGCCCGCGGCTCCAGATGCCGCGCGCGCGCAGCCAGGGCAGCGCCTCCGCCAGCACCGTGTCGCGGCCCAGGGTCGGGGTGGGGTACCCGTGCTCCAGCCGCCTGCGCACGCTCACGCCCACAGCTTGAGCAATGGTCTTTTGGCCATGCAGTGGTCCCCGAGCAGCGGCAATACCGGTGTGCGGTTCCGCAGCTGGTCAGCACAAATCATGCTGACAAGTTATCAGACAGGCATTTGCTGCATGCAGGGGCTGCTGACTGCGGACCGCCTGCCAAGCCTCGGGGCGTGCATGGGCTGTGATAACATGCACGCGTGCGTCCACCACGGTCCGACTCTGCGGCACTACCCAACTTCCCGTCAGCTGAGTTTGAGATGTGCCAATGACAGGGGCGCGCCGGTGGTAGATGGACACAATCTGGTCGCCCGCGGCCAGCATGCGCGTGGCCAGCGCGCCCGCCAGCGTCTCCGCGACCACCGCGGGCCACGCGCGGCCGCCGAGCGGCCGCGTCTGCTCGCCGACCGGCTTGAGCGCGGACTCGCACACCTCGAACATCAGCGACCAGTACGGCCCAGACTCCGATGCTGACGCGGCGCCGGCTGGCGCCGCGCTGCCGTTGCCCTGCGCAGCTCGGTCCCGGTGTGGGACCTGTTAGTCTCTGCCAGACTGCCCATGCCCTAGGATTCTGCAGGCAGATCTGTCTGTTCAAGCTTCTGGTAAAAGTATCCTAAATCATTGCAAAGCGGCCGTGCGCAACAGCAGCGCTGCGCTCAATATCCCGCACGGGTGGGGACGCATCGCACCAAGCAGAGCGTAGGCAGCCGGGCGGAGCCCGCCGGGACGTTGCTCGGCGCGTAGTGTGAGAACACGGTCGCGCGGTAGAACGGACAGTCCGGCTCCGGGAAGTAAAGCCAGCACTTGTTCCCGTGCGGGCACATGCCCCGTATGCCCAGGCCAATGATGTGCGTGGAGCTGCGCCGGCACACGCGCGCGCGTCTACCGGCTGCTCCGCATGTGACCTAGACCGCGGAGCTGCTTGGGGTGCGAGCATGCGCGTCACGAGCAGCGCCTGCATGCAGCGGCGCCGAGCTCCGCATAGCAACCCTCGTGCAAGGCGCTGTCAGGCTGTGTCACATATGCATCTCACATGGTTTCTGCCGGTCCCGGACAGCCTGCATGCTGAGACGCGTCCCCGCAAGGGCGCATCGAGCCAGCCAACGCCCGAGCCGGCGCACCAAAGCGCGGACGGCACCGTGCTGCATCTCTCACAACGCGCCCCGCCTCTGCAGAAGCGCGAGCGCCTGTACTGCGTACTGCATCCCAGCATGTGCGGCCTGGGACACGGGGCCCCCACGCGCCCGAGCGGCGCGCCGCGCCTGTGCGTCAGCGCGTCCGCCCAGGCCGCCCGCCCCAGCAGGCGCAGCGTGCAGTCCAGCGGCGCGGTGGTGACCAGCGCCTCATACCGCACGCGCCGCCCGTCCGCCAGCGTCGCCGTGCGCGCCTCCGCATCCAGCGCCACCAGCCGGCAACCCTCGCCGTAGCGCTGCGCGCGCGCGCCCAAACCCCAAACTTATTTGCGCCAATCTCTCACTGCGCTGCTGCCCCGCGCCGGCATGCCGCGCTCGTGCTCCATGGAGTCACACTGAAGCCGCTCGGCCGCGCGGCAAGGCTCGGACGCCGCGCCCCTGCTGCGAGCGCGAAGTGGGATTGGACAACTAATGTCCATATTGGGGGCGCGCCTGGCGGCGCGCGGGCAGCAGGCGCGAGACGCCGCGCCAGATGCCGCCCGTGCCGCCGCGCATCGGGAAGCGGAACACCGCGTTGGGGCCCCAGCCGGCGTCCTCGCGCCCGGTGACGACGCCGCCGATCGCGCGGCGCAGGTCCACGGTCGCCACGCGCTCGCCCAGCCACTCGCACTGCATGGCCGACGTCGGCACGCCCCACACCTGCCAGCGCGCGCGCGGCTCGGGCGGCCCAGTGCGCTGCAGGAGGCGGGCGTCGCAGACCAGCGCCTCCGCGATCATGCTGACTACACCCACTCCCGCGCACGCACAGATTCCCAGCTGCGCTGCATGTCAGCATGCCAGACGGTCCCGCACCGGCGCAGGCCAATCACGATTGGCTGTGCTCCGCTCGCCGCGCATCAGCCCAGCCGCATGCATGTCATCGTGCCGCCCGCCGACGCATGCGTGCAGGCGAGGGGGCAGAGGCGGCCGCGGCGCGGCGCCGCACCTTGAAGTTGTAGGGCCGCATGAACAGGTCGGCGATGCCGGGGCCCATGACGCGCAGGATCCATTCGTCAAAGCTGGCCGGCTTGCCCTGCGCGACCGCGTTGGCGACGCGCGCCTCCGCCACGCCCGCGAGGCACGCCACCTGCGCCGCGCTCCGACGGAGCTCAGTATTTCCCTCAAGCAGGCTGTATTCTCATGCTCCCTGTGCACATGGCTCGCCCGCTGTATGTGCTCCGCGACCGGGAGCGAGGCTGCGCTGCTCATACGCGAGGCCGCGTCTGAGCGGCCGTCCAGGGTCACGCGCGCGCGCGCCTGGTCCTCCGGCGGCAGGGCGTTGATGTTGTTCTGGAACGGGTACGCGACCCAGCGGCCGCGGATCCAGACGTAGCTCACGCGCTGCAGCGTGTTCCAGGCGTCCGCGCCGTCGCCGCCGACCGCCGCGCCCACCAGCTCGTCAAAGTACTGGTAGTGGCTGAAGATGACGTGGCCGCCCATGTCGAACAGGAAGCCCTCCGGCGTGACGTCGGTGCACGCCAGCCCGCCCGCCCCATCCGCCTGCGCAGGCGGGCGGCTGAGACGACAGGCCGCTACCCACCGGGCCGGTGTGCTGTTGCCAACGGCTACCATCTGTGGCCAGCAGCGTCCGCGCCAGCGCACTGCCTCCTCACGTGCGCTACTCTCTGCCACCTCAGGCGCCCCACCTACAACGTGCAAAGCAGCTGCTCCACTAAGACCTGGGCAGCGTGCTCCCGCGCTTAAGCAGACTCCGTGCTCGTAGCACAACAAAACCAAACACAGCAGTTTCGCAGAACCCGCACAGGCACATCGTATGCGCTTCTTTGACACGTGGGAGGCACTTAATACGTACACTGAGCAGGCTGGTCTGCGCAAGCCGCTCGATGAGCAGAAAAAATTTTGTGAGAGGTTGCGCAGGCGCATGCCAGCTGCCAGTGCGAACGCAGCAAGACAGCGGCCAGTCTAGGCGCACTGCATCGAGGAGCAGCCAGTCGTCATAGCCATGCTGGTGGAGCCGCGTGGCCGCGCCGAGGCCGGTCGGCCCCGCGCCAACGATGAGAACTCCCACCTGCAGCGCCGCCGTCGCACTCTCTCGGCAGCCGTGCCAGCCTTGCAACACTTTCCAGCAATAACAAGACTGACAAGGTTTCCACATCCGCGCTCAGATGTTCCGCGCTCGCACCGCCTCGTGCGCTGTGGGGTCCATGCACATCCTGGCGACCTGTGCGCCGCGGGTGGCCTGCCGACACCGCGCAGGGCGCCCGGCTCATGTTTTCCGGAGAAGGAAAACCGCCGTTGCACGGGGGTTGTTGTGGCCAGGGTTCGAGACTGCCGAGCCAAAAAAAACTTGTCGTACATGGAAACTCTCTGTGATGAGGATCATGTCTTCGCATTTCTACGCGCTTCAGTGCATGCCTGACGCTTTTTCTGGGCCAGGAGACTGGTCGGGCTCGGTGATGGACCCACGCGTGGTGCTTACAAGCCCCCGGCGGCTCCTCACTTCCTGTCCTTGTACATGTTGGCGATGTTCTGGTGGGCCAGCAGGTCGCCGACGCCCAGGTCGCGCGGGTTGCCCTGCGACAGCATGTGCGAGTACCTGCCCAGCTCTGCGGTGACCGAGTCCGGCAGGACGCCCTGCCGCCAGCGAATAAGAGGTCATGTGGGTTGGCGCTCGGCCAGTGGGCGCCTGCATGCCTTGCTATCACACTAATGCTTCCATGCGCCGGCGTGCCTTGCTATCACAACCGGTGCTCTCGTTACGGCATCACAGCGGCGGGCGGCACAGCTCCGTGCAGCCTCCCGCATGCAGCGGCGCCGGCAGGCTCAGCGCGCGCGCAGGCCGGGCGCGCGCCGTGTGGGTGTAGTAGAGCAGCAGGTTCTGCCACTCCTCCTCGTTGAAGCGCTCAATGGTCGCCACTGCCACGTCGTCAGGTACGGGCACCTGCCCCCCAATACGCTCGCTCGGCGCGGCTCCTGCCAATGCCGCTCAGCGGTCCAAGCTGCACCTTGCAGCCGCACCCAGTCCGAGAAATGTTACGGTATCTCAAAAGCTTTCCAGGAACAGACCACCGCCGCATGTGCCATGCCCCCTGACGACTGACGAGCGCGCCAACAGCGACGCCCTGGCCCATGCGCGCGGCCCCCGCGGCGCGCCTGGCAGCGCGCGCGGCTGTAGGAGCCGCCCCAGGTGAGCGCCGCGACGTCCACGCCCCACGCGGGCGGCGGCCCGTCCAGCACGCGCAGCGCGGCCGCCACGCGCAGCTCGCCCGGGTCCAGGGCGCGCCGGCTGAACTCGGTGCAGCGCTGGCCGTAGCCGCTGGGCGAATGCAGCGCCTGGTAGTTGTCCACCGCGAACACCACAGGCACCTGCGCGGGCGCGGCGCGGCGCTTGGGCGGCGCGCCCTGGGTTAGGTGTAGGGTGTAGGGTATATGGTAGCCGCTGGGCGCGTGCAGCGCCTGGTAGTTGTCCACCGCTAACACCACCGGCACCTGCGCGGCGCGGCGCGGCGCACGGGCGGCTGGTGGGAGCGGGTGCAGCGCCCGCGCGCGCGACACGCCGCACTAGCGCCCGGCAGATCGCACGCGCCCGTCTGCTGCCTCGCTGGCCCGACATGCATGCAGGGGCTCGCAGGCGCGTGTGCGTCATCGACGCACACTGTGGCGGTCTCCCGAAACGTAGTGTCAGGTTGCGCATGCCAGCCCGGCGACAGCGTGCTGCCACCCCTGCGGCCGGCCGCGGCGCCCGGCGCTCGCCCAGGCGCGGAGCGACAGCGCCCAACACGCCCCCATCGAGCCATGTGCATGCGCGCGCATCCGCCGCACGGCCGGGACAGCGCGCCTGCGTCTGCTCGCGCAGGCGCGCGACCACGCGCACGAGCGCGTCCACCGCCTCGGGCGGCTTGGCGTCCTCGTGCAGGCCGACCGCGGCCACCTCCGCCAGCGTGCCGCCCGCCGCCACCACCTGGCGCGGCGCGGGGTGTGGTGAAAAAACGGGTGTGGATGCATATGGATGCATGAAACACCGATGTGGATGCATGCCGCCGCGGCCATCCCCGCATGGATGCACACTGACGAGCCGGCCGCGGCCATGCGGACTGATATCCGGACCGCGTTTTCGGGCCTGAGGGGGGGGCTGGCGGCGCGTCATACAGAGCTCAGAAGAGTGACCGGATGCAGCCCAGGGCCGCCGTGCCAACACGGGAACCAGCGGCGGGCTGCAGAGAGCGACGTTCGCTCGTGCGTGCCCCATACAGACCAGCTGAACATGCACCGCTGCAGAGCGGGCGCGGCCTGGCCAGCCGGGCGCGCTCATGAGCTGGTAGGGCTGCTGGCAGAGGAGCACCCAAGTGTACTAGAGCAGGCCCGCATGGTCAAGGCAAATCGCCCTGTAAGTACTACACATGCGCTGTAGCACTACACTGTAGCACTACACAGCACTGTAACACAACACTGCCAATTCACCTTCACCATCAAATCTGTCAGAAACATGTGGGCTTGCTCTAGTATATTGGGTGCTCCTCTGCCAGCGGCCCCATCAGCTCATGAGGGCGATGGCGGGCTCCCTGGAACCTCCGTTCCCAGCGCCGCCCGGCCGGCGCCCGGCCCGGGCGGCGAGCTGTCCTCGGTCATGGTTTCCCTCTACGCCATGCTCCGCCCGGCAGCATACGACAGCGCCAGGGCTACGCTCAGCGTCACCGCAGCTGACCAGGTGCGCGTCTACTTACCATCCCAGATGGGGTCCTGCCCAGGGCTCTACGCTGTGCAGGGCGCGGCGCCCGCCGGGCACGCCAAGCTCTGCGCTTGAGGTCGTCCCCTGCAAGGCATGGGGAGCTGACCCTACTGGCTTACCCCGGGCGGCCACCGCGCACCGCAGACCTGGACAGAGCCACCGGCTGCTATCCCGGGCGCCCAGGCGGCACGCAAGGGGCGGCGCAAGGGGGCCCGCGCGCCTGCGCCACGGTCGGCCCCTGCGCCCGGTCGGGCGCCGCCGCCGCGCCGCCGCCCCCCTCACCGCCCTCCTCAAAGTCGCCCCAGTCCCGCCCGCCGGCGCCAGCGCCGGCGCCGGCGCCGCCCTCCGCGGCCGCCGGCGCCGCGGCGTCTTCAGCCGCGCCGGCCACGGGCGCGGCGCCAGCGCCAGCGGCGCGCTCGGCGTCCAGCGCCGCCGGGAGCGCCTTGAGCGCGGCGCGGTGCGCGGCGAGCAGGTTGCGCAGCAGCAGCTGCGCGCTCTCGGCCGTGTCCCACAGGCCCGGGTGCGCCTTGGACTTGTAGAAGAAGCCGCCGCCGGTCAGCTGCTCCGCGTGCGGCACGTACACCACCTGCCGCCGCCGCCGCCCCCGCGGCCGCGGCCGTGAGCGGCCGCCATGCCGCCGCCGCTGGCGGGAGCGCCGCAGCCCCAAGCGGCTGCACGCGCGGCATGTGCGGCGCATGCGGGCGCTGTGCTTTGATTTTGCAAAACGCAAGATGATACAACAGTGCGACAACGGGCTCTGCAAGAGCCGCTGCACGCTCTCTGCCGAGCACTCCGCCCCGCATGCGCCACGGACCCGCAAACAGGGCGCTCGGCGCGGCGACGCGGCCTGGGCGCCCGGGCCGCACCACGGCGCCCATGGCGCGCAGGCTGTGCGCGAGTGCGGCCAGCGCGACGCTCTTGCCGGCGCACGTCTCGCCGTCGAGCAGGATCTGGCGCGGGTAGCCGCTCGGGGACCCCGGCGCCGCGGCCGCATCGCGCTCCTCCTCGTCTTCGTCGCTGGACGAGGCGGCGTCGGCGATGTTGGCGCCGTCCACCAGGTCCTCAAACCCCGCTGCAAAATCTGGCTCGCCCTCGTCGGCCGCCGGCTCCGCGCCGTCACTGGCAACGGCCTCATCGCCCTCTCCGTCCGGCGCGCCGTCGGCGGCCTCATCATCGTCCAGATTACCTTCTGCATCCTGCGCCCGCTGCGCAGCGCTTGCAAGCGCGGCTGCCCCCTGCGTCGCTGTGGGAGGGGCGGGGCGCACGTCCTGGCACCCAGCGCGCAGCAGGGCACTGCTGGCCGCACCCAAAGTCACGTGCTGACGGCAAGCGAGCTGAGCCAGAACAGCACACTGCTACGAGCAAAGGAATGTCCATGCAAGAGCCGGGCAGGCGTCGCCCATGCTCGACGCGCACAGGCATGCTCTCCATGTTCACTTGATCGGGCGGGCAGCCAACTATCAGGCCGCACGCTGCAGTTAATCCACACGCTGCACGCGTGGGCCCGGGCCCACCTCGTCGTCCGCCTCGTCGGCCCCGCCGCCCGCGCCGGCCGGCCCGTCGGCGAGCGCGCCCGACACGAGGTGCTGCAGCTCCGCGATGCCGCGCCGGAACATGATGCGCTGCGACCCGGTCGCCTCGTACTCCGCCTGCGCCGCGCGCGGCATGCGCAGCTCGACACAGGCGGGCCGCGTCCCCGGCCCTCCTCCCGCTGCAGTGCCCGCCGACCCTCTTGGACAGCTCGCGGCACAACGCTCAGGCTGCCACGCCGCAGCGCGCTCACGCTTCACAGCCTGGCTCTGCGCCTCCGCTGACGCAGCGCTCCCCCTGCGGGTCCTCCTGGCGCAACATGTCGGCAGGGCTCGGTCAGCACGCCGCGCCCGCCGGCCGAGACCGCTGCCGTGCGGCAGCGGGCCTGCACAGCAGCCCCCCGCCGCGCCACACGGGCAGGCGCGCAGCCGGGCCGCCGCGCCTGCAGGCCGTGGCAGCCGCCGCGGGGCAGCGTGGCCTCGAAGGAGTCCTCGTCAAAGCGCGGGAACGCCTCCGGCAGCTCCCCGCGCGGCAGCTCGTAGTAGCGGTTGAGGTCACCCGGCTGCAGCGCGTCCGCGCGGCTTGCGGTCACCACGGGTGCCCTGCCCCGGCGCGGCCGCCGATGGGTGAGCGCGCGCGCCCTGTGCGCGGGTGCGCCCACACGGGCGCCCCCTCGGGGGGGCCGCGTGCACCGGGAGCGGCCTGCGCCTTTGCTGCCGGCGCGCCTGGCGTGCGCGATCGCCCGAGCTTGCACTCCCTCAGGTCATGCGCGCTCTTTATTTTTGGTGCGCAGAGGCTACAAAGTAGCACGACTGTCCGCCCCATGCGCTGCTGCAGCAGGCGCAACCCTCAAGGCGTGCGCATGCCCACGAAGCCCGCATGGCTGCCGCTCGCCGCTCTGACTTGTGGCACCAGCGCTCACTACGCACGGCGCGCGACCGGACAGCCAGCAGGCCGCGGCGCTCCACCGCCTGTCTCTCGCCGTCCATTTGCGCGCCATGCGCAGGGAGGTCGCCGCGCGCGCGGGGCCTAGGCAGGCGCTGGGCACGGCAGCACCTCTCCGCCGCCGGCAGCGCCCCTGGGGCGTCCGGCAGCTTGGGCGCGCGCGACGGCGGCAAGTCCGGCGCCAGCTGCACGCGCGCCCGCGGCGTCGGCCGCGGCGACGGGCGAGGCGCGGCTCGTGCGGGCGGCTGCGCAGCCTGCGCGCTGCCCCCGGCCTCCGCCGCGCGCGCGGCCTCCTCTTCGTCTCTCCTCTTCCAGTAGTCCTTCTTGGCGCGCTGCGTGGAGCTCTCCGCCGCGGGCCCCCTGCCGCACGGTGCGCAGCGATTGCGCCCGAGTGGCCCGCCAACTGCACGAGACGCCATGCGTTGGAATACCCACGCACCTGGCCTCGTCGGGCGCAGCGGCAGCGGCGCTGCCGCTCAGTCCCCGCCAGGTGGTGTGCGCGGCAGCACCGCCACATGCAGGCTCGCGCCCTAGCAAGGGGGCCGCCACAGGCCAGGGCGGCACAACGCCCCGCGGCGCGTCCCTGAGCCGCGAAGAGGCCGCCGGCTCACTGCGCTTACACAGGCTGTGTCAACAGAGCGCTGGATAGCGTATCAACTGAGCTACAGCGAGCACGCGTCGTACCAGCGGCAGACTGCGAGCAGCCGACGTGCCGCAAAGCGCGCCCGCAGCGCCATGGCTCACAAGACGCTCACAACTTAGGAGCGGCTCCTTAGCTGCGAGTGCATACACACAGAGCAGCCCATACGTTGCCTGCTCAGTAAAAGGCTGTGGGCATGGTCATGAGGAACATGACTCAAAGGCACTATGTCTCTGCCATACGCCAAGTTTTAGGCGTCCAGGACGATTTCCATTGCACAGAGGCGGGCTCTGTGCATGAAACAACTAGTCTGTTAGTCGCCTGTTCTTTTTCACCATCTTCTTGCGGCAGCTCGCACGTGCGCATCCGCTGCTCAATTGGTAAGGAGAACACTATTCCTGCATCGCAAGCTGCGCAGCACTTCCCACTCCCTATCGTACAGAAATCTGCTTTGCTGTGAGTCCTTGCGTTGCTGCATGCAGCAGAGTGCTGACCATTGTGATAGCTGGCACCCAGGACGACTTGTACGCCTTGCAGACTTGGCAGCGCACACACTGTAGCGGCCAGCACGCTGCAGAGTCCATGACAACCCGCCACGGGGACTGGCAATGACCTTCACCTGTTTGTGAGGAAGAGACGGCAGCCCGCGGGGGCGTGTGATGGCCAGCAGTGTGCTGACGTTTGTGATTGTCGGCGACGAAGACCACCCCATCTTCGAAGTGGACCTGGCAGTGCGCGGCGGCGACGCTGCAGCGCGGGACGACACAGCCAACCGCTCGCAGTACCTGCACCAGTTCGTGCTGCACGCCGCGCTGGACGCGGTGGAGGAGCAGCAGTGGCAGACATCTGCCATGCACCTCGGTGTTGTGGACAAGTTCAACAACTTGCAGGTGCGCATGTGACTTTGCCAACTACCTGATGTGCCACGCTGCTCACCCTCTGGTATCAGAGGCTTTGTGACCGGACGCTGGCGTGAGGGCTGTTGCTAACAAGCTGGTGACCACTGCCGCCGGCAACCTGCACAGGCCGGTGTAGTGATGTATTTTACAGACGGCGTGGCGCCGCGCGCAGGTATCAGCGTTTGTCACAGCAGCGCAGGTCACCTTCCTGCTGCTGCACGACGGGCGGAACGACGATACCGTCAAACTCTTTTTCCGCGACGTGTATGAGGTAAAGCTCACTCCTGTGGCACTCTGGCACTGTGGCGGCCTGTGCGCAGGGCGGCGTGCTTGCAGGCGCGCAGCTCAGTGTCGGCCGCGCAGGTGTATCTGAGGGTGGTCCTCAACCCCTTCTTCTCGGCCTCGGCGCGGCTCACGTCGCCCACCTTTGCGCAGAAGGTGAGGAACATCTCGAGGACGTACTTCAGGAGCTAGTTAGGAGGCAACCAGGGCGCAAGACTCTGTTAGTTGAGGCCTTGACTGCTTGCAAGGGAACAGCTAACTGGTAAACTGACAAGTTGTGCCCGACTTACTAGCATTCAAACGTGCTACTTCCTTGTCATGCAGCACAGTATACCTACAACAAGTTCACGCATGCAGCAGTCCGCACAAGAACAGAAGCACAGTGCAGAGTTCATAACAGCATAAGTAAAAAGTGAGGCAGTAGTGTCACATGACACACAGGCAGCATTGGCTGCAAAACACGGAAGCAATGCACCGACAGGTCGGGACTAGCAGGCACACTGACGCTAAGTGCAAGACAGCCAGTGACAGCGAGACAGCCAGTGACAGCAAGACAGCCAGGGTGACAAACCAAGATGAGGGCACCACAAATACGTGACGAGCTTCAATGAATGTAACAAATACAAAGGCTGATGCGTGATCGACATATCAAATGCATTGTCAGCGCTCCGCCGCGCGCACCAGGCCTCTGTAGTTGGGCTTCCACATGTGCGAGTGTATCCAGCGCTGCAGCGCATGGCCCCGCGGGCGTCAGGTGCACAGTCCGTGCAGATGTTGTCTGCGTGCACCATCAAAGCATTATATATATATGAGCCAGTGTGGAGCCAGCAACATGCATCAGGTCGGGGCCATGCAGATGCAAGCCCCTGCGTCAAGACCAAACATGAAATGCAATGACATGTCCCCTTGCGCACCTGCAAGCAGGCATCGCCCTCCTTGGCGGCCTGGACGGCGCGCTCGCTGCCGCAGTGCCCCTCCTCGATCGCTTTCTTAATGGTCTCCGCCGCGACGCGCGTGCTGATGCGCCTGCGCGCGACAGTCACTCCAGGCGCGCCCCGATCCGATCATGCTGGTCCCTGCTGCGCATTTCAGCTGCTGCGCCTCCCATGAGTCGTCTCCCAGCGGTCTGCATGGGCGCCCGAGCTGCCATGTGCCATACCACAGAAGATACATCGGGGCCTCCACATGCCGCACGTTTGCATGGGCACCATGCTGCGCGGCACGTGCCGGAGAGCCTAGGGTGGCGCGCCTGATGTCCGCCAGGCGCGGGAACACGCGGCCCGCGGACAGGTCGGTCGGCCGGATCAGCGCGGGCAGCGTCTCGGACGCGGCCACCAGCATCGCGTCCGTGACGTGCTGCGTCTCGCCCAGGAACGCCCCGAATGCCAGCCCTGCGCGCAGACAGCCGCGCTTGCTAGCCGCTTGCAGAGGATTAGGGTTTTCAGCGACCTCGTGCACAACGTCGCAGAGGAAAACCGGGGCGGGTGCCTGCCAGCCTTGGGGGGCTCGCACCTGGGAAGATGTACCTGCCGGCCCGCACCGGAACATGCGTCAGAGACGCGTGGCCCAGGGTGCAGAGCATCGCAGTGTGCAGGCGCGGAGCACATCCACAGCAGTTCAGCTCTAAATGCGCATGTGGCTGCCAGGCCGGCCGGGCGCACATGTTGTTCGCCTGTGAGCTGGCGCGGCTGCGGCCCTCAAACATGACGTCCTCCTGCGGGCTGCCGCTGGCGAACACCGCGCGCCTGCCTGCGCAGCACCGCGCGGCTGCGAGTGAGACAGACCCCGCAGGACGCAGCAGCCATGTGCGGACATCCGCCATGGCCTGTTCTTTGGCATACCGTGCTGCAAATGGCAATCACCCTGTATCCCGCAGCCAATGCATGGCAGCACCCAACGCGCAGCAGACTCAGCGCGGCCACGCCGTCATCGGGCGGCATCGCAGCGCCACGCGCTGTGCAGCCAATGCGATGAGCAGTCGGCGCGCACCGGTCTGCTGCTGCGCGTCCTCGGCGGTGCACTCCATCTTGCTGGTGGGGTTGCTCATAGGGAAGATGATGGGCGCCTTGTTGCAGTCGCCCATCACCTTCAGCACCTCCGGCTTGAACAGCCGCCCGGCGCCGGCCAGGCCGATGAGCACCGCAGGCTTGACCTGGCGGCACGCCGGGTCGCAGCCCTCAGCGCTCTGGCCCCGGCTCATGCGCAGGCAGTGCGCCCTGCGAAGATGGCGCACGCGCCCGCGCTCCTGCGGCACTTGCACAGGGCATGGGGGCGCGAAGCCAAGGCCGGCGGTGCCGAGCACAGGTCGCCCTGCTGCGCGCCATCAGCGGGCACTCCCAGGCACCAGTGAGCTTTACCTTTGGATGCACCCTCACTGCTTGGCCTTTCACGTACCGAACATGTCGTGCAGGGGCTTGCGCACGTCGGCCCGGGAGCAATGGGAGAGGAGGGGCCACTTGCCTCGGAGACGACAGCCAGCAGGCCGGCGCCCTCCGCGGGCTGCGCCTCGTCCGCGGGCCGCGCGTAGGGCTGCACGTGCGCCGGGATGTCGCGCCGCGCGGCCGTGATCAGCCCGCCCGCGTCCAGGATCCAGAAGGTGCGCGCGGTCGCCTCCGCGCTCAGGCCGTGCTTCACCATGCCTGCGCGGGCGCCTGCGATGGGTCCGCCGCACGGCTGGCTGCTGACGTGCCAGGCATGCATGCGTGTCCGACTGGTGGGGTCGGGCCGTCTCCGTGGACTGCTTCGGTGCCGCACCGGGCAGGCAAATGCCGCCTGGCCATGCAGGCTATCAGACATATGCACACTCTTTAGAACGCCACCTTCAAGGGCGCCAGTGGAGTGTGAATTCGTCCGGCTGATTTGCAGCAGAACATCCCACAGCATGCCCCACAGCATGCCATGCGGCTGGTGGTAGAGTGCCGGACCTGCCGCGATCATGCTGACCACGCCCATGCCGGCGCTGCCCGCGCCCACCACGACGACGCGCTGGTCCTTGATGGCCTCCACCGGCTTGCCCTGCACCGCCAGCGCGCCGTAGAGCCCCGCCAGCGCCGTCGCCGCCGTGCCCTGTCGCCGTACGGATCGCCTGATGCAGTGGGCCACCAGGGACGGCACAACCTTGGATGCCCTGGCGGTGAACGCAGGGCCAGACATCTTTGACATGATGCCTGAAATTGTCAAAAAAACAGCCGACTGCCAAACCAGGTGGGGCTCAGCAAAGGCCCGAGTACCTGGATGTCGTCGTTGAAGACAAGGTGATGAAAGCGGTACCGCTCCAGCAGCGGCTGCGCGTGCTCCAGGTTGAAGTCCTCAAACTGGAGCACGGCCTGCGACTTGCATGGGGGCCCACTTACGAGCGAAGACACGCTGCTCTGTTGTGTGTGCCAAAAAAACAGAAGAGCAGCGTGCTACTCGTGGCTCTCAATGGAGAGCAAGCTTCGCACCTTGGGCCAGCGCTGCGTCACCGCTGCCACAAACTGCGCAGGCACACGTGCGCCCACTTCAGTGAGGGCACTCCTTGTATCCAACAACCTTCATCAGTCACAAGATCTTCATCAAGCAGGGCATCACCTCGTCGAGGAGCTCATAGTAGCCTGCGCCCTTCACGCGCGCCTGATGCAGGCCCAGGTATAACCTGGCGGCGGGTCGACGTGCGCGTCAGCAAGCTCACCATGCACAGTGTACCTGCTTCAGGCACGTGGAACAGTCTGCGCATCAGCGGCACAAGCAGTGGACTGCGTGTAGAAATTTTGGGCCAGGCTTCAACCTGCACACCGAGCCTTTCTAGATAGTCTGGCGCGCCCGGCCAGCTCAAGCTCTTGACAGCCATGTCTGAATAGGGCAGGCACGCGCGGCGCGCGCCGGGCCACCACACACAAGGCTGCGAGCCCGGGCGCGCTGGCGCGCGCGCGCACTTGTCGTCCCGCAGCGCCAGGTTGTCCGTGCCGACGTCGATCACGATTGGCAGCACGGCCGATGGGCTGAAACCCGCCGCCGCGACGTACAGGTCCAGCTTGCCTGCCCGGTCGCGCGTGGGTGCGTGTCAACGCAGTGCTGCACTGCTGCCTCTATATGGGTAAAGGCAATGCTCGTTACCTAGATGTCACGCCAGATGGGCGCGCGTGAGTGCGAGTCAACGCAATGCTGCAGCGCTGCCTCTGCGCGGTAAAAGGCAGTGCCGGCAAACCATACGACATGCCAGACATGAGAGCTCTGTCTCAACATTGTGAGGATGCGTGCTTACAGTTCATACACAGCCATGTCAGTGCAGAGTTGGCCACTGGTGTACCTATGGAAATGCCAAGGCCGTTGATGCCCAAGTCTCCCAGACCCTGGCCAGTCGCAACAAGGGCACTGTCAGGAGGAGCCCATCGGGAGGTAGCGCAGCTGGGAGGCCAGCCGCAAGCAAGCATGTCCCAGCAAACTGCTTGCTGCAGCTTGCACGAGCATGGCCATGCCTTGGTCAGCACACACAGTTACATGCTTGGCATCCCGACAGCACGTTTACACGTTGAGGTGCCCGTTCGCACCAAGATGCGGCTGCCATCGGTGACTACAATGGCATGCACTTCGTCGGCTGGCCAGTTGCAGACCATCTGCGCCTGCAGTCACAAGCGCCGAACGTCATTTATACGAGAGGAGAGAGGAGCGCTCTGCAGTGAGCGCGCTGCAGCTCTGCATGCCACATGCCTACACTGCTGGAGGAGCGATCCCACCAAAGTCATCAGACACAGAGTGCTGACCTGTGGCTTAGCTATCGACAGGCTCCCATAGCATGACATTGTCCTAAGTAGCGGGATTGCAGACATGCTTATGCCGCGGGCAAGGGCTGGCGGGGCGCGCGCCATGTGGCCCTTGTCGGCAGCCGAGAAGAACATGCCGCGGGGCCGCCGGTACAGCCTGAGGTCCCAGCACTTACAGCTCTTACATAGTGTCAATGCAATTGAACATTTCGTTAATCCGTTCGTAACATGTCTCTACCATCGTGTGCATGGTAACAACTGCACACTTGTGACTCCCCAGGCACCCTCGGTTGACCACAAGCTGAAAGCCACTCTGTTGGGAGTCGCCACCACTCCACGTGCACAGTGCACTCTCTTCAGGCAGCGGCCAGGGCTGCAGGTATGTCAGCGGGGCCGCACTTGTGATAGTTCAGGCACGCCCAGCCCACGGTGGTGCTGCAATGCCTTGTGCAGGGCTTGGCAGGGTGCCGTGCACCGGGCAGGCCCCGGCCTTGCAGAGGCCGGCAAGTCGCACCTCATTGCGGTCTTGCAGGTCCTGCACACGGCGCAGCTCTTGTCAGCACAGCACGCAGGAGGCTGGGGAAGTTGCAACGACAGTGGAGTGCAGGCAGGCAGCGCATTACATTCTCCAAGGACATGCCCTGCTGTGCTCACGTCTAGCCACTCCTGTGCCAAGGGTACCATCACCGACTCCTATCATCATATACTGCTCCTGTTGTTCTAGTAGCTGTGCTGGAAACAAGCAGCTGGGCAGCAGAAGCTCACCTGCAGGATGCGCCACTGGCGCGTGTGCTCATGCGTCACGCCGCCTGCAAACGTGGCTTCTGCTTAGCAACTGCAAGCCTTCCTCCTTCAACACGCAGGCGGGGTGGCGCCCACCCTCCTTCATTTCAGACGGGTCGATGTAGTCTGTGCCTGTGAAGTAGTCATCCGTCAGGCGCTCTACCTGAAAACAGAAGTGCATTCCATGAGTCTCACACTTAGACCCAGGTGAGCTTTGAGTGCCCAGGGAGGTCAGGAAAGTACTGAAACGGGCAGGGCATGACGACATAACAAAGTTTGAACTCCTGGCAAAGCAAAGCCGCGTGCCTGCAGCTCCATGTTGCTGGCCTTCGGCGGGAGCAGGCCGCGCAAGCCCATGCGTTCCCGCTCTTCCAGCGTGAACGCTGTGCCCTGCATAGCGCACGTAGAGAGGTGACGAGATAATCCAAAGCAATGAAGTGCCACCAAGAATGGAACTCACACAGCGTCACAGAGCGTGCACGGCCTGACACCGTCACAAGCAGGGCTTTGGGCGCTTGACGAGAATATACACTTTGCACACTTCTGCATTAGGTCAGGGCGGGACGGCCGCAAAGGAGGGCGCCCGCGCCTTATTGAGACCTGCGTCGTGCAGTACATCCAGGCCGTGCTTCACAGTGATATACTGGTGCGTGCGCTCCTGCTCGCGGGGAACATAGGCTGGTATCCCCGCGGCGCTGCCAGACTCTTGTCCAGCAAGGCCTCCCTCCTCCGACAGCAGGCTCTGTATCTCCCTGGGCAGGCCAGTCTTCCAATCCAAGGAGTTTCGGCTGCGGTCCAGGAAGCGCAGCGAGTGGTGGGACTCCATGGCGGTGCTGTCACGCGCTGAGGCCATAATCAGACACTCGTGTGGCTGTACGCCTGGCTCGTGCTAGCTCGTGCTAGCTAGTAGAGCGGGAGTCCCTGGAACGCCGGACCCTAGCTAGCAAATCGAAGCTGCACGTGCACGTGCAACTGGCACTGACTCGTTCTCGCATCTAGTTGCCCCAACAGCTTGTACTGTACTCGCTGTTGCGGCGCTTGACGGAGCTGTGCAACGCATGATGCTATGCCGCGTGCACGTTCCACGACACTTGCTCAGGTGCAGACCATTTTCTAACTCGTGCAGAAGTGCACCTTCTTGCTTACATCTTCCTTTAAACGCGTTCCCAAACAGCACATACACTGTGCTGTAAAAGCACGCTTGCGACATACACAAGTACGCATGTGCGCGCGCGCTGCAGGCCTGCACGCTGCTGCTCGTGAGCCATGCCGCGCTTGGAAGCAGCGCGGCTGCGCTCCGCGGAGCCCCAGCTCCTGCACCAGCGCGCTCTCTCTGGATGGCAGGAGCTCCCGTGCCCGGTCCGGCAGCAGGGCCGGCGCTTGCGGCGGCCCCCGCCAGCCTGCCGGGCCCTGCGCAGGCCCCTGCGGCCAGCAGCATGGTCGGCGTGGAGGTGCCGTACAGCAACCTGGGCCAGGAGCGGCAGTTGGTGACAATACACTCCTCGCTGGCGCTCACGGCGGGGTTTGGGATCGGTGCGCCCCGCTGGATGCTGCTTGGTTGCGCTGCTCCTCTGTGCAGGCCTGTCAGCAGCGCGCTGTGCACGTGCAGGCGCGCTGGTGCTGCTCTGGCTCATTATCTTCTGCCTGACCCTGCGGCGGCGGCGGTGCGAGGAGCTCCAGCTCGGTGCGCTCGGCGACCCACCCTGTCTCAGCCCTTCTGCTGCTGGTCGTGAGGCTACTCCAGGCACTGGTGCGCAGTATGGAGCTGGTGTCAGGGAGCCCCTTGACGTACTGTTTCAAGTGTAGTAAAGTGTCCAGGATCTTCAAGGGGCTGGATGTGACTTGTGTGCGTGGGTCACGCGCAGCGGTGCTGCTGGAGGAGGCTGAGCGCCGGCGCAAGGAGGCCGCGGCTTTGCCGCCGCGGGACGTGCGGCCCGTCGTGGTGGTCATCAACCCCTGCGATGGCGTGCAGTGCGCGGTGCAGCTCGACGGCGGCGGCGCGGGCGTGCCTCCCCAGCCACTGCCGCCGCGCCCGCCATCGCCGCCGCGCCCGCCCGCGCACGCGCTGCGCATCGACCGGCGAGGGCGCAGTAGCGCGCCAACCAGGGTGCTGTATCTGTGGTAGGGTCATGCCCAAGGGGCCCGGTTTTAGTGTATGCAGTGATTTAGCCTGCTTTTGATAGCTGTGCTGCACACAGGGTGCAGCAGGTGTCGTGTTTGTTTGCATCATAACAGCGTCCGGTGTCTTGGCCCGTCAGCCAGAGGGGCTGACATTGTCTGCCAGGGTATAGGTTGGGTTTTGCGAACCTTGGACCGTTTTGGTCTGGCTCCATTCTTGGTGAGTCGAACACATCTGTATTGCCAGTGTGGGGGCCCCGGCTGTGCTCAAACCACTGTGTCGCGGTCGAGCTCGCCTTGAGTGTGCGTTGAGCCCCGCGCACGCCCCGCCCGCACTACTGGGAAGCCATGCGTGTGTGGACGCTTGGCGTGGTGGTGAGCCACGCTTACCCACTTCCTGGATGTGCACTTGACTGAGATCACCCAGTTGCTGCCTTTGCCACAGTGTTAGCTCAAGGCTGCGGGGCACAATTCCTGCCGCATGCTGCGCTCTGCACTCTGCCCTGCCAAGCCTGAACTGCCAGAGCCGGATCATGGCCGCCTGTAACAACATCGTTGCTCGTCGCCCTCACTGGCTGCACAGCAGGAGCCAGACAAGCTGCCGCGGCCCCGGCCCCCAAGCACAGCGCGCGTGGGGGCAGGCAATCGCATGCGTCCTGCTGGGTTGTGTGCTGGCCCGCCCGCCGCCCTGCTGCTGCCTCGCCTGCGCCCGCCCGCGCGTTCCGCGCGCCCCTCCGCTGCGGGCCGCCCGGTTCGCCGCCTGCGTGCGTGTCCTGGTCGTGCGCCGGCCGTGGCGCTGGGTGCGCAGCATGGCGTGGTCGGATCCGGCCAGCGTTCGCGTATACCTCGCAGCGAGAGCGCTGCACACAGAGCCCTACCTGCGCGCGCATGACCCCATGGGAAGCCGCCTGGGGCCCGCGCCGGGCCGGGTGCTCAGCCGCGTGCGGCGCCTGCAGCAAGCGCCGCTGGCTGATAACGCCGCGCTCGCCAGCGCGGCGCAAGTCACATCGGCCGCGGCCATCAGCGAGGAGCTGCAGCTCGCCTCCGCAGCAGCCGCCACGCTGGCGAGCGCGGGGCTCAACTACCTGTCGCAGCACCTGCCGCCCAGCACCGGCGCGGCCGCTGCCGGGCCCCCGGCCGCCCCGCCGACCGCGCCGGCGCCCCTGGCTCCGCCGGCGCAGCCAAGCGCGGCGCCCGCGCAGGCCGGCTTCTGGCCGCCGAGCAATGCGAGCGCGCCGGGTGCCAGCACTGTAGCTGTGGCGAGCGACAACGGCGCCGACGGCGGGGGCGGTGGCGCTCGCGCTGCCACGCTGCTTGTCGCGCTGCTGCCCGTGTCGTGCATCCTGCTTGTCGGTGCGCGCTGCCACACGCGGGGGAGCATGCTATGGCGCGCGGGCTGGTAAGCGTGGCGCCCAGGCACTTTAGGGTGGGTTTTGGCGGGGGCGCGCTGTTCGTCGGGCCGCGTGCCAGCGAGGCAGTCATGCCAAATGGCTACTTACCATAGGAGTTCTGCTTGCAAGGACGTGTGATGCGGTGCATGCGTCTCGACGGGGTGCGTTGCGCAGGCGTGCTCTGTGCGGGGTACCTGCTGCGCCGTCTGGTCGCCCGGTCCGGAGGCGTGGGCGCCGCCGAGGAGGCGCCGCAGTTCATTGTTGCGGCGGCGCCGCCCTATGCGCCCACAAAGCCCCTGGTCATGGTGCAGGGTGCGCCTCGCCCACCCTGCGGATGATCAGCCCATGTGCATTTCTGGGCCTGCCTGGCTCGACGGCATGCTGTCATGAGTAGGCAAGGTGATGCGATTGCCAGATGCCCGGTGCTGTGACTCTGATGCTCACAAGCTGTAGCCGGCAGTCTCAAGTTGGGGCGCATGGGTTGTGGGGCATTGCCTGTGGCACAGGCCCTGTGCATGTTGCTTGTGCCAGAGCTGCAGAAGAGCAGCGTGTGTTGTGCAAGAAATAGAGAAAAGCGCTGGATGTCATACAGGTAGCTGCCCTGACAGGCGGTTGTGCATACAGGCCCCGACGACACGCTCTGCTGCGGACTTGAGCAGCCTGACGGCAACGACATGCGCGACGTGCACAGGATGTGATTCGTTACACTGGCCGTGGCACCACAGCATACATCTTGTATGCATACTTGCTGTATGCAGAAAAAATAACACCAGTATATGTCTGAACAAGCACGAGCGCTGCATGCACCGACGATAACACATACTAAATGGCTGGCAGAGCGCTTGCACTCCATACAGTCCTGTGCAATGAAATGTCCCTAGCTTGACAACCATGTCATAATGTGCTTCACACGCGATCAGCGACAACTGAGCAACCTGTGCAGCAAATAGCCACAGCCATGAAACCTGTTCCTCGCCTGCAGAGCCAGTTGCGCACAAATGCACAGAGCGCACGCGATGCCGGGCGGACACAGCCGCTGCCATCGCTGGCAATACCGGCTCATGCCTCAAGGCTGAGCTCGAGTACACAAGGTAAGCATGCAGCGCAGCAGATCGTAACCGAGGGCAGCCCTAGTTCCAGCTCAGCCTTTCATCACCGACGGCTCTGTGCCTGTGAAAAGTGCGTACTGAGCAGAGCGCTGTTGCAGCGCGCGCACCCAGCAGCAAACAGAGATGGGGATGAAGGAGTGCCCCACCAGGGGCCTGTGCGCTCACGGCGGTGCGCCGCGTCTGCCGCAGCGGCGCGCTGCCTGCCGGCGTTTTCCAGCGTACCCCAGGTCTTCCACTAACAAGAGGAATAAGCATCGCTGCCAACTGCTGCCTCAGCCAATGGGCGGCCCCGAGCATAACCACAAGCATGCTGGGGCTCTGGCCAGACTCAAGGCGGCCACGTATCAGGTCAGGTCTGGCTCTGTACCCAGCTTATTCAGATGTGCACTTTGCAGCGCAGCCTGCCAGCAGTGCCGGTGCAGCACACCCTGCAGCAACTAGCTCACCACAAATGCGAGCAACGGCATGCGTGTCGCAGCATGTGTGGCATTCCGCCATGCAGACCATGCAGCGCAGTCGTGCTGCATTGCCTCTTGGCCCCACTGCTGCGGCCCCTTCTCCAAAGCGGAGCCTCGCTCACGCGGCCACGCGCGGCACGGCGCGCATCAGCATCCCGGCGCCGGGCTGCAGCGTGAGGCAGTTGACCTCGGCCGCCTCCACGCCCGCCGCGCCGCCCATCTGCGCGCCCCGACGCCACAGGAGGACATTGATGCGCACGGCTTCATGCAGGGCAGTCTGTGGCAGCCCCACATCTCCTGTCCTCAGCAGACGCCCAGACTTGTGCGCCTCCGTAGCCCAACATCGTCCCTAAACAGAGACCTGCTGAAAGGCGATGCTGGACTGACGGTGAAGGCGCGGCAGCTTTTCTGCCTCAGAAAACAGGCACCCGCGCAGCATACAATCTCTCAAGAGCGGAGCAGCCGCCCTGCACCGGAGAGGCTCAGCTTCGCGCCGCACCTGCTGCGACAGCCGGAAGCTGAACTGCGCGAGCAGCGTGGCCACGGCGACGTCGTGCATGACGACCGCCAGCGCGCGGCCCAGGCACTGCCGCGCGCGCGCGGCCGCGCCATCAGCGCGGCAACGACCACTGGCGCTGGCAAGTGACGACCCAGCGAGCGCAGGCACGGCGCAGGCGGCACAGTCGGGGCATGACGAGCAAGGCTGCAGCCCCTGCAGTGACAGGCATGCACACTGCACGCGCATGTGGGCGCGGGCGAGCCGTGGCCCAGCATCGGTCCACATGGAGTTGCGCAATCCCGACAGCGCGGTCGCAAACTCGGGCGTGGCGCCAGCGCACGAGTGAGGGCGACGCAGCAGGCGCCCCTCTCCCGTCACATCTTCAGTCACCCCCCGGCACGCCTCCATGCAGCCAGCATGGGATGCAGCCGCACACGCGCTTGCCGCCAGGCCGCACCTGGCGCGGCCCCGTGCTGAAGGCCAGGAAGCGCTTGGGCGCGCCGCCGCCGGGGCTGGCCGCGGGCGGCGCTGGCCCTCCGGGCAGCCCCGATGCGGCCGCGTCAAGCGCGGGCGTGGCCGGGGACGGCGCGGCGGCGGGCGCGAGCTCGGCCCCGGGCATGGCCGGGCCCAGCGGCAGCGTGGTCGGGGGCGAGGCCGCGCCGGGCGCCAATCCCGCGGCGGTAGTGCCAAGCGCGGGCGTGGCCGTGGGCGACGCGCTGACGGGCGCCGGGCTGGCGCCCGGCGTGGCCGGGCCCAGCGCGGGCGTGGTCGGGGGCGTGGATGCGCCGGGCGCGGGCTTGGCCCGGGGCGAGGCTGAGCCGGGCGCGGGCTCGCCGTCGTGCGCGGGCGCGCCCTCCTCCGGCAGATACGCTGCCATGGGGTCCAGCCAGCGCTCCTGCGCGGGCGCAGCTGAGGCTCACGGCGGGGCCGTGGGAGTCCCCTTGCCTGTGTCGAGGTGGCGCCCTGCGGACCGGCAAGGCACAGAACCACAGCCCCAGAGCAGGCGCCCGGATGCTGCATGACTGACTCGCAGCACGCCAGCAGCTGCCTCCCGCAGGCGCACATCCCAACACCAACGCCGGAAGGGGCCTAGCCTCCTTGCGCTCGCGTGTTGCTGTGCACAGACGTAGCAGGCGGGCTGGCACTCCAGCGCCACAAGCGCGCACCGGCCAGAAGTCGTCGGGCCGCTCAAAGTTGCAGCGGTGCACCGCGTCGAACGGCACCATCAGGATCGCGCCGGCCGGCACGTCGTAGCCGCCCAGGCGCAGCGGCTGCTTGCTGCGGCGCGTGACGCCCGTGGACGCCACCGGCTTGAACCGCATGGCCTCCTGCAGGTTCAGGGTAGGGCAGGGCGCCTCGTCAGCGCTGCCGATGGGACACGCCCACATGCACGCTGTCGGAACAGCCTCACCCAGCAGTGACACTACCGCGCACGCGCTGCATAAACCACTGACCGCCTGATGCCAGTGCTGCTGCTCACGTATGCGGTTGGAGGAGCCCTATTGGCGCGTGCAACGCCGCTCGCAGCTGCGGGCGCGGCCTGCGTCACCCCGCGGCCACGTGCCTTGCACACGCAGCCGAGGTAGGGCAGGCGCGCAAGGTCGTCGAGGCTGATGTGCGGCGGGCTGGGCCGGCTGCTAGCTGCCAGCAGGCCCGCAGCGTCCAGCTCCGCGGCGATCCTCGCCTCGACCTCCGGCCGCTGCGAGATGAGGAACCTGCCGGCGCGCGCACGCGCAGCTCGCGCTCTGCCTCAGCGGTGACCCGAAACCGGTGCCACCAAGCCGTGCGGTGATGGCCGCCTCAACATGCCTATGCACATGGTATGCGTGCGTAAGTCATCCACACATGGAAGTTCGCACACAACTTTGCATTGATGTCGAAACCACATATGCGCCTTCATCATGCCGCGTCGCCGTGCTGCATTGCCAACGCCGCCCAGCCGCAGCCGCGCCCAGCACACACAGCGTGTCTGCATGCAGGGTTAGGGCACGCACAGGGTCCAGGTGATGGCATGGCCCGCGCTCTCGATGCCGGCGGTGAAGAAGACACCAAACTCGCCGGCCAGCGCCGCGTCGGGCAGTGGCGCGCCCATAGCGTCGCGCAGGCGCAGCAGGTGCGCCGCCACGCTGCCGTCCTCCGGGCCCGGCGGGCCGCGCGCCTTCACCTGCGCGGCGCCAGGGGTGGCAGTCTGCCACGGGATGCGCGGTGGGAGGGCGCGCGAGGCGCGGTGGGCGCATGGAGTGCGCGGTTGCCACACGGGACCAACGCGCTTGCCGGTGACTCCATGCGCATCCCCTGTAGGGGCGTTGCCGCTTCCACGCTGAGCAGGATCGCGGCTCGCTCGCAGACGCCCCAAGGGCGTGCGCTGCCTGGCACGCTTGCCATGCAGTTCCGCGGCCCACAGCTCAGATGCAACTCACGAAGCGGCGCAGCGTGTGCCCCCAGGAGCGGCCGGGCACGGCGGGGCGCGCGCCTCCCGCAGGAGCGCGGCCATGTGGCCGCGGAAGCGCCTGAACAGGCGCCTCCCCGAGCGGACCTCCGGCAGGTGCAGCAGCAGGCCGCGCGCCGGGTTGAGCGCGCGCTTGTGCAGCTCGCCCATGGCTGCGCGCAGGGCGATGCGCCCCGCTCAGGCGGGGCGACGGGCGCACGCGCGGCGACGGCGCACGCGCCTGCGCTTGAGCGCGTCACATGAACAGAGCAGAGAGCAGGCTTTCAGTATTACAGGCGTCTGTGAATATAAAAACTCTTCACATGCAAGCAATGCGAGTACGACAACCGCTGCAGTAAGCCTGTAGAAATTCTGACCCATTCATCGCGAGCACATGATACAAGCTGCAAGTGCTGCAACACTGAAATTTGCACTGTCAGGGCACCACGCCTGTAGCAGCACAGACAGACTGGAGCTGCACGCTCCGCAGCGCTGCATGTCGTTCAGCCTCCCAGATCGGGACGCCCAGGTGCGGCAGCCCGGGCGCACCCGCGCGCAGCACGGCGAACAGGTCGTTGGTGTGCGCGTCGTCGAACGCGGCCGTGCCAAAGCCGACGCCGAAGCAGACCGCGCCGGTCACGTCCATCGCGTAGCGCAGCGCCAGGTTGTTGACGTCCACGTCGCCGCCGGCCGCGCCGGCCAGGCGGCCCAGCATGGCGTCCAAAATGCTGTGTATGGCCGGCATCGCGCGCCTGCGCGACGCGCGCAGTCCAGCGCTGTGAGAGCCCCATGGGCACCTCAGTATGCGATCAGGACTGTGGTGAATGGCCAGCTTTGTGCTACTAGGATACCCATAAACCTGCAGGAATGGCACCAGCGCCAAAAGCGTAGAGACGTACCAGCGCACTCCTTGAGCAGACAACTCGGAGGGCGGTGCAAGGCCAGGCACATGCGCCGAACAGAGCGCCCACACGCGCATGTAAGGAGAGATGCATGCCCTAACCCTACCCCCTAACTCTGCAAGGGGCGCGCCGGATGTTGGTGGGCGAGAAGGCAGGCGCGGCGCCCTTGCGGATGAGCCGCCAGTGCGCGGAGTCAGTGCCGGCCGAGAACATCGTGCGGTGGCCGGTGAACGACATCAGCTTGTCAGACAGATCCGGCTCCAGCGCCTTGCTCAGCGCCTGCGCGCGCGCGCTGCATGCTTCGCACGCGCTGCGAGATGGGCGCACGTCGGCACATCATCACGGACGCCGAGCAGTGCCCGCGCTCAGACATGCGCTCCCAGGCACCACTGTGGAGCACTCGACCCACCCTGACAAAGCCTTCTAACTGCCCTTCGGCCACCGCACCGTTCAGGCCTGTTCAAATTTGCCCCAGCGACCCTCTATGCATGGCCAACGCGAGCACGGTGCCGGCCGGCGCGCCCATCCTGTTGCCGCGCGCCGTGTCTGGCACAGCGGGGTGTAAAAGGAGCTCACCTCATCGTTGCCGAGGACCTGGCTGGCGATCCGAGCATCGGTGACCACCACCATCTGCGCGCCGCCGCACGCGCGCGCTCAGGCGCGCAGCAGCAGCAGCAGCAGCAGCCATGGCGCCATCCGCTGCAGCCACAGCCACCGGGCGGCCGACCGAGCCCCGCGCCAGCTTGGCAGCCACTCACGGCATTCCTGTGCGCCTGCATCCACCCAAAGCCGAAGCAGACCAGAGGCACAGTCGGTTGCTCAAGGGCGCCGCGCTGGCACCGACAGGATGCATTGTGGTGGAAGCATGTGGGGCGAAATAATATAATAATAAACTTAATTGGGGGGGGCGGGCGCGCGCATGCATGTGGAAGACGCGCACGCAGAACACGCCGCCCAACTGGCGGCCCCAGCGCCGCAGCGCCAGGTGGTGGTCGGGCCGTGTCTGCGCCGCGCGCGCCTGTTCAGGGCGCGCACCGCTGCAGCCTGCTCATGAGTTCAGGTTGCAGCGCTCCTCCAGCGCTAGGCTGCGCTGCCATGACAGCGCCGCACTGGGCAGCCGGAGCTTGTGCAGGCAGCCTCGCGTGTTGGCGCCAGTGCATGCTGGCGCCAGTGCATGCCCGTCGCGCCTGCCACATGCCAACAGAGGGGCGACAACAGCGCATGTGCACCTCCTTTGATCAAGCGGACAGTACGTACGATCACACCAGACTGGTTGCTGCAGCAGAGTGACTGCAAAGCACAGAAACCTGCAGAGAGGAGAAGGAACATGCAGGGAGGAGAGCAACGCGCGTGTCACACCAAGCCCCGCAAATACATGCACCCACATGCATCGAACCTGGCCCCAGAACTGGCAGCGGGGACGGCCAGAGTGCGGTCAGGGAGGGCGCGCCATCCCGTGCAGCGCGCCCAGCAGCGGGTGCGCCTCCGGCGGGTGCGGCAGGCGCGCGCACGCAGCCGCCACGCGCGCCCACTGCGCCAGCGCACGCAGGCCGCGCGCCGCCGCCACGGCCAGCAGCGCCGCCGCCGCCAGCGCCGCCGCCGCCAGCAGCCACGGCGGCGCCGGCGGCAGCGCGGCCGCCGCGCGCGCAAGCGCGGGCGCCAGGCGCGGCAGCGGCGGGACGAGGTGGGAGGCCCACGGCGCGCTCGCGGCGAGGCCCGGCGCCGCAGAGCAGTTGCCCGCGCTGACAGGGAGGCCGCGGGGTGCGGCAGCGCCCAGCAAGCGCGTCAGGTTGCCCCGCGCGTCCATGGCCGCCCTGGCGTGCGCGAAGCAATGCATCAGCCCTGCGCAGGCGCCCGGTGCGGTGCAGGATGCCTGTACCAGCGGCGCCAATTGTCTTTGAAGAAAAGCCCCAAAAAGCTGCCGCCGTCCGTCTCCCGGCCAGCATGTCACGCAGCCTGAAGGCATGGCGCGGTGCACGCACCCTTTTGCACGGGTCTGCAGGCTCACAGCCCTGTCACTTGACAGCTACCTGATAATGATGGCTGATTTGGACAAGCGAGGAAGAGGTCGGGGGTGCAACCGTATGCTCACCAAAGAGCACTGAGGGAGTGGTGGGGTGCCGTGCTCGTTGCGGCCTCTGGCGCTCTGTGAAAAACCCCAAGCCTCTGCCCGTGCGCAGCTACATCAATCTGCACAGACTCAACCTGCCACTCGCAGCCCTTCTCTACCGGCACACGCCCGGTCTTAACAAAGTCTGCCAGGCTACACTGCACTTGGCTAGCACTCTATTCACGTCGGTGATGATGGTACAGCCTCTGCTAGCTAGCAAAGCTCCCTCAAGGCGCCATGTAAGGCCAGGGTTTACGGAACATTTATTTTGTCGGCGCTCCTCCAGAGTGGTTGCTCGGGCGTTGCATGCGTGCGAGCCGTAGCACAGTACTTCGAGCTCCTGACAAGTGCTCTGCATGTCCAACTAGTGTAGTTGACCGAGGTACCGGCCCAGCACCAGGGTACCCATATCTTGGTTTGTCCGACAGACATACGTGTGGCTCCCTTTGCATCTGGCGCTTTCTACATATCATCTTCTGTCACCAAAAGGCTGTGCCATGCTTCACAATATCTGCATGCAACGGGACCAACACACATCTCATCACTCAAGCTTTCAGTGCACTTCGCTCCCAGACTACCCCTCATGAGATCAGGCTTCAGTATGTCAATCTGGTCTGATCAGGCTTCAGTATGTCGACAACTTCCATGCAATCTGCCTGTCTGTGCAGCGCGAGGCTGCCCAACAGCTGTTTAGTCAGCATCCTGTGCAGGCGCACGCACTGGCGAGGGCAAATCATAGAGCGTTCGCGCCCGCGCGACCCCACGCCCTCTCTCAAGGCGCCGCGTGCCAGTGTGCTTGCCGGTCCTCACACACATTGACGCTTGTCTCCAACTCCTCTGCTTGCCTGTTGACTGGCGCTGTGCTGCCTGCAAACGGTAAGTCCCTGTGACGCATTGGGTTCACGTCGCTGGGGTGGAATGGCAGACCCCTGATTGCGACCGACTTGCGGGCACCGGCGAGGCGCGGCCGCCAGCCAAACAACCATGTTGCGCAGCGCTCCGTGTTATTCTACAACGCGCGCAGGGGGGTGCGCTGCACGATGAGTCGGCGGGTCGCCAGGCGCCCCGGCCCCGCGCGGCAACCAGGGGCCTAGCCCATGAGCGCGCGCAGCGTGACGTGCAGCGAACCGTCGGCCAGCCAGCAGTACATGCCTGGCAGCTCGGCGTCCACGCGCGCGCGGAACGCGCCTATGCGCGCGCGCAGCGCCGCCGCCGCGTCGCCGCCCGCGGCGCCGCGCGGCCCCTCCGCGCCCGCGCCGGGCAGCGGGAAGACAAGCGTCGCGCCCAGGTGCGTGCCTGGCGCGTGGGCGCCGGCAGCATGCATGTCCGCCGCAAATGTTGACGCTGATTGCGCATGGTCCAGTGCGCACATCAGTGCTGGACAACAGGCGCATGCACCACCACGCCCACTGAACAAGCGCATGGACAGCCTATTTTTTTCCCCATTGAAACTCCCGTACAGAGACACGCTGGCCAGAGCAGCGCCAAATGCGCACCGCGGTAGTGCGCCTCGCGGTTGCCGTCGCGGCTGGCAGCGAACCAGTAGTCGGGCGCCGCCGACTCGCGCAGGATGCGCTGCACGCGCTCCGCCTCCTCCGCGCCGGGCTCCGCCTCGTCCACGGGCGCGCCGAAGCGCGCCTCCGACCAGGCGACCAGGCGCTCCAGGCTCCTGCGGCCGGCGCGCTCTGTGTCAGGGCTAGGGTAGGATTGGCGGCCGCAAACATAGCGCCTCATCTCACGGCCGAAGAGCGCGCTCTGTGATGGCGGCCTGCTTGCACGCGTTTCCAGCGAGTGGTCGTGGCTGGGGTCTGCGCTCGCGCTCGTCTGTGCACGCGCAGGGTGTGCATGGGGCGGGGGCGCGCACAGACGCGCGAGCGCCCACCAACACGCCCTCGCCGATGCCACATCCACCTTTGCACCGCATGTCACTGCGTGAGCCTCGCGCCGCGGGTGCGCGCGGCCGCGCACCGGCACTCGTAGAGCGCGACTGCGGCGCGGTCCACGACAATGCCGGGCACCCCCGCTCCGCCTTCAAAGCCCGCGCTCTCCTCCCTGTCGCGTAGGCAGCCACACACAGGTCGGGCTCAGAGTCTGGCACAGTGCAAGATGAGGAGGACCCCGATGCAGGCTGGCCCTGAACAGCCCGGTGGCTGCATGCGGCAGCACCATCAGGGAGGGCCGGCCCTGGCTGTGCTGGGCCATCAGGCACGCCACAGCGCCGGAAGTCATGCAGCCAGCCACAGACGGCACCTGAGCCAGCACATCAACAGCATGACCGTGGCGCGCTACAAGTGCAAGGTGGCGCCAGTCATGTGTCGCGCCCGGCCAGAGCACCGGAGCACGTGAGCTGCGGTGAAGCGCACGCGGACGGCCTGTAATAGCCCCAACCCTGACCCCTGTGACCCCATGGCCGGCGGCGGCGCGCACGCGCAGAGGGCGTTGAGGCGCGCGAGCTGGTCGGGCAGCAGGCGGCGCGCGTCGCCCAGCATGCCCAGCGTGGCCTTGGGCCAGCGGCTGCCTGGGTTCTCGCGCGGCAGGCCCGCATGCGCAGCCTCCAGGCCCGCCTTGAGCGCCACCAGCGCCGGCGGCAGGCCGCTGCGCGCGGCCCGGAGCCTGATCAGGCGCGCCCCTTGCACCACACCGCTCTCCTTTGTAAAAGCCGGAGCATGGACTGCCTTGGTAGCATGGCAGGTGCCGTGCGGAAATGCACCGGCAGTCAGATCAACCATTCTAGGGCTGAGTCGTCCTCCGCCAAGGCTCTAGCCCACACCCAGGGCTGGGGCTTGAAAACATACAGACAAAGAGCGCTCAAACAATCAGTTTGCTGAGCGGGCCCCAGTGTGCCGGCAGGGCGGGCGGCAGCGAGGCCCGCGCCTGAAGGCCAGCGTGAGCACGCCCTGCCACGACACAAAGAACGCGCAGGGGCGCAGCACGCAGCTACGCGTGCCCGCCACCAGCCCCGCCACTGTGCCCCCCAGGGCAGGCGGCGGCGCGGGCGCCGCGGCCGCGGGCGGGGCCGCGCCCGGCGGCGCCGCTGCGCCCGCCGCCGGCGAGGCACCCGGGCCAGGTCTGGGCGCGACGGCGGTCTGGGCCTGCGCTGCCTGCGCGGGTCCTGCCTCCTGCGCGCTTGCCTGGGCCGCGCCGCCGCCGCCGCCGCCGCCGCCGCCGCCGTTGCCAGCGCGAACGCGGGAGGCGCCCGCGGGAGCCGCGGCTGCGCCCTCTGCGGCGAGACCGGCGCTGCGCTCCTCGCTCTGCACTGAAGCCACCGCGGCAGTCAGGCGAGCCTCTGCCAGAGCCGCTTGCAGGGTGTCCCCGCCGGCAGCCGGCCCGGGCTGGGGCGCGGCGTCGGCGGCGACAGTGCCCGCTGTGGCAGGCGCGTTGTCCGGCCCTGCTGCGCCTCCGCTGGCTGGTTGCCGCTCGCCAGCCGACGGCTCCCGCGGCGCCCAGCCCATCCGCGCTGATGCGCTCATCGCTGCAGCTTCCTGCGGCGATGTGCTCTGCTGAGTCGCGCGAGGGAGGCGTCTCACTGCACGGCTGTGCTGTGTCAATCCGAAGCCGGCATGCTGTGGTGAGGCAGCCAATGTGAGAGGAAGAGTGTTGTCAGCGATGGTCGTGCCTTCAAATTGAGTGGAGCACATTGCGAGTTACACCAGGGTTTGCATTGCTTCTGAGCCCTTGCATGGCTGCATGCATCCCGCAGGCAGCCAAGTTGGCTGATACACGGTTGTAAATATATTTGATTTATAGCGCACAGTGTGCAGCGCCCTGCCAAGCGTCGGTGACGGCGGTACCTAGCCACCCTGGTGAAGGCGGGCGGCAAGGAGGTGGTGCAGCAGTGCAGGCTGCGTGGCGGGAACGCGCCGTCAACCCCACGCAGCGGCGCCAAAGTGCAGGATGCATGAGGCGTCGAGGAGAGTCAACACAGCTGCGACACTTGTCGAGGCCTCGGGCCATATGTCAAGGCTGTAACACCCGTCAGGCCGCAGCCCTACTTGGCCAGTGGAGCGCTCCTCTGCTGGAGTGGAGCAAAAAACAGTGACATTGAGCGAGTAAAGGGGGGCGGGGCATCGGTTCTCTGAAGGTGCCCGAAAGCAGTCTCGCTGCCCACGACCAGGGGACCTTGGGCGTCCGCGCCGCTCCAATGCCTGCGCATGCGGCCGGCCCCAGCATGCACCCCGGCCGTGCGGCGGGCCGCCTGTGCAAGGCAGAGGGCCTGCCGCTGTGCCCGTGCTCAGCCGCCCCCCGCCAGGAGCGGCGACCCGCGGCGGGCAAGCGGCCGGCGCGGCAGGGCGCCGGCCCGCGCGCGCACCGGCCGCAGGCGCTGGCGCCGCGGCCGGATGCGCGGCCGCCTCGCCGGACCGTCTGCAGGGCGGGCAGCGCGGCGGCGGACGTCGGGGCATGGGACGCGGCGGGCGACGGCGCCCCGGCCGCGGAGGAGGTGCAGCCGCCGGCAGGGCCTGTCAGTAGTGCACTGGCGCAGGTGCTGCGCTGCAAGCGCAGCCTGGGCCTGCTGGGCGGCCGTCCTGCCGCTGAGGGGCGGTCCCCGGGCACGTGCGGGGAGGCAGCGGGCGCAGCACTTGCATGCATGCACTGTGCCTGCCGGCGCTGCGCTTGCCAGGCCACGTCGCGGCACAGCGACGGAGAGGGCGATCGGCGTACCCCGGGCGCGCAGGCCGCGGGCAACGCGACGTTCTTCCAGTCGGTGGTCAACGTGATCAACATCCTCAGCGGCGTGGGGCTGCTGTCGCTGCCGTTCGCGCTGAAGAAGTCTGGCTGGGCGGGCTTGGGCGTGCTCTGGCTGCTGGGCTTTGTGACCAACTACACCGGCGCGGCCCCCGGGCCCGGGCGCGCTGCTCCGCTGCACGGGCGTGTCTCTGGCTGCTGGGCATTATTCAAAACTACACGGGCGCGGCCCCCGGCCCCCGGGCGCTGCTCCGCTGCGCGTCCGGCTGGGCGGGATTGTCTCTGGCTGCTGGGCACTGTCACAAGTTACATGGGCGCGGCTCCCGGCCCAGGCTTATAGCGGAGTCGCGCCCGCTGCTCAGGAGCACCACCGCTGTCAGACAGGTGAGACCTGCGGGCGCGCGGGCAAGCCCTGGTGCGGTGTACGGCAGGAAGCCCATGTTCATAGCGTGATAGGGACGGGCCTGGTGCGGCGTGCGGCGGCGAGCCCGCGGCCGCGGCGGCGCAGGGAAGATCCTGGTGCAGTGCTACGACGCGGTCGCGCAGCGCACGGCGGCGGCGCGCGGCGGGCGCGTGGCGCCGGTCGGCTACGAGGACGTGGGCGAGGCCGCGTTCGGCGCTTTTGGCCGGGCGGTCGTGGCGTCGTCCATCTACATCGAGCTGCTGGGCACGGGCGCGCTGCTGTTCATCCTGGAGGCGCGCGCGCGCGGGCGCCCGGCAGGGCGCCTGTTGGCCTGTGTCGGTGCCGTGTCAGTGCTGGTTACCGCCGCTGCTGTAACATGAACGGGCGTGTGTGGCGGGGCAGCGGGCGCAGCGCGCGCACGCACCCTGTGCCTGCCGGCACTGCGCTCGCCAGGCCCCGCAGCGGCGCTATGACGGAGAGGGCGACTGGCGTAGCCCAACCCTAACCTGGACCTGAGCACTCAGGAGAGGGCGGCGCCGCGGCGCCGCGCAGGGCGACAACCTGTTCCAGCTGTTCGGCGGCCGCTTCGCGCCGGACGCGCGCGCGTACATGCTGCTCGCGGCCTGCGCGATGCTGCCCACCGTGTGGCTGCCGGACCTGAAGGCACTGTCTTACCTGGGCTTCCTGGGCGTGGGCGCCACGCTCACCGTGCTGTGCGCGGTCGGGTACACGTATGTGACCGGTGCGGCCCCGGCGCCTGCCGCGCAGCTGCTGACGCCCCGCAGATGCGCACCGCTGTGGGCCGGTTATTTTTCCCCGCTGCGGCGCGCGTCTGTCCTCTGGCTGCTTGCAGCGTCGGGCGCTGCGCCCGGGCCGGCGCGCGCCGCCCGCGCTAACGGGCCGCGCGCGGGGCGGGCGCGCCAGGCAGCTTCACGGCGGGCGCGGTCACCGCGGCGGCCAACTGGGCCTCGCTGCCGCTCGTGTTCGGCATCATGGCCTTCGTGTACTCCGGCCACGGCGTGTTCCCCAGCATCCAGCGCAGCATGAAGGAGCCGCGCCGCTTCCCGCAGGCGCGCGCGCGGCGCGCGCCCCCAGCCGTGCCCGCGCCTCGAGCCGAGCAGGCGCAGCAGTGCCTATTCTTGCATGGTGTTGGCACAGGTGCGCAGCACAGTGGAATGAATGGTTTTCAGGAGCAGGAGAGCTGCGCGGCTCGCCCAGCAGCGATGCAAGGGAGCGCGTGCTGATTGTGCCCGTGATGTGTACGCCAGCGCGTCAGGCAGAGCGGCGCGATGTTCCATGGTGTTAGCACGAGCACGCAGCGCGTTTGAACAGATAGCTTGACGGATAAGACAAGCTGCTGCGCGGCTCGCTCGGCAGCGGAGTCACCATGAGAATCGCGCATCCATCATGCCCGCGGCTGGCAATGGAGCCGGCGCTGCGGCGCTGGGCAGCGCTGACGGCCTTGCGAGGCGGCGCGCGGTCAGCCTGACCCTAATCCTATCCCGCAGGTGCTCAACGTCGCGTACGTCATCGTGGCGGCGCAGTGCACGCTGATCGCGGCGGCCGGCTACGCGATGTACGGCGCCGGCGCGCTGGACGTGATCACGTTCAACCTGCCGCGCGGGCTGCTGGCCACGCTGTGCGCGTCGCTCATCCTGGTCAACCCGATTGCGAAGTTTGCGCTGACCGTGGACACGCCCGCGACGGCCGCGGACGCCGCCATTGCGGCGCGCGCGCCCGGTGCGCCCCGGGGGCGCGCGGTCTGGGGCAGCGGCCATGTGTCTGGCTGGCTGCTGCGTCCGCCCGAACGCCGGTGTCTTACGATGGAACTCTCTGGGCCGTGCTGCTCCTCGTTGCGGCCTAGGCAGTGAGCCTGCGCGATGGGCCGATCAGGCTGCATGTCACCCGTGCTGTTGCTTGCTGTAACACAGCCCGGGCTCTGCACGGCTCACATGTCAGCTATAAGCTCAGTGGAGATCGAGTCGCGGCAGCGGTCTTCTTCGCCGGTCCACCGCTGAGGCGCCCGTGCGCGCGCGCGGGGCAGGCGCGCCTGCGGGCGCGCGGCGCCTGGCGGTCCGCACGGCCATCGGCCTGGCGACGCTGGGCATGGCGCGCTACGTGCCCTTCCTGGCATACTTCATGTCGCTCATCGGCTCGCTGCTGACGGTGTCGGTGTCCATCATCTTCCCCGCGCTCTGCCACCTGCGCATCTTCCAGGCGCGCGCCCTACAATTAGGGTTTGTCTGCTGGGCAGTCCCAGGGTTTTGCGAGCCGCCGCCGAGCACGTTGCGGCCTCCCGAGCTGCAACAGCCGCGGTGTGTGCTCTGACGAGGGCTGCGTTGGCGCTGGCCCGGAGCCTGTGTCGCCGCGGCGCCCGCTGCAAGCGGCCGCCGCGCGCCGCCGACCGGCTGCGCGGCGTGCAGGGCGAGGCGTCGCGCACGAGCGTCGCGCTGAACGTGTCCGTGCTGGTCATCGGCGTCGGCTGCGCCATCTCCGGCACGGCTGCATCGGTGGGGGCGCTGCTGGGCGCGGCGTAGTCGGGCGGCATGGTCTGTGTCGGCCCTGGGTTCATGCACTTGTCTGTGCCAGGTTTATGCATCTGTCTGCCCGACACAACATTCTTTGCGTGGTATGCGCGCACCACGCCCCGCGCGAAGCAACCCCAGGGGGTTTCTTGCCCTCCTGGGCTGTAAGACCCTGTCACGAGTCGCCCTGCTGTCACCCAAAACCTCAGCCACCCATATGCACCCATCTATATGGGTGCGGCTGCCAGCTGCGAGCTTTCCTCCTCGAAGGGCTGCTCTGACATCAACAGTAGCCTGCTGATTTGCCTGGCCCGAGCAGCTCACCGCCTTACAGCAGTGATGACTCCTTGCTGTATTGATAAGGCTCAATGCGTGCGCGCGCTTGATGTCTGCTTAGCGATGACCCTTGGTGTACTTGGATGGTGCGCCACTTGTCCGCGCGCGCGGTGCCTGGCTCGTTCACCAAGCGCGCTCACCAGCCAGACACTAAGCGCGCGGACAAGTGGCGATACATCCAAGTACAACAAAGAGTCGCCGGTAAGCCAGACATGAGCGCGCGCACGTGTGGAGCCTTATCTAGTACAAGAAAGAGTCACCGTTGCTGCAAGTCATCGCTGCTGTCCTGAAGCACGCATTCGAGCGCGCCGCAGGTGCACTTACTTGTGATGGAAGACGGTGTGTGTAATTCTACCATACTAGCGGCGCTGGCCTTGAACCTGACACACCGCAACTGTACACACGTCTGCGTCAGCGTCTCCCGCAGCGTGCCACCCATAGCCTTAAGCACACCTCTTACCCTGTCTGGAAACCTATGTACGACATTCGTTGGGCTTCAACTGCCGAGAGCAAGACTTCTCGCGCCGCAAGCTGTCCTGCCCGATCGCGTTCGGGCACGATGGTCGGGCGCACAGCGGTCACGTGCCTCGCAGGCCTGTCACTCTTTGCCCCGGCGGTGCTGGCGCAGCTGGAGCCGCGCCCGATCGTCGAGCACCTGGGCATGCTGATGTGGGCTGACGAGGTGGCCAACTTCCAGGTGGGGCCGCCGCGGCGCTGAGTGCCAGGGTGCCAGGGTGCCGCTCGCGCGTATCTGTACCCTCCCCCTCAAACAGCTAGGCGCCGGGGCGGCTGTTGTATGTCACACAGCAAGCTGAGCCCTCGGCAGCGCAGCAGGGGAGGTAGGTGCACTGTCAGAAGGTCACCAGCTAGCCATGACGGCACCCGCGCGCTGCGGCAGGCGACCTTCCAGGAGCGCGGCTGGCGCGGCTGGGGCCGCGACACCGGCGACGTGTGCCCGCCCGGCCAGCCGCAGGTCACGGCGGCGAACGCCAGCCTGTGCGCGGGCGGCCCGGGCGGCCTCGACGCGCGCGGCCACTCCTGGACCGGCGTCACCTGCGACCCCAGCGGCCACGTCGCGTGCATCAGCCTGTGCGCCTGCCGCCCGCCCCCCTGCTCTTAACCCCTGACTGACCTGCGGGTGCCAACCCGCACGCTGCGTCGGCCGGGAGCGCGGGGCTGCGGCCGAGGCGGTGGGCCGCGCAGGCCCGGCGCGGGCCTGAACGGCTCGCTGGCGTCGCTGGACAACCTGCTGGACGGCCATATGATGGCGCTGCTCGTGCTCGACCTGTCGGCCAACCGCTTCTCCGGTCCGTCACCGCGCAGTGTCCCCGCCGCCTGCCCCCCCCTGACACCTGCGACTACAAACTGCATAGTTCAGCTCACGACTCGGGCGCATGTACCCAAAGCCCTGGCCCACCGTCTTTCAGCGCACCCAGCGGTCCACATACTGGCCGCCGTGCAGCGCGCGCGCGGCGGCGGCTGTCCCAGGCGCTGCGCCCGGCCGCGCAGGCGAGCTGGAGGGCTCCTGGGGCACGTCCGCGCTCAGGCTGCAGCAGCTGCACCTGGCGGGCCAGGCCGCCAATGTGACGGGCCGCTTTCCCGCGGCCTGGGGCGCGCCAGGCGCCTTTGCCAGCCTGCAGGCGCGCTCGCTGCGTAAAGCACACAGCTTTCCGTGGGGGAGTATCATGGGCAGCAGGGAGATGTCGGACAGGGTAATATGCGGGAAGTGTTGCCAGATGCAGGACTTTGTGGTGGCTGCGCCAAGGACAGTGGGAGTTGGCCCAATCGGAGCACGCTCTGACAAAGTCTGATTGCGGCAATAGACGCTAGTGGTCTGAGATGCTGTTGGTACTGATGTGTGACGCTGCCGCTGCTGTGCGGTGCAGGTCCTTGACCTGGCTGACAACCACCTCGAGGGCCCAATTCCCTCGGAGTGGGCGCGCGACCCTGAGGCGACGCCCGGCGATGTCTTTCCTCACCTGCGCGCGGCCGCCCTGCTGCCCGGTATGGCTGCTGCCTGCACATCATCAGGGGCGCTGAGATTGGGTGCCCCATGTCAGAGCTGGACTGTATATGTATTCATGCCTATTCGCCCTAACTCATGCCTGTTCGCGTTTATTGCGCGTGCCACCAGGGAACATGCACACGGTCGCTGCCTAGGCAGAGCTGGAGGCAGCAATGGTATAGGCCAGAGTATGAGGCGCTCCAGCATTCCTCAGCTCGTGTATGGTGAGTTGCGGTTGACTGCTGTTGTATTCCTGCGCGCGCAGGGAACGAGCGCCTGTGCGGCACCATCCCTCAGGGCTTCCCTGTCGTCCGGGCCAGCAATAGGACCGCAGCGGATGGCGGCGCACAGCTGCAGAGCGTGCCGGCACTGCCGTTGCCGCGCTGCTTGCCCGGCGCGGCCGCACCAGCGCACGCGCTGCCGGCGCACGCAGCGCCCAGCGGCGTCGCAAATGATGAGCGTCTGGCCACATTTGGGTAGCTGCTGCGTAGCATAGTGGCATGTTGGCAGGATGCCCTGTATGAACACTCAGTGAGTGTACCATCATGAGCCCACACTCTATATATTGGATGAGTGGTGCATGTGCAGGGTTAGGTCTTGCTGCTGCATAACATACTCGGCACTGCTCGATGGCGTCAGGAGCGCTGCACAGCAGGAGGAAAAGGTCGCTTTGGTGTCTGGTAACAGCGCACCACAATGGCGGCTCCCGTTCCGTTTACAATCAACGTCCCGGAGGCGCAAATAGAGGACTTGCGTGCGCGTCTGCGTAATGCGCGTATGCCGGAGCCACTGGAGGGTGTGGGATGGAGCTATGGCACGGACTATGAGTACCTGAAGGTAAGCATTACTACAATCACCTAAGCTAGATACAACTCTCACCTAAGCCAGATGGCGCATTGGTAGCTGTATGCCAACAAGAGCTTGCAGGAAGCTGACGCACGCGCCGCAGCTATTGCCGCAGCGCTTGAACATAACGGAACTGACTAAAAAATATATATGGAGTGTGATGTTGCTGTGTCACAGACGTGAGATGTTCGGAGCGCTTAATCCTGGGCCACTGTACATGGTGCTTATTGATATGCACTGAGCACTTAGTTTGCACCAGGGTGTCCTTCCAATGCACGGCAGACTCCACCTGAGGTGACGGACATACAGGCCTCACACATACGCATATGGTGCCGCACATACGACAGGCATACAGCCTCACACACACACGTGCGGTGCACAGGACCTCGTACAGCACTGGGCCACCAAGTTCGACTGGCGCAAGCAAGAGGCACACCTCAACAGGTTCCCGCAGTTCAAGCTCCCCGTGAACGGCATCGACCTGCACTTTGTGCACCTACGGTCTGCAGACCCCGACGCCGTGCCGCTGGTGCTGAGCCACGGGTGGCCGGGCTCATTCTTTGGTGCGCGCCGCTGGTTCTTGACAGGATGTGACGTGCTGGCACGGCGGAGCTGCTCCACAGCTCACGGCGGAGCTGCTCCATAGCTCCCCTGCCATGGACATGGCTGCCGCCCTGTGGGACGCAGCACATGCATGCGCACACTCTTGGTACCTGGTGTCAACCTGCCTGCCATGCCTCCCGCCGCCCGCTCCGCATGGCATGGCATGGCACCCGCGCTGCTTTGATGCTCGCCGCACGGCGCGGCCGCGCGGCGCAGAGTTCCACAAGATGTTCGAGGCGCTGGCCGCGCCCAAGGCGGCCGCGGACGGGCGCAAGCCGCAGGCCTTCCACGTGGTCGCGCCCTCGCTGCCGGGCTACGGCTTCTCGTCGGCGCCGCGGCAGCCGGGCTTCGGCATCCGCAAGATCGCGGCCACGTTCGACGCGCTCATGTCCGCGCTGGGGTACCAGACCTACGTAGCACAGGGCGCGCCCCGCCGCATGCGCTGACCGCGCTCCCGGCGCGAGCGTGATGGTCCCTGTGTGCCGACTGGTGTGCGCTGAGACGGACGCCGTGCGCGTCATGGCGCTGTGCTGAGGGCTCACATATGGCGGCTTTGGAGTGCATGAGAGTTGGTACACTGAGCCACACAGCCTTGTCAACAGCGACGCGCGCTTTGGCCGTGCAAGCACGAATGGCCTGTGTGCGTGCCCTGGCGCACCGGCGTCCTGCTCTCCACTGGCGCTCCGCGAGCTCCAAGCATGATGCGCCGCGGGCCGTGCCCCGCGCGCAGGCGGCGACTGGGGGTCCATCGTCTCCGCGCAGCTGGCGCGCGACTTCCCCGAGCGCTGCCGCGCGATCCACATCAACCTGGTGTTCGCGGGCCCGTGCTACACCAACCCGCTGCACCTCGCGCAGCTGGCCAACCTGGCGCACCCCTGGCTGCGCCGCTTCCCGGTGTTCCTGTCGGCCGACGAGATCAAATCGGTCGAGGACGGCCGGCACTTCCAGCAGCGCGAGACCGGCGCGCCGCCCACTGCTGGACCTCTGTGCTGGCTTACATGTTCGGGAGAAGGGGGCATGTGCTGGGCGGTGATGGTAGGCGTTTGCGAGGTTGAGCCTGGCTTGTGAGTGACGGGGTATATGCGCAGTCTCGCACCACACGGGTGAGCCCAGGGCTCCCAAGATGGCGTGGGGATGATGCGCTGTGCATGGCACCCCCCTTGTGTGCGTGCGCCTGTCTCTGCCGTGACTGAGGGATGCTCGGGACCCTGCATGCAGCTCTCCCTGTGCAGCAGCACAGGCGCTTGGCGACCCTATGGCATGGCTGCTGATGGTGCGCCCCATGGCGCGGCAGGCTACTCAAAGATCCAGGGCACCAAGCCGCAGACGCTGGGCTATGCGCTGAACGACTCCCCGGCCGGGCTGCTTGCGTGGATCGTCGAGAAGTTCCACACGTGGTGCGCCAAGCAGGCTCGTATGCCAGACCAGCCTCCCTGTACCCTCTGTTGCCAGGGTGTGCTGCTTGGCATGTACAGAATGCTTTGTTCTGCTGCCAACCTCCACGAGGGCTACAGGTGGCCCATTGTCATTGAGTGTGGGTGTCTGGGGTTTTCACGTGTGCTGCCATGGAGCCAATGCCGGACCCAGACCAGACCCGCAGCAGTCCGCTTCGAGGCCGCCCGCGCCCGCCAGCCGGGCCCAGGAACGCCGCTGACGCCGGCAGCCCGGGGCGCTGCGCGAACAGCAGGGGCGACATCGGCGGCGACATCGAGTCCGTGTTCACGCGTGACGAGCTGCTGACCAACGTGGCCATCTACTGGTTCTCCGGCTGCATCACGTCCTCCACGCGGCTGTACTATGAGGCGATGCACTCTGGGGAGGCGGCGCGCCTGGGCACGCAGTACTGCAGGGTGCGCCCGCGTGCGAAGAGTCGGAGGAGTCCGCCTGCATCACCACGGCAGCGCGGACTCGTGGAAGAACAGCAGTGCATTATTGCGGTGCTCGCCGCCCACCAGCCGCAGCCTGACGAGCTTTGGAAGCCCCTGCTCTTGCCGCAGGATGCACTGCTTGCCACCCGTCCACAGGATGTGTGGCAGCCGTTTAAGAGTGCAAGCGAAGGGCCACGTGTCGGCCGCACAGGTGCCTACCGGCGCGGCAATCCTCCCCGCGGAGATCTACCGCGCGCTGCGCAGCTGGGCGGCCGCCTCCTTCAACATCCAGCAGTGGACCTTGTTCCAGCGCGGCGGCCACTTTGCCGCGTTAGAGATGCCGGCAGAGCTCACAGCCGACATGCGGACGTTCTTTGCCCAGCACCACTGAAGGCACAGGGCCGTGCATGCAGTGCAACTCGGCGCTAGCTGAGTACCTGGATAGCGTGCAACACAACACGTTCGTGTTGAACTTAGTTATAAGCTCTTGCCTCCCTAGAGAGACAGCTGACAAAGCGCTCAGTAGCTTGACATGGTTGCGCATCAGCCGATCGCACAGCATGCATTGCGCGTGGGCTAGCTGAGCAATGCGCCTGCGGTATTATAGATTGACCAAGGAATGACGCGTAGAAACGTACCTTGAGTGGCAAGGTGTCCTCCTGGTCGTAACAGTTTTCCTTGCCACTTCAGCCTCTGCAAGACTGCAGGCGCCCCAGAGGATGCTGTTCTCCTGGTACACACGAGAATTACCTGCCCGTGCCGAGACTATATGTATTGTGGATCTGCCAACAGCCGGGCTTGCAACCCTATTACCCTCACAGCAAGCAGGTTAGTAAGAGTGCAACGGTACTCCTGCTGCTCGAGCAGCCTGCTCCGCCCACGCGCGAACGCGCACCGCCGCAGCTTGCGCGATGCAGGCTGTGCCAGCCGTCTGGTTGGTTGTGCTATGCTGCCTGCTCACCTGCAGCGTTTCGCGCGGCGCATCACTTTCCCCGGCGGTGAGCGCCCGCCCCTGAGCTGCTCCACTTTTGAAAGTGAGTATTTTGTCTATCTTGGATGATTTATATATAAGCGCTGGCCAGCGGTTGACGCGGGGAAGGAGGCGGAAATTTGTCGTGCATGGTCGCGAATGCCCATGCTGCATACGCTTTTGCAAATACCGCTCTTCGCTGGGGCGCGCAGGCTGCCTTGCACCGCACTCGCGAGCAGCTGGGCAGCGGGCAGCCAGGGCGAGCAGCGCGCCATGCTCGCTCGCTCGCGCAAGCTAGTCCCGGCGCGCCGCAGCCGGCGGCCAGCGCTCCAGACACGGGAGGAGCGCCGGCGGCTGCGCCCCCGCCGGCGTCGCCAGCGCAGCCGCTGGCAGACCCGCCCGCCGCCCAGCCTGGCTTGGTGCCTGCTACAATCAGCCCCGCACCCGATGCAGCGGCGCCTGGGCCTGCGCCTGTGCCCGCCGAGGTGCCCGCTGCTGCCACGGGCGGACCCGCAGCCTCCTCGCCGGCCGCGCCCCTGAGCGCCGGGGGCACGCCGCCAACGGACAGCGCGCCCCCATCCGTCACGCCAGCGCCTGGCCCTGCGCCAATGGCTGCGGTGCCCGCACAGGCGCCCGCCGACAGCCCGGCGCCCGGTTCTGGTTCCGCGGGCGTCGCTCCGGTGCCCGCCGCCGGCCCAGCACCCCTGGCGGGTGGCCTCCAGTGGACCCTGCAATGGACTCCCGTGCCCTCTGGCGAGGCCGCGCGTGCGCCGGCAGTCGCCAACAGCACTGCGCCTGCGCCCGCGCGCGGCGACGGCCCGGCGCCTGCTCCAGCGCCCGCCGGCAGCGTAGCCCTGGCGCCTCCGCTAGCTGACGGCGCCGCGCCCGCACTGGTTCCCGCCGGCGCCGCGGCGCTCGTGCCCGCCAAAAGCGCGCCCGCCGCCGCGTCGCGCGCCAGCGCGCTCCTGCCAGCGCCCAGCGCCGGCGCGGCGCCCATGCCGGCGCCCATTGGAGCCGATGCGCCTGCTCCAGGGCCCGCCGCCAGCGCGGCGCCCGCGCCAGCGCCCGTAGGCGACAGCGCAGCGCCCACGCCAGCGCCCGTAGACGACAGCGCAGCGCCCGCGCCAGCGCCAATAGCCGCGACAGCGCCCGCTCCGCTGCCAGACACCAGCGAAGCGCCCGCGCCAGCGCCCGCCGGCGATAGCGCAGCGCCCGCACCAGCGCCGGTAGCCGCGTCAGCGCCCGCTCCGCTGCCAGACACCAGCGCAGCGCCCGCGCCGACGCCCGCCGGCGATAGCGCAGCGCCCGCGCCAGTGCCGGGCGCCATGTCGATGCCCGCTCCGCTGCTGGACACCAGCGCAGCGCCCGCGCCGACGCCCGCAGGCAGCGGCGGGTCCGCGCCTGCGCCCGTTGGCAGCGCAGCGCCCGCGCCGGCGCTCGCCGACGCATCAGCGCCTCCCCCCGCATCCGTCGATGGCGGCGTGCCCGCCCTCGACGCAGCGCCCATGCCCGTACCGGCGCCGGCGCCCTTGGCAGCGAGTGCGGCTGCGCCCAGCGAGGCCGGGGCGCAGCCGGCAGCGTCAGGAGCGGCGGCCGGGCTGCCGCAGCCTGCAGCGGACGCACCCGCCCCAGCCGCGCCGCCGCCCGTCGACAGCGGCGCCGGCGCCGCCGCCCCACCGCCTGACGCAGCGCCCGCTGCAGCAGCTGCCACAGCAGCTGCTGCGGCAGCTCTGCCAGCGCCCGCGCCCGCGCCCAGTGACGCGTCGCTGGGCGCTTCGTTAATGAGCAATCCCGCAGCAGCACCGGGCCCGCGCGCCGCTTTCGACGGCGCCGGCGGCCCCGGCCCGGCGCCTGCAGCGCCCGCGGCCCAGCCGCCGGCTGAGGCCACCGCGCCGGCCGCGGGCGCTGCAATTCCGCTGCCGGTGCCTGCTGCCGCCGCGGCCGCACCGGCCGCTGAGCCTGCTGTGGCGCCTGCTGCTGCGTCCGCCGCGGTGGCCGCAGCGCCAGGCACGGATGCGGCCGCAGCGCCCGCGCAGGCGCAGGCAGCGGGCGTGCCTCTGCCGGCGGCCGCGCCCGCGCCGGCGGCCCCTCCGCCCGCTGGCGGCCCTGCTGCGCCGGCCGGCGCGCCCGCCAGCGGCCAGCCCTTGCCCTACCCTGCCGCAGCCCCGGCCCCTGCTCCGCTGCCGGGGCGCGCGGCGCCCGACGGCCCGGCTGCCGCGCCGGCAGCCGCTGCGGCCGCTGGCGCCGCCAACGCGGCCGCGGCCCTGGCGGCGCAAGGCGGGCCGCCTGCCGCTGACTCGGCTGCGCCCGCGCCCGCGCCCGTGCCGCCGCCGCCGCCGACGGCTGCCGGGAGTCCTGTCCAGGCTCTGGCAGGAGCTGCAAGCGGTGGCCAGGAGCGGTCTGCCGCCAGCGCTGCCCCGAGCCCTGCGCCCGCGCCCGCAGCGCAGGACGCCCTTCCCGCAGCGCTGCTGCTGGGCGCGGCAACGCTGGCAGCGGCCGCGCCCGCGCCCGCGCCCGCCGCCCAGGGCCTGGTCACAGACTCCGGGCTGGCCTCAGCGGTGCGGCCGGCGACGCCGCGGGCCCAGGCTGGCGGCGCCGGGGGTGCGCCGCAAGCGCGTGACGCCCTGCTGGGGCCGGCGGCATCGCCTCCAGCTGCCCAAAGCCCTGTCGCGGCGGCGGCGGCGGCGGCCGGGGGCGGCACGGACCCGCCTGCGCAGCCGGGGGCGGCCGCGGCGGCGCCCGTGCAGCCGTCGCAGGCGTCAGCCGCAGCGCTCGCTGGAGGCACGACCGTCCCGTTCTCGGACCCGTACACGGCCGGTCAGATCGCAGGCGCGGCCGCCCGCCCGCTCGCCGGCCGTGCCTGTCTGGGCCTGCAGTGCTTGTCTAGTTGGCTGGCGGTTGCGCAAGGCGAGGCTGACAATGTGGACAGGCACACCCTGGGAAGATTCTGTTCTCCGCAGGCATGCAGGCGCATCGCCAAACCTGCGGCCAGCAGCGGGTTTGCATGCGCTGACTCGTCTGTGCTCTCACCCTCTTCAGCTCGCGGGGCCCGCGCTTGGTCCGACCAGCGCACAGAGCAGGTGGGGTTTGCATGCTTCAGCGCCGGCCAGACTCAGCGCAGCGGCGCGCGGGCGCACAGCCTGTGGCGCGTTGGGGCCATGGTGAGCCGGTCTGCGCGCGCAGGCGTGGTGTTCGGCGCGGCGCTCGCCATTGCGCTGGCGGCCGTGTGCCTGGCCTGCCTGCAGCGCACGTGCTGCCCGCGCCGCGGCCGGCGGCTGGCGCCCGACGCGGCGGGCAAGGGCGCGCCCGACATGGAGATGGGCGCGCTGGGCAAGCAGGCCGACATCGTGGCCACGCCGGCGCCCACGCCGCTGCGGCCCTGGCCGGGCGGCGGCGCAGCCGGCGGCGCGGCCGGCGGCGCGCCCGCCCTCGGCAAGCTGTCGCGGTCGAGCTCGCTGCAGGTGGGCAGTGTTCATCGGCAGCCCTCCTCCAATGCACCGACCACGCGTGCCGTGACTTAGAGCGCCCGTGCCCTACATGCTGCTTTTTTTTCCTATGTTTACATGCATGCCGTGCCCACGCCGCCGTGCCCCTCCCCAGCGCAGCCGGGTCGAGGAGAGGATGCACCATGGGGCGTGTCGCTGCGGCAGGGTTCAAGGCCGCTGTCGCGCACAAGCTCATTCTCGGGCCGCGTGCGCGCCTGGCGGCGCATGGAGGCCATCGGCCCGGCGGGCGGCCTGGAGGTGAGCGGGCTGCGCGAGGGCACGCCCGTCATCCTGTACGACGGCCCGCTCGGCAAGGTGCGCGGCCGCCCGCTGCGCGGGGGCGCCAGTTGGCGGGTCACCGGAGGGCGAGGCGCGTCTGCCTGTCTGCGCCTGGCTCTAGATCCGCCCAGCGAAGCTGCGCCAGCCGCTCATTGCGCACAGTAGTATTTGTGGGACTGTGGCAACCATCAAGCTCAAACAGCAGAGTAGCAAGAGCGCCACCACAGCATACGATGCCGTGCGGCTTCCTGGAGGTGCGCGGACGCAAGAGCGTCACTACCGTGCGGTCATGCATTTGTGCCATGCGGTGCGCGCAGGCGTACGAGGGCGTGACCGCGGGCGGCGTGCCGGTCGCTGTGCGCGCTGTGCGCATCGCGCCCCGCCGCGTCGCCGCGCGTAAAGCTCTGGTGCGTCACGTTGTCGGCAAATGGCGGCCGCGTAGGAAGTCATAAATGGACAGCACGTCTGTAGTTAGAGTCATGAGCGGGTTGATAAGGAGTCTGCATGTAGAACACAGCAGTTGCAGGGTGCATGTAAGATCCGCTCATGGCCTGTAGGACTCAAGGTGCACACAGCTCTGTCGTGGTGCCTCTCTGCTGTGCTTGCCGCCTTGATTGCGGCAAGCACCCATGCCGACCTCTGTACTCAAAGTGAAATCCTCGGGCAAACGAGGAGCCGCCCTGTATAAAACCACACCCCCCTCTTTCCGCCCTCCACGCGGAGAACCATTGCCCCGTTGACCGAACGCTGCGGCCGCGGCCGCGCAGCTGGAGGAGGGCGACCGGCTGGCGGCGTTGCCGGACTGCTCCGTGGTGGCCGGCTTCGCGGGGCTGGCGCTGGAGGGCGACCTGTGCTGGCTGCTCGCGGAGCGCGTGCCGGGCGTGCCGCTGCGCGACGCGCTCGCCGCCGGCCAGGAGCTGCCCTGGAGCGACGGGCGCGCCCCTGCCTGCCTGGCCGCAGAGGCTACACAATTTCATGGTTGGGTGATGAGGGAGTGCCTGGTCAGTGGCAGAGGCTGACAGGTTGAAAGCCGTGCACCGAACGGCAGCCGTGTGCCATGGGTGTGCCGCCGGCGTGTCCGCCGCCAGCTCCGCATGTGTGTTCCCGCATGCGACAAGCTGCTCCTGCAGCAACAGAAGCGTGTGCACTAAGCATCTCGCGCGCGCGCGTGCGCGGGTCGCGCCCCGCCCTGCGCAAGTCCTGGGCGCCACCAGGGTCTGCGCGCTGCGCAGGGGCGGCTGGGTGGCGCTGTCGCTCGCGCGCGCGCTGCACTTCCTGCACCGCCACGGCATCGCGCACCTGGGCATGTCGCCCGCGTGCGTGCTGCTCGCGCCCGACGGCGCCGCGCGCCTGGGCGACCTGGGCGCGGCGCGCCTGCTGGGGCCCCACACGCGCCCGGCCGACCCGGCGCGCCCCCGCCGCGGCACTCGCCTGCGAAGACGCTGCTGTCTTCCTTCCTGGGCACTTCCCTGTTGTCACGGCACAGCAAGATGCTGCGCTTGCCAGGCAGGTGCTAGGTTGGGCGTGTGGGGCGCTCGCGCGCATGCGCGTGCAGCGCGCGCCCGCCCTTCGCACGCTTGCATCCCAAGCTGCGCTATGCTGCATGAGGCGCTTGGTGACCGGCCATGCCTGCACATGCACTACCACGCTAGAATAGATTCAGAGTGTGACACCTGGGCGGGGCGGGCGGCCGGGCGTGAAGGGCGCGCAGTGGATGGCGCCGGAGGTGCTGCCTCGGTGTGCATGACGTGCAAATCTGTGAAAAGCATGTAAAACCCTAAGCAGGGTATGGATGGGCGCAGGCGGCGGGCGTGCAGGGCGCGGAGTGGATGGCGCCGGAGGTGCTGCCGTCGGCGTGCGTGACGGAGCGCGCCGACGTGTGGAGCTTCGGGGTGCTGGTCTGGCACCTGTGCACCGGCGAGGCGCCCGCGCCCAACGCGCCGTGCGACTTGCAGTGCGCCCCGCCCAGCCCCGCCGCGCACACCTGTCCGTGCGCCTGCTGCGGTGCAGCTGACAGTGCTGCAGGACTTGGCAACCCATGGCTTCATGAGACAGGGAGGTGTTCTGACTTAGTCATTCAGATCTGAAGGACTGGGAGCAACGCTTGCAGCCGTGGGGCGCCCGCGCCCCGTCGCGCGTGGCGGGTGGGGTCGAGGAGCGTGCACGCGCGGGCGCAGGGTCGCGGACGACTGCCCGCTGGCCGTCGCGGAGCTGCTGCAGGCCTGCCTGGACCCCAGCCCGGCCGCGCGCCCGACGTCTGCGGAGCTCGTGCGCGTCATCGCCGAGGCCCTGCAGGCGCGGACCTGACTTGTCCGGCAGCATAGGGTAGGGTAGTGTGTGGTGTGTACCCTACCCTATCCTAGTGCTTCAGCCGATAAAACGGGACTGCGTGGAGTCAGGTCGGCCCCGGCTGTCCAACGGTCGCCCACGCCCGCTGCCATGCGCGCAGATGCCGCTGATGGCGGAGGACCGCGTCGAGCCGCGCCGCTTCCGCGTGGCCACGCTCAGCGCCGCGGCGGCCGCCGACGGCCGGGCCGGGCAGCCCGCGGGCGAGCAGCCCTCGGTGGCGCTGCTGCCGGAGCGCCCGGCGCCGCCCGTGCACTCGTCTGTGCGGCAGGGCGCGATCCGGGTGGTGCCCAAGCGCGCGGGCGCGCGCGTGCCGCCGCCCACGGCGCAGTGGCACGCGCTCGTCGCGGCGGCCTCGCCCGCGGGCGCCGCCCTGGGCGCGGGGTCGGGGTCGGGGCACGAGGTCGCGTCGCAGGGCGAGCTGGCGCCAGGGACGCCGGCGCCGCTGCCGCCGCCGTACCTGCAGCGGGGCGGCTCGGATCCGCCGCTGCGCCTCCTGTATGGCACGCCCAAAGCGTCCGCTGCGCCCGATGGTGCGCCCCCCCGCCGCGCCCCTTGGCGCCCTGCATCTGTCACACCGCGGCCGTGTGCTTGTAGACTCGCGTAGCCTCCCTCGGACGCCGCAGTAGGCGGCATCGCGACAGGCACAGCGCCGCACTGCGCCTGTCGCGATGCGGCCTGCTGTGGCGCCCGACTGCACGCCCCCGCGCTCCTCACCCCTTGCTCTCTGGCGTGGGGGTGTGACATGCGGCGCCGCTGACGCCGCTGCATGCAGCCTGCTTTGAACATGCATCCATGCGCCACGCCTCTGGGCGCGCAGGCATGGACGTGGCGGTGCGCGCCCCGGCCACGCCCTCGCCCGGTCGCAAGCCGAAGCACCGCGCGCGCCTGCCGCCGCACCGGCGGCGCTCCGCCGAGCCGGCGGCCGCGGCGAGGCTGGTGCTGCCGCCGCGGCCCACCGACGTGCGCGGCCTCGCGCCGGGCCCGCTCGCGCCCGCGCTGCCGGCGCTGGGGCAGCCGCTCGCCGCCGCCGCGCCGTCCGGCCAGGGCTGGCCACCTGCGCAGGCTCCCGGCGCAGCTCTTGCCCCCGCGCCCGCGCCCGCGCCCAGGCGCTCGTCGTTCGAAGAGCTCGCCTCGCCATGGGCGGCCGCGCTGGACGCCGGGCGCGGGGTGGGCGCGGGGGCGGCGCGCGCGCGCGCCGCGCCGCCGCCGGGGCCCCGTGCAGCGGGGCAGCATGAGGCGGGGCCGCAGCCGCCGCGCTCTGCATTCGCGAGCGCGGCGCCGCTTAGCGCCGCCCGCGGGGCGCGCCCGCTGCCGCCGGCGTCCGTGTTCGCCAGCGCGGCGCTGGACAGCTTCGACAGCTCTGATTCCTCGGACGTCCGCCCCATCAGCGCCAGCCGCGCCGCCGGGCCGGCGCCACGCGCCGAGGCGGGGCCCGCGGTTGCACGGCCGGGCGCGGGCGCGGCGCCACCGCGGCCGGCGGCGACAGGGCCGGCGCGGGCCGGGCCGGCGGGCGAGCTCAAAGCGCGCCTGACGCCTCCCGAGCCGAAAAAGTCGACCAGCATGTGCGCCCCAGCTCGCCGGGCCCGCCTGCTGCCAGGAGTGGAGGGCAGGCTTGCGGAGCCGCCTAGCCCAGCCTGCCTGCCGGCTGCCTTGCTGTGTGGGCGGCAGGCATGCAGGCCTGCAGCCGGCGGAGGAACGGCGCCGGGCGTGCGTGTGCATGTCCCGCGTGCGCTCCCCGGCAGCTGCACGCACTGTGCTCTGACAGTGCGGTCGCCACGCTCCGAGGCGGGCCTCGGGCGAGCGTTCTAACCGCATGTCAGCCTCGCAACCAGCCTTTACAGAGGCGGCACCCGCGCGCAGGTACTTTGACCCCGAGTTCGACCCGACCAGCGAGGGCTAGAGCGCCGGGGCGCACAGCCGCCCCCAGCCAGGCCGCAGCGCCCCGCTCGGATGGCCCGCATTGCTGAAGACTCCAGGTCTGAGCCCGTCTCGGTGGAATCAGTGGGTAGCATCGGGCAGGCGCTGCCCGCAGGGCATGCCAGGCAGGGTCTGGGAATACATACGGCCCGTGACACACCAGGCGGCGCGATCACAGCGCCGCCGCCTCACCGACACACGCTTGCTTGCCCCCTGTTTGCGAGAACTGCAAGCCCTCAGAGCACCAGGCCACCTGAAACAGATGTAGCATCAGGCCACATGCGGCCGGGCACCATCGCCGCCTTTTGACAGCGCCGGCATGCATCCGCGTCTGATTTGCGCTCCCGACTGGCCTGCTTGCATGGCCAGTGATATGCTGTGGTGCCCTGCCAGGCGGAGGGCGCCACGGAGAACCAAGGGCTAGAGTGGGCTTACGTGCCTTACACAGGGGAGTGCTTTTATTCTTCCCCTCATATCCAGCTGGCTGCCTGGCAGTGCATGCATTCTGCGCGCAGGCTAGTTCCCAGATTATATTGCTTGTATGCCACACGCGTTCTTGCTTACGTCTATGGGCGTGGTCCATTCATGCACCCGCCACTTTTCTCGCAAGGCTGTCTTTGCTTTGAGGAACTGCTTTGTGCTTTTGCTGTTGAACAGTTGGCGCAGAAGCATGCGTGGGCTGTCAAGAGGGAGTTTTTTCCGCAGGGACTGCCTGCAAGTCTGGGTGCGCCACGGTGCCAACATGGTGATGTGCTGTGCTTGACAGAGTACACCGAGTCCAGTGCGTGTTTGACAACGGGGCGGCCTATATCAGCCAAAGTGTGGCTGCTAAAGGCATCCAGCTCCCACTTGGAAGCTCTTTCATGTATCGTTTGAGCTGCAGCTTGGGCCACGCCACGTGTAAGCAGCGGGCACCTCCGCAACAACCCCAGTGCTCCGAACAGGCATGGCGCAGTACCTATGGACGCAAGTGCGCAGACACAGCTCAAGCGGTACCTGACGGGGACAGTCCAGTGACACGCTGCGCTTGTTGCCTTGGACACGTATCACAGTAACACAGTCTCGCATGCCGCATACGCTGTATTGATACGCTGTATTGATACCTGCCACCCTACCAGAATTCAAATTGATCGAGAACTTCGCGAGCAGGGGCGGGGGCGGGGCCTTGAGCGCAGATCAATGCCACAAGTCGACAAGCTAACCTGCTGCTCCTGTTGCTTCTCCGAACAAGGCCACTGTGCTCAAGACAGCGCGCAACCCGCTTTTTCAAGGCCCAGCAGCGTGGCACAAGGACTTCGCACATCTGCCTGTGGCCTACTCCTGAGACATCCTGCTCTGGCAGCGCTCCCCTGACCTGGGGCAAGGCCCTTGCATGACCGCGCCGGGCAGGCGCGGGCCGCAGATGCAGTGGCAGTGCGCAGGCGCAGTAGTGCGCGCTGGCGGTCGCGCGAGAAGCGCGGTGCGGCGCGGAGCAGGGGGCCGCCGCGGCTGAGCCTGCAGAGGCATGCTCGCCGCGCGCGGGGCGGCCGCAGCATGGGCGGCGCTCCTGCTGGCGGCGCTCGCGGCGGCGCCGGCTGGCGGAGAGTGGGTGGTGGCGGACGGGGACGGCCGCGCGTGCGCTGACATGTCGCTCTGCACGCCCAGCAACCTGACCTGGGAGGTGCCGGTCACATACGACGCAGCGGCCGGCTGCGCGCTGCTGGTGCGCAAGGGCCTGCGCGACATCCACCTCCGCGGAGACAGCTTCCAGCGCCACCTCTACGTCGGCCTCGTGCTGACGCTGTCTGGTGCGAGCCCTGTATCCCAAGCCTGCCCAGGTGCACACACGCCTGCAGGTCTTGTCTGGTACCAGGCGTGGATCGCCACCTGCCTTCGAGGCGCCCCGGCCACGGGCCGCCCATGTTCAGCGCCTACCAAGCGTCCCTGCCTGCAGCGCCGCGGCGCTCGGCCAGCAGGTGCCGCCTGCAACGCCACACCGGGTACAAGCAAGTAGAGGCGCTCACCCCTTGTGAGGGCAGCGCGCGTGAGCGCCTGTCGCGCGCCGGCGCTCGCCGCGCGGCCGCGGCGCTGACCCGCGGCCGCGCGCGCAGGTAACTACGCGAGCGGCGCGCTGCTGCCAGGCACCGAGGACTGCGACGCAAATAAGCAGTTTGACGAGAAGCGCTGCCGCCTGCAGCTCGACTTCCGCGTGCGCGTGTGCGGCGGCGCGGTTGTGCTGCGCTACAGGTACGAGGACCCGTTCGTCGACGACGTGTGCGCCGGCCTGCCGGGCAACCTGACGCTGTGGTCGATCGGCAACCACGAGATCGGCGGCGACTTTGCCAATATCACGCACTTCACAAAGAACAACGTGGCGCGCCACGTGGCGTACTTGCGCGAGGGGTTGCTCTGCCCGCACGCGGCGCAGCACGCGGCGGCCTGCCGCCTGTGGTGGGTCTCCACGCACCAGCGGCTCAACCACCGCCCGCACATCCGCTTCAACGTGGAGGACCACTCCACCATCCGCCGGTGCCGCCCGTGCTGCGACGACTTTGCCAGCTTGAGTCGCTCAGGACATGGTTTCAAGCTCTCTTTGTCTCGCAGAGGCCGCGGCCGGCGGCCATGTTCTCTTTAACGTGTCATATTGTCACGCCGCTGCTTCAGGCCAGGCTGGACTTGAGCCACTGTCGTGCAGCCTCCAAGCTGCGTGCGCTTTGACAGGTAGCCGTCGCACAGAGCCGATCGCAGAGCTTGAGGCAGCGTGACCGGCGGCGGCGCCCGGCGCAGGTTCAACCTGGGCATGCGCGCATTCTTCGAGGCGGGCCACTGCGGGCCGGGGCACGTCGTGGACGTGTTCAACATGACGCACGCGCTGGTGACGGAGCTGGGCCGCGAGGCGGTGCCGCTCACGTACGACAGCGTGCACTGGGCGGGCGTCGTGAACCTGATCAAGGCGCAGATCGTGCTCAACGACATCGCGTCAGAGCTGCCGGATGCCAACGCGCAGCCTCCGCCGCTGCGGCGCATTTGACGCGCTTGGGATGGTGCGACGGCGTGCGCTTGCCCGCCGCCGCTGTCCGCGCGCAGGCTGGACCGTGGGCGCAGTGGTACCGGCGCTCTGGCGCATGTGTCTGGGCGCACGAGCGGCCGCGTCGCAAGATGTTGCAAGCGGTTGCATGCGGTCTGGAGCGTTGCCGACGTGATTTAATGAGCTATGTCAAATGGTGCACCGTCCGCACTGGCTGTTTGGTCTGCAGGACGGGCTGTTTGATATGTTTCGTGTTGCTGTGCGGAGTGGGTATTGCTGCCTGTACTAGACTGAAATCCAAAGGGCAGCATGTGGCTGGCACCAAGACTTAATCATCAATCTTGCGTGCCTGCCCTGTGAAGACTCAACTAGCTATGTGGCGCCAGCCGGCGCGGGAGTTGCTTGACAACAGCAGAGCGGCTTTTTAGTGGGCTGCGGCATACGCTTGCAGCGGGTTGGGCCGGGCTTCATATGAAACGCCAGGGTGTTGGGGATGAGTTTGGTAGCAGAGACAGAAGGCCTTTTGCTGCATCAAGTTTTGAGCACACCATGCCTAGTTGTCCCAGCAGCTTCAGCCGATAGGCCTAGCTTCAAAGCTGGTTCAGAGAAAGTGCTTGTAACCCATGACATCAATGGCTTGCAAGCCTTTTCCCTTGAGCTCATGCTGCTGCTCACAACAAGACGTTTTGGCATGCAGGCACCATGGCCTACATGCGTGCATGCGCAACAAGCCCCTCGGGACGTGGCTCCTCGGAGTGGCATGCGACCCCAGGACAGCTCAGTAGGAACAGGAGAGCACATGCAAACGAGCGTGCAGGTATGCCACAGGAGTCGTGACGGAGCCGGGCCTGCTCCAGGACAAGTGTCACCCTGAATGCTGCTTGCTGCACTGCGAGCACGCGTGCCCCGTGCAGTCATGGCTGGTGCGCAGAAGCGGGGGAGGCAGGCACTTCCTGCCGCAACGCAGACAGCTGCTGAGAGCGAGCCCCGGCGGCGAAGACGGAGCAGCACGCGCGCAGCGGTCGTGCCGAGCGAACCTGCAGCCGGTAAAGCGGTCGCGTCCAGCGAAAGCGCAGGCGCAGCATTGAAGCCGGCACCCAAAGGCAAGGCACGCGCGAAGCAGAGGGCTGGCGCCGTGCCAGCCGCAGCAGAGGCAGGCGCGAGCGAGGCGCCAGGCGCTGAGGAGGCTGCCAAGCCAGTGAAGCGGCGGAGGAAGAAGGCGCCTGCACAGGACGGGGAGTCGAAAGATGCAGCTGCTCCTCAGCCACAGCCTGTTGTGCTTGCTGCGCCAGGCATCCTCGCCAGGAAGTGGGTGCGGCACGTGCTCTGCCGCGGACACGTTAGGTTCACTCTCGAGAGCTCGCCTGCCTGAACACCGGGCGTCACGCAGGTCGGCGCCCACGTCTCTGCCGCAGGCGGTGAGGACAAAGTGCACCCCGTTCGCTTGCAGTATCAAGCTTTAGTCTACTTGTGCGCACAAGCCACACTTCTGTCGCACTGGCAGGGATTGAGCGCGCGGTCGTCAACGCGGCAGCAATAGGTGGGAGCTGACCCAAGCTAAGCCCTGCACGGCGCCCTGCTCTGAGACTCAACGCACAGCTGTGCAGCAGGGGCGCGAGCCTTTGCGCTGGACACGCGCTCCAAGCGGCGGTGGGAGACGCCGCCGCTGGACCCGGCGCGGGCCACGGCGTTCCGGGCGGCCTGCGCTGCGTTCAACTTCACGCCCTCGCAGGTGCGCCCGCGCAGCAGCCGCGCCGGCGTGCCTGTCTGGCCTGAGCGGCGCGCTCTGTTGCGCTGGCGCAGCTGGTCTCTGTATGTTTTTGTGCAGTGCGCTTATACTTGGCATTTGCGGTGGAGCCGGCCGTGGGTGCAGTGCAGGCCTGATCACGCCAACTGTGCGCCGCAGATCTTGCCGCACGGCTCATACCTGGTCAACCTGGGGAGCCAGGACGACGTGGTGCAGGGCAAGTCCTACACCGCGTTTGTGTCGGAGCTGCGACGGTGCGAGGTGCGCGGGATGCAGGCCTGCGTTGTGGGTTCGAGGGTGGAGACAGGGCAGGCTGAGGGGACTCGCCACAGACTGTGAGCTGCCTTGTAGAGCTGTGTGTTGCTTCTTGATCACGGCTATTATTTGTGCTGACGGAAACTGCATGCCTTCAGGTGGACTTTTATGTTTGCTCCATGTGGCATCTGAGATGATGATAGTTGATTTGTTGCTGCAAACTGGAGCCCAGATCAACGTCCACTTATGTCACAAGTGCTGGGACTCGGAAGCGCCCGCGCCCGCAGGCGCTCGGGATCGATCGCTTCAACATACACCCGGGCACGACGGGCGGCATGTGCACGCCGGAGGTCTGCATGGCCAAGATCGCGGAGGGCGTGAACCGCGCGCTGGCTGAGACGAGCGGCGTCTGCGTGGTCCTGGAGAATGTGGCCGGGCAGGCGCGCCGCTTTGCATGGCGGGGCCAGAGCCGAAGAGCGAACTCGGGGCACTGGAGCAGCGAGCTGTGCGCAGCTGTTGCCTGGCAGGGCGGGCTCGCGCTCTCCGGGGCCGCAAGGGTCAGATGCAGGGTTGCGTGAGCCGCATGCTGCGGCTGCATCTGGTCTCGTGGTCCGCTGCGACTGCACAGCCAGCTTGCGGGCTGCTGTCTTGCAGGCATAGCTTGCACCTTGGCTGAGATTACAGGAGCCACGTGATGTCCTGCAATGCTCGGGCGGTGTCCTTGTGGTCATGCGCGGACGACCCCCGGCGCGCAGGGAAACTCGGTCGGGCACAGCTTTGAGCAGTTGCGGTACATCATGGACCGGGTGCAGGACAAGTCGCGCATCGGCGTGTGCCTGGACACCTGCCACCTGTTCGCCGCCGGCGCGCCCCGCCGGCGCACGGACTGCGTGCTGTGTTTGTGAGTCTTGAAGAGGTGCTGGTTTTTCTGGCGCTGTGGCCAGGGTTGGATTCCTGCCAGGAGGCTGACGGGGTGTGCTCCGGCAGGGTATGACGTGTCCACGCAGGAGACCTACGAGGCGACCATGGCCAGCTTTGACGCAATTGTCGGGCTCAAGTACCTGAAGGGCATGCACATCAACGACTCCAAGTGCGGCCGGCCCCCAGCGTGTCCGCGCTCGTGCTAGCGGCTCTGCGGACACGGCTGCGGCGCTGACTGCGGCGCGCGTGCAGGCGCCCGCTGGGCAGCAGGAAGGACCGCCACGAGAGCATTGGCAAGGGCCTGATCGGCCTAGAGTGCTTCAAGCACCTGATGAACGACGCGCGCCTGGACGGCATACCGCTCATCGTGGAGGCGCGCCGCACCCCGTTTGCGTCAGCCGCGTGCTCAGTGCGCACGTCAGTGCTGCTGCATGGTCCTCTGAGCTGGTTTTTACATGGTGCCAGCGCCAGAGCAGGAGCGGCGCTGACATGTCGTGGCGCACTTGGGCCCCACCTGGTGTCATCCTGCAGTGCGCCTGCAGGCTCACGGGCGGCATGGGCGCGCAGACGCCGGTGACATGCAAGGGCCCGGCCGTGGACTACAAGCGCTCGCTGGCAGCCGCGGCGCCCGTCTTCAAGCAGGCGCGCAGCCCCGCACTGCCTGAGGGACGGCCTGGCCACTGTGCATCTCACCAGGGAGGGCGTTGCGAAAGTGCTGTCAATTCATCGCTACAAAAAAGCCTGCCTATGAGTCATTGCAGCAAACCAGCCTGCCATAAGTGTGCGCTGTGTGCCGCCGCAGGTGGGGAGCGACATTGGAATGTCCTCGCACAAGCATGATGTCAGCTTGCTGTACAGCCTGGTCCGGGCATAGCCAGGAGGACGCTGTGTGTGACCGCAGGACGAGGCGGATGCCGGGGTGTCCTCGGATAAGCTGAACGTCGGCTTGCTGTACAGCTTGGTCCGGGCCTAGTCAGGAGGATGCAGGCGGCATGACTTGAGGCATGGGTTGCATGTTTCTGTGTGTAACTGCATCCGTTCATGGGAGGCTGACATTATGAGCCAGGGATTGCACCACTCAATATGCTTTCTGTGTGTTCTTGGCCCTCTTGCTTTCAATGTCAGGCCAATAGCAGCGTCTATTGCTTGTCAAATGTACTAGGCAGGCCTATATCAGGCAGGTGTCAATGTCTCTGAACCAAGCATGAATCATGAAGGGTGGGACCGTGAGGGTTTCGATTGAGCGCCGTATCTACAGCACAAGCAACAAAGGCATGCATACATCTATTTGCGGTGCATGCATGTGACAATGTGACAACGCATGCAGAAGCCCAAGTGTGATACCATCGCGGGAAGTCTATTCATGTGTGTCAAGGAGTGTTGGATGTTCGCCAGATGTCTGTATTTACATGTTGAAAGATGGGGCACGGCGATCAATAAGTACGCTTTGGAGCCTAGCACAACGTCATGACCCTCCTTGTAACCTGACAGCCCGAGCAACAAGGACGGAGCGCACAGGGTACAAAGCGCGCAAAGTGCCACCCTGTTCCTTGAAGTCAAGCCTGAGGAGTACACAAACAAAATCTCTGCCTTCGGACTGTGCACACTTCGGACACATACAGCAGCGGCTGGCAGAGGCTGCTGATCACCAACCATCGATCAGACCTGAGGGAAGAAGTCGCGGTAGATGCTGTCGCGCCATGCGATGAGGTCTGGGAAGGAGTCCAGGATGCCCGAGATGGTCATGGGCCCACCAAGGGATTTGCCCAAGCTGCAGACGGAGATATCAAGTGTTCACACAGAGTGTGGTGCTTGCCTGCCTGCATGCATGCTAAAGCAAGGTTGCATATGGACTTCACGCGGAGTCACACACAAACAACGACACAACACAGGCACTGCTCATGTCACACCTGTCGTACGAAGGCCCGACGGGGTTCAGCAGCTTGAGCGGGACCGCCATGGCAATGTCCGCATACGTCAGAGCGCCGCCGACCAGGTGGCGCCCGCCGCCCGCCTTGACCGCCGCACTGAGCTCCTCCAGGACAGCCATGGCCTGGCGCATGCGGCGCGCGTCGGGCCATGCAGCAGATGCGCATCCACGCAATCAAGCTGCATGGCGGTGATATCGCTTGAGTGGCAGGCATGCATGCTAGGCTCGCCGCCAGCCGGCCTGTCTCAAGCAACAGGCGCTGTCGGGTGCCCATCACGTTGTGGGGGCGGGTGCCGCAGATGGGTCCGCATACGACGCGCGCGTGGGAGGCGCATGCGCCGTGATGCCAGCTGGCGCGCACCTTCTCCTTGGAGCCGCTTGTGTCCTTGTATTTGTCCTGGATCACAGAAATCATCTGCCTGCAGATGAAGGTTGTCACGGGGCCCAGCCCCTGCAGGAACGAGGGGAGCAGGCTCCTGGCGGCCACCTGCGTGATGGCGCCCATGCACAGCGTTAGCAGCACGCCTTGCCGGCACACCCGGCGCGGCGCAGCGCAAGGTGCGCGCGCCGCAAGCTGCGTCAGCCACGCACTCGCAGCACAGGCACGCGCGGCTGTCTTGTGACAGGGCAGCGTGCGCGAGGCCGGGCCAGGAGCCCCAGGGCGGTGAGCTCGCGCGGGCTGCTCGGGCAGGGCGCGCTGGCCGGTGCTGGTGTCGCTGTTTGGTACTTACGTGTAAAGCAGCTTAATTGATTGACAACCCCGCCGGGAGCGGGGGCGGGGCGCGCCGGGTCGTCCTTGGCGCGCGAGATGGCGTGCATGCGGAAGAAGCCGAGCACCACCTCGCTCTTCTCGTTCCACCTGCGCAGTTCCACGGAGGCGCACTCGTTTCACGCCCTCGCGGCATCAATTTCGTGTTGCTCGAGGACGCTGTGCGACACAGGAGATGCGTCCTTCACGTGTTGAAGGGCGGACAGCTGCAAGAGCAGACTTCGACGTGTCGGCTGCGTTGGACACGCAGCCATTCGCTGACAGCAGAGAGCGTCGGGCCTGAGCGAGCGCGCACTGGCGGATGGCCTGCTTGTGCGCGGCCGGGAAGAGGTCCTGGGCGCCCTCCGCGCGGTGGTCGTTGCCCCACACCGCAATGTCGTAGCTGTCCCGCAGCGCGCCTGCAGGAGCACAGGCTGGTCACTGGGGAGCCTGGTGTGATGGCCGGTAGCGAGGGCTTCCTTGGCAGAGGGCAGAAGGCTCCCAGAGGTCACCTTCCTTGCCCCCGAGCAGCATCACCGGGAGCGTGAGCCGGCCGCGCCAGTCGCCCAGCTGCAAGCGCAGCCAGGGCTCGCTAAAGAGCGGTGTGTAGTCGATGACTTTGAACTTGCAGCCGGCGCGCTCCAGTGCCCAGCGAGCCTGCGCAGGCCAGGAGCACCGCTGCAGCATCCTGGTATGTACTTCATGGCATCAAAGCCGCTTGCATTCCAAAAGCACAGAGTGTAGCAGGACGGACATGAGCGTGCTTGTCCACCACAGCCAGTGTGACACGCACCCGGCGCGTGTATGGTGAAACACTGAGGCTGATCAGTTGGGGCTCCATCAGGGCAGCTGGGAGGGCAGATGGCGTGGAGGTCCACAGCCTGTGCTGGGGACGTCTGAACTGAGCTTTTCACACTCAACATCCTCAGCTAATGCCGGGTACGTGTGAGATTGTACCAGGTCGTCCCAGCTCCGTCGGGCTGCACCAGGTGCGCTGCTAGGCTGCAGGAGGCCCTCTTACAGCAACCGTAGGTACACCTCGTTGAGGCGTTGGGCAAGTGAGTTGATGGGCCCATACTGCCCAAGCATGAAGGCGCCTGGTGCTGCGCTGCGTCCGTCTGCGCAGCTGCACAGCTTCCTCAGCCCCCTTTTCAGCCTCCTGACACCTGACTAAAGCACCTCGCACACAGCCTACCTTTGGCTAGTGCGTCCACCAGGCGTCGCCGGGCCGCGCCGCACGCTTGCTGCGTCGCGCTGCCAGGCAGGCGCAGCACGGCAAGCAGCTCTCCCCCCGCAGCGTCCAGCCAGACCTCGTTGTCCGTAGGCGGAGGAGGGTCCTGGCCAGAGTTGCAAGCACACGGCATTCTCAGGCTGCTCTCTACAGCATCAGGACCTTGAGGCAGCGCACTCACCGCCGTAGGTCCGACGTACAGCTCCATCGTCTTGCTTCCCTGCCAAGCGCAAGCGTCTGATGTGAATGTGGTGCCTTAAGCGGAAGTAGAGCTGTAGAGCATGGTGGGGCCTTTGCCTCGTCAGGATACGTCATTAGAATAGGCTGCGTCTGTGGCAGCTTTGCATCGTCGAAGTACTTCCCCAGACGTATGAATCCCTCGTCGCGCCGCTCATAATGCGTCCGCGCCACGATGCGGGGGCTGTACAGCCTGATGCTGTACACCTCGTTCACCTCCACAGCCTCATACGGAACAAGCAGGGAGCTGCCAGCGCCCTGCGAGCGCGGCGCGCTGCTCCGGCAGCGGCTGCTGGCCTTGAGCTTGTATCGCGTGGCTGTCAAGTTACAAGACTTGCAGAACGCCCACTGCATACCAGTCGCAGCTGAGCAGCTGCTATGGCAAGCAGACGTGAGACTCCTGTGGGACATTAGTGATGCCACATCAGGATCAGGTTGTCACTCAGGTCTCAACTTTCAACTCTTGTGCCCCACCAAGGCTGGGCTCCTGGGGTTTGCTGGCCCCGGACACACGACACAGCGCGGCCAGGGTATGGCGCCAAGGCGCTCGGCAAGCGCGCGCCAGGGCGCCTCCCGGGCGGCGGTGGTCTGCGGCGATGCGCCAGACGTGCTGGACTGCACCCAGACCTCGGTGCTCGCAGGGAAGGGCCAGCCCTGCCGCCCGCCCGGCGTGCGAGGTTCAACCACCTCTGCAGGTCAGACTGATGTGGAGTTGGCACCAAGAGTATAGTTAATATGCAGGCAGCGGTCAAAGGAGCAGCAGTGCACTGGTAAGGTATCTCCCTTGATACAAAAGCCACAAATATCATGGCAGAGGCGTGCATCCGCTGTGCAGACGCCGGCCAGGTGGCCTCCTTACAAATCCATGCACTTCATCATGCTCATTAGGTGCGATGGGCCGCTGCGCATGCAACCCAGACTGTAGCATGCGAGTGCAATATCCACAAAGCGGATGCGGCGCACATTTGGCCTCTCTTGCTGCGGCCCCAGCGGCACGGTCTTGACCCACTCGGCGCGCGGCCGGCCCGCGTTCAGCAGCTCGACCCACTGCCGCTTGCCGGAGAAGGCCACTACCGCGGGAGCGCCGCAATGCCCGCACACGCACCTGGCGCGCTGCACTTGTTGGCAAGGCCGCTGTCGCATGCAAACTAGCGTAGTCACGTAGGCCACTGAAATGCATAGCAGGACCTGCACACGATGACACCGCACACCCGTATGATGGAGTTGAGCAGGAGCCTCAGCAGGCCTGTTTACGAACCCGGAGCCTGCAACTCAACACGGTTTTGGCAGTGGCAGAGCCGCCGTGTGTACGGCAGACGTACGCAGGCCAGGGCTGTCATCCCTCCACCATACGAGCACGCCGCCGCCGGCTGCCGGCCAGCACGGGCGCGCACCCAACGCTTGCCGCGGCGCGGCGCATGTGCGCGGCCAGGCGCGCGTAGAACGCGGGCACCCAGGCCTGGAAGGTGGCCGACGAGAACGCGGCCAGGTGCGTGCCCGGGTGGCCAAAGCCCACGTCCAGGAACGCCACGCCCGCCTCCCCCGGCATGCGCGCGTCGTCCTGGCGGCCCGCGCGCCGGCGCACCAAGCTTGCTCATCGCGCAAGGAGCCACCCAGTGCGCGCACGACGCGGAGATCACGACCACCACTACTCTAACAGAGCGGAACAAAGAACTCTCCTTTTCATTCTACAGCAAAGGGGAAGGGGGCGTCAAGAGACTGACGGCAGTCCACGCTCCGAGCCGAGTTTCTTCCGCTCCACTGGCGACGCGGCAGGTCGGGATCCAGGGCGGACGAGGGTGGCCATGCAGCAGCGCATGGCGAGTCTCGGCACTGCAGCTGCCGCCCCCCGCGCCGGCCACAGCCTGCATGTTCCCGCGGCCGTCGTCGGCTGCATGCTGCTGTTCCTGCCATGGGCCAGGCCCGCACCGCGGGCCCCTGCACGGTGGGCGGCGCGACGCCGGTCCGGATCAGCAGCCGCCACATGTGGTTGGCGGGGTGGCTGTAGTAGTGGCCGGAGCGCCTGCCAGGGCGGCTGCGTGTCACGGGGAGGCGTTCGGGCTTGCACCAGGGCATGGCGCTTGCGTCACAAGCCGCGGAGCCGGATGTGACAGCCTGAGTGCTGCCTGGACGGCCGACACCCTGCGAGGCGCCATCTGAGCTCGTGTGCATCTGCGTCCATAGTAATGTACTGACTACGGCTCCCACAGAGCCCTGGACCTGCAGCGACACTGCATGCGCTGCCCCATGCGCCCAGGCATGATCGCGCCCCACCGCGATCATGCCTGGCTCAAAATGGAGGGCTTGGCGGGCGCACCATGCGTGCTCACTCGGGTTATTGCCCCCGATCAGCAGGCGCAGCGGCTGGTCGCCTAGCAGGTCCGGCAGGCCAGGCAGCCCCGGGATGGCCAGGATCTCGGCCTCGGCCAGCTTGCGCTTGCTCAGCTGCACGCCCGCAATCTGCACCACCCGCGCCTGCCCGGGCGCCTGCGCAGGCGCCTGCCCTGCAGGCCCAGCAGCGGCTCGCCCGCCAGCTGGCCCTGCTCCCCGCAAAGTGCGCAAGGCTGAAACTGGAGACAAACGCAGGAAGGGCTGGCACAGCTGGCACAGGCGTGTCCGCACCGTCTGCACTGTATCTTGAGAGGTGCAGCAGCAAGGCAAAGGCCCTAGGACTGTCAGCAAAGCAGTCAAGATACGCACACGAACAGAAAGACCAGGTTGTGGCAGGGGCGCTGACCTTTCCGCCGGACGCGCTTGGGCGATGGCCGGTCCGCGGCGCCCTCGGACACGCCGGGCGCGTCAACCAGAGCGGCAGCGCTAGCTGCCCGCTTGCTGCTCAGCGCAGGGACCAACGGCGTGTGGCAGGAGGGCTCCGACTCTGCTTTGACGAGCGGCGCCGCCGGGGCCGCCTGCGCAGCACCAGCGCAGGCGGGAGCAAGCCCGCCCTCGCTGCTGGCCGCGCTTACGCCTGACGCGCCGCCGCCTGCCTGACCTGGCGCCTTGCAGAAGCGAAAGGCCTGCATCCCAGCACGTGTGCTTCACTGTGTCAGAGACCGTATGGTTGATTGACAACCCACCCATGACGTTGAGGAGCGTGGCCTACACGCTTCAGCGCTTTCAAGCCCGCACAGCAGGTGGTTGTGAGGCCATCGTGCCTGGAAGAGGTTAGGACGTGTCTGCATTGTGGCGTGTGCAGAGGCCAGCATGCGCAGCAGCCCTGCGTGTTGCAGAGCACGCAGTGTGAAACGGCAGGAGGAACACTGCTCCACGTGGGCGCAGCTCAGCTGCAAAAGGAGGTATAGAATGCGAGTGTGCGAGCTGCCCGAGGGCGAGGTCATGCACAAGCTGTGGTGCATACAACCTCTCTCCTGTATTGTGCCTCTATAAGATCGAGGGCAGCAGGGAAGAGCAATTTGCATGCCTCTGCCAGCACTAACGGCATTGTGCTGGCGTTGACGTCAGCATTGATGCTGCAATATTATTGTTGCATCACCTGGCTGTGCTATTCCAAAGCTGCAGAATGACATGCATGTTGCTGCTGCGTTGCTGTTAGCATAGTAGCAGAGAGACACATGCGATGCAGTGCCACCCGACAGGGCAAGCACCTGTGAGTGGCGCAGTATGCGCCAGAGACGGATGCACACCCTGACACTGGCCTCATGTCAGGTGGCTGTTGCCAGTGGCAACTTGCCATGACGCAGTGACTGTGCCTTGATGCGTTTGCCGCTTGAAGCTGCTCTGCAGCGGCGAGCAGCGCCGCCCGCCTGGTAGCAGCGTCGCCCTGCAGGCGCTCCTGCTCGCGCCTGCGCAGGCGCAGCAGGCAGCCACGCTTGCGGCGCATAACAGAGCACCGCAGCCGCTGCTGCCGGCATATGCTTGAGCACTGCATGTCGTACGTGCATTTGCAGCGGGCTCAGCACTCAGGCGAGGTTGGTCCCTGCTTGCTGCTGTGCTCGGCCACTCCGCATGCTACTCATCAGGATCCATGGGCGCCCGCGACAATGACATGGCGCATGACAGACAGGGAAAGGCGCGCACTGTCTGCCTGTCCACGTCCAGCATGCGACCGCCACCAGTGTCTGAGCGTGCTGTGCTCCCCGCACAGCCGTCGTTCGCCATGCGGACTAGCGGTGCCTCGCCCTGCATGACAACGCCCGTTTGAAGAGCTGCAAGTCAAATGACCATGTGATAGCATGCCTCGGCGATAGAGGGCTCCTGGCGAAGGCATCAAGCCAGGCTGCACGGCTCGCGCCCTGCAACTTGAGGGACAGCCGGCTCAGAGGCACTGGCGCGTGCAGGCCAGGAAGCTGACCAAACCCCTGAGCTCTTACCACCTGCCTGTTGTTTGGCGTGCATGCGCCAGGTGCACCTCTTGCACAATGCACCGCTTCCAGGCAGGGCTGCAGGCAGCCGCGCACCGGTCATCACGCGCCTCACGTCGGCATCCAGCGCACAGCCGCGTCCAGCTCAGCCAGCGCATCGCGCAGCAGGGCCGCCTCGCCCTGCACCAACACGCTCGCCGCCCGCGCCGCGCTCGCGGCCTCGCGCGCCGCGCGCCCGCCCCGCCCTGCCGCCGCGGCTTGAGCCAGGGCGGCTGGCCCGCGGGGAGCCGCATACGAACTCAGCCGCGCCCGCAGCGCCGCTGCGAGCGCGTTCAGCGCGGCGGCCGGGAGGAAGCCGGCCGCAGCCGCCACGCTCACGCTGCCCAGCTGCGCGTCCTCGCTCGGCGGGAAGGCGCCCCCGTCCGGCCGCACCGCCACGCCTGGCGAGCCGGCCTCCGGAGCTGCTGTGTCGCGGGGCTGCGCATCTGCAGCGCGGGGCTGGCATCGCCGCAGCCGGCCGGCGTTGGCCCCACCCTCCACCCCGTGCCCCCCCGGGCTGTGCTGCGGATCATCAGCTGGGTCTGCCGCGTGCCGGCTTCCAGCGCGAGCTGCTTGGACAGGCTCGGGAGCCTCCGGCGAGGGCCTGCCGCCCGGCCAGCCCTCGAGCGCGTCATCGAGCGTGTGCCAGTCGACGAAGGCGGCCGCGCGCGCGAACAGCACGCGCAGCGCGGCGACCAGCGGGGCGCCGAGCAGGGCGCCGGGCGCCACCTCAAACGGCTCGGCGCCCTCCTCCAGCAGCTCGCTGCGGCGCGACACACACCGACCCGCGCTTCCGGAGCCGCCCTTCCCACCACAGCTCAGGCCACCTGCCTCTGGAAGTCAAGATTGGGGCGCGGCCTGTGCAGCTTCAGCCGGTACGCGACATGAGAATCGCGACATTTTAATTCTCTTGCATGCATGCTGGCTGCAATTCAGCACGCAAGCCGCACCAGCCATCCGCGCAGGCTGAGCTGCGGATTATAGAGCAACTGCGGTGCGTGCCACAAACGCCCTCAGAGAGCCATGGGCAGGCACCTGTGCAGCGCCAGGAAGCGGGCGCGCGCGCGGCAGGCGCGCGGCCCCAGCTCGGCGGCCGCCGCCGCCGCCAGCGCGGCCTTGTCCACGCGCACGGCGTCAAAGGGGTTGCCGGGCAGCGCAAAGCCGTACTTGGTCACCAGCTCCGCGTTGCCCAGCTCGCCGTATGTGTTGTGCACCTCGCGCCCGGCCGCCACCGCCGTCGCGGCCACGATCTGCCCAGCAGGCAGGGCAGGCGCTGTCACGCAGGAGGCTGCACCGAGGTTGTGCTCAGAGTGGCTGCAGCATGAAGGGGGTGTGCAGGAGAGCACTCGTGCCTCATGTGTGTGTTGTATCTGGGAGCCCTGTGGCGCAGGCCTACATGCGCAACGCGCGTCACACCCGACGCGCGCACAGCCAAGCATGCGGCAGATGACTGATTAATGTTTACAGTTTCGCAGCGGCGCGTGAGCAGCTGGGCGCCCCCGACGCGGATGGCGACAGGGGGCGTGCAACAGGGGAAAGGGGGCGCGCTGCGGGCGCGCACCTCCAGGCACTCCCCGCCGGCCGCGTCGCGGGCGCCCACGATGCCTATCTCCAGCTGCAGCGCGTCGGCGCCGTCGAGCAGCGCGCCGCGCGTGATGCGCGCGCGCTTCCGCGGCGCGCCGCCGCCTGGACCGCGCCATGCATCCATGTGAGTCAGCGGACACATGCGCAAGGCTGCACGGCAGACATCATGGTCGGACAGTGGCGACGCCCGTGTGCCAGTCCTAGCTGAAACCCATGTGCAGTGCGCAAGAGCGCCAACGCGTAGGGGCAGCCTCCGCACCCGGCAAGGCAGAGCCGCTGTCATCCCCGCCGCTCTCTTCCCTTGCCAGCCGGGCGGCGCTGGCAGTCGCGAGCGCCCCACCTGCTGGCTGAGGACGTTCGTCAGACGGCGCATGCGGATGCGCACCCTGCAACGAGAAGCAGCTGAATGTAATATATGCGCAATAGGAGCAGGCGCCAACCTGCAGCATGGGCGTGACGGTGCCTGCCGTCCTCGTCACCGGTGCTGCAGCCCTCCTCAGAGCCGTCAGTGTTAGAACAGTCGTCATCATCAGCGTACGCTGCCTGGCGCTCAGCGGCATGTCAGCCAGCGCACATCTAGGCTAAGGGTATGAGCTTGGTCAAGGCGCATGCATGCGTGATGCCTGGCTTGACGGTGCGCCTGGTTCTGCATGCAAAGGGCAAGCACGCAAGTGTGGGTGCGAATTGCGCCTGCTCTATGCTGTACTCTCCGCAGAGCGCGATGACCGCAGCCTTGTGGTTGAAGATGTCCGCCAGCGGCACCATGGACATGCCTGCGTTCCAGAACTGCATGATCAGCTCCGACACACGGGTGCATGTGCTCAAATGTGGCATATCGCTCAGCTGGATGCCGCACACCCAGCGACGAGCGCGCACCGTGGTAGCTGTCGACGCCAAAGGCGCGGCTGGCGACCCACGACGCCGCCGCGCGGAATGCATCCAGGGTCATGCGCCGCGCCGGCAGCCGCTCCGGGTGCGCGGCGCACAGCGGCGGCACGTGCGCATTGAAATCTTCGGCGGCCAGCACGGCGTCGTCGCGCGCGCGCTCGGCCACGCCCGTGCCCGCCAGCCGCGCTAGCTCGCCCGCGCTCCAGAACATGGGCAGGTACTCGCACTCGGGCAGCGACTCGAAATAGCCGCGCCTGGAGAGACAGGTACACGGTAATGCGTCATACGTGCAGTGTTCTGCGAGTCCCGACCTTGCAATAGCCGAGGCACTGCTCTAGGAGCGCCACACCCGTACGACAGGGATATGAGCGGCAGCCAGCAAAAGCTGTGTTGCACCGGACAGGGCACGTACAACCAGGCCGCCGGTGCCAAAAATACGTCCGGTGTGTGGCAAAAGTCTAGCGAGTGGCGCACCAGGGCGAGTCTGGCGTGGCAGCCTCATACATGCAGGCGATGGTGAGCCCAAGCCCGCCGGCGATGCGCGCGTCTTCCAGGAGGTCCGCGATGCCTGTGGTCCGCCGCGACAGGATGGCTGTCTTGGGTATGCGGCACAGCGCAGCGCCCTCGCGTATGTCCTGCAGCGCCCAGACGCCCAGGCCGCAGCCGCCGGCACGCGCCTGGATTGCCACCAGCTGCTCGTCCCAAGTAATGCCCTGCTCGCGCAGCCACGCACGCAGCTTGTGCGCGCCCAACATAGCCTTGGTTGCGGACTACGCCGGGTCGGAAGGCAACACTGGGAGCCGGATGCCAGGGCCTGCTGCGGGGCTTGGTAGCGCAGCACGCTCTCCAAACGGAGCTGTTACACCAGCCACAACGGCTTTTACACAAGGCCATGGCTGCAGTGTGGCTCCAGCTATCACACAAGATGTAGGTTTGCACAAGCGGCGCTGCGCGGGCCGCTCTGCGCGAAAGCGCGTGCAGCGCCGAGCGCCCGGCGTGGGAATGACCCCAGATGGTGAAGAGCAGGCGGCGTCGCGGCGTGCCCGCGGCACTTCTGGGCTCGGGAGCAGCAGCGCCGGGTGGGGCCCGGCAGTCCAAGGCAATGCTGGGATACGGGATCTCTTCATGCGGCGTGAGCGCCGCCCGGCGTCAGCCGTGGACTGCTCCACAGCACTGCCTGCGCAGGCAAGCAGCGTGCTGCCGCTTGGCAAGCGGCAGGCGCACACGCAGCAGCAGCAAATAAGCTTCCCGCACAAGCGCCAGTGCGCCTGGGTGCCCGCGGGGCCCGGCTCGCAGCGCTCCGAGCTGTCCCGCGCCAGCAATGCAGCGCCAGCAGCCACCCCCGCGTCTGGCTGCCAGAGTGCCAGCATGGTCCCGTGGCCCGCCGAGCGCAGGCAGGGCTCAGACCAGCCCCGGTGCGCACGGGGGTTTGCGAACCTGGACCACGCGCCGCAGCCGGCAGCCAGGCGGCCGCCCCTCAGAGGCGCTGGCCCCTCGCAGTACAGCAGTGCAGGGAGCGGGGGCGCCGCGGTCCCTCCAGACACAGGCGCGCGGCGCAGCTCCGCAGCCAGCGCGGCTGCGTTCGCGTGGCCGGGGGCCTCGCTGGGTGTGTCAGGGGAGCCGCTCGCAGTCAGCGAAGACCCGTCGCCGGACAGCAGCGCCAGGAGTGCCAGCACCGCGGCCGCGCCTGCTGTGCCGCTTAGCGCTGTGAGTTATCCGCCCGCGCAAGCGTGGCCAGGGCACGCGCCGGCCGCTGCGCTGCCGGGTCCTGCGGCGCGGCCCGCGGCGCAGCCCGCAGCCGCGCGACGACCGGCGACGAGGCTGCGCCTGAGCCTCACAGAGTGGGGGCTGCCCTGCAGCGTCGTGCAGGCGCGCTCCGGCTGCTGCCGTGGCGCTGCGGCCTGCGCGCCCACCCGAGCGCGCGCTAGGCATTAAAGCTCGCAACTCTGCCCGCTTGTGGGAAAGCAGGGTGCCGCGGCGCGCACGCATGACGCACCGGCTGGCAGGGCGTGCCAGAAAAGCTTAGCTAAATTGCAGTGGGTGGTGGCGAATGGACTCAACTAATTGCACAGAATTGTGCAAACGGCGCCAGGCGTACGCGGACCGGGGCGTCTGCACGATGTACCCGTGGCAGGCGGCCGCGCTGGAGGGCGGCGAGGGCGGCGGCAACCTGGTCTACTGCGCGCCGACCTCGGGCGGCAAGTCGCTGGTGGCGGAGGTGCTGCTGCTGCGCCGCCTGCTGGCCGCTGGCGACGCCGCCAGGCGCCACGGGCGCAAGGCGCGCGCCCTGGGCGCTCCCTGGCATGCCGCCCTGCGATGCGGCATGCGTGCGGGGGGCGCGCGGCCTGCGCATGGCCGTGCTGGGCCAAGCCTCCTCATGCAGCCGCGCCGTTGAGCAGGCATGCACACGGCGTGCGGGTGCACCCTGGCCCCAGCCCGGCCTGCATCTCACACCGGACATTCTTGCATTCGTTGCTAGCCAGCCGACGCAACGACACGCTCCTCCTGTGCCCGGCAGGCCACCCCGCGCGCGCTGTTCATCGTGCCGTACCTGAGCGTGGTCGCAGAGAAGGCGGCGCACCTGGCGCGCGTCCTGGCCGGCGTGCCGCGCGTCGCGGTGCGCGGCTACCATGGCGCCGGCGAGGGCGGCCACCCGCTGGCGGCCAGGCGCGCGCCGGGCCAGACCGGTCCTGCGCACCGAGGATGCCAGAGCTGGCTGTCAGGGCAGCGCAGCCATCCATGTCTCTGTCACATGTGTCACTTGCGTGCAAACTTGTGTTGGTATATGGGTGTCCGTAGACGCTCATCCGTGCAAAATACTGTCCAGGAGACACACTTATGCTCTTGCTGGAGCACAACATGTTATATGCGGCCATGGGACCCTATCACGAGGCCGCGCAGGGGCGAGACGCTGGCGGTGTGCACCATGGAGAAGGCCAACATCACCATCAACCGGCTCATGGCGGAGGGCCGGCTGGGTGCGCCCGGGGGCTGCGCCCGGGCCTGCAACACCCGCTGGGCCCATCAGCGCCTGATTGCACCTGGGTATAGGTCGCACCAGGCCTACGAGCAGTGCGCGCCGTGAGGTGAGTGTGCAAGCGGCGAGTGCTGCGGCGTGCGCGCTCGTCTGCCCACCGGGTGGTCGTCGCCTCGCATGACCTTTCAGTTGCTGGGTCCTTTCGGCGTGTGCTGCCGTGCCTCCGACGCGTGCCAACACTGCATGTGTACCAGTGCTGAGGGGTGTGCTGCGGCGGCGCAGATGAGCTCTGCTGCATCGTCGTCGGTGCGCCGCCGCTCCGCGCCCCAACACTTGCCGCCCTCGCTCAGGCTGCCCGCATGTGGCCGGCGGGCGCTCCTGCCGCCTGCACTCTGTGTGCCTCGCCTCGGTGCCAGCGTGGCTGATCAGCCGGCATGCACATATGCGTGCTTGGCTGTAACTTGCCCAATGGCCAGCTTGGCTGATCAGCGTGCATGTGGACATGCGTGCTTGACTGAGGACATGCAGTGACTACCCGGGCTGGCGCTCCCAATGTTCATGCGCATGCGCAGATGAGCTGCACATGCTGGCCGACCCCGGCCGCGGGCCGCCGCTGGAGCTGGCGCTGGCCAAGGCGCTGTGCTGCTGCCGCGCCCAGGGCGTCCAGCTGCTGGGCATGTCGGCGACCATGGGAGGCGCGCGACGCGCCCGCTTGCCCTAAGTGCATCGCGGCGCTGCTCCTTGCCTGCCGGGGCACTGCAGAGCTGCAGAGCGACGCAGAATAGGAAGTAGTCACTTACCGAGCCTGAAGGTCTACCCAAACCATGCGACAAGCAGAGCCCCCACCAATGCCGGTGATGAACAGTTGTGCGGTGCATAAAATAGCAGAGCATCAGGCGGACAACCTGCTCCGTACCTTGCTATAACTCTGGACAATTAAGATCAGATGCTTTCTCGTACGTCCGCCGCTCTGCTGTGGCCGCCCGCGCCGCGGGCCCGCGTTACAGCGGCCCGCCCCGGTCGCAGGCCTGGACGCGCTCTGCGCGTGGCTCGGCGCGGCGCTGTTCATGACCAACTTCCGCCCGGTGCCGCTGACGGAGCACGCCGTCTTCCAGGGCGCCGCATACCGCAAGGTGCCCCCCAATGGCCAGCGCGCCCCTTGCGCGTCCGCTGCACGGCCTGTCTACTCGCCGGGCCCGACCGCACGCTGCGTGACCCATGGGCTGGTCACGCTGCACGGCATTGCAGCGCGCTGTGCTGCATGCTGAGGCCAGGCTGCACCGAGAGGGGCAGCCGCAAGTACCCGTGGCAGTCAGCTGCCAGCCCGGCATCGGTCGGCGGGAGCGCCTTTCAGCGCCGTCTCTCCCGTGCACCATCAGGGCGCGGCCCGCCCGCTGGACACAAGCCGCCAGCCCGCCGAGGCCGCCCTGTGGCGGGCGCCCACGCGCAGGGCCGGCCGGGCGAGCCGCCGCTGGTGGCCGAGCGCGTGCTGCCGCCCGCGCGGCCGCGCGACCCGGACCAGCTGGCGCCGCTGGTCGCCGAGGCGCTGCGCGCCGGCGGCTCCGTGCTCGTCTTCTGCGCGTCGCGGCAGCAGTGCCAGGCGCGCGCACGCGGCGCCGGGCCGCCCCGTGCGCCTCCGCTGCGCTGGTGCTGCGCTGGAGGAGCGGCAGTGCTTCGGTGGCCGCTTCGCAACCAGCCCTTCCTGAGAGACGTGGCCATGCAGAGCTAGATGGGCTGTGATAATGTCTCATGCATGCAAGCCTGCGCTCATCCATGCACCGCTTCACCTGGCCGGTGGACGGCTTGTGCTCGCCCGGAGCGACGCGCATCCGTGGTCCCATGCAGCAGCACGCATGAGGCTCTGGCCTCATGTGGGCGGCCGGCAGAGCTGCGCCGAGCTAGTGGCATCGCTGCTGCCGGAGCTGCTCGGCGCGCCGGGCGAGGCCGCGGCGGCCGCGCGCGCGGCGGTGGTCGCCGAGCTGCGCGAGGCGCTGGGCGGCTTCGTGAGCCCCAGCTTGGAGGCGCTCATCCCGGCTGGTGCGCCCGGGCCTGCGCGCCACAGCCTGATTGGCTTGGTGGCACGGGCCACCTGGCTGCAGACAAACGCGCTTAGTTGTTGTTACCCACAAGTCGGGTGGGCGGGATGTGACCGCATGCTGCTCACAGTGCCCCAGGGTGCGTCGCAGACATGAGATGCAAGCTCTGGTGCCCGGGAGCTGGCAACGCGACCTGCAGTGGGATGTCATAAGCGAACATCCCCTGCCTGCCTTGTGCATTAATGCATACGTTCACATGGCGGTACGTCGCTGAGCCGCAAAGCTTTCTGGTGAGAACACGTCCAGGACATGACTCTGTTCCCACGCAATCGCCCGGCGGGCGCCGGCGCGCGCAGGCGTGGCGTACCACCACGGCGGCCTGACCACGCAGGAGCGCACGCACGTGGAGCAGGGCTACCGCGACGGCGCCATCCGCGTGCTCATGGCCACCTCCACGCTGGCCGCCGGCGTCAACCTGCCCGCCGCGCGCGTCATCCTGCGCTCGCTCTGGCAGGCGCGCGCCTCGCTACGGCTGTACTGCGCGTGGTGCATACCCTAACCCTGCACACAGGGTCTGCATGATCTCGGCCCGCACGCGCGGCTGTGAGCTGCGCCGCGCGCGCCTCCATGCTTCTCAGGACGCTGGCGCTCGCACACCGCGTTTGCATAGATGCGGTGCTCCAGCAGTGACGGGCTGTGGTTGCCGAGCGGCGCGCGCTGCGGCGGCAGGGCGTCGGGCCGGTCGAGCGCGCGCAGTACCTGCAGATGGTGGGCCGCGCCGGCCGCGCGGGGCATGCCGCGGCCGGCGAGTCCTTCCTGATCGCCAAGGGCGCGGCTGACGACGCCCGGGCCCCCAGTGAGGCCCGCAGCCTCTGTGAGACCTGCCTGACGAGCGCCCTCGCTGTTGTACAGAATGTCACATGTGCCGCGCTCCTTCAAATCTCCTGCATGCACACCACCACGTCATGAGCAGACCTTGCCGTCACAAACGGCCGTAGAATGCCGTGGCAGAGCGGCTGCTGCTTGAAGCAGCCCGCATGTAAGCCGCCCGCGGTCCTGCACTCCGGTCTGCCGCTGCGCGCCTGCCTCCCTGTCGTGCTCCCGCGCACGAGTCGGGTTCCGAGGCGCGCAGGCGAGTGGCAGGCGGTGAGTGCGCTGCTGCACGCGCCGCTGCCCGTGCTGCGCAGCGGCATGCTGCCGCCCGCGCCGCCGGCCGCCGCGGCGCCGCCGGCCTCGCAGTCGGCGCCCGCCGCGCTCGGCCGCCCGCCGCGCTCCGGCCCGGGCCCCGCAGCGCTGGGCGCCCGGCCCGCCAGGGCCGGGGCCGCGGCCGCGGCGGGCCCTGGCGGAACCCCTGAAACCCTGGAGGGCGGCGCGCTGGCGGAGCACATGGAGCGGCTGCTGCTGGAGGCGGTGGCCAGCGGCTGCGCGAGCAGCGCGCGCGACGTCAAGGCGCTGCTGAACAGCACGCTCGCGTGGCGCCAGGCGCGGCCCGCGCCGCCCGCGCGCTGATGCGCGTCGGCCACTTGACAGAGGAGGGCTGCGGAGCACGGACAGGCGTCCCTCCTTCTTGTTGCAGTGGAGGAATGCCTCAAGGTTCGGATCGGAGGCCTGGCCTCAGAAGCGCGTCGATCTGCTCTGCCGTCTGGCTCGATCCCCTGCGCGGACGCACTCCGCCGCGCCGGTCGCGACCCTGTGCTGCGCCCCGTTGGCAGCCCGTGCTCCGCCTCACCATGCCCACAGCGCTGGCCAGCCCAAGTGTGCCTGCCACGGCAGGCGCCGCGGGAGGTGGAGGCGCGCGCGTGCGAGGCGCTGGCGGACCTGCGCGCGCGCAAGCTGCTGAGCTTCCGTGAGCCGGACGGCGGCGGCGCGCCGGCCTGGGCCGCCAGCGAGCGCGGGCGCGCCGTGTACGAGAGCGCGCTGCCCACGCGCCTGGGCGAGCGCCTGTACGAGGTGCGCCGGCTGCGCCTCTTCAGGCGCGAGCGAGCTCCGCGCATGCTGCGGGGCGCGGCCGCATGCGCGCGGACGCGGCCGCGCGCGCTCGGGCCGCCCGCTGTGCAGGGACCGGCGCGCAGTGGCAGACGGATGCTGTGCCGCGCGCGCGTTCGCGTCCCTGCACCGAGCGGGAGCCAGGCTTCCACATGTGCAGCGGAGGCCTGGACCGAAGCAGACTCGCGCTCCATCATGCTGCAATGCACACCCTAACCTACCCTATGCCCGGCAGGACCTGGACGCGGTGCGCGCCAAGGTGTGCACCGAGGAGCCGCTGCACCTGGCGTTCGTCCTGCAGCGCGCCGCGCCCGCCTTCCCCGCCATCCACGCCTGGGCCGCCTGGCACAGCGCGTTCGCGCGCCTGCCGGCGCCGCAGCGCGCGGTGGCCGCCATGGTCGGCGTCGAGGAGCGGTGCCGCCCTGCCCCATGGCATGCCCAGGCCGCGCTCCCGTCGCGCTTAGCAGCGCGTTCAGGTCTAGTGGGTCTGCCTGATGACAGTGACCTAAATTAAGTGTCTCTTCTGCTTGAGCCCAAACCACGTGCGAGACGCTGCATGCTGATCGATGCGGTGAGCTGCCTGGAACCCGCTCAACACTCTCGGCACGGCTGCACTCGCGGCAGGATTGCAAAGCGCGCTTCGCATCGCGCGCAGGTACATCCTGGCGCGCATCAGCGGCGGCGGCGGCGACGCCGCGGTGTCCGCGACCCACGCGCGCTTCGCGGCGGCGGCGGCGGTCAGCGCGCTGCTGTCCGAGCAGCCGGCGTGGGAGGTCGCGCTGGCCTGGGGCGAGCGCGACAGCATAACGGAGAAAGGCGTGCTGCCGGCCTGCTGGTGCCAGGCTTCTTGACCTGCCATGCATGCTGCGCTCAAAGCCCGGGTCTCAAGGAGACGGTGAGCGACAGCGGGTTTTGCCTGGTAGAAGATAGCTCGACAATACTAGGTCGAACTTTGAGTTGCAGGGAGAAAGTCGGGACAGAACACGGGACAGAGGTGGATGCTGTCAATGAGATGGGAGGGAATGAAGCGCGCCGGCTGCGGCGGCAGGCGTCACGCGCGGGCAGCTGCAGCGCATGCAGGCGGATCTGGCCCGCGCGGCCAGCATGGCCGGCCTGCTCGCGGCTGCAGCCGGCTGGTGGGGCCTAGATGCGCTGCTCGGCCAGCTGGCCGCGCGCGCGGCCGCCGGCACGCGCCCCGAGCTGCACGCGCTCATGCAGGCGCGGGCGCCGGCCGGCCGGCCGGCCTCCCAGCCTGCTTGGCTCCGGCGCTGTACGCAGTCGCTGCTCGCCGCAGCGCGAGCCAGCGCTCGCGGAAGTGCGTCTGCCCGTGTGTTGACACGGGCGGCGCCTGCACAAGCGGCGCTGGCGCGACGCGCGGGGATCAGGACGCACGTCGCCAGGTGCATGCGCCGGGATCCCGTCGCATGACCCGCTCACGGAGCGGCGCATGCTCCTGCCGGCGCAGGACACCCACGACCGCGTCGCGGCACGCCAGCGGGCGCCACGACCTGACGGCCGGGCGGGCCGCGCAGGTGCCCGGCATGCTGGCGGCGCGCGCGCGCGCGCTGCACGCGGCCGGCCTGCCCACCGCCGCCGCGCTGGCGGCCGCGCCCGAGGACCGGGTCCGCCGCGCGCTCGCCCGCGGCGGGTCGCGCGGCGCGGCCGGGGCGGCGGGCCGGGGCAGCGCCGCGGCCGCCGCGCTCGGCGGCGGCGCCGCGGCCGGCATCGCTGCCCGAAGCGCGCGCGCGCTGCAGGCCGGTGCGCGACATGGCACTGCAGCGCCGTGCCTGCGCGCCGGGCTCAACCTGGCTGTCCTTGCGAGCTGCAGCCTCGGAGTCTGCACCTGCAGAGCCGCGCAGCATGGCGGCAGGCCTCGGCCTCGTCGTGCCAGCAGGCCAGCGCAGAGTCTGTCAGACTGAGTTGGTACAATGCAGAAGGTAGATGCGTCCTGCATGCGCGCGGGCGCCCCCGGCCCGCGGGCTGCGAGGCCGTTCTGCGCGCGCAGCCGCCCGGCAGCATGTGCTGGAGGCTGCGCAGCGCGCTGTGGAGGAGCAGGCCGCCGGCGACAGCGACGGCAGCCAGGAGGCCGCCGGCAGGGACGCCGCGCCGGGCGCGGCGCCGAGCGGGCCGCGCATGGGCGGGCCGCTGCCCGGCAAGCCGGCCGGCGCGTGCGCAAGGGTCACCATCCTGGACGGCTGCACGGAGGCGCGCGCGTGTGCCTGTGGCGCAGGGTCTCTCAGCTGTTGGGGGGCTGTCAGCGCTGGGGCCAAAGGGTGCATCATTTTAAAGAGTCTGAGAGGCTGCATATGTCAGCACCCTTGGTTGGCTTCAGCTGCAGTCGCTGGGAGACGTGGCGATGAACGCTTGTTGTGGCATGCGCGTCCCTCGCTCGCGGCCGACACACACGGTCCCCGAGTCCTGGCACGGGTGTGTGGCTGAGCCAGCAGGAGCCCGCCGGCAGGAGGACGCCCTGGAGGAAGCCCTGGCGGAGCTGCAGCAGCAGCGCCGCCTGGCGTTCGCTCTCGTCGCGCCCGCGCGGCCCGCGGACGCGACGCCCGGCGTGTCGCAGCCGTCCCAGGAAGCCTCGCAGGCGACACAGCCGCCCGCGCCCGGCGCCGGGCGGCCTGCCGCGATTGAGGTGCGCGGGCTACCGCGCCGCCGGGGAAGTTGAGACAAACTCTGCTGCGCCCGCACCCTGCTCCCGCACACTGAGCCAGGGCTTCTCCGCCCAGCGCGATGCAGAGGCCGCAGCAGGCGTGCGCACGGCCTGTCCTGCCACCGCATGCAGGCGCCTGGCTGTGCCGCGCCGGGGTTTCTACGCAGCCAGAGCGGCGCGCGCGGGCAGGGCGCGGCCTTCTGCTGGGGCGAGGGCCGCGTGCTGTTCCTGGACCTCTCGCGGCGCATGTCGCCGGCGCGCGCCGCGCGCCTTTGGGCGGCGGCCGCCGCGGCCTGGCGCAGCCCGCGCGTGCGCGTGGCGGGCTTCCAGCTGCGCGGCCAGCTGGCCGCGCTGCTGCAGCACGGCGTGGAGGCGCGCGCCCGGCGCGCGCTGCGCAGCGGTCCCTCGCATCTTGCATGTATCTCCTCAGACGGCCTGCATGTCACTTTCTCTGCACATGTCCTTAGAAGTGTGTGTGGTGGCAACCACACACATGGCAACCAGCCTGTGGCGGTTGCCATGCCGCCTGTGTGCCTCCCTGGAGGATACAAACTCGTTCAAGTGCCCCTGGTCATCGTGCGGCGGCGTCCGCGCACGGCCTGCCGGAGCGGCGCCATGAGCGCGGGCGGGAACCGCGCGGGCGGCTGCGCGAAGGTGGCGGGGCCGCTGGACGACGCGGCGGTCGCGGGCTGGCTGCTGGCGCCGGCCGCGGAGCGGCCGCCGACGGCGCGCGCGCTGCAGGAGGCGCACGCGCCGGGCGCGCGCGCGCGCATGCCGCCGCTAGCGCGCGCCGCGGTGAGCGCGGCGTGCCGCGGCGCGCTGCTGGCTGCCGCGCTGGCGCCCGCGCTGCGCGCGCTGCTGCAGGCGGCCGGCATGCTGCAGGCGCGCGCGCGGCGCCGCTTGACCAGGCCGCGCCATGCTCATACCAGGAACACAGCGGGTTGCGTGTTTTGCGCGATGCAGATACGCGGAAGCGCTGGCCGACCCTGGCCAAAACTAGCCAACTCTAGTCAACCCCGACCACCCTGGCCAACCCTGGCCAACCCTGGCCGCGCGCGCAGGTGTACGAGGGCGTGGAGATGCCGCTGCTGCGCGTGCTGGCGGCCGCGCAGGCGCGCGGGCTGCCCGTGCGCGGCGCCGCGGCCGCTGCGCAGCTGCGCGGCGCCGAGGCGGCCGCCGCGGCCGCGCGCCGGGCCGCCTGCGCGGCCGCCCGCCTCACCATTGACTTCGCCGACCGCCGCAGCCGCGAGGCTGCGCTGGACGCCGCGGGCGTGGGGCTGCTCGTGGCGCCGAGCGGCGGTGACGGCGGCGCCGCCGTTGCGCGCCGGCCCAGGAACCTGCGGGTGCGCCGCCGTGGTCTGCAGACCGCCTCCCGGCACGGGCGTGCGCTGGACTGCAGGACGTATGCCGTGGCGCCACGCGCCATGTTTGCTGGCAGCGGTGGCCTCGCTAGCGGAGATCCTTTTGCGCGGCGTGCACTGCGCATGACGTCACCGTCGAATCCTCTGGCCTGGGGCAGCGGTGGAGCGGGCGCCAGATGCAGGCGCCAGGCTGGGCGCACGCCGTGGCTCCGTTTGCGCGCGCGCACAGCCACCGCCTGTCCGCCAAGGCTGCATGGCACTGTCATGATGTTGCTCATCCACCTGGTGCGGTGACGCCGCGGCCACGCGCCGCCCGGCCGCGCAGGCCCGGCTGGCGGAGATGCAGGCGGGCGGCGGCGCGGGCGGGCGCGGCGCGGCGCTGCTGCGGCACCTCCTGGAGGCGGACGCGCTGCAGGGCGTCGCTGCCGCGCTGCGCCGCTTGCTGCAGGACAGGCGCGGCGCGCCTGCCCCGCCCGGCACGGCCTCGGCGCCGCCAGACCCTGCCAGCCCCGGCACCCAGGCCGACGGGCCGGGCGGCTGCGGCCGCGCGGAGCGCCTGCAGCCGCGCAGCGCGCAAGCGTGCGGGCTCCGAGCGGGCCCGCCGGCCGCATCCAGCGCGCCAGGCGGCCAGGCGGCAGCGGAGCGCCCTGGCCTCCAGGGCACGCCCGGCGCCCCGCGGCCGCCCTCCGCACCCGGCTCGCCCCGCGCGCCGAGCGCGGCCAGCGCGCCGGGGCCGTACGGCCCGGGCGCAGCGCCCGCCGCGGCGTCCGCGCGCCCCGACGGCGATGCGGGCGCCGGGCTGCGCTGGCACCTGGCGGTGGACGCGGCCTGGGGCCACGGCGAGCTGTCGCCTGCAGACGCCGCTGACGCGGCGGTGCTCAGCTGCGTGATCGCGCCCGCGGCGGCGGGGCTGGCCCTGGCCGAGAGTGATCTCGAGCAGGAGCTGCTGGGCGGCGCGCTGGCGCCGCAGGTGCGTGCCGCGGCGGCCCGCTGCCTGTGGTGGCCACTGCCTGTGGTGGCTGGGCGTGAGCCAGAGCCTGCCCTCCTTGGTGCGCTTCTGTTGTCCTGTGCATCCATGGCAGCCGCGTCTCTGGAGCCCTGGCGCGCCAGCGCGGCTCGTCATGCGCGCCACCAGCCGCTTGCCATGGAGCAGCAAAGCAGCACTTAGCTGCTGCTTCCCTCCGCATGCTCTGCGCAAGCGGGCGTGCTCGCAGTGCAGGATGCGCTCCGCTCGCCGGTGGCGGCGCTCATGGGTGAGCGTGGGCCGCTAGTCCGCGGGACGCTGCTGCAGCTGCTGCGCCCGCCCGCCGCCCGCCCGGGCGCCGCGGCCCCGCTGCACGCGCGGGTTGCGCTCCCGGCTGCGGCGCGCCTGCTAGCGTCTGGCGGCAGCGGCGAGCCCGACCGGGCCGCGGCGTGCGCCGCCGAGGCGACGCTGCTGCCGTGCGCCGCGGTGCGGCGCGTGCGCGAGGAGGGCGCCGGCCCTGCCGAGGGCGGCGGCGGCACCTGGGCCACATTCAGCTGGGCGTCCGGGCGCGCGGTGGGCGGCGCGCCGCGCACGCCGCCCGCGCGCGGCGGCGAGCCCCATGGCCACGGCGCCGCCGCCGCGCGCTTCGCGAGCGCGGCGGGCGACGTGGCGGGCGCCTGGGCGGCCACGCGCGGCGGGCTCTGGGGCGCGCACACGGCGCGCGGGGCGCTGGGCTGCGCCGGCGGCCGGGCCGCCGTGTTGGTGACCTGCCAGCTTCAGCATGCGGAGCTGGCGGCGCTGGCGCATCTGAGCGGCTGCAGCGCGCTCGCTGGCTGCCTGGCCGCGCCCGACCCCGTTGCTACGGTCGCCTCGCTGTGGCTGGCGCGCCCTCGGGCCCCCCGCATTGAGGTTGTACGCCATGCATGGTCCCAGCGCCCCCGCATGCCGCTGTGCTAGCTCAGCCTTGGCACGCCTGGGCGTGTCGAGATGCTTGAAGGGGACGGAAGTGCATGTCATGCAGGGCCAGGGGCCATGTGCCCTGTCCGCTTCTGACCCAGGACAGAGGAAGGACAGAGCGAAGAGCTAGGGCAGACATCGCCCCACTCGCGAGTCTGCAATACCTATTTAGCATGGCAGGTGCGCTCGCAGGCCGGAGGGGCAGCCGCGTCGGGCGAGCAGCGGCTTCGCGCAGCGCTCGCGCTCGGCGCACTGGCGAGCGGCGGCAGCCGCGGGCGCCTGGCCGTGCAGCTGGGCATGCCGCGCGCGGCCGGCGCCGCCCTGGTCGCGGGCCTGCTGGCGGCGCTGCCGGGCGTGGCGGCCTGGTGGGCGGCCAAATGGGGTGCCGCGGCGGCGCGCGGCTGGGTGGCCAGCGCGGGCGGGCGCCGCTGGCCGCTGCCCGGCGTGGCGCGCATGGCGCCGCGGGCGCGCGCCCTACCGTGCCCTTCCTGGCCCCCGCTCCCGCGCACGCGCGCCCAGCACTCCTGCTCTCCCCCTTTGGCAGCTTGACGAGGTGTCTCGTCAAGTTCCGCTGCATTCTACAGCCAGGCCACGCTAATTGCCCCAAACATGACCCGCGGAAGATGGAACAGACGCGCTGCGCGAGCGGGCAGCCGCATGCCGATCGTGCGGCACGGCGAAGTGGCGCGCTGGGTCGCGCGCTTGCCGCGCAAAAGTGACAGGGGCGCTCAGAAGGACTGCTTTCATGCACTGAGCCAGCCGCTGGGGTGGCAGGCGCTGGAGGCGGCCGAGCGCAGCGCCTTTGCAGCGGCCTGCCAGGGCACCGCCGCCGACATCTGCAAGGCCGCCTGCCTGGAGGTGGCCGCCGCGCTCGCGGCCGCCTACCCGGACGCGGCGCTGGCGCCGGGCGCGGACCCTGCGCCGGGGCCGGCGCGCGCGCCCGGCCGCACGCAGGACGACGCCGCGCTGCCGCCGCGCATCGTCGCCGCGGTGGGGCATGAGTTGGTGGTGGAGGCGCCTGCTGGGGAGGCGGCGGGCGTGTGCGCGCTGCTGGAGGCGCGGCTGCGGCCGGGCGCGCTCTGCGTGGGCGGCGCGCCGGTCGCCGGACTGGCGGCGCGCGTGCAGGGTGGGGCCAGCCTGCATCCGCTCTGTGCGGCGCAAGAGTGTACATGAGATTTTGCATGGCTTTCGTCGGCGTGTGCGGCCTGCTGTGTCTTTTTGGTAGCACTGTCCTGTTCCAGGGTTCTAACAAGGCCTGCGTGCTTGCTTTGCTTGTCACTCACTGTGTGTCTCTGCTCTCAGGCATGTTCAGGCTGCTATAGTAGCTGCTACAGTAGCAGTGCTATCGGTTTTGCTGCTCCGGTGCCGTCCATGCATGCTGAACACTTGCTAGGTTTCCATGGCCTGGTAGGTTTTTAAAGTTACACCACAAACGCCTCCATCGGGAGTCGATCATCGCCACTGCTGTCCCCATCTGCCATGGCTTCGCAACTTGCTGCGCACACAGCCCCACAAGAGCAGGCACACCTGCAGGCCTTGCCGCACACAGTTGCAGAAGATGGCACCCGGCAGCCCCTGCCAGGGGTGGTGTCCCTCTTCCTCACAGGCGCGCACCTTTCCAGCAGCAAGCCTCAGTCCCAGGAGGAGAATGAGCCACCGCGCACGCAGGCGCACATAGCTTATGGCTGTTTGGTTGTGGACGGCAGGCGGCACGCTGGACGCACTGGGCCTGCAGCCGTTGCAGGTTGTCTCGCATGATCAGCGCGTGCCGCTGGCGGTCCTGACCCGGGACATCCAGTTCCGCGGCGCAATATCAGACTTCCACGCGCACCGCGCGCTCATCAAGGCCGCCGACTGTGACCCGCTCGTGCTGCGCAGCAACCCCGACGACACCTACGGCGACGGCAACAATTTTGAGGCGCGACCCCGCTCACACACGGACCAAAGCCTGAGGACTGCAAATATGGAGATGTTGCACTTGACGTGCAGCCTACACAAGGCGCTGTCGCGCGCAGCTGGCGGTAACAAGGGCTGCCGCCGACCAGTGGGCTGCTGCAGCCGCCGCGGCAGCTTTGCAGCAGCAGGGCAAGGACGAGGGGGCTGCGGAGGAGGCCCCCGCACACGCCGCGCTGCCACGCAAGCGTCGCATGCTGCAGCCCAGGCCTTGGACGTGCCTGGTGCCCACCCTGGTGTCGACGGCCCCGCCTGTGCGCAGGCCAGCGGCTGCAAGAGACAGCGTCGGGATGAATGTCCGGAAACGCTTGCCCACTCACCCACTTTGGGCTGGCTGCTACAGGGCAGCGATGAGGAGGTGCGAGCGGGCGCCGCGTGCGAGCCTTGCTCGCGCACGCGGGTCCGTGCGCAGCGCGCGCGGCGGCATTTTGGGCGGCCCTGCTCATTTGCCGATCTGCCGGCCGAGGCGCTCTGGGACTCGCCCAGCATGCAGGGCCTATCGCCGGTCGACCTGGGCCCACTCGTGCAGCGCCGGGAGGTGGATGCTGCGGTTCAGGCGTGCCCTGGCGCGACTGACTGGCCCACGTGTCCTTGCGTCTGCCTGGTGGCACAACCCTGACCTACTTCCATGTACAAGTGCGCTGCTTGCCAGCCCCACAGACACGCATGTGGACGTTACGAGCTGACCAGGAGGCCGTTTCTCTGGCTGCACACAAGGCAGCGCGAAAGGCCGGGCTCTGCTGCTGATTGCCCTGGCCTGTGCGCGCAGAGCGCGCCGGCGCTGCGGGAGGCGCAAGTGCAGGCGACGGGCGAGCCGCTGCGGCGCAACTACAGCCAGTACGCGCCACGCGAGCTCGACGCTGACGCCACGGCCGCCGTCCTCGCGTCGGCGGACTTTGCGAGCTTCCTGCAGTGCATCCGTCCTCGGTGCGCCCTCCCCGCTTCGTTGACGCGGCCAGGCCCATTATAATGCACAGGAGCATGCGCATGAGGATGCAAGCCAGGTGAGCGCCCCGACGCCCGGCACACGTCACGAGCAGCACGGGCGGCTTGCGCTTGTCGAGCGCCGAGCGGGCAGCTCAGGCTGATAGCGGCTGCAGGCGACCGCTCGCGCCCCGCGCCGGGCGCCAGCAACGGGCGACTCGCGCTCTCTGGGCGCCGAGCGGGCAGCCCAGGCTGTGAGCGGCTAGCGGGGCGGGCAGGTGGGAGGCAGCGCTGGCGGAGAATGCGGCCGTGGACATCCTGGGCGACGACCTGGCCGCGCTCGCGGACGAGGACGGCGCGCCGGGCGGGCGCGCGGAGGCGCTCATCGCGGAGCTGCAGTCCTTCACCGACCTCGCGCACAGCAAAGGCCGCTGCGTGGCCGCGCTGCAGTGGCTGCCGCACCGCAAGGTCTGCTCCTTGCTCCTCGCAGCTGGCTCGCCTGGGGCTTTCGGTCTCAGAGTGGATAGCCGCAGCGAGGCAGATGGCGTGCCGCCTTGCTCATCTCCGCTCAAACCTTGCAAGGTCAATGCCCATGGCCTGAAGTGCGGATGCATGCGTGCAGCACTGCCTGCAGAAGCCACGTGCCTTGGACGGCGCATTGCTCCCACCCAGGTGTCGATGCACACGCTGAACAGCAGCCGCACACGCAACAACACCCTGGCATGGTGCAGCGTCAGTCAAGGCTGATGCAGGACCGCGGGGTGCGAAGGCAGTGCAAGCTCCCGCCTGCCCCAGCACGGCGCTGAAGGCGCGCGGCAGGGGGTCCTGGCGGTCGCATGCGCGGAGGAGCTGCCGGCCGACGGCGCCGCGCACGGCGTCCTGCTGTGGTCGTTCCGCGACCCCATCCGCCCTGAGGCCGTGCTGGAGAGCGCGGTGGAGGCGCGCCATGCGCTTTGCAGCTCAGGGCGTCGGGACTGCTGTGCCTCCGCTTCGTGCTGCTCTGCACGCTATCGGACAGACATGCATGCCAGACTGCATGCAGGCGCACATTTATCTATTTGGCAAACCTCCCTCGGCATGGCTGGTGCAGGTGGGGTGCTTCCAGGTGAACCCGGCGACGCCGCACCTGGTGGCGGGCGGCTGCGCAACTGGCCAGGTCGTCTTGTGGGACACCAGTGCGGCAGAGGTAGCAACCCATGTCTCTGCATGGCTACGACGTCAACATGATGATAGGCTAGCGGATCTGCATAGCTGCCTGTGAGTCGTGCCCGTAAGGCATGCTCAGAGGCGAGCAGATTGTCTGGGCAAACACCAGCTCGACTTGCCAGTCTTTTGCCTGCCGACAACAAGTACAGCATTGTTGTCAACCTGCGTGAGCTGCATGGTTGCATATTCAGCGGCTGCCAAGTGCGAACACATATGGCGCTATTGCTTGGGTCCCAGGTGCAACTGGCAAGCGCCAATGGCACCGGCAGCGAGCCGGGCCATGGGCTCAAGGTGGCGCCACAGTTCACGTCCATGCTGGAGCTGTCGCACCGCGCGCCGGTCACCGCCCTGCACTGGCTCCCGGGCGTCCGCATCTCCAAGGAGGGCAGCCGGCCCCCCACGGTGCTCCTGGGCCTGTCTACCAGCTTGCCTGTGTCCGCGTGTCTGGCTCGGTGCCCGGAGGTGTCAGCAGCTCCGCGGTATTGGGGCCACACGCTTGGCATCTTTGGACTGCGGAAAAAAGCGTGCTCCACCCTATTTCCAACGAGTAACGCGGTTGCTTCACAGCATGGCTTGAGGCCGTCTGCCTCACTGTGGAGCCTCGCACAGGGACTGGTGCCGATGGTGGCCTGGGCGCCGGCGCCCGCAGGCGGAGGAGGGCGCCAAACTGGGGCCAGCAGACTGCTTCTTCTTTGCGACGACCTCCGCGGACGGCCGCGTGCTGTTCTGGGACGTGCGGAGCAGCTCCCACCGCCGCCGACCCAAGAAGTGCGTCGGCGTGCGCCCCGCTGCAGCACATGCGGGCATGCATACGCAGTGCTGGGCAATGCGCTCGCGCCGGCGCCGCTGCGCGTGTATTCGCGTGCGCAGACGCCAAGCAGCGCGTGCGCCTGGCAGGGACACGGAAGAGTCAGAGTGGCGGCCAACGTTTGCGCTGGCGCTGCGCGCGCGCCTGGGGGGCGCTCTGCCCGCCGTGCGCCTGAGCTTTGCGGCCAAGGGCCCGGCAGCCCAGTCTGCCGTGGCGGTGTCCTCGCGCGAGGGCGAGCTCGTCTGGGCGGACTACGCGCTCCAGAAGGCGCGGCAGGCCACATGGTAGAGGTACAGATTGGGGAATGGAAGCGCTGGAATGGACGCCTGGACAGCATGATGCATCTAGTACGCCTCCCCTGTCATCCCCTTTGCAGTCGTGCTGCATGTTGGCAGCATGCATTGTCAGCGTAGCGCCACCTTTTCGCCCCTTTCAACCTGCAAGGACGGGCGTCTGGTGACGCACCATCTGGCAGAGTGCAGTCGGTGTTCATCGTATTCCTCCGGCAGGCCGGCGCGGAAGGGGAGGAGGCCAGCGCGCCGCCGTCGGTGCGCGTGCACGCCGGTGGCGCGGCCGCGCTGCAGCGCTCGCCGTTCCATGACGATGTTCTGTTCAGCGCGGGCGCATGGACATGGGCCGTCTGGCGCGAGGGCACCAGCGCGCCGCTGCTGCAGTCGCCCGCCGCGCCTGCGCAGTACAGCGCCGCCGCCTGGAGCCCCACGCGCCCAGGCGCGGCCCCCGTGCAGTTGGTATCATGGCACATAACGCAGACTTCACACATGCCCGTTGCATTGCCTGTATCTGTGCAGCGCCCAATGAGGCTCATCGGACGTAAAGCACACATGAAGCTGATGCAAGCCCAGCAGTCCCTCGTTAGGACTGTTTTGTGTGACTGATCACAGTGGAACAGCCTGATGTCTTGCGACAGCCTGCCCCCCTGCCAGGCCCCATGCCTACTCACCTGCCCCCTCACATCATGCTTGCGCAACGCAGCCGTCCTTTTTACGGGCCGGGAAGACGGCGTGCTGGAGGTGTGGGACCTGCTGGACCGCAGCCACGAGCCGTCGCTGCTTGCTGCGCCATCCGCTGCCGCCATCACCAGCCTGGCCTTCACGCCGGCCTCGATCGGCTCGGCTGCAGGCGCAGCCTCAGTGCGCGCGGCGCAGCAGCTGCTGGCGGTCGGTGCGCGTGCCCGCCTGACACAAGTAGCACCTGACATAGGTTGCACAGGCAGATAAGCGCCAGCATCCACTTTTGCAACCAAAACGAGCATGCAATGTGAATGCATAGCAGCACATTGGCCTGCTAGTAGGAGAGACACATGTCCAGTAGCAGCAAAAGAATAGGCTGGTGCGGGTTGAACAGGCGATGGCATGGGTGTTACGCGCGTCATGGAGCTGCCACGCAGCCTGCGGCGGCGCGGGGCAAGCGAGACGAGCAGCATGGCTGCGCTGCTTGCGCGCGAGGCGGCCCGCATCGCCTGGTTTGCTGCGCGCGCGCCCGAGCGCGCGCGTTTGCTTAAGGCACGCCCCAGGCGATGGGAGTGCATGATTGCTTGATTGCTGTAACCACTGGCAAGAGGTGGTATAAATAGCTGTGGCGGGGGGGATTGGACAGCTTGGCTGCGCACAGCCATGACGCCATCTCCATAGCGTGCAGGAGGCTGCAGACAAGCAGAAGGCAGCGGAACATGCCAAGGAGGAAAAGGCGGCGGGCAAAGCCGCGGGACCCACCGAGGAGGTGCGCAGCCTCGCCGTTGCCCTGCTTTGCCTGTTGTGCAGTGCAGCACATATCCGTGTCTGATGCACCATGCACGCAGTAGGAAATGGCCCTTGCGGAGCTGGAGTACCAGCGCCTGGAGGAAGCCTTCCTTGCACAAAACAATGGCGACCCACATATAGCAGGAATTGTCACTTGACCATGCCGGTCAGCACGCTCCTGTTGCTGTTGAGTGGCACAACAGAGCAAGGAGTCAGGCGGAACTGTGAGCAGGAAGGCAAGATGGCCTGGAGGTTGGGCAACGAACCAGGCACCAGCATCCTCAGTCTTGGTTGTTGAGAAGCAAGCTGAGCGCGAAGAAGCACTTTGCCTCGCGGCAGAGCCTGGGGGAAACACCTTGTGGGGCCCCGCTCTACCTGGGGACTACTGGACCCCCCGCCTGCAAAGAGCCAAGCTTAATCGACCCCACACGGTGTCTGATGCTTACTCCCCTGCGCCACAACCCGAGACAGCTGCACTGCACCTGCGTCTAAGGCGTGCCAGCAACCAGCTCCTGCTCGGCGCGTTTCCTCCAGGCAAGTAGCAGTAGTAGAGAGAATGCGCTGCACACTGCTGCCCCACCCTTCTACGGCCAGGTACCGGAGCTGTACCGGCTAAATGAAGTGCAATGCGTGCTGGAGTACAGAGCTTGAGCCTAAGAGCCAGGCCGTAGCAACCACCTGCGCGCACCTGTTCTGTGCGCCCCATTTTCAGGCCATGGCTTGCTTGAGCAAAGCTGACCTGGAGAGCGCTTGAAACATGGCGAGAGTGCGCAGGCATCCCCTGTGCGCAGAAGATCTTTGAGAACGACTGCATATGTCCAGTCTGTGAAGAGGCCATCTCGAAGAGGTAAGGCCCATGCTGCTTAGCAAACAGCGCAGTGGTACCACAATGAAGACCCCTGAGTTGCGCGTTTGGAGCGCTGCAGCACGGCGAAGCTGGTGCATGTCTTGCAAGGCGAGAGCGCTTTCCAGGTGCGTTGCAGCGCAGTCGGAAGCTGACTATCGCTGGCTGTTACACAATATGCTGCAGAGCCTCCAAGGTATGCTGCGTGCTGCGCAGCTTGCGCTCTGCGGTCAGAAACCTGAGACGGCACTCAACAGCGCCGCTGCCGCCATCCAATTCTACGTGCAGCAGACAAACCTGGTTGCGCAGCTGCGCGAGCAGCAGCTGCAGGCCAAGATTGTAAAGACCCAGGAGGCCTGCAAGCGCAAGCTGCAGGAGGTGCACGACGCCTACACAGCGGTGCGCGTGCTGCTCCGTGTAGGGCAGCCCTGCTCGCTTGGAGGGCCAGTGTGCAGACACAGCTTGGCTGTTTGCAGGCAAAGCGTAAGTGTCGAGACGTCAGCCTGGAGCGCGACCAGCTCGCAGCAGACAAGCAGGAGTTGCTGCAGAAGTATCAGCAGAAGGCTCAGCAGGTATGGTAGTATCTCTGGCACGAGTGTGCTCGCGGACCTGTCGTCACTTTAGCACTTGACAAGTAGCTGTGCCTTGCAGGCGCGCAAAGCTGCAGACATGTGCCAGAAGGTGTGCAGACGCCTGTGACCATATTTGCATGTACACCAAGCCTGAGAGGCGGCCCTGAATGACATGTAGAAGCTTGCTGGTTCAGGAGCAGCATGAAAATCAGCGGCTCCGCGCGAACGAGGCTGCGAGGCGAGGCATGGGCGAGGGCACTCTGCTGGGTGTCGGCCGCGGCATGCATGTGACCACCCCGCCAAACCTCGGATTCCTTCGCGATCAGCCTGGCGGCAACCGCGTGGCACGCCCCACGGCACTTAGGCGTGTTTGCGTCCGCTACAGCGCCAGTGCTGACACTGCCGCGTCCGTGCATGCAGGTCACAACTGTGCACCGCAAGCAGGTCTTCCTGGCGCCAGGTCAGCACGGATACGATCCGGGCCTGGTGGGGAACCAGGGCGCACTCCCTGGTGAGCATTGTAAGGGTCATAGCTGTATCATCATGTACATGCTGCACATCATCATGTACAAGCTGCTTGAGGGCGCTGTGCTGCTGCACGCAGGCTTCCTCAACTGCTCAAGCAGGCACCATGACCAGCAACAACTGTGCGCCTTGCTGCATATGTGCATGTTTTTGCTGTATGATGCTGTTGTTCTGCTCAAGCAAACAGGTTGGGGCTTGTGCAGGAGTGGCAGTCGGGGATTGGGCATGGGCAAGCATGGCGTCGGAGCAGTGTCCCCGCGGCACAATGCCAGACATTTCTCAGACACGCAGCGGCCTCTGCGCCAGCTGCTGAGTGGCAACTCAGGCCAAGCGCGCGGCGGCGGCTTTCCAAAGCCGTATGGCCTGGGCGGCGGTGCGCTCATGAAAGCATGCACAACAGTTTTATGTTAACAAGCTTGCAGACGCCTTAAAATGCCTTGTGGGTATACGCAGCCTCGCCCAGCGCTTTGGCCAGCTTGTAAGGCCAGAAATTTGTACTTTGCGAGGAGTCGTTGGGAACCGCAGCACTGCTTTGCACAGAGAGATGCAATGCGTAGCACATTTGCAGTGCCAGTTCAAAGCAGTGTTGTACGCAGTGCTGCAAGCAGACACCTGTGACGTATGAGGCTGCATGCATGTAAGAAAACAGCATTGCTACAGCAACAAAGTATTCCAAATGTGATATTACTGAACATTAAGTACCTTCTACGCGGGCGGTCCCGACTGCTGCCAACTGTGTCACCAGCACTGGCCTCCCTGGTCAGCTAAACTCCCTACAACAATGTCACTGGTACATGCGTGCTCGTCGCAGCCCCGGGGTTTCGTCCTGGCGGGGCCCTCCATGTGCTGTGCTGGCGCGTGCCTTGCCCAGGTGCATGCCTGTGCCTGCTGCCCGCCAGCCGCCAGGCGGCAAGCGCGGTCCAAGGTCTTGTCGCGGCAGCAGCTCATGGGGCGGGCCATGCCTGTTTGCGTGCAACACATGGTTGGGGGCATAGCAGGGCCATCGTGCAGCGCTGCGGCCAACAAATGCTGGGAGGTCACATGTGGAAGCAACAAGCTGAGCACGACTAGGGCAAGCATGCAAGGCACTGCAGACGCACCAGCTCTGCGCCCCACGCAGCCTTTCGCTGGTGCTTCCATAAAGGCCGTCATTGCCCATGGTGCCAGACGTGTGGGGCCGTTGCAGGGCGCGCTGTGTGGGAGGGCTTCTCTCAGGGTCCATGCCGTTTGCGCGCGCGTACTCCACGGCGGTGCTGGCAAAGCCTGGCTGCGCGATGTGTGGCCCTGCGTCGCTCTCCAAAGCCAGCAAGCTGCGGTCGCACGACATACACCTGCGCAAAGCAAAACATGCGCAAGGCTCTGTCCCACCCATGCGGCACTTCCACATCACCATCCACAGAGTCAAGCCGTGAAAGGTGGGGGTGCCATAGAATGCATGCTGTGCAGCCGTGGTCAATGCTGGCACTGGCCTTGCCATCCGGTACCACAGCGCACCTGTAACCAAGCAGTGGCCGGCTGGCAAGCACCGCATACTCCCCAGCCGCCGGTCGCGGTCCTGCCGCATGTTCCCTGGCTGGGCCGCCTCTCTGCCTGTCCTGCTCCACAGCCCCGGAAGGGGACGCTGGCCAGGCCACGCCTGCTGAGGGTCCCTCGGTACGCTCCTGGTGCACCCCATGGGATGCTCGAGCGTCCTTCAATCACGTGTTGTCACATGTTTGGGCATGCTTGACGCGCCTACCCAAGAGAGACAACAGGGAATGTCAGGCATGTGATTTGGCCAACTCCGCTGGCAGAGGTTGCTTTGATTCAGCTTCATCATGCTCTGGTCATGCTGTTTGTTGTGATGCTGCTTTGCAGCATTGCATCCAGCTCGCATGATGCTTGCGTTCAGGGCGAGGCATCAGCTGCAGCAGACCTGGGATACGGAGCCGCTATCCAGTTTGTGGCCGATGCTGCCGGCCGCAAGCGCGGCTGTCAGCTCCTGCAGGGCAGAGGCTGCATGCCCGCACAGCACGTCCAGTCCGCATGTGGCATCGTGACTTGGGTGTGCCGGGGCGGCTTGGGTGGCAGCAGGCACTGTTGCAGGGAGCTGCAACAATCCTGTCACATCGCTTCTCCGCCTGGCCAGGCTGCCGCGCGACATGTTCATTGCAGCACGTGCTCTGCGCGGTGCGGACGCCGGCCGGGGGCAGCTGTGCATGGCCATGGCATGCGTCGCAACCACCACGACGTCCAGCGCGCTGCGCAGCGCCTGCAGCTCAGTCAGAGCCGTCTCTGCGGCAGGCGCCGCGACGGCGCCGCTGGCGGGCTCGGGCGCGGCAGCACCAGCCGCGCCAGGGGCCGGCTCTGCTGGGAGCGGCTGCTGTGCTGCCGCGGGCTGAGCCTGTGCTGCCGGGAGCCTCACGCCCCCGAGAGCCAGGGCCTGCTGGACGCCCTGCTGGAAGTCGCGCTGGCCGGCCTTGACCGCCTGCACCTCCGCGCGCAGCCCTGCATGGCCAAACCAGGGGCCGTCGCCAAAGGCAGCCAGGCGCACCGCTGAAGTTCGAGGGTAGCATGCTGCCAGCATGTTTGCATGCTCAAGCATGTTTGCATGCTCAAGCGCACGAGAGGGGGTGCAGCGCATGTCGCTGCTCCGAGAGACAGAGGGCAGCTGCCAGCGCTGTGCGTGGTCAAGGACGCGCCATCGAGCAGTGCCGCCAGCGCTGTGATGCGCTCAGCATACGGCCCCGTTCCGCTCGCTGTGCGCTGTAGCACGACCGGGCCCGCCGGCAGTGCCTGCTCGGCCACTGCCGCCTCCAGCGGCTGCAGGCGCGACGCCAGCGGCTCCATGGCCACGGAGAACATGGCGACGGGCACAACCGGGTCCGCCAGCCCTGCCTACACAGAACACGTGCAGCGTTGCTGTGGCTGCACAGTTATCTTGCCTGATGCTGTGCACAATGCAAATGCTGACATGCTTCTGCAGTTGTGCATGGCAGGCAGACGAATGGCGCAGCACTTCACCAACTATTCGGCAGCGCAACAGCAGGAGGGTAAGACGCTTGCCTGCTGGTCTGACACGCTCATGCTCGCTGAGCCCTGTGCTGCGGACGCTGCGCCGGCGCTTCCCTCTGGTGCGGCAGCCCTGGGCTCCTGCGCGCAACCGCCTGAGGCCGGCCCGCCCGCCTCGGCATCCTCCGGGACAGACGCCGGCGCCTGACCGCCGAGCGGCGCCGCGGCCGCTACCGGCGCATCGCCAGCACCGCTGGGCCGTCGCTGCGTGCGGCTCTCATGCGCGCACAGGGCGTCCAGTCTTACTTCCTGGTGCGCTACGGCGCTGTGCAGGCCGCTGACGCGCTCCGCCAGCGCATCCAGCTCGGCCACGCCGGCGCCCGGGCGCGCATCCGCCAGGCTCTGCAGGGCCGCCTCGGCAGATGCCAGGCGGGCATGCAGCGTCGCCAGGGCGGCGGCAAGGCCGGCCTGGTCTGCGCCGGGCGCCGCTGCGCCCGCGCCCCCGGCCGCTGTCCGCGAGCCTGGCGGCCCAGCATCTGGCTCCGGCCGCGTGCTGGGTGCCGCACTGGGTCCCGCACTGGCAGGCGGCTGGCCGTCTGGCTCGCGCTCCAGTGATGCCGGTGATGCTTGCGCGGCACCGGTGCCCGAGTCACCAACAGCGGCCTCGCCGGGACTGGCGTCGCCATGAGGGGCGGCCCCTGCTTCGGCAGGCTCTGCAGGCGGTGCGAGCGCCTCTGCAGGCAGGTCGGGAGCCCCGGACGGCGCGTGCAGCTCAGCATCAGTGCCGCCACTGTGTGCGGCCTCTCCTGGTGCGGCTGCGCTATGTGGCGGCAGCGCGGAGGCGCCGGCCTTCAGCGCAGCCACCTCTGCACTCAACGCGTTCAGCGCGTGCTGCGTCGGCGCCAGCGCAGCGGTAACGAGGCTCAGCACGGCGTCCGCCGGGATGGCGGCCGCAGGCGAGCCAGCAGCCTCCAGCATGGCTACCCGCTCCAGCAGCGCGGCGTGCGCGGCTTGGACTCCAGCGAGTCGCGTCGGAACGGGCTCAAGACGCTGCACGGGGCACACATGCTGTGGGTGCGGCTGGCTGTAGCTCCAGCTGCAGGCACAAAGCGTGCAGCAAAAGCTAGAGGCAGGTGCTGCGCCAGCGCAGAGGTGTCACCTCGAGCTCCCGCTGGTGCAGCGCCATGCCTGCCTCGAGCGCCCGCGCGTCGGCCCTGCCGGTCTCCTGCCGCGCACCGCACTGCGCTTCATGCCGTGGGTATTGCCGCAGGTGTACGGACCATAGCACTGCTACTAAATGTCGATTTCACAGCGCTCTGGGGGGGTTCAGCTGTGCTTGGCAGCGAGCGCGCGGGAGCCAAGACCTGGCCCACCTTCAGCGAGGCCACCTCGGCCTGCACGCCCTGCTGCTCCTCCCGCAGGCTGCGCAGCGCCTCGCGCAGGCTGCCCGGCCCGGCCAGGCGCAGCTCATCGAGCACGCGCCGCAGCGCCTGCTTGAGCTTGTCTGCCTGCACCTGCTCCACAACCTCGACCGTGCGCACGCTCAACAGCTCGTCCAGGTCAAGCTCGACGGCCTGCTCGGCTGCCTGCTCGGCTGCCTGCTCGGCTGCCTGCTCAGCTGCCTGCTCGGCTGCCATCCCCGCTGGCCCCGCCCTCCACCCCAGCGCTCACAGGTCGATGAGGTGCAGGTGCGGCTTGTGCTGCAGCCCCAGCAGGAAGGCGAGCAGCGCCCGGGGTGCGCGCAGAATCAGGAAGACTGTGGCGAGGTAGGCGGCCAGGCAGACATAGGTGGCCAGCATTCCCACGGGCGCAGGCCGGCAGGCCCCTTCTAGGGAGGCTCCCGCCTGGGAGGCGCAAACACTGTCTCAGGAGACCGCCATTGTTTGCGAAAGGCTCCCGCGCAAGTGCATACAAGCTCTTTAGCGTGCCGCATAGCACCCGCTGCACGAACCGCAAGGCTCGGTTTGTACGACTTACGATGGCAGGGCATAATCTCTCAAACAAGCTGGGCTACCGCAGCACCTCCGCATGCAGGCATTGCCATGCATGTCAAAACACATGTGTGAGGCACGCCATGGTGAATGTTCCCGTCGCTGTATGATCGCACACGGTGGTGAACTGTGACTGGTTGTAACTAACAGGTAAGCATACTCAGCGGAAACACAGCTTACAGAAGGCACTCAAGCCGCAAGTGCTGCACAATGTGCTGCACACTGCTGATGCGTCCGTCATCTGAACTTCGCGAGCGAGCAGCGGTTGACAGACACAGCAGCTGGCACAGCAGCTCCAGAACCCCGACAGGTTTGCGTTGAAGACCGCGTCAGATTCGTGCGGCTCGTACCGGGCAACGCTCTTTTCTGTCATCCCTCCCCTCCCACAAGGTCGCCGCCCAGCCTGCCCGGCACGCATGGCGTAAGGGGCATGCATCCAGCTCCCGTCTACGGGACTGGGCTTGGATGTAGCGTGCAGTGGCTGGTGGTGCTGCTGGCCGCCGTTGCGGCAGCGGCACCTCCAGCCTCTGTCACCAGCAGCGCCGAGCTCGCCCGCGCGCTGCGCAATGCAGCCATCTCTGAGATCACGCTGCCTGCGCCGCAGCAGGTGAGGTCGGGGGCCAAGCCCATACCGTTGACGTTGCAATACGCTGCGCAGGGGCGTTGCCAGTGCCGTGCCTGGGTCGTGCTGTCCGGCACCGGTGGGTGCTGTCCACCTGCTGTCCCGCGCTCATTGAGTGCGCCGCGCGCCAGGGAGACACTCCCGCCGCCATCACATTCGCCGCTGTGGACTGGGCCGGCGGCGTGGTCATCAGCAGCGGCCGGAGCGTGGTGGTGCGAGGTGCGCCCTGGCGCTTTGCTCCTGGCAGGCCCTGGCGCTTTGCCTCCAGTGGGCCCGGCAGCTGGCGCGCGTCATGCAGCACTCACAGCGCCTGGCGCGCGCGTGCAGCTCCCAACTCACAGCAGCCAAAGACAATAGACTTCAACAAGCTCACCGGCGCCATCACCGTGGCCAGCAATGCGTCTTTGACCTGGGAGAATGTGGTGTGGGCCCGGGCTCAATGCCACCTGCCACTGTGCACTGTGCCGGGTATTGTTTGGTGGACGCCTGGTGGCGCCGCCCACACTATGCGTGAAGGCATTGGCATGCAAATTAAGGGCTTAAAAAGTCGTGGCAGTGACGCAGCGCAACCTGTTTTTTTATCAGGCGTTCCGGGGCAAGTGTAGGGCTGTACGCCGTGCGCTGAGAGCAGAAAGCGGTGGCTGTCTGCGCACGCAGGTGCTGCTGGGGTTTGCATCCAAGCACAATGCCAGCACGGTACCATACGTGTCAGACTGGCTCGGCCCCTGGCCGTCCATCGTGTTTGCGCCCGGCGCCAGCGTGCGCCCCCCCCTGCGTGCCTGCTCTTCAGGTGTGCACAAGCGTGCAGGAAGCTCCCGCGGACACGCTGTGGTGATAGGGCACTTGGGCGAGGCGCTGTGCCTCGGCGGCGCTCAGGGGCTAGGGCAGGGGCTTAGGCAGGCATGGTCAGGACGATAGATGCGAAGGGGGCACAATGTGCGCGCAGTACACGGCCATCAACGTGACGGGCCAGCCGCTGTCGGACAACTGCACCGCCGTGCTGGAGCAGGCGGGCTTCAGCGCCAGCGGGTCCGAGGTCATCAACAACGTGAGCGTGCTGTTGCGCGCCGGGCCGTCCACGCAGCTGCAGCCCGTCCTCGACAACACCACGCGCGCCCAAGGTGACGCCGCAGGGGAAGCCCGCGGCCGCCCCTGATGCGCCTGCACCCGTTAGAGGCCACGCGGGTGGTTCGCCCCTGCAGGCAGGTGTTTTGACCCACCTCACGCGCGGCAGCGGTTGTGGCGATGCGCGCCGGCTGCTGCCTGTCAGCTCAGGTCAGCGCACAAGCACTGATGCGCCTGACCCATGCGCGGCAGTGGGCATGATGTCATTCACGTACAAGAACACGATCGCCATGTGCGTGGAGGACCCGCTCGCGCCCGCGGTGGCGGCGGCCGCGGCCGGGCAGAGCACGCCCAGGTGGCCGGCGGTCGTGGGCGCGAGCGTCGCCGCCGCCGCCGCGCTCGCCGCGCTGCTCGCCGTGGTCGCCGTGGCGCTGTGGCGGCGGCGGCGGCGCCGCGGCGCCGGCGACGCGGAGGCCGCCAAGCGCGCGCCGCCGGACGCGCCCGTGCAGGCGCGGGCCTCGGGCGGCGGCGCGGCGTGCGTCGACTTGGCCGAGCGCATCGGCCGCGGCTCGGCCGCGTCGGTGGCCAAGGAGGACGCGCTGCAGCCGCGCCCGTCGCGCGCGTCGCTGGACGGCAGCCCGCGCGTGAGCGGCGGCGCCGCCGCGCTGCTGCCGGCCGAGCTCTGGCGCCTGCGCTGGCTGGGAGGCGGCGCGGACGAGAAGGCGCGTTCGGCGCACTGTTGGTCCCTGTCCATGTGAGGGGGCGCAACGCTCCGCTCCTGAAGGGCATGTGTCAGGTTGCGCTCTGTTTCATGGCCGTGCACAGGGGAGGCTTGCTGCGCCAGGCCACTGATGCAGCCGGCCGTACAACCTGGGACATGCACGCGCCCTGATCCTATCCCGCCATGCGCAGGTGGAGTTGGGCCCGCTGCTCGGCCGCGGCAGCTTCGGCCGCGTGTACAAGGGCCGCTGGAACAGCTCGCTGGTGGCGATCAAGATCGTGGACCATGTCGCGGCCGGCGGCCCGGCCGACGCGGCCAAGACGGCGCTGGAGGACCAGCGCGTGGCGCGCGAGGCGCTGCTCAGCGCGTCGCTCTCGCACCCCAGTGCGCCGCCCGGCCCGCGCTGCGGCCCCGGGCGCGCCGCCCGCGCTCGGCGGCGCGGCGCTCGCCGCCTGCGCTCGCCGCCTTGGACAGAGAGTCGGCAGTCGCTGTGTGTGACCAGAAGGGCAACAGCACAAGGCCTGTCGTGACAGCCCGCGGGAGCGCGCAGACGTGGTTGTGACGTACAAGATCTGCACCGTGCGCGCGGGCAGCACCGGCCGCGAGGGTGCGGAGGGCAGCCAGCGGCGCGGGAGCGACTACCCGCCGCCGGACGAGCTCGAGTGCGGCCCCCGCCATGGCATGGCCGCTCCGCAGTGTGCCCTGCGTGTCAAGGGGTGACCGAGACCATGGCAGGTCTTCGGGCTGTGCTGTGTAGTAAGTGATGTGCATGTGCCGCTTGAAGTGAGCATCTCAACGTGCCCGTATGCGTGCCAAGTGGACAGTCGGGTTATTTGCTGCCTAGGTTACAACGCCGCTCCTGCTGCCTCACTGACTGGTAACATGCTGGGGCAGGCGCGCGAGGCTGAGCGCGCTGCTTGAGACGTGGCTCGTCCAGGAGTATGCGGACAAGGGGAGCCTGTCCGACGCCATTAAGAACGGGCGCTTCCGGCGCCGGCTGGACGGCTCTCTGGACGTCATCTCCGTGCTCAAGTGCCTCAACGACGTGGCCTCCGGTACGTCCTCCGCACTCTGCAGAGCAGCCTGGCGGCGCCGCTTGAGTTGCCGGCATGTGCGCCTGCCACTGCGCAGACGCTGAAGAGCGCTGCAACAGAGCGCGTGCCTGAGGCAGTGCTGGTGTGCAGGCATGGCGTACCTGCACTCCGCCGGCATCGTGCACGGGTGCGCTCCGCTCTGCCCGCTGCTGCTGCCTGCCTGCTTGGCGCCCAGCCTGTTGTGCTGCTGAGGTGGAAACGGATGCGTGTGTGCTGTCGACGCATCGTGGAGCTGCGCCTGACCACACGCCGTGCGCGCTGCGCGCAGGGACCTAAAGGTCGCCAACGTGCTGCTGAGGTCGCAGATGACCGACAGCCGCGGCTTCATCTGCAAGGCGCGCAGGCCCCCGCTTGGGGCTGCTCAGTGCGCTTGCTGACAGTTGTATGCACAGTGCTACATGCTTTGCAACTGGCAGGCTGAGGCCGATCGCGCCGCGCGCAGATCTGCGACTTTGGCCTGTCTCAGATCCTGGAGGCCGACAATCAGGCGCACATCAGCACGACGTCCCATGGGACGGCCAGCTGGATGCCGCCGGTGAGCGCCTGGGCACGGGGTGTCCGCCCCAGGGGCCTGCTCTGCCTGTGCGTGAGAGGCAGGGTCGCACCAGCGCTCTAGAGCCTGAGCGCAGACTGGGCTCAATGGTGTTTAGGCATGTCTGCCACATGCAGATACTCTGCGCAGGGGCACCGGGCGCTCCGCACACGCGCCTGTCTGTCATTTCCGGCATGCCGCACAGCCGCACAGCGGGGTGTCACCATGTGCATCGGGGTGGACGCTTTGCCAACAAGGCGTGTCGCCGGGGAGCAGGAGGTCCTGGAAAAGGGCCTGCTCGGCAAGAAGGCGGACCTCTACTCCTTCGCGCTGATCATGTGGAGCCTTGTGGCGGGCAAGGTGCGAGACCGCCCTGCCGGGCGATGTGCGCGACGCGCATGCTGCACGGGGCGCTTGCCATGCTGCAGCCCACAGAGGGTCGCCTAACTGCTGAAAGCGGCGTGCGCCGGGCAGGAGCCGTGGGAGGGCGAGTCGCCGGGCGCCATCTATGTTGCCGTGTGCCGCGAGGGCGCGCGGCCGCCCGTGCCAGCCGACTGCCCCGAGCCGCTCGCGGCGCTGATGGCCGAGTGCTGGGCGGCGGACCCGGCCGCGCGCCCGGCCTTCTCAGCCGTGCAGGCGCGTCTGCAGGCGCAGTTCCGCGCCATGCTGCGGCGCTGCCAGATGCAGAAGGCGACGTCGACATAAGTGCCCTGGGAAGTTCCACGGCGTGCCCAGGGGCCAAGGCCCCGCCGCCAGCCTTGCTGCCGCCGCGTAACCGCATCTGGTGCGGGCTGGCGTGCCGTGGGTCTTTTGTGTTTTGCTTGTCGACAGCTTAGCTCGCATTTGTGCTCGGCCCTGCATCGTTTTCCGGCCCCCCCTTTTGTTGTCCAGGACAGAACTGAAGCACTGGTGATGCGCCCCCCCCTTCCGGTTGAGCTTTGTCCTGTGCTGGTCGTGTGCAATGCGTGGTACCATGGCTGCCTCCACCACTATTGCCGATCCTGACCGTGGCTTCTGGAGGCGCATGCTGTGCCCTGTGCATCATCAAGCGTGTGTCAAGCCCTGTGCAGCATGTGTAACAGACTCTACAGCAATGTTTGCACCCCGTGCGGCCTGCCAAGTGTGCAGCATGACAATGGCGGCAGGCTCACACAACAGGGCCGTATTGGTTGTGGTACCTCTGGCCTGAGCAGGCCAGGTCGCGAGTTGGAGATTGTACCAATTTCATAGGATGTCACTGCCAAGCCAGCGTTGCTACATGCGGCCACCAGTCGTGCCTTGTTTCAGCAGGACACGACTTGCTGAGCGCTGTATACCCAAGAACCAACCCCTGAAAGCAGCATCTGAGTCACAGGCCAACCTGCGCGTGCTGTGTTGTGCGCGGTGCATGGCCGCAGGACACCCTGTAGCCATGCGAGCGCCTGACGCATCTGCATGAAGCACAGCACAGCGCCAGCGCAGAGCATCTTGCAGCCACCCGCTGCCCTGCGCTTGGCATGCAAGCGCGATCCGCTAAGTGGACCGCTTGCCGGGCGCGCGCGCGCTAGGAGACCGTAGCATGCCAAGGGCACGCTGCCCCGGCCTGTCAGCCTGAGCTCTCGCGCAGGCGCTTGCCCGCCGCCGCGGCCGCGGCCGCCGACGCTCCGGGCGTGCGGGCCAGGGACGGCTGCTGCTTCAGCGGCTCGTGCTCCTGCCCGGCGCCGTAGCTCTCACCGGCTGCGTCCTCCGCATCCACGGGCTCGTCGGCCTCCCCATCGGCCTGCGCCTGCGGCGGCTGCGGCTGCGGCTCCTCCGGCTGCAGGGGCTCCAGCTCCGGGCCTCCGCCCACGTCGCCCCCTGCACAAAACAGGCGTCACAGGACCGCGTGTTGTACAATGGGGCAGGGGGCCTATGCAACAGAGCATCTGCTGACCGCTGGGGCTGTAAGAGCATGAGGGGGAGGGCCGGGTGGAGGGGGGGCACCAGCAGGGACAGCCCGGGCAGGCCGCAGGGCGCAGCCGCGCCGCCCGACGCGCCCGGACAGCGACCGCCTCGCGGGCGTACCGCTGCCGAGGCGCGCCGGCGCCCGGGCAGGGAGGGCCGCCGTTGTCTGCATGCGGTCACGGCCAAAGGAGAAGGTAAGAGTGTCATCGGTCCCTGCGCAACGCCATGCACGCCACCGTTAAAACGGGTGCGCTACCTCTGCTTGATGACCACGGTGCAGCCAGCCACCGAGCATAGAGATAGTCACGCGCATGCATTTGAAACAACAGACGGAAAGGCCACCTCAGGCGACCCACAGGTGCCAGGGCGCCTCACCCTGCATAACCTCCGCTTCGCCCTTGGCAATGGCGGCCCAGTCGGCGCCGTTCGCAAGCTCGGATGGCAAAGCATGCTCCGCTGCGTTGGAGCCGCCTTCCGCCGCAGGGCCGGCGTCGCCAGGCGCCACTGCGCTTGCCGCCGGGGTTGGGGCGGCGGCCTCCTGCTCGCCACCACACACAGTGTGTAACAGTCCTACCTGTTTCCTACAGCCTTAGGTCTGCCAGCAACAAGGGGGGGCCACCGGGTCGCACCTTTGCGAGCGGCTCAGGCGCGGCCTCTGCGTCCAGGCTGGGGATCGCCTCAATGCCGTTTGCCAGAGCGCGCAGCTCCGCATGCCGCTGCAGCACAGTGTGCCGGCGCTCCTCGCTCAGTGCTGCAAGCCGTTCCCGCACAGCCTGTGCATGCAGAGCTGCTGCAGCGCTCGCCCTAGGCGACAGACACGCAAGCGGCGGTGGGTGGACACAGGGTGTGCCTTGCCTGTCGCAGACGGGCATTGTCTGTGCGCAGCGCGTGCAGCTCTCCATGCTCCGCGCCCTGGCTCACCGCCTGTTTGCACCAGCTTGTCTGTCAGGTGTGACTGACACCCACTATCCACAATAGTGGTGGCACGTGTGCTGTCCGCACTTGGGTCGTGGCACGTCCGCACAGCGCCCGGGCACGGGCCGGCCCCGCCTTGCATCCTACGGCAAGCACTGTGTGCTTAGCAGGACTCAGCAAGTACTGGAGTCTATTGCAAGGCGCATTCCTGTGGCACGCATGCTCATAATACGTAGCAAAAGAGCTTCACCTGCAGCTGCAAAGGGCCTGTGGCTGCCGATGAACCTGTGCTGGGCGAAGCCCACGGCAAGTGCAGGCATTGTAGTCAAAAGCACTTTCTCACTGTGATCAACAGTACTTTCTCAGTGTATGCCGCCAGTGACTGTGGTTCCGCAGACCACTAGAACTAAGATCAAACGCAGAGCGCTGTCCAAGGCCTGGGCCCGTCCAAGGCCTGGGCCCTCTCGACTTGCAGAGCAGCCCTAATTTGGCTGCCAACTGAGGCCCTGCGCCTTCCAATGGAGCAAAAGCTCACCTGTGAGGCAATCGCCCTGTCCTTGAGCAGCTCGGCCGCTGGCGCGCAGCTGGGCCGGGGGCGTCGCCGCTCGATGGAGGACGTGAAGGAGGGCAAGGACTACAATTTCCCGACTGAGGAGACTGAGGTCCTGCGGCTGTGGGACGAGATTGACGCGTTCAAGGAGCAGCTGCGCCGCACGGAGGGGCAGAAGAAGTACAGCTTCTACGACGGCCCGCCCTTTGCGACCGGCCTGCCGCACTACGGCCACCTCCTGGCCGGCACAATCAAGGCGCCCTCCCGGCCGCACTGCCTTGCACCGCTCTGCACTGTCAGAAACCTGCCTCACGTAGGCTTGCAGCTGCAGGACATTGTGACGCGGTATGCGAGCACAACCGGCCACCACTGCCCGCGCCGCTTCGGGTGCGCCTCCGTGTGCACGTGCTGCGCTCTCGGCCTCGTAGCCAGACCTTCTGCATGACACGCAGCGGGCTCGCAGGTGGGACTGCCACGGGCTGCCCGTGGAGTACGAGATTGACAAGAAGCTCAGTAAGTTCAGAGCGCACTCTTGTCTTGTGCCTGCTATCACGCCCGCCCTGGGCTTGCAAAACCAGAGCCTGACGCACGCGCCGTGCAGACATCACGTCCCGCGACGATGTGCTGCGCATGGGCATTGACAAGTACAACGAGGAGTGCCGCAGCATCGTTATGCGGTGAGCTGGCTGTCACATCCATATTGCTGCATCTCCTGTGCAGGCTGCGTTTGCAGGCTAAGCTTTGATGGGGAGTCTTGGATCGCTTGGACCGTGCCTATACCAACTTGGCAACCCAGGCCTTGCCTGGCTCCCGCCAGGCTGTGACGCGCCGCGACCCGCCGCGGCCGCGCGCGCCGCCAGGTACTCCAGCGAGTGGGAGAAGACGGTGCGGCGCATCGGCCGCTGGATCGACTTTGAGCAGGGCTACAAGACGCTGGACCCGACCTTCATGGAGAGCGTGTGGTGGGTCTTTAGCGAGCTGCACAAGAAGGGCCTGGTGTACCGCGGGTTCAAGGCGCGCGCCGGCTGCTGCGCGCTTGGCACACTGCATGCAGAAGCGAGTGCCGCCCGGCGGGCGCAGCAGGCGCACGTGCCGCATGTTGCCCGTAGGCGAGCAGCCTCGACGGCGGGCCGCTGGGACGCAGGTCATGCCGTACTCCACGGGCTGCTGCACGCCGCTGTCCAACTTCGAGGCAGGGCTCAACTACAAGGACGTGTCCGACCCCGCCGTTATGGCGCGCGCCCGCCGCCCGCTGCGCTGTGGCGCGCCAGGTCCCCAGCCAGCATGCCGATCGTCTCCGTCGCCCAACAGAGCGCGAGGCGCCCATCTGTTGGAGTGCCGGCGTGCGCAGGTGGCGTTCCAGCTGGTCGACGACCCGGACAATGCGGAGATGATTGCCTGGACGACGACGCCCTGGCGCGCCCCGCCCCCCCGGCACGGTCCGCCGTGCAGGCTGCAGGGGGCCTGCTGTCGGGGCATGGCCGCTCCTAGCGCGCGCGCGGCCAGGCAGGGAGCGTGCACTCGTGCCGGAGCGCTTCTGGGGCGGTGGTCACGGCGCGCATGCGCGGGGCCGCGCAGGACGCTGCCGAGCAACCTGGCGCTGTGCGTGAACCCGGGGTTTGACTACGTGCGCGCGCGCGACCCGGCGAGCGGGCGCGTGTTCGTGGTGGCCGCCGCGCGGCTGGCCGAGGTGCCGGGCGCGGTGCCCAAGGCCAAGAAGGCCAAGCAGGGCGGCGCGGGCGGGGCGCCCGCGCCCGGCTGGCAGGCGCGGCCCGGCGCGCCGTGCGCGGCGCACGTGCATGTGCCGTCCCGCCCCGCGCCGTCTGCGCGCCGGGCAGCAGTGCAGGAGCCGCGGCGGTGCGAATTGGCAGGGGCCGCGTTCCGACTCGGTTTCTCAACCGTGAAACACTCCCTGTAAGAACCACCAATTGCCCTGCCCTGGGCGCTGCCTCGGACCTGTGTTGGGCGGGCCGGCGCGCAGGTGCTGGGCAAGGTGCGCGGCAGCGAGCTGGCCGGGCGCGCGTACCGGCCGCTGTTCCCGTACTTTGGCGCGCTGGCGGGGCCGGCCGGCGCGTTCCGCGTGGTCGCCGACGGCTACGTCACCGCCGACAGCGGCACGGGCGTCGTGCACTGCGCGCCCGCATTCGGCGAGGACGACATGCGCGTCTGCCTCGCCAACGGCGCGCGCTCCTGCTGTGTGCCCGTGAGCGGGCCGCCCTGCTTTGTTGCAGCGCATGGCCCCTTCGCAGTCACATGCAGCCCTCTGCGCGCACTGCCGACTGGGTCCCTCGGAGGAAGGACGCGTGACGGCGGGCACTGGCGCGCGCAGGCATCATCCAGAAGGGCGCAGAGATACCCTGCCCTGTGGATGCGGACGGGCGCTTCACGCCGGAGGTGACCGCATACGCTGGCCGGTGCGCAATGATCATGCATTGGGTCCTTGCGTCCCGCCGCGCTCCCAGACAGCACGCACAGGGCGGCGACCGGCGGCGCGGCTGAGCGGCGGCGCGCATACGCGGCGCGCAGCTTTGTCAAGGACGCCGACCGGGACATCACCGCGGAGATGAAAGCCGCGGGCCGGCTGATCGACTCGCAGACCATCACACACAGCTACCCCTTCTGCTGGCGGTCCGAGACGCCGCTCATCTATAAGGTGACAGACGGCGCGTCTTGAAGCAGCGGGGCGCCTGCTGGCCGTAATGCAGTACTGCGTTCCTGCGAGGGCATGCTCCGCGGAGGCGGGCTCAGCCAGGCACACTTTGTTACTCTGCTGCGCAAGAGGTCTGCTCGCTCTGCCATCTAGTGTGTCCTTCTGAGGCTGTTAGGACGGAAGCATCCTGCGGCACGCTTGTCAGCTCGGCAGCGAGCGCCGCCCACACCGGGGGCGAGCGGCGCAGGCGGTGCCCAGCTGGTTCATCCGCGTGGAGGCCATCAAGGCGCAGCTGCTGGAGTGCAACGCGCAGACGGCCTGGGTGCCCGCCTACGTCAAGGAGAAGCGCTTCCAGAACTGGCTGGAGACCGCGCACGACTGGGCGGTCAGCCGCAGCCGCTTCTGGGGCACGCCGCTGCCCATTTGGACCAGCGCGGACGGCGCCGAGGTCCGCGTCATCGGCTCCGTCGCCGAGCTGGAGGCCGCGAGCGGCGCAAAGGCGCGCCTCGGGCGCCTCTCCGTCTGCGGCAGGCCCGCGTCGCGGCCGGCCAGCTTGCGGGAGAGGAGGGTGGCAGGTTACGAGGTCTGCGCTGCAGATGGGTCGCGTGCCTCGCTGATGTTCGTGCGGTGGGCCCCAGAGAGCGCCTTGGCGGGCCAAGGCGTGGCGGGGCTGGCCTCCGCGCGCGCGCGCGAGCGGGCCGCCTGCTGGCAGGTGACCGACCTGCACCGCCACTTCATCGACCACCTGACCTTCCCGGACGCGGCGGGCACGGGCGTGCTGCGGCGCGTGGACGAGGTGTTCGACTGCTGGTTCGAGTCGGGGTCCATGCCCTACGGCCAAGTGCACTACCCCTTCAAGGACAAGGAGGGCTTTGAGGCGCAGTTCCCGGCCGACTTTGTCGCCGAGGGTGCGCCCATCCTGGCTTCTGGTTACTCTCTTGCATGATCACGAGGAGTGAAGGGCTGCTGCGCCCCACGCACATCAAGAGCCGTGCCCCTCCTGCGAGGAACGGGATGTCGTGATGCGCACGCGCCGAGGACGCGTGAGCACCGGCACGCCAGCGCCCCCCGACGCCCCCCGGCGGCCCCGCGGCGCAGGCCTGGACCAGACGCGCGGCTGGTTCTACACGCTGATGGTGCTCTCGACCGCGCTGTTCGGCCGGCCGGCCTTCCGCAACCTGGTCTGCAACGGCCTCGTGCTGGCCGCGGACGGCAAGAAGATGAGCAAGCGCCTGCGCAACTACCCGGTGCGCCCGCGGCCGCCCGCGCCGCAGGCTGCAAGTGGATGTGTGAGGCAAGGAGCGCAGGACCTCCCACGCCTGCGCGACCTCGCCGTGCAATCATCCCTGGCTGCGGTCACAAGTCACGAGTCAGCAGAGGCGGGGCCGGGCCTGGTGACAGCGCCGCGGCCGCGCAGGACCCCACCGAGATCCTGGACGAGTACGGCGCGGACGCGCTGCGCCTGTACCTGATCAACTCGCCGGTGGTGCGCGCGGAGACGCTCAAGTTCCGCAAGGAGGGCGTGTTCAGCGTCATCAAGGACGTCATGCTGCCCTGGTACAACGCCTACCGCTTCCTGGTCCAGAACGCGCTGCGCTGGGAGGCCGAGGCGGGCGCGCGCTTCGAGCCGCTGCAGGCGCGCGCGCGGCCCGGCGGCGCCGCGAGGTCGCGCGTGTCAGCGGGCTGGCGGTCCGCATGCTGCCGCAGCATGCAGTGCTTGGTGTTGAGGGGTTGCATCATACACAAATGACATGGCATGCTGGACACTGACTTTGCTGGCCAGCAGTGCGCACGATGCATGCTTGTACGAGAGATTTTGCTCAAAGACAAGACCGTGCGGGCGCTGCACATGCAGGTGGACGTGCGGACGGCCACCAACGTGCTGGACCGCTGGATCAGCGCCGCCTCGCGCTCGCTGACGGCATTTGTGCGGCGCGAGATGGGCGCCTACCGCCTGTACACCGTCGTGCCCTTCCTGGTGCAGCCGCCCACACCCTCCTGAGTGTGCCAACTGTGCCAAATGTTTGTGCATGAGCGATTTTCTGTTGTGGGTGCATGCGGTGCTTGAACTGCCACGTTGCGAGTTGTGAGGTGCAGTGCATGCTGACCCACGGGCGCTCGTTGCGGCCTTCGCATGCACAGGCAGTGTTGTCAGAGCTCAAGTGCGTCTGGCGCGGGTGCTCTGGAGCAGTGCGCAACGCTGCTTCCCTGGCTGCTGCAGGTCCAGTTCATTGAGGCGCTGACCAACGTGTACGTGCGCTTCAACCGCACGCGGCTCAAGGGCCGGCGCGGCGAGGCCGACTGCCGCATGGCGCTCGCGTGCCTGTTCGACGTGCTCCTCACTGTCTGCAAGGCGCAGGCCTGCGGAGCAGCATTCCAGAGGCGGTGCTCTGGAAGCCATGCTGCTCGTGCAGAGGAGTGTGGACGTGCCGCTGAGCATTGGCATGCCCAACCCCCTGGACATCCAGAAGATGCAAACTGTCATGACAGAATGAAGGCGCGGGGCTGCAGGGAGGTGTGAGCGCCTGTGGAGGCCCCGGTACCCACGCGCGAGCTTGACGCGTGCGTCCGTCGGCGCGCAGGCCATGGCGCCCTTCACGCCCTTCTTCTGCGAGACGCTGTACCGCAACCTGCGCCGCGCGCTGCTGCCCGGCGCGCCGGAGTCGGTGCACTGGTGCGACTTCCCCGAGGCGGCGGCCGCGCAGGCGCGCCCGCGCACTCGGCCGCAGCTCGATGCTGCCTGTGCTGGTCCTGCGCGACATGGTGGACCAGCCGGGCGTGCAGCTCGAGCTGCTTGCATGTGGCAGGGAGCCTCACACTCTTTTAAAGACGCTGTCAGCCTGGGAAGGACCTGAGGCAGCTCAAGTACAGTGGATAATTGTTCAGAGGCAGGCCGGCCCGGCGAGCAACAGGCGGGCGACGAGGAGATTCAGGCGGACGTGGCGCGCATGCGGTGCGTGATCGAGCTGTCGCGCAACGTGCGCGACCGCCACCTCAAGCCGCTGAAGCAGCCGCTGCGGCGCATCATCGTCTCCCACGTCGACACCGCCTCGCTTGCCAGCCTGGCGCGCCCCGAGTGAGCCGCAGCCGGGCGCCGCTGCGAAAGGCTCCTCAATGTTGTGGGAGGCTGTGTGAGAGCTGGAGCGGGCGTGATATTTAGGGCACCGGGCGGCAGGCGCAGACACGTGTGTGGCCGGGGGCGCAGGCCGGGGAGCTGCGGGAGTATGTGCTGCAGGAGGCAAACGTGCGCGACGTGGAGATCTGCCAGGACCCGCTGGAGTACGCGTCCGTGCGCGCGGAGCCCAACTACGAGGCGCGCCGCGCGCGCAGCGCATGCGCGCTCCTCCTGCGCAGCAGTGGCGCTGGCTTGCTCCTGCCCCTATTCACCCTGCCTCTGTGCGCGACTCTGTGAAGGAGCGCGCTCGGCGGACTGTGTCAGGGCGGCGCGGCATGCGCTCTGCATATCATGGGAGCTGCGCATGCAAGCCCGTTACGGTCGCCATGCGGGAGACCCGCGCGAGGCAGGTGCTGGGGAAGAAGGTGGGCAAGGCGCTGGGCAAGGTCAAGGCGGCGCTGGCGGCCATGGGCCCGGCGGAGATCGCGGCCTTCGAGCGCGACGGCGCCGCCGACGTCGCCGGCGAGCGCCTGGAGCTTGGCGACATCCGGGCGCGGCCGCCGCCCCCTCGCATGCCTCCTGCCTGCCCCGCGGGCGCGCGTGCAGCTGGCCTGCGCTGCGCTCACGCTGGCCAGTCAAGAGAGGCTGTGTGTCTGCAGAGCTGGGGGTGTGCTGCGACCAGAGAGAGCGTGCGTGCTGCTCAGGTGTGCCAGCCCCGCTCGCATGGTCCTGCACGAGCGTGCGCTCGACCAGGCTGCGCCAGACGGCCGCCTTGCAGCCTACCCCTGCACGGCGCGATTGAGAGTGCGCGCGGCAGGTGGTGCGGGCCTTCCGCCTGCCCGAGGGCGCCAGCAAGGCGGACCTGGACGCCGCCAGCGACCCCGACAGCGGCCTGCTGGTCGTCGTGGACCTGCGCCCCGACGACGACCTCCAGGCCGCCGGCCTCGCGCGCGAGGCGCGGCGCCCGCGCCGCGGCCCTGCCTGCCCACACGGCGCCGGCAGCGCAACCCCTGCCTGTGTTCGCAGTTGATGGGGGTGGAGCTGCAGCCGTTGACTGCTTCGGGCCTGATTGCGCGCCATGGCGGGCGCGGCCGCGCCCAGCGCGGCTGTACGCGGCGCGCGCAGGTGATGAACCGCATTCAGAAGCTGCGCAAGCAGGTCGGCCTGGTGGTCAGCGAGCCGGTGGAGGTGTGGCTGGGCGAGCACCGGCCCGCGCCAGCCGCGAGCGCGCCCGGCCCACCCGGGCCCGCCGCGGCCGCGTGCAACGGCGGCGCGCACGGGCCGGCGGCGGGCCGCGCGCAGGCCACGAACGGGGCGCCCGAGGACGGCGCTGCGGCCGCGCCGTGCGCGGGCGCGGCGCCGCTGGCGCTGCGCGACTTGCTGCATGCGCAGGCGCGCGGCCAGCAGGGTCTGCATGCGGCGCCCCACCCCTGTCGCATGCCCACCCTCGCGGCTGTCATCCCTGTTGTGATGTCAAGGCGCTGGACGATGACGGCTGATCCATGTCTGCTGTGCGCACCAAAGCACGTATGCGCGTGGCTATCTAGGTAGCTTTGTGAATTCTGCTAGGCCACACATCGCCTGCCTGGGTGCCCCTGCCCTGACACGGCGTGGCGTGCAGGCGGGGCTGTTTGCGGAGACGCTGGGGGCGCTGCCGCGGCTGGAGTGCGAACGACCGGCGCACGGCGTCATCATCGCGCGCGAAGCGTGCGCGGTGGGCGCGGACGCGCAGCGCTTTGAGCTGACCGTCGTCCTGACGCGGCCGGCGGTCAGCATCGCAGAGGACGCCCTGCTGCAGGCGCGCGGCCCTGGTGGATCGGGCGCCGAGGAGCCTGCTGACACGCCTGGCTCTGCTAGGGCCGCGGCGCGCAGACTTCATTGCTTCGTCCTGCGGCTGCGCCACGCCTGCCTTTGTGCCAGCATCCGAAGGTTTCCTCGTAGCGAAGCAGGTGGTCTGCACACACTGGCATGCGTTTCATATCGTGTTCCTGACATGAGTGAATGAAGGCGGCGGCTGGGCTGTTGTCAGGCGTGCCATGCCTGGCCATGTTCTTTGTGATGCAAGCCCGCCCGCCACACCGCACCCGGCACATGTGCAGGAGGTGGGCGGCGAGCGGGAGCGCTTGAGAGCGGCCTCAGCCTGGCTCGCCTCGCGCGACCCGGGGAGGCTGGCGGCGGAGGCGCGGGCGGCCGGGGGCGGCGTGGCTTTGAGCCTGGACGGGCGCCTGCTGTGCTTGCGGCATGGGCAGCACTTTGCTGTGCCTGGCACCACGTCAGGGTCTGCCGCGCAGCTGGCAAATGGCAACTGACAATGGGACCATTCGCATTCTATGATGTACTTACTCTTAGAATCGCATACTCTTCAGACGAATGGTCTGGCCCACACTGCCAGTGACCTAGCACACACACGCAATGCAGAGCAGACGGCAGAGCAGAGGCACCACGGTGTGCGCGAGCGGCGCCCGTGTCTGTCAAGCTGCACCGTGCGACCTGCCGCCGCCTGCCTCATGGAGCGCCGCCCGCCGCGGCCGGCCGCCGCGGCAGGGGCGCGCGGAACGCGCCGTGGTACCGCTTGCCGCCGCGCGCCGCGCCGGCCTCGTCCGCCGACGCAAAGAGCAGCGCGCGCGCGCGCGCCGCCTCGCCGGCCTCGCGCAGCCGGCGCTCTTCACGCAGCGCCTCCAGCCGCGCGGCCTTGCCGGCCGCCTCGCTGCCCGCCTCCTCGTCGTGCCGCCTGCGCTTCTTGCTGCGCCGATCCTTCTTGGCAACCTTTGGCCGCTGCAGGCGCGGCGCGCGGGCCGGGCTGCCGGGCTGCAATGGCAGCGACGCCAGGTCGAGGGTGGGCGCGGCGAGCGCTGGCGGCGCGAGCGTGGACCCTGGCAGGTCGCTGCCGGGCAGGGTGGACCCGCGTCGCGAGTACCACGGCTGCGCGGCGCGGCCTGTGAGGCCGTGCGCGAGCGCAAAGCGCTCGTCGAAGCGCGCGTCCGAGGTCTGCGTGGCCTCGTCGCCTCGCCGCCGCTTCTCTTGCCGCTTCTCCTCGCGCACCTGCGGCCGCGCACGGCAGGCTGACCCTGCTGGGCTCGCGCGCCGCACGCGCTGCGACCTGGAGGCATGCGGCCGAGGGGGCGCGCCTCTGGGTGCTCGTCGCGCGCCTCGTGCTCCTGGAAGAAGTTGATGTGCTGCAGCAGGCCGCCGGCCGGGCTGACCGCGACCACGGCCGCGCCCTCGCCTGCCGCCTCTGCCGCGCCGCTGCTGTCAGCCCGCGCAACGTCGCGCGCCGACGCCTGGGCGGTCGCGAGCGCGGCCTCCGCGGCGGGGTCCGCTGTGCCGGCCTTGCGCTGCGCCTGGAGCAGCAGGTAGCGCCGCCGCACCTCCCCGTCTGCCTGCGCAGCCCCGGGACAGCGCCTGACTCAGCCGGTGCGCGCACCAGCTACGTAAGACACTCTTGCAGCGCAGGCACACGCGAGTCGCACCTGTCGCTGTTTGGCCTGTTTTTCACGCTCCTCATCCGCGTGCTTGGCCTCGTCGCGCGATACCTTCAGGCGGTTCTCGCGCCCGTACACGTTCCACGACTTTTGCGGCAGGATGTTCAGGCCGCCTGCAGCACGGAGCTGTGGCTTAGTACTGGTGTGAGAGCAGGTGGTCTGCTGCAGCCAACAAGCTACATCAACGCACCGTGTCCGCCCATGGTCGGACTGCCTGCCTCCTGGCACCTGGTCGACCTCAGGCGCAGCCCTGCAGGTGGCGCTCTGAGTAGCGCACCCTCATCGTGTTCATCTACTTGTGAGTGTGAACCAGTGACATTAGCTGTGCTGGCAAAGCAATGAAGGGCTGCAGTGAGGTCCTCCTTCCTGGCTATGGCCTCCCGCAACCAAGCTTTCGAGCCATATAAAGGTCAAGGCGCCAAGGTGAAGCAGCGCCGTTGGCGCAGCGGGGTTGGTCGGCAACCATGGTGCAGGGCCAGTACGGGCTGCGCGCCCGCGCTGTGCTCGGCCGGCGGCGCCGCGGCGAGCTGAGCGCGGAGGACCTGCAGCAGCCAGCCGCCGCTGCCACAATTGGCGCGGGGCTCCAGCCAGGCGTCATGACCAAAGCGGAGCGCCTAGCGTTCGGCGGGCGGCATGCGGAGTACCTGGACGCCCGGTGTGCACGCGTGGGTGCTCTGCGCTGAGCGTACAGCTTACTTGGGAGCGGACATGCTGCCACGCTTGGACGCCTGGCTGCTCATAGGAGCAGCGCCCCATCCTTGCATGGCGCTGCTGCACCGTGACGCCGCGCCTTGCAACGCAGGAACCTGGTACTAGAGCTCTGGCACGAGGACACGGCGCGCTACCTGACTGTCGAGCGGTGCATAGGTGGGGCTGCTGCGGCAACCCCCGCCGGGTGCCTCTCTGCGTGCAGATATGCCGTTTCGCAGTGGGCCGTGTAGCCGTGGGGGAGCCGCCTGTGCGCGTGCAGAGGCTGCAGACGCACCTGCAGAGGAGGTGGTGCGCGAGGCGCACACCTTCCTCCAGGAGCAGGGCTGCATCAATGCGGGCCTCCTGCAAGGGGACCCCCTGACCGAGCCGACGGCGCCGGAGGCAGTCGACGAGGCGCGGGTGGCTGTCGAGACGCTCAAGATCCTGCGCAGCGTCGACATGGCGGTGCGCGCAGCATGCCAGGCTTCTGAGCTGGCCGGAGCGCGGAGTGCGCGGTCGCTGCGCTTGACAAGCTGCGGCACGGCGCAGGCGACCACGGAGAGGATGATCCGCAAGCAGCTGGAGGACGTGCTCGGCGTCAAGGTGGACGCGCACAAGGACTTCATCCGCAGCCAGGCACGCGCCAGCGCCGGAGCACTTGCCTTTCTTGAGCCTGCTGCCGTCAGCGTGACGGACGCCAGGCTGTGACCCTGCACTGCAGCCTGTCGAAAGGCTTGCCCGCCCCACGAAGTTGGGCCTGCTGCCGTCAGCGTGACGGACGCCAGGCTGTGACCCCTGCCCTGCAGCCTGTCGAAAGGCTTGCCCGCCCCACGAAGTTGGGCCTGCTGCCGTCAGCGTGACGGACGCCAGGCTGTGACCCCTGCCCTGCAGCCTGTCGAGAGGGCTGCCCCACGAAGTCGGGAGGTCTGCCCGGGGGCAGGTGCTGGCGTACATCCAGGGCCGGGCGCCGCCGGAAGCCGGCGCCGCGGCCGCGCCGGGGCCCGCAAGGGTGAAGGGGCGCGTCATCGTCGTGGGCGCCGGGCCCGCCGGGCTGGCCGCTGCCATGCACCTCAAGGCGCGCGTTGCACACCGCTCCGACACGGACGCACTTGTGCTGGCAGTGAGTGCATCTGTGAGCGGAGCAGCACAGCAGGGCCTCTTGTCAGCCTTCTCTTGCTGACAAGAGAAGGCTGCGCGCAGAGGTGCGGCGTTGAGGTGGTGGTTCTGGAGGCGCGCGCGCGCGTGGGCGGCCGCGTGTACACCCACCGCGGCGACGGCTTCAGCGTGCCCGTCGACCTGGGCGCCTCCATCATCACCGGCACGGCGACCGACCTGGCCAAGAGCGCGCGCGCGGACCCTTCTGCCATTGTCGCGCGGTGCGGGCTGCGCTGATCCAGGCGCCTCTTTAGCCTGTGTGTGCATGCGTTTCTGAGGGTGCACGCGCGCCCCATTATGCGCCCTGGCTCGTGTATGTGGGACGCATCGGTGCTCAATGCGAATTGGCGTCCCTAACGACAAAAAATCCCACTTTTCTTGGCCCGGCGGGCGTGCATGCCATGGCGGTATCGGGGCATGCAGGCAGCTGGGCGTGGAGCTGCACGAGCTGGGTCGCGCGCTGCCGATCTTCGACGGCGAGACCGGCGCGCCGGTGCCGCCGGAGACCGACGCCCGCATCGAGGTGCTGGTCAACCACCTGCTGGACGCCGCACGCGAGGGCGTGGACGACGCCGACGACGCCGAGCCCGCGCGGCCGGACACGTCGCTGGGCGCGGCGCTGGACGGCGCGCTTGCCGCGCACCTGGCCGGCCCGGCGCGCTTTGCGGAGCAGCTTGCGGAGGCGCGCGCGGGCGGCGCGGCTGCGGGCGCCCCGACAGCGAGCCGGCCGCAGCCGACCGAGGCGCTGGGGGGCGGCAGCGCGCCGGCGGCGGAGAGCGCAGAGCGTCGCCCTGGCGGAGGCGCAGGTGCGGAGGCGGCCGGGGGCGCGGAGCCTGCCGCGTCTGGACCGGCGGCCGTCTGCGACCGGGTGGATCCGCGACTCGCGGCTGCAGCTGGGGGGGGTGGCGCCGCTGCGCACCCCCCTGCCAAGCTTGGCGCCCCTGTGGCGGGGGCAGGCCCAGAAGCTGAGAGCACCAGCGCGGCGCCACAGAGCGCTCTCGCGTCCCTGGCAGAGCAGGTCTGCACGGCGGCAGACAGCCTCGTCACTGCCACCGCGCCGGACGAGCTGAAGGCCACACCCGTGCCTGCGGCAGCGGACGTGCCGGTGGCCACGCCGGCGACTGCGGGGCAGGCAGAGGCGGCCAGCGGCTCCGTCCCAGCGCCTGCAGCGGCCGGGCCTGCAGGAGCCGCCGAGGGAGGCGGGGCGGCCGACACTGAGCTTCTTGCCGCGTCGGACGGCGCGCCTGCTTCGGCAGACGCAGAGGCGGACGCGCTCTGCGGCCCGGGCGCGGCCAGCGCAGACCAGGGCACCCGGCCGGCCAGCCCGGAGCGTGAGCCCGTACCCCCGGCGGCGGGTGTGTCCGGCAAGGAGCTGGGCGAGGCGACCACGGCGGCGGCGGAGGCCGTCGCCCTGGAGCGCGAGCGGGCGCTGGAGGCGGGGGTCTCGGGGGCGGCGGCGGCGGCGGCGGGGGCGGCCGTGGCGGGCGTGGAGCTGCCGCACAGCCTGTCGGAGGCGGAGCGGCGGCTGCTGGACTGGCACTGGGCCAACCTGGAGTATGGCTGCAGCGCGCGCCTGGACCAGGCGCGCCCCGGCCGCGCTGCGCCGCCCCTGCCCTCATGCAGACGCGACAGGGCTTGCTCGTCTGTTTTCAGGTTCTGTGCATGTCAGGCATTCGTGCGAGGTCCCGGCTGCCGCATCCTCCGCGTGGCTTGCGTTGTGCAGGGGACGCACGATTGGTTGACATTGTCTGGCGACAGGGCTAAGGTTGCGGCACCCCGGCGCGCGCTGCCAGGTGTCGCTGGCGCACTGGAACCAGGACGACGAGTACGGCGGCTTTGGCGGCCCGCACGCCATGGTGCGCGGCGGCTACAGCGCCCTGCTGGAGCCGCTGGCGGCGCGCCTGGACGTGCGGCTGGGCGCGCCCGTCGCGTCCATCGCCGACACCGACGAGGGCGTGCGCGTGACCACGGCTGCAGGCGCGCCCGCTGCTGCGCGCCCGCCGCTTGGCAGCCAGCGCATTGAGCCTCCGAGTCAGCTCGAGGCCTCCCGAGTCGGCTCATGCGCCTGTCCTCGCCAGCGCATGCGCCACGCATGCACCGTGCAGTGACAGGGCGGGCGGTTGCGCTGACGCGCGCCCGCGCGCGGCCGAGCAGGCGAGGCGTTCGCCGGCGCGGCCGTGATCGTGACCGTCCCGCTGGGCTGCCTCAAGGCGGGCGGCATCGCCTTCCAGCCGCCGCTGCCCGACTGGAAGGCCGCCGCCATCCAGCTGCTGGGCTTTGGCAACCTGAACAAGGCGCGCCTGCGCTGGGCCCAGGGCTCCGGCCGGCGCCTCTTCATTCGTGCAAGCCTCGCAACACTCCCACGCGGCAGCCTGGCACAGGGCGCTCTGGTCGGGCGTGCAAGGGCCTGCTGCGCCGAGCGCGCGCACGCCGCGACCGGGCGGCGTCGACGTGCGCAGGTCGTCATGGAGTTCCCCGAGGCGTTCTGGGACGCGGAGGCGGACTACTTTGGCGCGGCGCTGCCGGGCGGGGCCGCGGGCCGCGGCCGCTGCTTCATGTTCTGGAACCTGCAGCGCTGCGCCGGCGCGCCGGTGCTGGCCGCGCTGGCGGCCGGCGCGGCCGCGCACGAGGCCGAGGCCGCCAGCGACGCCGAGCTGGGCGCGGCGGCGCTGGCCGTGCTGCGGCGCGTGTTTGGCGAGGGCGCCGTGCCGGAGCCGCGCTGCGTGCTGGCCACGCGCTGGGGCAGCGAGGAGTACTCGCGCGGTGCGCGGCAGCCGCCGTCCCTCTGGTGTCCGCCTCGCACGCTCTGTGGACGGGCCGGCCTCGTCCTGTGGCGGCTGGGGGCCGACAGCAGCCTCAGCGGCTTGTGTGGGTCACGCATGCCGGGGGCGCTCCAGGGCTCAGACTTCAAGCGCGGGGCTCGTACGAGCTGACGGGCGTGCGCTGGGTGCAGGGTCGTACTCGTACGTCGCGGTCGGCGCGAGCGGGCGCACGTACGACCAGCTGGCTGCCCCCGTCCGCCGGCGCCTGCTCTTCGCCGGCGAGCACACCTGCAAGGTGCGGAGTTCCTCATGCGGCCTTTCTGCAGGGTGGCGCAGCAAGTGTTCTGCAGGGCATCCTGCTGTGGTCGTCTGCGAGGAGGGGGGCTCGGATGCTTACCGAGCGCGTCGCAACCAGCAAAGCTGGTCAGGCAGCAACAATCGCTTCACAGGGAGGGCTGCACGGGGGCGCAGGAGCACCCAGACACGGTGGGCGGCGCCATGCTGACCGGCGTGCGCGAGGCGGTGCGCGCTCTGAGCCTGCTGCGCGGCGACGACGCCCGCTTCGGCGCAGCCGCGGCGGACGATGTCGCCACCGGACCGCTGGTGAAGCGGCGCATGGTGCGAGTCGGCGCTCGTGCTGTCCTCATGACGCTCAAGCCAGTCTTTGTGGTTGCGGGCTGGTGCCGCCCATGGGCGTGCTTGACCAGAGGAGGTGGGGTCGGCGCGTCGTTGTGCGCGTCGCTGCAAGTATGCATGCTGCCTGCGGTGGGATTGTCGATGTCGCAGTCTTGGAGAATCGGAACCACATATGGGGGCGGCTGTTGCGCTGAGCGCCGCCTGCATGTCGTCGCAGGCACAGGCGGAGAAGGAGCGGCGGCCGCGTAAGCGTCAGGCAGAGGACGATGGCAGCGGTGCGCCCCATTGCCTGCGCCGAGCGGCGGCCTCATGCGGCCGGTGACGCGCCTGCCGCAGAGCCGGCACCGGTGTGACCGCAGCGTGACTGCGAACGCTCGGCGCAGGCGACGAGAGGAGCGTGCGCGTGTACCGGCACCCCGCGGTGGTGGCCGCGGAGGAGGCGCAGCGGGAGGCCGCGCGCGACGGCCACCGCCAGCTCTGGGCCGCGCTCATGGCGGGTGCGCGGACGCGGCCCCAGCGGCCCCGGCGCGCATGCCGGGCCCGCGCCTGAGCCGTGCCCTCCCGCTTGGCACCACGCGCCGTGCGCGCGCATGAAGAGCGGCACGCCCGCCCGCGGTCCGCTCCGCGGCCCTGACGGCGGGCGGCCTGGCGGGGGCCAGGCGACACGGGCGTCCTGGAGCGGCTGCTGGAGGACGGCACGGGCACGGCCGCGCGCGGCGCGCTCGCCGCAGAGCTGGCCAAGGCGCGCGCGCACATGCTGCGGCCGCTCGCGGGCCACCTGGGCTGCCTGCGCGCGCTCAACATCTGGCTGCTGGACCTGGCCGCCGACGCGCGCGCGTCGCGCGTGCTTGAGCAGGTCCTGCAGGCGCGCGCGGCGCTCTGCTGCCACTGCCGCTGTGGGCGGGCCGCCTCTCACGCGGATGCGCGTGCGTGCTCCGCAGCTCAGCTCGCCTGTGTCCTGACTTGCTAAACTGGGGGATGTCAAGTATTGAGATGCCTTCATGGCCCCTTTGTGCGCCTGCTATCGCGCCTGGTCGCGAGCGGCAAGCCTCGGGGTGCAACAGGTGCTCCAGATGATGCCGGTGCAGTGGGGCGCGCTGAAGCAGAGCGGCGTGGCGGCCACGGTGCGCCAGCGCGCGGCGGAGCACCCGGCGCGCTCCGTGCGCGCGGCCGTCGCGGCCGTCACGCAGCGCTGGGCAGACGCCGCCGGCGACGCCTCGCTCGCGGTGGTGCCGCCGCCGCCGGTGGGCGCGGGCAGCGGCGCGGGCCTGCCGGCCCCGCCGCCGCCGGCGCGCGCGGACCCGGAGACGCCGTCGCCGTCGGAGGAGGTCGCTGAGGTGCTGGACGAGGGCGTCCGCCAGCGGCTCGCGGAGGCCGAGGCGGTGCGCAGGCTGAATTGTGCTTGGCAGGAGCTTGTTTTGTACGCTGTGGGGCTCCTTTTCGGCGGCAGCACAAGGAGGCTGGGCGTGTGCCTATATGGACAGCCTCCCGGCGCGCTCATGTGCAGCAGGGCGCGGCGCGTGACTCATGTGCCCTCGCGCGGTCACCCCGCATTCGCAGCCACCCGCTTCGCTGAGGCGGTGGTGCGCACCCAGGCGGCGCAGGAGGCCGCGCTGCTGAAGCAGGAGGCGGCGCTGGTGGAGGCCGAGGTGGCGCAGCGGGAGGCCACCGGCGCGGCCGAGGAGCCGGCCGAGCTGCCGGACATCCCCGACTTCAGCGCCTTCACCGGCGGGCAGGGCCGCCAGCGCCCCTCGCGCGCCGGCCGGGAGGCCAAGCTGGCGCGCCGGAAAGCGCGGTGCGGCCGCCTGCGGGGCGCACCGCCCCCGCGCGCGCAGCGGGCTGTTTGCTCTCATGCGGCGTGCGACCCCGCGCACGGGCACCATGCTTTTAACCGCGACGCGCGCGGCAGGGCGGACAAAGCGCTGGCCGAGGCTGCCGAGGCCGCCCCGGGCAGCGCGAATGAGGGCGCGTCCTCTGCCGCCGGCAAGAGCGCGGCAGCGCCCAGCGAGGCCGGCGAGAAGGCGCACGCCAGCGGCGAGAAGGCGCACGCCGGCGGCGAGAAGGCGCACGCCGGCGCCGACAAGGCGCACGCCGGCGCCGAGAAGGCACACGCCAGCGGCGGTAGCTCCAGAGTGCGTACCTACTTGAGCGTTCATGCCTCCTCGCTCGTGACGACTGTGCCGATCAGCGAGACGACCGCTCTGGTGGCCAGGTGAAGCGTGAGGTCACCGAGTATGTGAAGGCGCTGCTCAAGCCGCTGTACGCCGACAAGCGCGTCAGCAAAGAGCAGTTCAAGCTGGTGGTGGAGAAGAGCGTCAACCGGGTCGCTGGGCAGGCCGCGGACACGGGCAGCGGCCTGTTCCTCACCGACAAGCGCAAGGCCAAGGTCCGCGCGCTGGTCGACAAGTACCTGAAGCTGCATGCTGGCGGCGGCGCGTGAAGCCGGCCATTGCTATGCTGGGCGAGGCCGCTGTCCGCTGCTGAGCCAGTTGTGTGTTTAGTCGCGATAGAGAGTGCATGCGAGTTGTACTACTGCTCAACCCTGCCTATGTCAGGGTCACGGGACCGAGACAATTTGTGAGAAAGCGCATGCGCCGGTTCGGCACGATGAAAGACAACGGGCTCGCGCCACATGCGGAAAAGAAACACCTGCGTTGAGTCATAATGTCGGACGGAGTGCGGGCGCCGCTCGCCCCGCTCGACTGCACTTGGTCTGGCCTGCCGTTGTTGGCAGATGCCGGCGACCGCACCGCACCAGCGGACACACCGCTAAGCGTGGTGACGGTATCAATACCTGGAACAGAAGCTATCAGCGCTGCGCCTGCTCGCCTGCCCGCTCCCATGCCTGCTGTGGACAAGCTGCTGGAGCACAAACTGGGAAGCCTCGGTAGCCAGACGGCTGCAGACTTGGGAGCAAAGGGCGCCGATCAGCGCAGCGGCATGAGCATTGTGTTCAAGGTGCCGTCCCGGCTCCTGGCTGCTGCGGGTGGAGCGCATTGCTGCCGCCGCACGGCTCAGAAGGGGCGCTGGACTGTAGGACATCAGCTGCCTGGTCACCAACAGCGCCAAGAGGGCGGAGAAGCTGCCCCTGCTTGACAGCGTGTCAGGCTGCATCGTGGCGGGCAAGATGACGGCGCTGGTGAGGGCACCGCACGACCTCTGTGTGGCTGCTCGAGCTGCGCTGAGGTCGGCGCCTCACAAGGCAAGCGCAGAGCGCAGATGGGCCCGAGCGGGAGCGGCAAGACCACGCTGCTGGGTGCGCCCTGGGATGTCGCGTGCCACAGGGCGTCCGCACCCACCGGTGAAGCGGGCACCTGCCAGCGGGCCAGGAAGTCTCCTCACCGGCTTGCGCCTGCGCAGATGTGCTGGCGGGCCGGAAGACTGAGGGCGCGCTGAGCGGACAGGTGCTGGTGGCCGGCCGGCGGCCTTCGCAGATGTTCATGCGCCGCCACTGCGGATATGTGGAGCAATACGGTGCCGCTGCTGGGCATGTGCTGGCGCAAGCGTTGACCTGCGCTCGCAGCAGCATGCAGAGGGCGCAGCGTGTCTCCCCAGCATGACAATGCGACCGGCGCGCGCAGACACGCTCATCGACAACCTCACGGTGCACGACATGCTGCTGTACACCGCGGAGCTGAAGCTGCGCGCCAGCGTGCCGCTGGCGGTCAAGCGCCAGCGCGTGGACGGCCTGATCGAGCAGCTGGCGCTGGGCGCCTGCCGGGACGTCCGCATCGGCGACGCGATGCAGCGGGGCATCTCCGGTGCGGCGCCCGGCAGAGCTCGCACGCCGCCGCGCGCCCCGCCTGCCGGGCCCCGGACTGCACTCGTCGCGCAGGCGGGCAGGCCAAGCGCACCAACATCGGCGTGGCGCTCATCAGCTCGCCCCGCATCCTGTTCCTGGATGAGCCCACGTCCGGCCTCGACTCGTACACCTCGCTGGAGGTGCGGCGCACGCGCTCGGCCGCGCGCGGGCTCCTGCGGCCCGCCCGCTCAGCCCGCGAGAGCTGGGGCGCTGTGGTCAGGTGATGCAGTACGTGGCAGCGCTGACGCGCCCCGCGAGTGCCGGCGGGGGCGCGGGCAGCGACGGCATGACCATCTGCGCGACCATCCACTCGCCCACGGCCGCCACCTTCGCGCTGTTTAGTCGCGTCATGGTGCTCCTGCGCGGCCGCGTCGTCTTCTTCGGCAAGAACGGTGGGCTTGCACAGGCCGCGGCAGCGGAGCTTGGCAGAGCGTGCTGCCAGGTGGCCGGTCCAGCAGTCGTGAGGCGTGTGGCATGGTGGCGCAGGAGACGATGCAGTGCAGTACTTCAGCAAGCGCTTTCCCGACCTGGCATGCGCACACGGCGACCTGGGCACCAGCCGCGCCGAGTGGCTCGTGGCCGTCACTGCAAAGGTGGGCAGAGTCATGACGCACTGTGGCATGGGCGGCCGCCGCCGGCGGGCGAAGCGGGCATGCCGCCATGCTTCGCGCGGCGCAGGCTGACCGCAGCGGCCGCGCGACCGAGCTGGCCGCAGCGTACGCCACCAGCGACCTGTGCCGCGCGAATGCGCAGCTGCTGCAGGGCACGGCGGCCGCTGGTGCTGCTGCCGCCGGCGTCGGGCGCTTCCGCATGCCCCCCCGGCCAGACGTTGAGGGCGGCGCTCCCGAGCAGCTCGATGCGGAGGCCGCGCGCGACCTGGCTACGCGCAACGAGACCACGACATCCTTCTGGTGGGGCTACAGGACGCTGATGAAGGTGCTCGCTGGTGCAGGCATTTACAAGTGCATGTAGTACAAGTGCATTTACAAGTGCCTGCAGTGCGCCAGCAGCCATGCCGGCAAGCCGCTGGAAACCCCGGTGGTTCGGCGCGGCGCGCGCAGTACCGGCTGGTGACCACGCTGCTCGACCCGCGCTTTGTGGTCAGCCGCACCGCCGACAAGCTGCTCAACTCGGTCATCCAGGTCTCGCTGTACTGGGGCGTGGGCGCCAGCCTGCGCGCCGACAACCTCACCAACGTCATCGCCCTGGTCTACATGTGGGCCGTCTTCCCTGGCCTGGTCACCATAACCTACATGCCCGCCATCCTCGCAGAGCGCCGCCTCTTCATCCGGTGCGCGGCCCAGGGCCGCAGCCATAGCGCCCGCGCCGAGCTGATGCCGGCCAAGCTGACGGCGCGCATGCGCCTGCGTGCAGCGAGCGCAGCGACGGCCACTACCGCGCCATCACATACCTGTGCGCCAAAATCACGCTGGAGCTGCTCCTGGCTGTGCCGTTCTCAGTTGTCTCGGCCGCGCTCGTCTTCTATCTGACGCGCTTGTCCGGCGCCTTTGCGTTCTTTTGGGCGACGTACCTCACGACCATGTATGTCGGCATTGGTGCGCCCTCCCTCGCCGACGCCCGCTGCTGCTGCTGCTCAGCGCCGCTCTGACCAGGGCCGCGGCTGCGCAGCGCTCGGCTTCTTCATCGCGGCCCTCTCGCCCAGCATGGACCTGGCGGCCGTGGTCGTCAGCAGCCTGGTGTCCTGCCTGTGCTACTCCACGGGCAACCTGATCCGCGTGGCGGACATGCCGGCCTACTGGCGCTGGTTCCCCAACGTCAACTTCCTCTTCTACGCCTGGGCCGCCCTGATGAAGAACGAGTTTGAGGGGTGCAGCACCGTGTTTGTCAACAACCACACGGTGCGGCGCACCCCGTGCTGCCCGCCCTGCGCCCCTGGGCGGGCGACAGTGCAACGCGCGCGCCGCAGGTCCTGGAGTTCTACGGGTTGACGACGGGCATGACCAAGTGGCACTACCTGGCCGTGGAGGCGACCTTTTTCCTCGCATTCTTCCTGGGTTGCTACGCATGCATGGCGAACATCCGGCATCACCGCCGCTAGTCGAGTTGCTGGGCTGTCAAAGCTTGATTTGAAACAGCTCATGCCAAACGTACTTCCGCCCGGCAGGCCTGGCAGGCCTCGAGCTCATGCAGACCACTGCATTGACATCAAATCCGCACGTTGTGCACTCCTCCACACTGTACGAAATTGTTTACACACCACGAGTTGCAGCCACTGTCAGTGGTCGTCCAGAGCACGCTTGGTCTTGCTTACTAGACTCGGCGGCCGTCAGCGCCCCGGCCGTGCTGGTGAGTGGCTGAGCTCCGTCTCTCGCCTGTGGACTCCTCTGCACACCGCACTCACTTTGCTCGAACGTATATCATACCGCTGAAGGTGGAACGAATGTGACTGTTCGCTGTGATCTGATGTGCTCGCATTGCTGCTTGTTCCCCGATCTGGGCAGCGCAAACCGTCCAGCCTCCTGATCTGTGCACCACAAGGCAGGATCCTGCTTGAAGGGGCACTGGCGCTGGCGCATGGAGTTCTGCTTGAAGCAAGTGTTGCAGGTCTGACACGCGGCCACTGAGGCATGATGTGCACGGCGTGCAGCAGGAAAGACTGTCTAACCTGCTCCAAGCCGCACACGCAATCAGGACAAGCAGGGCGTTTACAAGCATGGCGCCGAAAGCTGCAGTGGCTTGCATTGGTCTGGTAGCTGCACTGCTGAGCATAAACTGCGCTTCAGCGTTGTCTGGCGGCCCTTACCATGGAGACGTGCGGGCCCACCTGCGTTGGATACCTGCGTAGTGAGTTGCGGTGTGATGACGCAGAATGGTACATGACAGTCCACGTGACAGAGTGCATGCTGCTTTTCAGAAGGGTCTCTACAAAGTTCAGGTCGGCCCCACGGGCGTTGTGCTAATGTTGTTGTGATGGGGACGTAGGGCACCCACTACGGCAAGGGCGGGGACTGGAACGGCTGGTGCAAAGGTGCCCCCCACTGCCCTGCAGGCAGGGGCACACAGGTGTCCACTCTAAACGGCCTCCACTGACAGTGTTGCGTTGCGCTTGCAGGCTTTGGGTTGGGCAACGGCTGGCCTGGACTGCCTACTGCTGCAATGAACGTCGTGCAGTTTGCGAATGGGGACGCTTGCGGAGCGTGCATTTCGGTGAGAGTTGCCCTCTGTTGAAGCTGGGCTCCTGCATGGTGTCAGGCTGCACATGATGTGCTGCTGAGCCTTGGCGCGATGCTCTGCCCTACTTGCAGTCTTTCTGTTGGCTGTGCCCGTCAGCAGTTTTTCAGAGCAAGCTCACTATTGGGAGTGCCCCACAGCGTTGAGTGTTCACGCAGGGCTATGGGACGGGGAAGGGGGCAGGCTACACCCCGATCACTGGCAAGTTCTTCATCACAATCAACAACCTGTGTCCCGAGTGCAAGTACGGTGAGCAGGCCGCAGCTGCAGAGGCAGATCCTGCTTTTGTCGACACGCGACCTACCATGAAAGCATACTGTATTCTTACGTATCGGTGATGTACAGGGGCTATCGACTTTTGTGACGACGGTGATGGGCGCTGGGAGATCATTTGGTGAGCTGCTATCACGCGCAATAACTTCTGGTTTGTGCTGTTGCTTGCACAAGACAAGCCCATGGTCATATGCTGTCTTACAGTCCGTTGCTTTGCAGGTGGGTGGTAGACTGCGCGAGCCACGTGCGTCCCCCACGGCTCGTCTTTCTGCAGCTGGCATCCTGTCTTCTAAGCTGGGCCCCTTGCGGCCGCAACTGTAGATCGTCAGGCTATGCAGGTTCGCACTAGGTTTGCACTACATGCTGACAGAGGTTTGCTTGACTGCAGGGCCGCCACTTGCTGGAGAACAACATCACTGTCAACGAGCACCTGGGCGACATCCTTCGTCCCAACAGAGCGGTGAACGCCAGCATTGAGCTGGAGCCCCCCCGGTCGAAGCGCGCTGTGCACGCGCATCGTATGCTGCAGCTGTCATAAGTTTGTGCTGAGCATTTATACCAGGACTGCGTTTAGGCATGCTGCTGGGGCACTACTTTGTGCCTGTGTGTGGTCTGGCTACCCAGTTGAGCCCCGTTGATCACCTGTCCAGACTTGTTATGCTCTGCCGACACCATTGTTGAGAGCACACTGTGTGCGTGGACACTTGCGGTGTGCATGGAGTCCACTGCATACATGTGCGTCATTTTTTTTGGCGGCAGCAGACTGTTGCTGATCGCAGAACGAGTGAGAAGGGTGTGCCCATGCGTGAACAGAGCACCTGACAGTGCATGCAGTCTTTGCACCCTGTCTAGGTCCAGGAATGAGCATCCGAGAACGGCGCAATGGATCAAAGCGCACAGTAAGTAGTACATTGCGTTACAAAGCATGTAACAATACATGCATGGCTACACATACCTTGCATGGCCAGGCGCCAGCAGAGAGATAACCAGAAAAAATCGGAATACAGGTCTGCTGTGGCTGCCCATGCTTGCAGGCGGTCAGATGAGCGGGAATGCAGGGTCCGCCACAGCAGCCCATGCCTGCAGCCCACCCTCCATATCCAGCGCTGGGATGCCTGCCAAGTGCAGAGCCTGTACCGCGCGCTGCGAGTCGTTTCCCCTCCTGCACACCACATACACAGGCCGCCCCCGGTCCCTGCACTCCGCGCCATCTGCATCACCACCGTGCACAGCCTGTGCGTTGGACACCGCCGGGAGTAGCCTTGCGGGCTCTGGCCCTCCCGCGGTGCTGCAGGCGCTCGCGGCAGCCGCAGAGCTGCCGGGACCTGGAGACACACCCGTGTCCGGCAGCACCATAGCCCCGGCTGCGCCGTCTATGTCTTGGCCCACTGCGTTCTCTGGACACGGCGCATGCATCCCTGCGCGGGTCTCGCTGGATCCATTGCGCGCCTCTGGAGCTGCGACCTCGTGCCCGCCAGCAGGGTCCGCAGCCGCGGACGCCGCGGCGCGCACTGCAGGGATGTGGCACCGGAAGTCGTCCGGGCGGCTCACGTCGTACGGGCACGAGAGCGAGCCTGCATGTGCCCCGCGCGGCACACACGCCATCAGGTGACGAGCGCCAATGCCATTCAATGCACATGCGGCCTTTCGGGCGTCGCATGCGCAGAAGCAACCAGGAAGCGGCCATGCCTGGGATGTGCGCGATGTCAAAGTGCTGGCGCGGTCGCACGTCGACCACCAGCGCGTCCGTGCTTCCCCTCAGCGCCGTGCGCAAGGCGTGCGGGCTCAAGCGCTGCGCGTCGGGAAGCAGGTGCAGCTGCGGCGGGGCCGCGTCGTTGGGCTGCGCGCCCGTGAACGCGGCATAGTCGTATGCTGGCAGCGAGGCGCGCGTGATGATTGGCGCCGTGCCGCACGCGGCGCAGCCGGGCACCTGCGCGACAGGCGGAGCGGCTTGGAGCGCGTGGCCGCAGCGCGCAGAGGGCATGGCAGCTTAGGCAGCCCCGCTGCTGGCGTACCCTGGAGCGCAGCTTCACGGTGTGCATGCGCCCCTGCAGCGCGTCCAGCAGCAGCAGGCGCCGGCTGAGCGTCTGCCCGGCGCCCGTGACCACCTTGATGGCCTCCATCGCCTGCAGCGTGCCGACGATGCCCGGGACGGGACCCAGCACGCCAGCGTCCGAGCAGCGCCCGCACGCCTCGGGGCGCGGCGCCTCCGGGAACAGGCAGCGATGGCACGGCCCTGCGCCGGCGCGCTCCTCAGAGCCGCGCGCGCTTCGCAAAGCTCAGCGCTTTCGGCGGGGCCCAGACTCACCGCCTTCGCCGTGGCAATAGACGGTCAGGTGGCCCTCCGTGCCCAGCGCCGCGCCGGACACAAGCGGCCGCCGTGCGACAGCACACGCGTCGCTGAGAAGGTAGCGGGTGAAGGCGTTGTCGCTGGCATCGACCACCGCATCATAGCTGCTCACCAGCTCCAGCGCATTGCTGGGCATCAGGCGGCAGCAGTGTGGCTTCACCTAACGGCGCCCAGCACAGCACTCTTGGACACCCTGCCCCCCCAGTTTCAGCACATAGCGCACACACAGAGCGGACGCGCGCCTCGATGCTCCCGTTCAGGCTTGTGCACGCCGCCGCTGCAGACGTGGCCTTGTGCTCGCCCACTGCGGCCTCTGTGTGGATGACCTGCAAGGCGCGCACTGCGCTGCGCTCTCTAGAGCTCCGAGCTGCACGCGTCCGTCGCGGCTTAAAATTGCTCGACACACACGCGCCCACCTGACGGTGCAGGTTGCTCCTCTCGACTGTGTCACAGTCCACTATGCCGAGCCGCCCGACACCGGCTGCGGCCAGGTACAGCGCCGCGGGCGAGCCCAGGCCGCCGGCGCCCACCACCAGCACAGCCGCCCGGCACAGCCTGGCTTGCGCTACGCGGAGGCATGCAGCGTGTCAGGCTGCCAGCACAGTTGAGCTAAGGCGCCGGGCGCGCCAGGCGAGTGCATACCTGCCACGCCGAACTCGGACAGAACGAGCTGGCGACTGTATCGCTCGACCTGGTCCTTGGTCAGCCCGTGCGGCTCCCCGCGCCAGACGGCCGCTCCGGGCTCAGGCTCAGGGCGGGCGCTGCCGTCGCGGTCCAGCGCTGGGAGGGCGCCCTCCTGCTGGGCCACAGGAGGGCGGGCGTCCAGCGCTGCGCGCAGCTGGGCGCGCAGCGAGGCCACCTCAGCTCGCAGCCGGGCGACCTCGCCACCGCCGTCAGTTGCCATGCGGCCTGGACGGTGTTTAAGCGCGCGGCTGCTCTAGGATACAGCAAACTAACAGGTACCTTGCATTGACAAGTACCAGTCCAAAAGCTTCTCGCAGTGCAATAGACAGTGACGACAGCTACCTGCCCGCTCAAGCAGAACAAGATTTGCTGCAAACGCACTCGTCAAATCAACTTGTGGATTCCAATAGCGTCTAGACTATGTATGCGCAACTGCGTCTTGACTCAAGAAAGTCGAGTAGCGAAAAACCAGGGTAGCGGGGGCTTGTAGATGGGGTGTGGGCAAAGGCAGTTGCGCGCAGCCGCTCTCCACACCGCCGCCCAGACAGGTGAAGTGACATCAGGCACGCAGGGGCTGGGCGATGAGGGCGCCACAGGGCCGAGTGTGTCGCCAGGCTGCGGCGGCTGGCCAATGCAGCGCGCCGCGTGCCGCTGGCCTGCAGCTGGGCAGCAGGCGCGCAGCAGCCGAGCTGCGCAGGCCGGCGTGCTCACGCAGGGCGGCACGGCGGCAGCCGTGCGCGGCTGCCGTGCTCGAGTTTGACACCAAGGTGTTCAAGAAGGAGCGGGTGGACTTTGCCGGCAAGCCCGAGTTCATCTACCGCGGCGGCCGCGACAAGTACAAGCTGCTGCCGGAGGCCTTCAGCGGCATCAAGAAGGTCGGCGTGGTCGGCTGGGGCTCGCAGGCGCCGGCGCAGGCGCAGAACATGCGCGAGTCGCTGGAGGAGGCCGGCGTGAAGGACATCAAGGCGCGTACCGCTCTTCTGCGTCTGGCCGCCTGCTCCTCTGCAATCCAGTCCCCCGCACTGGGCCCGGCCGGCCGCTGCTGCCTGCTCGCTCGGCCCTGCGGCGGTGCTCCCTGCTGGCGCAGCCGCCTGGAGGCAGCAGCAGAGGCGAGCGCAGCGGCTGCCCGCTCGCAGGTGTCCATCGGGCTGCGCAAGGGCTCGCCGTCCGAGGCAGAGGCGCGCGCGTGCGGCTTCACTGAGGAGGCCGGGACGCTCGGCGAGGTGTTTGACGTCATCGCAGAGAGCGACCTGGTCATCCTGCTCATCTCGGACGGCGCGCAGGCGCGGCCCCAGCCTGCTCGGTCAGCGTCCTCCCTGTCAACCGCACGTCCGCGCGCGCCTCACCGGAGCAGCTGTGCGCCGCCCAGGCCAAGCTGTACCCGCGGCTGCTCGCGGCCATGAAGCCCGGCGCCACGCTGGGCCTGTCGCACGGCTTTCTGCTGGGCGTCATGCAGAACGACGGCGTGGACTTCCGGAAGGACATCAACGTCGTGCTGGTCGCGCCCAAGGTGCTGCGCATGCTCCGATATGCGCTGCCTCCAACTTGATCATGTGCTTGGGGCGCACCCCCGCTCGGTGCACAGCCGGCGCGCAGCAAAGCTGAGTGGGGCGACTGATGTGCAGGGCATGGGCCCGTCAGTGAGGAGACTGTACCAGCAGGGCAAGTCCGTCAACGGCGCGGGCATCAACGCGTCCTTTGCAGTGCATCAGGCGCGTCACCAGGCCCACCTGCATGCGCCAAGCCGCCAGGCAGCGCTGCAGTGCCGCTCAGCATGCAGGCCTGGCGCGCAGGATGCGACGGGCACTGCGGCTGACATCGCAGTCGGGTGGGCCATCGCTGTGGGGGCACCCTTTGCCTTCGGTGAGCAGCCACCCTTCTCGGCCCTGGTCTTGCCCATGGTCTTCGCCACACAAGCGTGTCACCTCTAAAGCGCGCTCGCATGCCAGGCACCACGCTGGAGAGCGAGTACAAGAGCGACATCTATGGCGAGCGGTGCATCCTGCTGGGCGCGGTGCACGGCATGGCGGAGGGCCTGTTCCGACGCTTTGTGCGCCAGGGCATGAGGTAGGCGGCGCTGCCTGCGCCTGTTCTCGGCTGCCCAGCTGGCTTTTGCGAGTCGTCTACCCATTGCCAACTCTTTGTCGACCCCGTCGCAGCGAGGAGGATGCCTTCAAGAACTCGGTGGAGTGCATCACGGGGCCCATATCGCGCATCATCTCGACTCAGGGCATGCCCGCGGTGTACGAAGCGCTGGACGCTGAGGGCAAGGAGGAGTTCAAGCAGGTGCGGCCCTGAGAGTCTGTGACTGCCGATGCCCCGGCAGGCCAACAGGCTGCCTGACCGCTCTTGCCGCTGAGCGCGAGGGCCGCGCCGCGCAGGCGTACAGCGCATCCTACAAGCCTGCGCGGGATATCTGCGAGGAGATCTACGACGACGTGGCCAGCGGCAACGAGATCCGGTCTGTCGTGCAGGCGGTCGAGCGCTTTGACCGCTTCCCCATGGGTAAGATCGACCAGACGTACCTGTGGAAGGCGCGCCCCGTGCACGGCGGGTCCGCAGCATGGAGCTTGCGACAGGTCACCGCGCCGTCTGCGGCGAGCCGCTCGGCCGTGCACGGGCCTGCCGGGCTTTTCTCAGCAACAGCCGAGCCGTGCTTGCACCTTGTTTTGGGTCTGCTCCGGGCGCCGAGCCGGGGCGGCGGCCACGCGACCGCGCAGGAGGTCGGCGCGAAGGTGCGCGCGAAGCGCGTTGAGAGCGAGATCCCGCTCAACGCCTTTACTGCGGGCGTGTACGTGGCCACGATGATGGCGACGGTGGAGGTTCTGCGCGACCACGGCCACCCCTACTCCGAGATCTGCAACGAGTCCATCATCGAGGTGCGCGCGGCGAGCGTGCGCATGCGCCGGCAGGGGTGGTGCTCAGACCATCGCTTGACCCCATGGCTCGGCTGTCGCCGACGCAGCCAGCCTGTGCGCTGCGGCGCAGGCCGTGGACTCGCTCAACCCCTACATGCATGCGCGCGGCGTGGCGTTCATGGTAGACAACTGCTCGTACACGGCGCGGCTGGGCAGCCGGAAGTGGGCGCCGCGGTTTGACTACATCCTGGAGCAGCAGGCATATGTGGCCATGGACAACAGGGAGCCGGTGGACGCGGAGGCGTTCCAGAAGTTCCTGAGCGACCCGGTCCACCAGGCGCGTCCCGCAGGCCCTGTGCGCGGCTTCTTGGTCCCGCCGGCGCGCAAGCCTCGCGTCTGACACGCTGCACATGCCCGGGCGCAGGCGCTGGCGGTCTGCTCTGAGATGCGGCCGCCGGTGGACATCTCCGTCGGCGGCGACGACTCTGACGAGGGCGTCGGCGTGGGAGGCGCGCGGACAGAGTACCGCAGCGTGGCAACGGTTGCGGCCTAGCGGGCCTGGCTCTATCAGGCCAAGCGGGGGTCCAGATTTTTGGGGTATGGTAGGGTCTGTTCTAGGCTCGGCAACGCTGGGCGGCTCTGTGAGCAGCGGTGCGGGGCACCGGGTGGGTGGCTCTGCAGAGCACCCTGTGCGCGGGGCATCTGTCCTGCTGAACATGTGCCACCATCACTGCGCTGGTCGTGGCTGCACTCTAGGGAGCTGGCCTCGGTCAAGGGCGCACTGTCGAAGCAGGTGCACGTCTGTTCCTGCATGTTGGTGCAGCTAGGGGTGTTGTGCTTCATAACAAGCACTCACTTATTACAACACACGGACGCTTTGGAGGTTGCAACAGACAGCGGATGGGGAGGCGAAACACAATTTCTCTACTGGACCCTGCACGAGACCCGCCGGAGAAAACCTACCCATGATCACGCGCAAGGTGGAGCAACTCTAGGAGCTTCAGGCACGCAGCCTCCGGACAGCCATAGCGCTCGTGTAGCTAGTGCTGCCAGTGCAGGCGGCTCGTGCAAGGCACGCCGGGGGTGGCAGCACGCTTGTCGCGGGGGGTTTCAGGGTGGGCTCTTGCAGCGTTCCGGGCACCTGCCGCACCACATGGCCGCGCCGGGGGGCGGCCACGGTGTTGCTGTCCCTGCCAGCCAGACAAGCCTCGCTGCAAAGGATGACAAGAAGTCCAGCTCGCGGACGGTCACCGACACGATAACAGGTGCTGTGCTTGCGCCGAGGCGCCTGGGAAGGAGCCGGGGTGAGCTGCCGGCCGGCACGCGGGTGTAACCCGCGTGGCATGACCCCGCGCAGGAGAGCACGAGCACACCATCGTCGGCTACAGCCTGGTGAAGGGAATCGGGGACGGCGAGCCGATTGCCAGCGAGCGCTTCACCGTCGGCGGGCACGAGTGGGTGCGCCCTCTGCCCCATGCGGCTTGCGCAACAACCCATGTCCGGCACAACTCGCAGCGTGCGGCAACTGCACGGGTTTCCACACAGGGCTGCTGTCGCAGGCGGCGCCGCTGTTGCCGCAGTGCGTGATCTCTGCCGAGTCTTGCACCAAGAGCAGTAGCCGCTGGCGCCGCCTGTCTTTGTGCGCTCGCACTCGTTGCTGAGATGGCTGGTGCGCTGCGGCAGGTGCTGCTGTTTTATCCGGACGGCAAGCGGAGCTCGTCCACGGAGAACATCCAGCCGCAGGCCGTGCCTGCCGCGGTCGGGCCCGCTGGCGGGGCGGCTGCGGTGGGTGCAGGCCAGCCAGGTCCCAACCCGGCTGCGGCGCCTGCGCCTGCGGTGGCAGGTGAGAGGGCACCTGCCGGCCCTAGTGCACTGCGCTGGGGCCAGCTTTGCTGCGACAGTGCCTAGGCTTGCCTCGCTCGGGCCTCAGATTCACCGTGTTCGTTGCCCCAGGCGCCGCGGCGCCTGCAGCGCGGCCCGCAGCGCCGCCGGCAGCAGCCGCCCAGCCGCCTGCTGTGATGGGCTATCCGCAGGCGGCCGCCGCGGCTGCCAACCAGGCTCAGCAGGCCCAGCAGCAGGCGGCGGCGGCGGCGGCTGTCGCGGCGGCGGCGGCGGCGGCCGCAGCGGCCGGCCAGCACGCCGCGCAGCGGCGAGAGCAGACGAACGACTACGCGGCGCTCTTTGTCGCGCTCATCGGTGCGGCGCCGGCCCTGTCCAAGTGGCGTGCATGCTGTGCCTGGCTGCTGGTCATGCTGGCCGCGGAGGCTGCGGAGGCGACGCGCGCGCCTGACGGCGCCGGCGCGCGGCGCGCCAGGCGAGAGCGACGCGCCGCAGGGCGTGGTGAACACCACCGACGGCCGCGTCGTGCGCGCCTTCCACCGCTTCACCCTGGTGGACCAGACGGGCCAGGGGCGCGACCTGACCAAGGGCCGCCGGCGCGACCAGGGCGCCGTGAAGATATCCTGCGCGCGGCAGGCGCGCGCCGCCCGCCTGCTGCCTGCTGCCCGCTCCCGGGCCTGGCGCTGCGCTCGCGGCTGCCGGCGCCGGGCCCTCACGCTGTCGCGGCGCGGCCGCAGGACCCCAACGCGCGCAACTGCCACGGGTACCGCAAGTTTGTCAAGCGCAGCGTGCTGGAGAACCCGAGCAGCGGGTACCTGGTGGCGGACACCATCATCATCAAGTACACGATCGAGCTGGTGGTGTCGTCGGGCGGCGCGCTCGCGCGCGCCCCGGGCGTCTCGCTGCCCAAGCTGCCCACGATACAGGTGGGCACGCGCGCGGCGCTCGCCGGCGTCGGCTGTGGAGAGCGGGGGCCCGCGACCTAGGAGGGCCGAGCCGCGCTGCGCTGCGCGCAGGTGCCGCCGCCAACGCTGGGGCGCGACCTGGCCACGCTGCTGGAGGCGGGCGAGGCATCGGATGTGACGTTCCAGGTCCGCGCTGACCAGGGGTGTGGGCAGACTGCGCCCACATTGGCAGCGTTCGCTCTCGCGCTCGCACGCCGGTGCACGTGGCGTGGTCACGCAGCAGGCGCCGCTCTGCGCCTGTGCTGGGTCGATGCTCGCTGGGCTGCTGGCGCAGGTGGAGGGCGAGGAGCTGCCGGCGCACCGCATCGTGCTGACGGCGCGCTCGCCGGTCTTCCACGCCCTGCTCAACAGCGGCATGCGCGAGGGCGCCGAGGGCGTGGTCAAACTGGAGGACGTGCGCGCGCCGGTCTTCCGCGCGCTGCTGCACTTTGTCTACACCGACGCGCTGCCGCAGGCGCGCCCGCGCGCGCGCATGCGCGGCCCGGCCTCCGCGTCTGTGCAGCACGCGTCCGTCCTTGCCGCAGCGGGGCTGCTGCCTACGCGCAGAGCGCGGTCCGTGGCCACGCGATGCCGTCGCCCAGAGGCGCTGGCGGTGACCGCCCGCGCGCCGCGCAGGAGCTGGAGGGCGCCGCGCTGGAGGTGGCGATGGCGCAGCACCTGCTGGTCGCGGCGGACCGCTTCCAGCTGGGCCGGCTGCGGCGCATCTGCGAGCGGCGCCTGTGCGAGACGGTGGAGGTGGACACCGCGGCGACGACGCTCGCGCTGGCGGAGCAGAACCATGCGGGCGAGCTGAAGCGCGTGTGCCTGGACTTCGTGAGCCGCAACCTGCAGGCCGTTATGACCACCGACGGCTACCAGCACATGGTCCAGAGCTGCCCGCAGCTGCAGGTGGGCGGGCCCTCGCGCCCGCTCCGCCTCGCGCGTGTTACAGGGTTATAGGGTATAGCCTTCCAGCTTGCACACGCAGGCTGCGTGGGTGCGGCCGGCTGAGCGCGCTGCTTGCTGGCACCGTGCAGGCCGAGCTGCTCCGCGTCATCGCCATCGCGACCCAGGAGCGCACCTACCACCACGGGCACCGCACGCGACAAGTCGCGCGCGCTGTGCACCCGCCCGGCGAGCGGCCTCGCCCGGACGATGCGCGCGAGGATGCATGCGGGGACGATGATCCCCGCCGCGTCCGGCAGCGCCGGGAGTGAGTGCAGCGTGTCGGGGCTGCGCGGCGCCGGTGGGCTGCGGTGGGTTGTGGACGCTGCCTGCGTCCCTGTCAAGCGCACGGGCATTCCGGTGAGAGTGGAGCGTTCAGGTGGTCAGCACCCTGAGGTTGTGACAACACTGGGGGGGTGGGTCCTTGTTATCAGGGATGCAAGTGCCAGTTTGGGGCGGGGTTGTTTCACCTGTTTGAGTGCCATGGCTGCCGCTGAGTACGGACACCGTGTTGGCACACTTTCTGCCTCCGAGCTGCGTATGCTTGCCATGAAGTGCCTGTGAGAGCAGAGCGGCGCACAGGCAGGGCTGTATGAGGGAAGTCAGTTTTCAGCAACGCGTGCGTAGCGGGTCAGCAGGCCGGGCCAACATGTCCTGCCGTGTGACACGCTTTTGTCATGGCTTGCTTGCATGTCACGGGGGTAGGCATGCCTCAGCATGCGTCCTCTGTATGGGTCTAAGCTGTGGCTGCTGGCCTGTTGCAATATGACGTGCAAGGCTGTGCCCCCGCTGCACGCTCGACTACAAAGCGGCCTCGCAGAAAGCTTTCAAGTGTCTTCCAACGATCTGCAAAACGCGCGTGCACTGTCACCTGCCTTTCCTCTGATTTGCCAAACGCGCGCGCTCGGCCACCTGCGCATCATACTCTGCCAGCAGCCTGTCTGCATCGGCAGCAGTCCGGCGAGCCATGCTGGCCGTCCGGGATGCTTCCTTTGCATGGGCCTGTTGCCTCGCGGCCGCCTCAGCCCGCGCACGTGCGGCTGCCTTTGGCCTGCACGTCACCGACCTCTGGTCACCCAGGTGTGTGCTGCAGCGGCAGCAGATGTACTCAACCAAGCGGGTGAACCCGGCGGGCGCGCCTGCCAGAGGCGGCGCTGCAGACCGCCAGCAGCGCAACAGACGCCAAGACGACAAGCGGGGCGGTCCAGCGAAGCTTCAGCCAGCCGCGGTCGAGGACGGTCTTGGCCGCATACACAAGCGCTGCACGACCAGGAAGTGCTGACAGAGCTAGCCACCCAGGCCGGCGTCACAGCAAAGGAACTTTATTGGCAACGAGGCATACGCAACGCAGGGCGGCGATGCACCGAGCGCGCACCCAGAGCGACGGGCAGCGTGGCGAGCAGCGTAGCTAGGCCTTCGGGCAGCGCAAAGCCTGCACAGCACAGCGCGTCAGGCACGGGGACCGTTAAAGCAGTTTGGCGCACAGCCACGGGTGCCGCCCCGTACCCAAGACGACAAAGGTGTGAGCGAGCGGTGAGTGCGCGTGCGTCAGCTGCAGGACCTTCAGCACGCCCGCCAGCAGGAACCAGCGGCCAGGCCCTTTCAGTGCCGCCGGCAGCGCGACCTGCGCTGCAGTGTGGGGCAGCGCGGCGTTTGCACAGCAGGCACATCGCTTGGAAACAGGCGCAGCTTGATAGCTGCATAGCGGCGCAGAGGGGTGCTGCGCACTGCAGGTGGCCTCAGCCGCCAGGCCCGGGAGCCGGTGTGGCTGGCGTCGTCGTCTGCAGAGTCGCCCGGCGCAGCTGAGGCGCTGCACAGTGGCCGCAGCGGGCGCGTCGGTACCAGCTGGCGGCGGCCCATGAGCTTGCTGATGCTCGACGAGTTAGTGCCGCACAAACGCTGCTGCAGAGCTTGCCACTGTGTGTGTCTAGGCAGCAGCGACCTTGCCGCTGCCTGCCTGGCCATTTCAACTGCGTATGCTCGGCAGCTTGGCGTGTCCAGAGCACTGCACTTAGATCAGTATGGAGCGATAGGCTTTGCGGCAAGCACCATTGGCAAAGTTGCCATTTTGGGGGGCAGAGGCGCGGCTACCCTGCCCTAGAAAGTGCAGCATAACGCTTGCAGCATACAAAGCGCATCCAGGCACTGATCGACGTCGCTCGCTGGTGGTGCAGTCATGCTCCCCATCATTTGGGCAAGCGCCATCGCGCTCTGTGCGTCACAAGGTAACACTATGCGCAAAACAGCCCTTGAGCCTCTTTCACGCTGCAGCAGCTGCTCAGGAGTGCTCAGCCTCGGCTCTCGCAGTGCCAGTTCGTGCCGCACTGAGCTGAAGAGGTGCCTCCGGCAACAGCCATAGGCCGCGTGGCGTGCAGGACAGCGCGTGCTTGGCGCTGGCGGCCCGGCGGCAGACAGTGCCAGCGGCCTCAGGCGGATGCAGGGTGTCAGTGCGGGCGCAGCAGGGGGCGGGCCTGCGGGCGCTCAGGGCGACGGCCTGTACGCCGTCGACACCAGCTGCACCGCTGCCGGACCTTGATTGGCAGTATATGTGCGCACGAAAACAGGCCGTGCAACAGGTACCGCACGTTCACCATCGCCAACGCCTGCAACTTCACAGTCTGGCCGGCAACCCGCAGCAATATCCCGGTCGCCGGCGGCGGCTTTAAATTGGCTGCTGGCAAAAGCGTGGACGTGAGCGTCCCAGACGGCTGGATCGGGAACTGGAGCCCGCGCACCGGCTGCCTGTTTGACGCGCAGGGGCGCGGCGCGTGTGAGGTCGGCGACTGCGGCGGGCTGTTGGCCTGCGACGGGGACGCCGACATCATGCCGAGCGACCACACCGTGGTGAGCGTCGCAGCGCCCACGTGCCGCCGTCGCACGGGGTGGCCTGGCGTGCAGTGGCGCGCCCGCCTGGGAGCCATGCGGCGGCTCAGACAGAGGCGTGCGCCCGACGCGCAGGCCGAGTTCAACATGGACTCGTGGGGCGGCGTCGACTTTTATGACATCATAGCGGCATACTACAACCTGGCGGTGCTCATCCAGCCGTCCGACCCAGCCTGCGCTGCTGCAGGCTGCCGCAGCGACCTGAACGCGCGCTGTGAGAGAACACCAGCCGACGGCCGCCTGCTGTCCCCTGCCGGCATGCAGGCATGTCACAGGCTCCCTTTGGTGCTCAACGCACGCGCCGACCCGGGCGCAAGCAGCTGAAGCACCGCCACTGGCTGCAGGTCGGCTGCAAGAGCGCATGTGTGGTTTACGGGGACACCGAGCACTGCATGCGCGCGTCGCCATACTCCGAGCGCCAGAAGTCCGTCTGCCCCTCGGGCACATACACCTATCTGAATGATGACGGGACCCTCGCCTGTCCAGGCCGCGCCAACTACACAGTTACATTTTGTGGGTACCTTGGTGTGCAGGCTTAGCAAGCGGACCCCCACATGCAGTGCCTTGTGTCTGCAGGTTGGCTTTGTCGGCTGTGGCCAAGGCGGTCTGAACATGGGGGTCAACGGACTGGCAGGTTGCACAGTGTGATGCGAGAGCAGACGCCGAACAGGTAGTGCTGCGCGACTCTGTGTAGGTTTCCGGTTAAACTTTGGGCAAGCGCACCTTTCCACACATCTTGAGCTGGCTGGGGTTAGCCTGATGGGGACGAAGTGCATCGCAACCGATGCTTACAAGGCCTTGTTGTAACAAGACCGTCGTCTGTTCGTTCATATCTTAATTTTCCAGACACTAGCTGCGAAAGTCGTTTCGAGCGGAGAAGCAACGTGCATCCCGGACAATCAAGCCCCAGCCTCGTGGCACTGCGGGCTGGCGCAGTCTCTGTTCTTGTGCAAAATCGACCACAGCATGGCCCTGACACGGGCTACAGCAGCAGCTTGGGGGCTTGCAGTCGTACTTGCAGGTGTGCCGTGCTTGCTCGGCTCGGCTCCGCTTGCCACAAAAGCTGTGATGCGCAGAGCAACAGAGCAAACCACTGCACTGCCTGCTCTGTGGCAGCTCCTTCAAGTCGAGAGGGCAAGCACAGCTGTTGCAGGCAGCGCTTGCTCGTTGCTCGCTCCCCAGTTCTGTGCAAGGGATTTGGCTGCAGCAGCACTCGCAGGGTGTGCCAGTGGTGTGCCGCTGCTGGGCGGCAGCACGACCTCCAGGCGCCCGCCGGTATCTGACGGCGCCTCAACGCGCACAGAGCGGGGCCACCAAGGGGATGGCCTGTAAGGCTGCCCGTTTGGCGTCCACCTTTGCTGCGGTGCTGCCTGTGCGCTGCGGCGCTGCCTGTGCGCTGTGCCTGATGCGGGTGCGGCAGGGGACGCGTCTTCACCCTGTCCAACGCCTGCAACTTCACGGTCTGGCCCTCCACGAGAAGCAACATGCCTGTCGCCAGCGGCGGCTTTGAGCTGCGTGCGGGCGCAAGCGTCAACGTGACCGTGCCGGACGGCTGGATCGGGAGCTGGACCCCGCGCACAGGCTGCGCATTTGACGCAGAGGGCCTGGGCAGCTGCGAGGTTGGCGACTGCGGCGGCGTGCTGGCGTGCGACCTGGACGCCGGCCTGATGCCGCAAAACGTCACAACGGTCAGCGAAGCGGCCCCAGTGCATGTGCTGTCCAGGCGCGGGGGGGCGCCCAGCGCTTCATGCCGCTCGCGCAGGCAGAGTTCAGCCTCAATTCCTGGGGCGGCCTGGACTACTACGACCTAGTGCACACCTACTTCACCGTACCTATGCTGCTGCAGCCGTCGGATCGCAGCTGCGCGGCGGCCGGCTGCCAAAGCGACCTCAACCTGCACTGTGAAAGCGCGCCGACAGATGGGCGCCTGCTGTCCGCGGGCGGCACGCAGGCATGTCACAGGCTCCCTTTGGTGCTCAACGCATGCGCCGACCCGGGCGCAAGCAGCTCAAGCGCCGCCGCTGGCTGCAGGTCGGCTGCATGAGCGCCTGTGCGGCCTATCAGGATGCAGCGCGCTGTCTACGCGCCACCCAGTACTCTCTCCGTCAGAAAGCGGTTTGCCCAGTCGGTGCGTACACGTACTTCAATGACAACGCCACGCTCGCTTGCTCGGGCCGGCCCGACTACCTGATCAGCTTCTGCAGCTACCTGGACGCATAGCGCGTGCAGCGTGTGGACTGCAGGACACGCTGCGGCCTGTACACTTGCAGGGCAGCAATGTGCTGCACTGAAATAGAGCGCACCCGTGCCTGGTTCGCTCAGACACTGGAATGCAGGTGCTCCGCTCGTGTGTTATGTGTAGGCGTGTTGAGACGAGTGCGGCTCCTTGTGTCACAACTGTCAGTCAGGCTTTACCTTGGGAGCTGTTTCGCCGTGAAGTGTACGCAGTGCCGCTCCACCTCTGACAATGGTCGGCCCTCCCAGACCACACCCAGATCAGGTTGGAGGGACCTGATGCCTGCCCTGTGGTTTGAAAATTCAAAACTCATAAACCTCACCCCGAATTTAACTTCATCGTCCAGATCGCTTGCGCCGCTTGTCGACGCGAGCAGACGTGTTCGGCACGGACGTCATGCTGCAGGCGCTTGCCTTCACACTGGCAGCCTCAGGAGCTGCGCTCTTGGCATGGCACTGGAAGGGGCTGCTTTGCTGGGTCCGCAACCAGAGGGCGCTGGCGCTGCTGCCGCACCCACCCCCGGAGCACTGGCTCTGGGGCAACGCCCAGGCGCTCACCAGGCCGGACTTCCACCGCAAGATGCTGGACCTGACCACGCAGCTCGGCGGGGTCTTCAGCATGCGCCTCATCTGGTTCAAGGCGAGCCAGGCCTCCGCGCGAGCAGGGTGCCCGCTGCACGCTGCCGCTTGCTTGAGCGCACTCGCGTGCGCTGTCACACAGGTGGTTATCCTGTGCGACCCGCACCTAGTGAGCGCGGTCCTCTCGCGTGAGTCCGCGCTGGACAAGCCCTTTGCCTGCAAGGCATTCGCCGAAGGGTACTTCCCGATCAGTGTGGTACGCAGAGGGGCTGTAAGACCTCGGCGACTCTGTCACCACCGCGGCGGCTGGGGCCCGCCTGATGTTGCCGCGGGCAGCGCAGATCAGCAACCGAGCCAGGCTGCCCAACCTGCTGACGCAGAGCAGCAAGTCGCCGCAGTGGCGGCTTGTGCGCAAGGGCATCGCGCCGGCCTTCTCTCTGCAAAACATGAGGCGAGCACCAGCGGCAGGCCCTGCGCCTGCTCCTGCTCCCGCCATGACTCGTCACGTTCGGCTGGGATGCCTGTGCTGCTTCACTGCTATGGGCAGACGACGCGCCCGGTCGCTCAGGACCGGATATGGCAGCGTTGCCGAGGTGGTCGGCGAGCTCGTGGGCGCGCTGCGCACCGCGGGCTCCGCAGCAGTGCTCGACATGGACGACCTGTGCCAGAGAGAGTCCCTGGAAGTCATTGGCCGCATAGGCTTCGGCATACGTTTCGGCGCGCTGCGGTGAGCTCGGAGCGTGCTGTACGCCGCCCGTGAGGCAACCTGGCGCTGCTGGTGACCTTTTTGCTCGCGCAGGGACCTTGCCTGCACAGAGGGCGGCGCAGCAGGCGTCAGGCTGCTGCATGAAGCCATGGAGGCGCTCTTGAAGCAGCTGACAAACCCCGTCAAGCACAAGCTGCTCTGGTTCACTGAGGTGACACAGCCCAGCGCCGTCTAGCATCAGACTGAGCGGCCCTGCACTCCTTCACACGCCTGCACGGCAACCAGGAAGCTCGCCGCGGACGGGACATCATGAACCGCTGGTACACCCTCCTCGAGCGCGTCCTGGAGGACGTCAGAGCGCGCGGGCCGCCAGCTGCGAGTGACGTGAGCCTGGTTGCGCACCTGCTGCGGATTGTGGATCCGGCGACCGGGGCGCACCTCACGGACGCGCAGCTGCTGCCGGAACTGGGCATCGTGTTTGTGGCGGGCATGGAGACGAGCGGCAAGACGATGGGCTGGACGCTGTGCGCCTGCGTCGATCAATGTGCCTGTGGCTGCATGCGATCAGCTTGCGCCCTGCCTGCTCACTCTGTTTTGGGAAGAAGCACGGGGTCCCAGCAGCTCGACAGGACGCGCACACACACGGCCACCGCATGGGGATTGCTCTTGCTTTGCCTTGCAGCACCGTGTCCCTGTTCAGCCATGCGCCTCTGACGGCACGCACCTGCACGCGCTCTGCATGCGCTCGAGCGTATGACAAGACGCGCCCACGTGTGTGCGGTGGCAGGTTCTGCATCTCTCAGCACCCAGAGGTAGAAGCGACGCTTGCTGCTGAGCTGGACGACAACGGCCTGCTCGCCAAGCGGGGGCGGCCCTACCCCCGAATGGTGTCACATGACGACCTGGCCAAGCTCGCTTACCTGGGTCGCGTCATCAAGGTGAGCATGGAGAAGGCCAATGTGCGCTTGCATGGCAAGCACCGCAGGGCTGTAGGGATGGGATGCAAGGCTGCCTGGGCCCTAGTTTGCTGCCGAGCTGCAGGAAGCAATGCGCCTGTACCCGGTCGCCGCATCCGGCACAGCCAGGCAGACAGAGGAGGACATGACGCTGCACGGTTACGCCATCCCTGCCGGCACTGTGCTGGTCGTCCCCCTGTACCCGCTGTTGAACAGCCCGCACGTCTGGGACAAGCCCGCCGAGTTCCGCCCGGTGCGCGCTGTGTGTGGCTTTCTGTCACGCTGGCATGCGTGCGTGCCTGACTGAGTGCTTATGCGGAAGCAGGACCGCTGGCTGGAGGCAGACGCAGAGTATGCTTCTGCGCTCGGGCAGAGCTGCGGCAGTGCCTCAACGCAAGCGCCACCTGGCACTGCAGTGCCAAGCCCCGCCAAGCGCTTCATACCCTTCAGCGACGGGCCACGCGACTGCATCGGCCGCACCCTGGCCCACATGAACATCATTGCGGCCCTGGCAGCGCTGCTTGCCAACTTCCAGTTCAGCCTGGCGGCCTCGGTGCGGCAGTCTCCTGCACAACAGCTCTTGCATGAGGGCATGCGCGGCCCCAATCTAACAGTGGCCGTGTGCCCACAGATGGAAGGGCCGCAAGGTGTGCGAAGCAAGGAGCGCCTGCTCTCCACGCTGCAGATCGATGGCGGGATGAAGATGCACGCGATGCCGCGCGGAAGCTGAGTCGGGCCTGCGAGACATGTAATTTGTTGCAGCACAGCATCAGCGACAGCCTTGACTGGATGCATTAGATTGACATGTGCTTGCCCTGTGGTAACACACTCAGTGCCAGATCTCAGTGAGGTGAGGCTGGGCGCACTGAGCGCCTCTGCTTGCATGGAACCGCTACATAAGTCACCTGCCTAGGTTTGGTACTAAAGCCATTAGGCACCTGAGCGGTGCAGTAGAGCACGCACACGAGGCCAGGTACCTGCGCTGCGCAGTGCTAAGGGAGAAATGTCTGTTCTATGACACCACATCGGACAGGCGAATGTAGCATGTTGATTGAAGTATGCAATGGCAAATGTCCCTGCAAACGTGTCATCTGACAAAGTGGAGTAAAGTGGTGGGTTGGAAATCCCACGAGGGGTGCATCACCGTACCTGGGTGACCTGTTGGGAGTTGGGAAGGACAGGCACTGCAAGGCACGTCACGGCATTGGTGACTACAGTGCAAGGTCTCTTATAGCAAGGGCAGGATGCGGCTGCAGTAACACATCTGAGGCTCAAGGAAGCAGTCATGCAGGACATGAGCAGGTGGCTGCACTCCAACAGGCGCAGTGTCCAGAGTGCGGCAACCAGCAGGTAGGTTGCGCATGCCCTAGCGGTCGTTCTCACCCATGAATGGGCTGGCCGCCATGAAATAGCGCTGGGAGGGGGGGCCCCGGCGTGCACGTGCGCCCCGGTCGAACGAGCCCTTGATGCCCATGGCGCCCCGGAGGCCAGGTATTGGGCGAAACCGCCGCTCCTTGAGGTGCATCTGCCGCGCGCGGCGCGCCCCGCGCTGCGGGACTGGGCCGTTGCTTCAGCGGTAGCGCCCTGGTGCAATGCCTCACGCACAGATGACACATCGACTCGCCGGCCTGCAGGTCACGGTCTGCCCGCCCCGCCTGAGCGACCTTTCAAGGCGACCTGCGCAATGGCAGCCTAGACAGGGTAGGGTAGGGTAGCCGCCAATGCGCTATGGGCTGGCAAGTGCGGCATGCTGCGCATGGGCATGCTCACTGTGCACATTGAATGCCAGAAGAGCACGGAGGCTGTGTTTGCAGCAGTGTCACCCACGTTTTGATGTAGTGTGCGCTTGCGCCCTCCTTTCTGTGCTGATTCGCACAGGTCTGGGCAACCGTGACTCGAGAGGCGCCGCCAGCCCTCACAGCGCCCCAATGCTGGCCGCACCGGGCCGCTGGAGCGCCCGCTGCGGACACGCCTGCGCCTCACCGCCTTCTGCCACCTCTGGTGTGCGGCGGTACGCCGCCAACCCCAGGTGAGTCGCCGCCGACACCGGCGCTGGTGGCCGGCTGCATCACACACCACTGCTGCCCGGTCACGTTGCGCGGACTGGGCCCGAGTGCAGACAGGCTTGGCTCGTGGCGCACATGTTGCCGCCATCTGGCTGCGTGGTTGGTAATTCAGGCTGACGCTAGAGGCGTTCCAGGCAATGCACTGGTGCCACCGGGGCAAGCTCTGCGCCGGAGCCGAGCCCAATAAAGCCACTGATGTGTGGTAATCTGCTTTCACCTCGTCCCATGCCCGTCGCGGTGGAGGGATATGGGCTGAGCCTGCCGCGGGGTCACACTGGCGTGGGGCTGCCGCGGGGTTCGGGTGTCTTGACTCTGACTCTTAGTTCGCCCCTCACCCACATCTGCTGCTGCTCCCCGACTTTCATAATCCTTGTGCGGGTGGGCCAACCGCCCAGGCCGCGAAGAGATAAGCTGCTCCACCGTGGAAGCAGGCGAGGCAGGGCCCAATGTCGTAGGAACCTGCTGCTTGACTAGACAGGCCTAGTATATGGAGTGATGGGGTCCTTGACCAGCTCGATGCCCTGCTTGTCTGCCCTGGTGTCAGCATACACATAGGTGGCCGGGTAGCGTGCGCAGCACAGCGCGTCCTTGTCGCAGAAGCCATTGCTCCGCCTCAGTGATTGAGGCGGCAACGGTCGGCTGCCGTAGACTCGCTCCAACCATTGAGGGTGAGGACATATCAGGCAGGGTCGTGCATACAAGCTGGTAATCAGGCGGCCTGATTCAGGCCAAGTTCCCATACTGCAAGCTATCAGGAGTCTGCTGTATCTTACTGTCTGCACAGGACCGGACATCGCTCAGGCAGTGGGAGCATTGTCGAAGTATGTGGGCTGTCCCACCACTCTGCACTGGAGTGCAGCGCTCACTTCCTCCTGACACCTGTCGGGTGAAGACCAAACCTCTTGGTGCCCGACAGGTAGCGGAAGACAATGATCGCTGCACTCCAGTGTAAAGTTGTGGGACGACTAGCATACTTGGACAACACTCCCACTGCTTGTGCGATGTCAGGCCTGGTGCAGGCAGTGAGCTACAGCAAGCTCCCTATGCGCCTGCTGTATGGAATATGTCCTGATCCAGCGCCTCGCCCCCATCCTCGTCGAGCGTGATGCTGGTGTTGAGCGGCACAGACAGGAGCTTGGCATCCTCCAAGCCGTACCTGATCCTTGGTCGTCCGCGCCAAGCTGGGCACTAGTGTTCGCGCGCGCCTATCACGTGCGATCGTCGTGCCAAGGTCCACTTGGGCCGCACCCAGGTTGCGTGTACCAAATGCGTCCTGGATGGTGACAGCCGCCCAGGTCACAACCCTTGGAGACTTGACTACAGTCAGGATGTCGTCTACACACAGGTTGAAAGACGGTGCTCTCCCTGCCATTGTGAACAAACAGCCACGGGTCCCCGTCGGCTGCAGAGAAGCCGCAATGCTCTAGGGCCTGCTGTAGGCACGTGTGCCACTGGCGGAGCGCTTGGCGGAGGCCCTACAGCCTCTCTGCAAGTGGCAGACAGTGTTCTGTTCCTGCTGCGTAGCCCGGCGGCTGCGTGTTGAGGTGGGCAGGTGCATATCCAACAAAAAAAGTGTTACACAACTGCTCCATGCGACTATGCCGTGACAAGCACAGAGCTGAACAGAGGCAGGTCGTGCGCCCGACCGACCTGCTACACAGGCATGCGCGAACACTAAGTCAGCTTGGAGCGGACAATCAAGGACCTCCGCCGCTGCTGCGACCAAGACAGCGTGGCTGACTTGTGCCAGACTTGCAGACCGTCCACTGTCACCTGGCCCTCAACACTGCGCAACTTGCAGATCTTCCTCAATACACCACTGAGACATGCCGTTTGCTGTCGGGTTGCTCCACCGCCAGATCCTGGTCTGCGGCCAGAGCAGGCAAGGCACGGAGGGTGGCATACTTTGACACGGGCGCGGAGACCTCGTCGTGGTTGAGGCCGTGCGCTGCTTGAAGCCCTCGCCACCAGCCGCGCCTAAGCATTCCCGCAGCGTCGGTCTTGCGTTTATACACCTGTTCACAGGTATGGCGCTGACATGCGCAGGCAGGCCTCTAATACCCATGTCTGGAGTGGCCTCCAGAGAGGCCATCTCCTCGTCCATGGCTGCTTGCCAATGCGCAGCATGATCTGAGGCTATGGCCTCCTCGTTTGTGGTGGGCTGCAAGCAGCATCCCTCGTGTGTGGTGGGCTGCAAGGAGCACCTCTGCATGCCGCTTCAGAACTGGGCTGAAGGACGGCGGTCACAGGTGGGATAAGCGCAGGAGGCTCGACATGGGGAGTAGGTGCTTGAGCGGGCTCCTCAGCAGGCTCGACATGGGGCAGGTGCATCAGCGGGCTCCTCAGCAGCAGCAGCCTCCAGCTCTGGCTCCTCTACGGTCTGCCGAGACAGTGGCCCGGAGAAAGGACCCTGGACTGCAGCTCCCAACAATGGCGTTTCTTGCACAGACGTCGTGGCTAATCTCGATGTGTTGTTTTATGACATCATGCGGTAGCCGTGACACAGCCCACCAGCCCACCAGCCCACCAGCACACGCTAAACACCAGCACACCGGCCCATCAAAGCTCTGTCACTCTTCGCAACTCCAGCTTGGATGTTTTGCCTGGGGCACAACATGCCATCGAACCGAAGACGCGCAGATTGAAGAGGTCGGACGTGTAGTTGCAAGAATAGCACGTGTGGGTTGGCCTTGTTTGTCGCCTTGACCTTGGCCTTGTTTGTTGCCAGGGAACGTATGGGTACATAACTAGCGGTCAGCACTGCCTCCGGCCATACGCGTGAGGGAGCCTTGAGTCTGCGAGCATTGCGCGCACCCGTCCAAGAACGTCCAATGCATTGGACGCGCCATTCTGCTTGAGTGTTGGAAACGGTGGTCTGCCACCGGCTCTAAAAGATCTTTACGCATGTGCAGTCAGATCTTCACGCATGTCACACTCGCTGCTGTTATGTGTACGGACGACACGGCCTGGGGTCGGACGACACGGCCTGCCAGCGCATGTAGACTCATGAGTGAGGGTCACCTAGTCAATGCACTGGGCAATCCTCGAGCCGCCTGCGTCATCACTTCGGTCTGTGAGCGCGCGTTCTCGTATATCTCATGTCACACTCCGTGCGTACACCCTACTCTAGATTAACATCCTTTCCACAAATGCGACCAAGTTGGACAAAGTGCGGCATCTACTACATACAGCGGGTGCAAACAATCAGCCCTGCCTAGCTACTTCCTCAAGACGTTCATAGGCCTACAGTATTCCCGACCATTCCGCCGTTCAATCCAGCTCGTGTTGTTCACAGTGTACACACAATCACGCTCCTCTCGCTCGCTATTGGTAACAAAGCGCAGATTTACTCAACGCTGTGTACACACGACACCGGCGTGTAACAAAGCCAAGGCACATCTTAGAGAGCAAGAATGCAAAAGCACACGGGGGGCGAAATGCGCCGAAAACGGCCGTAGCCAGGTGCCTGTAGCAGACATTACTTCCGGCTAGTTCCGACCAGCCATGTGGCGCATTATCCGCACTTCCTCGGAAATTGACGTCAAACGCCAAGCGGCTGTCTCAGGTAGCACGACAAACAGCAGCGTGGCTGTCAGAGTGCGCGCGGAGTAGACAGCTTCGCTCAACGCCGCTGCCAGCGTGATCTCCACGTGCGCCTGGAAGGAACACAGTACATGCAAGATTGCAAAGCCTGCAATCAGTATGGTCTGTGCGAAAGCACACACCCACGGTTTGGCGGCACATTAAGTGCAGCCTGTCAGTCTGAAAGGAAGACGAGCAAAACACGGAGCAGGTCGCACCCACATATATGTACTCTTGGTTGATCACAACTACTCTGTTACAACTAAGGCCGATGTCAGGCGCGTACCTGCGGCATGAGGAACCCGCCGGTTGGGCATGCAGCGAGCCAGTCTGGCAGATCCTGGGGTGAGCCGCCCAAAGCTGGAGGAGCCAGGCGCAGCATCCAGCGTGCTCCCCCCCCACCGATGTTGCTGACGGTCACAGCCTCCTGGCTCTGCCTGACCTGCATGCCCCAGCACGCCCTTGCTTGCTCATTCAAAACGAATGGCTTGGCACACTGTACATGCAAGCTGGCAGCACGTGTGCACGCGGCAATGGCCTGCGTCGAGCATGCAATCGTTGGTGCAGACTTTGCAGGATATGATAAGCTCTGCCACGAGGCCGTGCAACTGCTGAAGGCCAGACCTGGTGCAGATTGACACACGTGCTGGACAGCTCGAGCCGCGGCGCAGCAGGCGCATGCGCTGCATAGCACCGCTGAAGAAGGTCCGAGCACAGGCTGCGTTTGCGCTCCTGCTGGGTCACGGGAACATCCACCGCCAGCGCCGCCCAGACCTGCGCAGCCCGGCAGCTCGAGTCTTGCACGGGAACCAGGGTGATGAAGTCAAGGATGTGGTCCCAAGCCCTCTGTGATAGATCTCATGGCTACTGCGCATACAATCCCTACCAGTCAGCATGGCCACCTGTGCCGGGGCTGCATGCCAACATGTCATCCTCGCGCGCACTTCCTCCTATACAAGCCTGTACCGTTGGGGCCACACCGGCTTATGGTCGCTGCCTGTGACGTCCATGCATGCATCGTATGCCGTGGCATGCACGCAGATCTCCTCCACTTGCTCGCCGCCGGCAGCGCGCAGCAGCGAGCCTGGCTGCGTTGGAGACCCGGGCGGTGACACGCTGTCCTGCATCCCCAGTGGTAAGATATGGTCAGTTGGCTCAATGAATAAGCTAACGAGCTGGTAACAGCTGCACAAGTTGGCCGCAGGCTGTCACCAGGTAATGCATTGCAACTAGAACTTGGACAGAGGCCATGCAAAGCAATCTTCGTAACAAACAGATATGATGCGGCACCTCAGCAGGCGCATGCGAACCCCGGAACAGGATGCGATCGGTCCAGGCCGGCACGCGCCGCTTCTCGCTGGTGTCGTACTCGCAGGCATTTTTGGAGCCCTTGTCAAACTGGCCACATGCGTTGCACACAGTCATCAGGCGACATGGCACACAGCCATCAGGCGACAAAGCACCACAAGACAGGTTCTATTCAAGCTTAGTGCCCGCTACAGGACATGGTGCCGCATCACAGCGGGTCATGGGGCACCTTGTATGTCGGGCTGAAGGCAATGGGAGCTTCGCGGAAGTTGTGGAAGATGCGACCAGCATCTTTCTCACGCCTCAACTGGTCCTGCATGCACAGCAACCTTGGTGAGGCACATCGTAGGCTGCTTCATGCTTACCAGCGCTGGCACACATGCGGCAACGCAGCAGCAGAGGGGCAACAGCGAGCATGTGAGCGCACGAGCTCAAGCAGCTGAGTCAGCATCTTCCGCCGCGCTTTCTCCTTTGCGTCCTCAAAGGTGGTGTCAATGCGGTAGTTGAAGTCGCCCAGCCAGACTACCAACTCGGCATCGCGCAAGCCTTGGCCCTGCATCGCATGGACGTGCGTCACCATGTCCAAGCAGCGGTGCCTCACCAGCCACACATCCTCGGCTGGCACACAGACTGTCTACGTGCCGGGCGAGCCGTCAGATTGCAGCAAGTGCTTCCTGACGACTCGCTCACACATCGCGCACCTGCTCCACGCCTTCCAGCTCCTCGTCAGCGCCGCTGCTGGAGTCAGAGTCGCTGTCGGAGAAGACGTGCTGCCGCCGGCTGTCCTCGGGCTCATCAGCAATGCGCAGCCCGAACCAGGCGCGCTTTGTGAACTGCAAGTTGCGCACGACCGCTGCATAGTTAGCGTTGCGCGCCTCCACAGCACCCTGTGCACGCTGGGCGCTGCTTCAGCAGCGCACTGACATGCTTCAGCAGCCAAGAGCTCCACACCTTGGGCACCTTCAGATGCAGCAGTCAGGTGATCATCTCAAGCTGACGGCTCGACAAACTCTCATGACCGCTGGCAATGGCAGGTGCTGCGTGCCTGGTGAGCAGCAAAGTGCGAGCAGATGCACGCGATGCTGCGGCGGTACAGCGAGAAAGAGACGGCCACGGCGCCCTTGTTGCCGCCCAAGCCCAGCACGCCCGTCGCGACGCTGGCAGTTGCCACCTCACCGATGAATGCCTGGCGGCCCCAAGGCACACAGATACAGCGCTTGTTTTCTTTGGTATCGCACCCTGGGGTACACTGCAGACGTGCCAGCTACAGCACAAAACAACACCTCACACTGTGATTGACTCCCCGCATGACTCGCGACGACTTTCCGCAGGCAGGTGCAGCCAGGTGTCAAACAACAGGCAGGCATACGCTAGTATGGCAGGCAGCAAAGCGCGCACTCAACCATCATGCCCTCCGCTCACAACCCCGCCAGCCATTGTCACCCTAGATGCAGATTGACGATGACCCTGCAGACCGCACCTGCAGATGCGCACGCGCAAACACCATGATGAGCATGCCGGAGAGCTGGCGCAGTCCGATAGGAGGCCAGGCTGCGGAGCCCCCCAGTGCGCTCTGTACAGCCGCCTGCCACGCCTTTGCATTGTTGTTGCCGCGCTCCTGCCGCAGCAGCCACACCCTGCTTTTGAGCGCAAGGTGTCCCCAGCATGCGCATGCTGTTCTTGCATGGCGGAAAGCCACCTCGTAAGCAGCAGGCCAGTAGGTGTCCGAGCACCGTCAGGCAAGGCTTGCAGGTGTGCACACACAGGCGATGTGCCAAGGGCACAAGTGTGCTCATAGGCCCTGGCAGCACCACACCTGCTGGTGTTTCAAGAGAGCGTCCTTGGCAGCGGCCATTGCCACCGAGCTACCGCCCATCTCAATCTCTTGCAGGGCAATGACGACCACAGCCGCCGCCGATTCTGCGGCCATGCCCGCCAGCTTCTGGAACAGAGCCCTGCCCGCCTGCACGCCCGCAGCGTCCCTGCCACTGTAGGGGCATGCAGTACATTGCGCGGGCCTTCACACGCATGTGACACGCAGGTGGGCAGCCTGGACGGACGGCGCACCTCAGGCTTGGCCTCGGCAACATTCCATGTGAGGCACAGCAGCTCCAGGACCTGCCGTGTCACCAGGCTGCCCGCCTCGCCCTCGTACGTCAACCTGGCGAAATCAGCATGTTTCACACAGCGGCTCCATGTCGGCCTGCCTGGGGTACATTCAGCTCAGGCTTGGTGCAGGTTTGAGCGGCCGCAGACTGTGCGCTCTGAACGCATGTGCTTGCTCAGCCAGATGAGGTGAGCCCGCCGCAGACTGACCTCGCGTCTGCATCATAGTCGCACGGCGACGTCGCGGCCCAGGCCTTGATGCAGCCGTCAGCGCCCAGGCTGGCCACGCGCGTGCCGGCCAGCGCGAGGCCAGCCACGCTCATGCTGTGCGCTGACCAGTCGCGCAGGGGCACGGGTGGCATGCCAGGCTCGGCGAGCCACACGCGGATGCGGCCGTCGTGCAGGCCTGCCCACAGTCGCACGCCCACAGCCACCAGGCTGGAGACCCGCACGCCCACATCCTGCGCACGCGGCAGCAGTTAACCTGTGCGGCGCTGCCGCATGGCTAGCTAGCACACCCTCTTTGGCATGCGCACATTGCAGCACCACCCAGACAGCGGTCTGCACCTTATCAGGCACAGGAGACCCTGCACATGCCACTGCTGTGCAGGCTTGCCTGACTTGCTGCCAGGTAAGTGAGAAGAATTGGGCTTGCGTGCACGTGCAGCACGCCGGCACCAGGTCGACTACTGCTGGACATGGTCTGGCAGGCACCCACCTTCCTCCACACCAAGCGACCAGCAGCCGTGTACAGCTCCAAGCGGCCGTGCTTAAAGGCTGTCCACACGCGCCCGTCGGCACTACCCGCCACCGCTGTCAGCGCGCCTGCTTTCTCGCTGGCGCTGCGTGCTGGGCGCTCATCCTCCGCATCAACCTCGCCTGCCGCACGCAGCACATCTGTCACGCAGCTGTTACTCATCAGGTATGTGAGCAGCAGCAGATGATGTGGCTGGTCGGTCGCGGCAGCTGATGGGCAGCACCGAAGTCAGCAGCGGTACGCCCAAAGCTGGCATCGCCGGCCTCTCTGTTCACGTTGCGCGCGAGCTTGTGGCCGAGCTTGCCCAGGAACTTGGCGGCCTTGCCTGCGCCATGGCAGGCGTGGTCAGCCACTAGCGTGGCAGCTTCTGCGCAGCGCACTGGCACTGCAATTGCAGGTCTTGGCGCGACGGCGACACGGGTAGAGCCTGTGCAGACCGGCACAGGAGTCCTTCATGGAGACGGCGCCGCCAGCTCACTTGGTCTCTTGATCGCCACAGCGGCGAGTAATGCACAGCGAGGCACCATGTCACGCGTCTCGCTCACTTTGCCGCGCACCTGCATTCCCGATGGCCTTGCCCCCGCTCGCTGCGAGCACCGACAGGAACTCGACCGTCCGCTTGTCAGACTGCGTGGCCCACGCCTCCTGCTCTGCGAGCAGTGCCTCGTACGTGCTGGGGGAAGGCGCGGCCAGCATGCGCCCACTCCCGTCCACATCCAGACCCTGCCCAGGTCAGCACGCCAGCGTAATAAGTACGAAGCCGCGAGGTCCATGTGGGTGCAAGCAGCCGGGCTGTTCAGCGCTGGGTCGCATGCTGACCGACCTGCACGCACTTGTTGTGCAGAGACCCCAACATGCTGGAAGGAAGGCACGCCTTGCTGGCGTCGATGAAGTGCCGTCGCTCTTCGCGCTCAGCGAGCGCGGGCGGCACGACCGCAGCAGACGGCAGCTCCAGGTCGTTGAACAAGGCGTCGGTGTCGCGGTCGTGCAGGAGTGCGCCCAGGTAGGCGCCGCTGTGTGCGCACCACAGCAGCAGCGAGCGGTCGCTGCACGACCACACCACCTGTGCGCACAAGTCATCGTCACACAGAGAGCGCAGGCAAGGCCGGCGGTGACCTGCTAGCGGTGTCCCTGTGGCAATAGATACACAATTGCCTGCACGCGCAACCAGGGCACTGCTGGTTACCGCACTCCAAGCTTCCGGCTCGTCCACAGCGCCTGGCGGCCCCAGACGGCGGGCACAACGCCACTGCTGCAACAGCGCATGGCGGACCAGCGACCGAGCCCCACCTGCCCGCCGGCAGGCGCGAGCAGGAAGGCCACGGCGCTGCCGTGCGGCCGCGCGCCGTGCGACCTGCGCAGCTCGCGCGTGGGCGCCACGAGCTCGGCGCCGCCGCCGCCGGCTGCTGCAGCCCCGCCCACTTCCGGCGCCCACACGCGCACGGCGCCCCGCGACGAGCCGGTCCACAGGCCGCCCCAGGCGGTGCGGGCGATGGCGGTGACCGCGCCCGAGCGGAACGCCTGCCAGCGCATCACCAGGCGCGCGGCGGGCGCGCCCTCCGGCTGGCGGGCGAGCGCCAGCGCGCTCACCCGTCCTCCCGCATGGCCCAGCCACAGCAGGTCGCTGTCGGGCTCGCAGAGCACGCACGTCACAGCCTTGGCGTCGGGCACGAGCAGCTGCGCAGCCGAGACCCAGTGTCAGGTGACACATCCCAGCAGCACAGGTAGGAACGGCTAACAGCACGCTGCGTGACTATCACACTTCGAGGCTGCGATTTAGCGCGTCCATGCCTTGCAAAACAACCACACGCTCATGCTATGCCACGAGAGCGCACACCTCAGATGCAGGAGCAGCATCCGCATCCTCGCCGCAGGGCTGGAGCTGCTGCAGCGACTCTGCCCCGCCGCGGCCTGGGCCAGCAGCGCTGGCCACGCTCGGCTGCCCCGGAACGCTCTCCAGGTCTGCCCAATGCAGCAAGCCGCCGCGTGTGGATGGCCCTGACAAGCAGCCCGCGACTCAGGCGGATGTGCACACAGTCTGCATGCACCCTGCTCTCTTCCGGCCTTGCAGAGTGCCGCTCAGGAGCGTGGGATGCTCGGGGCGCATGAGGTTGTGAGCACACGCATCTGGCACAATCACGTAGGCGCCGCCGGTGTGCGGTCGAGCCATGCAGGCCTGCAAAGCTGCCAGCAGGACTGATCCGTTCGTGACCAAGCTAAGCGCTGACCTGCTGCCGCCAGCGACCAGCTCGCCACTTGCTGGGCGTCACGCGCCATCCATGGTGCGCACTAAGGGCTGGACGTGCAGAGCACAAGCCTCTGGCGTGCGCGGCGCTGAGCCGCCAAGGCATGCCGCCCAGGGGCTCACCAGCAAACAGGGAGCCGCCGCCGGCCGCCAGCAGCGCCAGGCGCGCGCTGCGCTTTGGGTGCAGGGGCGGCAGACGCAGCTCCAGCGCCCGCGGCGCAGCCGCGTCCAGCCCTGCAGCCGCGCCCTCCAGGCGCTCGCTCTGGGCGCTGCCAGCGCGCGCCAGCGACCGGGCTGCCTGCTGCACGCTGCCGGCCGCCTGCTGCCGCTGCGTGCTGCCGGCTGCCTGCGGCGCGCTGCCGGGCACGAGCGGCAGCAGAGCGTCCTCGCAGACTGGCGCAAAGCCGCGGTCGCTGTTGGACTGTGCCAGTGCGGCCATCCCCGGATCCCCAGCCGCGCTGAGCAGCTGTGCGCTGGGCGCGCTCCCGCTGCGGGGCATGTGGACAGCCGCTGGCTGCGCGGCACCAGGCAGCCTCGCACCCTCCCAGCCTCCAGCATCGCGCGGGCCGCCCGCCGACCCCGCAGAGTGCGTCCTGCCCGCAGGGGCGCCAAATCCCCAGTCGACCAGCGGCCCGCCCAGCCCGCTCCTGGTCGGCTGCACTGGGCCGCCGGAGCTGCTGCATGGGCTCACGAGCCCAGAAGAGGCGGTCTCCAGCCTCGCGCCTTGCCAGGCGCCGATGCTGGGCGGCAGCGCTGCTGGGCCGGCCGTCCGCGGGCCTTGCCCATCCGCTCTCGGCAGCCTGCGGGAGTCGGGGAGCACACCCGTCACAGTGGGTCTCATGCACACTTGCGCAGTCATGGGGGCTGCCAGCAGCCGGGCAGGTCAATGCATGCCACTCTTTGCAAGAAGCACACCAATGACAGATGCTCCGGGGCCGCACGCGCGCTGGGCAGGACGGCCTCCCTGCGGCGCCAGCCGCGGCAGCGCCGCTGGCGCGCCACTGGCCGCTGCATCACCGCTCTGTGCGAGGGCGACCAGGCGCAGCGCGTGTGCAAACTGTGCGCGGTCGAGGCCCTCGCCGCTGCCCGGCACCGCAGCCTTGACCTGGTTCCAGACCTGCTCGCGCGGCGGGCGTCAGAGCCAGCATCCTGGCGCGGCGGCGCACAGTGCCGATACCACAGCAGACACCCACAGCCCACACACGCTCGCACCACACACAGTCATGGGCCATGCGTGGCCATGCAGCGACGGGGTGCACGCAGTGCCGCGGCAGCCACCCAAAGCCTCCTGCACGCATCCCAGCCTGCCTGGCCTCGGGCATTGGACAGTCCAGGAAAGACCAGCCACCCGGAGCGTACCTTGCTCAGGGTGTCCACAGGCAGCCCCGTGCGCCCAAAGAAGGCCTTGGCCTCAGCGCCTGTCAGCCGCCCGTCTCCGTCCCAGTCCGCCTCCGCAAACCAGGCGTCTGTGAGCGCCTGCGGCACGCCTTCGACGCCCGCCTCCGAGGGGCCGCCGCTGCCCAGCCTCGCGCCGACCGGGTCAGCCAGCAGTGTCGCGCCGCCGCGAGCCGGCGCTGGTGGCCGCGCAGGCTCCGGTGCAGCGCCGGGATGCAGGCGCCGGCTGACATCACGGGGCAGAGTTGCGGCCGGCCGCAGGTGCACCGGCAAGGGCGGAAGGGGGCCGGGTGCGCGTGGGCCTGCAGGGCCCAGCGCCACAGAGCCTGGGCCCCGGTCCCCGCCGCCGCCAGCCGGCCGGGCGCCAGGTGCCTCCCACGCCTGCGTACCAGGGAGGGCAGAGCGCTGTAACCGGCCAACTCTTTGTTCAACAAGAGAGGGCCTGGCCAGGTGGGCAAACTCACCACAGCGCCCAGGTGTAAGGGGCCGGCTCCGGCGGGGCTTGGACCGGCTGGCGACGCTCGCAGCGGCGAGCTCCGCTGGGCTGCCGCGGCTGCGGTCACGCGGCCTGCCAGCTCCTCAGGCAGCAGATCCTGCGCGATCAGCCGGCGATCATGCACAAGCAGGCATAGAGAGTCTCCAGCGCCGCCCTACGTCAGAGTACAGCGCACCTGGAAGGCCGCAAAGGGGTCGACGGGCGGTGACTGATTGGATTTGTTCTGCATATTGGCCGGGGCGCACAGCCGCGCCTCCAGCCTACTGCCAGTTACGTGTGCAGGCACGGTGACACACACGGTGGTGGCTGGCTCAAATCCATCATGTGACTCACTTGCTGTGACAGGTTTCCAGCTGTGCTGTAACAACGTATATAGCTGGTGGGGCAGAGGTGTGCAGGCAAGAGGCTCGGGCTCAGACTTCCGGCCATGGTCTGCGAGCGCTCCCTGATCAGGCTCTTACGGGGCCCTGAAGTCTATGTGCTGCCTAGGTAGCAGGCCTAAGCCGGCCATAAACACTTCTTTTCCCCGCTACAGACATGTCTGTGCGGTGTCCTCATGCACGGCTGGGCTGTCGTGCAGGCAGCCGCCAGGCCAGTGCGCTGCCAGAGGCAGTGCAAAGCGGCGCTGCCGACGCGGCCTGGCGCGCTCTCGTCAAGCAGCGCCCCTGCATTGAGGCTCCGCACAGCTTCGGAGGTCTCAGGAGGGCAAGGGGCGTGCTGTGTGTGCGTGGCGCGGTGGCAACAGGTGCGGTGTTTGCATGTATGGGTCGTTGGCGCCAAGACTGGCACTCAGCAGCCACCTCACGGAGCGTGTTTGCTCGCCAGAGGCCGCCGAGCGCTTGGGCCTCACTCCGCGTGTTTGCACACCAGAGGCGCCCGAGCAGCTGGTCATCCAGCCAGTGCGAAGGATAGAGGGCCACATCAAGCTGCCGGGCTCCAAGTCGCTGTCCAACCGCGTGCTGTTGTTGGCCGCCCTGGCGGAGGGGACCACCGTCGTCAGGAACCTGCTGGTGCGGCACCCGGCGCGTGCCGAGCTCGCGCGCCCGCTCACGCGCTTCGAGCTTTGCGCTCGCCGGTGTCACCCGCTGCGCACGCACTCGTGCCCTTCCTCGCCGCGCAGGACAGCGAGGACATCAGGTACATGGTGGGCGCCCTGAAGGCGCTGGGCGTACAAGTGGACGACCGCTGGGAGCAGCAGGAAGCCACTGTGGTGGGCTGCGGCGGGCGCTTCCCTGCACAGGGCGGCGACCTCTTCCTGGGCAACGCGGGCACGGCCATGCGGTGGGGCACGCGCTCCCGTCTGTGCCCGGCCCGCTGACCTGTCGCAGAGCCCTGCAGCTCCGCATGAAGCGCGGTGCCTGTATGCCCAATAGCACGTTACATGTGAGTAGCAGACTGCAACACGTTTGACAGGACCCGACAGGACATGCTCAGCACCCGTGTAGGACGTGCAGAGTGGGTGCCACTGCGCATGGCATACTGCCGTCTCGCACAGGGCGGTGCTCTGCGCAGGCCCCTGACGGCAGCGGTGGCCGCCGCTGGGCGAGGCCGCTTTGTTCTGGACGGCGTGGCGCGCATGCGCGAGCGGCCCATCCAGGACCTCGTCGACGGCCTGGTGCAGCTGGGCGTCCAGGCCAGCTGCTCCCTCGGCACGGGCTGCCCGCCCGTCGAGGTGCTGGCTGAGGGGCTGCCCTCGGGCACGGTGCGTCGCTGCTCCCTGCCAAGCTCTGTGACCACTGCTGCTGGCTGGTCGCACTTCACCCCTGCTTGCCTTGGCTCCTGTCACATGCAGCCCGCAAGTCTCCTCTGCCCTGCTCCAATCATGCGGAGCTGCTTGGCGCTCATGTCTATGCATGACACAGTGCACAGCTGGGCCGCTTCCTGGGGGGCTCGTTGCAGCGCGTGCTGCACTAAACTCACAGGCACGGCCACCAAGCTCAGCAGCCTTGTGCGCGATGCAGGTGGAGCTGAGCGGCTCGGTGAGCAGCCAGTACCTGACAGCGCTGCTCATGGCTGCTCCGCTCGCCACCGGCGAGACCGGAGTCGACATCCGCATCACCGACGAGCTGGTCTCCCAGCCGTACGTGGACATGACTGTGCGCCTCATGGAGCGCTTTGGCGTGAAGGTGGGTGCCTCCCGCTGCTCTTCAAGGCGCAGGCACATTTGTTGGCAGTCTGCAGCTGCAAGCAACAGACCCTGGCTCAGGTGAAGCTGGGCATGCATGCTTTCTTAGCATGATGTGACCCCGGCATCGGCGTGCCCACACAGTCCATGTTCATTGCACACAACACCTCACATGATATCCGGCAAGCCCTGCTGTCCGCGCATGTAAAGAGGCCGGGGCTGTCTGCGTGGGCAGGTGGAGCGGCGGCATGGCCTGCAGCACATGCACATCCCCTCCAACCAAACCTACAGGTCGCCCGGGGAGGCATACATCGAGGGCGACGCATCATCGGCGTCCTACTTCCTGGCAGGTGCCGCCTGAGCTGCAGCTACCTGCACATCGTTTGGAGATGCGCCTGTCGCGGACCTGTGCTTGCATGCAGTCTGGTTTCCAACCTGATGCTTTGGGCATTGCTTGGGCTCGCGCGTGCACGGGCGCAGGCGCGACCATCACTGGAGGGCGGGTGACTGTGGAAGGCTGCGGCTCAGACAGCCTGCAGGGCGACGTGCGCTTTGCGGAGGTGATGGGCCTCATGGGCGCCACAGTGGAGTGGGCACCATACGCCATCACCATCACAGGCGCGCCCGCCCCGCACCTGGGCCTGCTGCGCTGGCGTGCGTCAGAGCGTCCCAACAAGCGCTGTGCTACACACACAACAGCATGTCTAGGACAATTTGAGCATGCATGTGGCTCCAGTCCAGCAGAGGCGACTATTGGCAACAGCGAATGCACAACACATGCTGACACAAGGAGCCCGCCCGGCACATGCGCAGCAACGATGTGTGAGGGCGCTTACAGGCCCGTCGCGCGACGAGCTCGTGGGCGTAGATCATGACTGCAATGACATCCCGGACGCAGCCATGACGCTGGCAGTCGCAGCGCTGTTCGCCAAGGGCCCCACACGTATCCGGAATGTGTACAACTGGCGCGTCAAGGTGATCAGCATCTCTGCGTCACACGCCCAAGTATCCCAAAATTTCGCTCGGGAGGCGTCACACGTTCTAAAGCAGTATTGAGCACAAAGTGGAGTGTGCGGCACGTCATGCGCTGTCTGACCCTGGTGTGCTCCTGTTAGCAACTGGTGTATCTGCAACCGGTGCCCTTCTGGGCAAGGTGCAGTGTTCGGCGTGCCTGAGCAGCGAACGCTGGACAGCTCAAAGGCCCGGCTGCTGGCGCGCAGGAGACCGAGCGCATGAAGGCCATTGTGACCGAGCTGAGCAAGCTGGGCGCCGATGTGGAGGAGGGTCGCGACTACTGCATCATCACGCCGCCCGCCGCGCTGACGCCCGCAGCGATCGACACGTACGACGACCACCGCATGGCCATGGCCTTCTCGCTGGCGGCCTGCGGGGACGTGCCGGTCACCATCAACGACCCGGGGTGCACGCGCAAGACCTTCCCGACGTATTTCAAGGTGTTTGACAGTGTGGTGCACAGGTGACACAGGCGGCAAAGCGTATCCGTGCCTTGCGGCACCCTGTGGCCCGTGTCGTGACCCTCCGTGTCAGGTCTGCTTATTAGGCGAGGTTGCTCGCTGGCAGGTCGGGTCTATGCCGACAGGAGCAAGCCTCCTGCTGAAACGCATGCAAACCTTGCGGTTGGGCCGCATTCAGGGTGAACTCAGAAGCAAGCCTGCGAGCATGTCTGCTTGTGTGACGCGCATGCGCAATGCTGCGTATCGAAGGTAGGCAGAGCCTGGCTACTGCGCATGCAAGTCTATTTGTCCAAAATACTAAGTAATCATCGAGTAAATAGTAAAGTGCACAGGTGCAGTTTGTGCACCTGCAGTCGGGCAACTTCGTACCAGGTCAGGACGAGGACCTGGTGAGAAGACAAACAGACTCGTGACCCACAAGAAAACAGTAAGGCCAAGACTCGGCGTGGGAATGGGCCGTTGGTTGACTCAGACGGTCAGACAGGCGCCCGCGGCACGAGCGGCCGCCAGCAGCGAGCGCAGTCAGGGACCCAGGTGCAGCGGCGCAGCGCTGCGCCGCCTGCATGGCCAGTTTGTGCAGCCCTCGCACGGGGTGGCGTGCCTGCGCTGCCAGTGCGCACGCGCGCTGCTGCGCGGCAGGCCGAGGCCGCTTGGCCGGGTCGGCGCCGCGCAGACGTTTGCCATGGTGAACGTGGACTTCAGCCCAGCGCTTGTGCTGGGAATGGGCTTTGTTGCCTGCGGCCTGAGCCTGTACCAGCTGCGACGCATCCAGCCAGAGCTGTCGCGCGACTTTGACGTCGTGGTGTCGTCCATAGCCATCTTCTGCGGCGGCATCCTCGTCTTCCAGGCGCGGGCGGCCCGCAGGCCCGAGGTGCTACACCTTTCGTGCTTCCATATTGCTGAGTGGCCTTCAACGTGGGGTGCCGGGGCCAGGGGTGGCGGCTCGACCCGCTGCTGCTGTTCTGCCAGCTGCTCACTGCGGGCACCGCGCTCGGCTTCGCGCTCGAGGTGCTGCGCCTGCGCCAGCAGACGCAGGCCAACCCGGTGCGCCGCAGCCCGCTGCGCCGCTGTCGGGGCGCTGTCAGGCGCTGTCGGGCGCTGCCGCGCAGCGCGCCCGCTGCAGGCCGCCGGCGTCGACGCTGGCGAGCTGGCTGACCTGCCCACCGCGTGTGCAGGTGGTCGACGAGCGGCTGCGGTACGAGCTGCGGCCAGACCTGCAGGAAAGGCAGCCGCAGGCTGGCACCAGCTTGCCCGAGCCTGGTGAGGCCACGTATGGGCAGTGGAGCGGCGGGGCGGCCGGCGCGGGCTGGCCGCGAGCGCAGCAGTGGCAGGTGCGCGCCAGGCTGGGGTAGGCTGTGGCCGGCCGCTGCTGGCGTTGCCGTGCGCGGGTCCTGGCGCAGCGCAGAGAGAGAAGACGCGCCGTTGGTGTGCAGGACAATGTGTACCCTGCGGAGTACGACATTCCCGCCGAGCGGGGCGCGGACGATGGCGACAGCGCATATCAGAGGTATGGCGATGCGCCACCAGAGCTTGGCGTGTCTGGGACGCGGGGCGCGGCTGACGATGCAGACTACCGGCCAACCTATGCCGGTGCACGCGCTGAGGATGCGTCCAGGGAGCGTGGCAGCGCGAGCAGCAGGGCCGCCCAGTGGGGACGGGGCTGGAGCACTGGCATAGATGTGGAGGCATCTGATGACTGGGACTGAGGTGCTTGCGTTACATGCCCTGCCTCTGTACCGCCTGTTGTGCACGTGTTGCTGGCAAACCGGCCAAAGTGGTGCTGTGTTCCTTGAGCGCGTCTTGTGACATCGGCGTTACAGGAACTTCTGGTGTCACTGGCTCATGACAAGACTCACAGATGTGCAAGTGCACCACTCACTAGCCCTCAGTAAGTGACTTTCCTGGCACACTGAGACTGGACGCGGCGCGGACGTCTGCCACCCATCATGGCTTCCATTGGTGTATCCTTTCTGCACTGCTGGCGCGTGCTCTGCGCCTGCACGCCTGTCACGGGAGGCCGCCTCCGGCACACAGGCTGTCCGCAACCCTGGGCGTGCAGTGCATCAGCAGGCCGCGGCCTGGGTGCAGCGCCTTCATGCCCGTGAGGTCCAAGCGGGGCCGCCAGGTGGTAGACAAGCCGTGGGCAGGGCGCCGCGTGAAGCCCAGCCGCCCGCAGTCTTCCGCTAGGCTCACGCCCTCCTTGCCGCCCATCTGCGCACCAGCATGTTTTGTGCCCGCCCTCCACCTGCTACTTGCGCACGGCTTGGCAGTGAGCGAGGGAAGGTGGCCTGTCACTGCTGCCAGAACAGTGCGGCCATCGGCTGCGGGGTACCCCAGCGGCAGCTCGGCGCGGGCTGCAGGGCGGGCGCGCCTCGCTGGCCAGGCGAAAGGTGAAGTGCGCGAACAGCATGGCCAGCGCTGCGGGCATGCTGTGCCGCGCCAGGTTCTGCCCGACGCAGTCCTGCGAGCCCAGGCTGTAGGGCATGTACCGCTTGACGGCGCGCTCCCCTGGAGCGGCCGCCTGGCCGGGCTTGCATGCGGAGCTTTCAGCTGCGCTCGCCGCATACGTGCCTGCCCCGGCCGCCGCACCCCCTGTGGACCCTGCAGGAGCTGCACCGCGGTGGGCGGACGCCTTGGCGCAACGTGCGTACTCTGCACCAGGCTCCTCCCAGCGCTCCTGTGGAGACGGAGGTGGGGATATGTCAGCGGAAAAGCACTCCTAGAACTTCGTTGTTCGCTGCCAGCAGACAGCTGACATGCCAGTCTGACCATCGCTGTAGGACCTCCAGTGACCGACCTGCTGTCTCACAGTGCGTGCTACGGGCACCAGGACCATGAAGACTTGGCAGGCCCTACCGGGAGGTAGAGGTCGGGCGACTCATAGTTGAGCGCGCTGTTCCCCATGACGCCCAGGTTGATGTTGATCAGCGTGCCCGCGGGGAGCGTGTAGGGCCCCAGGCGCAGATCGCGCGCTGGCGTGCGCATGGTCCCACTGACCGGCGGGCGCAGCCGCAGCGACTCCTGGCCCCCGCGTGGATGGCAGCCTGGGCTAGGGCGGTGGGCAAGAGCAGCGTGATGGGCAAAGTGCTGCAGGTCAGTGGTGTGCAGCAGCTTAGTGGACGCGCTGAAGCACCGGAGCGGTGACAGGACGAGATCTGACAAGCCTCAGCTCTCTGCAGGCACACGCGTGCGGCAGGTGAAGCGCGCCTTGATGCAGTTGGTGAGGAAGCCCAGCTTGCCGACGTCCTCGTATGCCAGCTCGCGCGGGCATGGGCGCGCGGGCGTTGCCAGCAGGCCCAGGGCGTCCAGCTCCGCGGCCACGCGGCGCTCCACATGGGGGTGCGTTGCAATCATGTACCTGACGCACAAGGTTTCATGTCATCCCAGGGCGGTTTATGTATATGCCGCACACATCACATCATGTCGCTCAGGAGCCGTGCACAGACTCTTGCAGCAGGTCGTTACTGAGCACACATGCTTGTGTCACAAGTGCGGTTTGTCACGCATTTTTGCCAGGTCAAGTGTGGCGGGGCAGGTGGCAGCCAGCATGATCACTGGTTGGGCGTTTCAGCGCACAGCGCCCAGGCCATGGTGCGCGCGGTGGTGTCATGGCCGCCCTGGAACATGACGCCAAACTCGCACACTAGCTGCTCGTCCGACAGCGGCTTGCCCGCAGCATCCCGCGTGCGCAGCAGGTGCCCGGCAACCGAGGCATCGCTCGGCCCCCGGTCTGCTGCTTGGTTGGCCGTGACAAACTGTCGCATGATCTTCTGAAAGCCGCTGTAGTCCGCAGTGCGGTCTCCCTTTCCGCCCTTGGCCACTGCGACCAGACACGCTCGCTCAGCTGGGCGGCTGCACTCTCAGAGAGCAGGGCAATGAAGCATGGCCTGCATGTGCTCTGTGCTGCTAGCTGTACACGCGGAAGCCACATGCAGCATGCATGGCGACCATTACGCATGCCGGTGCTGGGCAGATGCTTGGGAAGCCCAGCAGGCGCGCACGGTAGCCATGCTGACATGCATACACTTGTGCCAATTCTGAAGTGGTGCACTTCTTCGACGGCCATACCAGGAGCTGTTCTGCGCCACATGCTCCGCCCCGAGGCGCCGCACCGCTGGCGTCGCGCGTGCCGTTGCCAATTTTCTCGGCATCGGCGGCAAAGCAGGCCACGCTGCTGAACTCCACATTGTAGCTCCACTGCATAATAAGGTCGAGGGTGAGGCGGTGCGTGGCGTCCTCCATGTCCAGCGCACGGTCGGGGAGCGCGCGCATGATGGCCATCAGCTTCCCCACTGCGGCGGTGATGATTGGGTGCGACCGCCTGCGCCCTCGCGCGCTCACACGCCCCGCCTGTCCTGCAGGGCAGTGCGGAGCCAGACGTTCGCTCGCCTGATGCTGTTCTGGTTGAAGGCCGGCGAGACGCCCTTGCGCACGGCCTTCCAGTGCGCGCTGGTGTGCTTGCTGGAGAACATGGTGGGCAGCCTTGCCAGGTTGTTTATCTGCGGCAGCACGCACCGTCAGCTCGTCACCTCATGCTCAGCCTCCGCATGATTGTAAAACAGTGCGCCTCCCCTGGGGCAGCAGCAGGGCTGCAGGCGACGCGTGCGCACGATGTCCAGGCGTGAGTAGATGGCCTCAACGCTCTTTTCCACCTCGTTGCCGCGGGACAGGACAATGTCGACCAGGTGCGGGTCGGACAGCACAATCATCTGCCCAGGGAGCCGGCCCTGGCTCAGCCGTGTCCGCCGGCGGCGGGCTGGCCAAAAACAAGGCGCTCGGCGCGCCGTGGTGTCAACCAGGCGGATGCGGTAGATTCCTCCAAACTCGGCGGCCCAGCGCTGCAGCGCCTTGTGGTGGTCGCTGCGCTGGCTGAAGTGCGCCATCTGGCCGCCCACGAGGGCGCCCCTGGGGCCCGGGATCCGGCGGAGAAGCAGCGCGCGCCGCAGCCAGCGAGCGGCCCTGACCGCAGTTGCTGCCAGTGCGGCCACCAGGAGCGTCTGGGCAGCCACCGCAACGGCCATGGCTCGCCGGTCCGCCGCTCGCAGTGGGAACGGTCGCTGTCGTACTGCGGTAGTTGAATTCAAAAGGGAAAACCGCCGAGGTTCGGGGCATCAGCTGCGCCGCGCCTTTTCCGAGCTGGCAGGCAGCGCGCCACCAGTTCGCCCCTGGAGGCACCAGGTCCCGCCGCGTGCGGGGCCCAGCGATGACACCTGTGGCGGGCAGCAGCCTGCTGTCCAGCAAGGTATCTGCCCGCGGCAGGCCGCCGCGCTGTTTGCCCTGACCGGCGTGCAGCCGTGCTCGCGGCTGAGCGTGTGGCGGGCGGGGGCCAGGTGTGGTACTTTGCAGCTATGCGGCCGCGGCGTGCATCATCCCTTTCCTGAACCTATACTTCCAGCGCCTGGGCTTCTCCAAGGACCAGATTGGGCTGCTGACTGCGCTGCGACCCTGGCTGTCCGCCGTGAGCGGTGCGCGGGCACCCCGCGTTGCCCCAGCGCTGCCGCTTGGGTCGGGCGCGCGCGCCAGTTACAGACGCTGCGCCGCGGGTGCGCAGGCAACGTGTTCGCGGTTGCAGCAGACCACCTGGCCGCGCACAAGGTTATCCTGCTGGCCACCTATGGCGTCACCGCGGCGCTGCGCTTCAGCCTGTCAACGGTGCAGTCGTTCGGCCTGATGCTGGCAATGGTGGTGCTCATGGAGGTCGCGTCGGCTCCCGTCAACATACTTGTCGACGCGTCCGTGATGAGTGCCGGCGGGGTGCGCGCCCTGCCGCACCCACGCCGCCCCTGCGCTGCAAGCTCCGTCGGACAGCCTGCCTGATACGGGGCCACCGCGTTTTGCCTGCAGGAGCGCGAGTATGGCCGTGCGCGGCTGTGGGGGGCAGTCGGCTGGGGCTGCCTCGCGCCCGTGGCCGGCGCGGTGGTGGCGCGCTTCGGCATCCGCGCCGCCTTCCTGTGCAACGTCGCGCTCGCGGCCCTCGGCTTTCTGCCCACTGTGCTGCTGCCGATCGGCGCCCTGCGCAAGCGGCACCCAGATGACGCGGGGGCACCAGCGCTTGCCACTACCAACAAGAGCAACCCGCCGCCTGGCAGCCGCTACGACGTGCAGGCCGACGCTGCGGCGCACGGTACGGGGTTCGCAGCCGCCGCGGACACCCTGGTGGCCGGTGAGGCCGGTGATGCTGGCGGGGCGGCTGCGGGCGGCGGGCGACTGCCTGCCCTGCCAGCCAGCAGCCGGGGCTTGCCCGCGGAGCTGCCTCCAGGCAGCCCCGCAGGTCATGAATGGCAAGATGGCGCGCTAATTCGGGAGGTCGCGGCGCACGTGCCCCTCATAAGCGCACCCGAGCTCCTGGTGCGGACCCCGCTTCTGCACTTGCAGGCATGAGCTCAGGTGCAGCAGCATGGCGACGGTGTGCCGCACGCACGCAAGCATGACGGGCATGGTGGGCTGTCAGCATGCAGGTTGCTGTGAGGCTGGGTGCGTGTCTCCAACGAGCCGTAGGACGGCCCTGTCATACTTTGCGCAGCCACAACCACACTTGCGTGGGTATGCTGCCGGCGTATCTTTCCCAAGCTGCGAGGCGTGTGTCGGCAGGTGTACGACCTGCATGCAGCCCCCTGGCTGGCGCCGCACGACCGCCCACACAGCGAGCTGGTGCCGGCGGATGAGGAGCAGCCGCAGCTTTGCAGTACAAAGCCCAGCGCAGGCGATGAGGAGCCGCGCTTTGCCTTTGGTCGTGCAAGCGAGCGCGCGGCGGCGGCCCTGGAGAGGCCGCTGCTCTCTCAGGACCCCGTCAAGGCGAGCGCATGCGCTTCTGCACTTGCACTTGCGCCCATCACGCTCCACGCTTTGCCGCCGGCCCACGTCGCCACATGCTGTTGCTGCAGCGTCGATGCGCCCCCAGGCGTCCGAGCTGAGCCTGGTGCGGAAGGCGCTGCTGGTGCTGCGCAACCCGGACGCCGTGACCTTCTTCTGCATCGCCGTGCTGATGGGCTACGGCATGGGCACCATCGACAGCTTCCTCTTCCTGTTCCTGGACGAGCTGGGTGCGCGGCCCCGCCCCGCCCCGCGCCCCTGCGCGCCCCCGGCGCGGCCCCTGACGGCCTCCCCCGGCGCCGGCGCGGGCGCGCAGGCGGCAGCGAGCTCCTGATGGGCCTGACGATCACGGTCACCTGCGTGGCGGAGGTCCCCGTCTTCTTCTTCACGGGCTGCCTGCTGGAGGCGGTGGGCGTGCATGCTGTGCTGCACGGCGTGCTGGCCGTGTACATCCTGCGCCTGGCGTACTACAGCGTCCTCCAGTACCTGGTGCGCAGCCCCGCTCCGGAACACGCAAGCGCTGCCGCCCCTGTTGCGGTGCCTGTGTCTGCTGCGAAAGGGCCGTGAGCCAGCGGCTGGCGCTGCCGGTGTAATGACCCTGGCTGCACCGCTGACGCCTGTGCGCCGGCGACCAGGTGACCCCGTGGGCGGTGCTGCCGATCGAGCTGCTGCACGGCGTGACCTTTGGCCTCGCCTGGGCCGCGGGCACCATCAACTGCTCCCGCCTGTCGCCGCCCGGCCTCGAGACCATCACGCAAGCCATCTTCCAGGTCTGGCTCGCGACCTGTCCGTGTGCGCCTGCTGCCTGCATGGGCTGCGCGTGCATGCGTTTCCGCCAGAGACGAGCACGCTCACGCTGCGATGTGCCGGCCTGCCAGTGGGCCAGGGGCGTTGTCGCGGTCCTGACCAGCGCGGCCTGCGACGCAGGGATTGTTTTCAGGCGTCGGCTTGGGCCTGGGCGGCCTGGTTGGCGGCCTCATCTACCACCGCTGCGGCGCCCCCGCCGTCTTTGCCAGCGCCGCGCTGGTCCTGGCGGGCGGGTGGTGCCTCTGCGGGCTGGTGCAGGCGCTTGTGAAGTGCTGGCGCAGCTTCACCCGCAGCAAGACGTAGGCTGTCCACATGGCGCCTTCAGATCTGGCTCAGTGTGTTTGCGGGCAATGCCGGCACTCATCTCTGACTCGGGCTGGACACCATCCGCTCTGCCTCTGTCTGCTCACTTGCTTTGTGTTTTGTGCTGGCTTTTTTGCTTGTATCCTCCCGCCCCCTGGCCGTCCACCGCTCGCAGTATCGCGTATGCGTGCTGCATGCCGGACTGTGTGCTAACATGCCAGGCTGGGGTGCTGTCTGCGTCGGCGCGCCGAAAGTGTTGCCTGCTGCGTCAGCCACTGTGCCTGTGCTTGGACCACTGCCCGTGTGGGGCCATGACATTATGTAAATCTTACTGTTGCGAGGGAAGCAGCTTCAGCAGGTCTGCAGCCCTGCGCGCATCAGCGGCAGGCCCTGTTGCTGTATCCATGGGCGCGGAGCCCTGTCCCAGCCGAGCTGCCGCGGCCGCCGCTGTCGCCTCTTCACCCTCCAGCTCTTGCCTGGCGCAGGAGAGCAGAGTGCGCGGCGTCACCTTTGCACAATACGCCAACAGGGTCGGAGTGCGCTTACTGGGTGAGGCGTTGCAAGCGCGCACCTACGCCTCTCGGAGTAGGACACAAAGTCCTTGCGTGTGAACGTGATTGTCTCTCGCAGGAAGCCCGTCAGCGACGGCGCGACGGCAGCCAGCAGCAGCGCAAAGGCGGCTACCGCCACGACCGCGACTGCAGCGGACGCGGCGTACCTGCCCAGGCCTCCCTGCCACAGAGACACACGGGGTTGCACACTGGAAGGCACCCCGAGTACAGGCGCAAAGGCGTGTGCGCGGCAACATATAGTTACAGCCCCACACGGTTGTTAAGGCCCGTATCAATCAATACCTTTGTCGCAGGCTGCTCTGGGCTGCCCTCTTCCCGCGGCGTGCAGCAACAGCGAGTGCCGGAGTGCCAGTCGGCGACATACTGCAGCGACGCGCGTGCGCGCTCTGTGCGCCTGGCGCCCAGCCGGGAAGCTGCGCTGACGCCGGCTGGACCGGTGCGGGTCCCTGTCGGCGCCTGCGGTCCGCCGCCGCGAGGCGGCGGACCCACTGGCAGTGCCCTGCTTGCACAACGGCACTCTGTTGTTAGCCCGGCGCCGGCGAAGGGGCGCTTGAGGCCTGGCAGTATGATCATGCGCGCGGTCGAGCGTCAAGTGAGCTGTCAAGCAGAGATTTGCAGCAGAGTCTAGGGTTATCCTCAGGTCGGCACCAAGTCGAGACCTGCATGCCGGGCACGCTTCAGCAGAAAAGTTGAGGAGAGCTCGAACGCCGTGTCAGCACAGGCTTTTGCAGCATGAACGCAATGGCGCAGGCGGGCATGCAGGTATTTGCGCAGGCCAAGGCGCAGCCGGCCAGCAAGGCCGCCAAGACTGTTCAGAAGAAGGCGTCGCAGGTCACCAAGACCGCGCGCAAGACTGTGCGGTGGGCCCCTGCTGCGCACTGTCGTGCTTACCACTCAATGTGTCAGATAACCAAATATGCGCGCTCCCAAGCGAAGGGGGACAGCGGCGTCGCCCAGCACGCTGCGAGGGGAGCGCTTGGAGGGCCCCTCCCAGGATGCCAACCCACCTGCGCCTGCCCTGCAGGGAGCGCGCCGGCTGGTGGGCGGAGTCTTCCGACCGCGCGTCTGCCTGGTATGGCCCGGACCGGCCGACCTTCCTGGGCTCCTTTACCGCCCCGCCCCCGTACCTCAAGGGGGAGTACCCTGGTGCCTCCCCCCCACCCCCCTCTCTCGCTTGTTACCCCGCGTCAGGCGCTGAGAGGCTCTGCACATCCTGCGCCAGCGGTTGGTGAGGCTTGCGTGCAGACGTGTGGCGTGCTGGCAGTGCTCATTACAGGTGTGTGGGTGCAGGCGACTACGGGTGGGACACCCAGGGCCTGTCCGCCGACCCGGAGACGTTTGCGCGCTACCGCGAGATCGAGGTCATCCACGCTCGCTGGGCGATGCTGGGCGCGCTCGGCTGCCTCACGCCGGAGCTGCTGCAGTACTACAGCGCCGCCAGCGTGCGTCACGCGGCCCACACCTGCCTTACTTTCACAGGCAACGTTGTGCGCTGGGTGCTTCCTGGGGTCGGCAAAGCTGTGCGGGATCCACCGAGCTTCAAGGTGAGCTGAACGTCTTGCTGTGCGCATGATGGGCGTGCACTCTTGGTGATAGGTGGACATGCATCAGGATACTGCGTGCCGAAATGGCACTGTGTGTCTTCAACACCATGTGAGCTCTGGTGCCAGCCGCGTCACTGCAGTCGAGCAGCTCCATCACTTGCGGTCTGGCCGGCGCAGTTCCAGGAGCCGGTGTGGTGGAAGGCGGGCGCCCAGATCTTCGACAGCGACGGGCTCAACTACCTGGGCAAGCCGTCGCTGGTGCACGCGCAGAGCATCATCGCCACGCTCGCCGTGCAGGCGCGCGCGCCTGATATCCTGCTGCGTGCGTGCGAGGCTCGACAGTGTGTCAAGCAGGGCATGGTAAGCACAAGCCACACGATTGCTCACTGGTGCATGAGTATGGCAAGCGCAGGCTGGGCCTTCAAGGGGCAGCTCCATCTTGGCAAAAATCCACCGACCATGCTGTGGTGGCATGGGTCGGTGCTAGCTGACATGCTGCCGCGTGGTAGGTGGTGCTGATGGGCCTGGCAGAGTCCTACCGCTTCAACGGTTCGGCGCCGGGCGTGGATGGCCTGGACAAGCTGTACCCCGGTGCGCCCCTGCACGCATGCACCGGCAAGCAGCACTAATAGAGCACTGCACAGTGCGTGTGGCTGGCCGCTCCGGGGCGTTGGGCGTGCCGCGGCACCGTGAAGCTGGCTGCTGCGTGCAGGCGGTCCCTTTGACCCGCTGGAGTTTGCCTCCGACCCGGACACCCTCGCCGAGCTCAAGGTGAAGGAGATCAAGAACGGCCGCCTGGCCATGTTCTCCATGCTCGGCTTCTTCGTGCAGGCCATCGTGACGGGCAAGGTGGGCGGCCTTGCTGTGCTGTCCAGCCCGCATGATCAGGGGCCTTGATTCTTGCTGTCACCCTGACCCCGTGCCTGAAATTGTTGCTGCCCGGCATTGCAGGGGCCCGTGGAGAACCTGGTGCGCCCCGCTGCTGCTCGCACCCATGTCGGTGCTGCTCGTGTTGCCTGAGGGCTTGAGCGCATGCTGACCGCAGAGACGGGCCCCGCGCAGGTGTCCCACCTCGAGAGCCCGTGGGAGAACAACGGCTTTGCGGCGGCCACCAAGTGCGAGTCCTGTGCTGACCGTCCTGTGCGTATGTCGCTGTGTTTGAGCTTTTTTGCAACGGATCACACTGACTGTGTCTGTCGTGCGCAGGTTCAGTCCCTGAGCATCAGATTCTGCTCATATGCTGAGGCGTAGTGGTGCCTAACGAGGTCGCTGTGCGGAGGGTGGCATCTATGCAGTCTGTTTGACTGGAGCTGTCTGCATGCGCTGTAAGGATGCGGATGCATGCGGACGACTTTATTTAACATGCGAGCTGACCCCACTCCGCCATATTGTCGCACCTGTTGAAGCATGCACTGCAATGTGCTTAGAATGTCTGCAGGCGACTATGAGGCCTTACCCAGGTAGCAGAGGACAGCCAGAGTAGCCGATACACGCACTGCAGTGACTTGCTGGGCAGGACCTGCTTCAGCGGGCAACCCCACTCTGGCCAACGGACAGTCGGGTGACATTGAAATCTGGCAGTCTAGAGCAGACTCTGGAGCAGCGCGTCTCGCCACTGGTAGCTTGCTTCAGGTGCAACACGGCACTGCCTGCCTTCCCTCTGCTCAAGTTGCGTGTGCAGGCATCCTGATGACGTCTTACACCGACAGATTGCTGAGCGGGAGGTTGCTACCTGACACCGATTCGGCAGGAGCGCAAGCAAAGGGGTAACAGATGCGGATACACGCCAAATTCCGCGCACGTTTACACGAGCTGCGCCGGCAGCTCCAGACGCCTCGCTCGACACATCAGCCCGACAAGTGAACACAAGCAGAACATAGGCACACCCCGCGGCTCCCGTGCTATGCTGGCATGCCGCACTGTGTCACGCCGCTCCAAACGCCCGCGCTAAGTGGTCTGACACACTCACGCTCACAGGTTGTGCTTCGCGTCCTTGTACGCGCCCTTGGCCTGACCCTGTTGCCACAAGGCGCAGGCCGTCAGATCTCTGCAATCCCACCACAACAAAGCGGCAGCAGTCCCTCGAAGCTAGGGCGCACCTTCAGGTCGTGTGCAGCACCCTTGGCCTCGCCCTTGAGGTCCTTGGCGGCGCCCTGGCAGGAGCGAGTCCCGTTCAGGGAGTGGTCACAGAGCTAACCTCTACAAAGCACTCAGAGCGTACTGCTTTCTTGCATCAGGCCAGGGCTGTGCGCACCTCCACGCTGTCGCCCTTCCACACCTTGTACAGGACCACGCCGCCGATCAGGGCCAGCGCGCCGAACGCAACCTGCACCGCCACACTATTCTTCAAAATCCAGTGCACTTTCAGGGCGGCAATGCTTGGGAGTTTGCTGGCGCTGCCGCGCCCAACGGAGACAACAGCAGGCACTGCTACAGCTGAGCCCAGAACGCTGCAGGGCGCGCATTTGCTGCCCAGGAACACCCAGGCACCCTGCACTTGGCATGAGACCTGTCCACAAAAGGGCTGTGCAGCTCAGCCTCAAGAAACGCTGCTGCTGCGAAGTGCCCGCAAAAAGAGCTGCACAGCTGCCGCTTGTCAGGTGCGCGGTGCTGCATCGGCTCAGGCCCAAAGGACGGCCAGTGGTGGACCCATGCAGCCGGATTCCCTGCCCGGCCCATGCGCAGAAATCTGAGCAAAGCAGCTGCCACCAAGCGCCGCCTTCACGCCACCCGGTTCCGCAGCGGACTCGCGGATCGGCTGTACAGAGCACACGTGAAACCTGGCGACGCCTTATCCCGCATGCTCTCCTCAGTGCTCGAGGCACTCCCCCACCCAACCACACAGCCCCTGCTCGCTGCCCTGAACCCGCACACTGGTGCCATGTCCTGCCCCAGGCTGAATCAGGGCCTCACGTTTGCGAGGTCCGCCATTGCTTCTGTCTGTCTTCTGTAGGGGAGCTGGGTGTGTGTTGTAGTAGTCAGGCGTCGAGAATGGCTCTGGAGTTGCAGATTAGTTGCTGACTTGGACGGCATTGAGGTTAGCTTGATGGGGGGGTGACAAGCCCTACTACCCTAGACCGCTGCTCAGTTCTCGGAGCCCCTGTTGTACTTAGGAAAAATGGGTGGAACGACGCGACCAGTGCCGCGACTGCTGGGCTGCTGCTGAGCAGAGCCCTCCTCCTCCTACGGTTGCACCAGTCCATCCCGAGCACTGGCCAAAGCTACGCCGTGCGCGCGCGCTGCACGCAGAGAGAATGGCGCCGCGCGCCGCGCTGATATCACTGACACTCTGCCTGCTGCCGGTCCTGCCAGGTGCACGCTGCATGAGTTTTCATCTCTTTGTGGGCTGGTCGAGGCCGGGGCACAACAGCACCCGCCCGCCCGCCCTCCCGCAGGCAGCCGCGGGGCAGGCGCAAAGGCAACGCAGGACAGCGCGCCGGCGTCCGCGCCACCCCTCGGCCGCAGTCGCACCTTCACGCTGGTGAACAACTGCGCATTCACGGTGTGGCCCACCGCGCGCGGTGCCGTCAGCGTGCTGGGCACACGCGGCCTCGAACTGGGCCCCGGCGCCGCTGCGAACGTGAGCGTGCCGCACGCCTGGATCGGCAACTGGAGCCCGTGCATCGGCTGCCACTTCGACGCGTCTGGGCAAGGGCCGTGCGACACGGGCGGCTGCGGTGGCGGCCTGGCATGCAGTGAGGACGCGAGCGCGGTGCCGATGGACCGCACGCAGGTGTGCAGCTGCCGGCCGGGGGCCGCCGTGGTGCAGGGCTCGCCGTGCGCGCTGACGGGAGCAGGGGGCGCGCGTGGCGGCCAGGCGGAGTTCAATCTGAACGCGTGGGGCAACCTCGACTACTACGACCTCAACCTCTTCACGTACAACGCGGCCATGACCATCCGGCCGGCCAGCGCCGCCTGCCGGCCGAGCGGCTGTGTGCGCGACCTGCTGGCGCACTGCCCAGGCGGCGGCGCCGTGGCGGACGGCAGCGGCGCCGCCCGCGTCTGCCGCAGCGCGTGCGCGACGGCGCTGGACGTGGAGCACTGCCTGGCGCCGTCCGCGGCCGCGGCCCAGACCAAGGCGGCGTGCCCGTACGGCACCGTGTCTTACATGGCAGACCACGCGGTCCTGGCATGCCCGGGCAGCCCCGACTATACCGTCTCCTTCTGCGACTACCTGACCTGACGGGGGAGGGGCTGGAAAGTCGGGCTGTTACACAGGCAGCGCCCGTCCCAGCTTGCCGGGTTGCGCAGCGCGAGACACCCGGCTCACTCAGCACAGGCTCCAAGGCAGGCACACGCCCGTACATGGCTCTGCCAGCCGCGCTACTGCGCCCGCGTGGACAGGCCGCAAAAGGTGATGGCATAGTCCGGGCTGCCGCTGCAGCCCAGCAGCTGCGTGTCGTCGTTGGCAAACGTGGCCGAGCTCGGGCACAGCGCCTTGACGGCGCGCTGGTATGCGGACGAGAAGCGGCAGTGCGCGAGGTCCCTGTACGCCTCGCAGGCGCTGTTGCACGCGATGAGCTTTCCCGCGCTGTCGAGCACGCGCGCCGTCGCGGGCGTCTCCGGGCAGTGCTGCAGCAGGTCGGCCGTGCAGCCGCCGGCGCGGCAGGCGGGGTCCGAGGGCTCCACCAGCACAGCGATGTTGTAGATATCCGGGATCACGTCGTAAAAGTCCTGGCCGCCAAAGGAGTTGAACAGCATCTTGACCTGGGCGCGCCGCCACGGCCGTGAGTCCGGCGGGCGCGGGGTGCGCAAGCAGCCAGCGGCGGCGCGGTGCGCGCCTGAGTGTAGGGCGCGACGTTGCCGTTGTAGCACCGGAAGTTGGGTCCGCACTGCCCCGTCTCACACGCGCCCGCGCTGCCATTGTCCGCCCGGCAGCCCGTGCGCGCGCCCCAGGTGCCCAGCCAGGCCGGGGGGGCGATGAAGGTGGCGTTCTCGCCGCTGCGCAGCATGAAGCTGCCGTTGCCCAGCATTGGCGCGCCGTAGGTCAGCGGCCATACGGTGAAGTTGCATGCGTTGACGACCGTCAGCGTGCGGTTGCGCGCTGGCTGCGCGGCGGCGGGCGCTGGCGCAGGCGCCGTGCCTGTGTGCGCAGCGCGCGAGCCGCTGCAGTGTGCGCTCTGCGTGCAAGCTGCAGGGGTGGGACCACGAGCAGACGTGAGTAGTAGATTGAGCCCTGGCAGCCAGGTGCTAGATGGTCTATATAGCAAGATGCAGGCAGCCGCCAAGGCCAGCACCCACCTGGGCTCCCAGTGGAGCGCCCAGCTGCAGCCTGCACAACGAACACAAGCAGGAGCATGAGCATGGGCAGGTGGCTTGTGGAACACCACCCAGCTGTGAGACGCTTTTGCTTCATAGCGAGCATCCTAGCAGCACTCCTCTCCTTTGGACCGTTATGGAGTCGAGCCCCTTCTGCACGCAAGCGGCAGCACGAGACGGTAGGTTTGTCGAGAGCATAAGCGGGTTTCCGAGAGCCAGGCCTGAGCACACTCTTCCTACCTTGCGCAGACATTATGGTAGCCTTCTGGGTGGCCTGCATCCTTCTCTGCATGAACAGATCGCGTGCCGCACTCCTGGCGCCTGCGGCAGCAGTTTCGCCGGAACTGGCACCATATGGCAAAGTGAGTGCCTGGCCCACCTGTGCCCCTCTTCACTCGGTTGCTGCCAGCTCGGCAGTGCTGAGGCCAGCTGAACAGCGGGCGCCCAGGGCGCCCGCAAGCTGACGGTGGTGAACGCCTGCAACGCCACGGTGTGGCCAGTCGTCCGGGACAGCAAGCTGGCCGTCACCAGCGCATACGCGCTGCGGCCTGGCGGGCGCAGGAGCAGCCTGGTCCGTTCGGACTGGGCCGGCACCGTTGGGGCACGCAGTGGGTGCAACGCCGCGGGCCAGCAGTGCGAGACGGGCGAGTGCACTGCCGTGACGCCTTGCTCCAATGCCAACGTGGTGCCATACACGCAGGTGCCACGCAGCAGGTTCGTTACCGCCCCAGCGCAGCCGCGCCCAGCCTTGAGCTCGTGGCGCTCCCCGCGCCGCCAGGCCCAGTTCCTGCTCAACAGCTTTGGCGGGCTGGACATGTACACCGTTATCATGGATGTCTACAGCCTGCCGCTGCTCGTGCAGCCGGCCGCAGCCGAGCACGGGCGCAACTGCCAGCGGGGCGGCTGCACGGCGGACCTGCGCGAGCACTGTCCCGCCGCGGGCAGGGTCCGCGGCAAGGCGGGCCAGCCCCTGGCATGCTTGAGCGCCTGCGAGGTACGCATGTGGCCACCAAGCCAGCCAACGAGCATGGCAGGGCTGCACCTCCATGTGGCTGCCACTGTGAGAGCAGCCCGCAGGTGTACAAGGACATCGCGCACTGCCAGGACGCGAGCGCCTTCTCCAACCACACAAAGCGCATCTGTCCGACTGGCACGGCCTATGTCAACGACAATGACGCGCTGCTCGTCTGCGACGCCAACCCGGACTACACCATCACTTTCTGTGGGCTGCTCTGAGCAGGGCGTCAGCGCACAATTAATAGGCTACTGCTTGTCGCAGGCATGTCCTCAACCTGCCGCACCAGCTCACAGCAGCTACTCACCAGGCAGCTGGAGAGCACGTGGGCTCCCTTGGAGTCACAAATGCAGAGCATGCTCTGACGGTGCTGAGCACATTGTGTCAGGAGCGCAGAGCTGCGTTAGGTGCGAGGCGTCAACATCTGTAGTGACAGAGCTGCTTCCTTGGACAGCGAAATGCCCTCACACCATATTGTGGTTGGCCAAACTATCAGACAAATAGCTGCTCCTGTCCTAAGCAGCACACCATCATGCACAGCTTGTGTACACGCTCCCAGGCGTCAAGCACTTCGACGCGCGGGACCAAACTCTCGGACTACACCGCTGCATGCACCTAACGACACTGAGAGCTCACAAGACAAACATGCGCAGTGGGCAGAAAAGGTGTCAGTCACATGGCTGAAAGCCACCTGCAAGCGTTCAAGGAGGCAGCTCACACGCTGGTTCAAAGCACTTGGCAGTTTAGCTGCTCGCGCACTTGTATGCGCAAAAACATCAGGCAGGCACGCGCAGAGTCACAGCCAGGGGCGCCAGCCCATGAACGCCCGGCCCAGTATGTTCTCATCGGTGGCCATGTCGAGCAGGCAGCCTGCCTGCTGGTCAGGGGTGAGCGAAGCACTGCCAGAAACCTCGGGCGTTGCGCGCTTGTTCCGGCCAGCAGTGCCCCGCACCAGCTCCTGCGCCTCAGGACCGCCATGTCACCACACCCACTGTTCACATGTTCACCCTGCTCTCGCTCCACAAAGGGACTGCAGCTCGCAAAGTCCAAAACCTTGCACCCTGCCGGATGCAAACCACAACGGTGCAGCTCACAAGCTCTCAACAGCACCATGCACGGCGCCGGCACGGCGCACCTGCAGCGACGCCCAGTACTTTGTGCCGGCATGCCGGGGCGCGAGCTCCTTGATGAGGACCTCGACCGGGTGCGCCCCGGCCAGCTTCTTCTGGGCGGTGCCCACCTGCGCCGGCCCCATGGCCGCCTGTGCATGCGCCCCAAGTGGCACACGCCTGCTACGCAGAAACATGCTCGGCCGCTGGCGGTACTTGGAATCTCTAGTGGCTGCCTATCAGCATAGCCTGAGAGCCCCTGGGGCGTCAGTGCTCCCAACTCGTCAGTGTACATGGGGCATAGGCTGACACAGGCAGTAAACAGGAGAGGGCCATGCGAGCACCTTGTCGGCGATGTACGCGTCAGCGCTGGCGAGCTGTGGCGCAGCGCTGCCAGTCTTGGGCTTGCGCAGGCTCTGCAGCACGCGCGCCTCCCGCTGCCAGTCGCTGAGCGGCTCGCGCAGGAAAGTGTCCAGGATACCCTGTGGTGAAGCAGGTGTGTCAGCTTGCAGTGGAGGCAAAAGCCCAGCAGGAGGGCGTGAGCTTGATGCGCATGCAGCCAACAAACTTTCAGCTCGCACCTCGCCAGCGATCATGCACAGCACACTGGAGCTTGCACTGTGGCAGCGCGCATGCACTGCAGGGTGCCAAAAGCATTGCGCGCCAGAAGCAAACTTGCATGTCTAAGCATCGGGCGGCACCTCAAGCGCGTCGCGTCCCGTGCGCAGGGCAGCCAGGCCCCGCGCAAGCGGCGCAGCGAGCAGCGCGCATGCATCGTGGGGCTGCAGCGCTCCACGCAGCTGCCGCGTCAGCCTGAAGGGAACCAGCTCCGGGATGGGCAGCGCCTGTGCGCCGGTGCCGAAGGAGTACCTGCCACGGCGCGCCGCCTGTCTGACAAAAAATGCACTGCGGCGCCCAAGGTGCAGCTGAGCTGTGCACCTCCAGCTGCACAACCAGCACCCCGACAGGCTGGCATGTGATGCAATGCAAACTCCTCAGCGCACGGGATGTCGCCTGTATGAGATCCTAACAACCGCAGGAGGATAAGGAGTGCGGAATGCAGTGCATCTCCACCCCGCGCACCCGAAGTCGATGGGCACCAGCGCGCCGGTCGCGGGGTGCAGCAGGAAGTTGTCCAGGTGGCGGTCGCCAGACCCCGACATGTAGCCGGTGGCTGCCACGGCCGCCAGGCTCGCTGCGTACCCCCGCCGCAGCGCCAGGAAGGCCTCCGCGCTGCCAGCAAAGCGCAGCAGCGCCTCCCTGCAGCCAGCCGCATGTCCTGTGACTCAGGAAGGCTGTGACCGTTCAAGCGCCTGCATATTTGCAAAATCACACCACCTGGCATGCTCGGCGACTCATACGTGGTAGAGCTGCACTCACAGCAGCTTGCAAAGTGAACGCAATCTCAACACACCTCTTGGCAAGATGTTACTGGTAATCATTAGGCACATGCGCATGGACCGCTGCCTAGAATGCACGCATCCAGCATCAAATGCAGAGCTTTTGCATGTAGAGGAATGGCAACCTGAGGGCATCCCAGCGAACATGCGCCTCTGCCGCATGCAGCTTGGCAAGCACAGCTTCATGCCGAACGCCGCCCTGCAGCAGCGCAAGGTGCTGCTCCACCATTCCTCCCTTCTTGCTTGGGCCACCAGTGAGAGCCACCACTCCGTTCCAGTAGGCTTCATCGGCTTTTGGGATGGCCTGCAGAACAGACATCACACTCACCATCCCAGTGGCTGGCACACAACGTCAGACAAGGTCAGCTGCGCATTCAGAGCTGCTGCAAGCGTCACGGTGGTAGAAGTGTGCAGGTAATGTGTCACGGTGGCAGGAGAGGGCAGGTGAGGGGAGTTGTGCAGGGCTGTACCTCTTTAGGTACCAGGCTGGGCTTGGTGATGACGTCCTTGAGAGATTGCGAGTCTTCCACGAAGGCGACCAGTCCCAGGGTGAGCCCGATCGGCACCACTGAGTACGTCCGCACCTGCATCCGAGGCAGCTCCAGCCTACGGTGTAAGTTGTGGCGCACACCTTAACACCGCCAGGTAACATACCAGAAGGCACATTCAACGCTGCTCGCCTGCCAGCGAACGCGGCACCGCCGTATGCCAGACCATATGCTCATTGCATGCACATGCACACCAGTGCACAGTGCTGCAGACAATGAGTACAGCCGTATGAGAATAACGCGGCTCCTTCATAGGGTACTCATGCGGTGGCAGCGCACACACTGCCATCACAACGCTCAGCTCGTCCAGACAGACTAAAGAGCACCGCAGCCGCACCTGCAGGCCGTGTCCGGCCGCTGCTGCGTCGCGCGCGAGGAGCCCGTTCGAGACATCCAGCAGCTGCTCCATGCGCTGGTCAATGCGCAGGTCCTCACCGCCCTTCACCAGCCACTCCGTCTTCCTGCAACAGCACAAGCAAGTTCCAGCGCCAGATGTCAAGCCGTGAGCTCTTCGTCGATGCCTTAACACATGCTGAGCAAGGGGCATGACCAATCTGGCGGCAGCGCCTTTTCAAACGGTGGAGACCGTGGCATGAAGCAGCCCCGGGCGCAGTGATAGCATGCCTATGCATGGAACAACCGCTAAAAGCATGTGCAAGAAAATGCATCTGCTGTGCAAGCGAGGCTTAGCAGTGCAAGGCAGTGTGAGCATGTGCAGTAATGGGCGCGCACTTGAAGTCGTCGCCGTAGATGCTCAGCTTGATGGGCCGCTGCTTGGACGAGAAGATGTTCACCGTCTGTCCAAACCCGACAATGCGCACTGGCTGCGGCGGCCCTGCTGCCAGGGCAGCTATGCTGGGCATCCAGGGCATCTCCACACCCTCGCCACTTGCATCTGCGCACATGCGCCGTTGCGAGAGGTGGCTTGCGAGCTTAATTTCTAGTGTTACTGGGTGACACACGCTGCAGTAATGACAATGGCCTGCTGGCCCAGCATCAGGTACACCAGTGATAGCACACTCACAGCTTTTGCCCTTCCTGCCTTGCCTCTCGAAGGGGCACACACTCGCAGCGGTCATACCCTGACCCGCGGCGCACTGTCAGGGCAGCCAGCGGCGCACCGCCTGCCGAGAACGCGGACAGCCACGGCGACAGGCGCGCCAGGTCCATGCTGCCCAGCGCTTTGGTCGCCAGCTTTGCGGAGACAGTTGCGCACGCCGCGGCAAACGTCCTGAATGTGCAGAGCCCTTGAGCTGCACCCCCGGCCATGCTGACACAGGCTGCTGAACATGCACGCAAGAGCGCTGCAGCTTTGCGTCGCCAGCCATGCGCATGATCCAACGGGTCACTCTGTTCCACTGACGACAGGGTCAACAGGCCGGGCTGCACCGTGGACCCATCTGTGCCAGGCGCTGGCCGCCTTTGCCGAAAGCTTCTTCGAACGCTCCGCGCGCGGCGGCAGCCACCTCCTGGCTGACCGTGGCAGGGGCGGCGCCCGGAGGCGGCAGGTAGTCGCCGACGACGCCTGGGAAGGCGCCCGCGCGGTACAGCTCTGCGGCCGCCGCCTGCATCACAGTGCATCACCACTTTTGTAGGTGCGGGGGGCGTGGCCCTCAGAGCGGCGGCAGTCGCACACCAACAGGGGGTCGCAGGGCACTTGCGTGCTCCTGGTCGTGCAGCAGCGCAGCAGTCGCGCAGCACCTTTTTATGCAGAAGCTGTGTCAGTCATGCACACTGGTGTGCCGTACCCGCGTCAGCGCGCTGGGCTGTGCGGCAGAGGGGCCCGCGCACGTTGTGCCCGTCGGTGATGAGGGCGTCCAGCTGCTGCTGCCAGCCCTGCCAGCGCTGCTGCGGCAGGATCAGGGCGTGCAGCTTGGCCGCGAGGCGCTGCAGCGCGGCGTCCGCCAGCAGCGGCTCCAGCACGGCTGCGTGGCGGTGCCCCGCGTCGCCGTAGTGCGCCCGGCTCAAGCCAAAGGGCAGCGCCAGGCTCTGCTTGTGCGCGCGCGCCAGCGCCTGCACGAGGCGATCTGACCATGTACGGTGCAGGTCTCTGACGCTGCTGCGTCTTCCCAAGAGCTGCAAACAGGGGCGCCGGCGACACGCAGGCTGTTCGGGCTGCCGGGCGCACGGCGAGCGTGGGCAGCAGCGCCTCGCCGGCCGCGCTGTCCAGCAGCGACAGCATCTGCGCCGCCCAGGGCAGGAAGGCGTGGAGGGGCACGCGCGGCCACCCCGCCGCCCACTCGCTGCGCGGCGCCGGGTCCGCGCCTCCCAGCAGAGCCAGCGCGCGGGGCACCAGCAGCTGGGCATCGGTGCCTGCCACGCCGTGCAACCCGAGAGATTGGTTTCAAACAACCGGCTACCGTGCGCTGTATCTGGCCTGTGCCATGTTGCAGCATCACAATCAGCTATGAGGCACTGGCGCGGATGGCTCGGATGCAATCACAAGGTGCCTTCCTAACACAGCACAGTAACGGCATGCGTGACCATTGCCTATGGTCATTTTTGCCTAAAGTTTTGAACTCGGGCCGCAATGGCCGCAGGACCAGCCACCATCATCACCGCAGGGAACGTTCATGACAATGCCCTCTGTCGGACCGAACTGTCTGCCACGGCGCGTGTGCGCAGTGACAGCACACTGACTGGCCGCGCACCAGCGTCGGCGCCGTAGCGCATCGCCTGGAGGAGGCTGCGCAGAAAGAGCGCGGCCATGCCGCCAGCCTCTGCGGCCACTGCAGCGGCGGCACCGATCAGGCCCCCTGCGGCCTCTTCGCCGCCTGCCGCGTCCTGCACGGACGCGCAAAAGACTCGTTCCATGGCCGGCCAGAGTGTGCACAGTGCTTGCAGCGCTGCTTTGGCAGGTGCGCAGTGCTTGTACAGCCAGCACAGCCAGCATGCAGGGCAGTGTACAGCATGTGAGAGGGAGCGGCACACTCCTTCGCAGTGATGAACCCGCACGGGGCCGCGCATATGGGCCGCATGAACGGGGGCGCACGCGCATGAGGCTGCTGCAGAGGAGAGCCAAGCGCAGCGCGGCCTGCGCCGCCTCAGCCGCACCCTCTGCGCCAGGTGCCGCGGCGCCGGCGCTGCTCTGGACGCTGCCGTGCGGTCCAACCCCAGCGGCTGCAGCATACGCCACTAGGGCCTCTGACAGCAGGCCGCGCGCGACAGGTGAGCTCGGCCCCGCCTCTGCCTCCGCGTTGGCCCCCGACTGCGCCAAGACACGCTTTGCGTCGCCCTCCAGGATGCGCCGCCGCGTCATCGCCGTGCTTGCCGCGGCCGAGCCTGCAGCGGCTGGACCGGCATGCGGAGGGGCGCGCAGCATGTCGCGCAGCGACGCCTGCAGCGCCTGATGCAGCGGCGCGCTGCTCGGGGTGTTGTGCACCTGCACACCTGATAATGCTCTCATGCGGCTGGGATAGCTGTGCATGGACATACAAATGCAAAATGGGGGCTGGCAGGCACTGTAAAGTTGCATAACAACCTGATGCTCACTGACGCATCAATCGCTGGATTACCAGAGCCAAAGCTCAACACGTTGTCAGGCAAGAAGGCTGGGTCTGCAGACAAGGAAGCACTCGGAGACTGCCGTGGGGCATGCATGCAGGGTCGTCGCGCCTGGGCCAGGGAGACGCGCAGCTGCGCCTCAGAGAGCGCGCCGCGAGGCAGGGCGGCTTTTGCAAATGTCAGCAGCTCCTGCGCTGCATCAGCAAAGCCCTGCCGCTCCAGGGCGCATGCGCAGCCCAATGCCACCTCGCCGCGCAGCCGCTTCACCTCCTGCACGCGCAAAAGTTGCCTCTGGCGAGCCCGCATCTGAGGCCCCGTGCTGATACGAGGCAGATGGCGTTGGGCTGACCGCACATGGCTTGCCATGCTGCACAGCGTCCCTTGCACTGTACATGCTCGAATACGCTTTCGTGTGTGCAAACGCAGATGGCTTGTACCCTGCATTGCATGAAATGCATCACTGAGGGTGTCCAGCTGCGAAGAGTGTCCGCGCACCCGCCACGACTCGCCCCGGCCCTCATTGCTCAGCTTCAGGCTGAGCGCTTCCAACAGAGCCTCCCGCGTCGCCGCGACCGTCAGGCAGGCGCTCGCGCTTGGCACGGCACTCCCAGGCCAGCGCGCGAGCCAGCGCCCGGCCAGGGACGCCAGCGCGGCCGGCGCGTCAAAGTGGAGCGGCTCTGCTTGCGCGCTGTGCAGCAGGGTGGATGCCTCCTGCCACACACAGCGTGTGCTTGTGCCCCTTAGAACGAAACACCCACCAGCTTAAAACAGCCCGAGGGCGTTTTGAACGTCAAGTGGGTTCTATGGAAAACACTGAAAATGACAGCCGGTTACGGTACCAGACATGCACGATCGATGCCATTCAGGCATGAGGGCGGAAGACAGAAGCACTGCATGAGCCATTCCACTTAGAACCTCGCAGAGACGTCAGGGGACGTGTTGATGCTGCAAACAATCCCTGCCCAGCTCCTCGGTGGTGCGAGCGCGCCTGGATCTCGGCCAGCGGCTGCAGCATGGCCAGCGCCTGCCAGCGCCGCGCCTCGCTGAGCGGGTGCAGCGCGCCCCAGCGCGCGCGGAAGTGCTGCAGCGCGCTGTCCACCTCTGCCCTGCACCTGCGAGCAAGCACGACAATGCGCAGTCGCTTCAGCTGCGCATCATGCGGGCCGTGCTGGCGCCATTTGTGTAGATAGTCAACCTAGTCGCATAAGCACCAAGCGTGTACGTGAGGCTGCAGCAATTATCGCGCACCAGGGCAACATGCTTGACATTGCATTTGCTGATTCCCTGGATACATTGAGCATGGATGACTGCGTTGGTGTGTTGCACAGCTCCTCAATTGCACTACTCAGACATGTCAGAGTCAAGTGCGGGGGCGCGCACAAAGTCCGCTCTCCAGCAATCTTCCAGTGGTGCAGAGGGGTCGCGCCTGTCCCACTCGCCGGCGGTGGCCGCCTGGACGGCCAGCTCGACCGGGACGCGTGCCTCCAGCAACGCGCGCCGCGCCTCGCTCGTTGCGGACTTGCGCAGCAGGGCAGCCAGGCGCGGCCGGTCATTGGGCAGGAACAGGCATGCGCGCACAAAGGGCCTGCGCGCGGCCCCCTGCTTCGGTGAACACAACGCCTTCACATTCAGACACGGCCACTGCTGGACAGCCCTGCTGAGAGAAGGCGACACCCGCACGCGCCGTGCATCTGCCCTGTCTGCAGTACAGGTGCGGGGAGTGAAGGACAGAGCCGCAAGCAGCGCACCGGAGGTACTCTGGCCCCCGCCACGCCTCCCTGGTCTCGAACAGCAGGTCATCCTTGCCGCCAGGCGCGTCAGCGCCCCCCGCTCCATCCTGCAGGTCCATGCGCGCCGCATCAGCGCGCCCGGCCGCGTCCTCCAAGTCCATGCGCGCCGCGAGCGACGGCCCCGCCGCTGCGTCCTCCTTAGCCGAGTCCAGCTCCAGGTCCACGAGCCGCAGCAGCTGGTCCCAGCTGCCCAGCTCCTCCAGGCACCTGCGCGCCGCGCGCCGCCGCGCCCAGTTGCCGTGGCAGCCACGACCGGCCTCCATCTCACGGCCACGGTCGTACGTCTTTGGTGGCAGCCCCAGCACAGCACAGGCGCGGGGCGAGTCTGTTGATGCACTGGCGTCAGATGGGCTTGGGTGCCGGGTCGTGACACGTCGCTGCGCGCACCGCATGCGCTCCGCGGACCACCAGGCCTCCTCCTCCGCGCTGGGCTCCTGGCCGCCCAGCAGCTGGGCTGCCGGCCCCGTGCGCGCCGCGGCCCCCGTCTCGTCGGCAACGGCCTGCATCATCTGCTCGTACATGGCGAAGGCCGCTTCCGTCTGGTGGCTCGCAAAGGCGGCTGTCGCCTGCTGGGTCCCAGAGCACCTGCACAAGCAGTCACCAAGGGCTCAAGCAGGTGTCTGCAGGTAGAGAGATCCCAGCATGTGGCCTGAAGGGATCGGCCGGCCTTTCTCCTGAAGTGTTTCATGTCGTTAGAGTACACCATGGGACTGCATGCGACAGGAGGCGCAGGAGGCAGCTGCCGTGTCGGCGCCCCACCCACGCCCCACCCCTCGTAGACACTGCGCCGCAGAGGTGCACCGCCCCTGCTGAGGGAACACGCCCGCGGCCCCCAGGGCCAGGGCGGCGGGGCGCGCCGGGCGACGTGCGCGGCCTGCGCCACCTGCGCCAGGTGCTCCTCGCCCAGGCGGCTGTACAGGTCGCACAGCGCGGCCCAGGAGCGCTCGCTGGCGCCCACGGCCGGGTCCGCGGCCGGCTGCGCCGCCGGCCGCCGGCGCTTGCGCTCCGGCTCGGCCGCGGCGTCCCGCGCGCCGCCGCCGCCGAACAGCAGCGCCTCCTCGACCTGAGCGCGTGCGGCCGCGCTCGCTGCCCGCCAGATGCTCTGGCACTCCCGGCAGGCTGCTCGTTGGGTCACAAGGGCTCATACTGTGCGAGCGCGGAGCTGTGAGCGGGCGGGCACCTGCAGAGCGCCGGCCTGCAGCCCGCCGGACGCCTTGGCGGCGGCGGCGGCCGCGGGCACGGGCACCGTGCTGGCACCGCCGCGGTCGGCGAGGGCCAGCCGCTGCAGGGCGGCCACGTAGCCCGCTTCGCTGGGGCCGCGCTCGAAGCAGGCCGCGAGCGCGCCGCGCAGGCGCGCCCGCATGTCCGCGCCAGCCGCGCCCATGGCCGCCTTGAACAGCGCCTGCAGCAGCTGGCCGGCGAGCGTGCTGTTGGTGCTGGCGGCCACGCCTGCGGGAGCCCCATGTGGTGTGACAGCTCAGTGTGGCGTGCACGCTGCGTCGCTGCGCCAGAGAGGCACTTAGTGGTGGGGTGGTAGGGTAAGGGTTTTCACCAGCACACATAGCACTTGACAACTCACCTGTATGTGAAGGCCTATCATGTGCAAATGTGAATGTGGTAGGCAGCCACAACACAGGAGCTCGCACCTGCCACTTCATTGACCTGGATCATGTAAGAAAAACTTCCTTCTCCGCTTCCTTAAGCAACCAATGGCGGTCATGCGTCTCTGCGCACCGACAGAAGCTCCAGAGGCCCCTCGAGGGCAGCGCGGGCGCGCACGCAGCGGGTCCAGCATGGAGCCGAGATTGAGCGTCTCAATGTCCGGCAGCTCGCCCTTGCGGTACCGCCGCAGCAGCGCCACCTTGCTCTCTCGCGCCGCCGCCGCGCGCCGCGAGGCCTCCCTGCCGCGCAGCGCGCGGCCGCCGGCGCCAACGCCGCCGCCGCCGCCTGAATACCGCGCCAGCCGCCGGAAGACCTGCCGCGTCCGCACGCCGCGATCACACGTGCATGACGTGCATGAAGCGTGCGGCGGGGACGCAACCGCAAGAGCTGCAGGAGCCTGCACAGGCGACCACCATGCGCGTGCCACACATGCAGCGCGTCCTGCAACACTGACGGCCGGTCAGTGTGACTCAGCCATGCCTGCCTGCGCTGCGAATCACACGAAAGTTAGACAGCAGGCCAATTCTGCTGCCGCACAGCGCGCCTGAGTGGTGGATGCGAGACCGGGGATGGCGCCCTCTGCTTGGCCCGGCGGCACCGGGGTCGGCGCGGGCCCCGCGGGCGCAGCCACGGCGCCCAGGCTGGCCTCCGGCAGCGCCAGCGAGTAGCTGAAGCTGGCTGATGCGGTGCCGTACTGGGTGGCGCGCAGCACGCCGGCGCCCAGCTGGCGCGCGAATCAGGGCCGGGTCATTCCTGCCGTTGCAGAGCGCCATGCATGCTGCCGGTGCCATCCCGCGACGTGGCACGGCTGTCCTGCATGTACCGCGCAAGCTCGCGATGCAAATGGTGTCCCTGGGGTTGCTGGCGCGCTCGGGCCGGGCGCTGCACCTGCCTGTACGCGTCCGCGCCGGGGCCAAGCGCCTGGCTGGCCTCCCACTGCTGCGAGAACAGCGGCGCGACGCCGAGCGCGGTCTGCGACAGCGTGTCGACGGCGTAGTCGGCGAATTCGCACTCAGCCAGCGACTCCTGGAACAGCCGGCGCTCGTTGGCGCGCGCCGCGCGCGCAAGCTCCAGCGCCAGCACGGCCGCGCTGCACGCCCACTGCGCCTCCAGGCGCGCCGCCTGCGCAAGCAAGGAGCCGTCTCTTTGCCCATAAATGCATGCCCATCAAGGGCATGCCCATCATGGGCAAGGTGCGCACGGCGGGCGTGGCTGTGCGCCCGCGCCTCAAAGCTGCCGCGTTGGCGGGTAAGCAGGCGCGCTGCGCTCTGCCAAGCGCAGAGTGCCCACGCACCGTAATAGTGAGTATTCATCAGCGAAGCATGCTCAGGCTAGTTTCTGCCAGGAGGTGCAGGAAATGATGAGCCGGGGCGCCCCGAGCGGCGCCCGCCCCCCAGCGGCGCACCCAGCTGCCCGCGCCGTCCAGGCCGTCCGCCAGCAGCTCGGCCAGGCGCTCGGGGAGGTTCAGCGGCAGCGCCGAGTGCCAGAAGGCCAGCGCCTGCATGCAGCCGCCGCTCCTTTCCCGACGATCAAGCACCGACAGCAGCGAGCAACAGCATTGAACAGCACAGGTCAGCCGCTCGCTGCATGCAAGCACAGCATGCCACACCGCGCATGTGATGATGCAGGGACTTGGCGCTGATGGACTGGCACCTGGCTGCGGAGTGCGGGGTCCGGGTCCCCCAGCAGCGCCAGTAGCGGCGGCCGCAGCTTGGGGTGCCACTCGGGGTGCTGCTGCCAGGCATCACGCAGGATGGTGAAGTAGTGGCTGCGGCAGCCCACGCCGCTGTGCAGGGAGATGCGCGGCAGCAGTGCGTCCAATACAGTGCCTGCAGCAAAAGCAGCACACTGCCTTGTACACAAGTCCTCTGTCAACTTTAGTATTCATGTGAGTGCCATCCCCGTTACAACCTGGAGTGCCTTGTCCGGCGCGCAAGAGCACACCGGTGCTGCCCTGTGCAGGGCCCAGCACTGGGCGCCTGCACACGAGCTGGGAACCAAGCGGCACGAGGCGGGCCGGCAGCGCCAGCGCGCCCGACCTGCGTCAGCGCTGGACACGTGCGGCAGCAGGGCGGCCAGCAGCGCGAGCGCGGAGGCGCGCACGCCCTCGTCCACGCTGCCCAGCAGCTCGGGCAGCCGCGGGCGCAGGCTCTGCAGCAGCCCCGCCCTGAGCAGCCTCTCCGGCGCGCCCCAGCGCAGCACCTCGAGCGCCATGCCCCGCTCGGCCCCTCGCGCACTGCGCGCCGGCACGCGCGCGCTTGGTGGGACACGGTTCCGACCTTGCTGATACCGTGTCAGGTGCAGGCCTGGGCATGCGACAGGATGGAGCAGTGCGATGCGCATGTGTGGGCAGTGCTTTGCGGGGGTGCGCACCTGCATGACGCACTGGCGACCCCTGCTTGCAGTGCCGAGGCGGCTGCCGTCTGAAGCTCGGCAGAGCGCAAGGCCGGCCGGGCAGCGGGCGGGCAGCGGGCAGGCAGCGCACTTGTGCACAATGGTGAGGATGTGCGTGGTGAGCACATCCACGAGCTCCTTGTGGTAGGCGCACGCGCGCTCCACCGCCCTGATGGCCCTGCACGCCGCACACCGCAGCCGCGCGTTAGCGGTAAGCAGGTGGCCTCTGACGCATGCTGTGACCACCGGCCCAGCGCCTGCCAGATGCGCCAGGACCGTGCACGCGCGCACGCAAGCTACCAAGCGGGCGGCGCCGCTCTGCAGGGCCGCACTTGTCAGGGGAGCTGCTGACAAGGTCGACGAGCCGCTCGCGCACGCGCTCCCTGATCCTGGCCAGCGTCACGCGCGGGCTCGCCGCGGGGTCGCCCACCCTGCTGAGCTGGCGCAGCAGCACGCCTGCCGACCCAGCCGCACTTGAGTGGTGTCCTCATGCAGTGGCCTCATGCAGAGCGCAGGGCCGTGCGCGCAGCACAGCGTATGGGCAGTGCCAGCGCGCTGGGTCGAGCTGTGCATCTGGTAAAGCAAGAGATTTCCTGGCAGGCTGCAAGCACGCCGGACATGCATCAGCAAGGCACCACTCATTGGCTGCGCGGACAAATGTGCTGGGAGACCTGCGCATGCGCTGCTAAGGCGCTATCACACGAGCAAGGGACGTTCCTCTTCTGCCATGTTCGCGTGTAAGACACAAGGGTAACATTCAGACAATGTGCCAGCTGCACTGGCGACGCAGGCAGAAGCGGCGCTGCGGCCACCGGGAGCACCTGCTGCGGTGCCCGCCACGCCCAGGATGGCCATGCCCTGCTCGGACGACAGGAAGCGCAGCACCTGGTCCACCGCCCTCTCTGCGTGCGGCTGCGCCAGGACCGCATCCGCCCGCCCGTACAGCAGGCCTGCGCGTGGGGCGCGCAGCCCCCTCGCCGCGGGCCCCAGCGGCCGCAGCATCGGATGGTTCAGGGGGCGCTGGTGCGACGAGCGCGAGGGGCTGCGAGGGGCCTTGGGCGGCAGCGCCTGCGCGCAGCGGCGCGCCTGCAGCAAACAGCTCCAGGCCGAGCGCGTGGCGCCGGCGGGCGTCGCCGCCGTCCTGCTTCTTGGCCGCGAGGTAGTCCAGGCAGGCCGCGAGCGGCAGCGGCGCCGCCAGCGCCGAGCGGCTGATGAAGAGCCGGATCAGCTTCTTGTTGTTCTGCAGCACCCGCGCCTCCCTGCTGAAGGCGGCGCGCACCTGCGCGGCCCCCGGGGCGGCCCCTGAGCGGCCGCCTGTGCAGCGCCGGGGGATGCTCACAGCGTGCTCCATGCAGGCCCGCCCGGCTGCCTCGACAGCCGGCGCGCCTTCGCCGCCCCTTGGACCTGCTGAGGCGGGGGGCCGCGCATCCACGCCTGCCGCCCTCGAGCAGGGGCATGCTGCGGGCGGGCGCGGGCGCGGACCAGGTGGTCCACGAGCCGGCGCGCGGATTCCTCGGGCGGCCGCGGGAACAGCGCCGGCCACTCGAGCCAGGTGACGCAGCAGTCCAGCAGCAGGTAGTGGACGCCCTTGTCGGGCGGCGCGGCGCCCAGGACCGCGTCTAGCATCGCCGGGAACCAGTGCTCCGCATGCCGGCCGAACACCGACGGCGGCGCTGCCTGCGGCTCCTGTGGCGCCTGCTGCTCTCCAGCCTCCTGGGCACCCGCGTGCACTCCCCTCATGCCTCCAGGAACAAGGACAAGAAGCCTCGCAATACAGGAACGTGATTTGGTGCGAAAAGGCGGTGTAGCAGACGAGCGGATGCGCAGAGGGGGCAGACCTTGGCGGCAGCACTCTGCTCAGCCGCCCGGTCCACGTGGCGGCGGTGCACATGCAGCACGGCCTGCACAGCAGGCAGCACCGTGGACACCACATCGGCAACAGCCAAATCAGTGCACACGTCATGCGGAGAGCTGTGGCAGGAGAGTGGTCAGCCCTTTTGGGAGACCACATGGGCAGTGGTGCGACCCAAGCCGCTTGCACGACGGGTGCAGACCTTGGTCACGAACAGGCGTGCATAGCGCGAACAGTGGTCAGCCCTTTTTGGAGACCACATGGGCAGCGGTGCGACCCAAGCCGCTTGCACGACGGGTGCAGACCTTGGTCACAAACAGGCGTGCATAGCGCGGTACGTCAGGCGACCGAACCACCCTGAGCAGCAGCAGCATCCACTCTGGCATCGCCTCGGTGGCGGAGCCTGCACGGGCATGATAGAGCCGATGAGCTAGCTTCATGCGGCAATATGCCCAGGTTTCGTGCCTATCACGTCTAATCTTCAGAGCTGCTGCTGCCATTCATGCGTGGCTGCATGGACGTGGCAAATTTGTGAGTGCATGTTGATTGTAGGTCAAGCTATAGATGACATGCGCCACTTTTAAAGCTAATGCACGTTGTGCTAGCATTTGTCCATGACATATCACACACTGCAGTCCCAGCACTTGCTGGCGCAGGTTAGGTAGCGCAGCGCGGGCGTGCGCGCCCAGCGCGGCGGCGCGCTCGATGAGGCGCACGAGCGGCAGCATGGCCGCGTGGCGGTCCAGCTCGTCGTCCTGCGTCGCCAGCGCGTCCTGCTCCCCGCTTGGCGCCTGCCCCAGCCGCTCGTCCTGCCGCGCGCGCGCGGGCGCCCCGTCATGTCGCGCCTGCCCGGTGGCTGGTTCAGCAGAGCGCGGCGGGCACCCGCGTCGCACCCAGCAGAGCACCGTGGCGGCAGGGGGCCCTGCACATTCATATCAGGATGCAGGCCGGCATGCCTGGCATCGAAAACAGAGTGTGACAGGCTGGCCATGCTCCAGCATCGCATGACGAGCGCGCTGTCTGTGAGCGAGATAGAGCTACGCGCCTGTTCATCCTCCGCGCCGCCTGTTGCCTCCAGCGACCTGTGGAAGGTTTCCGTCACGCCGGACTGGCTGCCCAGCTCCCCGGCCGCCTGCAGCTCATCCCCTGCGGCATGGCCAAGCGAACGCTGAGAGCCTGTCACGGACGTAAGAAGTACCTAATATTGGGTGCCTGCGCGCGCCGCACCCGTGGCGTACTGGGAGGCCGAGAGCTTGTCGCCCAGGGAGGCGCCGAGCGAGGCGCCCAGCGAGGCCATGCTGCCCAGGGTGGCCATGCTGGCCAGCGTGGCGCTCGCGCCGCCGTGGCGCCGCTCCGCGCGCAGGCGCTCCACGATGCCGGCCACGCTCGTGGTGGCGCGCCGGTAGCTGGCGCCGCGCTCGATGCTGACCTCGGTGTCCAGCTTCAGCTCCTCCATGCGCGCCACGTCGAGCAGCTGCGCCCAGGGGCCTGCGCGGCGCGGGGCGGGTCGGCACGGCCCGCGCTGCGGCCACAGCAGGACCGGGACTGTGGCAAGCACCCATCCAGGCAGTGCTTGCTGCCCTTCACTGGTTGACCGATACGCGGCTGGGCCGTGGCGACTTCGAGGCTGCCACGGGTCAGCCGCGTCTCGGTCAAGCCATTGAAGGACAGGAAGCACTACTTGAATGGATTATTGCCACGGTCCCGGTCCTGCTGTGGCCTGGGTGCATGCACAAATGGCCGCCCCATGCGTCACCAGGCCGGGCAAAACTGCATGTCGCGGCGACAGACGCATCAACCGCAACTGTCCCCATGGCCGCAGGCAGTGCTGCTGCACCTGCATCGCTGCTGTCGGGCGCCCTGAGCGGGATGGCGAAGAATTTGACGTCGGTTTGCGTGGCGACCGCCAGCGCTGCGGCGGCCGTGAAGGCGGCGACGCGCGCTGCGCGCATGGCGTCGTCCAGCGCCGCGCCGGTGCCGTCCGCGCTCAGGCTGCGCACGTCCTCGCATGCGAGCTTGCAGATCCTCTGCAGCCCAACGCATGCCTCATGTTCAGCGTACCGCACACCCTTGTCAGGAGGCACCAAATATGCCTCTGATATGCGTACGTAGGCTTAGGGTCCATATGAGCAGCGCTTCATGCACAATCTGGGTACCCTGGTGGCGAGCATACACGTTGCTAGGTACAGCGGCAGAAGCGGTGCGGCCAATACCAAAAAAATACCATCTGCGGACGGAGCAGGTAGGTTTCGGCCACACCAAGGCCATGCCCACCATGCCCATGCAGTTGTGCAACGGGCGGCGGCAGGCATGCGGCGCACAGCGTTGCTGGCGAACGCCGGCTGGATGCGCTGCTTGATGTCGGCGGCCGGCAGGGCTTCGTACATGTGCTCCACGATCCGCCAGGCAGCGGTACGCGCCGCCAGGCCGGCCTGCTCATCTTTCCTGAGCCATCCCAGCGGTGCGCCGTCAGCAGCACAACAGCAGCACAAGGAGACTACACAACGTACAGCTGCGCAGCCGTCCCGAGCGTGCCAGGTGCTGCAGCGCTTGTCAGCACGTGCGGACCTGGGCATCAGAGCGCTCAGCACATCGTCCACTGGTGTAGAGCCCCACTGCAAAGCAGCCAAGTGTGCAGCTGTGGCCAAGGGCGCACTCGAGCCCGGGCGTGGCGGCTGGCTTCGACGTCAGCACAGCCAGCAGAGCCGGGGCGCGCGCGTTGAGCGCGCGCAGCTGATACGCGGCGTCCGCCAGGGAGAGCGCCGGCAGCAGCACAGCGTGCAGCATCGAGCGCCTGCGCCTCGGCAATACGTCAGCTCCGCTTCGCAGCCGCTGTGCGCACTGGCGCACAGCGGCGTGCACAGCGCCTCTGCTAGGATTTTTCGTTTTATTTATAATGGTCACCCTGGCGGAGGCTGTCTGTCGAGCAGCTCAGCGGACTCCAGGCAGGGCAGCATCAGGCCACAAGTGCGCAGGCTGGGCGCGCCTGATCTCCACCGGCAAGGGGAAGCCGCTGTGCCGCTTGAACACAAAGCTCCACGCGAGGTCGAGCAGCGCGTCGGCCTGCGCCTCGGCCTGGGCCCGCGCCGCCGGGTCAGCGCCCGCCCCGGGCTTGGCGGGCGAGCCGGCGGGCGAGCCAGCAGGGCTGGCGAGCGGCGACGCGGCGGGGCTGGCGCGCGCCGCCCCGGCCGGCTGCAGCACGCGCGCGCGCTCCAGGCGCTTCCAGGGTGCGGCCGCGACGAGCGCCAGGCGCAGCTCCAGGCTCGCCTGCAGCGGGTGGCCGCGCGGCCCGCCCATCTCGCGCAGCACGGGCAGCACTGCCTGCGCGCATTCAGCGCGCTCTGGCGCCCTTTCGTGTGCAGGGCAGCCGCTCTGGGTGTGACTGCAGCGGCGGATCACAAGACATCCGGCACTACTCTGGTGTGCCTTGCCGAATGGCGTCGGGAGGCAACAGCGTCACGGGCATGCGCTGCGTTCCGTGCAGCCACATCTGTGGCGCATGGCAGCAGAGCCAGGGCGAGAGCTGAGGGTCGTGCCCGACGAGCAGTGCGGGACACCATGCGCTCGCGGCGCAGGCTGCTGTGGGCCGCATGGGCCGCACCTCCAGCAGGCCGCCGATGCGGTGCCCCTGGTCGGCCGCCTCGGTCAGCGCATCAAACAGGGCCAGCAGCTGGCCGCTGAAGTCCCGCCACTGCGAGCTGCCTGCGCGCGCGCCCCCATGTTCGCTGGCTGCCAGTGGATGAGGTGCAGTGGCAGCCTGTCCTACCTGGCAGTGCACCGACGCACTGCCTGCTCACTCTGTGTAGCATGTGTAAGCGCTTGCTGGCTCATTGCATGCGGGGACACTTGCACAAGGTGCCAGGTGCTGTCCGGCGCCCTCCCTGATGCAGACGCCCGCCATGGCCACTTTCCAGCAGGCGCGCCCCCCAGCGCTGCAGCACCTCGGGGCACGTCCCACGAGCAGCCCGGCAGCGCATCGTCCACCAGCCGCCCCACGGCGGCCTCGACGCCCTTGCGCGCGTCGTCGTGCAGGCCCAGGAAGTGGCTCAGCAGCCTGAGCGCCTCCGCGCGCGGCTCCGCATCGGCCACCCCCCTGCGCAGCGCGCGCCCGGCGTGTCATGCACGCGAGCCTGCCTTGCCAGCGTCTGCCGAGCACTCGCACGGCCGGCCAGAGCTGATGACCGCACTGCTCCGCTCAGTGCGCGGACGCGCTGCGGGCCGTCAAGGCCAGATAGCCATGAACTCCCACTTGCATCAGTCGCGACCCATGCATAAAATAGGGTCATCTAACAACGTTCATGGGACGGCGCGCGCCTGAGCTCCAGCACGCCGACGTAGAAGCCCAGCAGGAACTTGGAGGCCGGCGCCGCGGGCGAGAGCGCGCGCTGCGGCGCCAGCGCCAGCAGCTGCGCCAGCAGGCGCAGCAGCGCGGCGCGCGCGTCCGCCGCGCCGGCGGGCGCTGCGCCGGCCGGCCGGCCGTCCGCGCCCAGGCCCAGCAGCGCGCCCATGCGGCGCGGCAGCTGCCGCAGCAGCGCGTCCATGAACGGCCTGGCGCATGGACCCGTGGACTGGTTCAGGGTTGGCGCAAGCCTCATCATTCATCAGCGCCGCTGGGCTTGGGGTCGCCGAAGCAGCAGCGGCGAGCTGCCTCCCACAGGGCCCGGCAGTGCGCTGTACACAGGCGGCCTGAAATCAAAGACCCTGCCGGCAGTCATGCTGACTGCGCGGACCAGGCCGCTAGTGCCTGGCAAAAACTCCTCACGGTGGTGCATGCAGGCACACATATTCAGGGCAAATAACGTGGCAACACTGCTTTATGTCTGGAGCAGCCACACAGGCCTCCCTGCCCCTGTCTGCAGCGTGCAGGGCACCCCGTACCCTGTCCGGACATCAGGGCGGCCGCTGGCGGCATGCGCGCGCAGCAGCACCTCCAGCGTGCCGCCCAGCACGCGCTCGGCGGCGCCTGCGCGCGCGCCGCCCTCCGCCAGCGCGGCGCACAGCGCCTCGCAGGCCGCGCCCGCGTTGAACAGCAGCCAGGTGTGCACCTGCGCCGCCAGCGGGCCGCCGCATGCCCCCAGCCTGATACCCTACCCTATCAGCAGAACACACCGCGCAAGCTCCAGAGACTGTGGTGACAGGCAAAGCCCGCAGCTCCTGGGCGCGACGGCCCCTTCACCCATTTGCCCTGTTGGCGGGTCTGCGCGGCGCTGGCCTGTCAACAGGCCTGTCAGCAGGCATGCGCACCACGCTGCGGAAGCCTTCGTACAGCTCCGGCGCGCCCGGGGAGGGCGCCAGCAGGCGCTCCAGGAAGGCGGCCGGCGGGAGGCCCGCGCGGATGGCCAGCGTGAGCGCGCCCTCCATGGCGGCGCGCTGCTGCGGCGGCGCGCCGCGCGGCATGCGGCCCGCCATGCGCAGGAACCTGGCGCACGGGGGGGGCCGGACATACTTGCGTAGCTTGCAGGCGTATGAACTGTGTTTGCGCTGCTTAGCGGTTGTCGAGAGTGTCACACAGGCTGTGAAAGTCGCAGTGCTCGGGAGCGTGCGAAAGATGTGTCGTCATTTACCTCTAATAAAACATACACATCGGGCACACGGTGCCCATGCAAGTACGCCCGCTTGCCGAAAAAAGCATGAAGCACGCCACAGGCAGCAGGTCACGACAGAACACCCTGTGCCCTCACATGAAACAGTTCAAGCAGCACGGCCGGGAGCTGCCTGAAAATCTGCAAACAGCAGCCTCGAGCTTGTAGCTGCGGCGCGCACCTCACTGGCAGCGAGGCCAGCAGCTCGGGCAGGAGCAGGGTCGCCCCGTCAAACTTCAGGTCGGCCAGCAGGATCAGCCCGCGCAGCAGCGCGGCCGTGGCCGGCAGGTTGGCGCCCAGCGCAGCCGCAGCGCCGTCCTCCTCACCTGGCGGCGCCTCCGGGGCCGGCTGCAGCACGGGCTGGGCTGCAATGACGGCGGCGATGCTGGCGCGTAGCGCAGGCACCACGGCCGGCTGCGACGGCGCGACGCTCTGGATGAAGTCCTGTCGCGCGCGCAGCAGCTGTGAGGCGCGCCTGCGGGCGCAGAGAAGTGCAGCTGGCCTGGCCGTTGAGCAAGCCACATGTCCTCAGCCTGCATGTCTGCTTCTCGTCACACCGCACAGATGAGACTGGCCTTGCGGGGCACGGCTTGTGTTGCACGGCTGCTGATGCGGGGCACCTGGACCCTGACCCTATACCTAAGAGCTCCCGGCGCGCCCGTGCAGCGGCGGCCAGCCGGCGCGAGAGGAGCGCATCCGACGGCGGCACGCCCAGGCGCTGCGGCTCCAGCAGCGCCGCCACCAGCAGCTGCTGCGCGCCGGCAGACGTTGCCGCAAGCAGCGTGTGCGGCAGCGCCTGCGCGCCCGTTGACGCACATGTCGCTGCCCGGCAGTGCTTGGAGCTGCAAGCGTCACAATGTGCATGCAACTTATGTGGCCTACTCAGCATGGAGGAGGTGGAGTGAAAGGTGGAGTGAAAGAGTGCTTTCACGCTGTGAAAGGCACAGTCAAACAGCCAATTGCGGCACGGCCACCACGGCGGTAGCATTGTAGAGCGTTGACGTCAAACATCACGACCAGCTCACTGCATGACTCTGTTGCTGCAAACGCATGCATGGGCCAGCGCCAGCGGGCGCCGCGCGGCGGCCGGCCCAGCGCGGCCAGGCGCGCCTTGCTGGAGAGCTCCAGCGCTTTCAAAGCCACGCGCTTCAGCGCCGGGTCCACCCTGGCCGACGGCGGCGCGCGCTCCTCGCCGGCCGGGTGCACGTGCGCGAGAAGCGCATCCAGCAGGCGCCCGAGCGCGGCCGCAAAGTGCTGGGCGCCGCCCAGCGCGGGCGCGGCCGGGGCCTCCAGCTCGGCAGCGGACACCACGCCCTGTTCCAGCGCCCACGCCGCCCAGTCCACCCGGGCCTCCAGCGCCTGCGCGCGTGCAGAGCCCGCCAGCTCACGCGCGCCGCACAGCGCACGCAGCCCACCCCACATGCGTCCACGCCAACAAGCGCCTGAGGTTGCGGTTTTTACTGTGGCCGCCTGGCAGCACACACGAGCGGGCTGTTGGCGGTGCGAGCGGACCCGGCAGGCAGGGGCCGCATGCCTGCGTCCAACGCTGCAGCTCGGCATGCGGCGTGCGAGACGGGTCGGGCATGGCGCCGATGCTCAGGAAGGCTGCGGCGGGCGGCGCGGGGGCCTCAGCGCGGGACCGCAGCCAGGCGCCAGAGTCAAGGGGCGGCTGCTCTGCCTCGGCCATGGCAACATCGCCATCGGCCTGCACGGCACGCCCGCCCCATCTGTGCTCCGCCGTTCATGATAGGCAGCAGCTGTGGCCCGAATTATGCGCCGTATGTATCATGCAGCTTTCACCAACGTCTCCAGTCCGCCACAGCGCTGCAGCAGACGTTGGCATCAGCATGAGTCTGTCGAGGTGGTGTTGCCTGCGCATGACAGTCACGGCGAGGACGCTGCCACGCCAATGGTACAGATAGGTCCTGCCCTGCACACGGACTGCCTTGGGTGGCAGCCTGGAGTGCAGCCTGGAGCGCAGGCACAGACGCCAGTGGCCCCGCGCCTGCGCCGCCGCGGCCGCCGCGGCCTGCTCCAGGGCCAGGCGCGCCAGGCGTGCGTGCAGCCACTGCACCCACACGCGCGCGCGGCGCTCCGGCACCGCCGCGTGCCGCCACAGCCAGTCCAGGAGCGCGGGCAGGTCGGGGAGCCCCGCGCGCGCGCGCTCGCCCGCGGCGCGCGGCCGCGCCAGGTCCGCCGCAATGCGCCTGTGCTTGATCAGCGTGCGCACCAGGCCCTGCGCGCATGCGCCGCCCTGGCTGCTGCAGTTGCCAAGCGCCCGGTAGGTGGCGCTCACCTCACAGGGAGGCGGCGCGCTCGGGCTGTGTGGCCACCATGCAGTGTTCCGGTTCTCACTCCCCGGGACCAGGACGACCTGCAAGCCTGCCAGCAGCGTCCGTGCATGCAGGGGCAGGCGCGCAGAAACAGCACGCGTCAGCATAAGTTGTGCGTAACCCCTGAACCTTACCCTACATGGCGGCAAGCGGCGCGCCTTGAGCGCGTCGGCGAGCGCCTCCTGCGTGCCGGTGCCCGGCGCGTCGCGATCGGCCAGGCGCAGGCCAAGCACCGCCGCGCGCAGCGCCTCCAGCGCCACCTCGCCCGCCACCGCCTCCATGCCCGGCCGCCCCAGCTCCGCCGCGCAGCCCGCCAGTGCCTTGGCCGCGCCCAGCCTGCCGCCGCACGGCCGCTGCTGCACGGCGTGCACGCTGCAGTGCAGCACTGGCCCATTGGGCACAGCCGACAAGATCGAGCGGCAGGGCGCGTGACAGACCAGCAACAAGGCTGCTGCCCTGCCTGGCTGCAGAACATGGACCAGCTTGCAGACGTTGACACTTTTATATCTTGAAGCAGGTCATCTTGGTAGTTGCGAAGCACGCTGCAGAGGCCCCCAGCGCGCTTGCACGTCAGGGCGTGAGCGAGCGGCGCAATGCTGCGCACCGCTGGTAAGGCTGCGGGTGCACCAGGCGCTCGAGCAGGCGCCGCGCCAGCGACTGCGCGTTGACGCTGATGGCGCCGTACCCGCCCGCGGCCTGCGGGACCTCGTGCTTGACGGACCACCTCAGAAACTCCACCACCTGCAGCGGCAGCGTAGGGTTACGGTTTGGGGTTGGGGGATATGGCAGCCGGTAGCAGCGCCCGCAGCGCGCCACTGCTGCACCACATTTTGTAGCCAGACATACACCGGCGCGCGGCGCACAGGCAGGCTGCTTGGCTGAGGGTGGCGGCATGCTGCGCAGCGCGCTGCGCCGCACCTGCCTCGCGCACATGTCCCGCAGGGCGCCGCTGCTGGCCTCGTCCGTGAGCCCGTCCATCACGGCGTCCAGCAGCGCCATGGTCTCGGCGGCCTCCCTGCGCACGGTGCCTGCGGCCTTGTGCACTGGAGCCCCATGTCGAGCCCTGCCTCCGCTCTCTCACCACCTAATGCATGCGTGGGTGTACGGCCGCCACTACTACTGTAGCTCCATCATGGGTGGTCTGGAAGCAGCCTTTCTCTGAGGCAGTGCAGCAAAAGGAGGGCAGCGGTAAGAGTGCTTGTGGAGCCGGGCGCACGTGCGCGCGGAGCGCGTGAGCCAGTGCACCAGCGCGGGCACCAGCTCGCCGAACAGACCGCGCGCGACCGGCTCGGCGGCCGCCGCGAGCCGCAGCGCGGCCGGCAGCAGGCGCCGCAGCAGCGCGTGGAAGCGCGTCGGCCGCGCGGCAAAGTCCTTCTCCTCGCGGCCGCGCGCGCGCTTCGCGTTCGTGCCTGCGCGCGCGCGGCGCGTTGGCCTAACACCGCGTGTGCCCGCAGGTACACACAAATCCGGTCACACAAATCCGCACAAGCACGCCGCACATGACCATGCACGCGTACAGAACAGAGTCCAGCGCACTAGCAGCGCACGCCTCAGACTGGACGCTGGGCGTATTGATGTACTTGCTGCCTACGTCACTCACAAAGGCCAAGCATGCTGGCAGGCGGAGGCAGCTGTGCAGAGCCTCACCGACCATCCACAGGATGACCGCATGGAGGCACTCCACGGCCGCCGCGCGCGCCTGGCGGTCGGGGCTGTGCTCCGCCATGTCGACAACCTGCGCCCGGCCACGCTGGTGGCCTGCCGCCGGGACACGTTTCCGCAGTCTGCTCCATTCTTATTTTAGTCTGGCAATGCAGCCACTTTCAGTAGCGTGTTCATAGGCTTGTGTGACGGAAACCATGTCGCAGCAGGTTCGGGCCGCGTTGGCCCGCTGTCTTGTTGCATCGCCAAAGACTCCACTGCTGTGTGGTACGGATCCACTAGCCCCAAAGCCACGCACAGGTTCAGCTGAGCAATGTGGCCGTGTGTCTCGCAGCAGCCATCGTGCGCACCTGGGGCAACGCAGAGTCCAGCCACAGTTTCAACTGCGCGCCCCCGAGCGCCTCCTCGCCGAACGCGACCTGCAGGCCCACCCGGTCCTCCATGCCCCAGCGCGCGCCGCGGCCCGCGGGCAGCGCGGCGCGCACCAGCGCGTCCGCCAGGCCGCCCATGCGGCCCAGCCAGGCCTGCAGCTTGGGCTGCAGCGCGACCAGGCCCTGCGCCGGCGCCGGCGCCCCGCCCCAGGCGTCGGATGCACGACATGTGTGCAGCCCCGCACAACGGCACACTGCGCTGATCGCCTAAGGTTGAGCGGTCCTGCCCGCGCCGAGGACGCCGCAGTCGCGCATGCGTGCTTATCTGCTGCCTCGCAGCGGCGGGCGAGCACATCGTGCAGAGAGGGGGTGCACTGGCGCATCACATGCTGCAAGCGGGCCGCTGCGGGCTGGTGTCCAGCCCATGCCATACTGCAGAAGACCATCAGGCGCATACAGGGCAGGCCGGGCCGGGCGAGCCACCTTGGTGCGGGCCACCCGCGCTTTCGCCGCGGCCGCAGCCGCGTCGGCCTCGAGCTTCTTGTACCGGTCGCGCGCGCTCTCCTCGCCCTCGGCCGCGCCGTCCGCGGCGCCAGGCTTGTCATCTGCGAGCCGGACGCCGTCTTTGGCTCAAGCACGCTAATGACGCAGTCACTAAAGCTCCAGCACGCTAATGACTCAGTCACTGCAGTCACCAAAGCAACAGCAAGCGAGCAAGTACAGCCACAAGGAAAGACAGCCATGCGCGGCAAGCGGGTGGCGGCCCCTATCACCTGGGGGAGGAGCCACTGCCGCGTGAGAGTCGGAGATGGGCGACAGATAGGCGTCCAGCAGCGGCACCACCTGCACCAGATCCAGGGCATCAGGTATGCCTGCACGGCTTTACTTTGCCAACCCAGATGCAGATGCTTGTCACACAGATGACTCCAAATACGCCTTTTCATACAAGATGCCTGGGCACGTGCGCTCTCCCTCTGGCCTGTCTACACAGGGGCTCGCGGCAGCTGCGCGCGCGAGGCGGCGGGCGCGCCTGCGGGACGAGGGCGGCCAGCGCGTCCGGCGCGCAGCGCTCCCAGCGCTCCAGCTGCGCCAGCGCTGCCTCCGCCAGCGGCGGGTGCTGCAGGCCCAGCGCGAACGCCGCGCGCAGCGGCGCCGCCATCGCCTGCGCCCGCGCACAAGCGCGCGTCGCTCGGCCCATGCGCCGCCGACTTCCCTTGTCCGTGCTCACTGCATGGATCTACAGCACTCGTGCGCGCTCCTGCACTGACGGTCCCTGGAAGTGGATGGCGCCGTGGATTTAAGCAGCATGCGCCGCCGGCGCCAGGGGACGCAGCGGCGCATGCTGCTCAAGCCCACGGCGTCGTCAGTCTCCAGGCACCTCCAGCGCAAGAGCGCGCATGAGTGCGGCTGGAGCCATGCAGTGGGCACGGACAAGGCGCATGAGCCTCCACACCGGTCCTCCACGTCGGCACACTGCCCGCATTCTCCCCTGCGAGCGCGCGCTCTGACATGTGCAGCGCCGACGCGGGTCAGCGCCGCGCGGCGCGGGCCCGCGCCTGGACGGGCACCAGCGAGGGCGGCGCGGCCAGCAGCAGGTCCAGGCAGGCGGCCAGCAGCTCGTCGCTGAACAGCCGCGAGGCGTGCAGCACGCCCTGCAGGAAGTCCGCCAGCACCTGCGCGCGCCGCCGCGGCCGCGCGCGTGCAGGCAGGGCGCGCTGATGTGCATGCTGCTCCGACATGTTAAGGTGGCAGGTGTCCGCCTGTGGAACACTCCCATGAGCGGTTTGTTGCTCCCCCGTACACTTGGAACACACAATTTGGTAGCGGTCATACCCGGGGCCTAGCAGGACGTTCTAGCAGGACACACTGTTTGAGACACGCAGCGATCCGTCACCAAACGAAAAGCAATCGTGCCACCGGGCGCCCCCACCAGAAGCAGGGAGCGCCGAGCAGGGGACGCCCACCTGCTGGCAGACCGGCCCCGCCGCGGCGGCCCCGCCGGCCGGCGCCGCCTCGGGCAGCAGGCCCGCGCGCACGGCGGTGCGCGTGGTGGCGGCCAGCATGCGGTAGAACCCGGAGAGCAGCGGGTGGCGGTGTGCGGCCGCCGCCAGCTCCAGGGCCAGCGTGTCGGCCCACCTGCGCGGCGCAGTCGCATGGCCGGCGCATGCACCAGGACTGCGGTGCGCGGTCAGGCAGAGTGGCCGAGGGGCCCCACAGCCTGTCCTAGCTCTCCGGCCTGCCCCGGCAGGCGCGCAAGCTGGGTGCGCTGGTGCTGTCCGAGAAGGGCACACCCTGCTGAGCGCAGACTCACCGCCTGAACGGCACGCTCGCTCCCCAGAACACCTGCCAGCTGTACGCCAGATGGAGGGCCAGAGCCCGAAAGGGCCATCCCAATTCGTAGCATGCAGGGTCGCCAGAGTGTTATACACGCGTAATATTGACGGGGGGCACAGCGACAAGCGCTGCACAGGCGGCTGCTACCTTGCAAATGCCGCGGGCGGCAGCTGCGGCAGGAGCTCCGCAAAGAAGCTGGCCAGCGTGATGAAGGCGCGCATGTCCGCCTTGTTCACGGCGACGAGCCCCGGCATGGGGCTGTACGCCTCTGCCGCCAGGCCGTCAAGCGCGCCGTCCTGCGCGCAGCTGCAGCCTCGCGGCGGGCGCCGCGCACTGGGCTGGACAGCGCTGCAGCAGGCCCGCTCTTGCCGCCAGGCACCCGCCGGCAGACCGCCACGCGGCGCCCAACAGCCTGCAAGCCTTGGCAGCTCACGCACGCCGGCGCGGCCCGCGACAGCCGGGGCCCGTGGGCCGCGCCGGGAGGGCTGCGGCGGCGTCGCCGTCCGCCCGCTCCTCCTGCGGCGCCACCGCGTAGCCCAGCTCCAGGTTCTCCACGGCGTCGCACACGGCGCGCATCAGCGCATCGTACAGCGCGGGCGCCCAGGCGTCGCGGCGCGACAGCATCGCGGCCGCCTCGTCGCCCGGCAGGCCCTCCCCGCACAGCAGCGCGCGCCACAGGGGCAGGTAGGCCTGCCAGGGCGCGTCTGCCGCGTCGGCCGCGGCACCTGGCGCCCCGCGCGCGCGCGTCACTTCACAAAAATCTGTCTCCGAGTGTCAACAGGGCCACCAGCACTCCCACTCACGGGGCTTGCGGCACAGACGCAGCTCGTCCTAGGCCTGCTGCATGAGCCCTGGCAATGGTGCCAGCCCCATGAGTGCGCTCTCCTCCAGTCATGCACAGCATGCCCTCTACAGCAGCCGCTTGAGACAGGTGCATCTGCGGTGGCTGCAGTTCCACGCGCGGGAAGCCGGCAGGCGGGCGCGCCGGCGGCCGGCGCGGCGAGCGGCTCGGGCGTGCGCAGCGTGAGCTCCAGTACCGCGGCCGCCAGCCGCGGCGCTGCCGCCGCGAGCAGCGCGGGCCGCGGCGCGAGCGCGTGCAGCAGCGCGGCCAGCGCGGCGTTGGCGTCGGGCCGCTGGCCGCTGGGGTGCAGGATCGGGTAGTCGCCCGCCAGGCGGCCCGCCGCGGCTATGGCCGCCGCCAGCGCCGCATCGGGCACCGTCTCCAGCTCGCCCAGCACCGCGGCGAGCGCGCGCAGCAGCGCCGCCTGCGCGCCCGCCGGCACCGATGTGTAGGCGATCAGCGGCCGGTGCAAGGCGGCTGTGGGCGGCTTGCTCATGTCTGCGCCAACCATCAGCGCGCCGGCGCGCACAAGCGTTGCCTGCATACCTACCTTCCTGCACACCCATTGCCGGCGCTTATGGCCAAAGACACCTGCAGCTCCATCTCTGTATGAGACAGAGACACCGTGTCGCCCCTGCTGCCATGCCTTGTCTTCAACGAGCTCTCCATAATCTGTACCACGTGGCGAGCTTGGCAAGCGAACAGTGACTGCAGGGACCATCACGCGATGTGATTGGGTGGCGCACATCTGTTTTCAGGCGCTCGGCGAGGTCGCCGGCGCGAGCATCCGGGCCGCTGCTGCTGCGCATCAGCGGCAGCAAGCATGCGAGCAGCCACCTGACCATCTGCCGACCGCGCGCAGAGGACTGGGCATTTATGATCAGTGATGGCACGCCATATTGTGTGCTCTGTCATACTCACACAGCTAAACAGCTGGCAGCGTTTCAGAACTCGCGCATGCACAGCGCTGCACCAAAAGGCGCGTGTGAGACAGCGTGCGGCGGTTGCCACCTGACACCTACGGCGCATGCGCTCTTGCCCCGCCCCTGGACAGGCAACATGCAGCCTGACAGCCTCTCCGTCACATCTGCAGCACAGGCAGAACCCACGCATGCGCCCCGCAGGCGGACGCGGGGCCCACCTCGTCGCCCAGGAACCTGCGCGCGGCGGGCGCGAGGTCGCCCACCGCGCGCGCCGCCATGGCGATGTCGCGCCCGGCGGAGGCCGGCGACGTGAGCGCGTCCGTGTGGCGCTTGAGCATGCGCTTGAGCAGCTGCAGCAGCTGCGCGCGCCGCGCGGCCGCCGCGTCCGCGTCGCCGTCGCCATCGCCCGCGGCGGCCTGCGTGAGCTCGCCTGCGACCTGCGTGCACAGACGGCAATCAATCATGAAACGCTCTGGTACCAGCTCTGCCTTCGTTGCTGACCACTGCTCCGAGTCAAAACGTACGCAGGGCACACACCGCACCTGCTCTCCACGCAGATCATGGCACTTCTGTTGCGGGGCGAGCAGGCACCTGCGGCTCGGCCAGGCCGCTGGTCCTGGACACGCAGTCCACTGAGGCCGCTTGCGCCTGTGCGCCTGGTGGGCGAGCACGGCTCGGGGCGCGCCTGGTGCTGCGCGGCGTCGAGCGTGGCGCCGGCTGCGCGGCGCACGTCCTTGTTACCGTGGTTGACGTGCAGGTACGCCAGGCGCTGCAGGAGCGCGTCGCCGTCGGCGATGATACGCTCACTGAAGCGCGGCGCCTGCCAGCGCGGCGCGCGCGGGGGCGGCTGAGCGCTTGGTGGTGCCCACGATACAGAAATGCAACAGCAGTGCAGAACGGAACTGCTTTCTGGATTCATAGAGCTGTGGAGTCAAACCCTCACACGGTGCAAGGCAAGCGCAAGGATGGCTGCTATGTGCTGCACCCTGCGACTATGCACATTGAGCAGAAGTGGGCGGCGCAATTCAGCGGCAGCATCACAGCTGCCAGGACACGTCGCACCACGCCGCGAGACACGCGGACCACAGTCTCACAGACCCGGCACGGCAGGCCTGGGCGGGCCTCCCGGCAGTGGGTGCCCGGCACCTGGCGCGTAATCATGCGCAGGACGCCCACCACGCCCGAGTACCGGCCGCGCTCCGGGCTGCGCAGGACGTCCTGGAAGTGCCGCCATGCGTCATCCTCCGCGTCGCGCCCCTGGCCCTCCTGTGCCAGGCCCGGCGCGCGTGTCAGCACGCCCCTCGCAGCCGCAGTGCGCGGCGGGAGCCAGGGCGGCCTGGCGCCCGCTGCGCCCCGGCGCGCCGCACGCCGGCGCGCATGACGCGGACCGCGGCCTTGAATTGTCTGGCGCCGCGCCTGGCGCCGCGGTGGGCGCAGGCGCGCGCACCGGGCACACGGAGAGCGCGCTCGCCAGGCCCGCCATGGCGCCCGCGATGACCTGCTGCGACGGCTTGGCGGCCTGGGCGGCCTTGCGCAGCAGCGTGCGGCAGCACTCCAGCAGCCACTGCGCGCTGAAGGCGTCGCCCTGTGCGGCCGTGAAAGCCTGCGCGGCAGTCGCGGCGGATGGGCGAGCGTGCCAGCGCGGCGCAGCAACTCCGCGATTCTGCCGCGACTCTGCCAAAGGTGCGCATCTCGGCCGCAGTGCTAATGTACGGATGCAGGCATGCAGCAAGCGGTGAACACTGCTGCCAAAAGCTGATGGTGCGTGTGCATGCCGCCATACTGCGCCGCGCCTTCACACTGCCACACGCGCAAACAGGCAAGAGGTGTTCTTCCAAGCATGAGGCAGCGTCGGCTGACCTGCGGCGCGGCCTCAAGGACGAGCCCCAAGGTCTCCAGCACACTGGCGATCACGCCCTCGCTGCTGCTCTTGCCGGACGTCTTGGACAGGCAGCGCTCCTGCAGCAGCTTGGCGAGCCGCCCCATCCTCTCGCTGCGCAGCCCCGCATCAGGCGTGTGAGATGGCATGAGCACTGCATCGAGCCCCTTGACAGTTCGCTAAAAGATAGCGCCTGCGGGGACTCGCATGCATGCATGACACTTTGCCGCAAGAATGAAGTGCCATAGGAATTCCATGCCCCAGGGCCAGACATGCATGTGCCACATGGGCAAAGTGTGTCCAGCAGATGGCCAGCATGTCAGCCGAGGCCCAGCACCTGTCGCTCAGCCACGCCGGCGGGCACAGCGCCAGCGCGGCCTGCAACAGCGCCAGGGCCGCATTCTGCTCATTAGCCCAGGGCTCGCTGCGGATGCCCTGCACGGCGACCCCGCCAGGGTCTGCCAGCGCGGGCGCGAGCTGCGCAGTGCGCTCCGGCGGCAGCTGAGGCAGGACCTCCTTTGCCAGCCACTTGTAGGCCTTCTCGCGCACGCTCTTGCCGTCCTTGGCTGCAAGCGCGCAGTCTACACTTCAAGAGCTTGAGCTTGCATCGTTTGCGAAAGACCGTAGCAAATGGAGTCTCTTGCATCTTGCCACATACAGGGAATTGCAAAGCAGGACCTTGGACTTTGCAACTAGGTAGCTTTGTGCCTCTGCAGTGCCAAGCGCACTCACCTTTATACCGAAGGCTGTGCACGAGGAATTGCTCAAGCCCATCCTTTGGCGCAAATGTGAAGGAGGCCACCAGCGACGCTCCCTCTTGAGTCTTGCACAACTGCCTGCAAAGCAAAGCAGCAAAGTGTTTGGCTCTGCTCTGAGGAAGCAATGCAAGTGCAGGTGGCAGAACGGGCAAGTTATGCGACAAAGCATAAATTTATGAGACCCATCAGTCCAAAGCAGGCCTTGATGTGTGCTGCACCGGCTTACTATTACTTTGCCGTACGTTTGCCAGGCAGCGCTTGCCGGCACATTACAGCAGCAAAGTGGTACTAGGCGCACGTTGCGGCCTTTTCAAAGCGTGTCCACGCTTCGCCAGCGTCTGCAGCGGTGTCCTGACTTGCAGCGCCAGTGACAGCTGAGAGCAGAGCCCGAAGCTGTGTCTGGCTCGTCATAGTCCCTTGAGCATCCCGCAGCGTGGGAGCTCAGGGGCTTGCACTGAGACCAACATCAAGCAGCTGCCTCTGCTGCATCGCGGACACTGTTCCTGCTCCTGTGGAGTGCCATTTGGAGGGACAAGCTGTGTGTAACTGGGCTTTCCAGTACATTGTGTCCAGGAGCCCACCAGCCAGGTTTCTGTACCCTGTGAAGCAAGACATTAGAACATGAGAGCACTCAGAGCCTTCCTTACATGAGATGTATGTAGGGCAGAAGGACGTGTGCTGAGTTCTCAATCATAACCTCATGGTACTGCGCCACCCGCATCCAAGCCATCCGGTGGCTGTGCCTTGGAGCTGCGTCGGGCGGACAGCACCTGGCAGGCGCCTCGACACCGTCAGTCAGATGTCATGCACGGACCCACAAGCTGCTGTCAGCGGAACAAGGTCAAGAGTGAGTAAGATACATGAGGTGGAGGCGCGCCTCAAGCACGACGGGCAACACAGAGACCGCCACAATGGCGAGCACCACGAGCGTGAAGTTGTGCTTGACAAACGGAAAGTTGCCTGCGCGGACGACAGCCCTCAGCGCCCGCACTGCCCGGCACGGGTGAATCAACAGAGCGCCAGATGTACGCATGCGCATGGCTGTCACAGTGCCCATGTAAAAAGAGAGCACAGAGGGGCGCGCCGAAGAAGTAGCCGGCAAGGACGAAGCTGAGGGTCCACACGGCGGCGCCGCCGACGTTGTACAGGGCAAAGGCGCGGTACTGCATATTTCCAACGCCTGCAGCATGCTTGGTGGTTCAGCGCGCACAGACGCACCAGCGCAAGCTTCCACTGCGTGCCAATCTGGTGGGACGACCAGGCATGCGTGCACCTGCAACAAAGGGCGCGAAGGTCCTGATGATCGGAATGAAGCGCGCCAGGACGACCGTCTTCCCGCCATGTTTCTTGTAGTACTCCTCTGTCTTCTCAATGTACGCCTGGCCGCACACGCATGGTCACAGCAGCGTGGATGCTCCTCAGCATCACAGGCGGCTTTGCAGCTGCTCCAGTCAAGTGTTATGATGGATCATGCCCAAAGCGTGACGCTGAGGCCCGCAGGACGCATAATCAGACACCTACCCGCAGGACGCATAGTCAGACACCTAGGCGTCACCGAGCTGATGCATGTGCGCACCTTCTTGATGACTCCCCGCTGGATGGCCCGGGCGCCTGTGAGAGCGCGGACGCAGCAGCCTCATTTCGGCGCGCACCACAGCGCATGCCGCGCACGTGCATGCCGCCACAGGCACCGGCATGCTGACCAGGCGTGCTCATAGCGCTCACCCAGGTAGTTGCCAATGGCGTAGTTCACGGCGTCGCCCAGCACGGCCTGGCGCAAGCGGTCAGCTCACGCCTGCAACCAAGGACGCGCCACAGAGAGCCGAGCGCGGCGGCGCTGCAGTGCCGTGCAGCGCTCACCGACACGAAGAAGGTGGCCAGCAGCCAGGTCAGCCTCAGGGACCCCAGCGCGGCGAACGCGCCGGCAGCGAACAGCAGGGAGTCGCCTGCCGGCCGCCGCATGGAAAAGGGTGTGTGCACACGCGGCTTGCTGGGGGCGCAAGGTACAGGAACAGATCGAGCTGGGGCAGGCGGCGCGCCCGGAAGGAAAGGCGTGAGCACCAGGCCCGTCTCGCAAAACACGATAGCAAACAGTATGCCATACGTCGCTGCGCCGTGCCGCGCTATGATCTCCTTGAGGTGGACGTCCAGGTGGAGCACGAAGGACACGAGGCCTATGGCAGCCGAACCAGCCTGAGCACAGCAGGCTCGGCAGGGTGCGCAGCAAATTCGGGGCGGAGGGCACCTTGACACGCTGCGCCCAACGAGAACTGCCCCCCTTCGCTGCCCACGCTGGCAGATACGCTGCCGGGCGCCGCCGCCGCCAGGGCTCCCAGCACCAACACCACGACGGCGACGCTCAGAACCGCACGCAGCCTGGCAGTCCGCCTCGGCGCAGGCGCTGCGCAAGGGTGCACTGCCCATACCGTGGGCGACGAGCTGCTGACGCACTCGCACAGCGTGCTCCCTGCCCATTGCCGGCCACTCAGAGTGCAATGCGCTTGCCTGCGCTGCACTCCGCTGGGCTGTACAAGCGCTGGCCCGGGCTGCAGAGCCAGCGGCTGCCTCTGCTTGCCGGGGCACGCTCCGGCGCGGGCAGCGCATGAGTGTGGTTTCCGCGCGGCGAGCACAGGCAGCCCCCCATGGCCTGGCGTGGCTGTCCTACCTTTGAGCATGAGGGCAGCCTCCCGTTGGCTCAATGGTTCACACTGGGCTTGCCCTCAAGGTGAGTGCTTCCCATGGCCTAGCCCGTTGCACTTTGCCGGGCTAGGCACGTGCTTCCCAGATTGTTTCAAAATCTACTCGTAGAAATGTTGATATAGGTGGCTCAGGAAAGTTGCAGGCTGACAACAGCACTACAATCCCCTTGCACAAATTGAACTCGGAGCTGCCGTGCGCACTGCCATGCAGCAGCAGCTAGCCGTAAGTTCCTGCAGAGCTGCTATAGCTTTGACTTGTCTGCAATGACATGGAAAGGAAACTCTTGTCTGCAATGACATGGAAAGAAACTCTTAACATCGCCACATTGATTGCATAGTTATTACACTCCTAATAATAACAACGCTTCACCTTACATCACTATGTACACGTCCAACAATTACCTCTAGCTCTTCAACAGCTAGCCCAGCAATCGTAACTCAGCAGAAATGACAGCAACAATAATTAGCACCATAGTTGATGTCAGCACACTTGCCAAATGATGGCTGTCAGAGTGACATCCACCACCACCTTATGTCATGCATTTGTTTGTGCCCTAAGGCTAAGTTGTGCCCAAGGCTAACTTGTGCCTAACACCAATGCATGGTGCAATGTAGACTGTCTCACCCACAAAACGCACTATGCAGCAGCACAGACGTCAGACACATACCAGTTCTCATGCACTTGATTTTGCCAAAGGCAGGAATCACTTGTCCTGGAGGGACGCTTGTTTCCCAGAGGAAACAAGCCACCCTGCCTGTTCCTCCTGCAAAAATGTCCTGCAACAGTGCAACACATAGCAGGCCAGCCTACAAAGCATTTAACTTGCTGCATGTACCCAACAAACTTACCTGTAACTTGCTGCATGTACCCAACAAACATACCGTCGCCAGCACCCTAGGTCGACACCTCCCCAGCATTCTGGATCACAACCATCGACGGGCAGGCCTTCTCGGTCATGCGGAACGGCAGCAGCGCCGCCTCGGCCACATCCTGCTGCTGGATCATCTCGTCCGGGTCGGAGCGCCCCGCCGACATGTCTGACTGGGTCATGGCCGGGAAGATGCCCGTCACGCGCACCTTGCCCGTCACCTCCTGCAAGCGCTCCCCGGGTGCAGGTCATGCGAGCCGACACTGGAGTGCTGAAGCACATGTCATGGTCTGCACAAGCAGCGGAGCATGAGAGCGGCGATGCACAGAGCAGCTTGTGGACGCGCCTGCTGGATGCTGTTGCTCCAGCCGGTGAAGCCGTGCTTGGATGCGGCGTAGACCGCCTGGTTGCCAAGCGGCTGGATGCCTGGCGCCAGCACAGCGCAGCCGGTGACACATGCGCAGTCGCCCGCACTACCGCCTTTGCAACGAGCTACTAGCTGGTGCTCAAGCACAGGCAGGCATGCCAGGCGCATGCCCCACCTCACCCCATCACACTTGGGCTTTGGTGCGCTCATGCATGCGTACCTGCCACAGACGAGATGTTGATGATGCACGTCCCGCCCTTCTCAGCCATGGCCGGCGCCAGCACGCGCGTCAGCCGCATCGGCGACGCCAGGTTCAGGTACAGCAGCTTGTCCGCAGCATCGGAGTCGCCTGGCACATGATTGTGACAATGTCACTATTATGAAGGCGGCGCTTATGGTCTGATGTGATCATAGCTGGACGGGCATCCTGTCTCTACAGCGCTCCTACTCGACATCGAACAAGCGTCCTTTGCATCAGGCCCATATTTAGCACATGTTCAGCACCACCCAAGCGCACAGAGTGCGCGACTCAATGTGCGCACAAACCTGTCACCTCTTGGGCGCCCAGCACCGCTGCCTGCAAAGACACCTGCCTCCAATGCCACAATTCACAGCTAGTAAGCATCTCTTACCTTCCAGTGCGCCCGAGTACTCGAAGACGCCCGCAGCGTTGACCAGGATGTCGATGGTCCCGTAGTCCTTGAGGATGGCCTCGCCTAGCGCCTGCACAGCCGCGCATGCATTAAGCTATCATGTATGCCTGAGTAGCCAGGCAGAGACAAGCATGTTTAGCATGCACCACCACGCAGCGCTAGCTGACTGACACAGGCCTGTGAAATGCACACATCATTCTGGCAAAATTACGCAAGCTAGTGCCGAAAGGTGTACGCGCCTGAACAGCATCGCCATCGGCCAGGGAGCACGCACGAATATCAACCTCTGGTGCACCAGCATGCTTGCACTCGTCTGCCACCTACGTGGCACCCAGCACACTCAGCTGCTAGCGCACACCACAAAACCTGCACAAGACTTTTCAAATAACACTCTTACTTTTGCACTAGCCAGGCTCTTTGCTTCACATACTGGTCAGGCTCTAAAGTCGACGTTTACAAAAAAGTGGCCGCCTAGTGCATAGCAGTACATACCTTTTCCAGGTTCTCCTTGCTCCTGGCCACAAGGATGAGGCTTGCGCCTTGCTTGGCGTAGTTGACTGCTATGCACGATCCTATGCCTCGCGATGACCCAGTGATGAGCGCGCGCTTGCCCGACAGCAGGCTCGTAGCAACCATGGTGTGTGACGGAGGTGTAGGAGCGCGGTGCCTGTCAACTTGGCAGTCAGCATTGTTGTGTACAGGCACACAAGTGAGAGCAGTACAGCTGCAGATACAGTCACCGCACTGCACCTCCTCACACTTGTCCCTAGCGTGTGTCTGCACAATTCTGCTCAACCTGGGAGCCAACAGGCATGCATCTTACACTTGGCCTTTATGGGCACGCACCTAGAGACAGTCTTGGACTGCGCTTGATGGTTCTCTTTAAGTGCGACTTAATAAACAGGTGCTTGCGATGTGTATGTCTGCGCCGCAGAGCCAGCAGCGTGGCACACATTAGAAATTTGTATTCTTAGGGTGCAGAAACGAGAGCATTTGGGAGTTACAAGGCGGGAGTTTGGTTATCAGGGGCATACATAGCAAAACCACCGCAGCATGCAGGCGCGCCGCAGCGTCATCAGAGTCCATGGACCAAGTGATAGGACAGTAGGACAGAGGCATCAGCCCACACATTCAAGAGTGGGTGCCACAGAGAGCGGTTCTGGATGCACTAGTACAACAAAAACAGCGCAGGCCAACTTCGGCCTCTCCTGCGCCGCGACACCCCACCCTCTACTAACAAAGCGTGGAAAACCCGGCAAGTGCGTTCCAGGGGCCCCCATCCATGCCAGCGCCTAGCTACTTCGTACCATGTGCTGTACAGACCGAGTTCAATAGCAGTTCACTGGTGCTGGCAGTGTCTGTCCCAGCAGGTGTTGGCGGCAGCGCGCACAAAGGAAGCTGCCGCGATGGCTCTGCGCCGCGTGCAGACGAGTGGGTCACGAGGCGGCACTGGAGGCCGCGCGCTCACGAGGAGCGGATCGCGCCCTTGGGCAGCAGCAGGCCGTCGATCTTGTAGATGGTGTCCTGCCGCGCACGGCGACACACCACTCAGCCGCAGCGCCTGGCGCGGACGCTGGAAGCTCGCCGGGCGCTGCAGCCTGCAACATGCGTGCAGCAAGCACAGCCAAGCTGCACCCACATTGCCCGAGGCGCACTGGCTTTGCCATGTGGGCCCGGATAGTGCACATGCCCGACAGACCCGAATGCATCGCACACTGTTGACACACCTGGCGACAAGCATTGGCAGGGAACCGCCGAAAAAGCAGCCTGCTCCATGTGGATTGGTGTCCTCCCCAGTCGCCAGCAGACACAGCGCGTAAGGGCATGACGTCTGTCGGAACCGTGAGCCGCATCGCACCTGCTTGCCCCACTGCCCCCAACACACAACGGAGCGGCCTGGCAAGCGCGCGTGCCATGCGAGAGCGGCGGCCCGCGCCGCCCATGGGCAAGCCACACGCGCCGGCATGCCTGGCGCAGCGACAGGCGTGCAGAGGGTCGCTGCATGCGAGCAGCGCGGCGGGGCCGGCGCACCAGGCAGACGTGGGTGCCGTGGTCCTTGAGCGCGGCGGTGGTGCGGTCGCCCGACAGCTGCACCACGTCGGCGGTCTGGCGGTCCACGCGCAGCGGGTCCTGGTCCGTGTCCACCGGCAGCGCCGTGTTGAACGAGTAGCCGTCGCGCAGCGCGCGGTACTGCGCGCCCCAAGGCCTCATCAGGCGCCCCGTGCTTGCGGCCGGATTCTGATTGCGATCGGGGCGCGCTCGCGTGGCATGATTGCAACTCGCGTGGCATGATTGCAAATCGCTTGGCGTGATTGCAACTCGCGTGCTATGATTGCAAGAGCCTGGATGATGCACACACGGGCACAACAGACTTCATGCGCAGTGGTGCCGCAGGCTGGGCAGGGCCCCACGGGCGGCGGGCAGCGGGCGGCGGGCCGCGCGGCGGGCGCAGGCGGGGCGCGCACCTCCACGGGGCTGGGCAGCACGTGGAACTGGACGATGGAGAGCACGAGCTTGGGGTCCTGCAGCAGGCCCTCCAGCTTGAGGCCCAGGTCGCTCAGCGTCTGGTTGACGCCGTCGTTGTCGGGCGCAAACAGCGTCACGCCGCTGGTCGGGTCGCTCAGCGTCTCTGCGCGCCCGCCGCAGCTGGTCAGCGCGGCGGAGCAAGATGCACCGCCCGCGCCCGTCCAGCCGATGCGCAGCGCAGGAAAGCAGGTGTGGCAGGCGGCGCGCAGAGGCGGACTCCAAACGGCTGGACTGGCTGGCAGGTGACACAACCACTGGGAGCCAGCTCACTGCTTGCTCGCAGACGGGCGGCCTACAGATGCATTGCGTGCCAAGGCAGGCGCTCAACCCGAGCGTGCCGGTGGCGCAAGGGCGGTGGCGCACGAGAGATGTTGGAGTTGGAGGCGTAGATCAGGCGCAGCAGCGTGGAGTACTCGCCGTGGTTCTGCAGGAACCCCATGAGGCAGCCATTGGCGGGCGGCGCGGGCGCGGGCGCGGCCGGCGCGGGCGTCGCGGCGGGCGTGGCCGCGCGCGCCGCGCGCACGCTGGTCGAGCTCACGGTCTCCGCGGGCGCCGCGGCGGGCGCCGACACGGGCGCGGCGGCGGCGCGCGCCGCGCGGTAGGCGGCGGGCGCCGGCGCGTACGCGCCAGTCTGCAGCAGGTCGCGCGCGTCTGCACGGCGCGCAGGCCGGCCGTCTGGGTATGCCGGGGCTTTAAAAGGCGGTGGCTGCACCGCACTGCTGCGAAAGCCCAGGGCGAGCTCTTCCTTGGGCTGGTGCAAGCGTCATTTTGGTCCGCCAATCCGTGCGGGCAGCATGTGGTGCAGATCCAGGCTCCTGGCAGCGCAACATAAGCAAGTGCGCAACAACGCAGGACGCAGCAGACTCGAAGCAGATCCGCATACGCTCATTATTCGCATGCGAAGGCGCAGCGCTTGGCAGTCGGGGGCTGAGGGTGCGCGTGGCCGCACCAGCCACACAGGCCAGGCCGATCAGCAGCGCCGCTGCGGCGACCAGCATCTGGGCGCGCTGCATTATGGCGTCTGAGACCTGCCGCGAGCGCGCCGCGCTAGTCAGGGGGTGCAGCAAGCGACAGGCGGGGCAGCACTGACCCCTCCACGTAGCTGCGAGCCCGAGTGGGGCGCCAGCACCGAGTCAGCAGTGCCCTTGCAGCAACCACTGGTTGCAGGGAGGTGTGTAGCTGGCCCGGCCTTGCCAGCAATTCCTCCAGTGCCAGGTGCCAGGCTGTGTAAACAGCTCAGGCGATCACGGTTGCCGCAGGACAGCCGCAAGCGGCCAGCAAACGAGTCACCTTCCCCGCCAGATACTGTTTGCCCGGCAAGTTGCCGGCGGTCAGCTGGGAGCTTGCGCTCACCTCGGGAAAGCGAACAAGGATGTCGTACAGGCGTGCGCCGACGAGGAGCGGCGGAGGGAGCAAGGAACGGGCCTGTCCAGCGACACAGCTTAGGTCGCGGCCAATGTTGGAGTGCCAGGCAGCGTCCGCACGCACACGGCCTCATGGCTCTGCCAGCTAGCGCACAAGCAGCAGTGCACGTTGTACAACGAAAGCTGGCACGGAAGCAAGCGAGATCGGGAAGCTACGACACCCGCGGAAAGTGTCACGACAGGGCTCCCGGGAGTGCCGTGCGGGCGCAACGGCTTGTGTCGCACCTGGACTGCTCTGGATGTGAGGATGTCTGACGCCAAAGCTGTCTTCAGAAAGCAATCGGCCGGCTTTAACTGCTTCTGAAGCCCTAGGAGAGGGTCAAGCAGCCAACCCTAACTTGTGGTTACATCCTTTCATTTACTTTGCGCGCGGGACGCCTCTCTGCTAGGTGCGCCAGCTTGAGCTCGGACAGCAGTAAGCCGAGTCTGAATCTGCACTGCGCACGCCTCCAGCCCCTTTTTTAGCAGGATTTAAACACTCCTGCTTGGCGGGCCCCGCGCGAGGCCCCGCCTGAGCAGCCCTAAGCTCATCCACTCACTCCTTCAGCTCTCAACACTTCGTCCACTGTGTCTCCTGACAAGCGGCATACTCGACACCTGTCTAACTTGCATTGCACACTACTGCGACCGCGCCTGCGCCTCACGCGTTGATAGCAGCTGGGCAAATTCTGCGCCTGCATGAAATCAACTCCTAGCTTCAGCCCGGCTCTTCTTCCGCATGAAATCACACAAGCACACCCGCGCGAGCGCCATGGCCCGCTGGACCCAGCACTAGTAACACTCTACGCACGGCCTAGCAGTGCAGCACACACAGCACAGATAACCTGGAAATCATTTATCGCCGTGCCTGCTTTGAGCACGCGAGGCCACCAGTCGCGCAACAAGCATCACAACTCCTACCCGTTCACCACAAATGCGCACAGTACTCGGAAAATAGGGAACCTGTGAAACGCTCGCAAGAGGCGCCGGACCTGACGCCGGGCGGCTGCCAGGTGATCAGCGTACGCAGCGCGGCAGAAACGCCGCAGGGTGCGGCGGGTCCAAAATGGGTGACCGCATGCATCCGGGCTGCGTTGTCGAGGCGGAAGAGCAGCAGCCGCCAACGTCACCGTCACAGGCGTGTTATCAAAATCATGATACCCGGCAGTATACTGTGCTCGAGTCCCTGCAATCCATCTGGGGCATTCGCCGAGCACCGCAGAGGCAGGCCCGCTCGCCGGAACAGGACGGCCGACGGCAGAGCACCCTCTGTGCGGCCAGCGCGGCGCGCTCAGGCAACTCAGTAGGCGGCCGGCGGGGCGGGCGCGGGCCGGCCAGCGTAGGCCAGGAACACGGACGTCAGCGATTTGAGCCAGGTCTCCGCGATGACCTCCAGCGACAGCGGCAGCGCCGTCGCGGACAGCGCCGCCTCGAACACGCTGCGCACCGCGTCCGCCTGCGCGCCGCGCGCCGCTGGGCCCCGGTCTTTGGTTTAGGGTTGGGGTGCTTGTCCCCAACCTATGAATGCCCGACCTGTGTGCAGAGGATGCCGGCCGGCCGCCACCCGGGGCCGGCGCACGCGTGCGACAGCAGCCAGCCACGGCCAGCTGCCGTCGCAGCGCGGCGCAAGGTGGGGCGCCCGGCGCTGCCGCGCAGCACCGCCGTGGCACAGCAGCACACCTGGGACGCCGGTGCCGCCGCCAGCGGCAGGTGGGGCGCTTGACGCTCGCGCCCCACGCGCGCCCGCTGCGCGCGCGCGCTCCGCGCGGGGGCGCAGGGGCAGGGCGTGCAGGGGCGGGCGGCGCCGGCGCGCCTGCGGGCAGTCAGTGCCGTCGCAGCGCTGGTGGAACAGCAGCGCCGGGCTCTCGCCCTCCGAGAAGCAGCGCTCCGTGAAGCGCAGGCTCAGCACGGTCCACTCCGGTTGCTGGTCGCCGCGCGGGCCGCCGCTGGTCGGCGCGCCCGCGCCGGCCGCAGCAGCGGCCGCGGCGGCCCCGGCAGAGATCTCGACCAGCAGCGCGCTTGGATAGACCGGGCACACGCTCGTGGCCAGGCCCACGCCCAGCCGCTCCGCCGCCTGCCGCCCCGCCACGCTGCTTAGCTGTGTGCACCAGCATGCGGGGCGCGCAGTGCTCCCGAATACAAGCTCTCTTTTCATTCCAGGCATCGCGGCGTGCCAGCCCGCGCGGGGCCGCATAGCTGTTGACAGGAGTAGCTGTTGACAGGAGTAGGCGGCGGGTGTTCCGGGCGCGGGCGCGCCTGGCGGCCTTCGGAGCCGAGGCGCTCGCGCAGCGCCTGCAGCGCAGCCGCGTCGCCGCTCGCGCAGCGCAGCAGCCCCGAGCCGCTCGGCTGCAGCGGCCAGTCCAGCACTGAGCTGGGCGAGAAGGCCGCGTCCTCCCAGGGCGGCCCGCCGCCGTCGCCGGCCGTCGCCGCAAACACGCACCGCGACTGGATCGGCTGCGCAGCGCGCCACGACCCCCCGTGAGCGCTGCTCGACGCGCCGGCAGCGCGAGGACACTGCGCGCCGCACCTCTGGCGTGGCCGGGCTGCACTGCTGGGCACTCCCCGCAGCGGGCGCGCCCTGCATGCGACGCACGTCAGGCACGCCACTGCCCGCGGGCCGCGCCTGGCTGTGCGCGGCCGGGGGCAGCTCCAGGCGCAGCGCGTCCGGCCACGGCGGCGGCGCCGCATCGCCGCGCCGCAGCACGCGCGCGGCCAGCGCGGCAGCCGCCGCCGCGACGACCACCGGCGCGCGCTCCAGCAGGCCCGCCAGGCGGCCGCCCATGTCGGTGCGCGCCTCCGGCTCCGCCTGCGCCCGCGGCGGCGCCTCAGCAGCACGCCCGGCCCGGGCCCAACACAACACACGCGACGCGGTGTCGAGCCGGAGGCGTCTGGAGCCCGCAGATGCGGGCGGCGGCGGCAGGGCGTGCGGGCGCCAGGCAGCGGCACCTTGACGGCAACGGGCGGCGTCGCGACGGCGGGCGGCGTGGGCGCGGTCAACATCTTGGCGGGCGACGGCGCGCGCGCGGGCTCGGTCTGCGCGGCGCGCGCCTCGCGTCACGGGCAGCGCGCGCGCGGGGCGGGCGGGACCCAGCGCGCACAGGCCAAGCTGGGCAGGCCCGGGAGGCGGCCCGCTCGCACTGGGCGCAGCGCCTCGCACGGACCTGCGCCCGTCTCACCACACACGCGTGCACAAGCACCATAGCAGGGCCTGCAGGCACCGGTCCGTGGCGCGCGAGCCCCGCGCGCCCGCGCTGTGGTACACCCCGCACGCACGCCTCCCGCCATGCCCAACCTTGCAAGCAGGGGCATGCCGAGGCGCGCCTCCATGGGCGCGTAGGCCTGCTGCTGCGCCGACGCCTGCGCGGCTGCACTTGCGCTCGCGCGCTGCGCTGCCGCCGCCTCCTCCAGCTGCCGCCGCTGCACGCAGCGGGCGGCCGGTGACCAATGCCACGGTGACCGTGCCATGGGTTCCATGGCACGGGCCACGGGCGTGACCATGCCATGGGCACACGCGCGCGCTGCAGAGCCCTCAGCCATGCTCCGCGGCTGACGGCCTGTCGCTGGGCGCCACGCCGGCTGCGCAGGTGTGGCCGCACTAGCGGGGACGGGCGCGGGCGCGCGCCTTGGTGCTGGGGTGGATCATGGACTGGCGCAGCTTGGCGACGTACGGCTTCAGCTGCGCGTCCAGCGCGCACAGCGCCGCCAGGTCGGCCGGCGTCAGGCGCCGCCCCACCTGCTCGCGCCGGATCTGCCGCCCGCACCGCCGCGCGCTCAAACCGCGGCACACCCAGCACGAGCCACATCAGGCGCACGCCACTTCAGGCACCAGGCTGCGGGCGGGCCGCACGGCCGCCCGCGCCGCGCAACAGAAAGTGCGCAACAGAAAAAGTGCGCGCCTGCAGGCGCGGCAGGATGGGCCGGATGCCGCGCAGCTTCTCCACGTGCGCGAGCGCGGGCGAGCCGGGCGCGTGCTGCGCGCTGGCGGCCAGGTAGACCTCGTACGCGGCCTCCAGGTCCGCCAGGTACTCGCGCCGCATGCGCTCCAGCAGCGCCCAGTACGCCTCCGACGCGTCGCCGCCGCGCGGCGCGCCGCCTGCGCGCGGCGCGGGCCGGGCGTGAGGCGCCAGCACGCGCGCAGCGCCAGCGCGTGCGTCAGCGCCGCGCCCACCGCGGGCAGATCCGGTGCGCCGGCATGGGGGCAGACGGCGTGTGCACTGGGCGGCAGGCGCACCGCTGTGGTGCGACGCTGCGACGGGCGCGGTGACGGAACGCCCTGCAACAGGTGGCAGCGCGCCCCCGCCCGGCATGCCCGCGCCGCCGACCGTCAGCCGCACGCCGCTGCCGCCCCGGTAGCCCTGCGCGCGCGCCAGACGCCCTCGGTACACGCCGGCCTGTGCCTCTGCTGTGCTGGCATGTGCAGGTGTCACGCCTGGCGACTGCATCCCATGAGACTGCGCGCAGAGTGGGAACAGTGCGCCGAGGGAGGCCCGCGCAGCCCGCGCCGGCCAGCACAGCAAGAGCGCACTGCAAGCTCCAAGTGCGCCGCTCCCCGCTGCACCGGCGCCGCCTCACGAAATCACCCACGGCATGCGCGATGCGCGCATGCGGCTCCGGCCGGCGCACCTCCGCAACCAGCTGGTGGTACTGCGCCTGCGCCTGCGGCTGGGCCTGCCCCGGCGCTCCTCGCGCCAGCGGCATGGGCTGCGCCCCCCCCTCGCGCAAGGTCATCAGCGAGCTTGGCTGTTCGCCTTACTGCCAGTGTGCTGATCTGCGCCGACACCCGATGCAGCGCGGCCTGCATCGGCACAGGCTTGTGCTGGGCACAGCCTCTCCGCATGCCCGGCGGCAGCGACGAGGCAGAGCCGTGGCACTTGCACAAAGCAGGAGCCGAGTGCGAGGGTGATGTCAGGCCCAAACGGCGGGTGGCGCGCTCACCGCCGGAGCGGGCGCCTGCGCCTGCGCGGAGAAGGCGTGGTAGCCGTTGCTGCCGACCGCATACTGCGCCTGCGATGGCGCCTGCTGGGCCTGCGCGCACGGTGGCGCCTGCAGCTCAGCGCCACTTGCAGCACGTGTTGGCTGCAGCCTGGCTATGCGCCCGCATCACTCTTGGGGGAGGCAGGGCTGAGGGGGCCCTGCCCTGACGGCCCTGCCCGGCCCTGTGGCGGAGGCAGACACTGTGTGCCCCTCTGGGCAAGAATGCCGATGCACCACGCGCAGGTGTCATGCAAGAGTGCTGGCACTGCAGGCCGCGCGTGAGTTGCGGGCCTCCGGGCTGACAGCCGCAATCCGGGCTGACAGCCGAGATACGGGCGGGGCGGGCGCGCGGGCGCGCGCCTGCGACGGGTACGCCTGCGGCATGCGGAAGGGGTCGCCGGCCGGCGTGCCGGCCTGCGGGCCCAGGATGAGCCCCTGCGCCATCTCCGCAAACAGGTCGTCGCCCATGCCGCCGTCGCCCGCCGCCAGCGCCTGCGCGCCGAGGCGGGGCCGCGCGGGTCAGGGGCCGGCGCCCGCCAGAGGTGCGCACACGCTGGCGCAGGGCTGTATGCTCTTTACAACTCGTGCTGCGCCCCAGGCGTGCGCCCTGCACGTCCGAGTGGGCCCGGCGCAGCGTGCCTGCACCAGCGTGCGCGACTGCCAGCAGAGCCGGAAGCTGCCCCAGACGCGCACCCGGCACCGCAGGGCACAGGCGCGGGCCTGCCGCTGAGGCCGTGGCGCGCCTGCGGGGCCGGCGCGCGCTGCATGGGCGGCGGCGCCGCGGCGTACGGCGCGCGCGGCTGCGGCGGCGGCGGCGCGCCCGCGCGCGCGGCCTGCAGGTAGAGCGGCGGCGGGCCGCCCTGCGGCCCACCCGCCGGCGGCGCGCCCGCCTGCGCGGCCGCGTACTGCGCCTGCTGCTGCGCCGCCTGCGCCTGCTGCGCCGCGGCCAGCTGCGCCTGCTGCGCGTAGAAGTGCGCCTGCTGCTGCTGCAGCTGCTGCTGCGCCTGCTGCGCGTGCGCGTGCGCCTGCAGCAGCTGCTGCTGCTGCTGCTGCTGCTGCTGCTGCTGCTGCTGCTGCTGCGCGTAGTGCTGCGCGTAGACCTGCTGCTGCGGCTGCGGCGGCTGCGGCGCGCCCGCCGCGGCCGGCCAGCTGGCGTGCGGCGCGCCCGCCGAGCCGCCGTGCTGCGCCTGCGGGTAGCCGGGCAGCAGCGCGGGCGGCGCGCGCGCCGCCTGCGGGGGCGCTGCCCCGGCCGCGCCCGCGCCGCCGCCCGGCTCCAGTTTCTTCCGCAGCCGCTCCAGGCGCTGCGAGATCTTCATTATGTAGTCGCTCTGCGGGCGCGGCGCCCCGGGCAGCGTCAGCGCGGCAGGCCGGCAGCGCACGGGCGGCAGCGGGGCGGCGGCACAGGCGGCAGCGGGCGGCGGCGGGGCGGCGGCGGGTCGCGCGCGCGCGGCGGGGTGCATGGGGCGGGCGGGCGCGCACGATCTGGCCGTTGCTGACCCTGAAGACCGCGGCCTCCAGCTTCTGCGCGACCTCCGCCACGTCCGACCGGCCCGTGAACGCCTGCAGCTGCCGCTTCCTGCGCGCCCGGGCGCGCGCGCCTCGCCGCTCCGCCGATGCGGCGCGGCCGGGCCGCGAGCGGCGCGCGCACGCGCACAGCAGGCCGGCGAGTGGCCAGGCAGCAGCTGCCCCCGGCGCACGCGCGAGCGCCAATGCGGTGCACGTTCGCCGCGGCGCGCAGCCCAGGCGCACCAAATAAACAGCGGCAGTACGCAAAAGGCTCGAGACAGGAGCAGTGCAAGCTGCCCAGAAGCGTGGGACAGTGGGCAATGCGCAAGCAGCTGATCAGACGTGTCACCTTACGCTAGAGAGCAAAGGTGGCTGGGTGGCTGCGTACACTTCCTCAATTGTCTGCTGCCGCATCTGGGAAGTGAGCACAGAGCTCGTCGCCTCGGCCATCCTTGCAAGTAAGCTGACACACGCCCGCCCGCGCCGGCCGCCGGCCCTCCTGGCGGTGCAGGAAGCGTTAGCGCCGGCACAGCGCCTTGCCGCGCAAAGGATGTGCTCCGCTGCACGGACTGGGCGCGCTGGTGGGTCGGGGAGTCGTCAGTTATGCTCGCGGTGCACGACACCTCCCAGTGTGCCAGGCCGGCGCACCTGGGCGTTGAGCACGCGGAGTGCCGCGCGAGCGTGCTCAAGCGCTACGCCTGCCCCAAGACTGAACACGCCGCCCGTTATCACTGCTGTGCTCGCGCAACTCAGTTCGATGCTTTCAACAGCCTCGCCGGAGCAAGCAACAAGCGTTCGTATGCGCAGAGTGCTCGGAGCCAGAGTCCATCCGGAGATGGCCTCTTCGGGTTTGATAAAACCTACGTCGCGGTCACGTGCGGACCCGCACGTGTTGTGGGCCCAGAATTTTTTACCGCATACGGCAAGGAAAACAATCCATGGACTTGCGCACAGTTCCTGAAAAGCTCATCAGCAAGTATGCATGCACGACCCCCCCCCCTTCAAGGCCGTGTGCATAAGCGTACTTATCACAGAAGCAGGGGCAGGACTCCCAATACGGGGCAGCCCACACAATATGCCTGCCAGACGGGGCCTCCACGCGTCGCACGCACCTGCGCCGAACACGCATGCACACAGGGAAGCGCATGACCTCACAGTCTCTTCGTCGACATGGTTTCCTCCAAAAAAGGGTCCATCGCATGTGCCCATCGCCGCCCCCCACCCAGGAAGCCGGCGGCGGAGACCATGCGCACGCAGCGTGTGCGCAGCCAGTGCCCTGAGACAGAGCCTCCGCTGACCGATGTCATGCAATGGTGTTAACTATGCTGCAGTCACCGCCGGAGCCCGAGCCACCACATGGCCGCGCAGCGCCAAGCCCCCTCTACTGGCCCGCCCGCGCGCCCACCTTGCTCCTGCCATGCACCAAACCAAAACACATGGCGCCGATCCAGAGCATTGCACGCTGGGCCGCACGCACATGCGAGGGCGTCATACACAGCCGTCCCCCGCTCCATCCCTGGTGCTCCGGGCTCATGCCATGCCACTGCCAGCACCCTCGCCATCCGCCACCCTTCGCAATGGTAACACGGCTTGCTCTATGCAGCCGACGACCCGCCGCCTGGCCTGCGTGCCCGCAACCCTGTCCCCCCCCGGCAGCGATACGGGAACTGAATTTCATGACTTCCCAAGCGATGTTGCGCGCAGGGTGCGCACCCTGCCAAGGCAGCGCCATTCAGGTTCCTGTCAAATCGTGAGCAGCTCACGCTCGACCTCAGAGGAACAGCGCCGCTGCGCACCCTGCGACACAGGCAGCGCCCCCCCTCCCCAGCCTGCCCCCGAGACGGCCCAGGCTGCGCCACCGCTGCGCTTCGGCCGGGAGCTGCTCCCACCTCCCTACTAGTGTCCTTCCCGATACGACCGACGCCCAAATAAGACACACGCACCATCACCCATGCTGCTACGCGGCGGCCATGCGCCCGCTCACGTGCCACGCCGGGACGACGCGTGCCGGATTAAACAAGAAGGAACGGAGTGCCTAGGCTTGAAGCCGGGACAGCATGTGGCGGACTGCGGCGCCCTGGAGCCGCGCTGCAGCGCACCCGTGCGCTCACAAGCGCCGGCGCAGCCTGCTGGGCCCTGGGCGCCGCCCCGCTGGCGCTCTGGGTTCGGGCGCCGCCGGCGCGGGCCATGCGGCCGCGCGCCTCGCCGGCGCGCCGCGCGCCAGAGGCCCGGAGCGGGCCGCTAGGGTTTGGGCTGCGCGCGCAGGCGCTTGGGCTCTGGCATCTCCGGCACGGCCATGCCGCTGTGCGCGCCGGGCGATGGCGGCCCGCCCGGCACCACTGCGTAGCGATCCGCGGGCGTGACATACGATGAGCTTGGGCACGCCGTCGCCGCCAGGCGCGTCAGGTCGATGCTGCCCGCGCTCATCCCGTCCAGGCGCCGCGGCGACAGCCTGGCGCGCGCGCTCGCGTCACCCCACCCTGCGCCCGGACCCCACCGCAAACGCAGGCGAAGCGGCCAGGCGAGCAGGCGCTGCACACAGGGCAAGTGAGCACCTCTGCCAGCACAGTAGACTTTTGGGCCGCGCGAGGCGCCACTGCGGCCCTGGCGCGGCCATGGACAGATGAAGGGGGGGGGAGCGACAGGGGGGGGGCCGGGGCGGCGCACAGGTCGCGCTGCTCATTGTGGCCGAGCTGGCCGTTGACGCCGCGACCCCAGGAGAAGACGTCGCCGTTGGCCAGGCCAAGCAGCGTGTGGCGCCAGCCGCACGCCAGCATCGCGATCTCGCCGCCCTCCAGGCCGCCCACGCGCTTGGGCAGCGGGCTGTCCGCCGTGTCGCCCGTGCCCAGCTGCCCGAACTGCGCGCGCAGTCGCGCGCGCGTGAGTGCCGGCGCCGGCGGGCCGCACGCGCGCGGGCGGCTTCTTTCAGCCTGCTGCGCGGCTGCAGCCCCCGGCCCCGACTAGGCCCGGCCAGGCGCCTGGCTCTGACGTGCGTGAAGCGCTGGGGCGCGCAGGCGCCGGGGGCAGGGAGCCGCAGGCGCGAAGGGTGGGAGGCCGCAGGCGCGGGGGCGGGCGGCTGGCAGGCGCGGGGGCGGGCGGCTGGCAGGCGCGGGGGCGGGGAGGCAGTAGCCGCGCGCACTTTGTTCCAGCCCCAGGAGAATGTGTTGCCGGCCTCATCGGCGGCCACCGTGTGCCGCCAGCCGCCCGAGACCAGCGCCACGCGGCGGCTGCGCAGCGCCTCCACCGCCTTGGCCGCCAGCTGGTCCCTGCGCGCCGAGCGTACCCCCGCTGACGTGCGTGTGCCCATACAGCTCGGGGCTTGACCAAGCGGAGGAGGAGGCCGGCACGGGGCGCGGCTGGCGCTTCAGCACCGCAGGCCGACCGCTGCCGTTGCTCGCCCGGCCAACGCCTGCCATAATCTCGCGCTCTTGACCGCGCGCGGCGGCCCGGACACGGACCGCGGCGAGCCGCCGGCAGCACGCGCATGCGGCTGGGCAGACCCCCGCGCCGGGCCGACCCTGCACGCGTATCTCGCCCGCGGCGAGGTCCAGCCTGCCGCGGCCGGGGCGCTTTCTGCAAGCGGCGGGCCAAGCGCGGGCGCGCACTGGTGGTCGCCGTGCCCCAGCTGCCCGTATTTAGACCAGCCGAAGCTGTACAGCACCCCGTCCAAGTCCACCGCAACCGTGTGCCGCCAGCCGCAGGCCACCTGGCGCAGGATGCGCCCCTCCAGGCCCTTCACCTGCGTGTGCGCGGCACGGCCGCCCCGCATGAGCGCGCTCGCAGCCGCGGCGGGGCCGGCGTCGGGCCGCAGGCCCCGCGGGCGCGCCGACAGGCGATCTGGGTGACAGCAGCATCGTCACAGCTGAGTGGTGTACAGGAGCAATGTGTTCTCACAGGCACGGCCACGCACAGCAGGCATGCAGCCTGTGACCGTCAAGCACATGACATCTGCACTGCGCCGCATTCCATGCCCAGAGTGCTCAGCAAATCCGCAGGGAGACAACCAGTCAGCAAGAAACAGCATGTGCGCTGCACCGCCCCCACGCACGCCATGCCTACAGGAGCAAAACCAAGAGCCAAACCATGCGAGTACGCAACTGAGACACACATTTGCAACCACAGAACTTCAGGTTGCTTGGGTGTGTGCTGGCATAGAGCTCATGTGGGTGAGCACAAGGCCAACCCCAAGGTGCCCGGCCCGGTGCGAGTGCAGGTGGCATGCGGGGCAGAGCGTCTCCCATCCTATACCTGCACGGGGGCCCAGCGGTCCTCCCGCGCGCCGTCGCCCAGGCAGCCGTAGCGGCCCCAGCCCCACGTGAAGACAGTCCCGGCCGCGGTGGACGCCGCCGAGTGCTCCGCCCCGGCCGCTATGCAGGCCACGGCCTGCCCCTGCCACGCGCCGGGCGCCCCCGCGCTTGGGTGCCCCAGCATAAGCGGAAAGAGCGAATTGGGCCGCCCCAGCACCTGATTCGCATGGGTGTTGGCGCGAGGCTGGAGGGGGGCCCCTGGGAGGCGGGGAGGGCCGGGGGAGGGGGCGGGCAGGGCGGGGCGGGGGCGGGGCGGGCGGGGGACCTGCGTCGGCAGCGTCCGATCCACGCGCGTGCCATCGCCCAGGTTCCCATACCGGCCCCAGCCCCAGCTTACCGCCCCGCCGGACAGCAGCGCGGCGATGCCGTGCTCGCCGCCAGCGGCGACGCTGCCTACAGGCTGCCCCTGCGGAGCCGGCCCCACGCCCGCGCACGCCCTCAGCCGCGGCCCGGCGCGCCTGCAGGCCCTAGCCGCGCCAGTGGAGCCAAGGCACACCAGGCTCGCGCGGCGGGCCGACAGTCTTGCGGCGGCTGAGCCTGGGCAGGAGAGCAGGCGGGCCGACACGCGCGCAAGCAAACCAAGCGCAGCGCGACAGAGACCTGCAGGTGCGGCCAGGCAATGCAGCGCGTCGGCTGTGGCGAGCGGCGCAGCGGACATCCTGTGTGCGGGTACGACTTTGAGAGCTGACTGTTCTGCGTCGCGTCGGCTCTTGGCCCTGTCAAAATTGCACTCACAGACAGGCACGCTTTTGAGCGCTGACAGCTGACAGGCAGCGCGTGAGGCAGGCAGGGCTCTGCACGCCCGCGCGTGCAATAAGCAACTGCCGGAGCAGCCCCCCGGACCGCACCTTGAGCGCCTCTACCAAGCGCGGGACCAGGCTGTCGTCGGTGCTGCCGTGGCCGAGCTGGCCGTTGGTGTTGCGGCCAAAGCTGTACAGCTCGCCGCCCTCCGTCACGGCCAGCGTGTGCGTGTCGCCGCACGCCACGCGCACGATCGCGCGCCCGCGCAGCGCATCAATCGCGCGCGGGATGAACACGTCGACGCACTCGCCGTGGCCCAGGCGCCCAAAGTCGCCCCTGCGCCCCGAGCGCCGCCGCGTCGCCCCGCCGCACCCGTGCAACATACGGAGCACACCAGATTGCTCGCTAAAACTAACAACGCGCAATTGTGCTCAGACGCGCTGCCCTGGACCGGCATTGTCTGCAACAGTCGGAGACAGACACACCTGCAAACACGGGCGCATTGCGCGCAAGCAGGCGGCGGATGGCATAAAGGCGCGCAGCGGCGCTCACACGCTTCAGGTCAGGCCCCTGCCCCGGTGCGGGCGCACCAGCCCCAGCTGTACACCTCCTGCCGCTCGCGGCTGAGAGCAACGGAGTACTCCGCGCCGCAGATGACAGAGCTGATCTCCGCGTTCAGCAGAGCATGCACAGCGTGCGGCTGCGCGCGCTCGGCCGCGTCGCCGTGCCCCAGCTGCCCGTCCTCACCGCGCCCCCACGACAGCACCATGCCCGTGCCTGCGCGCATGCGCGCACGGAGGCGCCACTTACGTAACAGCGCACGCTTATTATGGGGCGCTGGGGGGCGGGCCCCCTGCGGGCGGCCGCTGCCCGCCCTGCCGCCGGAGTCGGCGACATGGCAGTGCGCGCGCTTCCGCAAGCGCGCCCAACCCCAGGCGCGGCATGCGAGCGGCATCAGGGCAGGCGCACATCCGGGCGCGCAGGCGCGGCGGGCGCACCGAGCAGCGCTAGAGAGTGCGAGCTGCCGCATGCTATGGACGTCACGCGCGTGCCGCTCGCAGCGTCGAGCGGGTCGCCCGCCTCCCCGTCCATAACTCGGCATGCACCGGGGCCCCGGCCCCGCGCGTGGCCGGCGCCGCAACGGCAGCTAGTGGCTCCGCACCGCTCCTGCCAGCCGTTGCAGGGCCCCAATGCGGGCTGCGGCGCGCCTGATGCGGCGGTAGCTGGCGACTTCTGGGCCAGATGCCAGGCTACAGAGCGCCGCGGGGTGCACTTGCCAGGCCAATGAAGCAGCCTTGGAGTTGCCGATGTACGTGCGTGGGGGTGGCAGGCAGAGCGAGGATAGCTTGCGCTGAAGCCTGACCAGGTAGGGTTGGCCCTTCCAGGCAGAGCGCAGCAGCAGGCTGGCTGGCGATTGCGCACAGCGCGCGCCCCTGGCCTTTCATCACTGCAGCAAAGCAGAGCAGCCCGCGCCCCGGTGCCAGGCTCATCTGCAGCATCGGCGACCAGCGGAGGTGCTTTCGGGCGCTTGCGAGCGCTCTGCGGCCTGGCAGCCAGGCAGCACATGGTAGCGCTGGCGCACCGCGGCGTGTAGCCACGAGGCGGCCCGCTCCGGCGCCCGGGGGCGATGCCGGCGCTGCGGATGCTCGGCCGCAGGTGGTCGGTGGCAACTGATGACGTCCCCATGCTTGCAGTGGTCCCCACGCTGTGCCACGGCATCTGGGCGTGCGGCCTGGGCATCGGCTGGTGCGTCCTGGGACGCCCGGACGGGTGCCACGAGGGCGCTGGCTACTCGGTCGTCGTCGCCGGGCTCTTCTTCTGCTTCACCGCCAACTTTGTGCTCGGCTCCTGGCTCTGCTACGAGGGGCTCAAGGGTGCGCCGGCCGCCCGAGCCCGCCCGACATCTTATTGTGTTGTCGGGCGTAAGCAGCCCTTACGCCCTGCTGCAGGCTCACATCGGCGCCTGTGCGCGCCCAGGCTCCCTCTTCGACACGCACCTGCGGTGGCGCGTGCCCTACATCCTGTACTCGCTGCACACGGTGCTGGCCGTGGAAATATGCATCAACTGTGCGCCCTACCCCCGAAAACCTGGCCGCGGCTGCCGCCTGTGACGTCCTGTGGGCTCACGCCCACCGCGCGCCCTCGCAGCACGGCCTGCTCTGCTGCGCTGTGGCACCGTCAGCCGTCGAGCCTGCTGAGCTGTGTGCCGCGCGTCGGGGGCAGGCTATGGCTCAGTCTTAATTCACAGGCCCCCGCCGTACTGCCCCACCGACCCCACCACCCTCTGGGAGCCGCGCGGCGTGGGCCAGGCGCGGCCGTCCTGGCTGCGCACCTTGTTAGAGCGCTGCTGTGACTGCTTTCGAGCTGCCGTCATCCCCCTCTGTCCGTGTCCAGCCTCGTGCGTGTGCGGTGCCATGCGCCGCTACCCCACAATGCCTGCCTGGCGGTCACAGTGAGGCGCCGCCCGTGTCCGCACGCCGCTGCGTCCCCACCACCGGCTCACGCGCTCCTCCGCAGGAGCCCTCCTTGCCACTTTCAGCCCCAGAAAAGAGCTCGTTGTTTGCATGCACCCCTGCTCAATGTGCTGAAAATGCATGACATGAGCCACCGCCGGCCCGGCCGCGCGCGACGCGCCCGCGCGTTGGCGCCGCGCCTGACCGCGGCCGCGCGCGTCATGCGGCGCCAGGTGGTCGTCTGGACGACCTGGGCGATCGTGGGGCTGATCCTGCTCATGGTCACCAGCACATACAACCTGTTTCCCAACTACAAGGACCAAAAGTCCTGGTGCGCCAAAGTCCTGGTGCGCTGAAGTCTAGGAGCGCTGAATGTGGGCGCGCCTGCCTGCGTTTGCAGCCGTCCCATGCGGCGGCAGCCTGGCGCAATGGCGCCGAGCAGACCCGGACCGGCAGCCTCCCATTATGCGAGGGGTTCCACATGCGACCTCGGGCCGTCACATTGCGGGCCTGCTGGCTGTTGGCAGCGCGCCCGCCGAGCGCATGGCACGAGCCGTAGCAACGCAGCGCCGCTGACGCCTGCCTCCAAGCGGCCACAGCGCCTTCATCGCCGCCGCCGCCGCACCGCGCCGGACAGGAGGCCGAAGCCACCCATGCGCCTTGGCCGCCAGCAGGCGCGCTGAGCGGCCCGGCGCGCGCGCGCGCGCAGGGAGCGGCGCTGCTGGTGCCTCACGGCGGTGGTCTGCTGCAAATGGTCGCGGCCGCCCAAGCAGGACCGGGGCGAGAAGCGCCCGCCGTACGCGCGCCTGGCGGAGCTGTTCGCGCAGGCACGCCCGCCGCGCCAGCGCTCCGCCCACCGGCGGGGCGCTGGCGCGCCCCGTGTGGCGTTGGGGCGCCGCGGGCGCGGGGCTGCGCAACGGATGCGCACGCCCGTGCCCGAGCTGGGCGCAGCGCGCCGCGCATAGCCGAGGCGCATGTGCCGTGGGATGCGCATCGGATACGGGTCAAGCAGCGCTCCCACGAGCGCTGTGCTCTGACGACAGTGAGGCGGATGCCGCCAACGCGCTGTCTGATGAGGGGTGTTCACGGCGCGGGGCGCACCCTGAGCGGCGCATGACGCTGCCGGGGAGGGCGGCGGCGCCGCCGCTGACGGGCGGGCGGCGCGCCGCGCGCGCAGCTGTTCGGCGCGATGGACTGGGCGCCCTCGGACCTGGTGGCCGCGTTCCTGCTGGCGGGCGCGCTGCAGACAGCGCGCCGGCGCGCGGCCGTCCTCGCCACGCTCGGGATGGACCAGGACGGCGATGGCGCGGCGGCCGCCGTCGGCGTCGGCGACGCGGCCGGTGCGGCGGCCCCGGCCTGTCCGCGAGCGACGCGCCTGCCTGCAGCGGGGCGCGCGCGATCAGTAAGTATGCGCGTGGCAGTGCCACGTCAGACTTGCTTGGAGGTCTGTCCGCCTTGCGGCACAGGGTGCCCGGGTCCCAGCTGCGCCGGGGGCGCCGCGCGCGCGGCCGGGCGCTGAGCGCGCGGCCGGGCGCTGAGCGCGCGGCCGGGCGCTGAGCGCGCGGCCGCGCATGCGCGGCAGGCGCCGCGCGCCGCCTGCGGAAGCGCGGCAGCAGCGGCAGCAGCGCGGACGTGATGCTGGAGGACTGCTTCCTGGAGCGCCACTCGCCTGACGTCGAGGCCGGCGCCGCGCCGCTGCTCACGCCCAGCGGCCTGCTGGCCGAGATGCGGTGCGCGCCCCGGGGCCGGCGCGCGCGCAGACGCGCGCCCGCCCGCGCCCAGCCCGCCGCCCTGCAGTGCTGCCCGGCGGGCGGCCCCGCTCGGCCTGTGCAGCCTCCAATCCGGCAAGACACCAAGCAGCGCTCTCCGTGCCGGACATTTGCAATCAAGCATCCTTCCCTGCGCAGGTGACAGACAGGCTGTGCCCCGTGCCGGGGCGCAGCGCGCTCAGCGCAGCATTTTATCTGTCTTTGTGTATGGGCCACTTCGCCACCGTGCGGCGGCGGCGCGCAGGCCGGACCTGTCGCCGGAGGCGGCGGTGCGGCTGCAGAGCGGCGTGCGCGACGCGGTCAGCGACGCCGACCTGGACGAGGCGGCGCACTTTGCCAAGTTCGCGTTCGCCGCGTACGGCTACATGCTGTACGTGTGGAGCAAGCCGCAGTGGAAGTGCGGGCCCTACCCTACCCTAGCCCCCTGGCCCGCGCGCTCCGCGTCATGCAGACGCGCGGCCCCCGCCCGGACGCCGCCGCCGCCGCTGCGCGCCGCGCCGCGCCCGGCGTCCTGGCTTGCACGTCACGGCCGGGCGGGCGCCTTGGGTCCGGGCTGCGGCGCGCTGCGGGGGCCCGGCGAGCGCGCGCCCCGGCCCGCAGCGAGGCCGGCAGCAGGATTGTTTCCACCAGTGCTTCTTCGTAAAACGTCACCGCCCGCAGGATACGCGGGCCTGTGGCGCTGACCGGAGCTGCAGTGTTGGCGTAGGGCTGGCGTAGGGTTGTTCGGCAGACCTGTCGGACACGCCTGCAAAACCTCTGCGCTCATGCGGCGCAGGGGCTGGTGCATGCTGTGCTGCGGGCGGCGGTGCGGGTGCCTGACGGGGCCGCTGCGCGGGTACCAGTCCGCGCTGGCGGCCGGCCAGTGGCTGCCCGACCTCAAGATCACCAACAACATGAACCGCGAGGCCATCCTGCAGGCACGCCGCGCTGCGCCCGCGACGCCCCCGGCGCCCTCCCGCACGCGCGCCTGTGCCGTGAGTGCGTGCGCGCCGCCTCGCTCCATGCGCGGCGACACCCGCCGAGGCCCGCTGCGGGCGCCCGCTGCGGCGCAGCTGGGCGCTTGCGCGCCTCTGCGGTCCCCATCATGCAATCAGAGGCCGCCGCTCGGCCGTGGCGGCGCGCGCGGCGGTTGTGCGCCCGCGTGCGGAGCAGCGGCAACGAGCCCGCCGGGCTGACTCGGGCGGGCGTGCGCGCGGCGCCGCAGATCACGGGCCTGCCGGAGCAGGACGTCCTGTTCGTGCGCTTCGAGGCGGACGTGTCCGGGCGCGCCTGCCTGCCGTACTTCATCGCGCTCGACCGCACCACCCGCAGCATCGGTGCGGCCGCGCCGCGGCTCCTGGCTGGAGCGCCGCCATATCAGGCGGTCCGGCTGCGCGTGTTCCGCGCGCCTGCGCAGCCTCCCTGCCAGCCTCCTCTGTTCGGGTGTTCGGCGCTCGTGCAGTCTGCGCGTGCGCTCGTCCAGGGCGAGGCTGTCTGCGCTGGTGTGCAAACGGCTATGTAGGACTGCTCTCATGCGCATGATGCGAGCGGCCGGCGCGCAGTGGTGTGCATCCGCGGCACGCTCAGCCTGGACGACTGCCTGACCGACGCGATGTGCGAGCCGGCCGAGATCGACGACTGGCTCGCCGTGGTCGACGGCGGCGACGGTACGCCCGTGGACGGCGCCGGCGCGGCGCCGGGCGCAGCCGCCGACGGGCCGCCCTCAGACACCCCGAACAGCCTGATGGCGGGCGCGCGCAACAGCCCACTGCCGCCTGTGCGGCGCCACACCGCCGACGAGGCCGCGCGCGACCGCGGCGGCCGCGGCGGCGCCGGCGGCGGGGCCGGCGGCCGGTGGCCGCCGCTGGCGGGACCGCTAGGACAGGCGCCCGGCGAGGGGGCTGGCATGGGGGAGGGCGGAGGGGACGCAGGGGGGCGCGGCTCGGAGGGCCGCGACGCCGGCGGCCAGGAGCCCGCGGCCGCCGCGCCGCCGCGCCGGCGGCGCTTCTCCACCGGCGCGCTGGGCCGCTCGTTCAGCGGCCACAGGCCGCCGCCTGTGCAGGTGCGGACGCGCCACCGTGTGCGGTTTTCCGAGCGTAGAGCTGAGGTTCCGGGGTGCTTGTGGTGTCGTTGCATGTGCGGCGGCGCTCGCCCTGTGTCGTCGTCGGGTCCTGCGTACGCTCGTTTGCAGGCGCGACCTGCCACGCTCGCTGCCGCGCGCGCGCACAGCAAGGCAGCGGTCAGCATGTCGGACCCTGAAGGGCGGAGCCTGCGCCGGCTGGCCGAGAGCGCCGCGCCGCGCGCGGCCAGCCTCGCGCGCGCGCGCGGCGCAGCTCGCGCCCGCGGCTCACAAGGGCCGGCGGCGCTGCCGCGCGCAGCTGGCGACGCAGAAGTCGCGCGGCACCGCGCACTGGGGCATCCTGGAAGCCGCCAAGGACCTGGTGGCCGACCTGGCGGCCGAGGGCGTGCTGGCCGCGCTGCTGGAGGGCGAGCCGCTGCCGCCCAACGCGGCGCACCGGCCGTCCGCCGACTGCCGGCGCGCGGCCCCGCCGCCCTGCCCCCAGCGCGGCGCGCCTGCGTAGCCGCACCGGCGGTGCACAGGACATGGTGGCGGCGGGCGGCGCGGGAAGTGCCGGGGCGCGGGGCGACGCGGCCGCCTGGCGCAATTGCCGTTGCGCTGGTTGCGTTGCAACAAGCGACCGCGCCGTGCAGCGCGCGCGGCGCGCGCGCCGGCCGGGCCGAGCGCGGCGCCGCGCGCGCAGGGGCTGGGGCGTGGTGGTGACGGGGCACAGCCTGGGCGCGGGCGCGGCCGCGCTGGTCGCGCTGTACCTGCGCAACTTCTACCCGGAGACGCGCGCCTGGGCGTTCTCGCCGCCCGGCGGCCTGGTCGACTCGGCGCTGGCGGGCGCGGCGGCCGCGTGCGTGACCAGCGTCGCCGTCGGCAAGGACTGGGTGCCGCGGCTCAGCCTGGCCAGCTTCGAGCGGCTGCGCGACGACATGGCGCGCGCCCGCCCGCCCGCGCTCCCGCCGCGCATGCGCGCGCCCGCTCCCCGTGGCGGCGCCTCCCCAGCTGCCGCTGCGCGTGCTGGCGCGTGTCAGAGCGCATGGGCGAGCTAGCGGCGCACGCTCCGTGCCGGCATAGGCCGCAGGCGTGAGGAGGCACGTTTCATGTTGAGCGCTTCTCTGTGTTGTATTGAGCAGCTCGTGCGTCTGCTGTCAGATGCGCCGAGCTCACAACGCGCCCCGCCGTGCTCAGCACCACGCCGGCGCATTGAGCCCGCCGCCGGCGCGGGCAGGTGGTGGCGGCCGCGCGCTGCCGCGTGCCCAAGGCGCTGCTGCTGCTGCGCACGCTGCTGGGCCGGCGCTGGACCGAGGGCGACCTGTTCTACGCGCACGCGCCGCGCCACCCGGACGCAGTCGCCGCTATCGCGGCGTTCCGCGGCGTGGGCGAAGCCGCTGCGGGCGCCAACGGCGTCGCCACGCGCCGCCAGGCGCGGCTCGTGCCCGCCACCGCCCTCGCGCGCGACTCCAGCGGTCCCGGGCTTGGCGGGGCGCCGCGGGAGGTCCGGGCACAGCAAGCGCGTGCAGGTGGCGCGGCGCCTGCTGCACTAGCTCTGCATGCAGGGCGCGCGGACGCCACACGCCGTGGCTTTTTCTTGGCGCTGTGCCAGGTGCGGCCGCGGGCTGCGCGGTGGCAGGCCACCGCGGCATGGCGCACCGGGCTCAGCGGTGGTCCGCTGGCCGCAGGCGGACCGCTTCGCGATGGCGCGCCACTTCCGGCCGCCCGGGCGTCTCATGTTCCTGCGCCCGGTGAAGGGCTCGCGCGCGGAGAGCGCGGCGCGGCGTGCGTTTGAGGCCGTCTGGATCGACGCCGAGGTGCGCGCGCGGCGAGCGTGCCGATGAGCCACACTGCCGGGGGGCCGGATGCATCCCCGCAGCTTGCGCTCCCTCGTATCTGCTGCAGCCTCTTCGGGCGCAGCGTCGAGCGCGGCATTGCCGGACGCACGTGGCCCGAGCAGCGCGGGTCCAGAATGGGTCTGCGCTCCTGTGCGCAGTCCGGCCTGGCGTCACGCGTCGGGCGCGCCGGCGAGCGCGCCGGCGAGCGCGCCGGTGCGCGCTTGCGTGCGAGAGCTGGCTGGTGGACGAGCGCTGAATGCGTTGAGGAATGCCGCGCGCCGACGGCCCGCCGGGCGCCAGGCGCCCGAGCCTTGGGCGGGCTCGAGCATGGCGCGGGGCCGCGTAGGAGCTGGTGACGGAGGGCATGCTCGTGTCGCCGCGCATGATGGCGGACCACCTGCCCGACCGCCTGTGCAAGGTGCTGCGGCGGCTGGCGCGCGCGCGCGGCCGCCAGCGCGACGGCAGCGGGGGGCTGCCCAGCCCGGTCGCCGGCGCGCCCGAGGACTCGGATGCGTCCGACGACGATGCCGCCACGGCCGCCGGCCCGGGCGTCGCCGGCGAGGCCTGCGACCGCGGCGCGGGCGCGCAGCAGGGCGCGCCCGGCGCGGCCGCGCGCGGCCCGCCCGCCCGGCGGGCATCCTGACGGGGTCGCATGCACGACGTGCGCCCGCGCGCCGTGGGTAGCTGGGGCGCACAGTGGCAGCGCACCCATCACGGCCGGCTGCAGAGGTAAAGGCTGCTCTGCGCTGGCGCGCGCCCAGAGGCGCGGCCGTGGCCCCGGTGCCAGCGCGGGCAGGTACGGGCCCGGGGCATTAACAGTACGGGTCAGTCGGGGCACGGGCGCCGGCGTTGGTGGGACCTGGGAGGCTCGACCACTGGCTGCAATGGCGCATCCGGCGCATCACTGTCTCTGGGCCTGAGCAGGGCAGCGCGTGCAGCCTGCCCTGCATATAGGGTTGTGTCATGCTGGCTGGCTGGCGGCCCGGCTGTGCACTCTATGCAGCGGATGGGCGTCTGCTGCTCTTGATTCCAATGTCAGGCCAGCCCAGCCCTGGCGAGTGGTGTAGGTGTTTGTTTTGTTCGCGTCTCATGTACAGCCCTTCCACGTGTACTAGTGTTCACTTCCTGCCTCTTTACGGTTACGCTAATGCATGTCATGACGCACAGTCGAAGGGTGTGCATGCCGCCCATCTTTCTCGCTTGTTTCCGGGTGCTGCGCCTTGTCAGCAAGAACGTGCTTCAGCAGTAGTGTTTGGCGCAGGATGTGCTGGGGTGAAAAAGGCAGTTCCGCAGCCTTCTGCCTGCCAATATTACGCTTCAGAGCAATTTACATGCCAAGACGCAAGACGGACAGCTGAGCAAAGGATACTTTGAGGACCCTCATCACCGTGACCACACCTGTGTGTTTGCAAGAGGCTCCTTTTCGCATGGAGCACCCATAGAAAAGTCGCGTGGCACTGCTGGACGACCCCGCATGTCTCAGCTCGCACAGAACTACTAACAGTGCGGGACATGCGTTCTGACGTCTGTTCGGACATGCGATGTGATGGTGCATCATGCCCTGGAGCTAAATACAATCTCTCCTGGGATTGCCTTCCCCGACTACTCGGCAGGTGCAAAGGCTCACGCAACAGGAGGCATATGGTACACGTTTTGATTAAAATGCGCCTCATGACAGACCCGCCCACCAGGCTGCCCGACACAGCATGCATGCGCTGGCCTCCCCGCAGCTCAACCCTCGCTTGCTGCGGCCAGCAGCCTCCGAGGTACAGGGTACTGCGGCTCCCCTGTGGAGCGCGCCATGCACCGGGGCGCGATCAGTTCGTGCACTCCGATGTTGGCCCACTCCAGGAGCTCGTCGGCGAACGCGAAGCGGTCCAGCCCGTCCCAGGACGGCGCTTCCACGCGCTGGCAGCCTGTGGGCGCACCAGCATCGGCGGCAAGCTGCTTGCGTGCGCGCTCACAACTTCGGTGCTTTGACACTTACCAGCATGTCTGACATGCCCCAGAATGAAAGTGAATGAAAGGCCCTGTGGGTGCGCGCGCCTTTTGACGCACCCAGGGCGTATCTGGTTACAGCCTGTTTCAGCCAACTAGGGCTGTTTAGGCAGAGAGGTGCCTGCACTCCCATCGCGCTCTGCAGCAGCAGGGCAGCCAAGAAGTGAACAGGTAGGGACAGACCAGCCAACAAACTTTTTGTATGCGTAACTCGCCTTTATGAGCACCCGGAAGGGTCAGAAAGCGGGCCCGTAATGCCCCTCATGCATACGGCCATGAGGCGTGAAGCGTGGGCGCACTGGCCAAGCGGCTGGCCGGGCAGCGGCACAGCATGTGCGCAGGCGGCTGCAGCGCGCGCGCGTGCGTCAGCGACAGCACCGCGCCCTGCATCACCCGCATGCCTGTTGCGCGCTCCAGCGGCCGCAGCTCCGACCGGCGTACGGCTGTGTCCCTGGTCATTGCTCAGGCAGTCTGTTAGGGCATTGGCATGCAATGCAGGGTGCACCTGTGCACGCTCTGATGCGTGTCGATGCGAGTCGATCGGCTAACACTTGTCCACCATGGCCTTTGCCTTGCGCTCAGCAGCGGCTAGCCTGGCTGCGCAGCAGCACAGCACAGCGCCCCTGCGCTGCATCAGATGCGCCGCTGCTCGGTCAGGCTTCTTCGGCGTGTCGCCAGTGCAGGCAGCGCGCCTGCCGAAGCTCGGTGGCAGGCCAGGTTGGTGCCTGACTGTAGCTCTCTGTATCTTTTACAGCCTCAAGCCATTGTTGTTGCACGCAGCAACAAAGGACCCAACTTACACCTGTGCCTGTCCCGTGCAAAGGGAGGACAGCTGGTATTGCCACAGTGAGCCTCTTTGGCGGCGCAACCGTCACAAAGGACAGCATCTATGACTACAAAGTCAAGGTCCGGGTGATCAGCTTCCAGTGCAATTCTCTCGTGCCAAAGCACTTGTCAAGCATACGCGCTGAAATTATGGTGAATGCTTGCAGGACATTGACGGCAGGGACGTGGAACTCAAGAAGTACGCCGGCAAGGTGTTGCTGATTGTCAACGTGGCTTCTCAGGTGCAGCACAGTCTTTGCCGCTGCTCTCGCAGGTTGCTGCAGAGCAAGGCACTTTATTCTGGCCTCCAATGAGAGCGCTCTTCAGTGAGCGCTCTTCACACTGGCAGCAAGCCTTGTGCACCTGTGCCTTGTGCACTCTTGCTGGTTGACTGCTTCAATACACTGACAATACGTGTGCTTGTCAGTGCGGATTCACGCCGCAGTACAAAGAGCTCGGCGAGCTGTATAACAAGTACAAGTCGAAGGGCTACGAGTGTCTCGCGTTTCCTTCAAACGCGTTTGGCACGCGCCCGAGCAACAGGCTTGCAGCGGCCTGGCAGCTTAGCAGATCGCAGCGCAGGTGCCTGTATGCCACTGGCCGGGGTGACATGGCAGTGCATTTATGCAGGTGGGCAGGAGCCAGGCAGCAATTCGCAGATCAAGTCTTTTGCGCAGCAGCGGGGGGCCAAGTTCCAGATGTTTGAGAAGGTCGAGGTCAACGGCAAGAACGGTGAGCGCTGGCACTGACATTGCTTACACCCCCCATGGCTGCTGCATCCTGCTGTTCAGGCCTGCAGCAGGCGCCTGACGCGCGCACCTTGCACCAGCAGCTGAGCCGCTGTACGACTTCCTGAAGAAGAAGCAGAGCGGTCTGTTCGTGTCCGACATCAAGTGGGTGAGCATGCGCGTGTTGCTGTCCTCTGGCAGCTCTTGATGCCTGCCGCTGTGCTGCCGCCTTCCCATGCTGTGCTGCATGAGCCTTTGTAAGCTGCACTTTATCCAGACCCTAAGCTGTGGCGCGCTGCGCAGAACTTCACCAAGTTCCTGGTGCGCCCGCGCTCCTTGTGCTGCGAAGCACGCGTGCGATGCATGTGCGCTGTGAACAGTGCGTCCAGCTCCCTGACAAGTGTGACAGGAGCCTGGTTGCCGTGGCTTTGCCAGGTGGACCGGGAGGGCAACGTTGTGCAGCGATATGGCTCCAGCACGACGCCGCTGCAGATCGAGGCCGACATCCAGAAGCTGTTGTGAAGAGAGCTGTGCATTGCACCTGCTGGTGGATGTGCCTGGGCCGCGCCCTGCTGAGCCAGCCTAGTCTTCTGTGTACGGGCTGCGGCATGCGTCGTGCGCGCGTTCTGTGATGAACCTCCCTAATGTGATAACCTCCACATCCAGCATGGACGAGCTCTTGCACGTGACGCACTGCCAGCACCTTGCGTGCTGCACCTGATGCGGATACAGGGAGGGCGCAGCGCACCGCAAGTCCAAGAAGCGCAAGCCGCTGAGATGCTGCAGCAGCGGCAGCGAAGCGGCCGTGAGACGCGTCCCCTCCAGCACCAGTTCCTCAATCCGGCACTCTGGCCAGCTACGCTGCTCGTCTGTCAGCGCCCCGCCTGCGCACCGCAGCGGCACTTCCTGCATGCTCGCTTCAAGAAGCCTAAAAGCGCCGGTGCATGACAACCCCTCTCTGTCAAAGTGCTTGAACGCCCGCGGATGGCTCACCCTGTGCCGCATGCGATGCGCGCTCCTTTGCACTTGTGTGCGAAGGGGCCAGCCCCGCGTGACCAGTCATCCTGACAACAAGGCTCCACGCATGCACATGGACATCTGGGCCGCTCATCTCAGATATGAGCAGCAAGCGTTACAGTGAGCACCGACGCAATGCTGAGACATGCGCATGACTGTGCACCCAGAGGCTTGCGCATGCGGCGCGCACCGGACTTGCGGCACCACGCCTCCAGGCGCAGGCGAAACATGAGCGCCTCCACCAGCCCATCGCCTGCACCCGTGCTGCCCAGGTGCAGGGCACGCAGGCCCCCCAGGGCGGCCAGCGGCGCGCCCGCATCGTCCCCCAGCATCGACAGCCCGCGCAGGTCCAGCGCGGCCAGGCGCGGGCAGGCGCGCAGGCGCCACAGCGCGCCCGCGGGCAGCCACGAGCAGCCGCGCAGGCACAGGCACGTCAGCAGCGGCAGGCCTGGCGCGGCGCGGGGGCGCAGGCGCAGGCTCAGCGCTCGCTGGCGCAGCGCCCCTGCCCACCCAACCTCAACAACCTGCTGTGCTTCTGGTCACGCAACCTTGCAAAAGCACTGCAGGCCGTCAGGCACGCACTACGCAGACGCGCGGCAGCAATGCTCACAGCCTTCCGCAACCTCGTGCCTGCTTGCGCAGCGAGGGCCGCTTGTCTGCGCACCAGCGACCCAGTCGAGGTCTGTCATGCTGGACACGCCGAGCTCGAGGTGCGCGAGGCTGCTCGACAAAAGCCACAAGCTCGGTGCCAGGCCCGGCAGCCACCGTGACCGGTCGCCACAGCCGCAGCCAGCCTGTGCATGCGGCGACATGCTATCTATGGCCCGACACAACTGTCTGCAGCAGCCCAGACGCAGGCGCAGCATCGGCAGGCGCCAGAACGCCTTGCCCAACGCTGCGAGGAGCGCATGGCGGCGCTCACAAGCTCGCTGTGTCCCCGAGGGCAGCCTGAGGTGCCTGCGCAGCAGGAGGCAGACACAAGGTTGATCCCCTTTCGAAGAGCACTAACAGCTGGAGGGGGAGAGCGAAGTGGCGGAGTGGGCGCACGTTGTTATACCCCACCACACAAGGTTCGCGAGCTCAGCCTCTGGTATGTCTCCCAGGCGGTGGTCTGCACAAGCCCATGCCACGCGTGCGCCTCAGTGCAACGTGCCGCCTGCAGCCTTGAGCTGACCTGTCAGCCTATCGCGTACCTAGGCTTGTCGCATCCGAGAGCGCCAGGTACTCGCTCAGTCTAGACCTACAGATGTCGACCAGCGTGCTCACTTGGCTCTGGGGCATAAGCCCAAGCAGTGCTGCTGCTACGCTGCTATGTCACTGCAATACAAGCTCTAACAGAGCTGTGAGACATTCACAGCAAAGTTCGTATGCGCTCGGCCTCGACCTCCAAGAGGAACGATGGTCGGTTGCTGCCTACCCGAGCTCGGGTGAACACCCCTTGCAAGCTTCCAAGTGAGCACCCCTTCCAATTGGGAGTACTGAGACTGATTGGGCGCACAGGTGTAACATCACTTGTAGGCCGTTGTAGCAGACACAAGCGCCCAGCACTCTCTAACGCAACGCACAGTTGACGCGCGATCTCTCGCCCGCAAGTGGCTGCAATGGCAGATGATGCGGACAGGGACATGCGTCGGCTGTCCCTGTCCCCGCTGGCAGCGCCCCGCGACGACAGCCAGCCATACTTCACGCCGCCCGCGGCAGAGAATGGGCCGGAGCGCAACAGCGACCTCCAGGACCTGAAGACGGTGCGGCAGGGCGTTGTTGCCTTGCACAGCGCCGACACCGCGCATTTTCTCACTGCCTTACATGCAGCACGCTGCCCATCTTGGGAGATACAATTGGTGCGACGCCTGCCTCAGCCGCTGTGTGCGGTCTGCGCAGGCCTATATCAACGAGAAGGTCGCGCCGGAGATGCTGGAGTATCAGGAGGACCTGGTCACCCGCGTGGAGCAGCAGATCAAACACCAGGTGCGCGCTAGGAGCAAAGCTTTTGCTGGCAAAGCGCTCGTGCTGGAAGTCCAAGCTGTTTGCAGCTAGACGGTGAAGCTGGTGGAGACAGAGCACTGCCCGGGTTTGAGTGTCACAGGTTGTCCTCAGAGAGCGCACTGTCCTGAGCCAGTTAGCCAACCGGTAGTCGCAGTGTCTGGGAGTGCAGTGTGACTGAGCAGGGGCTCGGCAGCGGGCCTGGCAACACGGCGCCTGCCCGCCGCCCAAGGAGCCTGCGGCAGGCTGCCGCGCCGGCCGCAGCGCACGCACTGCCCACTCGGCCCGGCCTGCGGCAGCCAGCGCGCGCGCCGGGGGCCGCAGGAGGCGCTGCTGCAGCAGCAGGGCGAGCAGGGGCCCGTGGCGGAGCTGGTGCGGCTGGTGCGCGGGCAGAGCCTGGGCCGCGCGCGCTACCTGCTGCGCGCATACCTGCGCGCGCGCCTGCTCAAGCTGGAGCGCCTGGTCATGAGCGTGCTGGACGACGCGGACGCGCTGGCGCGCCTGTCGGACGCCGAGCGCCAGTACGCGCAGGCGCGGCCTTCATTGGAAACTTTACGATTAACATTCCTCCTAGGGTAATACTACATCAAGAATAGCCGGGGGCTGATCGCCTCGCGCGCCGGGCCGCACCGGGCCGCATGAGGCCACGCAGTGTCCCTCCAGCCGGGGTGGACGGGATCCAGGGGTCGCTCACTTGGCAGCCGGGCGGCACACGCAGGCAGGAGGCGAATAAGTGCTCCTGCGAGCTGCGCAGCTCAGCAATGCACAGCGCCAGCACACACGGATGGCCGCGGCCCCTGGCGCTGCGCGCGCGCGGCGCTGCACGAGGCTTGCGGCGGCGACGCGGCGCGCACGGCCCTAACCCTACCCTACATTGCAGGACTTCTTCTTCCAGGAGGGCCGCGGCCTGCGCGAGGCGGTCATGCAGCACCTGCCGCCCAACTTCAGCTCGCTGCTGCGGCAGTCCAGCAGCAGCGCGGAGCGCGACATCATGCCCGCGCCTGCCCTGGACGCGCACGTGTTCGTGCAGGTGCTGGCCGACTGCGGCGAGGTCGAGCTGGACCCGTCCGGGCGCGCCGCCCCCGCCCGCACTCAGCGCGCGGCATGGCTGCCCGGCCGCCATGTCGCATCGTGTTCATGTTGGGGCGCTGTCAAGCGGTTCACGGCTCACTGGGCGTGCTGACATGGGCCTGCATGCGTCCTGCACGGAGGTGTCCGCCGGCGCGCTCGCGAGCGTCCCGGGCCTGGGCGCGCAGGGACCTGAGCGACACGGTGGACCTCAAGAAGGGCGACCTGCTGATCACGCGGTATCGTGGCATCCGCAACCTGCTGCACGAGAAGTGGCTGCAGCTGCTGTGAGCGGCTGCGGCCGGCGTGCCGCATCACCACGAGTTTGCAGAGCACCAGTTCATGTACATGTTTGTGCGCCGGCCTCTTGGCACTGCCTATGCAGCTTGCTGCTGGCGTTAGGACATAGCATGCATGCCGTCTTGTACTTGTGCTCGGCATTGTATGCGTGCTAGAAAGCCAGTGCGTGGTTTGGAACTTGTGGCCTAACGATCCAAGGCGTCCCGCCTGTAAAGTGGCAACCCGGCCAGTAGCAAGTCTTGCCACAACGCAATCTTTGAACCCAATTGACTGCAGATACAAGTTCAATCGCCGTGCTAAGTGAGTCAAGATTGCACCAAACGCCTGCCATGCGTACACGGAGGCCCAGGCAGGGGCGAAGATAGTGCCTTTGCTCTGAACAGGGCGCATTGGCACAGACCTGCTCAGCGCTCCTCTAACTGACTCACGCGCCCAGCGGCAGGCGACTTCACGCAGCCGCACTTGCAGACCTGCGCGCTGCGGCTGCGCGCACGGCCAGCGGCGCCGCCGCCGCCGCCGCCGGCCGGCGCGGTGGCGGCGGCGGCGGCGGCGGCGCCCTGCCCAAAGGCGCGCGCTCCGCACCGGCGCCCGCCGTGAGCTCGGCAGGCCTGCGCGGCTGCCAGCCCAGCGTGCGCGCCAGGCGGCGCCGCAGCGGCTCGCGCGGCGGCCGCACGGGCGGCAGGCTGATCTGCGCCGACGCGCGCCAGCGCGACAGCCCGCCCGGCAGCAGCGCGCGCTCCAGCACCCACACGTCCTGCACCTGCGCGCCCGCGCCGCGCGGCATGAGCGCACACCACGCAACCCAACGCATGCGGCTGCTCCACCGCCTTTCCAATGTAGCTATGTGTAAACATGCTGCCGGCGTGCTCCACTTTGCGCGGGATCTCCCACCCTCCTCATGCATCTGAGACAGGCATGGGCTGCTGAGCGCGGTGCACCTGACGCGCGCTGGCATACCAGCACGCGGGTGCTGCTGCACAGCGCCCGACAGAGCCTGCAGCGAATGCACGGCCTGCCGGCGCGGGCAGAGCAGTGATGCCTGGGAAAGAAGCGCCGGAGCGCACCGGCAGCAGGTGGTTGGGGTCGCCCGCCACCAGCCGGCCCTTCGCATCGTACGCCGCAAACGTGTGCGTGGTCCAGTAGCGCACCGTGAACTGCACATACGCAAACTTCTCGTCCTGCGGCGCACAGCAGGCGTCGGGCCGCCGCGCGGCGACGCACGCGCGTGCGCGCCATGTTGCGGCACAGCTTGCTGCGTATATGTGGTCCTGATGAGAGATGCTTGCCCTAAATTACATCACAAGGTGTGGAGACTGAGCAAGGCGCATGCAGGCACCAGGCAGTCGCTGCCGCGGATGTGCATGCAATGACACGTTTCTAGCGGCCCCGCCATCACAGCCAGACGCTGCGCAAGCACCCCACCGGCGCGCCGTGTTTCAGGTCCAGCCTGCAGCGCTGCGAGCGCGCGAGCGCGACAAAGCATTCGCGCAACCCGTGCGCATGCCAACATGGGCGTCAGCATGCTCAATCGAGCGGCGAGCAGGGGGCCCGCGCGCGCGCCTTTGGGTCCATCATCAGCAGGCGCGCTTGGAGCAGGTTGACGTCGGCGGGCGCCGGCGCGCGCGCCAGGCGCCAGGCCACGCGCGCCCAGCCGCCCTCCGCGCGCACCGCCAGCTGCCTCTTCAGGTTGCTGTAGTGCTTTGGCGTGGCGGCCTGGGCGCGGGCAGCAGCGCGCCTGAGGCGACCCCGCACCGCGCGCCGGCTGCTGCGGCTCCAGTGCTTGAGAGAGTGCAGTTCGGCTCTTCCTGCCTCTTTCCTGCTTCTCCGACAAGATTTTGCACCGCGCAGCATCACTCGGCAACATGCCGGAATGCAAAGCATCCTGCTCGCAGCGGGGTCCGCCAGCGGAGCGACCCTGCGGACAGGCGCAGCAGATGCAGGCTCGCATGATGAAACGGGCTTGGGGCAGCCCAGCACGGGCGGCAGCTGCGCCACGGCCTGCGCCGCGCCCGTTCAAAGACGCCATGGCCTGCTGCCGGTCTGCCCCGCCATGAACACGCGTGCCGGGCAAGCAAGGGCCGCGCCTGGCGCAGGACGGTGTGGTCGCCCGCGGCCAGCGCGGCGCACACCTCCGTGTACAGCGCTAGCGCGTCCTGCTGGAACACGGCCATCCCGAAGCCCGGGTTGGCGCGCTTGAACTTGGCGATGGCAAAGCCGGTCTTGATGTTTGACATCACGCCCTGCCTCAGCTCGCGCCAGCCGCTCAGCGAGAAGAACGCGCGCAGGTAGGGCCCCCAGCGCGCCACCGGCTGCTCGCCCCTGCCAGGCAGGCCGCGACCAACACAGTCAGCCGCTTGCGAGATTAGTGAGCTGGTGAGCGTGCCGAGGCCGCTCCTGTGCGATCGCACTTGAAGGGCTCAACAATCACGCCCGGGCTCAGCGAGCTGGCCTTCACAGCCTTCCTCAACACCGCTCCCTGAGCGCCGCCTGCAGCAGGCCTGCCTTGCGCAGGCGCTGCGCCAGGCGTGGACGGCGGCGTCGGGCGCCATGAGCTGCTAGCACCGGGCGACCGCGCAGGCGCGTCGCTGGCCTTGCTGCTGGCCTGGGCGAAGGAGAGCCTGCAGGCAGCATACTACTCAGCTGTCGAGCGACATCTGCCGTGAGCGAGATAGGCCAGTGGGCAAGGGCATGCCCCGCGGCGCACCGGTATGCGTCCAACACCATGTAGCTGCACGAGCACTCCGACGCCGCTGCCGCTCTGCCAGATGCAGAGAAACACATCGGCGGTGCAGACCTCAAGAGGCGCTGCGCGCTGAGCAGCAACATGGCAGCCATGCTCGTCAGACTGTCCACATCTGCCTGTAATAGCTGCCCCCAGCAACACCCACAATATAGAGGCACCTCGGAAAGCCCAAGGCAACGAGTAAGTGAGCGAGGTGCGGCAAAAACTGCGGCACTTTTCTGCTCAACTTCGCGAGCTTCAAATGATGTGCATGCTGCACGTGTGCAACCCTCCATGCCTAGGCAATAGGCCTATGCCCATGCCTCATTGCCAATTGTTACAATTTAGAAGCATACCATGAGATTGACGCAATGCAGCTATAAGATGACTGTGCGGCAACGCCTGACAACACAGGTGTTTGTTATGCATGCTACAAGACAGTGATGCACAAAGCTCCAGTGCCCGCCCTGCAAGCATGCATGCATGGAGCGGCACTGCCAGCACTGCCGACACACCCGGCATGTGAACACGATGCACGAGGCTACTCCCAATATAAGCAACTTGGCAAGTGTCTCTCTGTCACAGCCACGCGGCCGGCGCAGAGCGCAGCGCCGCATCCTGCAGGCAGGCCCGCAGCGCGTCCGCGCCCGCGGTCCCGCACACTTTTGCAAACGCGCGCTCCAGCGCCCCCGCTTCGCGCCAGTGCTGCTCCAGCGCGGCGTCCCGCGCCAGCGACGGCGCATGGGACTCCTCGATCGAGGCGGCCCAGGGCGCTGCGTAGAGCCACTTGGCTGCATACTTGCGCGCCTCGCTCTCGCGCAGCAGCTCGCCTGCCGCGGCTCCACAGCGTGACCACGCGCAGCGCTGCGTTTGGTTTACCCCTGCCTTGCTCAATAAAAAATACGCTGCTCATGTCCAATACATGTGTAACTAAGTCACTGTTAGCCTGCCAGTCGGTCCCTTTGCACTGCAGGCTGCGTGCGTACAGCATGGAACGCCCCGTGCGGCTCTGCCACCACCGCCTCACCCACCTGGCAGGCTATCAGAATCAGTGCTCTGCACATGCAGCATCGCACGCATGCAGATTCATGGGCGCACATGGGGCACGCGTGTCATGCAGCAGCGCCGCTAAGGCAGGCGGCGGCGGCGGCCGGCCGCGCGTCTGGGAGAGCCACAGCGTGAAGCAGTAGCGGTCGCGCGATGATGGCAGCACCCTGGCAGCACTAGCTTGAGTCAGGTTTTGACATAGGCAGTGCCACTGGCGTCACTTCAGCGCACAGGAGCACGGCAGTGAGAGCCACTTGGCACTTACATGGGCATAGGATCTTGTTTCGCTTCACATTGGGCAGCATTAACAAGCCGGGGCACCCATCTGCATGCTGTGCATAACAATGCCAAGCGCACGGCGTTGCAACGCGAGGCATGCATGCAAAGTGCTGAGTCAGGGCGGGCGCGCAACCGGTGAAGCATCGTGGTGGAGGGGAAGATGACCAGGCGGTCGAAGAGCGGCGCAATGTCCACGGGCGCGCGCGGGAACGTGTACAGGCGCAGCTGCGCGCCGCCGGCGCGGTCAGGCACCGCGGCGCAACCAGCGCATGCGGCCGACACGTGCACTCAGCGGCCGCGACGACAGCCGCGCCGGCACTTGGCAGCCCCTGCAACAACTTGTGTGAGCTGAGTAGGCCCGCTGCGTGGCTTGGCAGACATGTCTCCGCTTGCCAGCAGGCGAGGCCTGCTATCTATCATCGAGCAGATTATGTCCGACGAAAAGCAGATTCTCACAATGCTCACAACCGACTGCTTCCCTTGCCTGTGCTTGGATGTGATGGAGGAAAACTGTTGATGTCAGTGCCGTTGGACCTGTTGGAGGTGTCAGATGGGCGCCGTGCATGCACCTCTCCCCCGTCCCCCGGCCGCCAGTGCGCGTTCAGGTAGCAGATGGCCGTGACCCGCCGGCCATCCACCTCCTCATCGCTGTCCACGTGCATCGGGAAGCACCCGCCGCCACCTGCACGCGCACGCGGCTTCCGCCCTGGAGCGCACTCCTCCGTGTACGCACGCGGTGCATGCAAGGCGCAGAGGCTCTGTGACGGCAGGGCCCCTGCTCCTGCGGCAGCGAGGAGGAGGAGGGTGCCAGCATGCAAGGCGGCGCTGAGGCCGCCGCAAGCCGGAGCTGGGGAGGCCGGGCGGGTCACCCTCATTGACCTGCAGCTTGATGGCCTGCGCGTCCAGGCGCAGCCGCGGCATCAGCAGGCTGAGCATGGTGCGCAGCGTCGCGTCCGCCTGCAGCTCGGCCAGGCGCGGCGCCAGGGCCTGGACCGCCTGCGCCGCGGGTCACGCGCTCACGCTGTGCCCCTGGCGGCGGAGTGCGGCACGGACAAGGAGACGCCGCGCTGCATTGGCGGACGCATGCACACCGTCTCCAGTCCTTCATGCATGCATGCCCCGCCACCGCATCCGATGGTGCGCTGAGCGCAGGCACGGTGTCCGCAGGACACTGTCAACCCAGCGGGGTACGACCGCCCCGGTGTACTTGAGCTTGGCTTGACATGGGGACGGCGCACTGGGTCCAGCAGCTCCGCTTCCAGGATGCCAGCCTTGGGCAGCAGCTGGCGTGCGCCCGAGCGCAGGATGTGGGTCGCGTTGGCATGCAGGCGGCCCGCTCGGTGCATGCGCTGTATCTCGCTGAGCGCCGCGCCGCACCAGGCTGGGCCCAGTGCGCCGTCTATCACCTGCAGGGCGCACTGGGGCGGTGTGCGCACTTTTATTATCATAGCTGGCGTTAATCTTCTGCCAAACATGCCTCTAAAACAACTGCACCTGCTACAATGTACGCCCTGTACAAGGCACATCCAGAGGATGCTGAACAGCGAATTCACGGACAGCAGCAGATGCAGAGGCACTGCCACGTTATACTGACTCAGGCACGCACCGCATAGCCGTCGCGCTGCAGTGCCGCGCAGACTGCGGGCGTTATGGCAGCCTGGAGCGGCGCGGTGGGCACGCTCAGGGCCGGAGCAGCGCCTGGTGGCAGTGCGGTGCTAGTCACAGCGCCGGCAGCACTGGGGTCTGCCGCCTGGGCTCCAGAGCTCCAAGGCCGCAGACTGTTAGAGGCGAACACTGGGGAAGCCTGCGACTGGCCCAGCGCAACCGCTCGCCGGAACGCCTGCCAGCGCACCAGCGCTGCCTGCAACCACGCAGGGAGTCAACGTGCGTAGGTACGGTACCAAGTGACAGCATGCAGCACAAGAGTGCGTGCAAGCACGTACCAAGCGCTCGATAATGGCCATAGCTGGCAAGCCAGTGCTTGCGAATGCCTTTGCTAGACTTCTCACTGGAAGGTGCTGTGTTGGTAGGGACTCCAGTTGCAGTGTAGTGCAAGGTGTACAGGTAAAGCGCTCCGTCAATAGCAGTCAGTATTCAGATGATAGGAAAGACAAGGTCCAACGGCTGTGTACACGGTGTTTAGCTCAGCAGACGCGCTTGTGCATCCTTGAGACTTGTATCTTTTTAAAGGTACGGATTGCAAGTGCCAAGGCCAGGACTTTTGGGTTAGGGGCCCCCGGGGCATTGTATATTGCAATGCATGCGTTCTCCAGTGTGTTCGGCCGTCTGCGATGCTGGTTGATGGACGTGGAGTACATATTCACCGTGCTAATGCAGGCACCAATCGCACCACTCCTCTAAACATCGCTACATGGGTATGACACAGCGAACCAGCCCTTGAGCACAACAAACATAAACACCCATGTTTGCTCAACCTAGTCCGCACAAGCCTAAACATACCTGAAAACATGTGTGTCGACATGTGCAAAGACAACCCTCTAAATGTAATCCCCGAAGCAGCCACCCGAGACGCAAGCCTTGGCTGCACACGTGCAGCGGCAAAATCTCGCCAGCCTCTGCCTCGCATGCCGCGCACGCCCCACAAGCTGCCGGCGCGGACAACGCCACTAGTTCACAAGAGCAGCTGCGGCAGACGCAGTGGCCAGGATACGCAGGCCTCGCCAGCCTCTGCAGCGCATTGCCTTCCTTATGCAGCCGCACGGGCCGGTGAGCGGGCCGGATGCGCCTCCAGCGCCTGACGCGGCTCGCCGGTTCATGTGGTGCGCCAGACAAGGTGCGCTCCGGCGTCGCCTCTTGCAGCATGCATGCGCATTGGCCGCCGGGCTGCGCGCCCAGCAGCGCCGCGGCGGCCTCTGCGCCGCTTCAGCGCGCGGTGGCCGCCGCGTGCGGCGCCGACAGCGCCTCGAGCGCCTGGTGCAGGGGCTCCAGGCCGGGCGGCACAGGCACGGCGCCGCTCAGGATGCGCTCCGGCGTTGCGTCCTTGCCGTACGCCTTCTCGTTGGTCGCCGTGTGCGCCTTGAACTTTGCGCCTGCGGCGTCCTCGCCACTGAGCGCGACCAACCACCTGGTCGCCATAGTTTGCATGCAGCCTGCATGCGAGCACTTGACGCACAGGCGCGCCGCAGGCGCAGACATCACTGCGGCCTCGCACATGCAAGCCTCGACATCGATCGAGCACCACGCCCATGTGAGCTGGCACCAGCGCTCCTCTAGGCAGGATGCGCATCTGCACAAGAAGCGCGCCGACAAGATGTGCTGATGATGATGCATGATTTGACCCGGGCGCACCGTTGAGGTCGTGGGAGCTCTGCTTGAGCATGAGCCCGGTCGAGGCAGCGAACACGGTGGGCGCGCCCGCGGCAGGCTGCGCGTGCGCGGGGGCGCTCGCACCAACCATGACCCAGTCCTTGGCCACAAACTCCGGCTTGCTGAACTCGGCCAGGTCCTCCGCGCGGTGCAGCACGATGAGTGAGTCGACGACCTCGCCGCCTGCGCGCCGGCGCGCCTGGCGCTCGCAACAGCGCACCGCACAGGCGCGTACCGTGCATCGACGACTTGGCAGCATAGCGGCAGCACAAGAACAATGACAGCCTGCAATGGCAAGACCGCTGCGCCCTCACGTCTGGACAGCGCCGCTAGACTGGCTGGTGCATGCCAGCAGCACCCTGCCCGCAGCTTGTTGGCCTCCACCCCTGCTGGCAGGGGTGCAGGCGGGCACAGAAAAGCCCCGCGCCCCCTCCGTCGACCTCCGAGCAAGCGTGGAAGACATGCGTCCTATGTTCGCAGCCCTTCTTGCCTCGCGTACCAGGCCTCGCGCACATACAGGGCAGCAGAGCACCAGGGCCGCACCCATGCTCAAGCCAGCGCTGAGCTTGCTCACGGAGATGTACGCCGGCGCGCTCCACTTGCCGTTGGCGCGTGACAGCACAAAGCCCTGGCCGCGCAGCGAGGTCACGCCGGCCGCGGCATACGCGCTCTGCAGGAACACGTACGCGATGCCGCCGCTCACGCCCGCCGCCCCGGCCTGCTCCTGGACGTTCCTGCAGCAGCAATGAGCTGCACTGCTCATTAATGGTGCAAGGGGTCTCCCCAAGCGCAACTGCCGGGGTAGCGCGCGGCAGTGCCAACTCTAACTAGTGCACAGCCTGCAAGCAGGCATCAGAACACCGCCAAACCCAGCAACGGCGCAGTGCCCCGACCCTTCTCCACATCGCCCTGTTCTTGACCCGGCCGCAGGAGTCCCGCAAGAGGCAATGGCTTTGACACTGCACAGATGCGTACATAGCAACCAGGTTGCTTATGCAGGGGATCGAAGGCCGGAGGCGCACTGCAGGATCTTCTGGCCCAGGACAAGCGTCTGCTCAGGCGGCAGGTTGCTCAGCTGCTGCAGCTGCGAAACAATCTCTTGGTCCTTCTGCATGAGCGCGCTCTCATCTGTTTTCAAGGCCTGCTGCGACTCCCCCTGCATCTGCCCTGCCCTGGCCTTGAGCTGGCTCTCGTCTGTGGCAACGGCCTGGTTTGCCTCGCCCCGCAGCTCGCCCATGCGGCCCGCAGGTGCGTTCTGAGCAGTGCCTGACATGGCGGCAGTGTCCCTGATACAATCCCTGCTCTGTGATCTCCCAGGTCCTGCACCTCCCAGGAGCTCCTCCCAGTCCTGTCAATGAAGCTTTGGAGGCACTACCCTAAGGCCGTTCCCTGTCTTGTGCTCCTCTCGGAAGTCTCACGAAGGCGAGCCGAAGCATTTGCTTTTGTCCACTGCCTCTGTGTAGCGCCGACCTTCCCAGCTGCGTCTGCCTCAGTGGCAACCAGTTCTATCTGGCGTGCTTGTTGGGCGGAAACCAAGCAGAGTTGATGGGCGCGCATAGCTGTGTATGAAAAGGAAGCGCAGCAGCGAGAGTGCGGACCTGATTGTTGCCCTGCGCTGCCCTCACAGGGGTGCTGCAAATCTTTCCCTTATAGGTGAGCCTACTCACCACCTCGCCTGACGGCTCTGTGCCCGGCGCGCGGCAGTGGGGAAAGACTACTATAAAATCCTCGGCGTCGCCAAGGATGCGGACGACGCGGCACTGAAGAAGGTGCGCGCCTGCCACTCCTCGCCCCTCTGCCCTGACCCGCCACAATGCCAGCCTCGTGCGGCGGCACCGGGCTCCCACTGAACTGCTTGTGCTTGCGCATGCAGGCATACAGGAAGCTTGCCGTGAAGTGGCACCCAGGTGGGGGCCCTGCAGCCCAGGCGCAGCTGCTGCAGCTGAGGCACAGGCACAAAGACTGCTCTTTTGCTTGACGCTTCCGCACTGCGTGCAGATAAGAACCCAGACAAGCCTGCGGAGGCTGCTGAGAAGTTTAAGGAGGTGCGCTGGCATATCGCACAGGAGGGTCGACGGTATGACAGAGAAACCTCGGGCTGACCAGGGGCGGAGGCGCGACTCGTGCAGGTTGGCGAAGCCTATGACGTGCTGAGCGATAAGCAGAAGCGCGAAATATATGACAGGCACTGGCCCTGGCCCTTTACCGGAGTTCGGACCATGCTGCAGCAGCGACGCTCGCCTCTTGTGTGGCGCGTGCTGTGTGAGCGTCGGAGAGCGCGGACGCGAGCGCGGCACCGCGCGCGCAGGTATGGCGAGGAGGGCCTCAAAATGGGCGGGCCGCCGCCGCCGGGTGCCGAGAACGGCGGCTTTGCCGGTGAGTCTGCCAGAAACCTATGAGCGTGCTGTGCTCTCTGGGAGTGGAAGTGGAAAGGACGGCACGACAGTGTCTAGCGACTGATGTGCCCTGATCCCATTTGCACGGTACCATGCGTGTGCACCATCGACTCCGAGGTCACTGCTGTAGGCGCAGCACATGCGCCACCAGCGGCTGCCGGCTCATAAGCGCATGTATAATGACATGCTGTGTTGCTGACGCGGCCACCACCGCGACGTGCCACAGAGCTATGTGGACGTGTGGCCGGCGTTGTCGACAAAGCGCATGGCGCTGATACGGGTGCGCACTGCACTGCACAGGCTTCAGCGGCGGGGTGCCAGGCGGCATGCCGGGCGGCGGCGGGTACAGCTTCGACCAGGAGGCCGCGCAGAAGATCTTCGAGAATCTGTTTGGCGGCGGGCTGGGCGGCGGGCTGGGCGGCATGGGCGGCGGCTTCGGCGGCGGCGGCGGCGGCGGGCCGCGCGTGCGCATGTTCCGCGGCGGCGACGGCGGCGGCGGGGGCGGCTTTGGCGGCCTGGGTGCGCGCCGCTGCAGCAACAGGTGTGCTAGGAGGCACTGCCTGTGGCGGCAGCAAAGCCGCCGACCGCGCCCACTGCGGAGCTCTTTGCTGCAAACGTGACAATGCTGCGCCACAAGCCATCTGTGCTGCGCAAACACAGAGCATGCACCCTTGCCTGCGACCAGATGCCGCCGCACAGAGGGCTTAGCAATGCCACTCCCAGCGGGGGTGTGCCGACCAGGCGTGGCAGGGCGCCAGCGGGGCAGTGGCCAGCAGGCGGAAGGTGCGGGCAGGCAGGCGGCGGGCCTGCATTGAGAGCAGGATACGCTGGCGCAGGGGGCATGTTCGGCGGCGACGGCATGGACGACGGCGGCGGCTTTGGCGGCTTTGGCGGGTGCGGGGCCTTGCTGTGAGGAGGGCGCATGTGCTCCATGCGGGTGCATGCCGGCGGCCGCGCACTCGCACACATGCCGCACGCGCAAGGCCCGGGTGCAGTCAGGCAGCGCGGCGCGCGGCGCTGCCTCCTGGCCCCCAAGCATAGGGTCTCCGTGCCACAGCAACTGCCCTGCTTTCGCCCGCGCAACTGCCAGCGGTTTTTGCGGCTGACGCAAGGCGCGCCCTTGCGCGGCCAGGTACGGTGGCGGCCCGCAGCGGCCGCCGCGCACGGTGGAGGTGCCCCTGGTCTGCACGCTGCAGGAGCTGGCCAAGGGCACCACAAAGAAGCGCAAGATCACGCGCCACGTGCTGCGCGACGGCAAGCCGCAGCCCAAGGAGGTGCCGCCAACAGCTACCTTTTTCTTTGGGGGGGTAATTTGCCATGATTCGAGCCATCGTCATCACATTGCTCGGCCCCTGTCGGCATGAACAGACGGCCAGTGGGCGGCCTGACTCAGACGCGCGCCTGGGGCATGAGCTTACGTACATACCTGTGATGCTGCTGGCGGCTGCGGTGAGGCACAGTACGCTGTGGAAGCTTCCTGCTCCCGACATCAGAGCGCGCTGTGTAATACGTGGCAGCATGCTGGGTTATGGATGCATGGTGCGAGGGTGCAACGGTTTGGGATGCTGCGGCATGCGCTTGGGTGAGGGAGCACGCGCGCACGCGCGCGCGCGCAGGAGGTGCTGGAGATCCCGGTGAAGCCCGGCTGGAAGGACGGAACGCGCATCACGTACGGCGGCATGGGCGACGCGCTGCCGGGCAAGCCGCCGCAGGCGCGCGCGGCTGCCACCCGCAGCCCGTGGGGCGGCCGTCGCCTGGGCAGCTGGTATGGAGCCGACATGCGGACCCATGGCTCGGACCTCAACAAGCGCCTCTTCAGGGTGCTGTGGTCGCTGGTGTGAGCAGGAGCAGTCCGATGCACTTTGGGTACAGCACGGCTCTCCTGTCAGGCACACTGTGTTAGGACCGCAGATTATGGGCCGCGGCCGCCGCTGCGCACCAAGGCGCCGCGCGCGCACAGGACCTGGTGTTTGTGGTGCGCGAGGCGCCCACAGTCCCACGCACTTCGAGCACAATGTGGCACTCCCGTCAGGCACACTCTGTCGCGACCGCAGCGCGCGGGCCGCGGGCGCCGTCGAGCACAGCGGCGCTGCGCGCGCGCAGGACCTGGTGTTCGTGGTGCGCGAGGCGCCCGACGAGCGCTTCCGGCGCGAGGGCGACGACCTGCTGCTGCGCGTGCGCGTGCCGCTCGCGACCGCGCTCAGCGAGGGCAAGGTCGACGTGCCCGCGCTCGACGGCCGCACGCTGCGCGTGCCGCTCAAGGAGGCGCGCGCGCGCCCCGCCTCCCGCTCGGCGGCGGCGCGCTCGCCCGGCGGCGGCGCCTGCCCCTGCGTGTGCCGTGTATCGGGGGCTGGGCGCATGCTCCGAATCGAGTGCATGAGAGGGCATACCTGTCGCTTGAAAGACATGCCATGCGGAAGGGCGCTCCCGAGTGACAGCTCCATGCCGGTACCGCCTCGTCGCACCATGGGCGCATGCCCTCAGCGCAGCAGGGGGCCGCCCAGCCCGCGGCCTGACTGAGACACGTGTTTGCAATGGATGCTTCCGGCTGCCGCGTCAGCGTGCGACCTTGCGGCTGTGCCGCCATGCCGCCGGCAGGGTTGGCTTCAGCCCTGAAGCCGCGGCGGCCGCGCGCGCGCAGGTGGTCACGCCCGGCAGCGAGCGCATCGTCCGCGGCGAGGGCATGCCCGTCTCCAAGGCCCCCGGCCAGAAGGGGAACCTGCGGCTGCAAATGGATGTGCAGGCGCGCTCCCGTGCCCCGCCTGCCTGACCCTAAACCTATCCTCAGAGGCACGCCCGCAAGTCAGCAGGATGGCGAGCCGCGACGCTCCACGCGTGCCTGTTGCACCTGGGCACGGGTATGCATGCGCGGACGCGGTGGGCAGCGCGGGGCACTATCGGGCGGCGGCGGGCCTGACGGGTCTGCGCCGGGGGCGCACAGTTTCCGTCGCGGCAGCTCAGCGAGGCTGAGGGCGCGGAGCTGCGCCGGCTGCTGCAGGGCAAGATGTGAGCACCGCGCCGCCGCGCCTGCGCCGTAGCAGCCTCCCTGTGCTGTGGTCGCCCCTGAGAGAGGTTCTTGGCTGTCGTTGTTTCATTGCAGTGTTGCCACGTGAGGAACGTTGGTGGAGCTGTTCGGGTCCGTTGTCTGTGCAGTGGAGCAGGTGTCAGCCTGTGCTGCCCCAGCCTTGGCGGTCCTATGTGCGTGCCGGGGCGCTTGAGGAATGCACGTAGGTATAGAATGAGTGCGTTGGGAATGTTTAGATCCTTTGCTGTCTGGACTGTGGAGCACTTGTCAGCCTGTGTTGTCCAGCCTGGGCAGTCCCAGGTGCATGCCAGGGTGCTTGAGGAATGGGCAGGTAGGTATGGATTGGGTCTGGTAACATGGCAAGGACTGTACACAGTGTCACTCGGAGGCCCCGCTGCCGCTGCTGCCATACCCCCCCAGCAGCCCGCCCAGGACCGCGCCGCCGCCGCCGTCCCCAGGTGCCCCAACCCCTGCGCCGCCGCCCGCTGCCCCATCGCCAGCAGCACCATTCGTCGCAGGCCGCTTTGGCTCGCCCGCGGCCGCGCCCGCTTCGGCCTTGCGCTTGACCGGCACGGCGACCAGCCGCGCGCGCATCGGCGCCTGCTTCGGCGCCGGCCTCGGCGCGGCCGGTGCCGCCGCAGGCGCCGGCGCGCCGTCGGGCTCGCGCCCCGCGCCAGGCGCCCGCGCGTCGCCGCCCTTCCCCGGCGCGGCCGCGGGTGCACGCGCGGCCGGCGCGGCGGCGGGGTCCAGGCGGCGCACGGCGGTCGCGCGCTGCGCCAGCATGTGCCGCACGGCCGCCTCGTCCTCCGCATCCAGCTCCACCTGCGCGCCCGGCCGCTGCAAGCTTCTCAAACGGACCTGTTTGTGCACAGCGTGACGAGCGCAACCTCCTCAAGCGGACGTTTTCGTGCACAGCATGAAGAGCGCGAGCTTCTCGGGCGGATGTTTGCGTGCACGGCATGCCGCGCGGTAGTGCTGTGCGCTGCCCCGCTCTGCGAGTGCTGCAGCTCCTGGCGCGCTCGGCTCACCTCCGCGCACCCGGCACGGCCTGTTCTGACGCGGCAGGGCCAGCTTTGCCCAGGACAAGCTCTCCATGATGCGAGCGGCGCCCGCGTCAGGTCTGCCTCCCGCCAGGCAGGCCGGGGGCTGGGGCGGCCAGTCTTGCACTGCGGTCCGCAGACGCTCCCGCGCTGCGGCCCATGTCGAGGAGGGCACCCTGTCTGGTCGCCCAGTCGCGAGCGGCGGCGCTGCGCGCTGGGGAGCGCGAGCGGGCGGGCGCGCGGGGGGCGGGTGCGCCGCGCGCGCCTGCTCGCTCTCCGCGCTGCGCTGCAGGGCGGCCAGCGCGGCGGCGGTGTCCACGCGCTCGTGCCGCTTGTTGAGCGACTGCATCTCGTCCAGCGCGTTCATGATGTCCATCTCGCGCTTGCTGTCCAACGTGCGGTTCTCCAGCGCCTGCGCGCCCGGCGCGCCCGTTCAGCCGCGGGCTGCACACGCGGCGCCGCTTGTTTGGGCACCGTCCGATAAGCGCAACAGGCGTGTCCATCCTGTGCTCGCTGAGCAGTGCGGTGCCCCAGCGCCTACGCGCACGCCAGCCCGCCAGGTCCGGCGTGGATGGAGGATTTGAGGTGGCCGGAGGCTTGGGGCGGCCGGCACCAGTCACGGCCGCGCGGGCCGCGACAGGGGCCTGGGCCGAAGGGAGCCCTGGCTGACACACGCCGAGCCATGTGCCCGGCGCAAGCCACTCGCGGCCCCTGCCCCTCGCCGCCCCCGCGGCCGAAGCAGCCACGAGCGCGCGGCGCGCCTTCATCGCATTACCCTTCTCCTCTTCCTCACGCGCGGCGATGGCCTCGGTCACCGTGCGCTCCTTGTCGCGCCAGGGCTCGTAGTTGCGCGTGCCGCCGCGCTCCATGGCATAGTCGCTGTTGGCCGGGTCTGTCTTCATGGTCAGCTCGGCCGCGCACGCGGAGCAGCGGAAGTAGAAGCGGAACACCTGCACAGGGTAGGGTTAGGGTTAGGGTTAGCAGAATACCCTGCACGGCGGGCGCCCCCTGGCTCCGCCTGGGCGGCGAGCTCCGCGCGCGCGCCTGCCGCCGCCCGCGCCGCAACCTCCGCGTGCACGCCGCTCCCGCCGCGCGTTTTGGCCGCCCTGGCCGGCTGCTCGGCTGCCTTGGCCGGCTGCTCTCGTGCGGTGACCGTGGTCGCTCAGGTGCTGTGAGCGAGCTCCCAGCCCTGACACGGCAGCTGCTGGTCGGAGGGGGGCCGCCCGGGGACACGGGCGGGGCCCCGCTCAGGGGCGCGCCTGGATGCCGAGGTAGTCCTCGCCCTCGACGTCCTCCTTGCGCGTGTTGAACTTGGTGCCCTTGTACATGTACGTGCCGCACGTGCTGCAGCGCACGCTCATGGGAAGCACTGCGCAGGCGCCATGGGGAGCCTTATCACACAGGCATAGTATGAAGCCACATGCACTGTGCAACAGACTGTCAAGTCTGGTCGCTCGGCGGCGGCGCGGCGCGCACTCATGCGGACTTTCATCATGTTGTTGTCCGGCCGCTTCCCGCGCGGCAACTGCGCCCCACAGGCACAGGGTGAGCTGCAGTGGAAAACGCACAGCGTTGCAATCTGTAGAAATGCCGGCGAGCAATACCACAGCGAGGACTCCTGCCCAATGCGGGGCGCACCTTCGACGGATCGAAGTCCGGCGGGAAGTACTTGATGAGGACCTGCGCACGCGGGCAGGGCAGGCCGTGTGGCGGCGCAGGCAGCTTGGCAGAGGGTAGCAAGCGCGACAGGGGGAGAGCGGGCCCACCTTGCGTTCTCCCATGGCTGCGAGCTGGGCCTATCAAGCACGCTGAGTGCGAGGAAGGCCTGGCAGCGAGACGCTGTTGCGCGACTGAGGTGCTCTGTCTCCTTGCACAGCTCACCGGCAACTGCGGGTACAGCAGTGTGTGCTGCTCAAACTCTAACGGGAGCAAGAGTTGTTGCGCGACAGACCTTGGTTAGCCTCGCGCTGCAGCTGGCCTACTGTTAACCTATACAGGCCCTGAGCTGCACGTGCGCTTGCTCCCCATTGAGGGAGCTTTCAGCGATCGACGTCCTCCCTGCCCATCTTCAGCAAGTCTCCAGCCTTGCGTGGCCAGGGAGTAATGCGTGGCGCTATGGAGCAAGCAGGTGCTGATGAGCACGACCGCTCAGAACGGCTGACAGCCACCGTTGACCTGGACTGCCCATACGTCAGGCGAGCGCAGCGCCCGCCGCCGGTATGACTGTTTTTTTTTGACAGCCGCATGTTTATTGTCTGCTGCTGTGCCGGCGGCAGGGAGCTGGTGCTGCAGGCCTTCCAGCGCCGCCCGGCCTGGCGTGTCACTTCCACGTGCGGCGTCGGCGAGGAAGTGGCTCGGGAGAGCAGCCTGCTGCACTGGGGCGAGTACGAGCGCATCAGCTGGGACGCCGTGCACAAGGGTGCGTATTGCAAGGGACCTGGTAGCCACACCCGGCCTGAAGCTCAGTGCTGTGGCTTTGGCTCTACGTGCTGAGGCACCGCTGGTGCCTGGTGGGGAGGCCTGCAACAACCATCCCGCGAGCTTTCCGCACAAGCGCAAGGGCGCTGCAGGCAGAGCCCGAGTGGCGACGCGGCCGACGCCCGGCGGCGCGCAGGCGCGGTATGGGCGAGCTCGTACTGCGTGCGCAAGGGCCTGACGCGCAAGGCGCACCTGGCGCACAACGCGCGCAAGTGGGCCGCCAAGCACCCGGCCGGCCGCCTGGCGGCGGCCGTGCCGGAGACCTGGCCGCTGGAGCTGGACGACCCGGAGTACGTGGACGAGGCGCTGTGCGACGTGCCGGAGGTGCGCGCATACCTACCCTAAGCAAAACCCTACCCTAACCCTACCAGAGAAGCCGGCGGGCGCCCCGAGCGGCGCGGGCGCTGCTCGCGAGGGGACAGCCAAGGCGGCTGGCCGACATGCATGCGGCACCGGGCTGGCTGCCAGAGCGGGGCGGCGCGTCGTTGTGGTCGGGCGGCCTGTGGGCGCCTTGTGGGCGCCCTATGCTTGCCGCACTGCGCTGGCGGCTGATATGCCCAGGCGCCGGGAGAGCGTGCGTACGCTGCGCGGCGCGCCAGAGCGCCAGCGCCACTGCTACATGCGCAGCACCTGCCCGCGCCCCAGGGTCTTTGGAATTTTTTCGCAACCCCCAGGTCCCGGCGTCCGGGCGGCTGGCGGCCTGCAGACGGGGCGCCCTGAGCGGGCGCACGAGCGCTGGCGCCGGCAGGCGCCATGCGGTGTCAGCACTGCCGCCGTCAGCCCTCTGGATTCCACCTCTGCGTACTTGTGCATCCTTTGTTGGCGCACTTGAGCACAGCTTCCGGCTCTGCGCCCGCGCTTATGATCTCGTCGGCAGAGTCGCAGACCACCACGCGCAGGTGCGGGACATGGAGGACGGCTCGGCGACCTGGATCGCCAAGCCGTCCATCACCAACCAGGCTACCGGCATCTTCGTGTTCGACCGCGTCAGCACACTGCGCGCCGCGCTGGAGGCGTCCGAGGACCTGCGCGAGTGGGTGCTGCAGCGGTGCGCGCCGCCCGGCGCGGCGGTGCCCCTGGTGCAGGCCTGCTGCCCGCGTCGCCCGTGGTGGTGAATCTCATGGTGCAGGACTGCTGCTTGCGTCACCCGCGACAGTGAGCCCAGTGGTACACACAAGTGCTGACCCCCTAACTACAGAATGCTGCCTGCAGGAGATGCAGGCCTCATGAAAGACGCAGCAGGCTGCTTGTGTATACACGCCTGCTCTGTCTCGCAATGTGCAGCAAAGGGCCTGCCGGTGGGCTGTGCTGCAGCTGTCAGCAGGCTGCATGCGTCCGCTGTGAGCCGTGCAGCCTCAGACAGGCTGTGTGCAGCCTCTGTTTAATCTGGTTGATGAGCTAGAGGCTGCCAAAATGTGGCGGCCCAACAGCCACGCCTCTGCCATGCACAGAAAGAGGCCCTGGGGGCGCGCAGCTACATCAGCAACCCGCTGCTGGTGCGCGGGCGCAAGTTCCACGTGCGCGCGTACGTGCTGTGCGTGGGCAGCCTGGCCGTCTATGTCTACAGGCGCGCGCCCCTTGCCCGCCTGCGCCGCACCAGCGAAGATCAGCTGCTTTCCCCTGTCGACACTCCGCTCCAGCTGTCACGGTACCGCACATTCCGCTGCACCCCTGGCGTCTGAAGCAACGTCCCCAGCAGGGTATGGCAGGTGCGCCTCGTGCCGTGTCCTGCCGGTTGCCATCGACATGCGCTGAGCTGCAGTGCTGCGATGAAGCGGCGGTGGCTGGCCCCTGGCAGGTTGAAAATACAGAGCAAGGCGCTGCTGATCGGGTGCGGGGCCGCGCGCTGCTCGGTTCACCAAGACCCGTCTCACGTGGCTCTGGCCGGGCGCGCAGCGAGGCCCTGGCGCTGTTCGCGGCCAAGCCGTACGCCGGCGCGCCGCTGACCGACCTCGCCGCGCACCTGACCAACACGTGCGCCGCGCGGCGCGGCGCGGGCCGCGAGCGTGGCGGCCGCGCGCAAAGCAGCTCGTCCGACGAGGACGACGGGGCCGCGGCGGCGCAGCCTGAGTGCGGCGGCTGCGGCGGCGCGAGCTCGGAGGACTGCGGGACCTCGCCCGACGGGCGTGCGCGCAGGGCGCGCAGCAGCAGCGCGTGCAGCAGCGGGGCCTCCCAGGACGGCGCGGCGGCCGTTGCTGGCGATGCGCGCGGCGGCTGCAGCGGCGCTGGCGGCGCGGCCACCAACGGCCACGACAAGCGCGGCGCCGGCGCTGACCCTGACCGGGGCGGCGGCCTCAGCCGCGGCGGGGCTGCGGGTGCCGCGCTCGGCGGGCGCGCCGGCCAGGAGGGCGGGGACGCGGGGCCCGGCGCTGCGCAGCGGGAGGCGGGGCGGGAGGGCGCCTGGCGCGAGGAGGACGCCGTGCGGCTCGTCTCCGAGCTGCCGCAGGTGCCCGCCTCGGGCCCTGCGTGCGCCACCCTGGCACAGCTCCCCTGCGGCATGGCGGCACGGCCAGCAGACGCTGCCCGCCTGTGCAGCAGCGCCGGCCGTGGCCCACTGCCGCGTAACCTCGAGCGCCCAGAGTGACCCTCGCGCATCTGGACCCCGCAGCTGCTGGAGGCGGAGGGCCTGGCGCGGGCAGACGCCGAGGCGCGCGTGCGCCAGCTCGGCGCCGACATACGCGCGGTGCTCGGTGCGGGCGCCCCCGGCGATCCTGAGACCTCGCCCTTTCCCCACCCTGACAAAAAGGAGGTGGGGTGCGGAGGCGCGAGCAGTGCATTGCAGCCGACCTAGTACTTCCTGTCTGATTCGCTGACACATACCCACACAGTTCTTCCTGACACCCTGACGAAAAGTTGTTGTTGTGCAGCGCCTGAGGGGGAAGGTGGGGGGGACAGGGTTAGGGCTTGTGACGCACCGGGGCCCCGTGCCGCGCAGGCGAGGCGTTGGAGGCGGTGTCGGGCGAGCTGAGCTTCTTCACGCTGCCCAACTGCTTCGAGCTGTTCGGCTTCGACCTGCTCGTCGACGACGCCTGGCACGTCTGGCTGCTGGAGGCGCGCCTGCTGCTGCGGGCCGTCGCGCGCGCAACGCGCAGCAGCGCTCCTTCGCACCAATGCAAGTCATGCGCGGACGCTTGCCTCTCGCTGGCCTGCGCTCGCAGCGCGCAGTGGCTATCATTACAGAGCCGACATTGGCGCAGCGCACTGTGGGCTGCCGCCATTGCACAGCCGGGGCCCGGCACAGCAGCGAGGCAGGCCGTGCGCTCGACGCAGCCGCGCCGCGCCGCGCGGCGCAGGCCAACGCGGAGCCGGACCTGGCGCAGACGGGCGCGCGGCTGCGCCCGCTGGTGGCCGGGCTGGTGGAGGGCGCGCTCGCGCTGGTGGCTGACCCGCTCGCGGCGCGCCAGGCGCGCGCAGCGCGGCCCCGCCCTTGCTTGAGCGCATATATAGGATACCTACCCGAATTAGGGTAGCTACCTCAACACGGTGCGAAGCACAGCGCGTATCAGTCACAGACCATGCACAGGGCGGCTGCTGCATCATGCGGTGGGGCCTGCCAGGCAGCAGAGCGGCGTGCGGTGCGGCCAGCCGCGGTCACCGCCGCGCGCCGTGCCCCGCACATGGGCGCCAGGTGCGCGCGCGCGGGCGCCGAGCCTGCGGTGACCGGCGGCCGTCTGGGCGCGCAGGGGCCGGAGGGCGGCTGCCAGCCCACCGCCGAAGCGGAGGGCGGCGCCCCAGGTGGCGGCGCGGGGGGCGTGCTGCGGGGGCCCGACACGGCGGAGGACGCGCCGGCAGCGGAGCAGGGGCCTGTGCTGGGCGAGTGGGTCCGCGTGCTGGACAAGCGGCAGGCCCGGGGCCTGGGGCCTTCGGGCATGCGCATGCTGTAAACGTGAGATTGTGTGACCGCTCGGCGCAGCATATCTTACACATCTGAGATCCACATGGCTTCCTCACCAGAAGCGGGCAAGTCCAGTGCGTGTCACACAGCCAGGAGTCCTTGCCCTGCACAGGGGTGGGGAAATCGAGGACCACTGCATGCGTTTGATCACCGAGGGATATCACCACGACGGAAGTCAGCCATTCTCGCACACACACTCGTTTGTACACGCCTATTCTAATAGCGAGCTGAACAAGATGCCACAGCAGCACCGCCGAAGGCACTCGCATGTCCATCCACATGCGCGCTTCACCAGCGCTAGCAGCATCCATTGCACTATCAGTCTCGCAGCCCTGGCATGCGGTCTGCTACGTGCACCCAACCGTTTGTGCGGTGCGCCGGGCCAATAAATAAACACCCTAAGAGAAACAGAACTCACAGACTCTCGCTCACCATGAATGTGCCGCTCAGGCATGCGCTACCAACTCCCCTCTGCAGCAACGGACTATGCACAGCCAAAAAACGACAGTTCTGCACGCAAGTCGACGCAACCGCCCAGCGCCGCACCAGAGCAGCAGGCGATCCAAGGCGACAGAGCCCTACAGCGCCCCGTCGCATGCCCTACAGCGCCAGCTCATCCAGCAGCGCCAGCTGCGACTTGACCGATGACAGCGTGTTTGCTGCGATCATGCCGGACGCGGCGGCGGCCGGCACGCCGATGCCGGGCGCGCACGAGTCGCCGCACCTGCACCCGCGCGCCGTCAGCGGCTTGCACGCATGCTGCACCCCACTCGCACGCGCCCGATGCACGCAACGCGCGATTGCAGACCTGCTCGACGCGGCCCCATGCCCTATTGCCCGCTCCATATTGTCACACCTCCTCCTCTCCTCCTCCGATCAGCGCCCTGCACTTGCACGACACGCAGCTGCCCATGCGAGCAAGCTGCCGCATCGTCCCCATGCTCGCGCCAAGTGCACCAGCGCGCTCATGTGCTACACCAGCCGCCCGCACTGCCTGCGGCCGTGCGCGGGCGCGGCGCGCCTGTACAGGCCCTTGATGGGCGTCGCGGGCCCTGGGAAGGAGCCGGTCGCGGCGCTGATGGCCGGGCCGTACGTGCCCTTGTAGCGGTTCAGGAAGCGCGCATGCGTCAGCGGCGACCCTGCGCGCACGCGCCCGCGCTCGCGCCGCGGCGGTCTCACTGGCGCGGTGCTCCCCAGCGCGCTGCCCTCAAGAGCGCTCCCACACCCAGGTACGCAAGGGATATAACGGCCGCATGCACGCGCCGCCTGCGCCGCGCGGCGCCCGGCGCGCACCGATCTGCACCACCTCGGCGCGGCGGCGGATGTCCGGGATCACGCGCTCCAGCGAGCGCCACAGCACCTCCGCGCGCTCCTCCTGCGCGGCGCGCGCATGGGACCAGTCCTCCTCCTTCCTTGATTTCTACCACCTCTCCCATGCGCCCGCGTGCAGCCGCTCGGTGCAAACACGCAGCTCGAGCGGCACGCGCCCGCACAGTGCGCCGCACGCGACAGGGGTCCTGCATGCCAGCGCCGCCCCTAGCATCGGCCGGCGGCGCCGGCGGCGGGTGCGTGATCACACGGGCGCTGTGCGGCGCGGCGCGCCGTACACGCGCCTTGCAGCACACAGTGCAGGCGCGCTGCAGCCAGCCTTCCATGGTACGCATCTCAACTTTAACCCTAACCCTTTCCTAGCAACGGCGCTGGATCACGTCCCAGGCACTGCCCGCCACGCCCGCGAGCCGCGCGACAGGCGCGGCGCGCGGGCGGCGCGCCTTGAGGCGCTTGTACTCGGGCGAGCGCCGGTCCAGGCCCTCCCACAGCTCGTAGGGCTCGTTGCCGGCGGTGTACGCGTGCACCAGCGCCTTGCCGGGCGGCGCCAGGCCCGGGCTCAGCGTGCTGGGGAAGCTCGCGATGGTCACGTTCTGCCGCGCGCGCCGCCCCGCCGTCAGACCCTCTGTCTGGAGTTAGGCTAGGGATTCATTCACGACTCACCGAACACCCTTTGGCTTCAATGGCAGCGCCTGACCTGGCTGCCCCAGCGCAGTGTCACACGCGCGCCTCTGCATCCGCTGCAGACGCCGCAGAGGTGCGCGGGCGGCGGGGCCGCTCGCCTGCGGCGCATCCAGGTCCTCCCAGCTGTTCACGAACAGGTGGTGGCACTCCAGGTCGGGCGGGAGGCCCTCCGCGTCGATGCCTGCGCCGGCGAGCGCGCGCTGCTGCTCAGCATCGCCCCGCTGGAGCGGCACTTGGGCGGGAGCTCGGCGCCAGCTCTGGTGAAGGCGAGCGCGGCCAGACGCGTGCGAGCGTGCAAGTGAGCCTCGCAGCGCTCGCATCTCCGCTCCACCAGTGTCCACAGCCTTCGCACTGCTCCGGGTGCGCCCGCAGCCGAGGCGCGGCAGCGCAGCAAGCGGGGAGCATACACAGCGGGGCCAATCAGCCATGCACTTGAACGGCGAGCACGCCCGCCGGCGCAAGTCCCGCACTGCTACTGCCCGGCTAATGCAGCGCCCTGCCATGCAGAGCCGCATGTAGGGCGTGCGCGGCGCCCTGCCGGCCCCTGCGCAGGCCGC